>TARA_R110002096_G_scaffold239101_1_pt1 | contig 135827 bp, 117 predicted proteins | sample TARA_R110002096 | Tara Oceans TARA_R110002096 (sample SAMEA4397295) | marine metagenome | biome: Polar Biome; feature: [DCM] deep chlorophyll maximum layer (ENVO:01000326); material: water (ENVO:00002006), including particulate matter (ENVO:01000060) such as... | depth 35 m
ATGATCAGGCAATAGCAAGGCCCAGTCGCCTAGGGTTGGTTGGCGAAGACTGTCGCGCCGGACAACTGGGGCCGACGCGTGCTGTGCAAAAACTCGCAGTTCCTCTCTACGCGGCCTCTCGATAGTAGAAGTTGAGGAGACCGCCGAGTCTTGAGCGACATCGAACCTCGCCATTTGCGGGATTGTCATTGGCGGCAGTTGGCTTGATGAGGGTACCGCCGATTCCTTGATGAAATCGTTCTTCGTGATAGTGATGCATGTACTCCGAAATCACATATCGGAGATGGCGCTGCCCGAAGAAGATGAAGTGGCGCAGGCATTCGTACTTGATCGTTTTAACAAAGCGTTCAGTGAACGCGTTGCAGTTCGGGCTTCTGGGCGGAATCTTTACGCACGCAACGCCCTCCGAATCGGCGTAGCTCGCTGGCTTCAGAGTCGCTTTGAAGTCAGTGGTGAAGAGCGGATCTGCGTCGTGAATGAGATGAGTGGCGTCGCGCAAGAAGCCATCGGTGGGATCCGTCAGGTTCCGTGCGATTTGCTTCATCCAAGCCCCGTCGGGATCCACACGAATGCCAGCGATGTGGACCTCGCGAGTCTCGAGCTTGACGACAAAGAAAACCATGTGCCTCACAGCTCCGAAGACGCCTAGGGTTTCCACTGAGAAGAAGTCGCACGCGTAGAGAAAATCCCAATGGGTGTGGATGAACTGTTTCCAGGTCCGCTTCTTGTCGCGCTCCGGAGCGGGGACGATGCCTGCTTCATTCAGGATGTTGGCGACGGTACTGCGGCAGATGTCGATACCAAGGCCCGCGCTGACGGCATCTCTGATCTTGGTATAGCCCCAGCTGAGATTGTCGTTGGCGATAGCCAACACCAATCGACGTGTCTCTTCTGGCTTGCGAGGACGCCCAGCCCCGCGCGACTTTGAACTGTCGTACTTCTGGGCGTAGAAATTTCGAAACCAGTCTAGAATCGTTCTCGGGCGTACAAGCTCGCAGCACTCTTCACGTTCTTGGGGCGTGAGGTCTTTGCCTTTGATCGCCAGTCGCTTGCGCTGGCGGTCGTTGAAATCGATTTGTCCCTTGCCGGTGAGAGTCCTAAGAATTTCTTTGAGGACCAGCACCTCCTCGGTCTTGTAGTCTAGTTGCTTCTGCATTCGCTCATTGATCGAGCTAGCGATCATGACGATCAAAAACTGCAGAGTCGCTGGCAACATCGGGATAAAAGTAGAGGAAACACGCAGCAGATCCAATCTGCCAAAGTTGCGCTATCTGTGCGATTGTTCAAGCGTCCGTGATTCATTGGACACTACGAGTTCCATGGGCAAGAAGATGTTTGCGGGCGCTGGCATCTTGCCGCTGCCGACCGGTACATCGATTTGCGCGTCTTTAACGCTGAAGTTACCGTTATCGAAAGATAGCTGAAGCCTGTACTTGAGCTTCTTGTATGCATTTCCGGAAAACGCCGCTCGGGTTCGAATTTGGCGGAATTGGATATCTGAGAGCTCCTTGCCGTCTTGACCTTCCGTGATATCGGCGTTGGCGCGACCCTCAAAACGGAGCTTCATCTTTGTTTCGATGCGCCAGCGGGCTACCTCGCTACTAGGGACGCTTTCAAGTGATCGCAAAAGATGTCGACGATCGGAATAGTGCGGGCGGAACTTCGAGTGGCCAGCCAGAGAGGATGCTCGAAGTCGAGCCCTTCAATGGGGCGGCTCACCAGCCCGGGTTCGACGACTGTGTAATCCGGCAGAATACTGGCGCCCGCGCCCGCCTTGACTAAGTTTTTGATCGACTGAATATGGGCAACTCGAATGCGCACGTCTCGGTCCAAACCGTGCTGTTCAACGAACTCCCAAACGGCATCAAAAAACAAGTCACCAACGCTGCCGTAGCCAATGAGTGTCAGCTTTGCCAAGCGCTTCAGAGAAACCCGGCCCTTCGCCTTCGGGGCATCCTCCTTCCGCAAGACCAAACGGGGAATGACATGGCCTAGCTGGACGACCTCAAGGCCCCTTGTTGGAGGAGGTCCCACGGATACGACAGCATCCAGCTCACCAGCTCTGAGTCCTTCCAGCTGCACGTGGGTCAAGCCCAATGCGATGTCCACCCGAACCTCCGAGTACTCACGAACAAATCCAGTAACACACTCCGACAAAAGGTATGCATTGACCGTGGGCAATGCTCCGACGCGCAAGACTCCCACCGGCTCGACAGCGGCTGCCCGAGCGCGATCCACAACACGTTCAATCGCCACCAGCACCATTCGCACTTCGGCATCGATGGCACGACCAGGTCCCGTAAGTTCAAGTCGCCTGCCTCGCTTCTGAAACAGACGAACCCCGATATCGTCCTCCAAACGGCGCAGGCGTGTGCTGATCGCAGGTTGCGTACGCCCCAGTTGCTTCGCTGCGGCGAGCACGCTTCCCGTGTCGACCACCGAGCGAAAGGTGTGCAGCAGGTTTAAGTCGAGCTGGGCCAGGTCGGATGCCATGGCAGCATAATATATAAATTTGATTGATATGTTAGGCGTAAAAGTATTCATATGACAGTAGTCGTCGTTGGCAGTAGGGTCTTTGTCATGACCACCTGGAAAGAGGCTGCTGACATGCTCAGATTCACCGTCCCTCCCTATGCGCCTGATGGCGCCATTCTGACCCTACTCCTTGCCTGCTCAACTTTCGGAGCCGGCTGCAACTTGTACCTAACCGGCGGAGACGGAGAGCCAGCAATCGGCGACACAGCCGACCCTGGGCTTCTGCCCGATGCCAACACAGGAATCCCTGCCTGCCCTCTCACCGCAACGCCCCCCGCAATCGAACACGATCCGTATCGCTGTTGCTTTAGTGATGACGATTGCAACGCTACACCCGGCTACACCTGCTACGGGGCTACCTGTGCGCTGGACCAAGCTGGGCGCTGTCTAGAGACTCCGAGCAATGCGGCCTGCTGGCAAGATTCCGACTGTCCCCAAGGGCAGGATTGCCTGGGCGCAACAATTCCCAGCCTCGACTACGCATGTGAAGATTTCTTTGACGTCCCTGGCGTCGCGGGCGCGTGTAGTGGACCTGTTGCTGGTGTCGGTATCCAATGTGGGGATCAAACCTGCGATTCGATCAGTCAGTTCTGCATGGGGTGCGGCCTACCAGACGGTCCCGAAGTGTACTGTTTACCTCGGACCGATAATGTTTCGACAGCGTTTTACACCGAGATCAACGCACGAAGCTGCAGCTACACCAGTCTCTTGATTGAGTGCAACGACAATGAAGATTGCGCAGCGGGGCAAGAGTGTGTCTTCAGTGGTGGCGAATTTGGCTACGCGTCCTGCATCGTCAGTGGACAAGCGGAACGCGGTGTTTTTTGCGAAAGCTCGGCAGAGTGCTCTTCCCAATACCCGGTGTGTGGGGAATATGATGATTTTGGTTACTTTGAACCCTATGCGGATTTACTTGGCTGGTTACCGCAAGCTTGCGACGCGCCCTCAATGTAGGCCGAAAGTTGCTGCACTGAATTATGCGAGAACAAAATCGAAGCTGGATTCTTCGCGATCTTGGGCGGCATTCAGCTCCATGATCAAGGATTCGACGATAAAGGCGTCGCTATCGTTGAAGGGGTCGCCTTCGAAGTAGAGTTGCGTCGTCAGCACGGGGTGCCCTGCAGCACTTACTTTGACGTGAAGATGAGCCGGGCGAAAGCTAGCTCCGTTGAGATATCGTCCCGGGATGATCGTGTCGAGTTGATAGCGGCCATCGACGTCGGTGATTTGGTGTCCGCGAAGCGTGAAACCGGCATTGTCGTAGTCGCCCATGTCGTTGGCTTGCCAGAAGTCCAATGTCGCGCCGGCAAGCGGTGAGCAATCCGTACTCAGGACTTGCCCGCTGACACGAAGACGGATTCCAGGCATGCCGTTCTCTGTCAGGTCAGAGCGCAATGGTGAATCGGTCGCAAAGAATGGGCCCTCGATGTTGTTGGCGGTGAGCTCGCCGCAAGTCGGGAAAAGTCCATCGGGTTGGTTTGGGTCTGCATCGATTACTGGTCCGCTCGCATCCTGAGCCCCGCCAGACTCTGAGTCCGCGCAGCTAGGCAGCCAGAGAATGGCTGCACCTACGGCGGCGCTTCGTTTGAGAAATCGCCTTCGGCCGATACCAAGGGGAGCTTGAGTGGTTCTGATTTTTGCTGACATGGCGATACCCTAGCCAACTCGCCTAGCGTTGTCGGCAAGTAGTTTCGTTACAAAGCGGCAACGTCGCCTCCAGAGTCTGCATCTCTGCATCGGACTTGCCACCATTCGTGGTGCTTCGCTCGGAAGACCCGCCTTAGCAATCACCGGCGCGAATCTGTGCTGACGACTCGGCTTTGGAGAAACTGGGCTTTCTGGAGCGCCGCCTGTCTCACCCCAACTGCTTGCGCCAATACCTCCGGTCTCCTCTCACCGCAATTAGCTTGAGCGCAGGGTTCCTCCTCAAAGGCGCCCCGGATGTCGACGCTCTGCGGTGACTGCACGACCGTCTTGTTCTGCACTCGGTAGTGACGAGTGATTAGCGACGGAAATCGGCGATGACTTTGCTTGCCCACCCTGGTAGCAATACACTTTTGGAATGGGATACAAGCAGCGGCAGGCGCCTGAGATCCAAGCAGTTCTGAAACAGTACCGTGAACTCGGCAAGAAAGTCGCTCGCCGCCCTTCCACCGAAGCGGTTCCAAAGAATCTCCAGGATGATTATGCCTACGTCCTAAGGCACGCGGGCTCGCTAGATTTTGTGGAGATTGGAACGCACATGGTTGTCGAAGGGTTCGAGTTTCCAGAGCTCGAGATTGCAACCGGCCCCGAGCTGCCGGAGCTGGGTGCGTTCTTTTATCGGATTGGTACCTCGTACTCCGGAGACGAGTTGATTCAGTTTGCTTTGGGTCGACACCGCGGCGCGCTTGCGGTCGTTGATCACGAACTCCTCGATTGGGACGATGTCAGCGAAAGTCACTCCTTCGCACAGCTCAAAAATGCGGTCGCGATCGGCGCATTAGGAGTAGACCATTTCGACGAGTTGGTTGATGAGCTAGATGACGCCATCTCCATTTCTCACCACAGTCTAGAGCAGGTTCTGCGGGCCGCGTTTGAGTCCTATCAAACGTCCTTTGCGAATTACGCTGCCGTGCGCCCCATCTCAGATCGGATCTACGAGCCCTTTGTCCGGGTCCTTGTCAACAGTATCAATAATAGGCGTGGCGTCGGATCGTTTGCTTTGATGGCCCTAGAACAAGTCGAAGCCACTGTGGTCTTGGAGGTCTATGAATGCCAAATAGAACCGAACCTAGACCTGCTTGGCCTTCATCCTACTGTCCTTAGGGAACTGACGGTTCAAACCTACTGGCTCCAAGCTGTTTGCTACCTAATCGACGCCTATCTGGTCTGCGGAAGGTTGGAGAAAGTGGAGCCCTACCTCGTGGGGCTTCAGGGCTTGTTTGATGCTCGAGACGAGATCGGTCTATCGAGGCCAGAAGCGCTGAGCCTTCGGCTTGCGTGCATCTATTGTCAGCTAGGGCGGGTGTCTGACGCGTTGACTGCTCTTCACGCAACCGTTCTTAGCCAAGAAGCGAAGGAGTTTAAGGCCGTGGTCAAACAGCACACGGCGTTCACTCGGCTTAGGGGGGAGGAAATGCTTACTGAGTTTCTCGAGCGTGAGGAAGAGTTGGGTGTGTACACAGGCTGGGCGTTCCACGGCTCAAAAACGCTGAAGGACTTATGCGACTTCCCAAGCTTCTTGGCTGAAAATTATCCTTACCTGTTGGGGGCTCCAGAACAACCGGCCGCTGTCCCTCCTGAGGCATCTTGGAACCCTGACGAGCACGAGTGGTTCCTTGGAAGAAAAAACGAGAGGGGCAAGCTTGATGGCCTTGTGAAGTACTGGCGACCAGATGGAAGCTTGCTTTGTGATGCCACTCTCGACGAGGGCAACTTTCATGGCCCGTACACGGGATTTCACGAGAGCGGTGAGGTCTCTCGTGATGGACAGTTCTTTGAAGGGCAGTTTGACGGCTTGAATTGCTACTACCGCACCAAGAGTGAGACGACTGAAGTGTTCCCTTGTGGTCTAGGAGAGCCCGTTTCCCGTGTGGAATTCGAGTTCAAGAAGGGCGCCATGATTTCAACTCGCATCTTTGATGCCAAAGGTAACCGCTACACAGAGGAGGGTGAGCTAATTCCTGCTGCCTCACCAGTCACTAACGGTGGTGACTAGCTTTAGTTTGTCACGCGAGCTGCCCACCGCGGGCGACGCTCAATCCCGTCAGCAACCGGATTGCCCATCGTAAGTAGAGTGAATCTTAAAAAGTCGACAGCGTATTGCTACTACGCTCTTGCTGTTGCCTGCCTATTCGGATGCGGCGAGCGCGGTGACAAAGTGATATTGGCCCCGAGAAATGCAAGTGAGGAGAAGTTGGCTTCTCAATCGCCCGAAGCTACCAAGGAGTGTTCGGCGCCGGTCAACGCACAGGACTCCATGGTGTGGCCAGGGCATGAGGCAACGATGGTCACGGCGTGGGGCCATGACTGGGTTGTTGTGGTGGCTCCGCGATTTCCGGCAAGCGAGCCTCTCAAGTTCTATGTGCTTGGACGAGAGCGGTGCCAAGGCAAGCGCCTACGAGCGCCAGACGGGTTGAAAGTGCTCGATTTGGCGACAGGCGCAAACAGTTCGCGTCTTGCGCTTGCACAGGGAGAAGGGGGTGCGGCGCTTCTGGAGCACACGGGAAGCGGCTGGAAACCTCTCTCGCTTCCACCTGAGGCCATCACGGAAGTTTCTGCGTCAGCCAGGTTGATTGCAGATGGGGACAATGTGCTGATTGTCGATCGAAGCACTCTTTGGTTTCGTCAAGATTCTACGTGGGCTCGTATGGCACTTCCTGATGACAGCCAAGTCGCACCCATTGCTTCTGACACGCTACTTCTCGTTGGCAGTAGACTCTATGTCGGCACGCAACGAGGAGAGTATGGTGGCCTCCTAGCTGCGTTTGATCTGGACACCTCGTCGAATACCGCAGTGCTTGTCAAGGAGGCGAGTGTCCTTGATCTTGCGTTGCCCGTGTGGGCGATGGTCGCGGACGCACAGGGGCAGATCTGGGCTGCATGCGGCCTAGCACATCTTGGACGTCGCGAAGGTCGGGTCATGAAGTTTAGGGATGGCAAGTGGGCAGTCTTCGCTCACTCCGATTCTAAGTCTGCGCCAAACTCGAGCTGGAACTTGCCTCCAGCGGCCTTCGTTTCCGTGCAACTTGATCACGAAGGCCGACCACTAGTCCTTGGAAGTGGAACCGGCCTTGCGAAGTTTACTGGCGTTGGGTGGAGGCGTATCGGAACCAACTGGCCCGATTTTCACCATGTGGACGATAGGCTCGGCGGCGGCATTGTCTTCCCAAATGAGCCCGATCGCTTTGTTCTTATCGACCAGAATACGGCCATCCTTGCAGCCAAGGCCCGCGGAGCGTTCCTCTATGATTTGCAGCGCGGGGCGCTCACTCCAATCGAACTGCTAGACTAGGTCTGTGTCGCCCAATCGCGCTGATGCTCGAGGGTGGCACCGCTTCGTCCTGGAACTCCACGCTGCGACGCATGTTGCGTTTGACAGTTCGGCGCCACCGGCACGCGAAAGAACTCTGCATCCAAAGTTCTTCTCGCACTCTCGTGCAAGGCCCAGACATGGACGCCATAAAGCCAACCGAGGTAGCCTGCCCGCAATGAAGCTCCTAGTTCTTTTCACGTTCCTGCTTGTCGTTTCTTGCAAAGGAGATGCGAAGAAGGAGGCACCGCTCAAGCCATCTGCGACTGCGACAGCGGCGCCGGCCGCTGGCCCATGCGATACACCAAAATATCGCGAGCAGTACAAATCAGCCCAAGAGATGCAACTCACTTCGGATCCCTTTGAGGCGTGGTGTGAGACACGACTGGCCCAAGAGCAATCCAAGAAGCAACTTGACCAACGTATTTCCCAGGCATCGAAGGTATCGCCAAAGGAGCTGTGCTCATGGAGCATTGATAGGATGGGCGGGCCACGTTTTTACCTGGCTGTGAGAGCAGACAAATTCGACGGTAGACACGATGCTCTTCCCGAACCTCTTCGCGCGTATCTTGCCGTTGAGAAATTTGAGCGCTATGCCGGTTCCGCTGGGCTCCAAGGCTATATCGAAAAGATGGACGTTGAAGGTGGGGCCGACATGCACGTAGCAGCCTTGCAGAAGCAGTTGAAGGTGGTTGCAGTAAAATCCCTGCAACCGATCGCGGCCAAACTACTCAAGCGAGAGAAGATGGATCGAGATGCGTGGTCGGCGCTAGACAAGGAGTTTTACGCAGCTCAGGGACTGGATGAACTCGCCGCCTTCTTTGTGGCCAATTGCGAGAAAATGGCGATGCAGATCGACGAAAACTAGGCGAGCAGCTCTTCAATCAACAAATCTAAGTACAATTCGTAGGCGTCGAGGCGCCTTAGCTTGCGACTGCAATGTGTTTGCAGCGACGCCGGGTCTCACAACCAGGCGCCGGAAGAGAAACTCCTCTACGACTTCTTCGTACGAATAACCATGAGCCTAGGCTCGCTCATGTCTTCGATTGCCCAGCGGATGCCTTCGCGGCCAAGGCCGCTGTCTTTAACGCCGCCGTAGGGCATGTTGTCGACGCGCCAAGAGGGCACATCGCCAATCACAACACCACCGACGTCCAGGGTGTCCCAAGCTTCTTGGGCCTTGTAGAGGTCGCGGGTGAAGATGCCGGCTTGCAAGCCAAAGACGCTATCGTTTACCTCTGCTAGGGCTGCTGTGAAATCAGAGAATTTCGCAAGTACTGCAGCAGGGCCAAAGGCTTCTTGCGCACAGAGCGCTTCGCCTTTGTCGACGCCTTCGAGCAGAGTTGCCTGCAGCATGGCACCGTCGCGTTTGCCGCCGCAGAGCAGGGTTGCTCCACTAGCAACGGCGCTCTCAATCCAACCGTGAAGCCGAGTGGCCTCCTTCTCCGAGATCATCGGCCCAATGAAGGTGTCCTCGTTGAGCGGGTTGCCTGAGACAAGCTCTTTGGTCTTTGCAACCAGCCGGTCTTTGACATCGTCGTAGATCGACTCGTGAATGAGAATGCGCTGCACACCAATGCAGCTTTGCCCGCTTTGGTAGAAGGCGCCGATGATGATGCGTTCGACGGCATCTTCGATGTCGGCATCTTGATCGACGATGACAGCGGCGTTGCCACCAAGCTCAAGGACGACCTTCTTTTTGCCGGCCTTGGCCTTTAGTGCCCAACCAACGCCGGGAGAGCCGGTGAAGCTTAGGAGCTTGAGTCGCTCGTCTTCGGTAAAGAGCGCAGCGCCATCGCGGCGACACGGCAAGATCGAGAACGTGCCCTCGGGCAGGTCGGTCTCGGCCAGAACCTCGCCCATGATGATGGCCCCAAGCGGCGTTAGGCTGGCCGGCTTGAGTACAAAGGGGCAACCGACAGCGAGCGCCGGAGCGACTTTGTGAGCCGCTAGGTTGAGCGGGAAGTTGAAGGGCGAGATGAAGGAGCAGGGGCCAATCGGCACCTTCTTCCACATGCCTCGATAGCCTTCGGCGCGCGGGCTAATGTCCAGCGGCATGACTTCCCCGTAGATGCGAACCGACTCTTCGGCGGCAACTCGGAAGGTATCAATGAGACGACTCACTTCGCCGCGACTGTCTTTAATGGGCTTGCCAGCTTCAATGCAGAGGCTGTAGGCAAGCTCGTCAAAACGCTCTTGAAAGCGCTTTACGCAGTGCATGAGCACATCTTGGCGCCGGTAGGCGGGCCACTTGGAAAAGGGCTCAAAGGCCTTTACGGCAGCAGCGATGCCGGCGTCGATAGCCTCCGTATCGGCCATCGCAACCCGCGTCGCCTCTTCGCCTGTGAACTTATTGGTAACCACCAAGTCTTGGTTGGGCGAAACCGCCTTGTTGGCAAGGTAGTAGGGATAACTCTTATCTAATCGCATGAGATTCTCGCTCCTAGATGGGGCAGGCAATTTTACCAAGACGTTCGGTGAGAAGCGTGTTCTCGCGGTAGTCAATTGGGATGACAACCAGTGATGGGCCATCGTCGTTGTAGCTGGCCTCGAGAGTCGCTTCCAAATCTCGTGAGTTGTTGCAGCGGTAGCCATTCCAACCAAAGGCCTCGGCAAGTTTCACAAAGTCGGGGTTGGTAAAGCTTAGGTCGGTGTGCTTGCCAAATTGGCTTTGCTGCTTCCACGCAATAAGGCCGTAGGCGCAGTCTTCCCAAACCATGATGGTGACATTGAGCTTTAGACGTGCTGCAGTTTCCATCTCCTGCACGTTCATCATAAAGCCGCCGTCGCCGCAAATGGCCATCACGCGCCGTTCGGGGAAGGCGAGGGCTGCGCCAATCGCACCGGGCAAGGCAAAGCCCATCGAGCAAAAGCCGTTGGGGATTAGACAGGTGTTTGGCTCGTGGCATTGGTAGTAGCGCGCGATCCACATTTTGTGCGCGCCAACATCGGAGAGTAAAATGTCGTGCGGCCCGAGCACTTGCCTCGCATCCCAAAGTGCTTTCTGGGGGCGAATGCTGCCTTCGGTATCGTCGTCCTTGTTTTCCGCAAACTCCTTGGTTAGCGATTCGCGTACTTCGTGTTGATACGCGAGGTCAAACTTGGGAACGCCCTCTTTGTCCATAAGCTCATTGAGCATCCACAGGGTGTGGGCCAAGTCGCCAACCACTTCCACTTCTGCGTGGTAGTTCTGGTCGACCTCTGCTGGGCCAAAGTCGATGTGCAGGATGCGGTGATCGTTTTTTGGGTTCCAAAGGAACGGCTCGTACTCGACCATGTCGTAGCCAAGAGTAATTACGAGGTCACTTTGATCAATCGCGAGCGAGCCGTAATCGCGAGCCTGCAAGCCAATCGTGTACAGGCACTCGGGGGCGTTCATGTCGACGGCGCCCTTGGCCATGAAGGTATTGATAACGCCAATGCCGGTCTTCTCGGCAAAGACCCGCAGCTGCTTAGAAGCGCGCTTTCGAATCGTGCCATTGCCGGCAAGAATCACGGGCGACTTTGCCGAGCGAATGAGGTCGAGTGCCTGGCGAACAACTTTGTCGCCCGGAACTGGTCTGCGAACTCTTCTGGGAAGAATCGGCTGGGTCGTCGCTTCGGCTTCGGCAACATCTTCGGGAAGCTCGATGTGGCAAGCGCCCGGCTTCTCGGTGGTCGCCACCTTTACGGCTTTGCGAACAATCTCGGGAATCGTATCCGGGTTGTTAACGCCAATTGCCCACTTGGTAACGGGCTTGAACATGGCGATTACATCCATCGCCTGGTGGCTCTCTTTGTGCTGCCGACGACTGTGCGCTTGCCCTGTAAGAACAAGCATCGGGGAGTTGTCCATGTTGGCATCGGCGACGCCGGTGATGAGGTTGGTTGCACCGGGCCCAAGGGTGCCAAGGCACACTCCGACTTCACCGGTAAGGCGGCCATGGGCTTCTGCCATAAAGGCTGCGCCCTGCTCGTGACGACACAGGATAAAGTCGATGGACGACTCCTCTAGCGAGATCATGAAGTCGGCGTTTTCTTCGCCGGGAACGCCAAAAATTCGCTGGATGCCTTCGGCTTCCAAACACTTAACAAATAGATCCGATGCCTTCATCGCTTCTCCCCAAATCAAAGTTGCAAATCGGAGCAAGAGTGCCCCGCCAAAGGATGGAGTATACGCAGAAGCGCTTGCAGGCGAGACCCGATGCGGGCGGATTCTTTACGTCGACATCCGGTTGCGTCACACAGGAGTTGCGGAAAGGCGGCGGTCGACAATGAAGAAGACGATCGAGAACGTGGCAACGAAGCACACGGCCGTAACGAACATGGTTTGGTACGAGCTTTTCTCGATGATCCATCCAAAGAGCGGAGCCCCAACAAGTGCGCCAAGGTCGAAGAGCGCCGTGAACATGGTCATTGCGGCGCCGCGGTCGTCATCGTCGGCTCGGCTCACCACGAGGGCCGAGATAATTGGGAAGACGTAGGCGTGTCCAAGACCGCAAAGCACACCAGCCATCGCCACGGTCCACGCATGCTCTCCGTAGGCGAGCATTAAGATGCCGCCACTTAGTGAGAGCAACATCGGCACTAGCATTTTTCGTAGACCGACTTTGTCGGGAATCCACGAGAAGAAGAGCCTGCAGAGTACTGCTGCCGCCGAGTACGAGAAGAAAAAGAGCCCGACCGAGCCAATTTGCGTCTCGCCGATGTAGGTCTTAATGAACGTAAAGTAGGAGGTGAGACCGCAGGTGAAACCAAAGGTAAGGAGCCACAGCGGGATTAGATCCGCGGTGAGGAAAATGTCCAACAGCCGCGTTGGTGCCCCAAGGCGTTTGCGAGCTGGCCGGGTTTCGGGAATTGCTATGCAAAGAAGTAGTGCCAGTAGCGATACCAGTGCAGCGACTAAGAAAAGTGCCGAGTAGTCCCAGTGCTTTAGAATGATGTCGCCGAGTAGCCCACCAAGCGAAAGTGGAAGCAAACCGGAAACGCCGAAGATGGCGATGCCTTCGGTACGCCGGCTCGCAGGGATAACGTCTGCAGCAATTGTGAAGAAAACCGAGAAGAGCGCGGCCTCGCCAATGCCGTGCACAATGCGAATAACGTAGATCCAAGGCCCCAAACTATCAGCGGTGAGATAGGCGCAAACCGCCAGAAGATTGATGGCGGCTCCGCCCAAGACCACCGGCCTCCGGCCTCGGCGATCCATGAGCCTCCCGATGGTTGGGCGCGAGACGATCGCACTAATCGAGATGACACCAATGATGATGCCAATCTCGGCCTGTCCACCACCCAGGCCTTCGAGGTAGCCGGGAAGATGAACGAATGTCCAAAGACCAATACAGAATGCAAAGTGCCCGATGAAGGCGAGCACAAAGGCTCGGGTCCAAATGGGTTCGCGCGACAAGGCCTTTGTAGCCTAGCCGAGCGCGAATCTTGGCGACACTCTTGGAGCGCGCATTCACCCTGGGCGCACGTACGCCGTCACAACTCGGGCTTAGGCGACTGGCGTTACGCCAAACTGTCCAACAAACGAGCCGAGCAGGTCAATCTTGCCAAGTTCGACACCGCGCTCCCTAAGAATGGCGTAGGCCGTCGAGACGTGGAACATCGTATTGGGAAGCAAGAAGGCAAATGCATAGCTATGACCTGTGAACTGCATCTTGATGGTTGGCCCAAAGTCGACGGCGAATGAGGTCTCGGCGTTGGCATCTATGGCGGCGCCATCGGCTTCTTGTACGCACTTCTGCGCACCGAGAATGTAGGCTTTGAGTGCTGCAAAGTCTGCTTTAGGTGCTTCTACGCTTGTGGGTTCTTTGCCCATGAGGCGCGCGATACCGCGATACGTTGAACCGCCGATCATTTCGATCTGGCCGGTAAATGAGAACATATCGGGGCGCAGACGCGCTTCGAGAAGTGCGGAAGGATCGATGCTCTTGGCCTCTGCATGAGCCTCTGCCTTTGCCAACATGGCGAGCACAGTGCCAAGCCTCCCAGCAAGAGAGGGAAGTACAATGTCTGAAAGTGAGGCTGTCATGGCCGCCAGACTAGTATGAGTTGGAGGCCGTCGCCAGGCGTGGTGCGCGCGCGCAACCAAAGGCGTTGTTGCTGGTTCCTAGTTTTGGGCAAGTTCTGCCCCACTGTGGCGCAACGCCTCGCACAGGTACGCCTCGCTATTGCCGTCGAGCGTCGTTTCGCCGCTACCTTAGACAGTCCATGGTCCTGGCACGCCTCATGCTTTATCTATGGAGCATGCTTACCAACAAAGATGTTTTGAAAGACAAAGTCCAAGCAAAGCAAAAAGCTCTTGAGGCACGCCTCACCGAGCTTAAAGCTGAAACTCACGAGGCTGCCACGCGCGAGCGTCAGAAGATTGACCAGCACCTTAGTGAATTGCAGACCTCCATCAAAGATGGATGGGACAATTTATCCGAACGTGCGAGCGCAAAGTTAAACACCTGGCTGAATGAAAACTAATCCATCGCGATGGCCGATTCCGCCTTCCTCATATCAGTCGACCTCGCATCAGCCGACGTCGCAAACGAATCTCTTCGATGGATAGTTCGTTGTGCGCTTTGGTGTTCAGCCCAGCATCGGATGCAAGTCTAAGTACTTTTCTGGTGTGATTTACTCAAGGTTTGTACGCCTCTCATACTTTGATATGGATGGCAATCTGGTGTTTGAAGGCACCGATAAAGTCGCCTATCTCAAAGACAACAAATCGAGCGTTCCTGTGGAGCCTGCAGTCACGCTTCGCGCCGGCCTCGAAAGGCTAAAGGTGCAGCTGCAGTAGGGCTACAGTTGGAATGTGAGCAACAGAGATTTTCCACAGGAAGACTCAAATCTTACCATCGGGGGAATCTACGGTATCGTCTTGTAACGCTTTGGCTCTACCGGCGTATGGGAAGCGAGGCTTCGACCAACGTTAGGTCCGAGCTATAAGTACTATGACGGAGAAGACTGCCAAGATTGCCAAGTGGAGTTCTATCGCAGCCATCGCGATCGCTGCTCTGTTGCTCATGCGGGCACTACCACTCGACGAGGCCACCAAGGCTTTGGGGCAATGGACCGATTCTCTTGGCGCGTGGGGCCCGGTTGTCTTCGGCTTTCTCTACGTGATCGCCGCGATCTGTTTTGTGCCGGGCTCGCTTTTAACCCTCGCCGCGGGAGCCATCTTTGGGTTGTGGAATGGCTTTGCCGTTGTGTCGTTTTCGTCAGTCACTGCAGCGTCATGTGCCTTTCTTATCTCACGATATGTCGCTCGATCCAAAGTTGAGTCCATGGCGAAGTCGAACGAGAGATTCGGAGCCATTGACGCCGCGATCGACGAAGGTGGTTGGAAGATCGTTGGGCTCTTGCGGCTTTCGCCGGCTATCCCGTTCAGTATTCAGAACTACTTCTTTGGCCTCACAAACATCAAGTTCTGGCCCTACATGCTAACGAGTTGGGTCGCGATGGTTCCCGGAACGTTCCTCTACGTCTACCTCGGTCACGCTGCTGGTGCTGCCGCAGAAAGCGACGGGAAGTCGGTTGGAGAATGGGCTTTGCTCGCTGTTGGCTTGGTGGCAACGATCGTGGTTGCAGTCTACGTTACGCACCTTGCTAAGAAAAAGCTCAAGAACCAGACCGAACTGAAAAACGACGAAGCCCATTAGACTTTGTCTTAGGGGTGCCGAATCGGTTCGTCAGCTTGAGTGGCTGGTGGTATCTGGAACGCGATAACGCATGCAAGCGTAGTAAGGCTAGGAAGTGGGCGGCGCCAAAGAGCGCCGTGGCTTGGACGGGCCAGACATAGCTAGCTCGTGGTTGGGCTTGGGAGTTTCACTTAGCAATCGCGTGGCGCTACCAACATTCTTTTGCTCCAACTCCCAATGAATTTGTAGATCGAGGAAGGATTGAAGCAACGCCAACCCACAAAGGCAGGAGTTCCATACATGGCTCCTTCATCCGCCTGAGGTCGCGCACTGCTTGGCGAAACGTCGTCCCGATACGCGACGGCAATTCCGCAATCCATGTTCTAGAGTCGCGCCAGCAATCTGCTTAAGACCCACGAGCAACGTGCCGCTTGCATCGGTACCGGCGAAGTGCACCGGTGCAATATTTGGATGCTCGAGGTAGCCAATCACGCGAGCTTCGCGCAGTAAGAGTTCGGGATCCTCGTGCCCTAAGAGGGGCGCTTTACGGAACTTTTTCGACCGAGGCCGGCCTGCTCGGCAGAAACAACGATTCCGTTGCCACCGCGTCCAAGTACTTCACCGAACGTGGCAAGGTGGCCAACTTGTGGCAGATTCTCTTCTCGTTTCGACCTCGTTTTTCCCCAGCTCACGAGTTGGACCAACTCCATCGCTCGACCACCCTGGGAGCGCGACGGTGTGAAAGAGGGCAATCCGGCTCCCTTGGCAAAGTCGTCGGGCGCACAAAAAAAGCTCATCAATCGAGTGCGGCACCCATCTCAAATGCCCGCCAAACAACAGCACAATCGATAACGTTTGCTGAGCTGCGATTAATCGCCAAGTGCACCGTTCGCCAGAGCGCTACCCATCGCTCTCAAGTTCTAGGAGCGCACGCTTGCGATCGACACCCCAGCGGTAGCCCGAAAGGCCGCCGCCCTTGCGAACAACTCGATGGCAGGGAATGAGCACGGCAATGGCATTTGCTCCGCAAGCGCTTGCGACGGCTCGCACCGATGATGGGGAACCGATGGCTTCGGCCACTTGCGAATACGTCCAAGTCTTTCCTGTTGGTATATCTCTTAGTGCCGCCCACACTCGCTGTTGAAACACGGTGCCGCCGATGTCGAGCGGTAGCGTGTGCTCACGCACGGGAGACTCGACAACAGCAATGACCTTTGCCGCGATGTCTTCGAAGCTGGCATTGGCCCCGATGAGTTGGGCTTTGGAGAACCTCTTTGCGAGGTCGGCAATCAATTCGTCTGGCTCATCGCCAAGAAACACCGCACACACGCCTTTCTCGGTTGTTGCCACCAAAATACTACCAAGACTGCACTCGCCAACGGCGAAGCGAATCTCCTGGTCTTTGGCGCCCGCGCGATACTCACCTGCTGTCATGCCCAATAGCTCCTGCGATTTCTCATAAAACCGTGATGTCGAACTGTAGCCCGCGGCAAAGATGGCCTCCGTAATTGTCGCATCCGAAACCAGCGCTTCGGTGGTTGTTACAGCGTAGACAAAGACGCCGTCTGTCGACGTCGAGCGCGCGAGCACGTCGCTCCAGCGCGGGTCTTGCGCTTGGTCGGCTCGTGAGTCTTTTGTCATGCGGTGAAGGTATCGGAGTGCAGGCGAACGACGCACTCCGATTTGTGCTTTCGAACTGAGAAAACGGCGTTACGCCTCGCCATCGCCTCGACTCACGACGACGACAACATCGCCAACTCGAACGATGCCCGGCGTGACAACTTGCAAGTACATGCCGCGCAGATTTAACGGCCGAAGAGCCGCTTCCATGCTCATTTGCATGATGTCGAGCCCAAATCGCTGCACCCATTTTTTGCAGCCGTTGTGCGCCTGAGGAGTAACGCGCACGGTTGCCTCGCCCATGCGCAAGAGTGAGCCTGTGGGGAGGTTTGACTGCGATATGTCGAGATGCAAGTAGAGGTTGTCGCCATGAAGCTCGAGGGGTTGGCCATTGGCGATGAGCTTGGCAATAGCAAAGCTTGTGGTCGCCAGTTGATAGGCAGGGCCGTAGCGATCGTCGTCGGCCCATCGATCGCCGGGCATGCCGCCATCGACAGTAAGCGTGGCCTCGCGAGGCATGTCGCGCTGCCCAACTGTTGGACGCGAGACCAGCAGCTCAACGACTCCCTGGTCGAGTGGGGCAGGGGGCAGCTTTGCCATCGCAACGTCAAGCTGCGCGCGGCTTAGGTGACGTGATTTGTCTCCACGCGTTCCATCAAAGCGCAACGACTCGGTGTCGATCGATCCAGGAGCTGCGTGGAGAAGTTCTTCCTTGGTTGGGTCTGGCGTGTCCACAGGACGGCTAGTGTACCCGCATCCGCTGTGTCTTTGTGCAGAGAGACCCTAGTTGGATGGGGCGGGGCCCGGTTGTGGCGGTGACGTTCGAGCTTGGTCGCTCGCAAATTGTATGCGCTGGTGTTGGGGCGCTCTATCGTTCTGCGCTCGCTGCTCGGTGCGCTCAATTGTTCGCATGGCAGCACCGCGAAGTGAGTTGGAGAGTGCACATTGCGCGCGGGTGTGATCAAGCAAGTTGTTCTCGGGAAGGCTCTCGGTTTTGCAAATGTAGTTGGTTTGAACACCGCATGCGGTGACCTGTACACGCGCAATCCGCGATACGCCCATTGGGCTTGATGAGACGGCCAGGTCTGTGCACGTTGGGTTTGTCTCGGCGTGCAGAACGGCGACGCCTGATTGCACAGGAACGCGACTGCCGGTACTGCACGCGACACTTGCGACCATGGTGAGTGCGAGGGCTCCAAGTTGGGGAAGAAGGTTGCGCCGTTTGTTTGCTGAGTGGATTTGCACGTTGTCTCTCCTTTGATGGGTGGAGATTTAGCGTATCTGGGCCATGCGTTGTTTCGCGCTCGAAGATGTTCCGTCCAGTAAGAAAGAACGCGGCTCTCGGTCCAAAGAAGTCGTCGGATCTATCAGTCGCTAACAGATGGACAGTCGTCTAGCGCATCGAACGTCGCACGAACTCGATACACAACGCTGTGCGGCTCCTCGGCAAAGGGAGCGGCGTACGATTCGCGACCGCCGTAGAGATAGCGCACTTCGATGTTGATGGGCTCGGAGGCCCTTCCACCGAGTTTGGTGTTTGGGAATGCCCAGTCTCGATAGGTATTAGGAGGTAGAGAGGAATCCCAAATTGTTGTCTTCCCACCCTCGAGCAGTGGCGTAAAACGCCTTCCATAAAACGCTTCAATGAGCTTTGCCGGCGCGTTGGAACGCCAGGCCTTAACGACGATGTGGCGGTGCACATCACCGGTTGGAACGTTGTGTCCAGCGCCTTTGTTGGTAAGTCGCGTGTGAACCTGCGAGCCGCGTTTGCAAACGCGAAACGCGAGAGCCTCGCGTAGCATGCTGATGTCATGTCCGCCTGGGTAGGCATGACCGGCGGGGCTCTTTGCGTGGCAATCTCTGCAGGTATGGCTCCTTACAAAGGGGCCCTCGCGAAACTGCTCCACGGTGTTTTGCATCGGCTCTTCGGTATAGTTCTTAAACTCACCATGCTCGCCAAAACGCGGGAAGTTAAACTGGTGGCATCCTGCGCAAAAAGTATCGCTGCCAAAGCCTGGGAGTGCCGTTGTATTGTGCGGGGATTTTGGGCGCTTAAACTTGGCAAAGAAGCTCTCGCCGCGCACGTGACAGGTAATGCAATTGATGCCCTCGTCTCGAAGGGCGAGAGCGACCGAATCGTCGCCTTGCTGCGCGACCAGCGGAATGTGGCAGTTGCGACACCACTGCCGCTTGTTGCGGCGATAGTCAAACTGAAAGAAGTCGTTGCTCCACGCTTTGGAGTGCCGGCTTGAGCGCCACTCTTCGTACTGGGCGGTGTGGCATGGCTGGCACAGGATAGCCGAGTTTTGCTCCCCAATGCGCGAGCTCTCGATGGGCATTCTGCCCTGGGTGAAGAACTCGAATAAGATGAGAAGCTTAAGAAACATTACTTAGCGGTGAACTTTGTGTCCTCGGTTGCCGACGTAGTTATTCGCATTACGCTTGCCAGAAATGGAGCACCGTCTTTCTCTGTCCAGGTGAAGGCCGAGGCACTAAAGAAATCGAAGAGGTAGCTTAGCTTTCCGTCGTCCTCGTACTTCAGCACCTGCCAATACTGACCTGGAGTAAAGCCCTCTCGGTCCGAGTAGAGCCCACACGATGCGATAAGAAGAGTTCTAAGCGGCCCATCAATATCAGGCGTGAAGAAAAAATGCTTGAGGTTGTCCTCCGCTTTGCAGCCGGGATGCTTGCCTTCGAGAGCGCCTTTTGGGGCTACTGCTCCCGTCTCAACGTAGACGCGCTTCAAGTTCTTGGCATTAAAATACGCTAGAAGCTTTGGGGTTGGAACCACAATGCCGGTTGGCTCTTCGTCCTCCCACAGGAGAAAATCGTTCCACCAAACATTGGGAAAGATGAAACTGTCGGCTCTGGGGATTGGGCGTTTATCGGTTGTAGAAATACGGATTTGCTTCCAGCCTTCAAAGTTTTCCTCGGTGGCAGCGTCCAGTGAGCCAAAGAGCGGCTTACCGTTGCCCCAGGCAGCTGAGGCGCGTTGAAACGGTAACTGGCAGTTCTGACACGCTTTTTGCTTCTCGCTAACAACGGTTCTTGTGTACTGCGCAGCCACTGGAATCGAGCCCTTTGCGGCTTCTTTAAATGTCTTTGCTGCAAGCCTGCGATCGGAGACCCAATCCAGTAGGTGCTTTTGCTTGCTGGCCTCATAGCCTGGGTTGTCGGGCGTTAGCGAGGTTACGTAGGTTTGGATGTCCGAGACTACGAGATCTTCGTATTTGCTTCCCTTGTACACCGAGGCAAATTGAATCTCGTATCCCTTGAGTGGGCCGACAGGCTGCTCAATCACAATGCTCTGCCAGCCCTCGGAGTCGGTGAGCGTGTGCTTGCTTGTGAGGCCGCTTGGCTTAAGCGTTACCACAATGTCTTTGGCGCGAGCGTTGCGTGTAAAAAGCCTTGGCGTCTTTTGGTAGCCGTTGCGAATCTCAAGCCTAAGCTTGGAGGCGTCTTCAAGTGGCGTGTGCTCGACCATTACTCGCTCGCCGATGCCAACATCTGGCTTGCCTTCGGTCCAACTCGTCTTTGGGTCATCATCGCCAAGATAGGTCGCTAAGTAATTTTCTTGGAACGTATTCCAATCGTTTTCGAGGTGTGAGGACGACGAATAATTCTGAGGGTAGAGGCGTCGTTCGAAGGGCGCACTTAGCTTCGCTGCACCGGCGTCTACGGCGGGCTCCGCAGGAGCGACGACAACAGCGGGAGGCTGCGGTTCCATTTTGGGAACATCGGGTTCGTCGCCCTGCGTTGCACCACACCCCATCACCAAGAAAATCATCAGGCGCTTCATGGCGCCAATGATAGGCCCTATCCGACAATTGTGGTGAGCAGCGCCTGCACTTTGGCAAACCACGCGCGCTGCTCGTCGTTAAAGAATCGAGTGCTCTTGAACCGAGCAGCTCTGCACCGCTTGGTCGGGAGTAATTGAGACAAAGTCGTAGCCGGCGCCGCAATCGCCGTCGTTGTCGATGCCAGCAAAGAGTCGGTCAACTGGGACGACGTCGCCCATGCAGACCGAGAGACGACAGGGCACAGGGCTTGCGCGTACAATCTCGGCGAGTTTGCGTTGGCCGGCTTTGCTTAGCGTGCGCTCTTTCGCCTCTCCAACATACGAGAGCAGCGATACGTCGTGACATCCTGCATCGGCAAAGCCTTTGAGCTGCTTTGCCAGAGACGCGAGTGTTGCGTCTTCGACCAAGAGATTTGCGCCCCAGCGCTGCTCGGTCTTGGCAAAGAGTTTGGCGCAGCGGCGCCAGGTCGAGTCCTCGTAGATCGAGAGGCGAACCTGCCCAAAGCGATTGGCAAAGGCTGGCCAACTGTCTTCGGTGAGTAGCGTGCCATTCGTAGTCACGGGCAAGGCAAGTGGCGTTTCATCGCTTAGTTTTGCGACGAGCTTGGAGAAGCCTCGGAAGGTAAAGGGCTCGCCACCGCCAAAGGCAACTTCTAGAGTGCCTGCATCGGCAAGTCCCTTTAGCGCATCAAACGCACTCGCCACGGTCCAAGCGCTTTTGCGTGCAACGTCTCGCGAGCAAAAGTCGCACGAGAGATTGCAGGCGTTGGTGATGCCAAACATGGCAACCCGCGGTGCCCGACGTCGCTCGGCAGCCGTTGCGTCATTGCACACGCGAATGCTGGTGCCACTGCGCGGATGAAAGAAGAGACGCGCGCCATCCAAGGAGTAGGAGCGAAACCCGGCATTTGCGGGTTGCATTCGAAAGGGCCAAACGGCTGGTGGAGATTCCATGGATTCCTTGGACGCGCAAACGAGAACTGCGCGGTGCGAGGATACCACCGGTAAGGGGCATTGTGAGGAGGGGCGCCCAATCCGCTTTTACTGTGGCGAAGCGCCTCGCGGTGGCTTGTTGTCACGCTGATTCTGCAACTTGTCGCGATGGCGCTCTACTTCCGAATTAATCTCAGCACCCAAGAGGAGTACGTAGGCAGTAATGAAGAACCACATCATCAAGACGACCACAGCTCCCAAAGAACCGTAACTTCGGCTGTAGTTCGCAAAATGCTCGACATAGATCGAAAACCCCAAAGCGCCAACAACCCACAGTGTGCCGCCAACCAGGCTGCCAGGGCTCACCCATCGCCAGCCGGGGCGGTGCTTTGCCAAGGCGTAGCGATACACAACTGCCATTGCCACCAGCATCGTGATGTAGAGGATTGGCCAACGAAGAATTCCTAGTGCACTGCCAACTGGGCTATCGAGGTGAATCACTTGCAAACCGAGAGGTACAAGAAATAGTGCTAAGGCAAAGACGAGAAAGCCAATAAGGATTGAGAGGGTAACGGCGAGGGTGAAGAGGTTGAGTCGCAGAAAGCTTCTCTCTTCTTCAACGCCGTATGCGAGGTGAATGGCTTGAATCACCGCCTTTGTGCCCTTGTTCGCGCTCCACAGCGCCAATAGAAATGCGAACGCAGAGCCGAGTCCAAGTGTGCTTCCGGAGGAGCTTGCAAGGAGGTCAGCCTGATCGGTTAGCAACTGGCGTGCGGCATTTGGGAGACCCAGAAAATCACCTAGTCGCTTTACGTCGGCCTTGCTTCCAAAGATTCCCCATAACGAGACGCCGGCAGCAATGGCAGGGAAGACTGCCAAGAACCCCCAAAAGGCAACGCCGCCAGCTACGATGCTGATGTTGTCATCAAAGATTTCTTTCTTGACGCGCTTTGCGACAAAGCCCCAGTCCTCGCGCTCTAACTCCAACGGGCAGTTTGGAGACGATTCTTGGGTTGCTTCCATGCACTAGGAATAAGCAATCTTTGTGCCGCGCGGAGATGGGCGCGTGCCACGTGGAGATGAGCACTAGTAGCGGAAAATCCAAAGTAGATCACCACTCGCTGCGCCGGCGTCTCCTGCACGTGCTTCAAAGATCCAGGTTCCACTAAGCCAATACTCCAAGCGAGCTTCGTCTTGGTTTTCTACTGCATCGCTTGCGAAATTACGGTGATACGCCAAGAAGATTGCATCTCCTATCCACTTGCCAACGGCGATGGATGAGACTGCGCCGCCTTCGGTGGTGTCGACGGAGACCGAATCGATGCCCAGGGGAGAACGCACTTTAGACGTGAGCCCTTGTGAGATAATTCCCGAGATGGCACTGAGCACAGCCTGATCTCGGTTGCCACCCGACCCGCTGGCGACGCCGTTTACGATCAAACTTAAAACCTCCTCACGAGAATAGATGGCAGGTTCGGAGCGCAGGACCAGCTCTAGGTCATCAGGCGTTCCCGAGAGTTCGACGATGGCACGAGCCTGTGGGAAATCGCGACTCACCTTCACCGATAGGCGAGGCGCATCGCTCTCGTTCACAAGCGTTACTCGGGCTCGATCGACTTGGTACGAGCGCTCAAAGATTTTCACCGTCCCGCCTTCGAGCGCCGTAACGCTGCCCTGCATCGCAACCGTCGTGCCCGCTTCAATATCGAGTTTCGCGTTAAGCCGAACATCGACATCGCTGCCGTGCACACGCAGAGGCCCGGCGGTTCGAACAGCAATCGACATACCCTCAGGAACCATCGAACCTCGGCCCAGTAGCGGTGGTGGACTCGTTGTTGCGGTCACAAAGACGACATCTTCGAGAGCGCCCGAGGGATGCAACGTTTGTGTATCGGGCAAGCGAGGAAGGTAGAAGTCGCCGTTGGAGACCACCACGTTTGCCTTCCACTGCGAGGCCTCATCACGTGTCGCATCAACTTCGGCTTGCATGGTTGTTCGCAGCGCCAAGCCCTGTCTTCGCAGCGGGAAGTCGGTGAACTCGACGCTTGCGCGTGCACGCTTTGCAGAAAAGTTCTCAAAATCGGCACCGGCATCGATGCGAAAACTTCCGCGCCCAGAGCGTCCCTCAGACGTCAACTCCAACGTTGGCGAGGTGCCTGTGCCGCTGATACGCAATTTGCCTTCTAGCTCTGAAAGCGCTTCTAGGGGTTGTGGGAGCGCCACCTGCGCATTGCGCAAGCGCAGGTCTCCGTCCCAGCGCAGAGCCGTCGTTGGGCCTTTCACCGTCGCCAGTCCTTCGAGCTTGCCTTCGATCGACGCAACCGGGATTCGCGCCCGGAGAAAAAGTGGATTGAGAAAGGCGAGGTCAAAACGCTTGGCTTGCAAACGCACGGAGAGCTCACTCGCTGAGGGCAGGGCACCCGAGATTTGAACCAAGCCGTCCTGATTGGGGTGGCGAAGTTGCGCATCAAAGCTCGTGCCGCTTTGGTTCCATCGGCCTTCCGCGACGAGGGAGGGCATAGGCTCACCAAGGTAGGTAAGGTCCTGTGCCCTTGCGGTCCCCGTAATCTGCGGCGCTCCAAGACTGCCGCTCACAGCAACATTTGCCTCGATCTCCCCGCTAACGACGTTGGCTGAAATCGCCTCGGTTTGGGTATCGCGAATGAGGCGGGAAAGTGACGTCTTTGGAATGGAAACTTGCCCCGACACGTGCCACGAGCGCCAGTGTTTTGCGCCGTTCTTCGCGATGGAGGCGAGGCTAGTGCCGAGTTGCATGTCGACCGCAAAGGCAGGGGTTTTGCGCCAGGTTAACTTGCCTTGCAGCAAGCTTTTATCCATCGCCCCCGCCGACCAGCGGCTCTTCCAGTCGATGGCGCCGATTGCGAGTTGACCTCGCGCGAGGCTTTTCGTGTGCACCTCAAAGGCTGCGTGATTGTCGCGAGGGCTGGCGCTGGCCTTGGCGCTAACTCGACCTGCAAAGGAGTGCAATGAAGCCCCCCACTGACCTAGGTCCAAATTGTCGAGCGATACCTCTGCTGAGTTGACTGCGGCCAGAGTCAGCTTTGCCGGGTTCGATTGCCAGCCGTTAGGCATGGCGACATCCGCAGAGAGTGCCATCGAGCCCGATTGGTTTCCGTCGACGCTTGCTTGGAGCTGCGCCTGGTCGTTGTCGATTGAAAGAGCAAGTGCTGCAGAACTTTGAACCTTTGAAAAGCGGGGAAGCAAGAGTTCGCTGCCCTTCATGGTGATGTTGAGCTTCTGCGCTCCTTTGCTCGCCTCGAGCTCTGCGCTCACGGTGCCCTTGGCATTTGTCGCCAGTCCCTTGGTCCACGCATCTAAGGAAAGTTCCTTAACACGTAGGTGAAGCGCGCGCAGATGGCGTGGGCGAAGCTTCGCAAAGTCCCAGCGCGTCCAAGGAGCCGGCAACCGGAGAGCCGTCTGCAAATCGATTTCCCCGGCATGCTCCGTAGCAGCCGAGAGCTCAAGCGAAATATCCTTCCAGCGCTTTGCGTCCACCGAAATACGCAAACGCGTAACGTTGGGGCTTTGCAAAATGGAAACGCTGCGTAGCTCACTTTGTAGCCTTAGTCGAGATCCTTGAAGCCTTAGGGAGACTTCTCCTTCGCCGGCCATTGGCGTGTTGACTCCAAAGGCGGCGAGGTTGCGCGCGACCTTCGCAAGGTCGATTGCCTCAAGCGATACCATCGCCTCGCTTGGCAGCCCTGCCACCGAACGTGTCCACCGAGCCGAGGCCCGGGCCTTTGCCATAGACGAGTTAAGCCATAGGCCCTCAACTGCGAGAGCGCCTGCGGGATTCCAGTGTATCGACTCGATGCCGCCTGTAAGACGCAGCTTGCCTCGTGCAAGAGTTAGCTTTGAGAGAGTGGCGTGCACGCCATTGTGCTGCCTTGTGGCGGTTCCGGCCAGAGTAAGACGACCGCGCGGTCCTCGTGCAAACGCCGTCGCTTCAATCGTATCCATGCCGGTGTTTTTGAGGTGCACCTCGGCGCGGGCAATTCTCTCTTGTCCAAGTCGAGCTCGGTCTATCGCGATATCGGCAGTAATTGCGGGCAGACCTTTGGTGAGTACGAGATTGGCTGTCCACTGGCCATGCTCAACGCGCGTGGTCTCAAATTGAAGTTGATTGAACTCGCCTTCACTCGCGAGAGCAATTGCAGAGAGCGGGCCTTGAAACGTACCGCTGCTTTTTACATGCCCCAAAAGTCGAGGCGCAGGCGACATCAATTTGGAAAGAGGAAGCTCCTCTAGGTTTGTATCGAGGTGGTAGCTAGAGGGGAGAAAGCGCGCGAGGGGCACGTCGTACGCGACCTTGGCCGCAAGCCCAATATCGCTCGCGTTTACATCCAACGACGCGACGCCATCTGCAAAGGCGATGGTTGACGATAGCCCTTGCAGTGCCTCTCCCTCGATGCGGCCCGCCAACGTTGCGTTTCCATCAAGTGCCAGCTCTTGCAACTGGGTCGACCAGGCCGCGACGGTAGCTTCTAGCGATAGGTCGAGGGCTGCACTAGGGCTTTGCGGAAAGAGAATGGCAGGATTGAGCGAGGTGCCTTGCACCGAGAGTGTATTGATCGTGAGGTCGCTTGTTACTTGAGTACGGAGGTTTAGGGTGCTCTTGCCAATAGCGAATAACGCGGTGAGTTCTTGATTGGCAGCGTTCTTGGCCGAAGCGTTCTTGGCCGAGTCCCCGAACTTGATGTCCGCTGTTAGTGGCGCCTGCATCGATAGTGATGACTCACTGGCAAATGCACTTACCAAAGACGGTTGCACCGAGAGTCGTGCACTCAGGGCCCGATTTGAAGACGTCTCGCCCCACCGCAGCGTCTCGACGTTGAGCGAGCTGTCGCCGGTTTGTATCGACAGGTTCTGGCCGGCAATGCCGCTGCTATCAAGCGTCATCGCGCCAGCAACATAAACCTTGGAAGGCAAGCGCGGACCGCGTGCCGACATCTCAAGAATCTCGAACTGGGTCTTCGGGCCATCAATGTCGATTCGAAGCTTTGCAAAGACGTCGCTAAGAACAATTCGCTGCCCATCTCTGTCGACGGTAACGGTGCCATTCTCGATTTGCAGACTTTCGATCCGAAGGCGTAGCGTTCCGTCTTCATCGGTGGGAGTCGGCAAGCTCGCGGCCAAGTTCCACTCGCCATCATCGCCCTGCACCAAGTGAATGCTCGGCTGCTCAAGCACGAGCGAGGAGACGTTGATCGGACCCGAAATTGCTGAGCTAAGCGAATAGCGCAGGCGAACTTCTGGCACCTCCAGCACCACATCGCCTTTCGGGTCGCGCAGGGCAACCGCTTCTAGTTGCATCTCGCTAAGCGGATTTCCTTTGAGCGCGCCAATCGCAAGGGTGCCGCGCAATGTCTCGTTTGCGGTGTTTACGATTGTTGTGCGCACTTTCTTGCGTCCCCAATCGGTTTGTAGAGCGAGCGCGAGTGCAAGCACGACGACTGCGCACAGCAAGAAGAGCCCGGCGCCTGCGATCGCCAAACGCCGGAGCCACACGCGGGTTCGCGAACGTGTACGAGGCACGTTGTCTACGCCATCACTCAAAATGCTTCACCGATGCTGAGGTGAAAGGCAAAGCGTTGGCCTGCGGCAGGTTGCCCGGCGCCCGTATTGTTGAGCCGATACCCCAAGTCGGCGCGAATTGGCCCAATGAGCGTTCCGAGGCGGAAGCCAAGGCCTGCAGCGTAGTGCAGCTTGGCAATTGAGAAGTCAGATGGTGCTTCGGTAACTTCCGCTGCATCAACAAATCCAACAAGGCCGAGCCAATCGCCAAACGCTGGATACACATCCCAACGCACTTCGGCGCTGGTCTCGAGGCGCAGGTTGCCACCAATGATAACGCCCGCGCTCGCGCCGTCTCGCACGGGCACAAGCTGTCGCTGGGCAAACCCTCGCTGGGAGCTAGCGCCACCCGCAAGTAGGCGCCTAGTGATTGGCAGTGAGTCACCGCTTAGCTTTTGGCTGTGCTTGCCGCGCATTGCCAGCACGATTCGCTCGCTTAAGGGCAGGTAGCCGCGCGCTTCAATCTCTCCCATCTGATACGAAAACTTCCCTGCAGCGAAACGAGTGCCCTGCTCAAGTTTTGCACCGAGGTACACGCCCTTGGTTGCGTCGATCGCATTGTCACGAAGGTCAAGGTGCGCGCTTTGCTCGAAGTATCCCAACCGGTAGCTTTGGTCTAGCCCCAGTTGCTCCGCAAAAGCTTCGTCGTTGGTGAGTGCACTGTCGATATCAGAAAAACTCCCATAAAATAGATTCCACGAAGCACCGAGATAGAGCTTTTCGCCAAAGAATGGACGCTGTGCACTAATTCGGGTGCCTGGCCCTTGCACCGAGTAATCCTCAAATTGCCTAAGATCATACTTTAGATCGACTTCGCCGGTGACAAGTGGCGCGAACATGTCGATTCGCTGAAACGTCGCCAACGCCTCGCCACCAAGCCCGAGCGAGTCTTGGTTGGCGCGCAGAAAACGATAGGCGGGACGCAGGCGCGCTCGAAATTGCGTGCGCGGGTCAAAGAAGAAATGGCTCTTTGTGTATTCGAGCCGCGTGCGAAACTCGAATTGCACAGGATCGATTGCGGCCCCACCACCAAGGCGGAGTTCGCGCAGGCGTTCCTCTCGAAGGGTGATTGTTAGCGGAGTAACTTCCTGGCCTTCGCTGTTCTTGATGCCCGTGATTTCGACGCTTGAGAATCGTCCTAGGCGCAAGAGACGACCGCGTGTGGTCGAGATTTCATCAGGGTTGAAAATCTCGCCCGGTTCCCACGAGATGCGGTTTGTCACGACGTCTGTGGGAACCTTCGAAAGGCCAACCACGCGAGTTTCTCCAAAACTCACTTTCACGCCGGGGTCAACTTGGAAAACGATGTCTGCACTGCGGGCTTTGCGATCAACGCGAATTTGGCCTTTAACGTTCACGTAGGCATAGCCTCGCTTGGCAAAGAACCGATGCAAGAGCGCTTTGGACTCTAGGTACTCTTCGTGATCCAGGGCGTAGCCCACTCGAGACTTTCGTCGGCAACATTCATCTAGGAGCTCGGCGTCTTGAATCTCGCTTTGCAACGTTGCGATCGAGTCGGCGCGCTTGCCTTTTGGCGCTTCTGCCCACGCCACCTTGACCGTTTCGACGAGTACAGGCTCACCTTCGTTCACGGTAAATCGCACAACGATGTTCGGGGCACGCTGGATCGCAATGTCGATTACCTCTGCGTCAAAGTAGCCGCGTTGGCGGTAGAAGCCTTCGATGCGTTCGGCATCTCTAGCGACCTCTGCCGGCTCAAATCGAACGCTGGACTTAAAGAAAGGAAGACCAGAGGGCGAGCGATTGACGAGCCCTTCAATGATGGTGTCTTCGTCAAAGTAGGTATTGCCTTTGATGATAACAGAGCTGACCTTGCGCTTGTGGTCCGGTGCATTGGGGCCCGGGCCGTTGCTAGCACCACCGCAAGCTGCGAGAACCGCAATAAGGGCAAGCCTTGAGGCGAACCTCAAGCAGCCACGGACTATTCGACTGCCTGACAACAAGAACCTTCGTCTCCCTATAGCAAAGGTCAAGCCAGCTTCCGCACATCAATCGTCAGCGATAGCGCGATATTCGTCGGTGCCTGCGCTGGTGCGGCTACGAGATGGGCGGTGCATATGCGCACTGCGAGGCCAATTGCCACAGTTCCAGGGCGCACAGTGCAGGGAAATAGCAAAGGTCCCAATGGCATAGGGGTTGCAATTTACCGAGTCGCAATCGTGAACACGAACGTGCACGACAGAACTCACCCCCCACTAGAAACATAGAAAAGGAAATTTCACATGACCAACATGACGACAAATCAAAACTCTGAGAACGAGAGCTCGATTGCTGCGAAAGCTGCAGCGGTTAGCGAGCAAGCCAAAGCCAAGCTGCGTGCAGCAGGGCAGGGCGCGAGTGAAGTTGTCGACAACGCTACAACGCGTGCAGGGAAGGCCATCGTCGCCGCCTCGGATACCGTTGCCAGCGCCGGGCGTTACCTAGAAGACACCCATCCAAGTGCGATGGTAGAGGGTGCCAACCAATCACTCACCGACACCATGCGCGCACATCCTCGCATGACCATTGGTCTTGGCTTTGCCGCAGGATTCTTGCTTGCTCGCGCACTTAGGAAGTAGGAGCCATTGTTGAATACGCCCCCAATCGCCCCGTGGAACGCCGATATCGCCCGTTCACCATCGATGATGGCTGAGCCTCAATCCGTCGACGTCGAGGTGGTGCAAGAGACTGTTGGGAAAACTCTCAAACAGGCTCAACGACTCTTGGATGGCTATGTCGAACTCATCAAATACGATGTTCGCGAGGAACTCACAGAGTTGCGCACCTCCCTGGTGTTTACGCTGATCGCGGTTTTTGGCGGCGGCACTACATTGCTGCTTCTGTGCTTTGCGGGAGCATATGGACTGGCTTCGATGGGCTTGTCGCTCTCACTGGCATTTGCCGCAAGTGGGCTTGGAGCAGCACTGTTCACCGGATGCGTGGCCCTCGTCGCCCGCAAAATGCTTGCACCTATTGATGTTGAAGCCATCCCCGAAGCAAAGGAAGACACCGCATGGATCAAAGACAACGTTTAAGAGACCAAATCGACGGCGCTGCTAGCGAGATGGTGGAGAACATCCACCGTATCGAAGAGCAGGCTGTCGCCCTTAAGAATGACGTCAAGGAGGTTGTCTCTCTTGACCACCACTTGCAAGTGCGGCCATACACGGTCCTGGGAGCAGCCTTAGGGGCTGGCCTACTTGCCGGCCTCATTCTCCGATAAATGATTCACCATCCACAGAACCACCACGAACCAAGAAGGACTCCAAATGAACAATAGCGAATCAACCTCCTCAGAAACTAAGACATTTTCCAATGGCGAGTCACTTGGGGCCAAGCTCGTGGCGGATACGACTGCCCAAGTGGAAGAGGCCAAACGTTCGGCTTTAGCGATGGTTGGCAAGGCCGAGAGCTATGTCCGAGAGAACCCTTGGCGTGCATTTGGTTTGGCTGTTCTTGGCGGCTTTGTGGCGAAGGAGGCGGTCCGCCGCATTCCCGAAGGAGCGCTCTCGCTAGGAACCGCAGTGAGTCTGGCTAAGGCGCTATCTTCGGCGAGTTCTCTGGTTGGCACTTCATTTCCGTTTGGAGACACATCGGTGAACTAGCGCGAAGCTCTCGCGAAGACACCGAGTGCGAAGTGAACGTTTTCTTCGATTTCCTCTCGCAACAACAGGCCATTGCGATGGCCCGGTATTGGCGCTACTGCACACTGGCAGTGGCGTTTTTTGCGTTTGGAACGTCTTCGTCCTGCAAATGATGTTCGAGGTTAAATCGTGACGTGGCGTTCTGCCACACAGTGCGCCGACGCTCACCTCAAAGCGCCAGCGTCTAGAAGGAAGCGCACGTAGCGCCCGAAATAAGGCCCAACGCACCTGGCATCGGAGATGCACAAAGGAGTGGCACCCATGCGAACCCAGGACGTAACAATAACTCTCGACGACTTAGGTCACTCTCTCGACGAGCTTGATTCATCCACGGTGGTGGATGGCTGTGGTTCCTACTGGAGGACCGCCGAGCAAATCGGCAAAGGCGGCTGCGGCAGCGTGTACCGAGGCTATCGCAGAGATACTCGAGCACCCGTTGCAATCAAACTTCTCGCCGAAGAAGTGCAAGATTGTCCACAACAGCGCAAAGCTTTTTGTCGTGAAGCGAAACTCTTATCGCAGGTCTCGCACGAGACGATCGTTGGGGTTAAGGAGTTTGGGCGCAACAGCCAAGGGCGTCTGTATTTTGCGATGGACCTCATCGACGGCGTCGATCTGCAACACCGTTTGATCGACGAGAGCATTCCGGTCTTGGACTTGTTGGAGATGACGCAAAGTCTCGCGAGCGCGATTTCCTACTTGCACAATCTTGGGATTGTTCATCGCGACGTTAAAAGCGAGAACATTGTGGTTCGCGATGAAGGTGGCATCACGCTGATCGACTTTGGCACTGCCGTGAAAGTCGAAGACGAGGATGACGTGATCGTCGGAACTCCACGCTGTATGGCCCCAGAGCAGCTCGCTGGCAAATGTTCGGAAACGACGGATATTTGGGCCATTGGAGTGCTCCTCTACGAATGCATCGCGGGCGCATCTCCCTTCTATAAATCTGGAGATAAACTCGACAACATCTTCAAGCGAATTTCGAGCGGCACGGTGCCCGCAATGCCCGCGAGCGTCCCGGCTGCGGTTCAAACGCTCATCTACGACTGCCTACAAACGCGCCCGCAAGACCGCCCGACCATCGACGAGGTGCACTCTCGTCTGGCCGAACTTCAGATCACGCTTTGCAGTGATACGGAGTGGGGCATTGTTCGCACTCCGAACTTTGCCGAAGGTTCCGGCTCGTACACCATCTACAACGACTCTTCGGAAGACGAGGATAGTAAGGACGATGCTAAGAACGAGCGCAAAGAAGAGCGCAAAGAAGAGCCTAAACGCCAGGTTCGCAAGAAGCGGAAGTTGGGCGTTGCCCCTCTGCCTTGCTTCGGCGAAGGCTCGGGGGCTCGTACCATGCATATCGAGCCGTCCGATGCACCAAATCTCTACCCCATGACGGCGATGGCATGAGATCTATGCCTAAGAGTTTTTCGTGGAATCTTTGGTGGCGCAAGCTTGTCACAATTCTATTCGCAGCCGGATTCTGGCGCCACCTGCGCTCCATATACAGCCTTTGCCACAACTCCCTAAACACAAGAGGAAACGATGAATACAAAGAACATAACAATCGCTAGGACTTCCTTCACCAGACTCGCACTGAGCACCCTACTCCTGGGCGCGGTTGCGTGCGGAGGCTCGGATTCTTCTGAAAGCACTCTTCCTGAGTTCACGCCGACAACTGCTGTTGAGACTGAGCCCCTAGCGGCATCCAACGCAGACTCAGACATCGACCCGCAGGCAACCGTATGGTTTGGATTTGACTCATTCGAACTCGACGAGAGCACAAAGACAGAGCTTCGCGGCGTCGCTTCTTGGACCAAAGAGGCCGACGATCGAATCATCGTCCTCGAAGGCCATACCGATGAAATCGGCGACAAGCAGTACAATGAGTCTCTCTCGGCGCAACGAGCAGCGGCTGTGCGAAGCTACTTGCTATCCGAGGGAGTCGCCGAAGAAAGGGTTCAGACTCGCGCATTTGGTGAAGAGCAGGCCGACTTGCCGGAGGATCGCATGAATCGACGAGTGCTTGTCTATGCAACAAGCAAAGATGCGCCAGAGGATTCGGCACCGCTATGAGCGAGGTTTGGATCCTGCGAATGAGATTGACGTTTGGCTGATCGAGCTAGCCGCGAACTCCTGATTTGCGATGACAAGGTTGGCTACGCCACAAGCGCGTCGTCCATTCGCGAAGTCGGCGCCAAGGCGATCGCCTCGTCCAATTCTGCGGGTCGACTCGTCGGCTTCGCAGAAGGTCATCAGTAAAATTCGCAGAGAGCGTTGCAACGACACCAGATTCTACAATGGTGAGACATACCTCGTCGTCGCGACGCATCGATCGCTGGCTCAAAGCGGTGAATACGGATATTTGATTGCTGTGCTCGCCAGTGCCAAGACTACTCGTCTTCAAAGCTGCCATGCCGACCGGCGCCCGCGCCAAACTGCTTTGCGCCCTCGACAGCTTCTGCCAGCGCACGTTTCCCGTGTGCAAACTCAGCCCGCAAGGCATCTTGCTCGCTTTGCGACCACTGGCCGTAGGCACTGAGCCTATCGCCTCGCATGGCCATCTGGGGAAAACTCGCAATCGCCAGGGCGAGTGCTTCTGCTTCTGCGCGGGCCGTCCCGGCCTCAACCACGCGATTGACGAGACCAATCGCAAGCGCCTCCGAGGAATCGACGGGCCGACCTGTGAGCATCAAGTCCATGGCGCGGCCCATTCCAATGATGCGCGGCAGCCGAATCGTTCCTCCATCGATAAGAGGAACTCCGAAGCGCCGACAGTAGACGCCAAGAGTCGCGTCTTTGCTGGCAACTCGCATATCACACCACAGCGCGAGTTCAAGCCCACCAGCGACGGCATGTCCTTCGATTGCCGCAACCACAGGTTTGGAAAGCTGTATTCGCGTTGGCCCCATTGGGCCATCACCGGTCGGCTCAATGCGGTTGCCTTGGCCCTCGGCAAAGGCCTTTAGATCGGCACCAGCACAGAATTGGCCGCCTTCGCCCCACAAGACCGCAACCTTGGCACTGTCGTTTGCGTCAAAGTCTCGAAACGCATCGGCCAACTCTTGTGCGGTGTCGCGATCAACCGCATTGCGACGCTCGGGACAACTGAGGATAACCGTTGTTACGGGACCAACTTGTTCAACGCGAACCGTCATGACGATACGTTAGCGCCCCAGCGCCGATTTCACGAGGCCAAAGAAATCTCGGGCGATCGGACCAGAGAGCAGAAACGCAGAAGGGAGAAAGACGATGGCGCCAGCCGCAACTTCCGCAAGCAGCAGCACAATCGGTGTGTGAATATCGAGCGCTTGCAGGCCGTAGCGCGTTGCATAGACAGCGGCAACCATGGGGATGCACGGCAAGATAGGTCGGAAGACCGCCGAGCACAGTGCAAGCATCGATACGCCATCGCGGTGGAGCAGATAGAAATACACCAAGGCCTGGCTTAGGAAGCCAATGCCGACGCCTGCACAGGCCCAAACAGGTCCGTAGGGGGCAAAGAGCATGAGCCCGCCGGCAAGTGCAAAGAGCTTTATAAACTCTTGAACCGAGAGCGCCCAGTTGTGGCCCTTGGCTAAGAGGTAGGAACCGGCTGCCCAACCAACGGGTTGCACAACGGTAACCAGGGAGAGCGCAGAGAGCACTGGGGCGACGCCCTGCCACTCTTCGGTGAGTAGGGCTGCAACAAGTGAATCGGAGACGGCGAAAATGCCAATGCTAAGCGGGTAGACAAGAAGCGCCATAAGCCCGATCGAGCGAATGAGTGCACGCTTTTTAGATTCGCCATCGACATTGCTCATCGAGGGAAAGAGCACGCCACCGACTTGTTCGCCAATTTGCTCGGCGGGCATTGCGGCGAGTTTGTAGCCGAGGTTGTAGAGCCCCATCTGATTGACGCCGAAGTAGCTTGAGTAAATTAGATTGTCCCACGTTGTCGATGCGTGGTGCGTCGCTGCCACGAGGCCAAGCGGAAGGCCAAACTTCGCCTGGTCTTTTAGGCGAGCGAGGCGAATCTTGTGGGGGCCAAGCCATTCGCGCCAATGTACTTGTGACATGACAATGCCGGTCATGATGGTGGACTGCACAACGTTTGCCCAAACAATGGCGGCGCCGCCCCAACCGTTCATCGCAAGGCCCACAGATACGACGGTATAGGTGAGTTCGCCGACGGCCATGGAGATTCCAATAGGCCCAAAGCGCATCTGCCGCGCTAAGACTTTATCTGGCATGTGGCCGAGCCGCCTTATAAACGTCGAGAGCACCAAGCCCGGAACATATTGCCCCATGGTGGGCGCGTTTACGACTGCCCCAAACTCGCCGGCCCAAAGCCACGCGGCGCCAAGAGCGAAAACGCCCAAGGTGAGATAGACGACCGTGCATGCAAAGGTTACATCGGGCCCGTCTTTGTGTCTGGCGATGGCGTAGTTGCCAAGACCGAAGTTGCTAAAGAGGTTTGCGCTCACGACCACGATCGAGGCCGCGGTAACTTCGCCAAGAATATCTGGGTCGAGATAGCGGGTGATGAGAAGCGTGCCGACAACGCCGATTACCCGAGCGGCCATGCTCGAGCCGATTGTCCACGCGGCGCCTCGTACCGCTTTCTTTACGTGCTCGCCCATGCTGGAGGAACTGATCTTCGCAGGATTGCCCGCTCTAGTCCTTGTACTGGGTGGCATTTGCTTCGGGCAATTGGTTTTTCTTGTGGGCTTGGGCCCGTAGAATGCGCAGGTGTCGCTTGCGAGAAGTCTCCGAGTTATTGCGCTTGGCTTGTTTGCCTGCTGCTTGCTCGAATCGATTGCAATTGCGCACATCGGTTCTTCCGAAAGGGTCAACAATCGATATTACAAATTGGCGCCGATGGCAGATCGGGTGCGCATCGTCTACACGATCTTCTTTGGTCGCGAACCGAGTGCGACGTTGCGGCGCGATATGGATCGAAATCGCGATGGCATGCTCTCGGACTCCGAGATTGCAGCCTATGCAACGTCGCTGCAGGCGGAGATTCTAACGTCGACCGCCGCCACGTTGGATGGGCGCGAGGTGAAGATTCGTTGGAAGGCTGCCGATGTCGGCATGGGCGAAGCGACAACCAGTGGCGGTGCCTTCTCCGCAGACTTTGTCGGCAGCGTGTGCCTGGATCAGAAAAGCTCTCAAGCCGAGCACACTCTTGTCTTTACCGATAGCCTCGTGCTTTCCAAACCTGGGGAGTCGGAGTTGCGTCTCGACCCGGCACCGGGCATCCGCATCGAGAGAAGCACGATTGGCGGCCGAGAAATTGGGGTTGCTGGGCACAAGTGGCAGGGCGGTCCAGGCCCGGCTGCGCAGGGCTACCAACTTGGCTTCTTTGTCGATCGCGACGACAGCGCCGGCCTCGACGATTCTTGCAAGCCGCCTCCACCGAAGGCCGGCATGCGAACCAGCCTTATTGCCGGAGGCGCGCTGTTACTCTTGCTTCTGGCAGCGGCCGTCGTGTGGCGTGTATCTCGAGCTAGCAGTTGATTAGATGATCAGCCATGCCGTAGAAGCGCTCGTCGAGAAACTCGCGCAATGGCCGGCCTAACTTCTCTTCGTCGAGCGCGGTCGCCATACATCGCAACCAAGCATCGCGCATGGCCTTATCGATCTTGATGTGTTGGTGACGCATGCGCAGGCGAGGGTGCCCGTGCTCCTCAACGTAGATTTGTGGGCCGCCAAGCCAGCCAATGAGAAAGAGCGCAAACTTCTCCTGCATAGGACGCACAATTTGGCCATCGGCATCACACTCGTGCAAATCCGCGAGCGCTCGCTCTTCTGCTGCCATCACGGCGTAGAACCGCATGGCAATTCGCGTTACCGCTTCGGTACCAATTAGGTCAAAGGGCGTTTTGTGGGAATCGTCTTCTTCTGTATCACTCATCTCGTAGTCCTATACTTCCATCTGAAGGCGCTTAACGGCCGGCTCTTCGCTGTTTGGAGCCGCATCGCCACGCTCTGCCGCTTTTAGCAGGCGCCAAATCTCGCCGCCCAGAACATCCACTTCTGTGGAGACAAATTGCTCGCCTCCAAAGCGTTCGATAAGTGCGGTCTGCTGCGCGAGCATGTCGGCATCTTGCTTAAAGATACGCTTTCCAATCGGCTTAAGAAGACTTCCGATCACCCACTCGGGAAGGCGGGCTAAGCGGAAGCTAATGATCGTGCTGAGCTTGGTCTCAAAGTCACCGACCGGAGTGCACAGGGAGGTGATGAGAATGTGCGAGTCATCGCCAATCTTGTATTCGACTTGTGCAACCGAGGGCAAAAAGAACCGATCGTAGTGTTCGACTTCGCCGCCGCCCGGCGAAAGCAAGCGACCGATTAGGCCTTCGGGGCGCGGCTCGCCAATGTATTGGGCTTCGACTCGATCGCTCCATCGGCTAACGACGACGTCAATCTTGTTGCCGGCGCCTGCACTTCGAAACAATCCGCGATGGAGAAATGCGGTGTGTGGCACGTCGAGAGCGTTTTCGATGGTTGCGTGCATCGTGCCGGGCGCTTCGACAATTTGGTAGACGTGGGTGTAGCGCGAGTCGTCGAGCAGAGGAATGTCGAAAGGGTCGTTCTCGGGCGCGTCTTCGGCATTTGCATAAATCCAAATAAAGCCCTGCTGCTCGCGAATTGGATAGGCGGTGGCAGCATGCCCTTTGGTATCTGCTTCGCCGGTGAAGCACGGGAGGTGTTTGCAAGAACCGTCGGTGGCGAACTCCCAACCGTGATACGAGCAACGAAGAATGTCGCCATCGACCTCGCCGATGGACAGTGGAACGTTGCGATGCGGGCAGCGATCGAGCAGCGCACCAGCCTCGCCCGTGCTCGAGCGAAAGAGCACCATTGGGATGCCGAGAATCGTGACCTTCAGCGGCTTGCGTTTTAGGTCTTTCGACTCGCATGCGACATACCAAGCATTGTGGCAGCGCGTGACCGAGACTTTTGCCTTGGTGGCTGGTGCTGTGAGACGCGCTTCGAGGGGCGGGCGATTTGCCATGGGCCGACCTTATCGCGACTTCAACGCCGAGGCGACGGTTTCCATGGCGGAGTCCCTTCGCGCGCAATGCGTAGTGCCGCGTGTTTGCGTTTTGGGCCAGGGGCACCGATCATCGCTACCTGGGAGATACGCGCGCCAGAAGCAGTGAGGCAGTGGGAGCTGCGCTCGGTACCGTAACGGCAATAACGACCGCCGGCTACCTCCTGTGCTTTGGCGCTGCGACAGCGTTTGGCACGCGAAACGCGGTGGTCCTGGCGCTGCTCTTTTGGTCTGCTGCCTTTAACTGCCTAATTACGGTGGCGCGAATTCGCACAACTCCGCGCCCCAATCGAAAGTGGTTTTTGAGCGCAGTGTTTCTGGCAACGATGACTGTGGCTGGAAGTGTGACGCTGGCGATCGCACTACCGCTGCTTGGCGCTGGCGTTACGAGCACCATCCTGCAGCTACAAGTCTTCTTTGTGGCCGCTGGTGCGTGGGTCTTTTTGCGCGAGCGAGTCGGTGTTGGCCTGCTCATCGGCGGGGCTATGGCAGCCGGCGGAGTCGCGCTCTACGCGCTGCCTGGGCAATCCTCAAAGACTCTTAGTGTGATCGGGGTTGGCGGCGCACTCGCCACGGTGGCCACGTTTGGCGGCATGCTCATATGGACGCGCGCCGTGATTAAAGACCTCGACCCGGTTTCGCTAAATGCCGGGCGTCTAGTCGTCGCAACCGTTGCGATGGCGTGCTTTCCCGGAACGATGCGAGGCGCGCTGGAATTGCCATGGCAGGGCTGGGTACTCGCAGCGTCTGCCGCTATGGCTGGCCCGGTCGTCGGTCGCTTGGCGGTGATGTACTCGCTGCGCTACATCTCTGCTGCGAAAGCAAAGCTGTGGAGCATGCTAAGCCCGGTCTTCGCGTTTCTCTTCGTATATTTCATCTACGGCAAGGCTCCGGATAGCCGCGAAGTTTTGGGCGGGCTGTTGATTGTGAGTGGCGTACTTTTGCCGAGCTTGGCAAAACTGCGGTCTTCGAATTAGCCCGTTTCCACCGGATAGCCGGATGAAGACCAATCGCTCCAAGAACCCGGATACAGAGCAGTACGGCCAAGGCCAGCAATGCGCATTGCGAGAATGTTGTGACACGCTGTAACTCCGCTTCCGCAGGAGTGCACGATTGGCTTGCCATCGCTGATTGCAAGCTCGCTGAATCGAGATAAGAGTTCTTCTTTGCTTCGAAATTTGCCGTCTACCAGGTTGTCTGCAAACGGAGCACTTAGCGCTGTGGGAATATGTCCTGCGACCGCATCGATGGGCTCTACCTCTCCCCGGTAGCGCTCTGCCGCCCGAGCATCGAGAATGTGAAAGGCCGATAGATCCGCAGCGAGCTCTTCTTTCGAATACGTCGCATTGCGACTCTCAAGGCGTTCCCAAGTGGCTTTGGGATATGTGGGCGTTGTGGTTTGCAACGCATGCCCTGCTTCTTGCCAAGCATCGAGGCCGCCGTCGAGAACAGTGACCGAGTCGAGACCCAAGTTGTCCAGCATCCACCACAGACGGGCGGCGTAGGCACCGTTTCCCTGGTCGTAGCAAACAACATCGCAGGCATCGCCAATGCCTGCACTGGCCAGAGTTTGCGCAAAGGCCTGCGGCGTTGGAAGCGGATGGCGTCCTGGACCGGATGGGCCGCTTAGGCCGCGCTCTAGCCCCAGGTGAATCGCACCGGGAATGTGGCCGCGTTGGTACTGGGCCAAGCCATCATCGCGAGCCCCCGGCTCTGGGCGAACATCGACGATTCGAAGCGTTGGAGAACGAGGCGTTGGAGAATCAAGCAGCGCAGCTAGCGCTTGGACGGAGATGATTGGAGTGTGCACGAGATGCTTTCTTAGAATCGTTCTAGTTCTCTGGTTGCGCGACACGAAATGGAGCGCCGTCGTTTAGCCATCGTTCAATCCGCAGCGTATCAACATCGCTTGGCTGGCTGTTGCCCATCGGCGGCATCGTGCCAAGTTGCAGGAGCTGCTGTTCTATGGCGCCGCGCATTTCAAAAACACCATCGTCGGTATTGGTGGGTGGTTCTGGATCGTCTGCATTGTACTTATCAAGCCTAAAGTAGTCGATGTTGTTGGCAACAGCCGGCTCGCTATGACAGTTGCCGCAGTAGCGTTTAAAGATTGGGCCAACGTCGTCCCAGTCGAGATTGTCGAGAGCGTCGGCAGCCAACAACGTAACGGCTTCATCGCTTTGGTCACTCGCCACGTTCCCCGCAAGGTCGGTTGCGATGACGCGAATCGAGTAGCGAATTGGATCTCCCGAGGCATCGACTCGCGCGACATTCTCTCGGTCCCAAACAAAGGTTGCGGATGCCTCGCCAACAAAGTTCTCAAGCTCGGTGGCAAGAACCTCCGAAGATTGCACCTCGTCGTTCTCATCAAGAATGAGCAACTCGAGATCGATGGTGAGAAGGTCGTCGTCGTCCATGTCGCGAGCTCGCCACTCGATGGTTTGTGCTTGGGCGAACTCGCCGCCATTTGGGCTCACCAAGGTTACCGAGGGGCTGTTGTCTGCTGGGCTGCTGCTGGTATCTCCACAGCCAAGTAGGAAGGCGATTGGGAGACCGGGCAGCAGAACGGGCAAAGCGAGGAAGCGTCTCATTGCTCAGGAGTGTAGCGGGCGGGTTGGCTACCGCCCAGGCTCTGGATCACGTCTGAGCTGGCTTTGGTGATTCCAACTATCGCCGCCACGCAAGCTGTGCAATGAACCATGCATGAGTTCTCGCGCGCGGATTGGAATCATGGGTGCAGGCAGCATTGGATGCTTCCTTGGAGGAATGCTTGCGACGGATCCGGGCATTGACGTTGTCTTTGTTGGGCGCGAACGAGTTGGCAACGAGCTTAGCGAGCATGGATTGAAGCTCGTCAATTTGGGAGCATCTCCGATAACGGCAGAAAAAGAGCGCTACGAATTTTCCTCGAACGTCTCGAGCTTAGCGGATTGCCACGTTGTGCTTTGTTGCGTGAAGAGCGCACAGACGGAAGAGGTTGCGAGAGCGATGGCAGAGGTTCTGCCCGAGGACGCTGTTGTGGCCAGCATGCAAAACGGCGTGCGCAACGTAGGAGTTCTTCGGGAGCACCTTGGGACGCGGCAGGTCTTGCCGGGCATTGTCGACTTTAATGTTGTGTCTCAAGGCAGTGGCTGTTTTCAGCGCACAATGGATGGTCCGCTTCGCACCACTCGCTCGAGCCATGCTGCATGGCGCACGATGACAAAGGCCTTTGCGGCATCGGGGCTCACGCTCATTGAAGACGACGACATTGGCCCCGAGCAGTGGACTAAGCTACTTCTCAATCTCAACAATGCCGTCAGCGCTCTATCCGGTGCAGCGACGCCCGCGCTGATTCTCTCACCAGAGTATCGGCGAGTGGTCGCGGCAATCTTAGATGAAGGCATTCGCGTTGTGCGGGCAGCGCAGATTCATCCTGCGAAACTAAGAGGAATACCGGTTTCCTGGATGCCCCGGATCCTGCGCTTGCCGACGTCAATCGTTCGCCTTGTGACTCGGGCGCAAATGAGTGTCGACCCAGAGGCCCGCTCGTCGATGTGGGAGGATCTAATGCGCGGACGAGCTACCGAGGTTGACTACCTAAATGGCGAAGTGGTTGCGCTTGCCAAGCGACTGGGAATTGCCGCTCCTGTTAACGAAGCGATCGTTGCGATGATTCGAGACGCTGAGCGTGCGGCTAACGGTTCGCCAGAAATTTCGGGTCCCAAGCTTTTGGCAGCGGTGGAAGCTGCTGCTCGATTGCAATGACGCGAGCGCGAATGCTCTGCTACAACTCCCTAGGTACTCATGAGACGACTCGCCCTTGCCCCCATCCTGCTTCTGTCCCTCACAGCCTGCAAAGACGGGAACTCTGAGAAACCAAAGCCCGAAGAGGTTTTGGCCGAAGCGCCCTTGGAGGAGATGGCAAAACCCGAGGCTTCGAAAGACAAGGGGCTGTTAGCGCGAGGGCTTGGGCTTGGCGAGCGAGCACTCGCAAAGACGAGCAAGGCATCTGATTTGGCACTTCGCCTTGCCGATGAAACTCTCGAAGACGGTCGCGCCTTTGGAGAGTCATCGCTTGATGAACTTCGCCGGGCCAGCGAGGCCGTTTTGGCTGCAAGCGATGGCCAATTCGGGTCGATTCAGTCGGGCATCAATCACCTTGTCGGGGCGATTGCCGTTGCACCCAACGTTAGCCAGCGGGACAAGATCGAACGCATCTTCATCCTCATGGTGCCTGTGATTGGGCCATCCAAACGCTACCTCGATGCGCGTGCGACATATCGCTCAGGTCGCGAGCAGAGCGATGACGAGCAGCTTGCCCTGGCTCGGCGCGAAACGCTTATGGCCTGCGCCGAAATGGGGCTGGATATCGGCACGCTTGGTCTGCTTGGTGGTGGTGTCGATATGGTCGCGACAGGAGCCGACAAAGTGCTTGGTGCCCTTAAGATCGGCCGAGCGGTAAACGTGCTTACCGGAAGCGATAGCGATGTCCTAAGCGCGTATCTCGATTCGATGCTTGAGAATGATCACCTTAGGGCGACCGTCGATGCCAGCTTGAATGCGGGTGCGTAAACTTGCTGTAGACTCGGGCTGTGAGTCTTGCAAAGAGTTTAGAGAAGTACGCCGCTCGGGGCATCGCAAACCTTCCAACGGGGGTCGCAAAGCGACTCACTTCGAAGGTTGTGATCGACGGCCAAACTCTTGATCCGCACTTGCAAATCATACTTGCTGTGAACAAGCGCAAAGGCGGGTTTGAAACCGCTGGCAGCGTAGAGGGCGCGCGAGCATCGTATCGGCACATCGCAACGATCCTCGAGAAGCCGGAAGCGCCGGCGCATGAAACCGAGGATCGCACGGTTGATACGGGCGATGGTCCGGTGCCGATTCGCATCTATCAGCCCGACGCAGCCGGTCTGCGGCCAGCCGTGGTCTACTTTCACGGTGGTGGGTACACCATTGGCGATCTAGAAACTCACGATGGCCTGTGCCGGCGCTTCTGCCGAGAGTTGGGTGCCACGGTGATTGCTGTGGACTACCGCCTGGCTCCGGAGCATCCATTTCCTGCAGGCATTAACGATTGTCTCGCCGTCACCAAGTGGGTTGTAAACTCGGCACAGACTCTTGGTATCGATGCGAGTCGCATCGCCGTTGCCGGTGACAGCGCTGGTGGCAACTTCGCGGCAATTGTCTCGCAAGAGGTCGAGGGCATTGCGTTTCAGTTGCTCATCTATCCAGGCACCGATGCGCGGGTGCAGACCCGTTCCAAAGAGCTTTTTGCGGATGGCTTTGGGCTTGATAAGACGACGGTTGACTGGTTCTTTGGCGCCTACATCAATGGTGCATCGCCAGCGGATCCGCGCGTTAGTCCCGCGGCAAGCTCGAACCTCGCAGCGTCGCCACCAACCCATGTCGCCACCGCGGGCTTTGATGTATTGCGCGACGAAGGTCTTGCCTATGCGGCGCTGCTCAAAGAAGCCGGCGTCGATTGCACCGTCAAAAATCACGAGGCACTGGGCCACGGCTTCGTGCATCTCACGAGACTGGACGGCTGTGATCAAGGTGTGGTCGCGTTGGTCAATGCGCTGCGGCGCGGACTCGCGTAGCAGCCTTGCTGTACACCGATGGTCACAATAGGCATCGGAAATGCCCTTGTAGAGGCGTAATGGGACGGCTGCGAGGTATGGCGCGACCTTTGCTTTGATTCACGCAATGCCTCGTCGAACGATACTAACGTTTGTCTGTCTTTTGCCAGCCTGTGCCGGACTCGGAAGCGGGCCTCACAAGACAGGAGGAACTGGAGATGCCGATGGTGATGCAGCGACATCACTTGCATCGAGTTACTCGCTCATCAATCATTTCTCCATCACAGCGGCGTCGCAGGCGCCACAGCCCGCGTACGAGATTCTCTTAGCTCTAGATGCGGATCCTGGTCGTGCATTGTTGGCGCTTGCCGACGCCGGCGGCGTGCCCGCTGCGGAACAACTGTTTGACGCTCTCCCAAGCTCGCTCGCAAATCGTCTAGGCGGCTGGATGACCGATGCGATTGGCGACGACGGCATCGATGAAGCCCAGACGCTCATGCAGTGGTCGCGCTCTATCCTCGCCGATGTCGAAGTCCACAGCTCGTTAGAAATCGACGCCATCAATGCGAGCGGCGAGGGCGCAGCTACCCACACCCTTGATTCGCTGGTCTTCCATGTGGGCGATGAAATCGTCGAGGAAGATATTCCTCAGATTCCGTCGAGACCAGGCGCCGGCCACGCAGTGCTAACGGTGCAGAAAACGCCCGGAGCCGGCACGCTAGAACTTGGAAGTCATCGCTTTGGTTTGCTCTTTGGACACGCGGCGTACCAAGCCTTCGAGAGCATGGTGCTAGCTCGCTATGGCACCGATGTTCGCGGTCTTCTCGGGCAAGCAATCGATTGCCCATCGGTCGCCGATGACGTAGCAAACCGCTGTGTGCTTGGTGTCTGCGTGGGGCACCGCTCCATGCTTGTCGATCTTTGCGACGGCGCGCTGGACCAAGCAGCTCAAGAGATTCGCGAACAATTCGATGTCTTTGATGCCGAGGTGCTTCGGCTTAGTCGAGGCGATGTAACGGTTCGAAGCAGCTTGGATGGTAGCGAGCTGATTGACGGAACATGGGTTGCCGAAGCTGAGCTTGGCCAGGGGCTTCGCTCGCTACCAGCACGCTTTGCTGGCAACTCGTATTAGCGACTCTGCAAAGGCTGCCAGCCCGCTAGAAGGCGGGTTCTCCGCCCTTGCGCCCACTCGGTTTTGGGTCTCGGGTCTGCATCGGCATGGGAGCTGGTTTGACGATGGGCGAATCCGGTTGTGCCGAGCGGGGTTTTGGGTCTTTGTTGCGCGAGCGCTTTGGGGGAAGGCGCTTTCTTGAGAGCGCCCGGCTAACGCGCTTGATGCGTTCGGCATGCTCACCGTTCTTATCTGCGCTTGCCTCATGTAGCGCTACGACTTTTTCGTAGGCCTGTTTTGCTGCATCTTTATCCTTGGTAAGAATTAGCGCGTCGGCATACGCCAAATGTGCTGAGATGCTTAGTGGTGCTGTTGCAACAGCTCGGCTCGCTTCGGCAAGTGCGGCCTCACCGTCCTTGTCCTCAAGAGCGCGCTCGGCGAGAAGGATACGTGGACCGACGAGGTCTTCATCGATGGCCAATGCCATTTTGGCGTAGCGCATCGCTTCGGAGTTGACGTGTGTGGTGTGATACACCAACGACAACTCGGCTAAGAAATTGGGGTTGTTCTTATCAAGTGCCAGTGCCCGGCGATACTCTTGGATGGCATCGTCAAAGCGCTCGGCAGTTACAAGAACTCGGGCTCCGGCGGCGATGGCACCAGGCCATGTCGGCTCGATTCGCTGGGCTTCTTGGGCGGATGCGAGCGCTTCGTCAAACTTTCGCTGGCGGCTAAGTCCTATCGATAGCGCCGTATGCCCAACACCCCATTCTGGTGCCACGGCGACTGCCTCCTGAAAGCGCTTGACGGCGAGGTCGGCGTCGCTCTCGATAATCGCGACAAATCCCTCCGCTACAATTTCACCTGCATGCCACAGTGGTGGGGCGCCATCTTGCGTTGCAGCTTGCCTAAAGTCATTGGCAACAGCTTGCCACCACGTCTTTGAATTAAGGTCGGTGATCGCCGAGCCCTGCGGCGCCTTGTATTGCTCGAATGCGGCGAGCCCAAGCTTTGGAGTGGCGATCGCTGCCTTACTCTGTGCAGGTTCAGTGGCCGCCCCCGGCTCGGATTTCTCACCACGAGTAAAGAAGAAGACCGAGGCTGCGCCGGCAGCGAGCAGCGCCACACCCGCAGCCATGCGCAGCGCTTTGGACTTTGGTGGTGCTGGCTGCCACGTATCTTGCGTGACGACTTGGCCAGCGCTAGCGCCGAGCGTCGAGGGGACGGCCTTTGCCATGTTTCCTTGGAAGCCACTTGCCGCTGGAGGACTGGTGGAAACGCCGGTGGAAGCGCTGGCGACGATCGATGCAGCACCTTCGTCCGAAGTTGCAAAGCCGTCGATGGCAGCGATGAGTGCGTCCGTGCTTTGAAAGCGCTGCTCTGGGTCTTTGGCAAGAAGAACGCGCGTGAGATCCTCTAGGTAGCTGGGCGCTTCCGAGTTGAGCGTGCGCAAGGACGGAGGCGGCTGGGTTAAGTGCTGTGCGATAAATTCGCCGGCGCCAGTGCCGATAAAAGGTGTGCGCCCGGTAATAAGAAGAAATAGTATGCAGCCAAGAGCGTAGAGGTCGGTGCGGTAGTCAACTTCGCCGGCTCCGCGACACTGCTCGGGAGACATGTAGTGCGGCGTGCCGAGCATGGCACCGGTCCCGGTGTTCATTTCATTTGCTGCGGCGTCGGTGAGTTTTGCGATGCCGAAATCAAGAATCTTGACGCGCTCTCCACCGGCAACTTCGGGATCGGGAACCAAGAACAGATTGTCGGGCTTTAAATCACGGTGCACGATACCCGCGGCATGTGCAGCGCCCAGTGCACCAGCGGCCTGGCGAATGATGGATAGGGCTTCGGCGACCGGAAGTTTCCCTAGTCGATTAACGCGAGCTTGAAGGCTCTCACCTTCGAGTAGCTCCATGACGATGTAGAGGCTGCCATCGTCTGCGGTTCCTACATCAAAGATCTGAACAATGCCGGGGTGCCCAATGCTTGCGGCTGCGTTGGCCTCGTTCTCGAAGCGCTTGGCAATGCTTGGGTTGTGGGCAAACTGCTTGTGAAGCACTTTGACGACAGCACGCCCCGTCATCCGAGCATGCTTGGCGGAATAGACAACTCCCATCCCGCCTTCGCCAATTTGCTCTTCGATCTGGTAGTTGCCGACCTGCGTTCCTCGTATCACGTCTCTCCAGTCTAACCGTTACTCTGAAGGCTGCGTGAGGCTGAAGTTGGGCTTCTTCTCTGGATTGCAGTCTGGGCGAAACCCCTCTGCGGAAAATTCGTAGGACAGCGAGCCAGATTTCCCCTCGCCTTTTGCCACAACCTCTACTCGGTGCTCGCCCGCGCGTGCTGGGCTGCAATAGCCAAGCAAGTAGTACCGCTGGCTCATGGTGGCAATTCGTTTCGCTGTCTCTTCAAAGGCTTTCGAGATTTCTTCTCGCTTTGGCTGAATCACAACTCCCGTGAAGCCAATCTCGTGAAGTTCGTCGTCGTCGATTTCCGCGCCAACACCAATGACATAGACCTCGTGCTCGGTTGCGTCCAGCGCCTCTTGAAGCTCTTTCTTTGGAACTCGCGAGGCCCGATCGCTACCATCGGTAAATACGACAAGCGTTCCAAATCGCAGAGGCATCTTGCTGCGGGCGAGCTTCTTGTCCAAGACTTCCAAAGCTTCAATGACAGCTCCATTTAGGTTGGTCGATGGATCTTTCGAATGAAAGCCATCGAGCTTTTCTGCGGCGTTTGCCACTCGGCCGCTGCTCGCCGAGAAGTCTGAAATTGGCACAATCTCTTTGCGGCCATCGAAGGCGTAGATGGCGACCTTCTGATACTGGCCGAGCCGTTCGGCAAAGCTGCTGGCACCCGCTACGATCGTCGGTACATCATCGGATTCGGTGACGCTGCCGCTCATATCGACAAGCAAGAGCGTGAGGTGCTCGGTCGCGACTTCGGGGTTTAGAATTGTCTGCTTTGACTCGTGAACGGAAACGAGCTTGCCATCTTCGTAGATTTGAAAGGAGTCCGCTTGCAGCCCAGCTACGGGGGCGCCATCTGCGGTTTCAACAGTGAAGTACACCGCAATGTTTGAGGGCTTTTGAACACTTGAGTCGATGCGTTTTAACCTGAGACCATTGGAGCCGCCGCAGGCAAAAAGTGTAGGAGCGAGCAACAAGAAGACTAGAATCGAGCGCATGCGGAGAGCTTCTCATAAGCACCGCAAAGTCACACTGCGCCGGGCGGCTATCTGGTTGCAGCCTGCGCATGCGGTGCAGTTTGGGCATGAAACTATCGCACACTGTGGCTTGCTGTCTGTCGCGCGACTACTTTCCTTCGAGAGTTCGCCGGTAGCCAACGAGCGCCGCTCTTGTCGACGTCTGCGATGGTGCACAGAACCAAGGAGCTTAAGACATTCGCGAATCGCTCGATGTCTTGGATGCCGAGGTGGTGCGCGCAAGCTTTGCGGGAAACTCGTTTTACGCCAGGTGAGTCTCAACTTGTATGCGACGTTTCGCCACGTTCGGCCGTCAACCCAGTGGGGGTATTCTTCTGAGTAATGCGAGGTTGGTTTCTCTTGGTTCTTGGCGTGACTGGGATTGGTGTTTGCACGAGTTCGTGCTCTTCGGCTCCGGTCTCACCCGATGCTGCTGGAGTGTACGATGCACCGCCTGCTCTTCCTGCTCTTCCTGCTCCAAAGGCTGTTGAGACCGAGCAGTTTGCAAGCAGCACGTTCTGCGCGCAATGTCACTATCGGGGCGAAGGGAGTACGGCCATGAGCAACGCCGCTGGCGATGACGTTTCTCCAATCAAACTGTGGCGCGGTTCGATGATGGCATTGGCGGCCCGCGATCCGTTCTACCTTGCTGTCTTCGAGAAAGAGATTCAGGAAAATCCTTCCGAGCAAGAAGAGATTGAAGCGCTGTGCACCCGATGCCACGCGCCAGCGGGCGTCATCGCCAGCGAGCACGAAGGCGCCACGATTAGCTTTCGCGAACTCACGAGTGGCACATCGACCAACGCGTCGATTGGCCGCGATGGCGTTACCTGCTCACTCTGTCACCAGATTCGTGACAGTGAACTTGGGCGTGAGAGCAGCTTTACTGGCGGATTTACCGTCGACTTCGCTCGCAAGATTTACGGGCCTCATGCAAATCCCGATGCCGATCCAATGCAAATGTTTGTTCGATACACCCCAGTGCAGTCGGAACATGTCCAACGATCGGCGCTGTGCGCAACATGTCACAGCGTGATCGTTCCGGGTATTCACGGGCAAGAGGTGGTGGAGCAAGCGCCGTATTTAGAGTGGCTAAACTCAAGCTACAATCTTGAGGTCGGTGCAGCTCTTGGCGCATCGTGCCAGAGCTGCCACATGCCGAGAACAAACCAAGACGGCACACCGATTGAGACTGCGATTGCGAAATATCCCGATGGGCTCAATCGTCGCGGGCGCTACAGCAAGCATACGCTCATTGGCGGGAATAGCTTTATGCTGCGGCTAATGGCTGCAAATAGCGATTGGGTCGCAAGCAATGTTGCAGAAGAGGAACTCTTAGTCAACGCGCTACTTAGCGAAGAACATCTGCGCAAATCCGCATCGGTCGAAGTCGTGGATGCTAGTGTCGAAAACGATGAGGCGACCATTCTCGTACGAATCGACAATCTCGCTGGGCACAAACTTCCCACCGGCTATCCAACGCGCAGAGTTTGGCTTCACGTCACCGCACGCGACTTTTCTGGCCAAGTTGTTTTCGAATCGGGCGGCTACGATGCTGACGGGCGCATCATTAACGTAGCCCTCGATTCAGTTGCTCACCCGCATGCCAATGAGGTTACCGAAGGACAAGTGCAGATCTACGAGCAGGTGCTGATCGACGCTGAAGGGGCGCCGACGTTACAAGCTCTTAACGTAAGCACTGTTTTAAAGGACAACAGAATTTTACCGAAGGGTTGGTCAAATTCACACGGGCAGATAGCGCGTATTCGCCCAGTCGGAGTGGAAGGTGATGACAACTTTGAGGGTGGCAGCGACACGGTCCTGTACCGATTTGGCGCCAGCGGCAATAGCGAACTCGATGTCGATGTCGAAGTGCTTTACCAGAGTGTTCCGCCGGCGGCTCTGGATGCCGCTGCATCCTTTCGAACGGCTGCCAGCGAGCGATTTACGTCCATGGCGGCCACGATCGACAATCGCCCAATCCAGATGGCTGAGACAGCGCTGCGATTCTAGGGGCCACGTTGTATTTGGGACGCGCGCCTACTTTGGCGTTGCCGTCAATCGGTACGCAAGAAGCGCAAAGAGTACGACGCCACCAAGCCAGGGTAAGAGAGCGGTTTGATCGCGAAAGCCGTAGTAGAGAAGCCAGCCTGAGAAGAGTGCGTAGAGCGTAGCGGCCGCCAGGCTGCGTTTGGGCGCGGGCTTGTGCAGTCTCTCGCGCAGGTGTGCAACGACGAGCGAGAGCGCACTAAGCCCGGAGAAGAGAAGCAGTGTCGCGCCAACGGATTCGAGTGCACCTTTTAAGTCGTGCAATGAGAGCACAAGCAGAGCGACGACAGCCTGAAAGGCCAGGCCTGCCCGTGGCGTATCGCCATCGCGAGCGGCAAAGAGTTTGGGCAGTGCACCATCGGCGGCCATGGTGCTCGCGATGTGTGGGCCAATCATTAGCATCGCACTCATTGCCGAGAGAAACGCCATGATTGCCAATACCGACATAAAGCGCGCGCCGGTCTCGCCTGCGAGTTGATGCGTTACCGCGTGCCCTAAGGTGGCCTGGTTTGAAAACTCGGTTGCGCCAAGGTTGAGGTTGGCCACAAAGATCCAATTCACCAGCATGTAGAAGGCAGCGACTAGCAAGCAGCCGAGCATCATGGCGCGGCCCACATCTTTGTCGGGACGCTTAAAGCTCTCGGCCGCATACGCGCTCGTGTTCCAGCCCGAGAAGGCATAGCTAATGTAGAAGAGGCTGCCGACAAAGGCTGCGGTGGTGGTTTCGCCGGTTGGCGGTTGCCAGTCGGGCCAACTGTGGTTTCCGGCGATAAGCCCCAAGGCGACAAAGCCAAGCAGGAGGAGGGCTTTGACAACAACGAGGCCATTTTGAATCCACTTAGAAGAATTCGTACCAAAGGCGTGTGCTAGTGACATGAGCACGATGGCAACGCCGGCGAGAACCTTGGCGTTGCCCACCGGCATTAGAGTCGCTAAGAAGGTTGAGGCCGCTAGCGCATTGATGGCAGCTGGTTGGGCAAAGCCGATAATAAGCGTGACCCAACCGGCCACGTATGCCACGGCCGGATGCAAAAATTCTCGCAGGTAGCGATACTCGCCGCCCGAGCGTGGGATTTGCCTAGCAAGTTCGGCGTAGCAAACCGCACCGAGCATTGCGAGCACGGCGCCAAGCGCCCACGCCAAGAGAATCGGCCCTGCAGACATCTCTCGCGCCATGTAGCCCGAGCTAAGAAAAATACCAGAGCCGACCATGCTGGCAATGCACAAGCCAACTCCCGAGCCAAGTCCTAGCTTCTTATCGTTGGATGCGTTGAACATGGCTGTGGGAAAGCAGGAGCGTCGGTCGCTTCAGCATTCCGAGAGTATCGCGCGGATGAGTACGAGGCAGCCTTCAATGGCAAAACCTCGCCTCAACGCGCTCGCCGACCTTCTAGTTTTGCGGTGCAGCCCGCAAGCGCTTCTCAACTTCGTCGTGACTCACAGCCTCGACAATGGCGCAGATTGTCCAGCGGTTTCCGCCGACATCGCTAAGGCAGCCAGAGTGGTACCCCCAGGGCAGTGTCGTCGGTTCTGCGATGCTCTTGGCTCCTGCCTTGATGGCCCGCGCGAAGGTTTTTGTCACAGCCTCTTCGTTGTCGAGATACAAGGTGAGGTTGGCCGGGCGAGGGGCATCGTTTGGCAGCAAACTACCGAGCATGAGAACCGAGTCGCCAACAAGAACCTCGGCGTGATGAATGAGGCCGTCTGGCGCGTCATAGCGGTCGACAACTTTGCCGGCAAAGGCCTCTTCGACGAATGCGATCACAGCGGCAGTTTCGCTTGTGACGGAAGAGGGAGTGAGAACGTGGTGCCCTTGTGGGCGTGGGATATTGGACATGATTCTGTTTCCTTTTGGCCGCTGTACGCGGTTGGTGTTTGGATTCGAAAACCACATTGCCTAGGCAGAATGTCAGCTGTATGTCATATTTGTTGAATGCGAAGAACGGAACGGCTTTTTGCCATCGCAGAAGCGCTAAGAGCGCGGCGCACAGGCATTACCGCCGAGGAGTTGGCCGACCGTTTCGAGGTGAGCATTCGAACAATCTATCGAGATCTCGATAGCTTACGTGCATCATCGCTACCGATCTTTGGGGAGCGTGGGCGCGGCGGTGGGCTTGTGCTCGACGGCAGTTACAGCCTCCCGCCTGTCAACTTCACCGCTCGCGAGGCCGCCATTTTAGTGACCGCAGGCCGGTGGCTCGAACGCGCCAGGCTCATCCCATTTGTAAATACCCTGCGCTCCGCAATCGATAAAGTGCAAGGCGCGCTGCCCGCGACCAGGCAACGTCAAGTCGAGCGGCTTACTGCGAGTTTATCGTGGGTCGGTGTGCCTGCGCGTTGGCCAAACGACGACGTTCGGGCAGCACTTGAACTGGCGTGGCTGCGCGATGCACCCATGCGCATTGTGTACGAAGGCGCAAAGGGCAATACCGAGCGCACCGTTCGCCTCGAAAGCGTTGTTCTCGAACGAACGATGACGCTCGTGAACTGCCACGACCTCGATATCGACGATAAGCGGCAGTTTGCCATGCACAAGATCCTCAGTGCGGTGCTGGTAAACGATGTTTCGCCGGAGTGAGGCCACGATGAGCGAGCGTGTTTTGGCATGATGGTGACATGAGCAATCAAGCCTACGAGCGCATCGGCACAGCAGGCGAGCCGGGTCCGTTTCTCTTTACCTGCGAGCACGCGAGCTGTGCATTGCCCGATGGCATCACAGCTTCGGGCACAGACCAAAGGCTACTTGCAGAGCACTGGGGGTGGGACATTGGCGCACGCGATGTGGTCGTGCAACTCGTTGCCAAACTTGGCGGCGAAGCGGTTGCAGCCAAGTTCTCTCGGCTGTGGGTGGATGCAAATCGAGAGGCGGATTCGGCGGCGCTTATCGTGAAAGAAATCGCTGGCGAAACGGTTGGCTTTAACGGCAGCGTCGATGCAAACGAACGAGCCCGTCGACTTCGTGAGTGGTTTGAGCCGTATCACGATGAGGTTGCTCGGGTTGCTCGTGCACGTGTTGCACAGCCGATGCCTGTCGAGCTTCTTTCGGTACATTCGTTTACGCCGCTTTATCTTGGAGAGACGCGCCCAATGGAAATTGGTGTGCTGTTTAACGAATACGACGAGCGTGCCCACAGCATGGCAGAGGCACTCAAGGCGCAAGGGTTTGAGGTTGCTCTCAATGCACCGTACTCGGGAAAACCCCCAGACCGTCTAATCTACGCTGCACAGAAGCATGGAGAGGCACTTGGGATCCCATATCTCGAACTTGAGATACGCCAAGATCTGATTGCAACACAAAGCACTGCAACTGAGGTTGGCAATCGAATCGCCACTGGACTGCTGGCGTATCGAAAACTTTGCTTGGATCGCGGACTCTAGCGCATCGACAAGCGTTGGACGCGGACGCCTAGGAAAAACGCCTAGGCCACACGCAGCCCGAGGTGGGAGCGTGTGGCGCAAAGCAAGTACAGCCTACTCGCTGAAGGTGAATTCGAAGTTGCCAAGATCGACAAGCTCGTTGCCGAAGGTGATGTCAACATCGCGTGCTTCGGAGGTACCGAGAGCCGCGTCGTTCTCGTTGAGTACTTCAACAACGATTGTGTATGCATCGATTGGGAGTGGAGCTGTCACACCTTCGCCAGCTTCGCAGTCAAAGACATCGACGAGTGCTTCACTTGTGGAAGCCTTAGTCGAGACAATGTCGACGCCACCTGAGAATACTTCTGCACAGGTGAGTGGGGTTCCGCCGGTGTCAACAAGGCTCCAAGTGAGACCAAAGAATCCGTCGTTGACGAGGAACGTTGGAATCGTGACATTCTCAACCGCACCATCGGTGTCCAAGACCACTGTCACCGCGTTGCTTACGGCAAAAAGTCCATCGCCAGCGCTGTTGGTAATCTCGACCCAAACGTCGTACGAGCCAAGTGGCAATTCCGCCGTCGTGCCACCGCCGTCAAGGCAATCATAGATGTCGGTGAAGAATTCGTCGGTTACTTGGTTCTGCGCGATGACCTCTGCGGCGGATGTGTCTTCTGGGCAACCAGGATCTAGAGTCCATGCCACTGACATTGCAGAGTTGCCTGCGACTGCGGCATCAGGAGTAATAACAACCCCTGCATCGGGAGCGCGGCCACCTGTGTCGTCGTCATCGCCATTGTCCGTGATGATGCAACCGGTTGTGTGGAGCAGTCCGCCCAATAGTAGCGCTGTCAAAAATGTAAGATTCTTCATATGTATCCCCTTCGAAAAACAAAGCTAAACAACTGGGCTCGATGGCCCAAATTGCCACGCCCCTAGAATTAGGCCCGATCTTACACCAGGGCGCCGAGGCAAGGCGAGCAACTGGGTTCGGACTAGGCGGTCTTGGTGTGATTCTTGGCGGTCACCGCTGCGAGGCTGCGAATGAGCGAATTTGCGATGATTCGCTCCCCTGGCACCAAGCGATGCGAGAGTCCGTTTAGGAGTAAGAAAACCCGACCGATAATGGCGAAGTGGCTGGGAACCCGGTCGAGTGGGCTGGCTTTTAGGACGCCAAGAACGCCGGTCGAACCATAGTCACCCATGAGCATGAGGATGAGGGCTTTAAAGTCCTGAGGGCTCTGGCCGCCGACTTCGAAGCCAATCGAGCGGGCAGCTTCCAGAGAGCCTTCCGCGTCGCCAGACATGCTTTTTACGATCATCGCGGCCACGCCCGTCGAGAAGCCTTCGGGAAGCTCTTTTGCGAGGCCAAAATCAATAAGGCCAACGGTGCCATCGGCTTCGATGAGCATGTTGCCCGGATGCGGATCGCCATGAAAGAAGCCGTGTTCGAAAATCATCGTGCAGTAAATGTCGGCGACTCGTTCCGCCGTTGCCTTTAGGCATAGCCCCATTTCCTCAAGTGCTTTGGTGTCGCCGATTCGTCGGCCGGGCAAAAAGTCGAGAACGAGAATGCGCCGCGTGCTTAGGTCGTGGTGCACGATGGGGATGCGCACTCGATCATCTTTGGCGAATGAGTCACGCGCACGTTTTGTGGAGCGCGCTTCGCGAGTGAAGTCGAGTTCCATTGCGACAAACTCAGAGAGCTCGTCGGCGATCGATCGCAGATCGATGCGTTTATTGAGCCAGTGCACAACGCGCAGCGATCTGCGCATGGAGGCGAGATCGATTGGAAAGATCTTGCGAGCCTCTGGGTATTGAATCTTGATGACGACATCTTCGCCATTTTTGAGTCGCGCTCTGTGCACTTGCGCTAGCGAGGCTGCCGCGATGGGAGCTTCGTCGATATGCGAGAAGACGTCGTCGATAGGTTGTCCTAATTCTTCTGAGACATACGATCGCAATTCGGAGAAGGGGCGTCCTGGAACTTGATCGTGCAGCCCACTAAGCGGCTCCACAAACGATGCCGGAAAGTAATCGGCGCGCGAACCTGCAATCTGGCCAAACTTGACCATGCCACCGCGAAGGCTGGTCGCCAGGTTGTAGATGGACTCGCCGGTTCGGCGGTGCGCTTTGTCCCATGTTGCCTGGCTCGGTTTCCAGAAGGGCAGGCGGTCGCGAAACATGAGCCACAGGTAGCGAGTGACTCCGAGGACTAGAGTCAGAGTGGTTCGAAAGAGACGGTAGAACCGATTGTTGCGCATGAAGGTGCGCCTTGGGTGACTGCGTCCAAGGCAAGAGAACTGTTTCAGAAGAGCGGCCCACAAACAAGTGGCTGCACAGGTGTGTGGCACGCTTGGCAGGGCCTCGCTATTCCCGTTGGGGAATAAGAAGTATTCTGGTTCAGTGAATGCGTCTTGCTGTTCAAAGGCAATCGCCAGGCCTGCGGAGCACGCCCTGAGGTTCCGACGTGCCAATGAGGACAGCGGGCCCCACGGACCGTCTTTGGTGCCTGCCAGGTCCGGGGATATCCTACCTCACACCCTATCGGTGTCTTTTAATTCAGTCGCTTAGGTCGGTTTGTAATGGCTCACATCGTGCAAATGTAGGTATCGAACCCATGTCAGCCGCAGCCAAATCCGTAGCACTCTCTGTAATGGCAGCAACCTTGGCGCTGGTTTCGGCTTGCGCGCCCGAGGGAGAATACGAGGCTGACAACTCGGCCAAGTCGGATGAGCAAGCGTCGTACTGCACCTCGGAAACCGAGTGCACGCAACTTCCGCAGCCAACCGAGAACAGCTGCATCTTCTATGTTGGCTTTGATGGATCCGGTCTCTACTCCCCCGACGAGAACAGCGCAATCGGCAAAATCTACAAGATGATTCCCGGGGCAAAGGCCCAGGGCGCGGATGGCCTGCGAGCGGGTTTGGTCACTTCGAAAACCACGCGCGCTTACATCGAAGGAGTTCCGGGCATTGTCTTTAGCGATTCGTCAGAACGCGTTGATCGCGGACTAAACGCGGTTTGCCAACATCTCGATAAACGCACCGAGTCTTGCGACATTGTTCTCATGGGATACAGCCGCGGATCGGTTATCGCAAACCATGTTGCACGTGCACTCAATGAAGATGGTTGCCCGGGCGATGGCCGTCACAAAGGTGAGGAGATTGCCTTTCTTGGATCGTTTGATCCGGTTGCCACAAGCATGGGATGGCGATGGGAAAATCGCGCAGGCAACGTAAAGAACTGGACGACAACGGTCCCATCAAACGTGAAGCGATTCCAACAAGTGTACAAATCGCAAATTCTTGATCCGCGATGGGGCTTGGAAGCCATCCTTGCAACATCGCTACACAACGAGTCCGCAGTCAAATCCGCATGTACAACCGGATTGGGCCGCGATGAGCATCCTCAGGGTGAGCTTTGGCATCACGGCGAGATAGGCCACTTCTCGCTACCTCGCAATACAATGCTCTGCTCACTTGAGCAGCACGGCATCTCTGTCGACTAGAGCCAGCCGCAACTACACTTGCGATGCATCAAGTACTTCGCTTGCATCAAAGGAAATGGACGCACCATCTCCATCGCTGCCACAGCCGAGGAGAAAGGCACTAGCAAGGATTGCGGTTTTCACGAGTACTCGCTCCCGTCTCCGGCATCGCAAGTCAAGCACGTGGTGCCCAATGTGCTTCGCTGTGCTTCGCTGTGCTTCGCCCAATCTGGCGCGGCAAGTCGCTTCGAGCAGCGTGCAACCCTACTTTTCATCGCTCGCTTTCTCCGCTGCCTTTTTAGCTCGCTCGGCTTCCTTCTTCGCGTGCCTAGCTTTGCGAGCTGCACTCATCTTGTCGCGCAGCGCTTTGCTTGTCCCGTAGGGGTTGGTCGCATTGACGGGTGTCGACAGTACGATGTGCTCTATCGCTTTGCTGTCTGGCGTAAACAGCACCACAGTCTGCGCCTCGCCTGCGTTTACCTCGAGCGTAACCTCGTACACTTTGCTGGCTTTGGTGCAGCCCTTTGCATCACGCTTGTGCAGCGAAATGGTATGCGTGCCCGGTGCGAGGTCGAGCTTGACCGGTTGGGTCCCGCCGAGTCGTGACGGCGGAAAGCCATTGTCTTCGACGCGCTGAGGAAGGCACGACTTTTTGCCATCGCCAACCTGAAACGCCTCACCTCCTGTCGTAGTGGCCATGGCCTCTTCGTGAAGCCTAAGTTGGTTCGCTCGCAGGACTACGTAGCCTTTGCCCTCGGGCGGAGCATCGGGCGCCTGAAGGTCGTTGGGATCATCAGAAGTATCCCAACTGCTGCTGCTCATGAAAGTGCCGTCTGCTCGGTTTAGCAGCATGGCGGTGACATGCGAGCCTTTACGAGCGTACGAGAGTGCGGTGAGTACCGCCTCGGGACTGGGCTCTGTGCCGGCGAGAAAGACTCGCACCTGCGAGCCTTTGGGACTTTGAAACCACTCCGTGCTTTTGCCAAAGGCGACGTTCTCGGCGAGCTTCACGGGCGTGTAAAGGGCGGACTGCATTGCCCAGATATCGATAGCCACAGGAGCACCATCTTGCATCGCAAGATTGATGAGTCGCGCGTTGCCACCAAAGACATCTTTGGGCGGGGCAATGGGCTCGGGCCTTGCTACCGGAGCTGCAATTGCTGCGGGTGGCGTATTCGTTTCGGCCGAAGCTTCCGGAGTTGGCTTTTTCTCCGGTGCCTTCTCGGTCTTCTCTTCACCACATCCAAGCGTCGCGAATCCCAGCGCAATGCATGCCGAAATGGTCGCAAGGCGTAACGTAGGGAGAGGTCTAACTTTGAGCATGGGCCAAGTGTAGGCCCTATCGCCAACCGCAGGGAAGAACGTTGCTCCCTAGTTCTGCAACGACTTCGGCCTTGCTTAAGTCCACTGCATCGGCAGTGCCTTCTGCCACCTGTGCAGGACTTGGCAATTCGTGCCAGCATCGGGCCTATGACCCGAATCTCGGTGGGCCCCGTCGTCGGCCGCGTTACGAACTCAAGTGCACGAGTGCTTGTCGAGTTTGACCGGGCGGCCGACATCATAGTCACGGTTCGTTCCAGTGCCGGCGACGATCAGAGCTTTTCTATCGCAGCCACGGCGCACACACCAACAGTAATTGAGTTGGAGCAGCTTGTGGTGGGTCGCAGTTATCGGGTGCAATGCGCAGTCGAAAATGGCGAGTCACGAGTTGCAACGATTCGTCCGATAGGGCCTGGTGCAATGCGATTGGCTACCGTGAGTTGCTACAACTTCACGCAGAAATTGCAATCGAGCGCTTGGGACGAACTCGCCGAGCGAGCTACCAGCGGCACTTTGGACGTTGTGCTGCACACCGGCGATCAAATCTACGGCGATGAGGTCTTTCGTTTTTGGTCTGCGTATCTCAAAAAAGTGCCCAGTCGTTTGCGCGAGTCGTTTCTCCCATCGATATGCGAGGCGTATCGCGGGCTCTACCGCGCCGCTTGGAATCATCGACCAGTGCAGGAGGTCTTGCGAAATGCGTCAAACCTAATGTTGTGGGATGACCACGAAGTTACCGACGATTTTGGCGACAAACAGAGTTTCACGGATCCGAACTCGACTGAGCACATGGTCGCTCGCTGTGGGTGGCAAGTGTACCGAGAGTATCAGCGCATCTTGTGGGACGAGAACGCGCTCGACATGCCAATGCCGCTTGGGCAACACGAGGGGTACCTGCAAACCTGGGGACACACGGCTGCTCTCTTTGTCGATGTTCGCGGTGGTCGGGCGTTCGAGCCATTCGATCGCGAGACTGCAACTCCGAATGTTTCGGAACCGTACTTAGGGCATGAGCAGTGGCAGGAAATTATGGACGTTCTCTCGCCGTCCTCAAGCCGATTGCGCGACGTGGAAAATCTCTTAGTTATCTGCCCCGTTCCGCTCGTCTTCTTTCCTGCAAGCCTTGGTCGCGATGTGGTGGTACGAGCCATTGCAGACGATCTGAGTGGTCACTGGAGCCACGCGCCCTACCGAGCCGAGCAGCATCGCTTGCTGTCGGCGCTGCGCAACTGGCAGGCGTTCGAGCCGGGGCGAGAAGTGATGTTGCTTGGCGGTGACGTGCACTTCGGATGCGAGATGTCAGTGTTTCACGAGCGAGATGGTGCTACCCGAGTTTTCCGGCAACTCGTCTCAAGCCCTGTCCACCGAAGATCCGAGAATGCGCATCTCGTCGAAACCTTAATTGTTCCTCACCTTACGAGCCCTAATGCCGAACGCACCACAAAGCCGAGAGACTTTCATTGGAAGGCATCGAAGGTGACCGTGCGTCGAAACTTTGGGGAACTCACGACAGCTCGGGGTGAGGCAATTACGGCAGGCTTGGTCGAGACGTAGTCGGGCCAAGGTGTGGATGAGACGTACAAGCTCGGGATAGAGTGCGTCATGCGCAAGCTCGTCTTTGTATTCGTGATGGCTGCTGTTGTTTGGGCGACTCCAACGGCCGCCGTGGCCGACGAGAAACCAAGCGATCGCAATCTCGTTTTGGCGGGTATGGCGATGGCGTTGCCAACCTACTTTCTTGAGTTGAGCGTGCACGAGGGGAGCCACGCCCTGATGGCCAAGGCAATGGGCGCCGAGCTTGTGGCCTTTAGTCTCGTGCCAGGCTTTCATCCAAAGACGGGCACCTTCTATCTTGGCTATACAACGGTGCGCGGACTGCGAACCGATCGGCAGCGGGCGATGTTTTTGATGGCACCTAAGGCATCAAACTCGCTGCTGCTTGGCGGCTTCGCTCTCATGCACGCCACCGACTCGCTTCCGAACAATTACTATGGTCGCGCGGCTGTGCTTGTTCTTGCCACCGGCTTTTGGGTGGACTTTAGCCGCGACATTCTGGCCTTCTCCAAACACAACGATACGATCAAGATTTACAACATGCTGGGCCTTGATTCCGAACTCAAACGCATTCCCGGCCGACTCGTGCACCTAGGCTTAAGCTTGGCGATGGGCTATTCACTGTACCGAGGCTACGAAGAACTCTTTGACGATAGTGTGCCGGCAAACCAACCCTTGCTGCTGCCAATGTTTGATACGCGCTTCTAGCGCCGAGCGTCTAGCGACTGGAACCTACAGATTGTACGGCAAGCCCGTCGGGCAGCCCCGTGCATCGAGCAAGTTGCCGTGCGCATCAAAGGGTAAGAAGCGATGTGCCTCTGTCACTTCGAACGGAAGGCAGTCGATAAGCGCGAGTGCCCAATACGCGCGACCTCGCTCTTCATGACGAGGACACACCAGCCGAACCCGTCCATCAATCTCTCGTCGTAAGCGGCTTGGCGATGTCGTGCAATGCTGCTTCCAAAACTAGAGCAGCGCGCCGCTTGGGGCAAATGCCCGGCAGCTCCGTTGCCAGCAGCGCGTAGGTCTCCTCCAGAACCATCGTGGTGTGGATCAGAACATTTCCCTCAGCGTGCCATTCGGCATCTTGGGGCGTCGGCTGCAGGTCGTGAAGGAGTGGCAACGTATCGCCAAGCTGTGTGACGATTTCGTCCATGGAGGGAGATGCTCCGCCGATGATTTCCTTAATAATGCCAGTCATTGCTCGTCTCCGCTCTCCGAGGCCAAGCCATTGGCGACAACTGCCTTGTGCATCCAGTGCTCTTCGCTTTGCACGTGATTTCTCCGAACCCACTTTGCGATCGAGTCGGGAAATTGCGCAAAGGAGAATTCACTTGCGAGTCGCACAACGTAGCCCTCGGATACATTCGTATTGGGAGTTATCGAACGCAAGATGGATGCATCGTAAAGACCGTCATAGAGCACCGGCACATGAGCAAGGCCCAATCGTTTTGACCACGATACAGTCTCATCCCAGCTAAGACGACATTGTCGTGGTTCCAGAGCGAGAACATAAGAAAGTAGCTCGGCAAGTTTGAATAGCCGATGGAGTGGAGTGCATAGAGATTTTCTCCGCAGACTCTCCAGCCGTTTGGAATGAGATGTGCCATGCCACCATGCATGGCCTTAACCCAATTACGAGAAGGATGATGCCTTCCATCGATGGATCGGGCGTGAAGCTCGTCGCAATACAGACTGGTGTTTTCTCCATCCATCTTTTCGGTAGCGACAGCTCGCTGCCGGTGAAAGGAGAGCAGAGAATTAGAGAAGAGGTCGTCGGATGTAGCTCCCGGTGACCAGCGGGGGCACACGAATAAACTACAGAACGTTTTGCTCGTTGTCTAGTGCCTGTTTTCGAGTCTCAGTTTCTCTTGCGCTACTCGTCGTCTGGACACTTGGAGTTCAGCTGTGCCGGTGCCACCGTCCAGCTGCAAACTCCCGCTAAGAATAGTTCGGTATCGTGGCGATGACGCGGCGGCAGATCATTCGGACAGTGTCCTATTGGCAGCTGTCATTTGTTGTCAGACCAGGTGTCTAGGTGTGTGCTGAGAGCTACGTCATCGTCTCCAAGTTTCCTGTAGTCTTCCGCTTGTGATTTATTCCCTGGGCAGTGCCCTCCTGCCACAGACGTACTCGGCTATGCGATCCTCGCTATTGCTGCTATTGATTCTCCTTCTTGTGCCATCGAGCGCAAACGCGGGAGGCACGGCGATTCCCGGTTATGGCTCCCAAGCGCAGAGTCGGGCAGGTGCCTTTGCTGCCAAGGCAAACGATCCTTCGGCGATCTTTCACAACCCCGCAGGGCTCAGCAAACTTACCGGTACAAGGCTTTTACTCAGTTTAAACCTTGTGAACTTTAAGCAAGCGTTTACGCGCCAAGGGAGCTACGACGAGTGTACCGATGCCAAGTGCCCAACCGGCGGCTTGCCCTATTCGGGGCTGCCCTATGCGCGTGTTGAAAACCAAGGACACGGCAAGGTCTCCCTTGGTGACTTCGCCGTCATCCCTCTTCTCGCCGTGAGCAGTGATCTTGGCCTTGGGCTTCCAGTGGTCTTTGCTGCGGGAATCTTTGCGCCAAGCGCAGGCTCTGCAGATCGAGACTATGTCGATGGGTACTTTCCAGGACAGGATCCAAATCGCGCGCCTCCTCCGCAGCGCTATGACACCTTGCTGCAGCAAGCATCGCTACTGCTTCCTTCGGTTGCCGCTGGCTATACCGTTAACGAGAAACTCTCACTTGGTGCCAGGGTTTCTTGGGGCTTTGGCTCGGTCACAGCGCAAACATCCCTGTGGGGCGTTCGAAACTTTGAAGAGTGGGAAGGCTTTGACTCTCACGTTGCAATCGAGGCCAAAGATAACTTCATACCAGCCTTTGGATTCGGAGCTTTGTACAAGGCTCGAGATGACATCGAGCTTGGTTTCAACTACCGCTCGGCAACGCGCATGAACGCAAAAGGGACTGCGAGTGCAACGCCCGGAACAGGGACACTCATTAACGGATTAAGCCCACTTTCGCCAAAGACCACAGGGCCATATCGATGCGGGGCCGGTGGCACGGTTGCCAAGTCAATTGCCTGCCTTGAACTCACACAGCCACAGGTTGCCTCTATTGGAGGTCGATGGATTGCTCGTGATGCACAGGGCCGAGAGCAGGCCGACATCGAACTAAACGTGCAGTGGGAGAACTGGTCAGCTACGAGTACTTCTAAGGCGGTCGTCGACGCCACAACTCCAACCCTTCCCGATGGTCTGAATCCTTCAGAATCAAAGCACGGGTTTAAGGACGCATTCTCTTTTCGTCTCGGAGGCTCGTATACCTTCTCTGGGGCGCAGGCCGTGAATCTGCGGGCTGGCATCGCACACGATACCGAGACGGCTCCGCTCAGCTGGACCCGTCTCGATCAAGATGGCTTTCCGCGAACGACAATGGCTGCAGGCGTTGGCTTGCAAGTTGGTGGCTATACGTTGGATTTGGGAGCGGGCTATGTCTACGAGGGGCAGCGCGTTGTCGATCACGGTGGGTGTAATCCAACTGCCGATAATCTCGGCTGTTCGGGCACAGGGCTTGAAACTCCGACGGGCGAGCGCAACAGCCCCGATCCCAATCAGCCGATTGTCTCAGAGCGCTTTAAGACACAATCCCCATTTAACGCCGGCCTCTACGAGCAGAGCTACATCCACCTGAGTGTCGGGCTCTCTAAGAAGTTTTAGTAGATAGCGCTCAAGCGTGTTGCGACATGGCTAGAGCCAGCCGCGACGCCATTGCTCTCGGTCGTTTAGTTCGTCCTTCAAGACCGTTCGAACCGAGGTTGTCACGATGCACCGAAGTGCAACGCGAGCGGCGTTAACGTCCACAACCTCAAAGTGCTTTTCGCCACTGGTGGGGTTGGCGTTAGTCCATTTTGCACCAATACGTAAGTTCTTGTGTTGGCCTGGCATTGTAGTTCTTCGGTTCTCGATTGCGACGTACTCGTCACTGGGTCGTTCCACTGGGTCGCTCCACTGCGGCGTTCCACTGCGGCATTCCACTGCGGCGTTATTGGTCTATACAGCCGATTCGAGCTTTGCGCACAAACGGCGCACGACCCGCGGCAGGAGCCAGTTGACCGCCATACGCTCGGCCCGCTTCGGTATCCTGCTCTTTTGCGATACATGGATTTGATAGCTCGCCTTGGTTCTTCGGGGTAGCCCCTCTGCTGGTGCTAGCACGATGCTTCCGTTGCACGCAGATAGATCACCTTCGACAAGGGACCACTCGATTTTGTAGGTCCCATCGCATTCGCTTGCTTCGATGAGGTTCGTCCAACATACGCGACCGATGGGAAACGGTAGTTTCATTGTGAATTGCACAGACGAAGCACCGTTGGCTTTGCCAAGAAACGTTGCCTCTTGTAGGCCAACAATGTGACTTGGTAGGTTCTCGTAGTCGGTAAGAAGCTCAAACACCTCTTGCGGCTCGCACTCCAGCACCGCTTCAATGCAGGCCCTGCCAGAATTGGTATCGGTAACCACCGCGGCTCGATCGTTGCCGAGCTGAATTCCTACGCCAGGTACGTCAGCGAGTTCTGTCTCGAGCATTAGTTACACCTGCTATTGCTGCTTTGCGAAGCGGATGGAATCGAACACGCCGATGTTGTGCAACGGCCGGTAAGTCGCAGGCGGTGCTTTGCGAATACCGTATATGCATGATCTAAAACCCATGCGATTGGACGAAGACGACTGAGGCGCACCATGCGTTTAAAACCGACGGCTGAGTAGAGTTGTCGGAACACTTCGACACCGCTTATCCAACGACCATCGGAAAGACGCCCTTGAATTGTTGCCATGAAATCTGTGTGCGATCGATCGTAGCGGCTGGCATCAAACGATGGCGCAGCAATGTCGGTAACCGCAATTCGCCCTTCACTGTCTCGCCTTGAGAGAAAGGCAATCTCCTTTCGGCACAGCGGGCAGTCGCCATCGAAAAAGACTTGGATGGTGTTTGAGGCCTCTGCCGGCAGCGGGTTTTCTTGGAGTTCCATGATTCTAAGGCTAGCGTGGTGATAGAATTTCATCAATCAAAATCTGTCAAAACTGCCATCTCGATAGATCTCTCGACAATCAATTATATGAAATCACTTGTCTGTGAGAGTTTTGTCAAATTAGACTCTATCAATGGCCCTCAAGCTCCTTACGCCTCGTCAGGCGTCGGCACTCGTCGGAGTAAGCGAATCGACGATTCGCCGCTGGTGCGATTCCGGGGAGCTTGAGGCGTCGAAGACTTCAGGAGGACACCGACGTATCGATCGAGCGGTGCTGCTTCGCTTGGCCCGCGACCAAGGGCTGGCGATCGTATCGATGGGGCCCGCCGCAACGGCGGGGCAGGGGGGGCGACTCCCAAAACGTCACGAACTCGCTTCGCGCTTCTACGAACAATTCTCAGATGCGTCTAGCGATGGCCAGCCAAGTGAATTCGCGCAGAACGTAATCGAACGCCTTGGTGAGGCCGAGACCCTTTGCGACGAGGTTATTGCGCCAACTCTCCACCGGATTGGCGAGGAGTGGTCGAGCGGGGAAATTCCCATTCATGAGGAGCACGCCGCCACACAAGAGTGTCTTCAAGCGCTTTTGGCTGCGCATGCGCAGTTTCCAACCCAGCCGGGACAGTTGGTCGCCATTTGTGCTGGGCTTAGCGATGACCCATATGCAATCGCTCCGACCATGTGCAGCCTCGTCCTGCGCTCGGCAGGGTTTCGAAGCGTCCTCTTAGGAACAAACTCTCCTCCAGAAGAAATCTTAGGTTCGGCGATCAAGCGAGGTGCGGCAATGATCGCGGTCTCGATCACAGCCACGCCAGTCTCGATTGCAGCAATCGCGTCCTTGTGCGAGAACGCCGAAGCCCATGGCATTCGAGTAGCGCTTGGAGGGCAAGGTCTAACGGCGGATTTTCGAAAACAGCTACGTCCAGACTTTTTCGGAGATAGCATGGCGCACCTTGTCGCGTACGCGAGACGGCTTGCCAAAACCCTTGAGGCGCAAGTCGCAACGTCAAGTTGCGGGGCGATCTAGTCCGATGTTGCGTCCGTGGCAGGCTCGTTGCTCGCTTGCATCAGGTGCACTTCGATGACCGTTCCCGCCTCTTCAGTCGCAAATTGCACGCTCCCGCCACTGCGCGCGATTCGAGCGGCGCAGACGCTAAGATCGACCGAGAGCTTGACCCTATTGTCATCGGCGACGACCAGGCTTGGGTCAAAGGCCGTCTCCGCCTCATCTACATTGATGTGAAGCTCGGGCGAAGCGAGCGAAATGATGCAACCGATGCCATCAAGAGTCGTCGTGACCGTCACCGTTCGCTTTCCTGCGGTGCTCTCGTCATTTTGCGGCGCCGTGGTATCGAGACTGTCGGGGGCGGCTTCGTGATTGCGCAAAAATTGTACGAGAGTAACTAACGCCAGGCTGACATCGGCGGCATGAGCAAGGGTATCGCCGCGTGGTGCCTCGTTAAACGTCACATGGTCCGAATTCACACCTGCACCCGCAAGCGCGCGTTTGGCATCCAATAGAATATTTCTCACGTCAGTCGCTACAATTCCTCCATCAGAAGAATTCGTATCCTGACAAAACGAACCCTGCAACGCTCCAACGGTGGCGCTAAGTCGTTTCATTGAGCCGGCGTCCTCGTCGAGGATTTCGATGGCTTCTTCAAGAAATCCGACAAACTCTGGCGGCGCGCCTTGCAGGGTGCCTTCCAAGCGACTGCGGAGGTAGCTTTGGTTTGCGAGAACACACGCAAGAGGCGAATTGAATTCGTGGGCCAAGCCTGTGGCAAGACGGCCAGCGAATATCGATTTTTGCAGAGCGAGCTCTCGCAAGTTGCTCTCTTCTAGAGCAGCAGCCTGTGCGGTTACTTCATCAAGAGCCTTCTGTAGGTCGAGGGTGCGTTCGAGAACAATATCCTCAAGCTGCTCCGCACGTTTTTGTTCCGCGGCCAGCAAGCTCTTGTAGTTGAGCTGTAGATCCACCTCCGCCGTTACATCGCGCATGACACAGGCGATGCCGACTGTGTCTCGCGCGGCAGTTTGGATCGGGATCAGCGTGGTGATAACCACAAAGTCATTGCCACTGTGGCTCTTGCCGGCGACATCCAAAAGACATGTTCGTGTGCCCCTTTGCAGGCAGTTCGCCAAGGCCTCGGGAGCAATGTCGAGAGATTCGAAGAATGAGAAGAGTGACTCACCGCGAGCAAATGCGCGTTCCAGAGCCTTTGCACGCATTCCAACGAGTTCGCCAAATGGTCGACTTGCGGCGACGCCTGCGAGCTCTGCATTGAGCACAAGCGCGGCATCCGCCAAGCCCGCGACCAGAGATGCTGCAATATGCAGAGTCTCGTCCCCAATCCCATCGGATAGAGGAACTACCGTTGCAGCGCTGTGAGCGAGTTTCATGGCAAAAGGGGCCTACTGAGGCTCTTAACTGGTTCGGCGATCGCCACCATTTATTAAGGGCTTGAGTCGGATCTCTGCACGCAAAAAAATGGCTACGCAGATTTCGCTGCGTAGCCAATGCCGGCGATATCACCGGGCCAACCAACCTAAATAACTAGCGTTGTGAGATCCCCCCAGATCGCACAACCTCCGCCACAGCCATAAGGCCTTGGCAAGGTACGTGGCGGTGCATGACTCGCATTGCTGCCAGACTGGTCAAACTTCTATCCCCCCAGATATGCATCACTCGCTGAGATCTCCGTGGACCATGAACGCTCCACAGTTTGAGCGAAGCAAGCCAGCAAACGTCCTCCCCAGAACGTCGCTAAACACGCGACTGCGCGTTTCTCTCTTCACTCGTAAATCCCAGTTCATGACAATGACCAGCCACGCAAGAACGCTTCGTTAGGCGCGGCACAAAACAAATCTACGCGCTCAGTCGGCAAAAAGGAAGTAATAAGAATTACAAATAATTCATATAGTCAGAAAAAGATCATCACCCAACTGTATGAAATTAGGGTGAAGGTGGGGAGTGCAGAGTAAAGGTGGGCCAACGTGTGGCCTAGTGTCTCGCTATCTTGGGACCGCGAAAGAGAGCCTCTCGAGAGGCGCTGGAACGTCGACCTTCTGCATTGTGGTCTCGCCGGTTGGGGCCTGTACATGAACCTCGACCGCTCCGGCCCGATCGGGAAGGGCAAAGGCAACCATGAAGTGCACATCAATGTTCCATTGGTCGCCCATGGCAGCGCCTGTGGGTGCTCGCGAGACCTTTGCTGGACCCGCTAGGACAAGTTTTAGCGGGGCCTTTGAGTGCGTAGCTGTGATGTGCCAGGCATTGGAATCTTCGAGAACGCCGCCGCTATTGTGTCCTCGGCCGATCCCGTGGACGTTGACCACAAGCGAGTGCCCCGAGCGCTGTGCGCCGATGGTGATTTCAACCTGCTCAACCGGTGCAGCTCGATGAAGTCGCTCACGACTTGAATTGTCCACTGCCGGGTTCTCTGATGCCGGGGCAATCGCGCTGCCTCCGCATGCCGTCAAGAGAAGTAGGGATCCAAAACTTGGTGCCAACCAGGATTTCACTTCTGATGTGTATCACAGAGCGGTGCACAGCTAGGAGGTCAGCATTGGCCTAACCGTGTATCCTCCGCTGGTGGGCGGCGCCTCCGATATTCGCGGTCAGAGTACCGAGCGCTATCGCATTACCGGGCGGCTGGGCTCGGGTGGAATGGGCGAGGTCCTGCGGGCCGTTCATGTGGAACTGGGCCGCGACGTCGCGATCAAGCGACTCAAATCGGAACTGTCACTCGACCAGTCCCTCATTAGGCGTTTTGAAAACGAGGCCCGCGCCGTCAACCTCATTCGCCACGAGAACATCGTCGAGGTCACCGACTTCTACACAAGTGACGAGGGCCAGGTGCACATGGTCATGGAGTTGCTCGAAGGGCGCTCCCTTGGCGACTTGATCCAGCAGTCGGCACCGTTGCCAATCTCTCGTGCGGCTCATATCGCGGCACAGATCGCCGACGCGCTTTGCTCGGCGCACGAGCATGGGGTTATCCATCGCGACCTAAAGCCCGAAAACATTTTTCTAATTCGTCGCAAGGTGAGTGACGACTACGTCAAGTTACTCGACTTTGGAATCGCCCGGCTAAAACCCGAATGCGGGGGACTGGAGGCCACTCAGAGCGGTTTAATTATCGGAACGCCTGTTTATATGTCGCCCGAACAAGCCAAGGGGGTGGCTGTTGAAGCAGCGACCGATATGTACTCACTCGGTGTTCTTCTGTACGAGATGCTAACTGGGCACTGGCCATTTCCTCGAACCACTGCTGTGCAAATGATGATGGCGCACATTGCCGATCCGCCATCGCCGCTTGATGTGCCTGGTGTGCCTGCCGGCTTGGAAGCACTGATCAGTAAGTGTCTCGCCAAAGAGCCGGGCGATCGTCCACAGAGCATGAGCGATGTTCGCGATGCACTAGAGGTTTGGGCCACTCCTACGAAGTTCACCCAGACCGAGGAAATCGAAGTTGCTCGAGGCCTCTCCGATACGTTCTTTCCGCCGATGGAGAGTTCGGATGAGCAGACCTGGGACCAAGACACACCGGCTCCCCGAGCACTTTTAGAAGAGGAGATGACCGCGTCGAAGCGGCCTTCAGGGCGAGTCTTTGCCATGATTGGCGGGCTTTTGGTTCTTAGCGCATTGGTGGGATGGTGGCTCATAAAGACCCGGGAGACGCCCGATGCAGCACAGGTCGCAGCAAAAGTGTCCGAGGCCAATCCCGACCGAGCTGCCTTCGATGCGACGGTTGCCAAGCAGGGGCTGCCTGCGACGCCGCCAACATGCAAGACGCTAGAGCCTGGCGCGATCTCAGCACTCTTGCGCACATCAGAACTTCTCGCAGATGGAAAACCAGGCGCTGCCCGTCCTGTTGACGCCGAAGCTCTTGCCGCGATGGAAGCGCTTGGCAACGAGATGAGCCCAGAGGTGCACGTGTGGCGGGCGCGCGCGAGTTTGCAGATGGGCGACGCGCAATCGGCCATTCGCCACTCGCGTTTGGCCCACCAATCGTGCCCAACTCTGGCGGTTGCACATGCCACAGAAGGCACAGCCCAGGCCTATCTGAGAAATCATGAAGCGGCGATCGGCAAGCTACAAGCAGCTCTCAAGCTGAGCCCCGACTACCTCGATGCGCGCTTTAATCTTGCGGTCTCGCAGCTTGAGTCGCAGGAGCTTGCGGCGGCGTTGGGGACACTGAGCTTGGTCATCGAGCAAGCACCAGAACTTCCACAAGCGCGCTACTTGCGTGGCCAGTGTGCGCTGCAGCTTGGCGACGCGAAGGCTGCTGCGACGGACCTGCGGCTGGCGGTGAACGCTCAGGAGGACAATGCCAATGCTTGGTACGCCCTGGGATTCGCTCTTGAGAAGTTAGAAGAACACCAAGAAGCGAAGGATGCGTATTGCCGCGCATCAAAGCTTGGTGATACTCGCGCGCCCTGCGAGCAAGTGACTGCCGTGCCACCAAGCCCTGGCTGGGAAGTCGATCCCGCGCCGTAGTAGCACTGGAGGTAGTAGCACTGGAGTCGTTCGTCGCTAGCGACTAGCGAAGCAGTACGCGCAAGTCGTCGATGGCAGGTTTGAAGTGCGGCGCTTCGCGAGTGACCGTCTCAAGCTCAGATGCCGCGAGCTTCTTCTTACCATTGTCCAAGGCATCGAGAGCTCGCCCGTAGCGGGCCACCGTTCGTGCTGCAACCTTGGGAGTCTTGGTGCGGTGCTTCGCGACCTTGCGAGGTTTCTGCTTTGCTGCGCTCGTTTTGGCCTTGTTCAGTGTGAGCAGTTCGGCGTGAAGCTTTCGCGTTAGGTCGGCTTCGATTTTCATGAAGTTATCTGGCGAGGCCTGAGCCGAGAAACTCTTGGTTGTACCAAGCTCCACATCGATAATTTTTGCATCGACTCGCAGTGAACCGCGAAACTCAAAGTAGCCACCTGTGACCAAGTAGCGCGCGCCCAAGAGCTTGCCGATTTTGTTGCGGGACTTTGCGTCAATCGCCTTGGTGCGGCCAAGCTTAAGCTCTTTAAGAACAGCTTCTAGATCGATTCGCTCGACAATCTGAAGCTCGTCACTTGCCGAGAGGTCGGTGACCAGCATCTGCGCCATGCCTTTGCGAAGAAAGCCCATCTCCTCGTCGTTGCCGCTGTAGTCAAAGTAGAGAACGGCGATGCGGGGTTTGTCAGCAGCAGCAGCCTTCGCGGCCTTCTTGCTCTTCTTCGGTTGCGCCTGGACTGTTGTGGTGCCGTGCAGTGTGCTGCACAGCAGCGCCACGATGCTTACTAGGCCGATTAGGAATCCACGTCGTTGCAGTTGCAGTGCAGGCATTGGTATTTCGCACCTTACAGCAAGAACCTCGGCCTTCCCAGCGTCATCTATTGGCGCGTATTCGCGGTGTTTGCGCATGCGCCTTGTGACGTATGTCGGGTGTCAAAATTTCAAACGCTGCACATTTTCGCGAAAGAACCCTTTCAGGCGGTTTTGGCAAGGCCGCCTTGTGTGCGCTAGACCGCTGGTGGGTTGTTAAGTCTGCTCGGGCATTCGCACAAGGCGTGCGCCTGTGGGCTCGCGCAGGTAGGTGTCAAACCAGGTCTGATCGGCAAACTCGTATCGAACCTGAAGAGCGACCACGTCGCCGGCAACAAGCAGATCACGCGCGCTGGCGATGGTAGCAATGCGCTTGTCTCGTGGGGTGTTCTCGTTGCCGGCCTCTTTGGCGATGATGCTCAAGACGATTGCAAAGTCGTCGAGGTCGGCGAGAACGCAATCAAGCTCTTCCCAGTCGAGATTTGCCTCGTTTAGGGTTGGTAGTTGGATTGGCGGCTCGGGCTCGGCCGATTGCAGAACGGGAAGTGATTTACTCATTGGCGTTGGTCCACCTGTGCAGAAGGGGCGTGACATTGTTGGCAGCTCTGTCGCTCGGGGTGCGAGGTTTGCAATCCGGGTTGGCCGTTTGCTCCATGACAGGAGCTGCAGTCCTCGCGCATGAAGGTTTGATGCGGCTGTTGAGGCGGTGCGCCTGTCCATGCCCGGTATGGGTACGGGGCTTCGCGATGCCCCACAAAATCGCTGGCTGCGAGCTCCGAATAACTCGTAGGCTCTTGCTCTGGCAAAGCGGCTGACTGTGGCACGTGGCATTGGGTGCAGACCGTATATGCCTCGTGCGGAATTGGCGGCGCTGCTAGCGGGCCAATCTGTGCGCCACTACTTTGGTGGCAAACCATGCACTCTTTTGCGCTGCCTTGACCAATCGGGTGTGGAATCGTCGGCGGTGCGCCCTCAAAGGCTCGGCCCTTGGCTCGCTTCTCGAGTGCACTGGCGTAGGCCAATACATTGCGAGGGGTAACTGGGTCGGTCGCCGTAGTAATGGCAGGCGACCACTTTGGGGCGTCGGCTCGCCATGGATTCGTCGATAGCTCGGTATTGGTACGCGCCGCGAGAACCCCTTCTGGCGGGGCTTCTTCAGAAAACTTCGAGTACTCGGCCTTCTCGGGGTTCTGTCGGATTCCCACACCAAATCCCACGAAGGCAATCGTGCCCACGATCGAAATCATGAGGATTCTCTCGCGCTTCTTGTCGATTATCGAGGACATGGCCTAGACCCTCTTAAGACGGACCGCACACTTCTTGTAGTCCGGCTGTTTGGAGAACGGATCGAATGCTTCCAGGGTTAGATCGTTGATGAGTTTGGTCTCATCGAAGAACGGTACAAAGACGGTCCCTTTGGCAACTTTGCCGCGACCACCAATCCAGGCGCGAAGCTTGATCGTTCCGCGCCGCGTTGTGAGTTGCACCCACTCGCCATTGCCAACGCCAGCCTCCCTTGCATCCTCCGGGTGCACTTCGACATAGGCCTCGGGCATGGCTCGCTGCAGTGGTTTGATGCGCATGGTCATCGTGCCAGAGTGCCAGTGCTCAAGAACGCGCCCTGTGGACAGCCACATTGGATACTCGGCATCGGGCACCTCGGGTGGTGGCTCGTACGGGCGAAACCAAACTTGCGCTCGGCCATCCTTGGTTGGAGAGTGGTAAAACTCGATCTCAGAACCTTTCTTAACGTACGGATCGTCGAACTCGGCAAAGCGAAACTTGGTTTCACGCCAGGTGCCGTCGGGTTGCTCGACTACCGGCCAGCGCATTCCGCGGGATTTGACATATTCGTCATAGGGCGCGAGGTCTTTATGCTTAAGGCGACTAAAGAGCCGATACTCTTCGAATAGCGCCTTATCCACGTTGAAGTCGTAGTAGCGCGGCCAATCCCAATTGCGAACCTCCTGGCCTTTCTCGTCTTTCATTGCAAAGAGAAACGAGCCATCGGAGCGCTTCATACCGGCAAAACCTCGGTCGTAGAGTCGCTTGGCGGCCGCAATAATCTGCCAAACGTCGTCGCGAGCATCTCCCGGAGGTTCGACCATCTTAAACCACTGCTGGGTGCGCCTCTCCGAGTTGCCAAACATGCCATTCTTCTCAACCCACATGGCCGAGGGCAGCACAAGGTCGGCGGTCTCGGTGGTGGCAGTTGGGTAGACGTCCGAGACAATCAGAAAGCTATTGTCGTCGGCTTTGCGCTCGAAAAGCTCGTGGCGATTTGGCAGCGTTTGGCCGGGATTTGTTACCTGGACCCAGATGGTGTGCACGTCGCCGCCCTCGCTTGCCGGCTTTACAAACTGCTGCCACATCTTGATGGTGTGATAGCCAGGTTTGGCATCGATACGACCTGCTTCAACTTGCCAATAGCCTTCGCTCTGCTTGCGATGCTCGTCGTTGTCGACGACGCGTCCACCGGGCAGGGCGTGGGAGAGGGTGCCCACTTCGCGAGCGGTTCCGCAGGCGGACGGTTGTCCCGTAAGGCTTGTTGGCGCATCGCCGGGTTTGCCAAAGTGGCCGGAGAGTAAGTGAATGCCGTGAACAAGGGTGTTGATGGCAGTTCCAGCGGTGTGCTGGTTCATGCCCATGCACCACAGGCTGGTGATGCGGAGCTTTGGATCTCCGAAGAGCTTGGCGAGCATGCGGATTTTCTCCGCAGGAACTCCCGAGATGCTCTCGACATGCTCGGGCGTGTAGGGCTCGAGCATCTTCTTGTAGTCGCTAAACTCGATGCTGCGGCCGTGCAAGGTTTGGGGAGCGCTATCGGCCTTAAAGGCAAGATGCTTCTTTACGAAGTCTGCGTCGTAGGTGTTGTTCTTAATTAGAAGGTGCGCAATGCCGTTGGCAATCGCCAAGTCGGTGTGCGGCCTAAACTCGAGGTAGTCGTTGGCGTGGGTCGTTGTTCGCGTGCGTCGCGTTCCAATGTCGATAAGGCGAACCGTTTCGCCTTTGGAGCGACGATCAATAAACCGAGAGAAGAGAACAGGGTGCATCTCGGCCGGGTTGTTGCCCCAGGTAATCAGCACGTCACAGGCATCGAGGTCGTCGTAGCAACCTGCAGGCTCGTCGACGCCGTAGGCGGCGAGAAACCCGGTTACCGCCGAGGCCATGCAAAGCCGCGCATTCGGGTCGATGTGATTGCAGCTAAGCCCCGCCTTCATAAACTTCTGAGCGGCGTAGCCCTCGGGAATGGTCCATTGGCCACTGCCGTAGAAGGCAAATCCCTTGGGATCTTTCTGAACTCGGTCGGCAATCACATCAAGCGCCTGCGACCAAGTGATTGGTTGGAGCTTGCCGTTCTTGCGCAGCATGGGTGTTGTAAGGCGATCGTTGCCGTACAGCGCCATGCCGACGTGGTAGCCCTTTACGCACAGAAGGCCTTTGTTTACTTCGGCCTTTTGGTCACCGGCAATGGCAACCACTTTGCCGCCTTTAACGCCAACTTGGACGTGACAGCCTGTACCGCAAAAGCGACATGGCGCTTTATCCCAGCTCACCCCATCTTGGCCCAATACCGGCAAAGCAAGTGCGGAGCCGGCAGCACCAGCGGCAGCAGCAGTAGCCGCCGTCATGGCGGAGAGTTTTGCGAATTCGCGGCGATTGATTGTCATTGTACTTCGTCCTCTTCGATCGTGTGGGCGTAGGCCACCTCGACCGTCATGATGCCGTCAAGGCTCTCAAGCTCTGCGAGTAGTGCCTTGTCTTGCCCTCGCGGGGTAAAGACGCATGCGGGAATTCGATTGCCCTGAGCGAGGCCCACGGTGACTTCGCCGTGGGCCTGCAATTGCTCAAGCGCCGTGGCCAGTCGCTCGTGCTCGGCAATGCAGACGATGCCAAGGCAGAGCATTTGCGTGTGCTTGGTGCGATTTGAAAACTGTGTTGCGGTAAGCATTACTCTTGAGGCTCCTTGCCTTGGTCAAACATGAAGGACATCACGCGCAAGGCAATCGTGAGAAGCCCGATGCCAAAGGCCCAGATGCCTGCGGTGACTTTCCACTCGGTGAGGCTTGGGGTGTACTCGACGATTTCGCCAAGCGTGCTTGGAACAAATGCGGGAATGATGAGCCCCATGCCTTTTTCGATCCAAACACCGCCAAAGGTCATTACGCAGGCGAGGAGTAGGACCTTGCGATTGAGCATGCCGCTGTTGTTCTTACCAAAGAGCAGTAGCAAAGCCGCCCCAACGTTAAGCGCGATGCCTGTCCAGATCCAAGGGACTAGAGCATTGGCCTCGCCAAGCCCAAAGAAGAGGTACTCCGAGGAAAGGGCGTAATGCCCACCGGTGTAGAAGTGGGTGAAGATTTCGGAGAGCAAGAGGAAGAGGTTGACGAGGACCGTGACGCGCAGAAAGCTAGTGAGCGTATTGATTGGGGCGTCGGAGACTTTGAACGATGGCAGTATCGAACTCTTTGTGTTTTGCAGAAGATGCAAGATGATAATGATGAAGGCTGGGCCTGAGACAAATGCTGAGATAATGAAACGAGGTGCCAGGATTGCGGTGTTCCAGAAAGGACGCCCACCGAGACCGCTGTAGAGAAAGGCGGTGACCGTGTGAATGGAGATGGCCCAGAAGATGGAGAGAAAGACAAAGGGCACGTACCACTTTGGATTGGGCTTTTTGCCTTGGTAGCGCATGTAGACCAAGTAGCCCGTTACGTGCAGATTGATGAGTAGGTAGCCATTGAGCACCAAGACATCCCAAGAGAGCATCGAGATTGGCCAGTTGAGCTTTCCAATGCCGGGCATCATGTGCCAGAAGCGAAGTGGGTTGCCCAAGTCGACGGTCACAAACATGAGACACATGAGCATCGCAACAATCGCGACAATCTCGCCGATGATGACAACATCGTGCATCTCTTTGTCGCCGTAGAGGTAGGCCGGTATCACCATGAGAACGGCGCCGGCGGCGAGGCCAACGCCAAATGTGAAGTTCGCGATGTAGAGCCCCCACGAGACATGGTCGCTCATATTGGTTACGGCCATGCCTTCGTTCAGCTGCGTCCCGTAGGCATCTAAGCCAACAAGACCGATAGCCGAGAGAAGAGCCATCCACACGTAGAAGCGTGCGCCGCCCGTGAACGAGACGCGCAGGCAACTCCACAAGAAGCTCAGATACGATTTCTCTCTTTGGTCAGCCATGGTTCTATGCATCGAAGAAGTAGAAGAAGCGCGGCTTAGCTCCGAGTTCTTCTTTAAGGACAAAGACGCGCTTGTTCTTTAGAACCCAGCGAATCTCCGACTTGGGATCGAGCAAGTTTCCAAAGACGCGCGCGCCGGTTGGGCAGGCTTCGAGGCACGCAGGCAGCTTTCCCACTCGAGTGCGGTGCAGGCAGAAGGTGCACTTCTCAACCACGCCTTGGGGGCGAATGCGGTTGGAGAGATAGCTTTGGTTTGGATTGATTTCCTCGGCCGGAATCGTTGGCTTCTTCCAGTTGAATCGCCTTGCGTGATACGGACAGGCGGCTTCGCAGTATCGGCAACCGATGCACCAGTTGTAGTCGACAACCACAATGCCATCATCTTCTTTCCAGGTGGCCTTCACAGGGCAGACGTCGACGCACGGCGGGTTATCACACTGCTGGCATTGCACCGGCATGTAGTAGCTATCGTCTTTCGGCGTTGCGTGTTGGTAGTGAGCGTCACCATGCTCAATATCCAAGCTGCCCTTCTTCATCTCGAAAACGCGGATGTAGGAGTTGTTGGTCTCCCGATCGTGGTTGTTCTCGTGATGGCAGGCTTCGGCGCACTTGCGGCAGCCGTTGCACACCGAGAGGTTTAGCGCATAGCCAAATTGCACACCCTTTTGTGGGCGCACATCTTTTATGTTGACCTTGGCGCCGTAGTCGCGCTCGGTCTCGTCTTCGAGCCTGCGAAGCACCGTCTCCATGTCCTTGGCCGAGAGTTCGCGATAGTGATCTTGGAGAAACTCGTCCATGCTCATGCCAGACGCAAATTTCACAAGTGGTGCCGATGCTTTCGCAAAGGCGGCAGCTCCCAAGGTAGCTCCTGCGACCTTAAAGAGGCCTCTGCGGCCAATACTACTCATGCTGATCCTTTCCGAATCGCTGGTCGATAATCGAGCCTTCGTGCACTTCGCGGTACACGTTCTTATCGTTTGGGCCAGGCGCCGGAATCACCTGCGGATGCGCCGGGCTGTGCGGGTTGTGGCAAGCGATGCAGTCGTTGCGCTCGCGGGGGCCGCGCTGCAAATCCCAGTAGCCCCGCATGCCACCGTGGGCACCATTGTCGTAGGCGGTGCGAATTAATCCGTGGCACTGCGAGCAAAGTCGCATGCTCTCGGAAATAGAAAAACTCTCACCTGCTGCGATGTGCAGAAGGTCGGGGGTGTCGGCCAGGTGGCAGCTGGCGCACTCGAGATTGCCGTGGGCAAGAACCACCTCGGTGTGCATGCTTCGAGGGCTATCCTTGCTTCGGGATTCTCGCGAACGCTGGGCGAATGATGCGGTGACACCGTCGCCAGTGCCGTGGCAAGTCATGCACGCAATTCCAACCGGATCGCCAGACACTTCTACGGCATCTGTCTTAAGCATGCCTGTGCTTGGGGGCGATACAATCGTTATCGAATGAAGGTTGGTTCCAGGCTTTGCCGGGGTCCACTCGGGTTCGCTGTTCTCTCTGGCAGGACCGCTACAAGCGATTCCCAGGCAGGCGACCAAGAGAACGCCGTAGGGAAAAGAGCGGGTGGCTACATCGCGCGGCATTGCTTCGTCATTTCTCCCGTCTTGCGTTGGGATTCCATGTCGAGTGCGAATCTTGCGCCAACTCTGAGGCTACAAAACTGCCGCGAACGGACGTGCACCGTTCAGATCTTGCGCGGTAAATTGTTGCCTCGGCAAAATTTACCGGTTTAAAGCTAGAGACTAGATCGGGCCGAGGATCGCGACATCAAACGATGCTTGCGAGAGCGCGGCCGAGCAGCTTGGTGCGTCAAGATCGTCGACAAAGATGACCTCGTCGAGGCTCGCGCGAAAGCGGTCTTCCACAGAGCCCACCGTCATGGTTCCGGAGTAGGCGAGAAGTTCGTCGCTGCACGCGCCACTTAGATCGTCGAGACAGATCTGAACTGTCCAAGCTGGGTCGGGCAATTGCAAAGTTCCGGTTGTTGCCGCCGCACTGGCTACCTCGATGCGAAGTGCGTCATCGGTTTCGTCAAGTTGGGCGACGAAGACGAGGGCTTGGCTATCGTCCTCGGCAGCAGGACTGTTTAGCGTGCCAGCGTAGCTTGCTTGGGCGTTCTGGCAGACAACACCAGCGGCTGCATCGGCGGGCCCTGCATCGAAACGCGACTCTGGGGCTGCGTCCGAGCCTTGCGAGTCGGACTCGCCACACCCGCAAGCGACAACCGCCAAGGCAATACATAGTGAGGAGGGCGAGGTGAAATGACCAAGGGAGAAACGCACGCTCAATGATAGAAGCTGCGGCTCACAATTGGCACCCCGATTCGCGCCTAGGCGGGCTCGCTGCTTTGTGCGACCATCCGCCAATGGTACGGATGGGGACATACGCGCTGGTTTGCGTGATGCTTGGGGCGTGCCAGGCAACTTCGGTTGACTTCGCAGATCCGCCCGAGAACAAAAGCATTGGCGAGCTTGCCTATGCCATTGCCCTATCCAATGCGGGCCACGCCAGCGTTTGTAGCGAGGCATTGCAGGCATCGCTGCGTGCCGATCAGAGCCTCCTGGTTAGCGGCGTTGATGAGACCCTGCCGAGCGACGTGCTCGATGACTTGCCCGCGCTTATGTCGAGCAGCGTTCTTCCTGCCCTGGATGATGGCCAATTGGAGGCGCTTATCGATGCGTCCGCTGCGGCGTTAGGAACCTTAGTTGACGACGAAATCGATCCCGAGCGTCGTGGACTGCGTGCTGTCTCCCAGCTTTTGGATTCCTCTCGATTGCTTCAAGACCAGCATCTCATCGAACTTGCACGGGTCGTTCTTATCGATCCCAATTTCGCGCCAGCGGTGCACTCGCTTGCGGCCTTGCAAGCGACCGACGATCCGCTGCTAGAGAATCAGACGCTGCTAAGAACACTTCTCTCCGGAGTTGCCGAAGTTCTCGCAACACAAGAGCCAACGAGCAAGTGCACCGGTCTTGATGCAAGCGATGCAGCCAGGCGGCTTTTGGATACCAGCGGCTTTGCTGCGGTGCCTGTGGCTGGCGGCCCAGCTTGGGTGGCCGAGGTAGACGGAGAAGGCAATGCGCTGCCCGCCTTTGAGTCGAGTGTGTCAGCGAGCGCACCGTTTGGCTTTGGAGATGCCTACGATGGGCAGGGCCGGCGGCTTGGCGACGATGGCGAACTCTATTATCGGTACTACGATGCAAAGCGAACAGCGCTTGCCCACGGATTTCGGCTTGCCGGCGAGGCCGCCGAGGCGGGGGTATTCTTTCATGCGATGCAGGTCTTGGATGCATCGCTTGGCGCACAAGAAGCCTGTGAGAGTTCTTCGGATAGCTGTGTTTCATATCGAGCAAACGGCCAGGGCTTGCATCGTCTGCTCTTTACTCTGCTCGAAGTGGCCAAATACGATAAGCCCGTGCTGCTCTTGCAGCGCTGGCGCGATCTTGTCTTAGACAATCCAGTCCTAGCCGAAGATGTCTTGGTCTCGGTTGGTCGCGTGATCAAGGCACTCGAAACGACAGATGTCGAAGTGGAAGGGGAAGAACTCTTCACCCTTAGCAAGGCGCTCTTGCCTGTGCTCGCCGACGTCTTTCAAATTGAGGCATCGAACGGCGCTTCCATGCCTCGGCTGCTCATGCAGCTGGTAAGCGATCTCGGCGCTTCGGCTAGGGATTTTCCCGATGAACTCGCTTTGTCCATCGAGCACACGACCCTCATCAAAGCAGATGAGTGTTCGGCCGAAGAACCGAGCCCGGCGTCGCCGAAAGTGGATTTCTCTCGTCGCAGATTCTTCTTCGACAATGGCGCGCTCGTCGATAATCGCTCTTCCATCGAGCGAAGCATCGAACTGCTGCACGCCGCCGACTGTGGTTCGGTTCCGTTCACGGGCGGCAAGAGTGTTAGTCATGTCATCGTCGATCTAATGTCGCGCCTCGCGCCCGAGACGGTTTGCAATCTCATCGACGACCTTCTCGGGCTTCTCGGTGTCACTGGGAGCGTTGGTGAGGCGGTGGTTAATAGCGCTCTCTTCGTTGTTGGCTGCGGCGGCGATGACGACGTCAATGCACGCGACCTCTTTGCACTTGATGACCTCGCCAAAAGTGGTGCCCTCGACTTCTATCTTCCCGTCGCCAAGAGCTTTCGAGAAGAGGGCCAACTGCCAGCGCTCATCGCGGTCTTCTCGGTTTTGGCGCAAGACCTTCTGGGTGACGAGGACAACAGCAGCAACACTGCAAGCGCTCTTCGGCCCATGCTGCCCGTGTTGGCAGAGGTGCTGCGCTCTGGGGCTATGGAGCCGTTCTTTGACCTAAACGCACAGTTGGTTGGAGCAGGCGGCGCCGAAGGATCGCTTGCCGACGTGCTCATCGATAGCATAGAGCGGCTCTTGGAAGACCGTCTCGTTATTGCAACGGTTAATGGAAACGCACGAACCTCGCTGGCCACGGAGCTGCTCTTGGCATTAGAAGAAGTCTCAGCCCAAGTTGAAGTCGCCGATGCATCCAACGAATTCGATCAGCTTACATCCCACCTCACCTCGTACCTAACTCGGACGGTGAACGTTGACGATCGTTTGCAGCTTCGCGATTCGAGTGTGGTGCCACTTCTTGTAAGCAGCTTGGAGTTTCTCACCGAGGCTGCAGACCTTTCCTCGGAACAATACCAGTGCTACCTGGCCGAGTATCAGCAAGAACTACAAGGCTGGATCGAATCGCCGGCGTTGGCCTCTCTCTTGCGAGTTGCCCTAACGGCGAAACAACAAGGGCTGGCACAGCCCATCGAGGACTTTGCCAAGGGGCTTCTGCGTCCCGTTCGAGGCGACGTTGCCATCGCCCCATTTCGCGAACTACTTCGAATGACCGCCGGCCTTGTGCAATCGCCGTCCGACTTTGATGGCGGGCGCGACCTGGCGAATGCAGCATCGACGATGCTCAATCCAGATGTCGTCGGCACAGGTCTTCTAACGTCGCTGGATGCGCTCTTGCTTGCCGACGACAACGAGGTGCTCATGCGAATGCTGAGCGGCGCCCTGGGGCCGGGAAATACTCCGGGACGTGCAGCGCCGCTACGTCGGCTCTACGAGGTTGCGGAGAACTACGCCTTGGTCGACGAAGAGAACGCCTGCGTGCTTGGGGACGCGACGACGCCAAGTCCAGAGGAACTCGAAGAATCGATCAAGTCCACGGTTCGATTTCTGCGCGACTCAGACTCGCTTCTTCATGTCATTTTAGATGTATTGCGAAAACGCCGTGCGCCGTAGTTTGGCCTCAGCTGGGTGTTTGGTGGCTTTGCTGGCGTTTTTGCCGGTTGCCAAGGCCAATACGGTTCAAGACACGCTGGGGCAGGGCGCCAGAGCCAAGGCGATGGGCGGAGCGGGAACGGCATCGAGCTCCGATGCATCGGCCGTCTATTACAATCCGGCTGGGCTTGGGGACTGCACCGCAAGCGAAGTCAATTTTGAGATTTCGCATTTGGTGTACGCCGTCGATGTCGAGAGTGATGATGCACGTGCCGAGCAGGGCTCGCTTCGCGATCGAACCGCGATGGCGATTTCTGGCTGTGTGCAACTGCCAGCGCGGCTGCATGCGGGCTTCTTATTCGATACCGGTCTGCAAAGTGCACAGACACTGGATCAGAGCACTCTTCGCAGCAAACCCGAGTACGCGCTCTACGGCAACTCGCTCGAACAAGTCTCCATGATTGCCGGCCTTGGTATGCGATTGAATACGAAGTTTTCTGTAGGCCTAGGCGGCGCCTTGCTTGTTAATAGTGGCCTTGGCATTGGCATCTCGGTGCCGATTGTAGCGGGACAAGAGGAACTGAGCGGCGACCTGCAGTGGACGTTGGACCCAGCGGTTGCAGCCTATGCTGGCGCGAAGTACCGAGCGAACAACGAAGTGACCATTGGTGCCAGTTTCCGCTCGGCGCTCTTTCACAAACTCGAGGCGGAGGCCCTAACAACGGTCGAGGTGGCCGGTGTGCTTCTCGATGTCGACCTGCTGCTGGAAAGCGTTGCCTGGTACTCGCCCATGCAAGCCTCGATTGGCGTGGCATACGATAGCCCAATCGCGTACGTCACAGCCGACCTAACCTGGTATCGGTGGTCGGCGTACCCGGGGCCGTACATTCACATTAGCCCTGTTGATGAAGACGAGAGCATCGCCGCTGCGCTCAACTATCCACCGACCGAGGCTCCGAAGTTTTCTGATGTCGTTGTGCCGAGGATTGGAGTCGAACGCTCGCTGAACGCGGACGTAGTGCTTCGCGGAGGACTATCGTATCGGCCAAGCCCGGCGCCCGTGCCCGAGGCTGCCGGGCGGGCAAATCTTCTCGACTCTTCGGTGGCAAGCCTTAGTCTTGGGCTTGGCTACAGCTACACAGGCGGCTCGATTGGCTTCTTTGCCAGGGTGCATCACATGGCCGAGCGCAGTGTGCGCAAAGAGATCGAGGACGAAGCGGATCTTGTCTACCGCTTTGGCGGCGCGCTCTTTGACGCGGGAATCGCGCTAAAAAGCGCTTGGTAGCCCGGTTTCGGGTCTGGTAGCTGCGATTTTCAAAGAATCTTGTAGCGGGGCGCAACCTGCTGAGTGGCAGCCCGATAAGGGCGGCACACACACCAGGAGAACTCGCTATGTGGAATTTCAAGATTGGCCAGAGCTTTGGCCTCATGTTCAAAACCCTACCGTTCATTGCCCTTCGTACCGCCGTGTACTTTGGTTGCTCACTGCTCTTAATTTTGGGATGCGTCGGCGGTCCGGCTCTTGGCGCGTACCTTGTTCCGGCGTCCATGTGGGAGGTCGGCGCCTGGGGCGGCTTTATCGTGGGAGCGTTGGCTTCGGGCACGGTGGTCTATTTCGTGCGCGAGTATTTCCTCTATCTTGTCAAGGCGGGACACATCGCAGTACTTGTGGAACTGATGGAAGGCCGTCCACTGCCAAAGGGCAAAGGCCAACTAAGCTACGCCAAGCAGGTGGTTGCAGAGCGCTTCGTCGAAACCAACGCATTCTTTGTTCTGGACCAAGTCATTTCCGGCATCCTTGGTGTTGTGAATCGATTGCTCATCGGCTTGGGCTCGTTTATCCCAGGATTGGACGGAGCAATGGCCTTTGTAGGAACTGTTCTTAAAACCTCGCTAACCTTTGCCGATGAGGTGATTCTGGCGCTGAGCTTTCGAACAAAGTCGAACGACGTTTGGCGAACCAGCCGAGACGGAGTTGTGCTCTACGCTCAGAACTACAAGAACATTCTCAAAAACGCGTTCTTTCTGGCACTGCTAAACTACGCGCTGGTCTTTGCCTTCTTTCTCATGGCTTGGGTGCCCGCTGTGTGGATTGCGAGCCTTATGCCCGGTGCGGGGTCGGCAATTCTCTCCTTCTTTGTGGCAGTCCTACTTGTCTACAGCCTAAAGAAGGCGCTCATTGAGCCGCTGCTTATGACCGCTCTCATGCAAGTGTACTTTCAAGCCATCGAAGGCCAGATTCCCAACCCAGCTTGGGTTGCAAAGCTCGATAGCGTATCAGAGAAATTCTCAGGGATGAAAGAGCGGTTTGTTGGTCCCGAGAGTGAAGGCCCAATGATCGCGGCAGCTGTGCCGCAAACCGCATCGGGTGCTCAGTGGGCAATGCCGCAATCCGCTGGCGATCAGCAAGCAGCAGGTCATCAACAGCCCGCGTACCAGCAGGCAGGTGGGTGTCAACAGCCCGGGTACCAACAACAACCTGCGTACCAGCAACCTGTCGCGTACCAACAGCCTCTCGCGTATCAACAACAGCCTGCGCAACAAGCGGCTGCGTACCAACAGCCCGCTGCGTACCAACAACCTGTTGCGTATCAACAACAGCCTGCGCAACAAGCGGCTGCATACCAACAGCCCGCTGCGTACCAACAGCCTCTCGCGTATCAACAACAGCCTGCGCAACAAGCGGCTGCGTACCAACAACCCGCTGCGTACCAACAACCTATCGCTTCTCAGCAGTCGGTCCAGCCAGCTGTCTATCCGCAAAGCGCCACCGCCGGGCCCGCCATCGGTTCGACAACGCTGCCAATGGGACTCATGAAGTCCTAGCGCTAGAGCTCAGGTACACGTTGCAGACGCCTCGCAGGTCCCCAAAATCTTGGTGGAATTGCGGGGCTTTGCCGCTCAGTGTGGCGCCGGGGCCTGGACTTCATGTTGTGAACGCGCTCTCATGTCGCCCGATATGGGACGCATATTCGAGACTCGCAAAGCCACGATGTTTGCGCGCTGGGACAAGATGGCAAAGGCCTTCTCCCGCGTGGCAAAGGAGATCACGATCGCCGTTAAGGCCGGTGGTCCCGACCCGGATGGCAACCCAGCGCTGCGACGAGCGATTCAAAACGCTCGTGCCGCAAACATGCCCAAGGACAAAGTCACTGGGGCTATCAAGCGAGCACATTCGAAGGATACGGCGAACTACGAAGAGGCGATTTACGAAGGCTATGGCCCGCATGGCATTGCCATCATGGTTGTCACCGCCACTGACAATCCCACTCGTACGGTTGCCAATGTGCGAGTCGCCTTTAACAAGAATGGCGGCAACATGGGCAACACCGGCAGCGTTGCCTTTGGCTTTCGACGAGTCGGTGTTTTTAAACTCGATCCGACAGGCTTAGACGCCGATGAACTCGAACTTGAGCTTATCGATGCCGGCCTGGACGAAATGGGTGAGGGCGAGACCGAGAAGGGGGAGCCACTCCTTATTGTGCGCTGTGAATTTGAGAGCTTTGGTGACATGCAAAATGCGCTCGAGCTTAAAGAGGCAACCGTTGTGGAGTCGGGGCTCGAATTTATCGCCGATACCCTCATCAAGCTTGACGAAGACCAGGCGACCGAAGTTCTTAAGCTCGTCGATGCGATGGAGCAAGACGACGACGTCAATCACGTGTTCCACAACCTGGAGTAGCCGACAATGAATTCAAAGACCCTACTTCCTTGCCTCCTCGCTGTGATGCTTGCGCCAATGCTCTAGGCCCATGGAGATAGCTCGTGCTCCTGCGACGGAGATGAGGGCTTTGAATTTGGGCCACCAACGGGCGCTGTATGTCCTCCAGAGGGCACAACGCTTACCTTTGAGAACTTTGCTGAGCCGTTCTTTGAAGACTACTGCCAGCGTTGTCACAGCAGTGATGTTGTTGGCGACGATCGCCAGGGCGCTCCGTCGGATCACAACTTCGATACCTTTGTCGAAGCCAAGAGCTTAAAAGATCATATTGATTGGACGACGGGCTCTGGCCCCGATGCGACAAATGAGCTGATGCCAATTGGTGGGCCGAAGCCGACAATCGAAGAACGAGAGAATCTCTCGATCTGGCTTGCCTGCCCTGATGCGACGTAGGCTGCCGCGAACGTAGGCTGCCGCGAACGTAGGCTGCCGCGATAGAGTTTTGAGAAATCGTCATGTGTGACGCAACCGGGATTTGCGAGGGCCGATAAGGCCGGCGAATCCACAAGGAGCTACACACACATGACACATCGCAAACCCCATCGTTCGATTCCTATTCTCTTTTTGGCGCCAACTCTCTTGGGGGCAAGCATGCTCGCAGGCCTTGCGACCGGCTGCGGCGTTGAAGTGCGGCCACGGATGCCCACGCTGCACGCCCGAGCTACGGTCGCGCCGGCAGCCTTCACAGCCGAGCCTGCACCCGCGCAAGGCTACGTGGCTGGAGCGCCCGCTGGCCAGGCGCAGTCGGCCCCTCAGGGCGGCTACGCGGCAATGCCCGATGATGTTGCGACGGTTGGCCAGTATCAGCAAAGCGGCGGCGCGACGAAGGAGACCGCCGAGGTTGTCACCATTGGCTCGACGCTGATCGGCCGGGTTGCGAAGGGCGCGCCTCGGTACTACGTGATTGATCTGGCGGTCGGGGATGTTGTGCAGCTAAAGACGTATACACGGCTTCTAGAAAGCGGCAGTCGCAACTTAAGCATCAAGCTCATTGAGCCAGATGAGGTCGTTCTCATGTCTCTTCTTGCGTACACGTCCTCCGATAGGGACTGGTCTCGCGACGAGGACAAGGTCGCTGCGAAGCAAACCGGACGCCACGTAATTCGTGTTGCCTGTCATGATGGCATCGACTTCAAACTACTCATCAGCGGTTCCGCTGCCGCAAAATAAGCCCGAGAAACCCTAGCGCTCAGCATCCAAGCGCCGCAGATAACCTGCGGCGTCTTTGCGTTTCGGGTCAAGACGCAGCGCAGTCATCCACGCTTCGCGCGCCAGATCTCGCTTGCCTTGCTTAACAAGCACCAGCCCAACTCGGGTCCAAGTCTCGGGGTTCTTCTCATCGACCATAAGGGCCGCCTGAAAAAGTTCGCCAGCCTCGGCAAGACTTTGGGCATCGCCCTTGTTGCCAAGGATAGAACCCAGTGCCGAGAGCGAGAGGGCATCTTTTGCATTCGCGGCAATTCGCTTGCGCAGCCGCTCTTCCGCGAGCTGCCCGTGCCCAAGCGCAACCAGCATTGGTGTGGTGCTGGCAAGTCCTGCAACGTGGAGCGAATCTAAGAGTTTCTCTGAATTTTCAACATCGCCAGATAAAAGCAATCGCCAAGCGAGGTGAATTCTCTCTTCTTGGCCGTTGCCAACCGGTGCGAGTTGCTCGCCTCCCAATTGCCACGCCAAGTCTTCGGCAAAGAGCGCGACGGCGCCGTCGGCCACAAGGAAATGCTGCTCGAGCGTTGGAATGTGAGGCAAAAGGGAAGGCCGCTGCGGGGCGCGGGCGAGTAATTCTTCTCCGAGAAGTTCTGTAACGCCAAGGGCCCGCGCTGCCTCTGCAAGCCTGCCTTGCGAGGACTCAAAGCGTGCGCGACGAAGAGCGGTTAGGGTTGCGACCTTTGCGCCAACGAGCCCAGAGAAGCGCAGCGGCGGCGGAGGATCGCTTTGCTTGGCCAAGGCTGCGTCGGTATGAAAGATGTAGGCGCGGCCCACGGCGGTTGCCGCAATTGGCGCGGGCGCAAGGGCATCGCCCCAAACATCGTATCCGCGATTTGCATTCTCCCAGTACAGCCGTTCGGCAATATTGCCTTTAATGCCATCGTCTAGGTAGGGTAGGTAAAGTTCGGATGACATGCTGCGCACCTGCTCGAGAAACCAGCGATCGCGAACAAGCTGTGGGCTAACAACGACAATGTCTGGGCGGGCCCCACCAACAAGGCGCTCGTACCAAGAGACAAAGAGCAGGTGGTCGCCGGCAGCGAAGAAGAGGCCAGGGCCCGGTGGCATGATGCCGACACTCTCGTCCCAAAGCTGCATGGCATCGTCGCTACGATCTTGACGCGAGACATCGCTTGCTGTGCTCCAAGATGCCATGAGCACGATGGGAGCGACTAAGACGGCACTGTGCCATGGGCGTTTCTCGGGCAAGGGCAGGGCGCGAAAGAGGGCCATCGCCAAGACCGCGAGGCCAACGGTACCGGCGATAAGGGCGAGCGCAAGATACGCGCGCATATCCGGGTTAAAATTGGATTGCAGCGCTCCGGCAAGCACAACGCACAGCGAGACCAGAAGCAGTGTCCCGGCGCCGCGTAGCTGGGTTAGTGCCCCAAAGCTTAGGCCCGCAAAGCCCATAAGAAGAATTAGCAGTCCCGGGCCCTCGGTCATCAGTGCCAGCCTCTCGGTGAGGCGCTCGCCAAGTGAGCCCTGAGAAAAATTCCCCTGGTAGATGCTCGCTGTCATCACATCCCAGAGGTTGCCTGCACTGGATGGATTGCCCCAGACAAGAGCAGGTGCGTCGCTCGCCAGTGCGCGGCTTGGAAGATAGAGATAGATCATGGCCGCCAGTGCGATGAGACCGACAGCCATGGGCAGCAGGCGAAGCGCTCTTCGCTTGCTCGCGAGGACGAGGCTAAGGGCAATGGGCAGCCCAGTCGCCAGCGCGATCGCTGGGTGAAAGCCCGCCGCAAGTGCTAAGAGAAATACCGGGGCGAGGGCTTTCTTTGCCGGTGGCGTCTCGCTGCGAATAAAATCCACTGCCAGCGCGGCAGACCAGATGAGCAGGGCAAAGGCCGGTGCATAGACCTCGGGGCGGGTGGCATTAAGAACAATTCCGGGCGCGAGCGCGATGGGCAAGACGGCGATAAGCGGCATGACGCGCTGCTCGGGGAAGAAGACGCGAATGAGACGAACGAGGCCGGCGAGCATGGCGCCGGTTGCAAGGGCACTGAGAAAGGAGAGGCGCGTTGCAACTTCACCGATGGGTAGGAAGCACGCGAGCTTGCCAAGCAAGCTGTGCGCTGGGTGCCCTGGCGGATGGGCACCGCCCAAGGTTGCGGAGGCAGCGGCAAGTTCGCCAACGTCCATCCACAAAACGCCAGGAGCGATAAACCACGTGAAGACTGCACTTCCAACGAGGAATGCCACAAGCTCTGGCCACCATTCGCAGTCACGCAACATCGCCCGCGAACACTACCAGAGCTGTTGTCTAAGGAGCGCTGTGACGCCGTCTTTGCTTCGCCTGCACGCGTCCTCAAGATTGCAGCCGTGCGCCAGCTGCGCTGCAATAAGGCTGGAGAGCGCACAGCCGGTTCCTCGTAGTGTCGCTGAAATTCGCTCGGTGCGAAGCGCTAGTAGCGGGCGCCCCGGTTGAGCGAGAAGGTCGATAGCCTCATGGCCGCTCGCATGCCCGCCTTTGAGAAGCACGGCGGTTTGCAGGCGGGCGCTTAGCGCGTGTGCCTGGGCCGCACATTCCGCGTCGCTTGTGGCAAGGCTCGATGAGAGAAGCTGCGCTGCCTCGGCGAGATTGGGCGTCACGACAGTGGCAAGCGGGCAGAGCTCGTGCAGCAGTGCATCGATGGCATCTGCCTCTACGAGGGGCCGACCCGAGGATGAGACCAGCACCGGATCGAGAACCGCCTGTGTACTGGCAATTGTCTTTAGCGCTTTGGAGATTGCGCGGACGCATTCCTTTGTGCCGAGCATGCCGATCTTGATGGCGGCAATCGGCTCTTCGAGCGCGCAGGCGAGTTGCTCGGCAATGCTCGCCGTCGGCACGTAGTGAATGCTCTGCACAGCGCGGTTTGACTGAGCCGTCACCGCGGTAACGACGCAGGCGATGCCAACGGCCTGGTTTGCCAAGACGCCGAGGTCGCGTTGCATGCCGGCGCCGCCACTCGAGTCGGAGCCGGCAATCACAAGGACGCGAGGCACTATCGAGTTGCTCCCAGCCATTGCCGAACACGTGCTTCTGGATCGAGGTTGAGGCTTACGTCGGTGACCACCGAGACAATGTCGGCACCGGCTTGCAAAACCGCTTTCCCGCGTTCCACGTTCAGGCCTCCAATTCCGACAAGCGGAGTCTCGCCAACGCGGCGCTTCCACTCTGCAACCCGCGCTAGCCCCTGCGGTGCCCAAGGCATCTTCTTTAGGATTGTCGAATACACAGGGCCCAGCGCAACGTAGGCTGGCTCGGTGGCAAGCGCTCGCTCCAATTCATCATCGTCGTGGGTGCTTACGCCAAACCGAATACCTGCGCGCCGAATGGCACCGAGGTCGGCGTCTACGAGATCTTCTTGGCCCAGGTGAATGAAGTCGCAGCCAAGATCGATGGCTAGTTCCCAGTAGTCGTTGAGCACAAACTGGCAGCCGTGCGCTTTGCATACCTCCATCGCACCGCGCACCTCTTCGCGAAGTTCGTCTTTGGCTGCGCTCTTGATGCGAAGTTGTAGTAGGCGAACTCCTTCGGGAACGAGCCGCTCCACCCATTGCAGGCTATCGACGATTAAATAGAAACGATCAAGGGTGATCATTGCAAAGCCTTGCCAAGCACGGGCGTCGAAGGCGATGCCATATCGCGCGGCGCCATCGGATCTGCCTCGTAGGCCATGCGGCCGCCTTCGATAGCCATCGCAAATGCGCGTCCCATCGAAATCGGATCACCCGCTTTGGCCACCGCAGTATTCAGCAGGACCGCGTCGTAGCCCAATTCCATCGCCATCGCAGCGTGCGAGGGCAGGCCAACTCCAGCGTCAACAATGAGAGGCACTTCGGGAAAGTGTGCGCGCATCCTCCGCAGGGCCTTTGGATTGTTTAGCCCTTGTCCCGAGCCAATTGGAGCGCCCCATGGCATTAAAACCCTACAGCCTGCGTCTAAGAGTTTCTCTGCAACGACAAGGTCATCCGTTGTGTACGGAAAGACTTCAAAGCCTTCGCTGCACAAAACACGAGCTGCTTCGACAAGGCCAAAGACATCGGGGCCAAGAGTGTCATTCTCGCCTATCACTTCAAGCTTAATCCATGGGGTCTCAAACACTTCCCGCGCCATGTGCGCGGTTTGAATGGCTCCCTTTGCGGTGACGCAGCCAGCCGTGTTTGGAAGAACGCGAACGCCAGCCTGTTTAATGAGCGCCCAAAAGTCTTGGCCGTGGCGGCCTTGCCCCGATTCGCGTCTCAGCGAGACCGTGACCACTTCGCAGGCCGATTCACGAATCGTCTCAAGCATGATGGCAGGTGAGGGATAGAGCGCGGTACCAAGTAGCAGCCGCGAGTTTAACGTAACGTTGTAGACTTGCATCTAGCCTCCTTGCATAGGAGCCACCACATCGAGATGGTCTCCGGGGGTAAGTATGGTGAGTGCCCACATGCTTCGCGGGACAAACTCGCCGTTGACGGCGGTGGCGACTTGCATCGACTCGTACCCAAGCTCCACGAGCACGGCTGCGAGGTTCTTTGCGATAATTTCAACGGGCTTCTCGTTGCATTGGATGTTCATCCATAACCTCCGGGTAGTAGGCATCGTTCAAAACGACGCTCGTTGTCCATTCCGCGAGCCCTGGGGCCAAAAGAAATCCATGGCGGTAGAGGCCGTTTACATAGGTTGTATTGCCCCTGCGTCGAATGCGCGGAAGATTGTCTGCAAACGCAGGTCGCACGTCGCATCCGATTTCCACAACTTCGGCCTCGGCCAAGATCGGATGCAAAGCGTAGGCGCCCTGCAAAAGTTCAATCATCGAGCGCGCGGTAATGCGCCTGCGGTCGTCGCTCTCGATCATCGTTGCGCCAACCATGTAGAGCCCGTTGCCGCGCGGGACAATGTAAAGTGGGATTCGCGGGTGCAAAAGTCGCACAGGCCTGTCTAAGGAAAACTCTGATGAGCGGATTAGTAGCATCTCGCCTTTAACGCCTCGCAAGTCGCGAAGCTCATCTCGAGCCGCAAAGCCGCGACAGTCGACGATATGCTCTGCCGAGTGTTCGAACTCCGCGCTGTCACGACCGTAGTGAATCGTCACGCCCATTTGCGCCAGCGATGCGATAAGGACAGCCAGGGCGGCTCGTGGGTCGATATGCGCCTCGTTGGCAAAGAATAGGCCCCGCGAGAAACGCGTGCTCAGGTCGGGCTCTAGAGCTGATACTTCGCTCTCATCGAGCCAGCGGTGCTCTTCTGTCCGTTTCGCAAAGCGCAGAAGTTCGCCCTCGTCACGGCGATGGGCCAGCACAAGGCTTCCGTTTTGCACCAGGCCAACATCGTGCTCGCGCCACCACTGCAGCGAGCGCGCGCCAAGGGTCGAGACCAACGGCTCTGCACTCTCGCCCTCACACCAAGGCGCGAGCATGCCGCCCGCAAACCACGAGCAACTCTCCGCACCCAAGCGGGCGCCCCGATCGATAACGTCGACCGAAGCGCCCGCCTTGGACAGTTCAAGAGCGCAGCATAGACCTGCGACTCCTGCACCAATCACGACTACGTTCACCGTTTTACAACCGGCATATAGAGGTCGCCCTCATCGGTTCGGTACTTCAAGGCCATCTCCTGCATGCCCTGCTTGCGCGCCTCCTCGCGAATGTCTTGAGAGATTCGCATCGAGCAAAACTTTGGGCCACACATCGAGCAGAAGTGCGCGACCTTGTGCGCCTCTTTTGGAAGCGTTTGATCGTGAAACTTCTCGGCGGTCTCTGGATCGAGCGAGAGGTTAAACTGATCTTGCCAGCGAAACTCAAAGCGTGCACGCGAGAGTGCGTCATCTCGAAGTTGTGCGCCCGGGTGCCCCTTTGCCAAGTCTGCCGCGTGTGCCGCAATCTTATAGGTGATGACACCCACCTTTACGTCGTCGCGATCCGGCAGGCCGAGATGCTCTTTTGGCGTCACGTAGCAGAGCATGGCGGTGCCGTACCAGCCGATCATGGCAGCGCCGATTCCCGAGGTGATGTGGTCGTAGCCGGGAGCGATGTCAGTCGTAAGCGGTCCAAGTGTGTAGAACGGCGCATCGCCGCAGCAGTCCTGCTGCTTAACCATATTCTCTTTGATCTTGTGCATGGGAACGTGTCCCGGCCCTTCGATCATCACTTGGCAGTCCTTTTCCCAGGCGATCTTTGTGAGTTCGCCCAGGGTCTCAAGCTCGGCGAATTGTGCCGCATCGTTTGCGTCGGCAATGCTTCCAGGTCGCAGCCCATCGCCAAGGGAGAGCGAGACATCGTAGCGCCGCGCGATGTCGCAGATCTCAGAGAAATGCTCATATAGAAAGCTCTCCTTGTGATGATGCAAGCACCACTTCGCCATGATTGAGCCGCCTCTTGAGACAATTCCCGTAACCCTGTCCACCGTTAGTGGAACGTGAGCAATGCGAAGCCCCGCATGGATTGTGAAGTAGTCGACGCCTTGCTCGGCCTGCTCAATGAGCGTGTCGCGAAAGACATCCCAGGTGAGATCCTCGGCCACGCCCTTTACCTTCTCTAGGGCCTGGTAGATGGGCACGGTGCCAATTGGCACTGCCGAGTTTCGAAGAATCCACTCGCGAATGTTGTGGATGTTTCGCCCTGTCGAGAGGTCCATGACCGTATCGGCGCCCCAGCGAGTCGACCAAACCATCTTCTCGACTTCGTCTGCCATCGAGGATGTGACGGCGGAGTTTCCGATGTTGGCGTTGATCTTTACGAGGAAGTTTCGCCCGATGATCATTGGCTCGGATTCGGGGTGATTGATGTTGCAAGGAATGATCGCGCGACCTTCTGCAACTTCGATTCGAACAAACTCTGGCGTGATGAATTCGGGAATCGTTGCGCCGAAGCTCTCGCCTTCCACCTTGGTTTCCGACGGAATCGAGCGTCCCATGTTCTCTCGAACCGCGATGTACTCCATCTCGCGGGTAATAATGCCCGCTCGGGCGTAGGCCATTTGCGTGACCGCCTTATCGCCCTTTGCCCGCAGCGGCTGGTTCTTATTTGGAAACTCGGCAACGACGCTCTCGGCATTTACAAAGCCATTGTCGGCTGGTTGTACAAGGCGTCCTTCGTAGGCCTCAACATCCGCGCGCTCTTCGAGCCAGGCTTGGCGCGTGCGTGGTAAACCGCCTTCTAGATCACAGATAAATTCTGAGTCCGAGTACGGGCCCGAAGTGTCGTAGACAACAACGGGTGCTTCGCCGGCGCTTGGGTGCAAGGCGATTTCTCGCATTGGAACTCGCAGGTCCTTGTACTGCTCGCCTGAGTGATAGACCTTGCGCGATGCCGGCAATGGTCCTTGGGACACCTTAAGGGTGTTTACGATTGGTTTCATATGAGACTCCTTTTCAATAGGAGACCCAGTCGCTCACGAGGAGAGAGGAAAGCAGGGATCAAAGAAGGAGGGAGTCCTACTTCGTAACAACCGTTTCTTGTTGGTGATCACCTGCGTTGTACCCTTCCCTACGCCAGTGTGAACTGGATCAGGTTCAAAGGGTCGGCGTGTGTGCAAAGCACCTAACAGCCTCTCAGCTCCTTTAACAGGAACACCCCTAGTTACTCGGCCAGCCTATTCGCTGGTCTCGAAAAGCGCAAGGTGTGCCAGCATGGGTCGGTTTATTGAGCGCCGATTTTCCGGCTTCATGCATACGGGTGGTCAAACTACTCCTCTGCGGTGGTCGCTTGAGCTCATTTGTCAGGAAATGGTGCCATCGTGCCGAAAGCCACAATAATGGCGGTAGTGAGTCGTGAAGCAGTCTTCATTGTCGACAGTGAATGGAACATTGTCCACGCGAGTAGTGGCAGCGCGAAGATGTTTGGTCGAAGCCACAAGGCACTTTTGCAGAGTTCTGTCTTTGCGCTTTTTCCGGAACGACTCCGCGAAACCCAAAAGAAGCTGTGGGCAAGTGCGGGACGTGACTCGATGCGAGTGGATGCGCTTGGCAGCAAACGCGGTGAAGAGTTTCCGCTCAAGGTAGAGATTGCACGAGTGCCAACGCATGAGGAGCTTGCGTGCGTCATTCTCAGCGATTTGCGAACGGTGAATCGCCAGTCGCAAAAGATGGAAGCGCTTGGCTTGCTTGCGGGAGGCGTTGCTCACGACTTTAACAACGCGCTAACGGCCATCATCGGCTTTGCTAGCGGAGTGCGTGATGAACTGCAACCTGGAAGCGAGTTGCGCGCAGACCTTGAAGAAGTTGTAAACGCGGCGCAGAGCGCGAGCCAGTTGACCAGCCAGTTGCTTTCCTTCTCACGCCAGCGCGCCGTCCAGTCATCTGTCATCGAAGTAAATCGGTCCGTCTACGATATGGAACGATTACTAAGAAAAACTCTTCCGGCCTCGATCCAAATCACAATTCATCCCAATCGCAACGATGTGCACGTTCGGTTTGAGTTAAGCGAATTGCATCAAATTCTCATTAACCTAGCTAGCAATGCGCGCGATGCGATGGTCGACGGCGGAGAACTTGGAATTCGCGTCTATCGAAAGGACGTCATGGGCCACGAAGGGCTCGATGATGGAGAATTTGCCGTGATTGAGGTGACGGATACCGGTGGTGGGATTCCAAAGGATTTGCTGGGAAACGTATTTGATCCGTTTTTCTCGACAAAGGGCGAAAGCGGAACGGGCCTTGGGCTATCAACCTGCTTCGGATTGGCTCGCCAAGCAAGCGGAACGCTGGATGTTTCGAGTGTTCCTGGGCGCGGCACGACGTTCTCTTTGTTTCTCCCAACCTGCGCCTCGGCTCCGCTTCGGTCACTAACGACAACGCAAGGCATCAAGCTGCGCAGAAATTATGGCACGGCTCTGGTTGTCGAGGATCAACCGTCGGTGCGCAAGTACCTCGTGCGTTCCATCGCAAAGGTCGGACTCACGGTCGTCGAGGCCGGTTCGGCAGAAGAAGCGCTCCTCGCCTACGATGCAATGGCAACGGTCCCAGAACTCTTGGTAACCGATGTCATGTTGTCTGGACGCACGGGAACTGACTTGGCCGAATCGCTTTTGCGAAAGAATCCCAATCTAAAGGTCCTACTTATTTCTGGTCATATCGGGCCAGAGGCAGGATCTGAGTCTCTTTCTACGACAAATACGCACTTTCTAGGGAAGCCGTTCACCGTTAAGCAGATGCGACGATCGATTGAGAAGCTACTAAATCCTCCCAGTCGACTGGATGGGCACATTGTGGTGGTGGCACCAACGATGCGAGATCAGCAAGATTCTTCGGTTCTCTTTGCCGAGGTAAATCTCGAGCGAGTCCTCTTAAGCAATTTGGAAGAGACCGTCGCACATCTGGCTGCAAGTGAGAAAGCACCGTCGCTTGTTTGCATTAGCTCGAACCTGCCAGAACAAGGCGCTCTGCAGTTGATTGATGCGATTCGGCACAGCGACCACTACGCGGCTGTGCCCATTGTGGTTATGGATTCGCTCCAACAACCGTTTGTTGGCGAGCGCGATCGACGAACCGGATTATTGCCAGATGCACCAACCGAGTTGCAGCTAAGAGAAATTCTCTTCGAGCTTGGGCTGCAGCTCGCTGATTAAACGTGTTTCCCGCTAGGAGCCCGGAACGATGAGCCGCACGTAGCCTGGTCGCATTGGTAGCTTCTCCGCTGGGATATCGAGGCCACGAAGTGCGTGGGATGTCGCAAGAAAGACTTCGCTCGCATCGGATGGACTCCAGCTTGCGACGGAGAGTAGGTCGCCACCAACAAAGGAGGTCACACCTCCACAAAGCTCAGCCTTGATCGGCGCTGCGTGCATGACGATCGAGAGGGTGATGGCGTCAGAGGTTCCGCGTTGAAACTTTTCAAGCACTTTGCGAGCGAATGAGACCGCCGCAGTTCGAACTCGCGTGTTGGTCTCTGGCCCTTCTGGGAGCAAGCCCACTGCCAAAAATCCGTTGCCAGTCTCGAGGGCGACTCGGAGCCCAGCTCCCGAGCAGGCGTCATGCGCAAACTCAAGCAGAGCGTCGAGTCTGTCAAAGTCCTCATCTTCGACGTTGTCCTCGTCGACGGCGAAATCGAAGTCGACATGCACTCCGATGGCGTTTCGCTCTTTTGCGCTCATGATCGGAAGGTCTTTTTGCGCTTCCGCTGCGCTCTCCAAAGCCGCACGCACTGCAGCTACACTTGAATAGCGATCGTTCATCTCCTTGGCCATGCATCGCTGGATAACTTGATCGACTGCAGGCGATACCGGTGCAAGGCTGCTGGCTGCCGGCGGCGAAACGTTTAGGTGCATATCCACAACCTCGGCGACTGAGTTTGCTTGGAACGGTTTCTTTCCCGTTAGCAGCTCGTATAGAACAACACCTAAGGCATAGATATCGGTGCGCTCGTCCAAGGCCGCTCCAAAGATCTGCTCGGGTGCCATCGAATGCGGTGTACCAATGCAAGCACCCGTCGAGGTTAGGCTTGTTCGCTCGGCTTCAAGGAAGTTGGATGGAGCTGCAATGCCAAAGTCGATGAGCTTGAGCTGAGGCATCTCGCCTGCACGTGGCAGCACAATGACGTTTGCCGGCTTGATGTCTCGGTGAATCACACCAACGTCGTGGACTGCTTGCAATGCGTCGGCGAGTTGGCGAAACATTGGAAGGGCTTCTTCTAGCGTGAAGCCGCCTTCGATCAAGAGGGTCTCAAGGGTTGGGCCGCTGCACCACTCCATGACGAAGTAGGGCAGGGCATCGTTTAAAAGGCCAAAGTCGAGCATTTCGACAATGTTGGAATGCCGAATTGTTCTGAGTGCATCATACTCGCGGCGAAATCGTTCGACGTGCTTGGCACTGCGTGCGAGTCGTTGGTGCAGCGCTTTGATGGCGACAGTCTTGCCGGTAACGGTGTCGGTAGCTTGGTAGACGCACGAATACCCGGCAGTTGCATGGAGCGAACTAACTCGATAGTTACCAACGAGCGTTCCCGGCTCGAAAACTTCTTCAGCAACACGGCTGGCGGATAACTGCTCTTCCGAACTCGTGTACGACACGGGGTAATTCTACACTGTATTGGTGTATTGCAGCCCACCGAAGATACGCAACCAGTGCGAATCTGGATCAACGAGTGAAGTTGCCTTGGTGGTCGCAAGGGTTACATCGTCACCTCGGTGGTCGCGAATCGCAGCTCGTGCGAAGAGTAAGAGAAACTCTAGCAACTCGTTTGTCTCCAAAACTTCTATGGAACTTGCAAGCAGCTCATTCCACTCATGCGCACCGCCATGGGTTTGCCACAGCTCTAACATTCGACTTTGTTTCTGATGCAGGGGCGAGAGAGTATCGAAGGCATGTTGTGCGCGCATGTACGCAAGCTCCTGCTGTGCGACCACAGCGTTATCGCTGCTTGCAGCCTTAATGCGCGCAACGAGAATGGTGTCAGAGGGATCGGGAGTATTGGTAAAGCGATGCTGAAGCTCTCGCGCTTCGTTGGCGATGGCAGCAGCTTCTTCGTGCCTACCAAGCCACAGAAGTAGTTGTGCCTTGGAGTGTTGTGAGACCCAAATAACGGGAAACGCGCCGATTTCGTTTGCCACGGATGCAGCCGAACTCGCGTCGGCAACAGCGTTCTCATAGTCGTGTCGGGCCATCCACACGTGCATGCGATTGGCATAGGCAACAGAGAGGTGAAGGCGGTCGCCAACGCGGCGACTTAGATCGATCATCTGATTAAGGCAAGACTGCGCCTTATCAAGCCGATTGATGGCGACGAGCGCGCCACCGAGTAGCGCGAGAGAAATAACATGACTCGTATGGTCTTCAAGCTGCTTAGCCGTCTTGGTTGTCTCGGTAAGCTTTGATATCGACCGGTTATAATCCTGCGCCCGAAAGTGGCTACGTGCTGCAGCCAGGTCACTTTTTAGAATAAGGCCTTTGTCGTCGAGTTCAGAGATGAGCGCGGCGGCCTCCAAGGCTGCAGCTGCCGATTCCGCATACTGAAACTTCCAGTCTAAGATCGTTGCCTTCTCTAGAAGCATGCCGGCACGTCCTCGAATGTCGGCTTTGGCTTTCGCAACGGTCATCGCCGCTTCGAGATCGGCTAACGCATCATCGTGTCGGCCTACGCAGGAGTGCACGCGAGCGCGCCCTGTGAGCGCTTCCGAGAGGTTTTGCACGTCGTCCTTGTGCAGGTTCGCCAACGTTGATGTGTAGGCCTGTTCTGCTTCGACGTAGCGAAACCTTGCTTCCGCGGCCGTGGCAACCTTTAAGTACATGGTTGCCGCAAGCTGTGTCTCGCCTGCGCGCTCTGCGTGGCGCGCAAGTTGCGCTGGTGGGGTTGTGTCTGTAGGAAGAGTACTTAGAAGTGCCGCGTGTAGTAGACGCTGCAGGGCTGGAGAGAGTTGTGCCTCAAGCGCGTCGCGCGTCATGGGATGTCGGAATTCAAAACGGTCGGCACCACTACGCCTAAGGATTCTCTTTTCAACTAAGTGATTTATTGCGGCGCTTGGTTCAAGCGAGCTGAAACCTAGTTCTGCATGCAGTGCACTTTGCACTTGGTCAACGTCCTGCACGCCTAGTTTTGGACCCGCCACAGCACACAGCTGTGCAAACTTAGCAACGTCTTCACGCATTCCCGATAGCGCTGCGGTAGCCAGCCGTTTGCCCACCGGAGTTTGCGAGGCCTGCATGAGTTGATCCGATGCAAGAATCCAGGATTCGGTCCCCTGACGCTTTCGAATTGCCCCGTTGCGTTTGAGTGCATTTGCAACTTCCTCGAGGTGAAGAGGAACGCCGTGGGTAAGTTCAATGATGGCGGTGAGAGTGCTCTCGGGAATGAATTCGACGGGAAATAGGAGCTGCTTGAGCATCCCGAGTGCGGAGTTTCTATCGAGCACATCCAACTCATGGACACGGTTTGCCCCTGCTCGAGCGCCCCAGTTCGAGCGAATTTCGAGAAGAGCCGGGGAGGCCAATGCAAGAGTCCAGATCGGTACGCCCGGGCTTCCAAGCGTGGCCATTTCGATTGCGTCAAGCGTAGTGAAGTCTGCTCGATGCGCGTCATCAATCACAATTGCCAACGGATGTTGCTTCGCGGTTTGCACGAGTGCCTCGGCAATGGCACGCGCCAATGCTTGGCGAATTGCTGTCGCGCCGACGAGCGACGAGCGGCGATCAAATTCTTCGACGTCGATAACATCGAGGGCCCGCGCAACCACCAACGATGAGACTTGCGCTAGTTGTGGCGGTAGCTTTTCCGCACAGGCGTTCTCAACCTCTTCGAGGTTCGGCTTTGCTTCGAAGAGCCGAAATGCCTCTCGTACTAAACGCTGCAAGAGTGCGTCGCCGCGATGCTCGTGATCTGCGGCCGCGCGAATTTGAATAATGCGTAGATGGTTCCAACCGCCAACCCGTGCAAGCAAGTGCCTAGCAAGGTGTGTCTTGCCCAAGCCCATTTCACCCGTGACGGTCGTGATCGTGGGAATTCCCTCATCGATGCACGCTCGAGCGTCTGCTTCGATGGCACGAATCAGTTTTCGTCGCCCCCAAAACTGTACCTCTATCGACATGCTGTGCCAGTCGACAGCAATGCCTGTATGCGTCGGAGGAGACGTTTTGCGGCCGCGAAGGACCATTCGACCATCGGCAGATTTGCTTGCGAGCTGTGAATGGCTCACAAACGGAGCGGCCTCGGGAGTTGCGTGCAAGCCTGGCCCAAAGCCCGAGGACCAATGTTGGTAGTTTTTGATGGCATCGCCCATGACCATCACGCCACGGCTACCTTTGCGCGATCGAAGTTTTGCTACGTGAACAACCGATTGGGTCGCATGCTCAAAACTTTCATGCGCGAGCGCTAAGGCCGCTGTCACCCCTTGCTTGAGTGAGTCGGCGGAAGCAAAGACGACGACGAATCCTGAATCGCTTGTCCTCGCAACCTGGCCACCGACGTTCGCCGCCGCTTTCGTCGCCGATGCCAGTGACAACGTTCCGTCGATGGCGAGTAGTGCCATCTTACGGCTTGAAGGGCGGTCGCTCGGTGTGGTTGCCTGAGGCTCGCGTTCTGGAATTTTTCGCACCGCATGTTGCAGTACTTCGGAGAAGCTAGCGGCGGTTGGCCATCGGTTGCGTGGATCTTTTGCAAGGCCTTTTGCGAGGGCATCGTCCACAGCTTTGGTCAGCTGGGCAAACTGCGAGGCTGCTGGCGGTTTGTGCCAGGTGTGGGCCTGGAGAATCGCCGAACGACTGCCCCAGAACGGGAGCCGACCTGTAAGCATTTCAAAACCGATGACCGCAAGGGAGTACAGGTCTGCGGCAAAGCCCAGGTTGCGACGTCCAAGACTTTGCTCGGGCGCAATATACGCAACCGTGCCAAGCATGGCTCCGGTCTGTGTAAGGCTGGGTTGGAGCACCTCGTCTTCGTGAGGGGCGTCATCGATTCCACGAGCGAGCCCAAGGTCGAGCAGTCGAAGACTGCCGTCGCCGAGCAGCATGATGTTCTCTGGTTTTAAATCACGATGCAGAAGTTCGCGCTCGTGCATGGTCTGCACTTGCTCGCAGAGCTTGGCAAAAATCTCCATCGACTTTCGAAGTGGTGGAACTCGATGCTTAGAGTTCGCGATCCAGTGCCCAAGAGAAACTCCGTCCACCTGCTCCATGGCGATAAACGGGAATCCTGCGGCAGTGAGCCCCTCGCCCAAAACCTCGGGACAAACTTTGGAACCCAACGAACGCATGGCCGCGGCTTCGCGCGCAAACCGTGGATCGCGTCGCGTGAGCGAGACCTTGATCGCGATTTTTTTTGAGTGCCCAATGCGATTGGCGCTCCACACTCGAGAGAAACCGCCAAACCCTAGAAGACAGAGTTTTTCGTAGCCTTCAATTGTTGGCGGCGCATCCTCGATGGTCTCGGATGCGGGCGCGACCTGATCCGCGTGCTCGGTGCACGCTGCACTGGGAAGTAGTCGTCGATTACAAGCTTGGCACCGCACCGGCGACTAGCGTATCACCGGAGCGTCTCTCTTTCCGTGGGCGCCTGTCTCAACCGCAGCGAAGTTCGCGCCTAGAGGCCAGCTAAAGCGGAGCTGACCTCGGCTCCTTATATGGAACTTACTGAAGATTGATTAGCGAGTCGATGTCGAAGAGGCCGCCGCCAATCTCTTCGACAAGCGAGCCTCGAGCGCGAATATCAAAGTCTTCAACGCCCGCGGCAACGTAGCGCTCGTCGCGGCTGCCTGAAACATCCGCAGCAAAGTCGATGCGCAGGTCCAATCGATTGGGATCGGTGAGCCCGAGCAAGCCATAGGCAACGATTTGCTCTTCGTGCGGTGCACTTCCTTGGCCCGTTCCCGAGACGTCATCGGCAAGCTCGACCAAGTCGTCAAAGAAGTTTGTCATGAGTTCGGAGCGGGCGTGCGCCAGGCTGCGGCTGGTTGCAGATTCGTAGTCGGCGCGCTTTCGGCTGTCGACCTCGAAGCGAATCTCAAGAGCCTGAGCTCCGATTTCACCGAGGGTATCGATACGCGCGTTCGAGAGGCTGAGCATGCGCAGGTAGGACTCGCGGTAGTCGTCAAAGACTTCGATCATTGGCTCGGTGTCATCGTCAAGTCGCGAGCGAAGTGACTCGCGGGTTGGGACCAGGTCGTCGTCAACGCGGTCGACTTGGGTGGTCTCGAGGAAGTCGAGAATCTTTGCCTGAAGATCGACACCGCTGTACTTGCTAAAGATGTCTTGCAGAGCGCCGTCGTCAAGGCGGTAGTCGAGCACGATGGATGCTTCGGGACCGACGAGTGCAGCATTTGGATCTTCGATGCTTTGAACCGAAATCTTAAGGTCGCCAGCTCGCATCACAAGATCGCGCTGCTCTTGCTCAAGATGCAAGAGCTCTTGCTCAAGTGCAGTTCGCGCCGTGCTTCGAAGCTGTGCGACTTGTGCATTGCCCGCGAGGATGTCGATGTTGCACTGCTCGTCGAACCTATCGTCGTCACTCGCCGTTGGCACGGGGCACAGGTCGAGAACCAGGTTCTCAAGTGCATTGGTATGAACTTCCAAAGCAGCAAATGCCTGCTTGCCACCAACGGTAAGAATAATTCCATCGATATGGTCGAGAAGCTGGTCTCGAGACATAAAGTCATCTCCTTCTTGAATGGAGATAAATAGGTTGGTTTCGCCGCGGGCGGCTCCACCCGATTCTGCGTCGTAGATAAGGCCTGCAAGGCCGGTACGGCCATATCCGTGGGATGTAAAGAACCAACCTCCCTCGCGGTGAAGGCTCTCAAAGATGAGGCTTGTTGCACCGCCTGGAGTTTGCACAACTACCGAGCCTTCTTGCTCTTGCGTCGTTGTGAAGAACTTCATGCCGAAGAGCTCGATGCCGGCGTGCGAAGTTGACGATACGCCGGAACGAAGAAGGTCGAACTCGGCTTTCACACCCGAGTCGCCGCGATTTGCGAGTGCCTGTGCAAGGCGAATGTCACCTTTGAGTGCTTGCGCTAGGGCTTCGTCGCGCGCGCCCTGTGGATCCGAAGCGTCGAGGTTAAAGCGCATTCGAGCAACACTCATTCGAGTGTTCGTATTGGAGTTCGAAGCCTCTGCGTGAATGAGGCTGAGTTTCTTGTTGAGCTGCTTTTGAAGCGCCTTCTCAACCATGCGTCCGAGGTCGACGTTGACGCCTGCGATGTCGAGGTCTTGCTCGACAAGCCCTTGCACGCCCCAGCCATCGCGAAGACCAATGCGAGCACTCTTAACGCTACTCACTTCCATGCCCACGTCGATGACAACTTCATCGCCCTGAAGACGCACAAGTTGAACGTCCATTTGGCCTGTGAGTTGTGAGCGCAGACCAGCAGTGAGCACAACGTTGTAGCTAAGAACCGCTGTGGGCTCCGCAATTAGGATCGGTACGCCTGCACCAATGTTGATGCCCATGGTGCCTTCGCCTTTTAGTGCGTAGCTCTCGCCAGGGCGCATATCGCGGATGTCGGAAGTTTCGCGTGGAAAGACAAAGCCGCGAGCGCCGCGAATTGCGGAAAGTGGTGCACTGCGAATGCCCTCGACTTCGCCGTCGTATGCGCCAATGACACGAGCCTGCAAGTCGCCGCCAAGGTCAAAGCCAATGCTCGATGCGAGATTGCCATCTTCGGCTAGGCCCTTACTCGAAAAGTTCCAACCATGAGAGAGGTCGGATTTAATCGTGAAGGAACTCTCCGCAAAGTATTTATCGTCCGAACTTGCGTCGCGAAGGTGCTCGGCGCGAACTCGATTAACTTCGGTCGAGAGCTCGGAGTCTCCAAAGCGCGCAGCCAGTCCGCTAACAAGCTCATCAATGTCGTTGAGCGTAAGGTCTTGGTCGACCTGTTCTTTGAGCGCGTAGAATTCGGTTGGCGATAGTTCTACGCCGGCGTAGTCGCTAACGCCGAGAGCCTCGTTGAGCCCTTCGGTTGCAAAGCCTGCGCTCAAGACGATCAAGTCGCCAAGGTCGAGCTTCTTTGCATCGGTGATGAGCGAGCGAATTGAATCGAATCCATCGCACTTGCCATCACTGCAGCTCACGCTGAGTTGGCTGGTTGGATCGTCGGCGGCACAGCCAGGAGCGAGGAGAGTGGAGGTGGCGAGGGCGAGGGCGAGTTTTAGGTTCTTCATGGCGGGCGTCCAGTGGAGCCCGAAGGTTGCACAGTGTGTGCCGTATTCGTGTCGCGTTGAATGCAACAGTGCACCGACCAAGTGACCAATATTGCAGTCGGCGCGATCCACCAGAGTCGCCGCTTTGCCCCGGTCTACAAGCCCTGGGTGCCAGGGCTCGGGGGCAATTAGACCCAGCGCACGCTAATTATTGGAGGACAGCACCGAACAGCTTTGAGCCTGCTCTCCGACCTTCTTGCCGGCCGAGCTAAATTGAATGCGTGTGCACTGGCCATCCTCACCAGCGTACGTCCAGAGGATCGCTCCGGCGGGGTTCTTCGATTCGGCGCTTGGCCGACCCTTGGCATTAAAGACTTTCTCCATGCTCCAGGTCTTGAGGTGAGTCCGTCGCCAGCGCAGCAAATCGGCCGCTCGGTATTCGGTGTTGTGCGCAACCACCTTGGCGACCAGCCCATCCAGCGAATCGATGCCTTGCGAGCAAAACGCCTTTACATCAGCCACGGTATAGGACCCGAGTGGCGAAGGCACGCGTGACTCGGGGACCGCACCGATCTCGGCCAGCGTCTTTACATAGGTTTTGCACGTTGCAAAATGGCCGCGCAGGGCCTCTTGGCCTTCGACGGTCTCTAAGACGGCTGGAGCGAGCATCATCTTGCGCCCAGAGGTTTGCAGTGCTTGTTGCGCCTTGTCCAGGATTTGTCGAGCTCCGTCTTGGGCTTTGCCTAGGTTGGCGAGTAGCTGTGGCTGGGCGGCCTGATTTTGGATCTTCGGAATGTAGTATTTAAGAATAATACTTAGTCGATTTTGCATGCCCTTGCAGTCGCGAATCATGGGGTCGTTCATGATTCCCTTTTGCATATCGGTTGCCAGCTCGGCCGCCGTTGCCAAACGCCTTCGGCGGATCGCCGAGTCGATGCCATTGCGATGCGAGCGAATGAACATATCGGTTTGGCGGTCACAGGTTCGGCCAAGGCGAATCTCCGCTTCACGCGCCACATCCCCTGCTTGGTGGGCGAACCATGTCTCGTAGCGTTGCTTTTGAACTTGGTACTGCGAGAAACACTTCTTGGCGGCAGCGCTGGAGCCGTTTGCAAGAAGCGCATCTAGAGAGGATCGAATGCTGCTAAACTCATCGCGCGAGAGTGCATTGGTGCGTCCAAGTTCGATCTTAAGATCGAAAATTCGCTGAGACGCCGACGCTTCCAATGCGATTTCGCAGGGCTCTGGCTCCGGTAGCGAATCCGCTTGTGATGGTGCGGCGCTCAGCATGAGGGCGAGTGAGGTTAGGGCGATCGCAGGCTGGCAAAATTTCAAAACGGACTCCAATGAGATCTGGAACTTGGGGAAAACGCACCGAAAACGGGCACCAATCGTTTGGCGCCCGATTCCTATTGAGTGGATCGGCACGAACTCGAGAAGCTGGAGAGCTAATCGCCGTGCGGATCCCGGGGCGCATTCTCAGGAGCCTGAGTGCGCGGGTCGAAACGCGACAGGCGAGGCGTTACGCCACAATTTTCTGCAGAAAAACTGGATTCTGGGGCGGCACAAGCCCTGCAAGGTAACGCAGCATGATGGGAAGAATTCTTGTAATCGTTTTCTCAATGTGTGCCTTTGCCATTGCTCCCGGTGTTGCACGAGCAGGCCTTGCACAACCGACACACGAGGCGCCGTACCCCAACGAAACCGGTGAGCGAACCACCAATAGGCCTTCTCAAGTTCATGCACAGGACTCTAAGAGTTATGCTGATCGGCAAGAAGAGAATCCCGAACTCGAAGAGTTTAAGGGTGGAGATAAAGTCGTCATCTCCGTTGGTGCTGGCACCCTCCTTGTGGTCATCCTCATTTTGATTCTCATCTAATGATGGGACGCAAAAGCCCGTTGTGCCTTGTGATACTCGCTTGCGCGCTAAGCGCTTGCGGCATGCAATACACGGGGCAGGCAAAGACGTTGCCCGCGGAGACTCTGCGCGCCGAGCCCGGCTGGAGTTATGTGCCAGGGCTGCGTGGCATTCGCCAAGAGAGTGAGAAGGATTGCGGTTCTGCAGTTCTTGCCTCGGTATTGCAGTATTGGAATGTGCACACGTCTCGCGAGGCTTTGGTCGCAGACATTGGGCCAAAGCGCGCTTCGATGGGCGAGCTGCGCGAGTTGAGCCACAAGCACGGTATGCAGGCCTACGTCGTGCCCGGCACCTGGGACGACCTTGTTCACGAAGTTGCCAAGCAACGGCCAGTCGTTATCGGCGTGCTTCAACCACACGGGCGAGAGAGCCTAACGCACTACGAGGTGGTCGTTGGAATTCATGCGACAACCAATCGGGTCGCGACCTTTGACCCAGCACGCGGTCTGCGGGTGCGCACACGCAAGGCTTTGATGAGCGAGTGGGGGCCTACGAAACAAGTGGCCTTGGTGATCCTTCCTTCAACGCGAACGTCTGCCCTAACTCGTGAAGCTCGCGAGTAAATCGTCGTACTGATCGCGGTGCCACAGATCGAGTTCTTTCGCTCGCAGAATCGCATACGGATGCGTGCGCTCGGCCGTTAACAAAATCTTGTAGGCCTTGTTTAGGTGCGAGCGATCTGCATCTTCGTAGCGGCGAATCTGGGTGAGAAACTCGTCTCGATCCATCTCGGCGGCAAGGCTCGTGGCACCGCCAGCAAGTTTCATAAAGGTATTGATGCACGCATCCATGTTTTGCACGCACAAGAGTCCTGCCCGATCCGCAGTAAGTTCGGCTTTGCGATGCCACTCGAGAAGGGCGTAGACCAGACCTTGGCCAAGCAGTGAGCCAATGCCAAACGTTGCTTGACCAATGCGCTCCATGATGGCCGCAATGTTGTGAGCGATGATTGTGTAGATCACGTGGTCGGCCTTGATGTGTCCAAGCTCGTGTCCAATTACAAAGAAGCGTTCTTCCGGTGTGAGCAAATCGACAAGCCCTGAGGTCATCACTACGAACGGTTGGGTGTGGCCATACGTGTACGCGTTGGGAATGGGATCCAAGCTGACGTAGAACTCGGGCTCGGGGATATCGAGAATGCGGCAGCCCCATTGCAGCGACTTGTGCATTGTTGGAAACATCTTCTCGCTCACGCGCACATTGCTTGCGGTGTTGTCGAGATAGGCCAGGCGCTCGAGGCCGTACTCCATAACCTTTGCAACAGCCTTGTCGATGCCGGGAATCGACTTTAAGGAATCGGTTGCCTTGTTGTCGGATGGATGTTGAAACTGCTCCGCAGTGAGTCCTGGGAATGTTTGGAGTTTGCGCTTCTTGGTGTCAGCCACGCGGGCATTGTACCTGGCCGGTCCAGCACTTTGGCTAGCCGATAAGGGTTTCGAGTGCGCTTGCCAATGCGTGCGGAGCAAAGGGCTTTCGAAGCACCGAAGCGCCGCGCTCGCCTTCGAGGAGCCCGTTGTCAAAGCCCGTCATAAAAAGAACCAACATATCGGGACGACGCGCCTTTACTTCGTGTGAGAGGGCAACTCCATTAAGACGTCCGGGCAAACCGATATCCGTTAGCAGTATCTTCGCATCCGTGAGCTTGGGTAGGGCCGCCAATGCATCCTCACCGTTTTCGGCGACACTCACGCGGTATCCGTAGCGCTCCAAGATCTGCTTCGTCACACGAGCAACACCTGGAACGTCCTCTACCATCAGAATGTGTGTTCCTTGCCCACTTGCGGGCTCTTGGATTGACTTTCGCTCCTCTGGGGCGCTGCCTAAGCCTCTTGGCAAAAACAACGAGACCACGGTGCCTTTCCCAAACTCGCTTGCCAGCACCACACGGCCACCGCTCTGCTCGGCAAACCCGTAGACCATGCTAAGGCCAAGGCCGCTTCCCTTGCTGATGTCCTTGGTTGTGAAGAACGGCTCAAACGCACGACTCAGAGTTTCTCTGGTGATTCCCGGTCCGTTGTCGACAACGTCTATGCGCAGATAATCGCCGGGCGCAAGCTCGCCTTTGTCATCTGCTTTGGCTGCTTTGGCTGTCCAGTTTGTCGCGACGAGCTTAAGTAAACCGCCCTCGGTACCCAGGGCATCGCGAGCATTGATCGCAAGGTTTAGCAAAGCACTTTCCAGCTGAACTTTATCTGCAAAGCAGGACCAGACGTTTGCATCGGCCAGGGTCTCGACCCTCACCTGTGTACCCAGCGTGCGCATCATCATGGCCGCGATCGACAGCAATAGTTCGGCTGTTTTGATCGTAGCGGGCTGTAAACTCTGTCTGCGTCCAAAGGCGAGAAGTCGCTGAGTTAACTCTGCTGCGCGCTCGGCGGCCTGCATTGCGTCGTCTATCAAACCGAGGGTTTCCTTGGTATCGCCGATGCTATGCTGAGCAAGTTGCAAGCTGCCCAGCATGACCATGAGTAGGTTGTTGAAGTCATGTGCAATGCCGCCGGTCAATTGGCCAATGGACTGCAACTGTTGGCTCTGCCGTAGTCGCTCTTGGCTATCGCGAAGAGCTGCTTGATCGCGGGTTTGCTGGGTAATGTCCGTGACGACTAAGGTTACCGCTATCACATCTTCGCCGTTGTAAATCGGGCTTAGCCGAGTGCTAAGAAATTGTATGATTCGCTCACTCTCAGTGTCTGTCGTGACCGACGATTCATACGATTCGAAACAACCCGATTGAAACACTGCATCGATCTTGGACCAGACCATCTCGCGGTCGGATTCGGCGAGAAACACTTCCACCGGTTGGCCAATTACTTTGTCGATAGAGACATAGGGGTCGACCCGATTGATAAAGGTAATCCGGTGTTCCTCATCCACCACGGTGATGTAGTCTGCTGCTCCAGCAACCAGTGAGCGAAGAGTTTCATCACTAAGCGCAAGCTCTTCCTCAACGCGACGCACATGGCTAACATCGATTCCAATGAGTCCGACGCGAGGGGCTGCCGAGCCTCGCGACAAGAGCACGGCCCAACAACTGTAGTAGGAGATGGCGTCGTTTGGGCCAGCGCCTTGTGTTTCGTAATGACTGGGAAGACCTGTGGTGATGGCGCTTTCAATTGCGCACCGCACAACGCTTTGTTGTTCGACAGCCACGAAGTCGAGACAAATAAGACCTACGGCGGAGTCGATGCCGGGCAGCGTGTGATTTGTAAAGAGGATTTCAAAGCGATCGTTTATGATCGTTAGAAACTCGACGGCTTGCTGCGTGTCCTCGACCCAAGCTCGCCGATCCGAGTACTCGGCGGCGGCCGCCAGTAGTGCCTTGTCAGTTGGCAACTGACCCACGCGCCATCGTCATAGTCATCGACCCTACCACGTTCGTTTGTTGGCCCTATCGGTTGCCAGCCGTGTGAGGCGCATCTGGCGTGTGAACGGTCGCGTAAAAGACGATGCCAAGCTGCCCAGGGGCAGTGTTGACGAACTGTTTTATATTAGTAACTTACCATTGCTTTGCGAGCTTGGCTGCGAAGCTCTACAGTTGCGCCGATGACTGAAACTCGTGCCCGCCTGTGGCTTGCCCAAGACCCCGATTCCGAAACTCGTAGCGAACTCGAAGCTCTGCTTAGCGATGCAAGTCGCACCGAAGAGCTCGAAGAGCGCTTTCGCACAAGCCTGCAATTTGGAACCGCTGGATTGCGTGGTGTGCTGGGCGCTGGGCCCACGCGTATGAATCGTGTCTTGGTGCAAAAGGTTAGCGCCGGATTGGGAAATTACCTAGTCGCCAATCTCGAAGATAGCAAGAAGCGCGGCGTAGTCATTGGCTATGACGGTAGGCACAAGTCACGCATTTTTGCCGAGGACACCGCAGGCGTATTGCTAGGCCTGGGATTTAAGGTCTATCTCTCGACATTTGTGGTTCCGACACCGGTTGTGGCATTTGGTGTCACGCACTTTGGCGCGGCAGCAGGCGTCATGGTCACGGCGAGTCACAATCCACCGGAGTACAACGGATACAAGGTGTACTGGGAGAACGGTGCACAGATTATTCCGCCGCAAGACTCGGGAATCGCCGCAGCAATTGACGATGTTGGGCGAATCGATGAATTGACGCTTGGTGATTTGCAGGCGGCGCGAGACTCGGGAGAGCTTGTCGACATCGATGATGCCATGGTTGCTCTCTACCTTAGTGGCGTGCAGGCCTTAGCATTGCATCCCGGGCTACTCTCCAAAACGCCACTAACGGTGGCGTACACGGCGATGCACGGCGTCGGCGCGCGCTTTGTCAAAGCCGCTCTCGAAAATGCTGGGGTTGCCAGTGTTCACATTGAGCCGCTGCAGGAGCAGCCGGATGGAGATTTTCCAACGGTTGCGTTTCCCAATCCCGAGGAAGCGGGTGCAATGGACTTGGTCTTTGCACTCGCAAAAAAGGTTGGAGCCGACTTGGTGCTGGCAAACGATCCGGATGCAGATCGCTTGGCGGTCGCACTGCCGTTTGAAGATGGCTACAAGATGCTCAGCGGAGACCAAGTTGGTGTGCTCTTGGCCGACTATCTCCTGAGTGAGGGGCCAACCAGCGATCGGCGCATGGTGGCGACCACGTTGGTCTCATCGCAGCTTCTTGGCATCATGGCCAAAGCTCGCGGCATTGACTACAAGACCACGCTAACCGGATTTAAGTGGATCGCCAACGCGGCAATTGATGCGCGCCGAGACAACGATGCGCGCTTTGTGATGGGCTACGAGGAAGCACTGGGCTACTCGATTGGCGAGCTTGTGCGGGACAAAGATGGCGTGAGCGCGGTGGCGATCTTTTGCGAATTGGCAGCACTCGCAAAATCGCAGGGAAGCACGGTTGGCGAGCGCTTAGATGCGCTGTATCGCGTGCACGGCGTCTTTCAAACGCTGCAAAAGTCCTTGGTCTTGCCCGGTGCGGATGGAAAGGCCGAAATCGCTGCACACATGAAGCGCTTTCGCGACGAGCCCCCGACCACGCTTGGAGGGTTTGCGGTTGTGGAAAGCCACGATTTGGCAAATGGAGGCATGGGGCTTCCGGCGAGTGATGTCTTGGTATATTTCTTAGAAGGCAATCGCCGCGTGATCATGCGCCCTTCGGGGACCGAGCCAAAGCTTAAGTGCTACTACGAAGTTTGTGAGCCGGTCGCAGGCGGCGAGCCTGTGGCGGCAGCGCGCGAGCGGGCTCAGGCGTCCGTGGCAGCCCTAAGTGACTCACACCAAGCCATGCTTGCTTGATGGCTGCGCTGCTTGGGCTTACGAGCCCGAGCAGTTGACAACAACGCCAGGAGCTCCGCTTTGTAGCGATGCCCTGGCGTGCTCTGGAATTGGAGCCTTGCTGTCTGTGAGTTCATCAAAAACCACGTAGGTCGTCTCGGCGCTTACCAGCAAGACGCTGTCGCTGGGACGCACCACATCGGCGAGTAAGCAGAACGATGTCGTGCCAAGCGACTTTGTCTGCACTTGCACATCGAGCACATCATCAAAGTGCGCTGGTGCCTTCCACTGCAAACTCTGCTGCACCAGGCGCCAGTCAATGCCGCCAGTTTTGGAATCTACCGAGCCAAAGAGGTGGCGTGCGTATTCCAGTGCGGCAATATCGATGTACTCGGCGTAGCGAGCGTTAAACACAATCTTCTGCCCGTCGCACTCGTGATAGCGGACGCGCAGGCGGTAGATAAACGGCTGGCTCATTCGCCCTAGTGTACCCGTGCACTAGTTCGACGCATGGGGTTTCTGAGGGTCACGGCCCGAGTTTTTTCTCATCCACGGCGCGCAGTGGAAAGACTTCGACGTCGACGCCGCTCGCATAATGCACCAGCGGCGGCAAAGACTGCGGCGGTGAAACCCCTGCCGCGGCAACTAAGCTCTCTTCAAGGGCGAGAAGCGTTGCTCGTTGCGCAGGGTAGGGAGGGTGATGGACCTGGCCGCATTGCAATCGGCCTTTGTGCTGCGAAAATAGAAGGTATCTCTCGAGTAAGAAGAATTCTAGCGAGTCGGGAGATGATGGTTCTAAAAACTCTCCTGTTGTATACTGGAGGGTTAGGTGCGGCGCAGTTGCTGATTTGCGAGTCGTCGAATATCGCGTGATGCCAGATTCGTCTCGCACCTGCTTCATGGCTGCGTAGTGGTAGGGCAGTCCCCAGCCAACGCGGGCCGCTTTGACGGCGAGCCAAGAGGCTGCTTCGAGAGAGAAGAAGTAAACCCCCGGGCGACCGTTGTAGTGCACGTACGCGCGCACATTGGTTTCGAGAAAGCGAAAGGCGAGGCGTGCAGGTAGCCACGAGGGCCTCACGCCCTGCATCGCAAAGGGAACGACACCGAGGTAGGCTGTGCCTTCAAAGAGATCGAGTTCGAGCTCGCTTGGAACGAGCGCGCGCAGCTCCTGCGGGGAGACTTGCCAGTGAAGAAATAGCAAATCTCGCCAACGCTGCGTACCGGCATTCTTGCCCGCCGGCCGTCTTGTTGGCGCCACGCGGTCGATATCGCTAGACAAGTGCATCCTCGATACGCATGGCCCTAGGCTACCAGAGCGATAGGCGCACATGGCGAGGTTGGCAAGTGTGGCCCGCCTGGACCCATTTGCGCTGGGTGCTATTCTACCGTGTGCGTTGCTTCCTGATCGTTGCGCTTATGGGCGTGTCCTGTTCGAGCGGTGGATACGCGAGCAAGGTGAAATTGTACTCGCAACACGCGAGCTTTAAACCGGCGGGCTCGACTGTCGCGTTCTGCGGCCAAGAACTAAAATTGTCGATCGAAACGGTGCGTTGCGAATCTCCGAAAGTCACTGAATTAGGGCCACTCGCGGCCCTTAAACAGCTAGAGCTTCTCTACATCAACAATACGGGCGTGACATCTCTAGCTCCGCTGAGCGACCTCCGTCTGCGCAGTCTTGTGCTCGATCGAACTTCGGTCGAAGACCTTGGACCTCTGCGCGAAATGCGCAGCCTTGAAATGCTTTCCATCGAGTCCACTGCTGTTGTCGATTTGCAGCCGCTTGCCGGGCTCACAAAACTCGAAGTGCTCTTTCTAAAGCGTACAGCTGTTCGCGACCTCTCTGCTCTTAGCGGGCTGCTGCGCCTAAAGACGCTCTATGCCGACTACACCAAGGTAATCGACCTCAGCCCCTTGGAGAAACTCACCAAACTTCGCTTTCTTGGATTGCACGGCACCAAGATCGAGAGCCTGGCGCCGATTAAATCGCTTCGCGCATTAGAATTTCTCTCAATCGGCAGTACACCAATAAGCGACCTTCGCCCCATCGAGCGTCTTACAAAGCTCAAGCGGTTTTATCTTTCTGGAACAGCGGTGAGAGATCTTGGGCCCACGCGTACGCTGCGCTCGCTTTGGCGAATTGCTATTCGGCGCACTCAGATCGAAGATTTGCGCCCACTGCACAAGCTTCCCAAGCTGAGACAGATCTTCTTGGGCGACGCTGCAGTCGGTGAAGCAGAGGTGGCCGCACTTAAGCGTGCGAACAAGCGCATCAAGATGATGCGGTAATTAAGCGAGGCTGCAACCTACGGCCGCTAGTCAAAGACATTGACGATTCGATTGGGTGACATGTCGAAGTGAAAGTGGTCTTTATGCTTAGGGTCCGCTGGCCCAAGAATCACGCGAAAGAGATCGTCTTCGTCGATGATGCGCTTGGCGAGTAAGCGCAGAAAGACTTGGTGATCGGCATCGCGCTCGGTTGATGCGCGCCAGTGTTTCGACATTGTTACTTCAAAGCGTCGTCGCCGATGCGCAGGAACGTCCTTTGCGGCCTCCCCGGAAACGCGGGCGAATTCAAAGCCTCCCACGTCTACCGCATTGCCCAGACCATGCTCACTAATGAGGTACGGCCAAGCGCGAATGCGCCGACAGTAGAAGGAGCCCATGCGAGTAATCCGCGCTGGTGCTCGGCCGTAAATCTCAATCGCCGTGTCGCGGACAATTTCTTCAAAGCGGCGCATGTGCTGAGCAAAATCCTCATTGATGCGAGCCGGTTTGTGAAAGGCAACAATATCCCCTGAGTAATTGACCAATTGGACTGGTGGGCACGTGACCTTGCCCGTCATTGGTACTTTTCTGGAGGTGAAATCTAATGGGTACGCAGGAGCTACGGGCGCCACGTCGTGCGCCACGTCGTGCGCCATGTTGGGCGGCGCAGCTTTGGGCGCATCGGCTTTGGGCGCAACATCTGTAGTGGGCGGCGCCTGGGCAATCGCCTTGCTCGGGGCCTCGGTGGGAGGCTCGGAGCTGTGGCTGGGGGCTCGGCCAGTGCAGGCAAGAGCGCTCGCGAGGAGCATTGCGCCAAGCTCCTTTGAGATTCGCAGAACCATCGAGCTGCGATGATACCTAGGCAAGAGACATAAAAGAGTTCTTATATGCCAGCAGATTCCCCTAGCGAGGATTGGTTGTTGCTGCAGTGACAAACTTAAGGGCACCTGTCGCGAGGTCAAAACTGTAGAGTCCGGCGCTAGAAACGAAGAGCCGATCATTGTCGATAGCCAGCCCTGCCACGCCCCACCGCTGAGGCACGGCGATGTCCCACAAGCGGGTGCCGTCGGCGATTCGAAACACGGAGATGCGAGGCACATCGTTTTGTTCGTAGACAACCGCGGCAACCTCCGCATTGATTTGGCCATTGGGGGCACCGGTTCTTGCCGAGAGTGGATTGCGAGCTGGAACTTCCGAGGTCCATAGTGGCTGATTGTCGGCAATGCGGTACGCGCCAATCATGGGCACGTCGGTGCCCTTTGCCCGTGAACCAAAGGCAATAGCAACATCGGAACCAACCCATTGAAAGACGTGATGGACTCGCATCTCTGAGAGTTTCTCGTATTCCTCATATTCCGATACGCCCTTGGTATTTCCTTCAGGGTATTCCATGGTGAGCGCGGTGAGTGGAAGGCAATCCATCGCAGGCTCATGCTGCGAGAGCGAGCCATCACCCGTATTGAGTGTTAGCCACTCGTCGCCCGCGGTTTCAATGACAACATGGCTAGCGTCAGAGCCGGGGCAAAATCTATCTGCCTTTTCCGGAAGCTGCGTCGCCCAAGTTGCCTCCCCGGTGTTCTTGTTGAAACCGCGTAGTCGGCCGGCATCTTGCGCAACAAAGAGCGCGTTCTTTGTTGTGATGATCCTGGCGGAAGCGACGTTGCCAAGCTTGCCGAATGACTTGCTCTCCCAAAGGACGCTGCCGTCTTTGCCGGAAACGGCCATGAGGGTTGTGTACTCGTCTCTCGCCGATACGTGCATCGCGAATCCGAGTGGGTCGGCGAAGCCATCATCGTTTGCATCGATGGTTTGCAACGGGCCAAGGTAGTGCCAGACTTGCAAACCACCACCGCCAAACGCGCCGCCCTTAAATGCCATGAGGCCTGCCACGCCCATGATGAGGATCATCGGGACAATTCCTAGGATAAGATACCAGCGTGTTGAGTGACGTTGCACAGCTTGTGGCAGCGCGTACCCGGCGGCTTGCGCAGGCCGAGGCACTTGCCTCTCGAGAAACATGGTTCGGCGACTAATCTGCGAGACGGTGTGGCAGTATTCGCAGGCCACGGTGGGAGCCGCTTCCAGAGCCTGAAGGACCGCACCGCAATTGGGGCATTTCACACTTAGCGCTCTCATGCCTTCTACAATATCGCACTTCTCGGTGGTGAATGGGCAGCGGCGAAGCAATCAGGAGAATGCGCTGCAACGCATTGTCATCGTTGACTGTGACACAATCGCGCTATGCTCATCTTTGTTCGCCATGGTCGCACTGCAGCAAATCAAGCGGGTCGCTTACAGGGGCGCTTGGACCAAGATCTCGATGAGGTGGGCCGTGCTCAGGCAGTCGCCGTCGCTAAGATGGTTCGCGCCATGGGGCCGGTGCACGAAGTCATTGCAAGCCCATTAAAGCGCGCGCAGCAGACGGCCGGCGCGTTTGAGCTGGCTGTCGAAACGGATGAGAGATTTCTCGAACTTTCGTATGGCGATCTTGAAGGCGTGAAACTCGCAGATGTACCGGCTTCGCTGTGGGAAAACTGGCGGACCGATTTGCACTATGCACCGGCAGGGGGGGAATCTCTTGCCGCGCTAGACCTTCGAGTTCGCGGCGCTTGTGAAGAACTCGCTGTGCGTGGCAGCGAGAAGAATATCGTCGTCGTTAGCCACGTATCGCCCATGAAGTCTGCAGTCTCATGGGCTCTGGGTGTCGACATGGGCATCTCGTGGAACTGTCACCTCGACCAGGCGTCGGTCTGCCGCGTCGCGATTCGAGACGGCTCGCCCATTCTCAAATCGTTTAACGAGACGGTTCTCTAACCTCCGATTAGCGAGGCCAGGAGATTTGCAATTCCCGTGAGACCATCGCTTAAGTCGTCGTTGCAAATGGTTGTGACTGTGTTGCGAGCGGGGAAATGCTCGAGAAATGCGTTTAGGCGGATCGCCGGTACGGCTTGTCCTCCAAAACTCGAACACGATGGATCAAGAGTTGGTCTGCCATCTTCGCTAAGAGAAACGCTTACTGGCGAAGTGTCACCAATAATACCAGCGACCACCACATTACCAGGGTTGGTCTTAAGCCCCTTTAGAAAGTCTGCGTACTCGGCGACATCGTCCATAAACTGCGAGTCTGCTCTGGCATCGCAATCGCTTCGCGCGCCGGCAACTCGCGGCGTATCTGGATTGCAGCTCACACCAAATTCGAAACAGCGAAACGAGGATAGAAATCCAAGCTCGCTGTCGATTCTGTCCTGAGCTTGGTCCGTATTGTAAATTCTGGTATCCGTGGCCGAGCAATCGTCTTCGTCAGAGATAATCACCACAGCGAGCAAGGCCTCGGCCCGCAAGAAACCATTGTTTTGCACGTTGCTGCCATCCAAGGCTCGTCGCATCGCCTCTAGTGGTTGCTCGAAACCGCATCCATCGACACCAACTTCAGCGATACATGAGAATACTTCGGAGAGTGAACCCTCATAGTTTCGTTCGCGGGTCGTGCCATCTGCGGAAGCAACGTCGACAATATAGCGATCCGATGGTCCATTGCATGCCCCCGAAGGAGTGTTGATGAGCAGCCCGTTGTCGCCATTGCCTTCACAACCGGTAATCCCAAAGCTTCCAGCACCGACGTTGGTTGTGACAACGCCGATGTGAACATCTGGTAACCCACCGTCGACGTTTTGCAGCACGTTTACAAAGCGGCTAAAATTGGCAACGAGTGACGCTTGCTCTTCGCGCATGGAGTTTGAGTTGTCGATCACAAAGAGCAGGTCCATACCCTGTGCGGTTGAGGCTGGCACGGCATCAGGAGCGACGATCGCGCTATCGATCGTCACAAACGGGCCGGCATCGATCACATCGCCTGGCTCACCAGATCCTCCAGAACAAGCGAAACTTGCCAATAGTGTGACTCCAAGAAATGAGGCGAGATGGGGGCTTTGGGCAAACATGCATTGTTCCCAAGCAACACGCGTGCCAGCTAGGCGAAAGAAGTGTTAGAATTGCTGGATCGATCCGGAGAAAGGTAACAATGAAGAGAACGAGCATTGGATTCTGTATCTTGGCTCTGGGCGCTTGCGAAGCGGCTCAGACGCCAGCCGTAAGCGAACCGACTGCGGAGGCCAGCCCTGCCGAGGCGATTGCGGCCGAGCCACCTGTCGAACCTCTTCTGCCATCAACTCCGTCGCCGCCAATTGGAGAGCTTAAGACAAAGAGGCTCACAAACAAGGCCGGACCAGCCCGCGAGGTGGCGCTGCTCGAAGCCCAATGCCGTGTGGTTGAGAAAGCCTGTGACCCGGCAACCGTACAACTCACGCTCGACGGCAAGCCCATCGCGTTGCAGGTGCCCGGTGCCACAGAGGCTGCTCCGTACGGAGATTGGTCGTCAATGAGCACGTATCGCACAGACGATGGCCTGTTGCGGCTGAGTATGAAATTTGCGTCGCACCATCAACATCTCGGCTTGGTTTTGCAAAATGATGTCTTCGAGATTAAGAACAATTCTAAATGGCCTAGCGAACTAACGGGCGGGCTCATCGCCGCTGAGGAATGGCAAGAAGGAGCCGTTCACTACCGCTGCAATGCCTTCGCGATGGACTGGGAACCCGTCGATTGTGACGACCTCGAAGTCTTTATTGGCGAAGAACAACTCTTTCGCGACGAGGGTGTTTTCTCGGCCGCGATTGAGGCGAGGGTGCTTTCGGGTGGTTCCAACCGGGCTCTGCGAATTTCTACAAAACCCCTAGATGGCGAGTGGCAGCCGGTCTCTACGCGGATCTTCGCAAGCGTCGAGGGCAAGACCGTGCCGGTTTGGAAGGCTATGAACAATGGTGTGCACAGCTACGCCGATGATGGCTCTTGGGAGGTTACCGAGTCGGAGTGTCGCAAGCCTGCGGAGCTCGACTATGATGACAAGCTCGATAAAGAGATTGTAAGGAAATACGGCAAGGAGGCCTTCACTAAGAAGCGCTTTGCTTGGGACGGGACCAAGGTGGTTAGCAAGGTAGTAAAGCGATGGACGGACCGTCGTTCGACATGCCAAACCGAGGGCCGATGTCCGCATGTCTATGCAGGCGATGCGTCTGTCTTTCTAGGAGAGATTCTTCGGGATCGAGTCGGCAAGGCGGCCTGGGCCAATGAATTTATCGAAGTACCAAGAGAACTCGTTCGCGAGGGCACCTTGACCATGCGCCTTGCCGAGGAGAAAACGCAGGAGCGAACCTTTGTCGATGGTGTGTGGCTTGTCGTCGATGGTGTGCGTATCGAGCCGACTGCATGCGCATCTCCGCTGTGCGAGCGCGATGGCCAAACTCTTTCCATGACAACCGGTGATGCGATTGAACTGTCTTTTAAGAACATTCCTGAAACCGGTGTGATTCGCTTCTTTGCAAGCGGATACTATGTGTACGAGCAGTAGATTCGTGCTTCTCGGCATCATCATCGCCACTGTGGCGATGATCGCCAGTTGCGACGTGCCGCTCGTCGGAGACGCTGTGGCAACGCCGCAACGAGAGATGCTGCTCGCAAAGCGGCCAACACTCGATTCCAATACAAGCTGTAAAGCATGCCACGCCGAGGCATTTGCAGCGTGGCGTGCGAGTAGGCACGCGAAGGCTGGGCGTAATCCGGCCTTTAACTTCGAGTACGGCTCGCATCCCGGAACTTGGTGCATGGGCTGCCACGCTCCGCGAAGCAAGCGCGATCTAAAACTCGCTACGGCTCGTCGTCAGGGCGTGGACTGCATCACTTGTCACGTGAAAGACGGCCAACTGCACTCGCGAACTCGCGCTGCATCATCGCCCCACAAGACAGCGACGGACGCGAGCTTTGGTGGCCCGAGCATGTGCGCGGGCTGTCATCAGTTTAACTTCCCAGTGCTAAGTGCAAAGGGTGACCTTGTGCGTTACACCGACCAGCCTATGCAAAACACCTTCGGCGAATATCGCGCAAGCGGTACCACGGCCGAGTGCATCGACTGTCATATGGCTAAGGGTAGTCATCGCTTTGAAGGAGCCTATGTGCCAAGCAAAGTGCAAGAGGCGCTTAACGTCTCGCTGTGCGGTGACGCCACCGCATACCAAGTCTCGATTGCAAACGCGTTATCAGCGCACAACGTGCCAAGCGGAGGAGTAAATCGCGCGATTGTTTTGACGCTGTATCGCACAGACAACCCACAAGGCCGTCAGCAGTATCGAATGGAGCGGCTCTACGACGGGCCGGTTGGCGAGCGCAGGAAACGCAAAGATACAACCCTTGTACCCGGAGGCCGCGCAACTTGGACGATTCCTCGAACCCTGCTTGGCTTGGGAACTCCCAAAGAGCTTGTCTTAGCTGGAGATTTCTATTTTGGGACTGACCCAAACCCAAAGGCACCAAAGGCTCGCGTCGAAATTTTTGAAACGGCATTCGACGCCGCAAGTTTGAAGGACTGCGATGAGTGAAGCGGGCGAGTTGCGTGAAGCGGCGACTATTGCCAGCGTACCTCGACGGGCTCGGCCCTAAAGCGAAAGCTAAACGAGAGGCTCTCCTCAATGCCGTCCCTACCTGGCTCGTAGGCGTCGTTGCGAAGTAGGTCGAGATCCGGATTTAGAATGGTGGCACTGACAAGCGAGTTGACGGAAAGCTCTGCCCACGAAACGATTCCGTCATTATTGGTATCCACCTCTTCCGCAAACTCCGAAGTGCCCGCCTGCAGTCGGCTCGTGAAGAACGCTGCTAATGGTCGTCCGATTATTGTTGCGTAGTCATTAGCCAAGCCAAGGCCAACCTTGCCAACCAGTGCGCCGTCATCGAGCTGAAACTCTGCGGCGAGCCCTGCACCAGACGACCAGATGTCGCGAGCTTCTCCAAGTGGATCCGCAAAAATTCCGATAGGGATTTCTCCGAAGCCGCCATCGGCAACTCGGATGGTAGCGAAGTCGGCGATGCCTTGTGCGGGTGGAGCGTCTCGATTTGAGAGTTCGAATATGCCGTCGCCATCTTGATCCTCTCCGCGAAGTGCCCAGACTAGGTAGCGACCATCGGGGCATTGATTGACCGCAATGAACCAGGCAGCTTCGTCAGTTTGAAGTCGCTCATTGACCAAGTCGGGCAAGCCTGCTGCAGACTCGAAACTCTGAAGGAGAAGAACTAGGGCGCCTGCGCCGGAATTGTCTGGGACGTCGTCACCATTGAGATCGATTGCTGCGTCTCTGGCGATCGCCGCGTTCCAAGGCACGTCTGCCGAGACAACTCGATAGGTGTCCAAGGTGCAGTTGAGCGTATCGATTTGCGCTGGCTCGGCTGGTCCTTCAATACAGCCTAGCGATGCCAACATCGGTACGGTCGCCAGAAGAAACTTGAGGGGATTCATGAGGTCCTATAAAGCAATTGCCAGTCCAACTCTCAAAACGCTTAGATTTCTTTGCGCAGGGAGTGGAGAGTTGTGCGGCGGGGCGATTTCGTGACAGCAATGTCGTGCATTGAGCATTTCTGCAAAATGCTTGTGGAGCGTGTTTGCTGGTCGCTGCTGAGTTTTGGTGCCCCGACCAAGGTAGCGACAAGAATGAACCGCCGAAGGGAGCCACTTGGTGGATGTCCCGCGCGCTTCGAATGGCCGTGCAACGATCACTCTGTGAAACGTCATCGTATATGGGGACCTTTGCTGTGGGGCGCTCTCGTTGTTGGATGTGGTGACCCTGCGGTTGTCGCTGAGGCCGATGCAGGCGAGGCACTGAGGCCACGCTTGTCGCCTTGGTGATTGGCTCGGTCTTTGCCTAGTGCGTTATCGAGTAGCTACGAACCGTCGCCGCGAAACTTCTGCATATCGCGGCGCTCTTTCTTTGTTGGGCGGCCATGCCGGACGGCCCACTTCTGCTCGTCGTACTCTTCTTTGAGCGCCACGACTGTGGCCTCTCGAAGGACAATGCTCTCTGGGTGTTCTTCGTAGAGTTCTTGCGCCTTCTCTGCCGAGAGGCGTTTCTCAGCAAGAGCTACAACACTGATGGTCCACTCGAACGGGCCCTTGGAAATGCAAACCTCGTCGCCGACACTAATTTGCTTGGAGGGCTTGATGCGATTGCCGTTAAGCAAAACGCGTCCGATTTGCATCTCGCTGGCGGCGAGCGTGCGCGTCTTAAAGAAGCGCGCTGCGCACAACCACTTATCAATTCGCACCGCCACGGGAGGAACTCTCTCATACTGATGGGGACGTTCGTCAATCACATAGTCAATTCTTGGGCTATGATGGCGCATGCCGCGCAGCATCCTTCTTTCGATATTCGCCGTATTTCTTTTTGCTTGTGATGGTGGTGGAACTGGGGCGGCCGGTATCTACGAGATTGCGAGCTGGACAGAAAACCCCGACTCTTGTGATTCGGAAGGGGCTTCGGTTGCCGAAAACAACTCGGATACATTTCTCTATGTCGAGAATGCAGAGTTTTTCGGGCAGGAGTTTGTCAACGTTGGCATGTGCCCAGACCTGGAGGCATGTCGTTCTGAGGCAAGCGATGACACCATCAACTTGGGTGGATTCGCCTTTGAAGACGGCAGCGATAGCAAGGGGTGGTCAAGCACTGGGTACTTTATCGGCGGTGATACCTGCAGCGGTGAAACCTATGCGGACACGCTTCTAATTACCGACGAAGGCGTGACCATTGAGAGGCGGGCAACCGATGTTGATGGAGTCCCGAAGGATTCGGACGGGTTCTGTGACGGCGATGCCGCCGTGGAAATGGCAAAGTCGCTACCCTGTTCACGGCTTGAAGTGCTGAAGGCAGAGCTGCAAGAAGATCTGTAACTTCGAAGAAGCAAGACTTGCCGCAATATCGCGGTAACGAACGGGTGCAAAGTCGCGTATTGGTGTTGTGAGGTTTCTATGCATTGCCGCATTCGCGATTTCCTGCGCATCGACGCCCGATGGAAGTCGCGAAGACAGCGCTCGTGGCGTTGCCAAAGCGGAAGAGCATATGACGAGCCCCGCGCGCCTTGCCGCGGCCAAGGAGCCACTGGCTAAGGAGCCACTGGCTAAAGAGCCTCGTGCGGAGGCTGCGGTGCTTGTCGAGCTGTTTACATCGCAGGGGTGCAGCTCGTGTCCGCCTGCAGACGAGCTGCTCCGAGCACTTGATTCAAAGCTTGAGGCCAACATCATCCCGCTTTCGTTTCACGTCGACTATTGGAACTACATTGGTTGGCGAGATCCGTATTCATCAAAGCGCTGGTCTGCGCGGCAAAAGACGTATGCCAACGCGATCTCAAATGGCCGAGCATACACGCCGCAACTTGTGGTTAACGGTGCGGAGCATGCGGTTGGCTCTCGTTTCGAAGCCATTAAGGACGTTGTTGCAACGCAGCTTGCGAATTCTTCTCAGGTCACATTCGTGGGTGGCTTTGAGCGTACCAACGATCGGGAGATTATTGTGAGGACTCAGGCTTTGAACCCCCATGCGGCTTCGGCAAACCTCATGATTGCTGTGTATGAGAATGACCTGCAGACCAGCGTCGCTCGAGGTGAAAACAACGGCAAGAAACTGCGAAACGATTTTGTGGTTCGCGAGCTTCAAGATCTTGGGCCACTTGCAAACGGGACAACGCAGCACAAGGCAGCGTTTGCAATCGCGCGCGACTGGCGCCGAGAAAACCTTGGAGTTGTGGTCTTTGCACAAGATCAGCAGTCGCTGATCGTCACCGGTGCAAAACAGTTCGGTCTGCTCACGAACGCGCAGCAGTAAGGCCGTGCTGCCAGCGCTAGGCCTCATGCGCGGTGCTCGTCGTTGCGCTTAGTTGTCGGGCCTAGAAAGCGTTGGCGTTTGGATCGGCAAAGAGCTTGCCAAGCGCTGATGCTTCTAAGATGTCTGTCATTCGCTGCCCACCATACTTCTGAATGATGATGTCATCGTAGGTATCGGCGACTCGAACCAGGCTCTCAAGCGTGGAAATAATCTCTGCGGCATCGAGCGTCTCACCGCCTAAGAGTGAATTTGTGAGCAGCACGAGTTGCGCTTCGGCAGAGTAACCAAAGGCTCCAAAGTTTATCTGCGTGTTGAGTCGCAGAAGTTCGTAGGCGAGCTCTGGCGTCATGTTTACGCCTTTTACAAGCTGGGCAAGGCAGCGCACTTGTGGCTGCCCATTTGCCATTAGCTGCGAGGTGAGCATGACGAAGGTAGAACCTTGCTTTACCAAGAACTGGCTTGAGCCGAGGCGCTTGTAGGCGGCGTTGCCAGAAAGTGCAGCATCGATTCGCGTTGAGGTGAGTTCTTCCAAGTCGCTCATGAGCCGAGAATTCTACCTTAGTTTTCGCGCCGCCCAGAAAGAACATGGTGCCACGAGACGCCGCCTAGCTTTGCGACGAGCCCAAGGACGGCAGCCTTGTGTGCCCTATGGAGTTCGAGTTTCTGCGCGCTCGTCCAGGCCGTCAATAGTCCCTGAAACGCTGTCAAATAGTGCGATGCGATCGATGCGGAAGTGGGCGGAACGACCTTGAATCACCAAGGAGTACCGGCCCGGGCTTAGGTCCCAATGTGCATCCAATTTGGGGCCGCCTGGATCAAGAGCTTTAACGCCGGTCCAGCCCCACGAATTTACCTGCCCACCAAAGAGCTTTACCCCTTCGCCAATTGTGTTGGCAGGCTGATCAACAAACGAGACGTATTCGCCATCGGCCGTTTCGATGTAGATGAAGGCATCGTTGGAAATGTCGGTGCGAATGCACTGACTTGTGCCGCAGCCACCGTCGTTTGGCTCGCCAAGGCTATCGCAGGTGCGATCATCCTCCGAACATTGGCCGTTCTCCTGCGGCTCTCCTGCCACGCAATGGGCAATTTTTGCGGCGCGCAATCGCAGCTCAAATCGCGTCTCGCTGGTTGTAGTGAAGTCGTAGCGAAGCGGGCTGCTTGCCGGGCCACTGCAGATGTTGTTGCCTGTGAACCGGTAGAAACCGTCTCCGGTGTAGCCGCTAAGATCGTCTTCGAGTTGCCACTCATGACCGGCAGGCACTGCAGTCGACTCCATCTCCATGACAACGTAGCCATCGTCTTCGGTGAAGGTTGATCCCTCGCTGGTGTTTGCGTCTGGGGCGTTCAAAGCTCCGTCCGCTGTGTTGTCACCTGGGCCACCGTCGGAGGTGCTGGCATTGCTACCGCCACAGGCGGCTAAACCTACGCAAACTACCGAGGAGAGCAACCGTTTCATTCTGGAACGATCGCAAACGGCGGCTGTGTTGTCAACGTGTGCGAATCGGCGTACAGGGCAGGAGTGTACCCTACAATTTCTATATGTGATTAAGACTTATTCTTACTGTCGGGACAGGAGGCATGTTGGTCGCGCTCCAAGACAAACCAGCTTGGGGTGCCAAGCCGCCTCGCGATTCCGACGTCCACCAGGGAGCGACCAAGCAGTAGGTCGCCATCTTTATCGAGACTTCTAAGAGGATCTCGGAGCCTGCGCAACGGCGAAAGGCCGCTTGTGCCAAGGCTGTAGTTAATTTCGATGTGTGGCGAATTTGGGATGGCGCACACTCCAAAGTTGCCAAATCGCCATTCGGCGCCGCGTTTCATTTGTGGGCGCCAAGGGGTATCGAGAGTGTCTTGCTCGATGCGCAGGTTCCATCCGCTAACAGTGCCATCGTTAGAACGCACGAAGGTCTTCGCAAATTTCTTCCAGCTAAGCTTCTCAATCCACTTGGGCAAGCCAAGACTCACGCCGCGGTAGCGATAGCCAGCAATGCTATCGACGTCGACTGCAGACGCGTCTTCAAATACCTGGGCAAGCTCTTTGCGGGACAGCGCGCAGATGTTTTTCGCCTGTGCAGAGAGAGTCATGCCGTAGCTTTCTTCGTCGGTGCTGAGTCAAAGGCAAAGTTGCCGCGTGCAATTGCCTGCAAGGTTGCCACTGGAGTTGCCGGCTGCTGCGCGCACCAACTTAGATAGCCCGAGAGGCTTAAATCTGCGTCCCAGCGCTCTTTCTCCGACATGGAGATGCCGCGTTCCAGGGCATCGTCGACGGCGGCAAGGAGGGATTCGTGATAACCCTCGAAGACCGTGAGGTCGCGGAACCAAGTGCTTCGTCGATCCTCCGTCTCCACAATATTGGAAGCTCGAACTCGGAGTTCTTCTAGTGCACCTTCGTGAGCGAGCAGGAGGTCGATGTCAAAGATAAACTGGTTGCCATCGTGGTGCGCACCGAGAAGGTGTTTGATGATGCGCTCTTTATCCGAAGCGAGTCCGGTCATGTCAAACGGCGCCACAGCGCCCTCGATAAGTAGGAAGGGCAGGCGCAGGGTGCGGTTGTGAAGTAGCGTTGCACGCCAGTTGGAGCGGACGGTACCAGTCGGTGAGGTGCCTACAGTCTCTGTGCGAAAGAGCGAGCGGTGCCACATGCGCATGACGCCAAGGGAAAGCTGCCAGGCGTTTGGCGCCTCGCCCGAAATGAGTTTGGCCTCTTGCCTTCGCGCGAGATTGCACATGATGCGTTTTGGCGTGAGCAAGAACGGATAGGAGAACCAGGGCGTTTGCTTCATGAAGTGACCTTTGGCGTTTGTCGCCGCTGTGCGCGCATTCGGGCGATGGTCGAGCGATCGCGAACTTCGAGCGCATCGACAATGGTGGCAACACTGGCGAGGCTGGGTTTTCGAAGCCAGCTAAGAAGAAGTCTGTGTCCTGCCAAGTTGTCACTTGGATCAACGTACATGGCAGGAGCCAACTCGTGAATGTGTGCGATTGCGGTGATTACAGGGTTTAGACACATGCGCATGATCGCGCTGCCTGTGCCTTCCACCATTGCGGCGACAATTGCGAAATCTGCATCCACAAACTCTGTGACCTCGGCAGTGCCACCCGCGAGAAGTCCGAAGGCGTCGACGGCAATTTCAATGTGGCGAATCGCCTCTTCATCTGCGCGCTCTGCAAGGCGGGCGAGCACCGAGCCTGCCAGCGCTCGCCGCACGTTCAGTAAATCACTTACAAGCTCGATAAGCTGGCCATCTTCGCGAGCCATCGACAAGACTTCGGGCAAGAGGTCTGGTCCACCGACCCGCGCGACGTCGGCAACGGTGTAGCCGCTTCCTTGTTTCACTGTGACAAGGCCATGAGCGAGAAGCTGCGCGAGCGCCGATCGCAGGGTGAGGCGATTGACGCCAAACTGCTCTGCAAGGCGCCGCTCTGGTGGCAGTTTCTGTCCTGCACGCAAATCGCCTCGCAAGATTGCCCGGCGCAGAGCGGTGAGGCACTCGGTACTTACCGATTGCTTCTCGATTGGTTGAAACTGCATTGGTTAGATGGTTGAACCAATTGACTAGGCGATGCAAGATGTTTTTGTTAGTTATTGGAATTGCACAACTATCACCGGATCCCGGCTTGGGGAATTCCTTGACACAGCGCGTAATAAATCTACCCTCAGAACCTAACTATTTCGTGACACGAAGTATTCGAATCGCCGGATCGGCTGTCTGGCACGGCCCCAAGCGTTACAGTAAATCGCTTCTATAGGACCCCCAGCAGCTGGCAATCGCACCAGCAAGAACGAGGACTGAGTATGTCAAAGGAACTCCGATTCGACGGCAAGGTGGCGATCGTCACCGGCGCAGGTAATGGACTTGGGCGCAGCCATGCGCTGATGCTTGCAGCACGCGGTGCAAAGGTCGTTGTCAACGATCTTGGTGGCGGCATGGGCGGCGAAGGGCAAAGCAGCAAAGCGGCTGACATTGTCGCCGACGAGATTAAGGCGGCTGGCGGCGAGGCTGCGGCAAACTATGACTCGGTTGTGGATGGCGAGAAGATCGTGCAGACCGCGATGGATACCTTTGGTCGCATCGACATCGTTATTAACAACGCTGGCATCTTGCGCGATACCAGCTTTGCGAAAATGTCTGAGGCGGACTGGGACCTTATCTACCAAGTTCACGTGAAGGGCGCGTACAAAGTTACCGCCGCTGCTTGGCCGCACATGCGCGAGCAAAAGTATGGTCGCATTATCATGACCGCCTCGGCCGCTGGCATCTACGGCAACTTCGGGCAAGCCAACTACTCGATGGCCAAGCTTGGCGTGACAGGCTTTGCCAATACCCTCGCTCGCGAAGGTGGCGGGCGTAACATCTTCTCCAATACGATTGCGCCGCTTGCCGGCTCAAGGCTTACCGAGACAGTTCTTCCCGAAGAACTCATAAAAGCTCTTAAGCCCGAATACGTCTCTCCTCTGGTTGCTTGGCTCTGCCACGAAGAGTGTGACGAGAACGGTAGCCTCTTTGAAGTTGGCGGCGGCTACTTTGGCAAGCTTCGCTGGGAGCGCAGCGAGGGCAAGATGTACCGGGTTGGGCGCAACATCACGCCAGACACGATTAAGGGCGCTTGGTCCGAGATTATCGATTTCTCAAACGCAACGCACCCGGCCGATATCAACGAGTCGATGCAGCCCATCATGAGCAACATCTCGAAGGGCGAGAGCAAAGGCGGCAATGAATTTATTGATGTCGACGAAGCGCTTGGCTACGAATTTGCTCCATCGAAGTCGAGCTACGATGAGCGCGACCTCGCTCTTTACGCACTGGGTGTTGGCGCCGGTGACGATCCTGATAACGATAAAGACCTGCAGCTTGTTTACGAGATGCACGGCAAGGGTTTTAAGGCACTGCCAAGCTATGCAGTGATTCCTGCCGTAAATCAGATCATCACCATGGCAAAAGAGGGCAAGTCGGCGCCTGGCCTTAACTTTGGCATCGACCGCCTCTTGCACGGAGAGCAGTACACCGAGGTGATTCGCCCGCTTCCGCCGCACGCCAAATTGGTTCACAAATCGAACGTCAAGAGCATCTACGATAAGGGCAAGAATGCGCTCGTCACGTACGAGACCAAGAGTTACGACGAGAACGACAACCTGATGATGGTGAACGAGCTCACTGCAGTGATTCGCGGGGCTGGCGGTTGGGGCGGAGATCGCGGACCATCCGAGCCTAAGAACATTGCTCCCGAGGGCAAGCCAGACTTTGTGACTGAGCAGAACATTGGCGCAAACCAGGCGCTGCTCTATCGGCTTAGCGGCGATTGGAATCCTCTGCACGTTGACCCGGGCATGGCAAAAGCCTTTGGCTTTGATAAGCCAATTCTCCACGGGCTGTGCACCTTTGGGCACGCGACTCGCCACGTGATTAACGCCTGCTTCCCCGATGCCGATCCTCGCTTTTTCAAAAGCATCAACGTGCGCTTTGCCAATAGTGTCTACCCAGGTGAAACGCTTATTACCGAGATGTGGAAAGACGGCGAAAATCGCGTGGTCTTTCAGTGCAAGGTGAAAGAGCGCGACAAAGTAGTAATTTCGAATGCAGCCATCGAGCGCTACAGCGAGATCCCAAAGCCGATTGCTGCTAAGAAAACTTCTGATTCTGCGCCGACCACCTCTGCAGCCCCGGTAAACGCCGAGCCTATCAGTGCAGACATCTTTACTGCGATTGGCCGCTTTATCGAGGCCGACCCAAATGTCGCCGGCCAAATTCAAACCGTCTTTCAATTTGTGTTAACCGGCCCCGATAGCGTCTACACCGTTGACCTAAAAAATGGCGCCGGCAGTGTTGGCGCCGGCAGTGTTGGCGCCGGCAGTGTTGGCGTTGGCGAGACCGAGAAGCCCGAGTGCACACTTGAGCTTAGCGACGCGGACTTTATGGATATGTGCACAGGCAAAGCCGATGCGCAGAAGCTCTACTTTGGCGGCAAGCTAAAGATTAGCGGCAACGTGATGGCGTCGCAGAAGCTCACCTTTCTCTCCAAGCTTGATCCCAAGTTTGTGATTGAAGCCGCCAAAGCGCGAGTTGGCGCAGGTGGTGATGCAGCACCTGCCGCTGCAGCGCCCGAGAGCAGCGGGCCCAATAGCGCCGACGTCTTTGTGGCGATGCAAGATTACGTTGAGAGAAATCCCGACATCACTTCGCAAGTTGGTGTGGTCTTTCAGTTCAAGCTCACCGACCCGGCTAGCGTGTGGACGCTGGATGCCAAGAACGGCAAGGGCAGTGTCGACGAGGGCGAGACGCAAAAACCCGAGTGCACCCTCGAGCTTAGCGACGCCGACTTTATGGGCATGACCTCTGGTGAGCTCGACGCGCAGAAGCTCTACTTTGGCGGCAAGCTAAAAATCACCGGCAACGTGATGGCGTCGCAGAAGCTCACCTTCTTGCAGAAGATTGATCCAGCACAGGCCAAAGAGGCGGTGAAGAAGGCGCGGGCGGAAAAAGCGGCGGGCGGTCAAGCTGCCAAGCCTGCGGCGGTGGCAAAACCCACGACCGCAGCGGGGCCCGCTCTTCTCAAGAAGCTCACAGCATTTGCCTCTGCCAATCCGGGCGTTGTCTCGGAGGTTGCAGCCAAGATGCAGTGGAACATCACCGGCCCCGATATGAAGTGGGCAGTGGATTTCTCGAATGGCGCTGCTGCCGCCAAAGAGGGCACGCTCGATTCGGCTGACGCGACGTTTACGATTGCCGATGGAGACTTGGCAACGCTCACGTCGGGGGCCGAGAGCATTCAGGCCCTGTATCAAAGTGGCAAGCTTCGCATCGACGGAGACTTGCAAGTTGCCCATCGTCTGGGCTTTTTAACGACCCTGGCATAACGCCGAATCAGAACTTCTCGCAAAGGAAAAACGAATGGCAAACAAAGTAAATGTTCTCGGCGTCGGCATGATCAAATTCGCAAAGCCTGGAGCTAGCGATGATTACAACGTCATGGCGGCAGGGGCGATTCGCGAAGCGCTTAAGGACGCGGGTGTCGAATACCCAGAAGTGCAGCAGGCCTACGCAGGCTACGTCTATGGCGATAGCACCTGTGGCCAGCGTGCGGTCTACGAAGTCGGCATCACGGGCATCCCTGTCTTCAACGTCAACAACAACTGCTCAACGGGCTCATCGGCGCTAATGCTTGGTGCCCAGGCGATCGCCGGCGGCATGGCCGAGTGTGTGCTTGTCGTTGGCTTTGAGAAAATGGAGAAGGGTGCGCTTGGTTCGAAGTTTACCGACCGCACCAACCCGCTTGACCAACACGCTGGCGTTATGAACAAGCTGCAAGGCTTTACTCAAGCGCCTCCAGCAGCGCAGATGTTTGGCGGTGCCGGTCGCGAGTATCGTTGGAAGCACGGCACAAAGAAGGAGACCTTTGCGAAGATTTCGGTAAAGGCTCGTCAGCACGCTAGTAATAATCCCTATGCGCTCTTTAGTAATGTTCTCTCCCTCGAAGAGGTGATGAACGCGCCGGAGGTATTTGATCCGCTCACTCGCTACCAGTGCTGCCCACCAACCTGCGGCGCGGCGGCTGCCATCTTGTGCACTGATGCCTTCGCCAAGAAACACGGTGCTATCGATCCGGTCTACATCGCCGCGCAGGTGATGACGACGGACTACTCCTCGTCGTTTGACGAAGACTCGATGATTAAGATGATCGGCTACGACATGGCCAAGCAGGCTGCGGCGGAGTTGTACGAGAAAGCGGGCATTGGCGCCGAAGACGTCGACGTCATCGAGCTGCACGATTGCTTCACCGCCAACGAGCTACTCACCTACGAGGCCATTGGCCTTTGCCCCGAAGGCGGCGCCGAGAAGTTCATCGAAGATGGGGATAATACCTACGGTGGAAAGTTCGTAACCAACCCCTCTGGCGGCTTGCTCTCCAAGGGACATCCACTTGGTGCTACCGGGCTGGCTCAGTGCACAGAACTTGTGTGGCAACTTCGTGGGACTGCTGACAAACGCCAAGTCGAAGGCGCCAAGGTTGGTCTGCAACACAACCTCGGCCTTGGCGGCGCGTGCGTTATGACGATGTACCGACGATAAGTATCATGTAGGATATGTGCTCGCCTAAGATCGCTCAACCACGAAGCCGCCGCAGCTGGCAGGTCTTTGTGGTTGGGGGCACGAAGAACGAGCCGAGACTCGCGCTGTCGATTTCACCAATCGTCTCAGTTCATGGAGCGGGCTTCGCGATTGGTGGGAGATACTAATGCTTAAGAATACCTCGGTTGCCTTGTTAGCCCTTGTCGTGTTTGGCGGATGCCTGCACTTTGAGGAGACCTTTCTTGTGGACGGTGACGGTGGAGTCGCCGACGCCACAATCGCGATTGCCGATGCTGGAGCGCCCGATGCCGACTCCTCCTCACTGCGCATTACTGTCGACAGTAATGATTTGCGTTTAGGGATCAATGACTCACTGGCGGTGGACATCTCGGTGGAGCGACTGGGTGATGTCGCAGGCGCAATCGACGTAAGCGTTACCAACCTTCCCAGCGGGGTTTCGGTCGAGTCTCTTGAGATTGCCGCGGGCGATACGACGGGAGTTTTGCAATTTGCGGCGACGGGCAAAGCTACTCTTGGGGCCGCCGAACTCACCATTGCTGCGTCTATCGATGAGGCCTCTGGGATGGTTGCCTTGCCACTTTTTGTTGCAGGAGCCACGGCGACGTTCGACATCACGTTTAACGGTGGTTCCACAACGTTGCCGTTGGCCACCACAGTTCAGGACCTCTTGCTTACCGACGATGGTCGTCTGTTGGTATTGGCAAACGAGAGCGGCTGGAATGTCATTGCATATGACGAGTTCGGTGCTCTCGATACGAGCTATGGCACCTCGGGTCGAGTGGCGTTGCCAAGCGGGGTAGACCCAGTTGCAATGGCCGCAAGGCCGACTGGCGGAATTGCCATCGCCGTCAACCGCACTTCGCCGGTTCAAGCCGGAGTCGTAGCACTCACGGAAATGGGTGGCTTGGATGTGAACTTCAGCTCTGGCACGTCGTTCATTTCCACAATTAAAGCGGGCGGCGGCACCACCCGCGTTACCGACATTGTCGTTGCGCCGAGCGGGACGATTTATATGTCGGGTAACCTCATTGGTGGCAACGATGGGGCTATCTACGAGTTCTCGCCGGTCGGCGTCTTCGACGACTTTCAGACCAATGCGGGCAGTGACAATTTTAAGAACATTCGCTTGCAGAACGACAAGCTGGTCGTTGGCGGTCAAAAGAAGGGCGGCGGTGCCCCAGACTATATGCTGGCGCGATTCACTTTGGATTTGGCGTTGGACGCGACCTTTGCGGTTGGTGGCATCTTCGAATCTGGCGCCTCTGACTTTGCCTACTCGCACTTCGATGTCGATACCACCGGGCGCATTGCAGCGATGCGGTCGAATTCCAACCCATCGGTCACCGTCGACATGCTCGATGCAGATGCAACAGGCATCAGCCAGTCGTTTGGAAGCTTTGCGACCGGTAGTGGGGGCTTCTCCGGTGAAGGTGCGTTTGGCCCCGATGGCGACTTCGTCAGTATCGTGAATGGTTGCTCAAACTCGTGCCAAATTCATGACTCTGAAATTGCGTTGATGCTCGCCACGGAACCTGCCGACGGTACCTACGAACGCAATCTCGAAATGGCATTCGATATCGATGACGCCGACCAAGACACGCGCTGGAAGCTTGAGCGCGTTGCGGTTGACTCGAACTCAAGAATCGTAGTCGCCGGAACCAACGGCGGAGTCGTCACGCTCCTAAGGCTTTGGCCCTAGACGAAGTACTCGTGCCTGATCCTTTGCAGGGAAAACCAATTCCTATGAATCAGGAACTAGAGTCCTAGAAGGCGAGCCGCGTTGTCGTAGAGGACGCTCTTGCGAAGGGCAGGGTTGCCCTCGGTAAGCATGAGCACCTTCGCCATTTGTAGGCTTGGGTGATAGAACGGCCAATCCGAGCCAAACATAATGCGTTTTGAATCGCCGTTGTGAAAGACGTATTCCATCTGCTGCAAGCTAATGCACGAGACTTCGAGGTAGACGTTTGCATAGCGCATCTGCAGCGCGACAGCTTCCTCGCACTGCTTAGCACCCGAGTGACCTAGGATAAACGTCGTATTGGGATGGTCCTTAATGGCCGCTTCGTAGTTTGCAACCTGAGAGAGCATTCGAGCTTTCTTGGTTTCAATGTCGACCGGCCCGCAGTGCCAGATGATGGGAATGTTGTGCTCACCAGCGAGCTTGTAAAGGTCGCGCGCTGCTTTGTCATTTGGGTGAAAGGACTGGATTGCCGGGTGCAGCTTTAGGCCGCGAATGCCCGCATGCATTTGCTCTTCGAACTTGACCTTCTTCTTGCGGCTTCGCGGGTGCACGCTGCCAAATACCGTTACATCCGAACGCTCGACGCCGGTCGCAATGGTCTGCGATACATGCTTCGAGGGCACCGAGATATCGATGGCGAGAACCGAGGAGTGTGTGACTCCAATATCCGTCATATCGCGAGCGAGATTGGGAGCAGTGTGATGCTTTCGCGAACCGCGTCCGGTAATGCCGCCCAAGACCAGATCCAGCTTCATCGAGCGAAGCTCTTTCTTAGAAAAGTTCTGATTCGCGTAGATGTCGAGATTGTGATTCGAGCAGCAACCCAAGAGCAAATGCGAATCGTCGCTTGGGGCGTCGAGCTTAAACGAGTGAGGCCACATTGCCGGCAGTGCATAGTGAGTGTGCATGTCGATCGCCGGGCCAATGCTCTTATCGGCTAAAACAATGCGATCGTTATCCGCTTCAAACCACGGCAGAGCATCAAGGGCGAGCCGGTCGTCAAAACGGACTGCAAGGCTAGTGTCTTCTGATTTACTCATACTTCGAATGTCTGCTTGCGTACCTGTTCAAACTTATTACCGACCAAATCTTCCCACTTGGTACGCAGCTAGCGGCTCATCATACTACAGAGTTGATGCTGCTGTTTTGGAGGCGTAGGGCCGAGTAGGCGAAGATGCGCCAAGCCCGAAACGAGAGATGGCCCGGCAAGAAGTGCCGAGCCATGACTCAAATCGCGAGTGTTAAGCTAGAGTTTTTCTAAGAAGCGGATTACTTGCCTTTGACAGCGGACTTCGCCTTACCGGTCTTTACGTTGACGTAGGCTTTGTCGCCGGTCTTCTTGCGGCGGTCGGTGGCGCTGTTAAACTTGTAGGACTTGCCTGATTGCGAGAGGCCTGCGCTGTTTACACCTGCGAACGTTCCGTCCTGGCGGCGAAGCTTCTGGTTTGCAGCGGAGCGTGCCGATGATTGGCTCTTGGCTTGTGTCTTGGTCTCATAAGCAGCGCCGTTGCTTTTGCGAACGTTGAGTGCGCGAACCTTGCCGCTTCCTTTTGAGTGAACGAGAACCTGCATGCTCTTGCCGCTCTTCGAAACGCCCGATTTGGTGACGCGAATGTTGGTCGAGCGTCCCTTGGCTTTGTAGTTCTTGATGACTGCAGCGCGTGCAGAGCGCCCGTCTTTTACTTTGCTCGCTTTGGCTACGCGCTGGGCGTCGGCAGTGCCACCAAAGGCCAGGAGGAAAGCTGCGGCGAGTAGAATGTTGCGAGCGATGTTGGTCATGCAGGGGACTAGAGCAATCCCCTTGCCAACCTTTGTTCAAGGTCGGTTCTGTGTGTTTTTAGGTGTTTATCTCGAGTTTTGACTGGCGATTTGTCTGGCCAGATCGCATGCGCCAGCCGGCCTGAGCACTGGCCAGTTCGTGGCGAGTCGGCTTTGCTGGTGCCGAGCCAGGTGGCGACTAAGGCTGCGTTCGACCGAAGAAGCCTTTGGACCATTCTGCTGCTACATCAAAAATTGCCCGAGAATCGGCAATGCTCAAGCTACTCACGAACGAGACACTTGGCCCTTGTTGGCGCAACTGCAGGCCGACGAGAAGATTGTAGACCTGAAATTGCCGTAGAAGTGTCTTGCTGAGAATCGAGTCCATCGCACTAGCTCGATAGGCTTCGACATCTTGGGTAAATTTCTTAGCCAATGCGGCGCTGGTGAACTGCGCTTTGCCGCGCAATACAAAGCCTTGGTCTTTTGGCTCGAGGTAGAGCGAAACCGTAGATGGAGTGCGCAGCGTAGGGCCGCGGGGAATTGCGATTGCAGAAGGAAGCGAGGCAATGTGCACGATCGCATACGGCGTGTCTTTAGTGCTTGTGGCCTGGGCAAGTTGTGGGATGGCAGCCAGCCAAGCGGGCAGTGGCTGCGGCTGTGGAATGACATCAAGGTCGCCGCTACGCGGGCTGGATGAAGCTCCGAGGCTGGAAGGATTTACAAGCGCCACACTGTCGCGCCCCATCTTAAAGTACACACGCGGGTCGCTCTTGTGCTGAAACTTGCTCTTGATAGTGCCTAGCGCCCCACCCTCGACTGCAGCCCAGTCAACCTCTGAATCGTTGTGACTGAGGAAAGTTCTTAGTCTCTGGTCGGTGAGCTTGCCCGTGCACGCAATTGTCGTCGCTGATACATCCGACGGGTCGGCTGTCGAGATGTAGAGCATGTCGAACGAATCTGCGAAGCTCACATTGCGCTTTCCAATAATGAGGCGGTGATCGGGCATCGGTGCAAGAATTGCTGCGGTGCGCTCGGCCCACTCGGTTCCCCGAATTCGATCGAGCCTAAGCGTCACCGAAATCGTATCGCCCGGCGGTGCATAGCTGCCCATGCGCACGGTTGCCCAGGTGGGAGCTTGTACGGCGGTGCCCGCATCCGGCTGAGCAATTGCGACAGCGGTTCCGCCATCCCTCGAAGGTTGGCTGCCGTCGCTTGGAGCGGCGGCGATGAGTAGGCCTGCATCTCTGAACTCGCCAGCGTCGCGGCGTTGGCCGGCATCGGCTAGAGGTCCGGCATCGGCTAGCACGCCAGCATCGGCGGCGAAACCGGCGTCTGGGCGAGCGTCGGGAGAAGGTGCGGCATCCGCGCGTTTGACACGCGCATCGTAGTTGGGGCCAGCATCGGCAAGTATCGCAGCCGGCTCAGGCTCAGGCTCCGGTTCCGGCTCAGGCTCAGGCTCAGGC
>TARA_R110002096_G_scaffold428927_1_pt1 | contig 134261 bp, 142 predicted proteins | sample TARA_R110002096 | Tara Oceans TARA_R110002096 (sample SAMEA4397295) | marine metagenome | biome: Polar Biome; feature: [DCM] deep chlorophyll maximum layer (ENVO:01000326); material: water (ENVO:00002006), including particulate matter (ENVO:01000060) such as... | depth 35 m
TGGAACTATCAACGGTACGGCGTTCTACAGACCGCTTTCACCACGTACGTTCCAAGTGTCATTAGGAGCAGAATTCTAAGAAAACCAAAAACGACTGATTAGGGCCGGAAAGCATCATTCTTTCCGGCCTTTTTTTGGCATATCGAAGAATTTTAGCAGGACTTGCTGGTGCCTAAATTATTTTTAAGAAGAACAATTGTACATCCGTGCGGGCACAATTTGATCGGAAGTAATGGGTCAGGTAAACTGATTTCTTTTGAACATAAAAAAAGCGCCTCAGGATAAATCCATTGGCGCTTATTTTTTAGTACCAACCCTCAAAGAAGAAGTGGTGACCCCTACGGGAATCGAACCCGTGTTTCAGCCGTGAAAGGGCCGCGTCCTAACCGCTAGACGAAGGGGCCGTCCTAGTCGGTGGATGGTTTCTAACCCTTCACGGGGCATGGGTCAATATATTTTTTGAAATTAGCCTATCTTTTTTTACAAAAAGGAAAAATTCCACTTATTTTGCAGCATCTTCGATAAAAATCTCTGCCGATGTGCGGCCATTCCAATGGTTATTTCGGATGGTTCCGGCAATCTTGATGGTCTTCGACCGAGATTCTATCAGCAGGCGCCCCAGTGGCTTTTCTGCGGACCTAAAGGCCATTGCCTTGACGGTGCTACCGTCTGCTGCTTTCAGGGTGCATTTAACATGGTCTTTGCCGACAATATCAACATATGAAAGATAGACATCAGAAAAGGCAAAACGCGGCGCTGCATTTCCCTGACCGTAAGGGCCAACCTGATCAAGAATTTCAACCAGATCGGGGCTTACCGCACCAAGGCTGAGCACCCCATCAAGTTTAAGGGACTGTGTTGTCAGAGCTGCGTCCACGTTACCACTCAGCCGTTCTCTTAGAAATTCATCAAGGGCATCAATATGTTCGCGTCTCATACTAAGACCCGCAGCCATGGCGTGACCGCCACCAGCCGCTAAAATTTCCGATTGCCGCGCCGCCGTAATTGCGGAACCAAGATCAACCCCCATGATCGAACGACCAGAGCCTTTCGCGTCACCATTATCATCAATGGCAATCACAATGGTTGGACGTGCGAAATGTTCCTTGAGCCGTCCAGCGACAATGCCAATCACGCCGGGATGCCAGCCGACATTTGCGGCGATAATAATAGGCGGTACCACGCCGCCAACACCAATTTTTCTCTGTATCTGGGCCATGGCGTCTTCAAGCACCATCGCTTCTATGGCCTGACGTTCTGAATTATAGGTATTAAGCTCGCTTGAGATGTTCTGTGCTTCCTGCGGATCATCGGTGCTCAACAGGATGGTGCCTGCTTCTGATCGGCCCACACGGCCACCTGCATTAACCCTGGGACCAAGCAGAAAGCCCGCATGATAGGTTCCGGGTACTTCGTTGATACCCGCCACATCGCCAAGCGCCTTTAGCCCCTCATTTCGTCGTTCCGCCATTATTTTAAGCCCTTGGGAAACCAGTGCCCGATTGATGCCCACAAGCGGCACCACATCACAGATGGTGCCAAGCGCCACAAGATCAAGCCATTCAATAATTTTAGGCTCATCTATTCCCTGCTCTTTATACCAGCCGCGTTTTCTAAGTTCACGGTTGATACCGATAATGGTGATAAAGCTAACGCCGATGGCAGCAAGCTGGCCGTAACCCGGCTCTTCATCAAGACGGTTTGGATTGACCACGGCAACCGCGTCCGGCAGTTTCGCTTCGGCCTGATGATGATCAACCACTATCATATCCAGCCCCGCTGATGTTGCCGCGCTCAAGGGTTCAAAAGAGACAATACCACAGTCAACGGTAATCACCAGTTGGTGACCGGCGGCTTTAAGTTCCAGAAGTGCTTTGGTGTTGGGGCCGTAGCCTTCGGTCATACGGTCTGGGATATAGGCGGTAATGTCCTGGCCCAGTGCTTTAAAGAAACGCTTGAAAATAGCCGATGACGTAGCACCATCCACATCATAATCGCCAAAAACAGCAACTTTTTCACCGTCAATGATCGCATCAGCGATACGCGCGCAGGCTTTATCCATATCCTTAAAATGTGAAGGATCGGGAAGTGTTTCTTTGAGGGTAGGATTTAAGAAAATATCCGCGTCATCAATACCGATACCACGCCCGGCAATAACACGGGCAACAATTTCCGGTAAATCATGATTTTGCGCGATCGCCTGAACGATGCGGTGTTCAGCGGGCCGCGCCGTCCATGCCCGCCCTGTGACGGAGTTTTCCACAGCCAATATAAGATCGGCTTCGGCTGTGGAATTCTTTTTTTGGTTCATTTACTCTAGTCTATTTTGATTTCGCGGTTATGAATGGTTTTTATATTACGTACTGTTTTTGATGCAGAACGCATCACAACTGTATCCGTTGTATATCCTTTGCCGTCCAAGGTGCTGTGAACCCCACGAAGAAGAGTACCGTCCGTAACACCCGTCGCGGCAAAAATCACATCGCCTGCTGCCATGTCCTCGGTTGAATATTTGCGGTCAAGGTCTTCGATACCCCATTTATGAGCGCGAGCGCGCTCTGTATCATTACGGAACGTCAGACGACCCTGAATTTGCCCGCCAATACATCTAAGCGCTGCGGCCGCAAGTACACCTTCAGGTGCACCGCCAGAGCCCATATAAATGTCAACGGAGGTATCTGGGTCAGTTGTATCAATCACGCCGGCAACATCACCATCACCGATCAGCTTAACGCGGGCGCCGGTTGCGCGAATTTTTTCAATCAAATCCATGTGACGCGGACGATCAAGAACGCAAACCAGCATATCACTGACCAAACGGTCTTTAGCATCGGCAACGGCTTTTATGTTGTCTTCAACACTGTTATCAAGATCAACAATCCCATTTGCAAGGCCCGGCCCTACAGCAATTTTATCCATATAAACATCTGGCGCGTTTAGCAGGTTACCTTTTTCAGCAAGGGCAACAACCGCGAGCGAATTTTGCATTGCTTTTGCGGCGATGGTTGTACCTTCAAGTGGATCAAGAGCGATATCAATTTCTGGTCCCTCGCCTGTTCCCACTTCTTCACCAATATAAAGCATTGGCGCTTCGTCGCGTTCGCCTTCACCAATTACAATTCGACCCTTGATAGATAGGTAATTCAATTCATTGCGCATGGAATCAACTGCTGCAGCGTCAGCTGCTTTTTCGTCCCCCATTCCGACAAATTTAGCCGCAGCAATCGCTGCTGCTTCAGTGACACGTACGAGCTCTAGTACAAAAATACGATCTAAAGTCGATTTAACAGCCATAATTTTTTCCTAATTTATTATGTAAAACAATACTGAATATATCTGAATTTTATAATTTTTCAATTCTTATAGACATCGGGGTTTCTATCACAGATGAAAACTCATTGATACGATTAAGTGCATCTTTCATTGCTGTTTCCGATGTTTCGTGAGTGATCAATACCACATAAGCGGTACCGTCTTGTTCACTTCCTTTTTGTAGCATGGTTTCAACCGAGACGTTGGCCTGCTTCAAGCCAGACGTTATATCAGCGATAACCCCGGCTTCATCCTTGACTTGGAGGCGCACATAATAGGCCCCTTTTCGTTGATTAATCGAAATCGGGTTCGCCGCAACCAGCTTTGATGCTGGTTTAAAGAAGGCCGGACCATTATGACCACGGGCAATATCAATCAAATCAGCGACAACCGCGGAAGCCGTTGGCCCTTCGCCAGCACCGCGCCCCTGATAAAAGGTCCGGTCAATGTAATCGCCATCAACGACAAGCGCATTAAAACCGTCCATGACCCCTGCTATTGGTAAATCACGGTCTATCATCACCGGGTGAACCCGCTGCGATAAATTGCCGTTTTCATATTTAGTGATACCAAGCAGTTTAATGCGGTAGCCAAGTTCCCGACCATGTTCGATGTCCACAGTTTCTATTTTGCGAATGCCTTCGATATAAACATTATCAAAGTCAGTTTTGGTCCCAAATGCAACACTGCTTAGAATCGCAAGTTTGTGGGCCGCATCAATACCGTCAAGATCAAGGGACGGATCCGCCTCGAGGTAACCAAGCTCTTCCGTTTCAGCGAGAATTTCATCGTAACTAAGGCCGCGCGCTTCCATTTGAGAAAGCATATAATTGGTTGTGCCGTTCATGATACCGTAAACGAGGCTCAGTTCATTCGCAGCAAGCCCTTCGCCAATGGCCTTAATGATCGGAATACCACCAGCTACCGCCGCTTCAAAACGAAGCGCGACATCATTATTTTGCGCCAGATCAGCAAGCTCGGTGCCGTGATGGGCAATCATTGCTTTATTCGCGGTCACAAGGGATTTTGATTGGTTCAGAGTATTTTTTGCAGTTTCGAACGCCACGCCATCTTCCCCGCCGATAAGTTCGACAACAATGTCTACATCATCGCGGTCTGGAAGTATTCTTGCATCACCTACCCAATTGTAAGGACTAAGATCAACACCGCGGTCAACATTGTGATTTCTCGCACAAACAGTTGTGATGACAATTTCGCGACCGGCGCGATCGGCGATCAGCTTTTTGTGCTGCTCTAGGATTTTCACAACACCAACACCAACATTACCAAGACCGGCAACAGCAATTTTTAACGGACTACTCACTATTTTTCCCTACTTTATTTTTTTTCGATCTGTTTTATATATTCATCACTATTTTGCATGAACTGCTTCATATTTCGAACTGCTTGGCGAATACGCTGTTCATTTTCCACAAGGGCGATACGGACAAAATCATCGCCGTATTCACCAAATCCAAGTCCCGGCGCGACAGCGACTTTAGCATGGGTGAGAAGCGCCTTGGAAAATTCCATTGAGCCATGTTTTTTCCATGTCTCAGGCAGCGGCACCCACGCGAACATAGTTGCGTCCGGTGACGGAATTTCCCAACCCGAACCTGCCATGCCCTCCACCAGCACATCACGGCGGGCTTTATAAGTCTCTCTGGCATAATCAATACAGTCTTGAGGACCGTTAAGTGCTGCAGTCGCCGCCACTTGAATGGGCGTAAAGGCACCATAATCCACATAGGACTTCATGCGTGTCAGCGCTGATATAAGATCTTTATTGCCAACAGCAAACCCCATACGCCATCCGGCCATTGAATATGTCTTGCTCATAGATGTAAATTCCACTGCAATGTCGCGGGCGCCCGGCACCTGCAATATCGATGGCGGCGGCACATCATTAAAATAAATTTCGGCGTAAGCAAGATCGGAAAGAATATAAATCTCGTGCTTTTTGCAAAAAGCAACCACCTCTCGGTAAAAATCAAGATCAACCACCTCCGCTGTCGGATTAGATGGATAATTGATCACAAGCGCCAGCGGTTTTGGCACGCTATGCTTGACCGCCTGCGCGAGCATTTCCATAAAATCATGATCTTTGGTGGTCGGCAGATGGCGAATGGTCGCCCCAGCGATGATAAAACCGAAATGATGGATTGGATAGCTCGGATTAGGCACCAATATCACATCACCAGGCGCGGTAATGGCCTGAGCAAGGTTCGCAAGTCCTTCCTTTGAGCCAAGAGTGGCGATGACTTCGGTTTCAGGATCAAGTGATACATTAAAACGTCGATCATAATAGGCGGCCATGGCTTTGCGTAGACCATGTATGCCTTTGGACGCCGAGTAGCGATGCGCTTTCGGATCTTTCATGGTTTCAGTGACTTTATCGATCACATGTTGTGGCGGCATCAAATCGGGATTTCCCATCCCAAAATCGATAATATCTTCACCAGCGGCGCGTGCACTCGCTTTCATGGCGTTCACTTCCGCGAAAACATAGGGGGGCAGTCGTTTTATTCTGTAAAATTCAGAATCCATCGGTCTTTCCGTTTAAAAGGGGCAGAATTGCATATTTTCCGCCCTCTAATAACAGCAAAACCCCGTTCGGGGAACAGGATTCTGCATCAAATTGACTAAATATTCTGGTCTAGGAGATAAACTGCGAAACAAACACAATCGCGATGGCTATCGGGCATAAAAATTTAATAACCGTATAAAGCAGTTCAAGATGTCTTTCATTGGCACCAAATGCGGCGATAACATTTTCTTTTTCTATCACCCATCCGACAAAAACCGCCGTAAGCAGCCCACCAAGCGGTAGCCCCACCTTGTTGATCCACCAATCAAAACTGTCCAGCAAATTCATTCCTCCGATTTTTACATCAGCAAGAATATTAGTTGAAAAGACACTAAGCATACCAACTGCAAAGATCGACCCGGTGACAATTGATGCCGCTTTCGAGCGCTTCATGTCGTAAAACTTATTGAGATAGCTGACCATTTGTTCCATCAGCGCCAGCAGTGTTGTAAAGCCCGCAATAGCAAGAAGAATAAAGAAACCAGCTCCTAGAACACCGCCATACTCAAGCTGTCCAAAAGCGACAGTCATAGTGTTAAAAACTAGTGCGGAGCCAACATTTGGTTCCATTCCAAATCCAAACACAATCGGAAAAATGCAAAGCCCGGCAAAGACCGCCACGCAGGTATCAGCAATACAAATAATAAATGCCGATTTCACAATTGATGTTTCGTCAGGAAGATAAGCACCAAACGTAAGCATAATGCCAAGGGCAACACCGATAGAGAAAAAGGCCTGACCAAGCGCGCTTACCACAACTCCAATAGTCACTTTTGAAAAATCAGGTGCAAAAAGAAAATTTATGCCAGCAGCAAAATCACCAATGACTGCCGCCATAATGATCAATGCCAAAAGCAGACAGAAAAATATCGGCATGGCGATCGACGTCATTTTCTCAATACCGTCATTAAGCCCACTTGAGAGAATATAGGCACATACCGCCATGAAGAAACCATGCCAGAAGGTCAGTTTCAGAGGGCTTCCCGAGTAACTTGCATAAAGATCGACCGCACCGTCTGGGGTTATTCCAGCAAAACTTCCCATAACTGCTTCGACCGCGTAAGCACCAGTGGTGCCCGCTATAACGCTGTAATAGGAACAAAGAATAAATGAGCTTGAAGCAATGAACCAGCCGACATATTTCCAGTTCTGAGACTTGTTTTCCATGCTTGCAACGTGGCCAAAATTGGTGATCGCTCCCTGTTTTCCATACCTTCCCAGCATGGTTTCAGCAGCAAGGAGGGGAAAACCAATAACAATAACGAAGCCAACATAAATAATCACAAAAGCAGCACCACCATTTTGCCCCGCTTCAAACGGAAAACGCCAGATGTTACCAAGTCCGATTGCCCCGCCAACAGCGGCAAGAAGGAAACCGGTACGCGATTTCCAGTGACTTGTCATTTCATGTTGTTTACTAACGGCCATACTATTATTCCCTTTTTATTCTGCTGACTGATTTTCGATTTTCTGTCTCGCTTCGTGTGCTTCTCTTGTCATAGCGAATATTTCTTTGCTTTTAATAAGCAGCGCGATCAAGTTTGGCGCTGCCAATATTCCCAGCGCCGCCAATCCAAACGCCCAAATCGTTGCAAAATTGCCAACACAGCCGGCAAAAACACATCCAACACTGAGTAAACGAAAAATCATTTTATATTTTTCGTTGCTTAAAAATACACCAGCCCGCTCAACATAAAGGCTCCAGGCGATGATGGTTGTGAATGAAAAGATCAGTTGGCCAATGATCACCACATATCCACCGCCAGGAAGGCCAGCAGCAAACGCCTGCGATGTAAGAACGGCCCCCGAGTTACCATCATCACCAAACATCCAGGTACTTTGAACCACCCCACCAACATCAATTTGAACGGTTAAAATAATGAGCGCAGTGAATGTACATATGATAATCGTGTCAATCACTGTCCCAAGCATGGCAATCTCACCTTGAACAATCGGATCCTGAGTTTCCGATGATGCATGGGCAATGGCTGCACTGCCGGTACCTGCTTCGTTGGAATAAAGCCCTCTCGACACGCCTTGCTGAATGGCAGCAGCAATGAGTGCCCCGGAAAACCCACCAACGGCCGCAGTGCCGTTAAACGCACCATCAAATATCAACCCAAATGCGGTCGGAATTGCCGCAGCGTTTAAGATTAAAATGACAGCCCCACATAACAGATACAATATGGTCATTGTCGGCACTGTAACTTCGGCCATTTTGGCAATAGATTGTATTCCGCCAATAATCACTGCGAATACAAGTATTGAAAGCAGAACCGCTGTTATCCAGTTATTCACACCAAAATTTTCAGAAAGTACGACAGATATAGCATTTGCCTGCACCATATGACCGGTAGCTAGGCCAGCAATAACCATCATCACGGCATAAGACGTACCAAGAAAGAGCCATTTTTTTGCGAGCCCTATTTTGATATAATACATGGGACCGCCGATCAGCAGACCATCTTCACTGCGATCGCGGTATTTAATGGCCATCAACGCTTCTGCGTATTTGGTCGCCATACCGCAAAGAGCAGTCATCCACATCCAGAAAATAGCGCCGGGGCCGCCAATTAATATCGCTGATGCGACACCAATAATGTTGCCTGCGCCAATGGTTCCTGAAAGCGCAGTCATCAGCGACTGCATCGGTGTAATTCCGTCATGAGCATCGGTATGGGTGTTCGATTTTTTGCTAAAAAGAGTTTGAAAGCCTGCTTTTAGGCGCCTTATTGGCATTAACTTTAGACCAATAGTGAGATAAATTCCCGTTCCAAGTAATAGCGTCGGCATTATCACGTTCCATACAACACCGTACAGCTTGCCTGCATATTCCGCTAACATGGCTTCCATTAATTACTCCCAACAATATTTTGTCTGTTTTTTATTTTTATTTTTTATGATTTTAAAGAGATTAGGATTTAAAGCAACGGTAATTATAGCCACTATTCAAGCGTCAGGCATTTCACGAATACTCATCTAAATAATCTTTAGCAGTTTGAACGTATTTTTCGGCCCCCTTGGCGAATGCCTTATATTCACTCTTACCCAAGGCACGCGCAAATTTTGCGGGGCGGCCGCGCCACATTTCACCGTAGCCGACTGATTTTCCGGGACTAAGCAGCGATCCAGCAGCAAGCATGCCTTTGTTCCTGATAATGCTACCGTCCATTGTCATGGCACTGAAGCCTACGAAGCCTTCGTCTTCTATTGTTGTGCCGTGGATCATAGCCATGTGGCCGATCAGAACGTCATTTCCGATAATGGTATCATTGCCGCCACTGTCCACATGGAGCACGCTGCCATCCTGAACGTTTGAGCGCTCGCCAATTCTTATTTTACCGACGTCACCACGTAAAACACAGTTAAACCATATACTGCTCTCACTACCGATTTTAACATCACCTATAATCCGTGCGCCGGGGGCAATGAAACAATCTTCGGCTATCTCAGGCCATACCCCTTTATAAGGATATAGCATACCGCCACCATTTGCTCTTTTTCCGTTCTTGTCTGACATTATATGCTCAGTGCCTTTATAAATGTTTCTTCGTCGACATTACCTCCGCTCAAGACGAGACAAACTTTCTTACCTTTTACATCAATCTTGCCGCGAAGCACCGCCGCAAGCGCCACACAGGCACCTGGCTCAACCACCAATTTGAGTTTTTCCCAGGCGTATTTCATGGCGACAAGTACCTCATCATCGGAAACAGTGAGCACACCCGACAGGTTCTTGCTCATGATCTCATAGGTCATTGGTTCTGGATGGATGGTTAATATAGCATCACAGATTGATCCAGATGATGTGGAATTATGTTCTATTTTACCACTTTCGAGTGATCTCTGAACATCATTGAACCCTACTGGTTCAACGCCGTATATTTCTGTCTTAGGGCTAAGTGCTTTAAGCGCAAGAGAGCATCCCGATATGAGCCCTCCGCCGCCGACAGGCGTCATGAACAGATCAAAATTTGTCCCCTGCTCCTCGGCTTGATTGGCAGCTTCTAGCGCGACTGTTCCCTGACCGGAAATAATATAAAAATCTTCAAAGGATGGCACGACAATGCAGCCTCTTTCCTCTGAAATTTGATCTGCTATTTCCTCGCGGCTTTCATTCTCGCGGTCATAGGTAATGACTTCAGCACCATAATTTTTGGTGTTTTGAAGTTTCATTTTCGGGCTGTCTTCCGGCATAACGATAACAGCTTTTATGCCAAGAATTTTTGCCGATGCGGCAACGCCTTGTGCGTGGTTTCCGGATGAATAAGCGACGACGCCTCGTTTTTTTTCTTCGTCGCTAAGCCGTGACAGTCGGTTATAAGCTCCACGAAATTTAAAGGCGCCAACACGCTGCAGGCATTCCGCCTTAACAAATATATCTGCATCAAGCATTTCTGAAAGATCTTCACATCTTAGCAGCGGTGTCACCACAGCTTTGCCTGCTATACGGTCGGCCGCAGATAAAACATCATTATAATTAGGGAACTTTTTGCTGGTCATAATCTATTGATTTTCTCTTCTGAAAATTAAATATGACCAACAGATAACAAGATTTTAGATGGATTTACAATGGTAAAAATCTATTCCACGCGTTATTTAGTTCTCGTCGTCGTCATCAAACGTAACAACAAACGGACGACGTTGCCACCAGTACATATATTCAACCAATGGATGGGTCCACCAATCTGAATGCTGCCTAAGAGTGTCGCTAAAGCGGTTTAGATATAAAATTATTCTTGAAGGCACGTTCAACAAGTTATCAAAATGAAAACTAGTCGTGCGTTTGTCATAAGTATTCTTATGCAAATATCTAAATGTAAACTCATAATTCCTCTGATAAATTTCGCTAATATCAGAAGTTCCTTCGGGAATTTCCCGACTTGATGGGTAGGCTGCCAGTTCTGGCCAATATTTATTCATAATTATTAACTGCGCCCGTTCGTAAACCATTTCCTTGTAAGAATAACTGAACATCATTTCCACATAATCAAGGTCTAAGTAGGGATACGCTGGCAATTGACCTGGCCTTATTTGTTGTTGCGCCCACAGGCTGGTTGACTTTCGCGAGATCGAGTTCAGGAATGTCAGTAGGCCATGATTAGGCCCGAAGTCGTGTTTAGACTTCATTTCATCAATTAACTTTGTCGTGTGGTCCTGTGAAACTTCAAATTTTGATTTAAATATTTTTGGTAAGATGAGAGGCGTTTTTATATTTTTCACTTCATTTACAACCAAGCCATGAAAACCAAAAACATCACCACCAATCCCATCAAAAATAGTGACCTGCTGATCATGATAATGTGCGAAGAGTGGTACCGACCATGTGTGAGCCTGGGTCTGTCCATCCATAGACAAAATTCGCCGGATAGTGTTCTTACACCACTGTGTTTCCTCCGGCACCCGAATAGCCACATGCGGAATACCGTGATCAGATGATATTTTTTCACCTATTTCAAGATCTATATCTTCCCCTGTCGGCGTCGTCATTTGTACAGAACACGATTCGAATGAATCAGCCATTTCATACATATGGCCAAAAATTCTCCGACTATCATGGCCGCTGGATAACGGCAGCAATTGTTTGCCGTGCCCCAATTGCAAGCATCTCTGGACAGCTAGGCCAAATTTCTTGTGGGAAAGCGCATAGACATCATCATCGACGACACCTTCGCCGTTTGGGAACATGGTTGGCTCATACCATCTTTCTAACTTGGTTCCTTCGCGATTAAAGGATGTTACGCTAGCGGTTTCCAATTGTTTTATTTCTTCGGTAAGCGTTTCATTCCCGGGAATAGATGATATGTAGATATTCAATAACCAGGAACATATATCCGCGTGGTCATCCTGCATCGCGAGCAATCCAGAACAAGAGGAAAACACAATCAGATCGCCAATTCGTCGATAGTATAAAGCCCCAATGCCAAATATATCGGTTACGAAACTAATTTTTTGTCCGCCATCTGATATGGTTACTGCGCTGAAAATGCCATTGTGTCGGCGGTTTAGATCTTTGGACCAATAATCTCTCACCTCTGGTGCACGGGAGTAGCTGTGAATTTGAGCCTCAGCCAGGTAGCCCCTAAACACTACCAAGTCCGGGCCTTTGTCTACAGCTTGTGCTTTTGGGAACAAAAGTCCATTACATCTATCCGCACCATTCCTGAGTAAGGCCCAATTAGTGTCACGCTCAAATTGAATATTCTCACATGCCCTATTTAAATTTATATCAATATCATCTGGCGACCAAACACCTAGAAAATATTCCTTGCCGCCACATTTATCTTCTATATAGGCATTCAAAATATCCGTATTTATATTAACAGAAGCTGACATGTACTGTGTGCCTTTTGTATTTTCACTCTTATCCATCAAAGTCTACCATCAGCTTTTCTCACACTATGGTCCGAACTGCAGGAAATATAACCGCTATTTCTTTAAATAATGCTAATTTTTTTTGCTTCTCTTGCTTGTTTAACGTCTTTTGAATAGGATTCATTCAGTCAAAAAATATTAGAATGGGAACCTAAAATGAAAATCGTCAGTTTGTTGATTACTTATGTTATCCTTTTTTGCACTTCGGCGACATCAATTGCTCAGGAGATGCGCACTAAAAGCTTTTATCCTGATAACGTCAACTATAATACAGCCATTCCAAAACCAGAAGAATTTATAGGCCATCCACTTGGGCATCGGGTGGCACGACATGATTTACTTTTAAGCTATATGCGCGCATTAGCCGAAAAATCAGATCGTGTCATGGTCGAGACTATCGCAAAAACCCATGAAGGGCGAGATATTTTGATGCTGACTATCAGCTCCCCGGAAAACCTTTCACGTATTGATGAAATTCAAGAGGCCCACGTGGCCTTAAGTGATCCAAACTCAGATCAGAAAGTCAGTGACGACATGCCTGTGGTCACATGGCTTAATTACGGTGTTCACGGCGCGGAAGTAAGCTCTACCGATAGTTCAATGGCTGTCGCCTACTATCTCGCCGCCGCCGAAGGTGATTATATAGAAGAAACCCTAAAAAACAGTGTGGTCCTTCTTGTGGCGATTTTTAATCCTGACGGTAATGCCCGTCAATCGGCCTGGAACCACATGCATGGCTCAAATGTTGCGATCACTGACCCAAATGGCCGCAATCACAATACATTCTGGCCTGGCGGTCGGACCAATCATTATTGGTTCGATCTAAACCGTCAGTGGCTGCTTCAACAACAACCAGGACCGCAAGGTTGGGTCAAAGCATTTCACAAGTGGAAACCAAACCTTAGTGTTGATCACCATGAAATGGGCACCAACAGCACGTTTTATATTCCGCCAGGTGTCCCCCAGCGCACTTATCCTTATATTCCGACAGAATCTATTGACCTGCTTGAGGAAGTCACAGACCGTCCCCGCGATTTCATGGATAGTGAAGCGCGGTTATATTTCAGCGAAGAAGGATATGACAATTTCTATATTGGCAAAGGGGCCACCTACCCGCATATGAACGCGGGCATTGGTATGTTGTTTGAACAGGCACGGACCCTCGGTGAGGTTGACACAGTCCACGGAAAAATGTCGTTTCGCGACAATGTCAGAACCTATCTTAATATTAGTCTTTCTATTGTCCGCGCCGGGTTTGAACTGCGCCCACGCCTTCTCGATTATCAAAAGCGTTTCTATGAGAACGCCATGGAACTGGCAGGAGACGATGACATAAAAGGTTATATCTTCGCAGCGCCAAAGGATAAGGCTCGCAGCTATCATTTCAGAAAGCTCCTTGATCGCCATCAAATTGAAGTCAATATCATGAGTGAAGATGTCAGTGCTGGGGGTAAAACCTACAAGGCCAGAGAAAGCTACATGGTCAAAACAAACCAGCGTCAATATACGCTGATCAAAGGAATTTTTGAAAAAATCACCCGCTTTGAAAATAATACATTTTACGATGTATCCGGATTTACCATGCCCCTTACATTCGGCATGGATTACGCCCCGGTTGGTGGCCGCGCAGTATCAAACGCGGGTGATATTATAAAACCAGTATTTGAAAGTGCCCCTGCGCCGCAGCGCGCCACCGCCGCTTATCTGTTTGAATGGAACGATTATTATGCCCCGCGCGCCCTTAACCGCCTTTTACAAGCAGGTGTGCGTCCAAAAGTGGGGACAAAACCCCTTACGATCGAGACGGTAGAGGGAAAACAAGAGCTGGGTTATGGCACGATTATGGTCTCCACTGGCTGGCAGGGTAGTGAGCTTTCGGATGGTGCCCTTCACACTTTAATGGAAACAATTGCTAATGAAGACGGGATAAAAGTCCACGCCGTCGGCAGCATTCGCACACCAACCGCGGGAATGGATCTTGGAAGCCGTAATTTTATGTCGATAGAAAAACCAAATATTCTGCTCATGGTCGGCGAAGATACGCGTGCCTACGATGCTGGTGAAGTCTGGCATTTGCTGGATTACCGTATGAATATTCCTGTGGTGCTTTATGATAAACATAAACTTGGATCGCTCGACATCAGTGACTATACCCATATTATTTTTGTCGGCGGAAGCTACGACAGTAAAGACGAAGCCCTGACCCGTAAAATGCGCGCATGGGTTCGTTCGGGCGGCACCGTCATTGCCCACCGGCAGGGTGCAAAATGGGCGGGGGATATTCTGCTGGACATCAAGGACGAAAAAGAAGAATATCCACTTGAGCGTCAGGACTACGCAAGTAAAATTCCTAACGAAGTGGAAAACATCGTTGGCGGTGCCATCATGCGCGGCGATCTCGATAACACCCACCCAATTGGGTTTGGTTATAACAGCCGCGAAGTTTATACGCACCGGGATACATTAATCGCCTTTGATCCGCCGGAAAACCCTTACGCAACCGTTGTTAGCATCCCTGAAAATGCATTGGCCAGTGGTTTTGCCTCAGACGACAATCAAGCACGGCTTGCTGGTAAAGCAAATGTTGTCGCTGAACGTCTGGGTCAGGGATCGGTGATCCTGTTTGCAAATAATCCCAACTTCCGAGCTTATTTTTACGGATCAAACAAGATGTTCCTAAACGGATTATATTTTTCAAAGGCATTTAATAGACCCCGTTAAAAGGGTCTGTTAACCGCTCCAATATCTGATTGCCGACCCATCCTTGCGCATTTCCTTCTTCGCCGTTTTGGGGGGAGTCAAAAGTTATCGGATTATTTAGTCTGGATGGTGAACGAAAAAAGACTCCCTCCGACGCAAAGCAGACGTTAACCATAGACCAATTAATTCAATTGCTATAAAATCTTCTTAATATAAATGTTCCTTCATCGAACGAGAAAGAAAGAAATATGAAAGAAATAACAAGGATAAATCACATTGGATTGAGGGTGCGTGAACTCGAAATTTCTCAGATATTTTATGAAAAACTTGGTTTCAACTTTATCGAAGGACCAATCGGACCTGAACCCGTAGCGGTAATGTTACACCCTTCTGGCATAAATATTAATTTCATACTTAATGCTTCAGCCAATGCGTATAATAAAAATATATTAATGGATGCTGAAGAAAAGCATGCTGGATATACACATATTGCATTGGAGATAACCGATCCAATCGCTGTGCAAAAACATCTCGAAACTCTTGATATTGAAATCACGGAAACAGTTGAACTTCCTAACGGGGCATTCTTCTTTTTTATAAGAGATCCTGACGGAAATGTAATCGAGTTCCATAAACCCGCTTAAACATAATGAACGAAAATGTAAGACATGCTGAAATAAGGTTACTGAAGTAATACTAGATAATTACACTAATTCGGACGTCAAAATTATGATTTACGGGTGCAATCCTGAATGGCTGCTTTCGACCCAAAGCAGACGTTCACTCTGAGCATAAATTCCAGAGCAATTGCAAATAATACATAGCTGATATAATGTTGATAAGTAAAAATTCTAAATTGGGGAAATACGATGGTCGATTGGTTAAAATCAAATAAGCAAACTGAATTTTCCAATAAAACTCACTGCGGTGACATTGACACACCGCTTGGCTCAATAACCATTACAGCATCTGCCGATATACTTTTGTCTCAAGATAATTTCTCATTCGAAATTGTGGAGCCCCCTCATTTTACGCTTTTTGAGGGGCAAGCTGTTGATCATATAAATCTGTACCAACTGACGATAAAACCAACTACGACTGCACTGAAAATTATTGTAAACTTTGAGAAAATTGATTGTGAGGATTGCTATCCAGAGAGTGGTGAGTGCTACGTAAGTATTAGACTCGAAAAAGGTGCTTTTCAAATGAATGTTGGGACTAGGGACGGTGAGTATCTCAACTATCGTCTATATCCGGATCGGCATAAATTGCCTTATGAAGCTTTTGAATTGATTGAATTTAATCTAAACGAAAGATACATGGTGATCAACGTTCCAGCTTTGCAAGATGGAGAAACAATCGTAATTAGCTTTTCAACAGCGTGGAAGAATAATTCAAATGATGAGGATTGTTCAACTTGGGAAGCCGCTGATAGGATATTACCCAGTCTTAAGATAATTTAGTTCTGACTGTCTGCTTTGGGTCGAAAGCAGTCATTGGTAAACCTATTTAGTCAGGGTCTTCAACTTCAAACCAACGCCAATAACAATATGATACTAATGCTGCCGTGATTAGTGGCGAAATCCAAAACTTTGACATTCCCCATGCATACCCTTGAAGTCCGTCCATCAAAGCAAATCCAATTGGCATAAACATAATCCACATACTTGCAGGAACTGGTGCAATTAAGAGAGCAGTTAATAATGATAAAGCAACTGTGTTCAGCAATCTGGATTGGCTGTGTTTTTTTAATATTGCAAAACAGTAAATAATAGGCGGCACAAATAACAATGAGCAGACAAACCATAACGGTATTCGCACAACAATTTGATAAATATAATCTTGCATTTGATGACGCCCCAATATCCACGATAGGTCTATTAATCAATATAAGGGATCATGCAGTAATGTCACGTGCATTGATTTTGAATGTCTGCTTAGGGTCGAAAGCGGTCATTCAAATTTCGTAGATTATTAGGTATAAGTTTTAAAAATCTAGCTTTTTAAATAAAGGGTGGGATTGACCGCGCGCGATCCTTTGCGCATTTCGAAATGCAGTTGTGGGCTATCGACCCGGCCCGTGCTGCCAACCTCTGCCACCACTTGACCGCGGACAACCTGTTGGCCTTTGCTGACGAGGATTTTATCATTGTGGGCGTAGGCGGTGACCCAGCCATTTTGATGCTTGATCAGGATAAGATTTCCGTAACCCTGTAATTTATTGCTGGCGTGGACGACAACGCCACTTTCGGAGGCGTGCACAGTCGCACCGTGTGGAGCGCGGATGTTTACGCCGTCGTTGTGATATCCAGCTTGCTTAGGGCCGTACCCGGAAATGACACTGCCGCGCACAGGCCACATAAAACCTTTGCCGGTAATTTGTGGTGGCGGGGCAATGGCCACCTGGGTTGCTCGTGCTTCGCTCCGTCCTGGTACCTTAAGTGTCTGCCCTACTGCAAGTGCATAAGGTCGCTTGAGTCCGTTGATGCGAACCAGATCATTCATCATAATACCGTTGGCACGTGATACACCGTAAACCGTGTCACCGCGTTTAACAGTATATGAGGACCCTTGCGGAATATTTAGACTTTGGCCGGGTTTAAGAAGATATGGTGGCCGCAGATTATTGCTGGTGATCACTTCACGTACCGTAACACCATATCGCCGCGAGATAGCATAGACCGTATCGCCGCGACCGATCGTCACTTTCGATGTGCCTTTCACCGGTCGTGAAGCCACTTTAACCGTTCTCGGTGGCGTCGGCTTATTGCGAATGGCGGGGCCAGTTTGCTTTTCTTTGGTTGTTTGTGCACTGCTTTGATAGGTTGTCGCAGGCGGTTTATTGACATGGGAGTAAGGATAGGGCCCTTCGCTATCATATCCGAGCGAGCATCCCGCGAGCCCCAACAGCGCAACAGATAAAATCACCAACAATTTTAATTTCGACAAACTATTCATCAGGAAATTATAGCAGCGATTAGGATGAATGCACAATACCCGATAGAAGAGGGACAAATTTTACCGGAAGAAGTGTTTTAAAATCAAACTCGTCACCGCGGCGGGTAACGCGAACGATGTGCTGAGTTTCGTCTTGTCCACCAACGGGGATCACCATGATACCACCGTCTTTTAGCTGGTATAAAAGCTCATCAGGAATATCTTCACCAGCGGCCGTAACCATGATGCGGTCAAACGGTTCCTGCTCTTTCCAGCCCTTAATACCATTACCAAATAGGGTGGTGATATTAAATAGTCTAAATTTTTTGAAGATTTTCTCGGCTGCCTTATAAAGCGGCATGTGGCGTTCGATAGTAAAGAGCCGCTTGCATAATTTTGCCAGCACCACCGCCTGGTAACCTGATCCGGTACCGATCTCGAGCACTTTATGGCTTTTATCTACCCGGAGTTCCTGCGTCATATAAGCAACAATATATGGTTGGCTGATGGTTTGACCGCTTTCGATGGGCAGGGCAGCATTTTCGTAAGCCTGATTACGAAGGTATTCAGGAATAAAATCTTCGCGTGGAATAGAATAAATAGCGTCGAGCACCGTTTCGTCGGTGATCCCCTGCGCTCTTAATGTTTCTATGAGCTGTTTTTTTTTGGGTTCCAGGCTGCTATTCATCGAAATTATTGAGCTACTTCAAGAGGCTGTTATGACCTCTTGTCCCCCCATATATGGCCTTAAGACCTCCGGAACGATTATAGAACCGTCGGACTGTTGATAATTTTCCAAAACGGCCACGAGTGTACGCCCTACTGCAAGGCCGGAACCGTTCAGCGTATGGACAAATCGTGTTTTCTTATCATTTTCTGGACGGTAGCGCGCCTTCATGCGCCGCGCCTGAAAGTCACCCGTGTTTGAACAGCTTGAAATTTCACGGTAGGCATCCTGCCCCGGTAGCCACACTTCCAGATCGTATGTTTTTCGTGCTGCAAAGCCCATATCGCCAGTGCACAGTATAACTGCCCTGTAAGGAAGTTTAAGTCTTTTAAGAACTTCTTCTGCGATACCAGTCATGCGCTTGAGTTCTTCCTCAGATTGTTCGGGCGTAGTAATACTAACCATTTCAACTTTTTGAAATTGGTGAAGTCTGATCATTCCGCGGGTATCACGGCCTGCTGAGCCCGCTTCGGAGCGGTAACAACTGCTTAGACAGGTAAACCGCAAGGGTAGATTTTCTTCTTCAACGATGCTTTCACGAACCAAATTGGTAAGTGGCACCTCACCTGTCGGAATAAGGTAATGATCCGATGTGGTTTTAAAGAGATCTTCTTCAAATTTCGGCAGTTGGCTGGTACCAAAGAGCGCCTGATTCCGCACAAGAAGCGGCACCGACACCTCTTCATAACCAAACTCACTCGTATGCATATCGAGCATAAAGGCGGCCAGTGCCCGTTCCAGCTTGGCAAGATCAGAGCGCAGGATAACAAATCTGGCTCCAGACATTTTCGCGGCACCGTCAAAATCCATCTGCCCCAAGTCTTCACCAAGATCGAAATGCTGTTTAGGCTCGAAATCAAATGACGGTATTTCGCCCCATTTGCGCACCTCGACATTATCGTCTTCGCTCTCGCCGTCCGGGACATCACTATCGGGGATGTTATCAATCTTCGCCAGCGCACCGTTCAGGCTTTCTGTGAGGGTTCTCACATCTTCTTCAAGCGTCGCCATGCGGGATTTAAGCTCACCCACTTCACGGATTGCGTCCGAAGCATCTTCACCTTTTGATTTGGCCATCCCGATCGCTTTTGAAGCGTCATTGCGGCGCGATTGACAATCCTGAAGCTCGGTTTGTTTTGCTCTTAAATCCGCATCCAACGCGATAAGAGTCGCAGACATTGGCTCAAGACCACGGCGCGCCCACGCGGCGTCAAAAAATTCCGAATTTTCACGAATGGCTTTTATATCAAACATCGACTTCTTCTGGCTGCTTTATTGTAAATCTGATAATAACTATGGATATTTCATAAAGCAGCAATACTGGCACTGCAAGTCCGATTTGGCTGATCGGGTCCGGCGGTGTCATAAAGGCAGCAAATGCAAAGGCGCCTACCACCATATATTTTCTTTTTGATGCCAGTCCGTCAGCCGTGACGAAGCCAACCCGGGCCAACAGTATCAGCAATACTGGAAGTTGAAAACTAAGGGCAAAGGCAAACATCAATAATATTGTAAGGGAGAGATATTCTTTAACTGCGGGCAGCGATTCAATATGCAACTGCGCTTGATTTCCCATCTCCTTTGACATCTCTGCCGCCACTCCGACTTCGTAGGAGATAAAGAAGTTCCAGGCATTTGGAATGACCAGATAGTAGGCAAGTGACGCGCCCATCACAAATAAGACAGGCGTACCAGCAAGAAACGGTAAAAACGCATTTCTTTCATTCTTATAAAGGCCTGGGGCAACAAATTTCCATATCTGCATGGACACCATCGGAAAAGTTACCGCTAAAGCCACATAAAAACTGAGCCTGATATTAACAAAAAACATTTCCTGAAGACCAGTAAAGATCATATTGGGTTCTTTACCGTTTTTTATCGCCACATCAACAAAAGGCTGGGCAAGGAATGTATAAACATCACTGGCAAAATACATGCAGATGAAAAACGCCACCAGAATATAGGCAACACACCAGATCAACCGGGTTCGAAGCTCGATCAGATGATCAAGAAGCGGCGCAGAGCTCTCTTCTATTTGATCTTCTTCGACTTTTTCGTCTTCGACCTGATCACTCATCTTCACTACTCTTCGATTTTTTGCCTTTTTTCGCAGATGGTTTTGGCGGACCGTCGCTCGTCGCGACTTCGACTGGCGCTTCTGGTTCTACTTCAGTTGTTGCTTTAGCTGCCTCGGCTTCGTCTACATCCGGTTTTTCGTCGGCAACTTTATCGTCATCAGGTTTGATATCAGGTTTCGCCGGGGCAGAACTGCCGCCATTCTCATAGTCATACGCGTCATAATCAAACTCTTCATAGTCTGAAAAATCTGTTGACGTATCTATTTCGGGCTTTTTCTTTTTACCGACATCATCCAGCGATATATTACCGGCTTCATTGAGCTTGCGTGTTACCGCATCAAGCTCGACTTCGTCGGCCATTTTCTTGACCCCATCCTGAAACTCTCTGCCCATTTCGCGCACTTTACGTAGCATGCTCATGCCACTACGAATGACTTTGGGCAAGTCTTTTGGCCCAACGAAAATGATGGCAAGAACAGCAATTATAAAAAGTTCCGGAAATCCAATATCAAACATTTTTGACTCTGACCTTTAATTTTATAAAAATTAATCCGCTTTTTCTGAAGTTTCTTTTTTATCTTCAGCGACAACGGTGTCAGATTTTTTTTCAAGATTTTTTTGATCAACAGTTTCGTCTGGTTCGTCTTCGTCAGCAATGCCTTTTTTAAAGCTTTTAATGCCCTGAGCAACATCACCCATGAGACCGGAAATCTTTCCTCTACCGAATAAAAGAACCACGACTGCTACGACGATGACCAGTTGCCAAATACCTACATTTCCCATTATCTTTTTCCTTCAAAATTACAAGTTATACTGTGCACAGCACAGAGCGATTTTCACGCAAAAGATCGACGATCTTGGGCAGGAAATCAATAAAAATATAATAAAATTAAGAGATTACCTGCTCCTCAGAACTGCTTTCATCATCATCCATCGGCAGGTCGGGTTGCTCTTCATCCGGCTCATCGTCACTTAAAAGGTTAAGTCTCGAGGTGTTCACATTATCGAGAAAGCCTGCTGCTTTAAGCTCCGAAAGACCAGGTAAATCTTTTACACTATTTAATCCGAAGTGTACAAGAAAATCTTCTGTTGTCCCGTAAGTCATTGGTCTACCTGGTGTTCTTCGCCTACCAAAGGGACGGACCCAAATTGCTTCCATCAATACATCAAGCGTTCCTTTACTTACACCGACGCCGCGAATTTCTTCAATTTCAGCGCGCGTCACTGGCTGATGATAGGCAATTATTGCAAGTGTTTCCACGGCGGCGCGCGAAAGCTTTCGTTCCTTTTCTTCTTCTTTACGAAGCAAGAATGCCAGATCATTCGCGGTTTGAAACATCCATTTCCCGGCAACTTCAACTAGGTTTACACCGCTATCCTGATATTTTTTCTGTAACTTCAGAAGAATCGCATCGGCGTCACTGCCTTCGGGAAGTTGTTCGGCAAGGGCGATGGACGACAACGGCCGATCAGACGCAAACAAAAGTGCCTCGCAAATTCTCATCTGTTCATGATTATCCATTGTCATCTTCCTCTATAACGTCCTGCTTACGACCACGAACAAATAACGGGCCAAAGATTTGTTTTTGTACCAGATCGGCCCTGCCGACCTTGGCCATCTCAAGAGACGCACTGAACATACTCGCCTTCATGGATTTTATGAGTTGCGGATCTTCAATATCCGTTGGCATAAATTGCTCAAGGTTTGTCCAGTCAAGCGCAAGCCCGAGCATATCAGAAAGTCTGTTTATTGCCTGGTCAAGTGTAAAAACATTGCGTTTAAAAATATGAATATCCGCGACCGCTTCGCGGGTCTTATGCTCCGCATATGCCTTGAGAAGGTCATACATACTCAGATCATAAGTATGATGGCGGGTAATGATCACCGGCTCTGGTGCGCCGCGGGCAAACATATCGCGGCCCATCTGATTTCTCGACATCAGGATCGCGGCCCGTTCACGGATCGCATTTAAGCGCTCAAGCTGATAGGTGAGCCTTGCTGCCAACTCTTCAGCGGAGATTTCGTCCTCATTTTCATCTTCTGGCAACAATAGCCGTGATTTAAGATAAGCGAGCCACGCAGCCATCACCAGATAATCTGCTGCCAACTCAAGACGAAGGGCCCTAGCCTGGGTCACAAATTCGAGATACTGTTTCACCAGATCAAGAATAGATATCTGTTTGAGATCTACTTTTTGGGTACGAGAGAGTGCGAGCAGTACATCTAACGGCCCTTCGAAACCTTCAATGTCGACGATAAGACGCTCTTCATCATCAAGATCATCCGTCTTGGCAAGACGAGGATCGGGCATTTCGAAGTCGTCAATGTCGCCTTCCAAATCTTTGCTCATTAAAATAATCTCGTCAATTGATCCGCAAAGGACATTAATGCATTTACAGGCGGGCCAATAATATACTGAAACACACTTAAATTTAAGCCCAAATAACGACCGCCCACCGGAATAATAAAAACGATTGCTATAATTATCAACATACCATATGGCTCAAGTCGGCTTAATGGGCGCGATAAAAATGCAGGTAAAATTCCCACGGCGACACGGCCGCCGTCAAGAGGTGGTACCGGCAGCATATTAAACACCGCAAGTATCGCGTTGATAAATACCATATAATAGAGATTAAGCCCGACCCATTCCTGAGCGACACTAGGGACAAGGTTCAGGAAATTCATCAATAGTGCTGCACCAATAATTAAGATGATATTAGCACCGGGTCCTGCCAGCGCCACCAGAACCATATCGCGGCGCGGATTGTTCAGCGCCCCGAAATTCACAGGCACCGGCTTAGCGTAGCCAAACAAAAATCCTGATCCTGAAAAAATTAACAAGGCTGGAAGTAACACTGTGCCAAAGGGGTCAATATGAACAAGCGGATTAAAGCTTACCCGCCCGAGCATCTTCGCCGTATTATCTCCAAGCTTCCACGCCGCCCAACCATGTGCCGCTTCGTGCAGAGTAATGGCGAACAACAATGGTATAGTCATTACGGTTATATTTTGGATAATTTCAGACATTCTTATTCATATCCCTTAACCACATCCAAAAGCCAGCGATATAATTTATCGTGATCAATTTCTCTTGGCTCGCGTTTTTGAACGAAGAAATAATTAAGTCTGTTTTCACGCCCCAGCATTTGATCCGCCGTCGCCTCAAGTACCGCGCGGCGCTCCGAAAGAGTTCCGTTACAATGAAGCGCAAGATCACAACCCGCCGAAAGAGCGTCAAGCGCATTTTTCTCAGGCGCGCCGCTAAGCGCTTTCATGGACAGATCGTCAGAAAATAAAACGCCGCTAAAACCAATTTCATCGCGGATAATATCACGGATCACCTTTTTGGATACGGTGGCGCAGTTGTCCGGATCGATTGCGGTATAAATGACATGAGCGGTCATAGCGCAAGGTAAATCATTCAGAGCTGCGAAAGGAATAAAATCCGTCTTTTTTAAATCATCAAGTGATGCGTCAACGACAGGCAATTTTTTATGGCTGTCCACATCCGCGCGTCCGTGGCCCGGAAGATGCTTCATCACAGGGATGATGCCTCCAGCGAGCATACCTTCAGCCGCAGCACGTGCCAGAATTGACACCTTGTTTGGGTGATCTCCGTAAGCGCGGTCGCCGATCACTTTATCGGCACCGCGATAGAGCAAATCGGCGACAGGATAACAATCAACAGAAACACCCACTCCTGAAAGATTATCGGCCATCAGGCTCGCGTGAACTTGAACTGCTGCGGTGGCAAGATCAGGATTGGTTTCATATAATTTTGAATATACTCCCGCCGCGGGATAGACCGGCCAATGGGGCGGGCGAAGCCGCGCGACGCGGCCACCTTCCTGATCGATCAGGATCGGGGCATCATCATGACCGACAATTTCGCGCATCTCATCGGTAAGTGCCTTTAATTGTTCCGGATTTTGGCAATTTCTCTGAAATAGAATAAATCCGTAAGGACGAAACTCCTTAAACAGCGCTCTTTCGTCGACACTTAACTCATATCCTTGCACATCTGAAATAACCGGATGATACATTTATTTTGTAACCACCATACAGCCTTGATTGTTTTTCTTTAATGATGCGCAGACATTATCCGCGGCCTGACGACTGTCAATCATGCCACCACGCACACGGTAAAACACGCCTTTGGCACCCAAATCTACTCTCATATAGGTGGGAGAAAGGCTCGCCAGGGCCGTACTATTCTTCTTTTTGGCTTCTGACCACAATGCTTCCGCTTTGCTTTTTTCTGCAAATGCACCGATCTGGATCATATAATCGCCTGTCGTTGCTTTTGCCGGCGGCGAATTCACCGCAGCGGCAGCGGCCGGCGCAATCTTCTCAGCTTCCTTTGCAATTTCGACTGTGACTTGCGGATGGTCTTCCACGGGTTTTGCCTCAGGGACAGGGCGTTTTAGTGGAATTTCAGAGCTCGAAGATATTACATCATCGTCTTCCCGGGGAAGATTATCGACCCGGTCAAAGACTTCTTTATCCTGAAAACGAATTTCCTTACCGCCCGGCTCTACCGGTTTTACTTTAACCACCGAGTTATCAGCACGCACCACTGGCACTGGCCCCATGTCGGTTGGTTCAGTTGTGTAACTGAGCCAGATGAGAACGCTGAAGCCCGCCAGTACAAGCACCGTCACTGAGGTCAGAATGGTGCGCCTTTTGGAAGTCATCCCTTTTCTGGTAAATTCTTCCGGGATAGGGCGTAACCAAGACGCGTTATCAGAATTTTGTTTGGCCAAGTTAATTACCCCTTTGTTACACTTTACATTTCGGTTACCGGCTCAACCCCCAGAATTTTAAGACCAGCGGCAATAATTTTTGAAAATGCCGTAATCATTGCCAGGCGGCTGAGTGTAATTTCCTTATTATCATCAATAATAAAGCGCAGATCAACCCTGTCATTACCTTTATTCCACAATGCATGAAATTCTGAGGCTAGATCATAAAGATAATATGATATTCTATGAGGCTCATGAGCAAGAGCAGAACTTTCGACAACACGTGGCCAATTGGCCATGGCTTTGATAAGCTGAAGTTCACTTTCGTCGGTGAGCAGTGATAAATCTGCTTTCGTAATGTCAATATCCGTGAACGCTTCGTCAGCCTTACGCAGAACTGAGCAAACCCTTGCGTGGGCGTACTGAACATAAAAAACCGGATTGTCTTTTGATTGCTCCGTCACGCGGTCAAAGTCGAAATCAAGCGACGCGTCATTTTTACGAGTGAGCATAATGAAGCGGACAACATCCTTACCCACTTCTTCGACGATATCGCGAAGGGTAATAAAATTACCAGATCTTTTGGACATTTTAATCGGCTCACCACCGCGAAGCAGCTTGACCATCTGGCATAGACGTACATCCAGCGCCGCCTTGCCGTCCGAGAGAGCCGTGAGCACAGACTGAACACGTTTTACATATCCCCCGTGATCGGCGCCCCAGACATCGATCTGGTTATTAAAGCCACGGTCCATCTTATTTTTATGATAAGCCACATCAGCAGCAAAATAAGTCCAGGAACCATCAGACTTTTTCAGTGCGCGGTCGACATCGTCACCAAACTGCGTTGATTTAAACAGCGTTTGTGGGCGTTCTTCCCAATCGTCCGGCAGCTTTCCTTTTGGCGGCTCAAGCACACCAGTGTAAATCAGGCCTTTTTCTTCAAGCTGCTCAAGGCCCGCTTGAATACCACCATTTTCATGAAGCGATGTTTCCGAGAAAAATACCTCCTGCTGAATACCAAGTGTTTTTAGATCGTCACGCACGAGATCCATCATGGCACTTGATGCAAAGCTACGAACTTCGGAAAGCCATTCACTTTCTTCTTTATCTTTGAATTGATCGCCGTATTTTTCTACAAGAGCCTCACCGACAGGTATCAAATACGCGCCGGGATAAAGACCTTCGGGAATATCTCCAACAGTTTCACCTAGTGCCTCTAGATATCGATGGTAGGCGGAACGGGCGAGCACATCAATCTGACCGCCAGCGTCATTGATATAATATTCACGTGTCACATCATAGCCAACATGATCGAGTAGCGTTGCAAGTGCATCTCCAAAAACTGCCCCGCGGCAATGGCCCACATGAAGCGGTCCCGTCGGGTTAGCGGAAACATATTCCACATTGACTTTTTCACCAGCGCCATAATCGCTTCTACCGTAATCAATCCCCTGATCAAGGATCGCTGCGACCTGATTTTGAATGAAGGCGTCTTTTAGGCGAATATTGATAAATCCAGGCCCGGCAATTTCAACACTTTCGACATTTTCATCACCACGAAGTTTTTCTGCGATCATGTCGGCAATATCACGTGGTTTCATTTTGGCCTGCTTTACCAACACCATGGCGGCATTGGTTGCAATATCACCGTGACTAGGGTCTCGCGGCGCCTCTGCGGTTATATTTGCGAGATCCATTCCATCAGGAAGTTTACCCGCATCACTCAAAGAACTAATGATGTCTTTGATGTTTTTTTGAAAGTCTTTAAATATATTCATAGTTCAAACGTTGATGTATCAAATAATCTTTTATGTTCAAGTAGTGCGAACCGATCCGTCATCCCGGCAATAAAATCAGCCACCAATCTGGCCTTTTCAATTTCCGCTTTACCTTCAATGGCTTGCCGCCAATCCGTTGGCAAACAATCTGGTTCATTCAAGTATAGTGTGAAGAGTTCATCGACAACTCTGCGCGCTTTACTGGACATCCGGTTCACTTTATAATGACGATACATATTCTTCATTAGAAACTTTTTCAATGTTTTATCTTGATTTCTCATCTCCGCTGAAAAACCAATGGTCATTTTGCCAGCATTTCGAATGTCATCCACAGTCGCCGGCTGCAGCGTTTTCAAATTATTTTTGCTGTTGCTAATCACGTCATTTATCAGCTGTCCGATAATTCTTCGCGTCACCTCATGTTGCTCGCGGCTAGCATCCAACTTACCGTGTCGTTCCCTGACGCTCACGACGTTATCATGAACCAATGGCACGTCTTCGAATTGTTCAAAACTGATGATCCCAGCACGCACCCCATCAGCGACATCATGACTATTATAAGCAATATCATCCGCGATCGCGGCCACCTGTGCTTCGGCGCTGGCATATGTGTGCAGTTCAAGATCGTGCATATTATTATATTCGGTAAAATTCACATGCAATTTTGAAAAGCGCCCTTCTTCGCATAACGGTCCGTTATGCTTGGCGAGCCCTTCTAGCGTCTCCCATGTCAGGTTGAGGCCAGAAAAACCGGCGTACCTGTTTTCAAGTTTAGTAACCACCCGTAATGACTGAGCATTATGATCAAAACCATTATAGGGTTTCATGGCATCATCAAGGGCCTCCTCACCGGCGTGACCAAACGGCGGATGCCCAAAATCATGGGCAAGGGCCAATGCCTCGGTTACATCTTCGTTAAGGCCTAATGTCCGCGAAATACTGCGGGCAATCTGCGCCACTTCAATCGAATGAGTAAGCCGGGTACGATAATAATCACCCACATGATGGACAAAAACCTGGGTTTTGTGTTTCAAGCGACGAAAGGCCCCCGAGTGAATAATACGGTCACGATCACGCTGATAAGCAGAACGATTGTTAGGATCTTTTTCGCCATAAAGCCTTCCTCTTGTTTGCTCCGGAATTAAGGCATAAGGGGCGAATTTTGGTGCGGGGATAAAAATTTCAAATTCTGACATACATCATTCACATGTTTTATATATTAAATATTTAGCTGGTTTTATATCATAAGCATTTTCTATTACTATTGACAATTCATTCATTTAACATACATATAGCAAAGAAGAGCAAAAATGTTCAGATACTCAGGATCAATGGTATGACAAACGATAATTCACCCGTAAGCTTAAGCGAAAATGCTGCAAAACGCATCAATACGCTTGTTGAAAGTCAGGGTAATGACAACTTGAAATTCCGTATCACCATTAACGGCGGCGGATGCAGCGGCTTTCAATATGATTTTGCTTTGGTTGAAGAAACCAAAGACGATGATCTGATCGTTGAACGCGACGGCGCTACCTTGCTCGTTGATGGGTTATCGATAATGTATCTGATGGGTTCCGAAGTGGACTACACCGAAGAACTGGCAGGGTCAATGTTTGTGGTGAAAAATCCCAATGCAACGGCTTCCTGCGGTTGCGGCTCTTCTTTCGCGGTTTAATTTATGAAAATTGCTTCCTGGAACGTAAACTCGATCAAAGCGCGGCTTCCTAGGGTCACGGAATGGCTATCTGAATTTCAGCCTGATGTCGCCCTTTTCCAAGAACTTAAATGTATCGACGATAATTTCCCGCGGATGGAAATTGAAGATCTTGGTTATAATGTCGAAACCCACGGTCAAAAAACCTACAATGGTGTGGCGATCCTCTCCAAATATCCGATCGAAGATGTGATGGTCGGCCTTCCCGGTGATGATGAGGACGAACAGGCAAGATACATAGAAGCGACGGTCAATAATGTGCGCGTCGCTAGCATTTATCTGCCAAACGGCAACCCATTTCCGGGCCCAAAATTTGACTACAAAATTGGATGGATGGACAGGTTGGTTGCACGTGCCAAAGAACTGATGACCCTGGAAGAAGATTTGGTTCTTGGTGGAGACTATAACGTCTGCCCCAAAGACGAAGACTGCTATGACATGAACCGTTTCGCTGATGATGCGCTGATACAGCCAGAATCGCGGGATCGTTATTTCACCCTTTTGAACCTCGGCCTCACCGATGCACTAAGGGTATTTTATCCCAGCGGCACCAATTACACTTACTGGGATTATCAGGCCGGTGCCTGGCAAAAAGACAATGGCGTACGCATTGATCATTTACTCCTTAGCCCAACTACCGCCGACAAACTTCTTAATTGCGATGTCGACCGCACCCCGCGTGCTAAGGAAAAACCATCAGATCACACCCCGATTTGGTGTGAGCTTGACGTTTAGACAATAGCCTCACTTCCTCACCCGCCATTAAGCCATTGTTAGCTATATTGTGCTAGATACAATCTCAACGTAAGAATACATGGAATGATCATGACGGCTAGTCTAAATATAAATTTTGAAACGCTTGATGAATATATGGAAGAACGCTGTGGCGGCAAGGAATACTTCCTTGGTTGTTGGTCAGCCAAAAACCTCAATATTAACATTGACACCCATCCCGAAAACATTCACCTGGCAAAAGGCAAGAACTGGTTTGTCCTGAGAAATGGTGCAGATAAAATCGACGGCCTCATTTTTCCAAAAAATGAACCATCCGACCCTGAAGCGGTTGTGTTTAGTGGTTATCTTGCGGACCAAGGCCTCCACAGTTATAGTCCCGCCGATCAGGTAATTGAATATTGGTCAAAAAACTTGAACCAAAAACACAACGGCATATTCAGCGCTGTAACAATATCAAATGACGGTAAAGAACTCAATATTGTAACCGATATTTTTGGTATTGGCCCGGTCTGCTATCGAGAAGTCGACGACATGGTTTTATTCGCGTCTGCGCCCGGTTTGCTATCACTTGAGGACGATAAACCCGACCTGCTGTCATGGTTGATGCGCTTGATCATCGGCTACGTACCTGGCAAGGAAACATTAAGCGAAGACGTCCTTTTGCCGGTTCCTGCGAGCGTTACTAGATTTGATGGTGAAAACAAAACTTTTAAAAAATGGTATGATCACAAAGCTCTTCCAAAAGGCGAAAAAGTCTTAGATGATGAAGCTCTGGAGCTATCAGAAAAGGCACTGTCAAAATCTATTGACCGTTGCGAAAAAATAAAATTTGGCACAACTATTCTACCTTTTTCCTCAGGACACGATAGCAGGCGTATTCTGGCACATCTATTAGATAAGAAATCCACATTTGAAGCATGTACGGTGCAAATACCTGAACCCTCTGGAGAAGATGTAGATCTGCATTATGCCAGCTTAATTGCGGATGAGTTTAATTTCAATTTTACCCAATTAACCATCCCCGATGAGAATGAGTGGCATCAATATGAGATGCGTCGGATATATTCACTCGACTGCCAAACCTCCGCGCATACGTGGAGTGTTCGACTTTTCAATCATTATGATAAACAACATGCTTGTTTTTATGATGGTCTCGGAGGCGACAATTTTTCATTATGGCCTTGGGACTTTGATGTCGGCACTATTGATTTACTGCCCACGGCTATGCCGCGATGCATTAATACTAAAAACTTTCCAGAGCTGAAGTTGCTTTCGTGGAAACTCAAAGACATGTATTTGCCTTTAACTTACGGAGTGAACAGATCTATCTTGACAAGCATCAACTGGACTACCCGTAAGAGCACTTCACTGTGGGCACAACAACAAGTTCGCCCCGGCCAGATCGTTCTTTGTCCATATCTCGATATCGACTATGTCGAAACGATGTTAAATTACGTTATAGATGAAGACCAAAGTACTTATCCTCAAGCTTCAATTTTAAAGAGGTTTTGGCCGGAACTAGCGAAATATCCGTGCAGCCGGGATTTTGAGGAAGGTACGATTAAGAAGGCTACTCCCCAAGATCCGGTTGATATTGGTGTTGCCCGCGGGAAGTTACAGGATGTATCACAATTGAAAAAACTTAATCTGAGTTTCAAACTTGAAAACTCGGAGTTTCATTTCGATAGTTGTTTAAAACCGAGTTCAAGATTTATTCTTTTCTGTTCAAAATATAGTGCCTTTTTGCGCAATAAAATAGATTGGTGGCTGAATCCTGTAGTGGAGTTGATGTTGTGGTGGCAATCCAGACCATTTATAATAAAAATAAACAAAATTAGTTCTAATGACTGAAAAGAATACAAGAGCCGGCAGGGCGTTCTTTATCAATAGTATCTGGGCCGTGGGAGCCCGCATCTCGATTAATTCGCTGGGTGCTATCAGCATCATTTTTCTAGCCCGGATTCTTACTCCGGACGATTATGGTATCGTCGCTCAAGCGGTCATGATAATTGGCGTATTGGAAATGATGACAGCATTAGGACTGGAAACGGCCTTAATCGTCAACCAAAAAGCAACTAAAGAACATTACGACACCGTATGGACATTACATGTTCTGCAAGGGTTAATGATCAGTCTTTGCCTTGCCGCACTGGCAGGTCCAGCATCCATTTATTTTCGAGAACCGCAGCTTGAAATGATCATTTATTGCTATGCGTTATTATCATTCGTTGAGGGTTTTGACAACGTCGGCGTTGTTGATTTTAGAAAAGATCTAAAATTCAATCTCGAATTTCGCTACGTACTTTATTGTAAGTTGATCTCCTTTGTTGTCACATTAATTGCAGCATATTATCTCAGATCATATTGGGCGCTTATAATCGGCGTTGCGACAAACACACTCACCAGAATTATTCTGAGCTACGTAATGAGCCCGTACCGTCCGTCATTTTGCCTTAATAAGTGGAGAGATTTATTCCACTTTTCCAAGTGGATGATGATGCATGAAATGACAACTGCATTCACTTGGGAAGTAGATTCTTTTATTCTTGCACGTTTTTCCAATGCAAGAATGCTTGGTACCTATGTGGTTGCCAGTGAACTTGCAGAAACCCCAACTGTTGAACTTGGTACATCGGTGGCACGGGCGGCGTCACCCTCTTTATCAAAACTAAACGATAATCACGATGATCTAAAATCACTGTATCAAAAATCACTCGCAATGCTTGTTCTTATAGGTGCACCAGCAGGTGTCGGCATTAACGTTTTAGCACAAGAGCTTAGCGATCTGGTGCTTGGTGACAAATGGCAAGCTGCAATTCCATTTATCGAAATTATTGCCATCGTCAGTATATTCTCTCTCTTTACGACTATCTCAATATCGGCTTTAATCTCATCAGGGCGGATAAAAGTTCTGGCATTTTTGTCTCTGACCAGATTGATTGTCCGGTCAACCATACTGGCCCTTGGTTTCTATTATTTTGGCGTCTATGGGTTGGTTGTTGCAACGTTGGTCGCAAGTATTATCTATATTATGATCTCTCTTTGCACCCAAAGGTATTATAATCTGATCAGCTTTCGTGAGATATTTGGACTATGTTGGCGCTGCATTACGTCAACAGTCATTATGTATTTTTCGTTGCTGCCAATACAGGACTCTCTGGACAAGTTAGGTTATGGGGATCTATTTGATCTTGTCGTCATAACACTAGCTGGCATTGTTATATATAGTATCTCGCTTCTCATCATCTGGATCGTTATCGGCAAAAAAGATGGCCCAGAGAAAGAAATTGTTTCTTTTCTAAAAAACAGATAAATGATTGTCAAACATCGTACTTATTCGACGGGTTCAGGATAATAGATCACGTAGATTTTTGTATATCCCTCTGTTTCCCAGACACCAGTCCATTCTTTGGGAATGGTGACGGCTTCACCGGCATTGATAACCTGGACGGAACCATCGGCAGACGTCAACGTGACACTTCCTTTAAGAAAATACATAAACTCGTCAACACCATAAGCGTCGTCAATTTCAAAACGGCTCGCGCCTGCCTGATACATCCCACTATCAAATTTTCGGTCACTCGAGAGCATTGTACGGACATCTAGTGCGCCGCTTTCTTCTTTAATCATTGTATCGCGTTCGAAAATCTTCCCAGCCACTTCGTCTTTAGATATTTTAGACGGGATAATCACATTTGCCGCCAATGCGGGGGCAATCATCAGGGTAAAAAGTCCAACGCTTAATTTCAGTATTTTATTCATTTTTATTCCTCTCATTAACTCATGTCTTTTATAATGCGCTTTAGGAGCGCTATGGTGGCATGGATGCCGTCATATTCGCTTAAACTATCGCCTTCATATTCAATTCCAAGATAGCCCGAGTATCCTGCGTCCGCGACAATTCTCAGAAGTCGATCAAAATCAATATCCGGCTCGTTGCCATTTTCGTCAAAATTAAACGATTTTACACTGACCGCCTTGGCGTAAGGCATAAGTTCTTTAACACCAAGATATTTATCATATTCTTCGTTCTCGCTTATGGCGAAATTGCCAAAATCAGGAAGCGTTCCCACCCGCGGATGGTTTGCCGTATCCATGACCGATGCCAACCATTTACCGTTGCTTGACAGACCGCCGTGATTTTCGACGATAACATTGATGCCCGACTTATCGGCATATTCGGCAAGGCGCACAAGACCGTCGGCGGATAATTCGCGCTGCTCGTCCCATGTGCCGGAACTTTGGGCATTCACACGGACCGAATGACAACCAAGATAGGCCGCAGCATCAACCCACTGATGATGGCGCTCAATGGCCATTGATCTTTCCTGCGCGTCAGGATGGCCCAACGCCCCTTCCCAGTCACACATAATCAGGAGGCTTTTTACACCCTCACCATCGGCGATGGTTTTTAGCTCAGACAAATACCGCTCGTCCCGCGCCCGATCAAAAAAGAAGGTGTTTACATATTCGACCGCGTCTAAATCAAATTCCTGCCTGGCAATGCGCGGAAAATCAAGGTTGGTTAGATCGCCTTTAAGATAGGCGCCCAAATCAGCTCGATAAGCGTCCCGTCTTGCAGCTTCACTTTCAAAACGTCCCGCACCACCACCGAAAATATGTTTATGAATTGACCATTCAGCGAGAGAGATCTTAAAATCTGGTGCTATTTTTTTCTCAACCTCAGATGAGCAACCCGGTAATGCCGCCATGGCACCTGCGCCGATGAGTATCTTGCTACCAGTAGATACAAAGCGGCGACGTGTATAATTGTTTTTCATCATTAATTTCCCTTTTTATCCCTCGCCAAACAATAAATGATCCGATTGAAAGAGTCCACACATGCAAGACTATTCAGTTTAGGTTCAGATAGTTGATTTATAGTGATTTACAGGTGATAGGGTTATATAGATTAAGGAAGGACGTTAGAATGAGTATAGTAAACACATTCCTAAGCAAGTCGGCAATAGTAGCCGGACTTATTGCCATGACCCTTACGACACTACCCGTATCAAACGCGACCGCGCAGGTGAACAGTCGAGTGGTCGGAAATCACAATAATGTTGTTATCAATAACAACCGTGGCGGTGGTCGCGGCGGCTATAACCGCGGATATCGCGGACATAGAGGTGGCGGCAATGGCGGCGCGCTTTTGGCTGGTGTCGTTGGCGGGGCAATCTTATTTTCTGCCTTAAATAGCAGCCGCAGCAGCAGATATGACAATCATTATTACGATCGCCCACGTTATAGCAGCAGGGTTGATGTCAGATACGGCTACGGTCAACCTAGGTACGGCTATCCATATGACCGTTATAGACCGAGAACACGTGTCGTTTACGTAGATAGACCCGTTGAAACCGTAGCACCCGTTTACGCACAACCAACCCAAGCATATTATAATCAGCAACCCGTTTCTAACGGATATCAGCAACAGCAGCAGAGGCAAAATTCAAGCTGCATGCAATCACGGGAATATCAGAGCACCATTGAGGTTGGCGGCAGGTCTGTTCCTGCCTACGGTCAAGCCTGTCTGCAACCGGATGGCAGTTGGAAGTTTGGTGATCCAATCGCTGAACCTGGTTTTTAATCGACACCAATTATCTAGAATGAAGATACCCGCAAAACCAGCGGGTATTTTTATATACTATTTTGTTTTTTAGTTTAACATTTCTCGGTTACTTCTATAGACCCAAAGCGGGCCTTCAATTATATCAAAATAAAAATTCAATATATTTAATATTTAAATGATAACCATTAAATATATTCATTATTTAAATATATAAAAATCTGTATTATTGGATACAGATTTAATAATGAGTCGTTTTGGAGTAGAACGATGAAACAAAATAAAACAAGTAAACCTGTTGAGGCTTACCTTAAAAGAAACATAGATTACTATGACTATCAAGATTTTGATGACGACTACTATCACGACATGATAGAAGAAAGAAACAATAGTCTGACCAAACGTCATCGCTTCCCACGCAAAAATGCCCGACATGCACGTGCATTCAACAATTTTGGGACAGACTAGAAACAAGTTCACAATCTGAGGGACTGATATTCAAGCCGCTCTTTTATACCTGATATTGATCTATCCGAGGTATTTTTGAGCGGCTTGTTATATATGGATCGAAAATTGTCAGCTTTATCACCTTCAAAAAATATGAGCTAAATAAATTGCTTCCCTTGATTATTCTACGATGACAAGTGGATCATGCAACCTACTAAAACTGGAAAAATTATGAAAATCGGTATTTTATCACGCAATCCAAAATTATATTCTACCAATAGGCTCGTCGAAGCCGCGACAAAAAGAGGTCATGATGTGAAAGTTGTTGATATTCTTAAATGCTATATGAATATCACGGCCAATAAGCCTACAGTATATTATAAACCTAAACAGACAAGAGAACAGCTTGTTTTTGACGCTGTTATTCCCCGAATTGGTGCATCTGTAACCGCATATGGTACAGCTGTTCTTCGTCAGTTCGAGGTTGGAGGGGTGTATTCAATCAACGAATCTATTGCTATTGCAAGGTCGCGTGACAAACTTCGTGCACATCAGTTGCTCGCCCGTAAAGGTGTTGGCATGCCCATTACAGGTTATGCACATGGTGCAAACGCAACCAACGATTTGATCGATTTTGTTGGTGGGGCGCCTGTCGTCGTCAAAATAATGGAGAGCACCCACGGCAATGGTGTGGTTCTTGCTGAAACCAAGAAAGCAGCTGAAAGTTTGATCAATGCGTTTAGAGGATTGGATGCGAACTTTCTTGTTCAGGAATTTATCAAGGAATCAGGAGGGTCGGACATTAGATGTTTTGTGGTGGGGGATAAAGTGGTTGCGGCGATGAAACGCCAAGGACAAGAAGGCGAATTTCGTTCAAATCTGCATATGGGGGGAACAGCAACGGTGGTTAAGTTAACTCCCGAAGAACGCGCGATGGCCGTAAAGGCATCCAAAACTATTGGCTTGGATGTAGCAGGTGTTGATATTTTACGTTCAGAACGCGGGCCACTTGTGTTGGAAGTCAACTCATCTCCCGGACTTCAGGGTATTGAAAAATATACGTCAATTGATGTAGCGGATAAGATAATTGCCTATATTGAAAAAGGTAGCCAAAAAGGACCAAATAAAATGAAGGGTAAAGGGTAACCTCCAATGAATAATGCAAATGAGACGCTTGAAATTTCAGGTGTCAGCATTCCTGCGGGAAAGCGAAAAAAAATAGACGTACCAATAGCCGAGCTGTTTGATTACACAAAGATGTCCATCCCGGTAGAGGTTGTGCGTGGAAAAGAACCTGGCCCAGTGTTATTTGTGTCAGCAGCCATACATGGTGACGAGCTTAACGGTGTGGAAGTTATAAAAAGACTGCTGGCAAACAAGCGGATAAATTCAAAATTGCAAGGCACTTTGATTGCGGTACCAATCGTTAATGCCTATGGATTTAACCGTAACTCGCGCTATTTGCCCGACAGACGTGATCTGAACCGCTGTTTCCCGGGGTCTGCGAAGGGCCCCTTGGGCTATCAGATAGCGCATACCTTTATGAAAGAAATTGTGGAAAAATCTACACACGGAATTGATTTGCATACAGGAGCAATCCACCGAACAAACCTGCCGCAAATTCGTGCCTGTCTTGATGACGAGGAAACATCTCGTCTGGCAAACTCATTTGGTGTTCCCGTTATAATCAATTCAAATATCCGCGATGGATCGTTACGACAAGCCGCACTGGATAAAGGGATACCAATGCTCCTCTTTGAAGGCGGTGAAGCGCTTCGCCACGAAGAAAAGGTCATCAAGACTGCACTAATGGGCATTCTTGCTGTAATGGAATCAATCAACATGCTTCCCAGCAAGGAGAAAAAGCGTTTACACCGACACAAGGAAGTTTATACCGCACGTTCAAGTCACTGGATCAGAGCGCCACAAAGCGGAAGCTTGCGAGTACACATAAAGCTTGGCGCCAAAATAGTAAAAGGGCAGTTGCTCGCCACTATTTCAGACCCATATGGTAGCAACGCAATAAGAGTGGAAAGCAGGAAAACGGGTATTGTTATAGGCATGACGATGTTACCTCTTTTGAACAAGGGGGACGCAATGTTCCACATTGCCACTTTCCAGGATTCTGAAGCGGTTGAAGAAAGGCTAGAAATATTTGATGTGGCGTTGGATACTGAATGAGGCTTAAGGCAAAGGGTTGAAATTTCTAAATTGAATGGTTCAAGTGATGTTTAACTTATGTACATAAATCAACTTCATTAATTCTCAGTATTAATTATTTTTACTGGGTCCGACAATGTCAGTATATTTGAAGATTGTACATTGGAGCTAAAAATAAAATCATTATCTTTCAGTGTAGTTCTACAGATATTCATAATATTATTTTTTACCAGCCAGAAATCAGCTTCCTTGTCAAAAGTATCAATCCAATAATAAACTTTTAACTCAACATACTGAGGTGTGAATCCGGAAATTGATGCAACACAGGGCGGATCGCCAAGCACTTTGTCGACCCCCTGAATTTTTTCTTTTAAAAGTGAACATGCCAAGGCTGCATCATTATCATAATCAATCCCTATGACAAATGAATGACGCCTAAGGCCGTCCATGGTGTAATTTAAAAGCGGTTGGTTAAATAATGTAGCATTGGGAACAAATATATCTATACCGTCATATGTGCGAATATGGGTATGTCGCAACTCCACTTCTTGAACCACCCCTTCAAGCCCTTCTGTTGCGATTAAGTCGCCTGTTCTGAAGGGCTTGCTAAAAGCTAAATAGATTCCTGCTAGGATATTTTCACCAATATCTCTAAACGCAATGCCAAAAGCCAAAGCGGTGATGCCACCGCCTGTCAACAGCCCTATAGACGCTGCCTGCAAATCGAGAATATTTAACGCTATCGAAAATCCAATGAGAACAAAAATAACAACAACTATTTTCCGGAAGAAGTTTCTATGAGTAGCAGATAACGCACTCTTGCGCAGGAACCGTAAAAAAATATTACCGATAAAGCGCCCTAGGATGTACATTACAACCAGAACAAGTATGGCTATCACCACTTGTGGCATAAATTCAATTACATTTATAAGTGAACTTTCCAATGTTCTTGTGGCTTGCTCCATTCAGTATTCCTATTTCTCTATTACTTTTTGAAGATTAATCTTCACTCGGTTTTTTTGCATCGGTGTTTTTATGTACTCCAATAACATAGCCAATGATCAAGCCCGTAATCACAGCAAATATTATGACCGCAATTCTTCGAGATTGGAATGACCAAAAAAGAAAACTGAGTTCCACACTTCCCATATTTTGAACGGCAAAAAGTAAAAGAAATGCTCCCAGTGCTAACGCAAGATAATGTTTGAACTTTTTCATGAGAGTAATCCCTATTTAATTTACCCTATTATAGGCTTAATCGATGAAACCCACAACCTAGATATAATAAGGTAAAACGAGCCCTCATCGGACTAGAACATTTAAAGTTATTGATAATTAAAGCCTGGAAAAGGTCATCGCCTGAGTGTCCACTTTTGATCGACAGCAGATAATTGATCACACTATCATTAGAATTATTTGTCTGTGTCAATTTTAAAGGGGGAGAAGTCGGTTTTGTTGTCGAATATTTCGACGTTTTCGGCCTTTTTAAGCACAGCAACGATTTTATAGGTAACTGGCGTAAGCACCGCCTCCCATCCGACTTTGATGAGGAAGTTTGAAAACATTACCATCATCAGGATATCATTTTCCCAAAGTCCAAAAAATGCGACCGGATAAAAGATCAGACTATCGGCACCCTGCCCGACAATTGTTGATCCTATGGTGCGGGTCCAAAGATGCTTACCCTTTGTCCAGATTTTCATGCGCGCCATAACATAGGCATTGATCATTTCGCCTGTGAAAAATGCGATCAGTGATGCGAGGACTATACGGGGCACCTGACCGAAAATAAGTGCGTAAGCTTCCTGACCTTGCCAACCCGGTGCAGGCGGAAGTTCAACAATAATGAAGCTCATGATGCTGGCAAAAAATACACCGATGAAACCGACCCAAATAACCTTCCGGGCGCGAGCATAACCGTAAACTTCGGTAAGGACATCGCCAAAAACGTAGGACAGGGGGAAAAATAGCACCCCTGCCCCATAGATAAAATTTTCACCAAAAAGATTTATGGTCGCGAGCTTGGCCGGACCAATAATATTGGAGCAGATGAGGACCACCACGAAGGCGGCCATCATCAGATCATAATATTTAAATCTATGCCCCGTACTCGTCAATGGGCCTAGAACCGCGAGCTGGCAAGTTTAACGTCAGAGTTGGCCCACATGGCATTATAGCGAGCCAAGAATTCTTCGGCCATCGCATCTTTTTGCTGTGCCTTTAGGGCTTGATACATTCCGTAAAGGGAATAGGCATTTTCGGGGTTATGCTTGAGATCTTCCCAGTAAACCACCTCGGCTTCTACGGGACGACCTGCGTCAAGCAGAACTGCGCCTAGTACATGACGTGTAGGGAAATACCATGATGGCGGCTCATTATAAACAAGGCTGTCTTCCATGCGAACGGCACGACCAAGATGGTAAAGCGCCATATCGTAATTTCCTTTTTTGGCTTCTATTTCACCTGCCACTAGCTGTTGCGCGATGGTAAGAAGGCCGCCGACATCCTGAAAATCCTGATAGCCCGGCATGCCTTCGCGTAGCTTGACGACCAGTTCATCAAGAGCAGCATATTCTTTTTCAGCTTCCGCCATATTTCCTGTATGAAGATATGCGAGCGAGCGGCCATAATGCCATACGCCGGTCATGAACTGAGCGCGCATAAATGGCTTTTCCAGCTCAAGGATATCATCCCACATGCCAAAGCGTGTCATGACAAAAATCGGCTGTGAGCGGAATGTCTCATTTAAACCCCAGGTGTTAGAACGAGATCCCGCCTCGATTTTATTTTTAACCTTCCAAGCGGCTTCAAGAGATTCGCCGCTACGCCCCGTATACATGGATGACCATGCAAGGAAATGCAGATTATGGGGATAGTAAGCCAGCGGATAAAGCCCCTGTGCATTACACTGGACGATATAATCTTCATCAACCATAGCAGCGATGACATTTGTATCATAGGCATCCTGATAACGACCAACGCGCATAAATATATGAGACGGCATATGAACAAGGTGGCCGGCCCCTGGAAGCTGCGGCGCTAGATTATCTGCACTTGCTTCCGCGATTTCCGGGCGCATACTTTCCGCGATATGGATATGATAGTGAAGTGCGGCAGCGTGATTAGGATGATTGGCGATAACACCTTCCAACACGTCGATAATCTGTTCTGTGCGACCTTTGGTGCTACCGTCCAAATTCCAATAATCCCACGGCTGTGCGTTCATTGCCGCACCAGCAAAAAGAACTGCGGCGTCCGGATCATCGGGATATTTGTTCATCAATTTTTCCATGGCCACAACATACGCTTCATCAAGCTCTTCGCGAGGAATGGAAAGATCGGTGTTGTAGCGCGCAGCAAGCGCGTCAATATAATCTGCTTCGCGTTGGCTTACCTGATCTTTTAAGGATACGGCCATGCCGATCGCGTAGTTGGCCTGTTCCATAGAATTAACAAGCATAGGCAGATTAAGATTGCGACCAAGGGTCAGTGCCCAGCCCCAATAGGCCATGGCATTGTTTGGGTCGAGTCTGATGGCCTCTTTAAAAGAGCGCATGGCTTCCGAATGATTGAATGCGACGACAAGACGAAAGCCCTGATCGAAGAAATATTGCGACTCAGCGTTATCGGTACTGACCGCGAAACTATAATTTCCAAGACCAGTAAGCTTTGGTGAAAGTGGTCCTGTTGCTGTCTTAGGATCAGCATTTAATGCTGTTGGATCAAATACTTGCGCACTTGAAACAGATGATATTGAAGCGAGGACAACAGCCCCCATAAGGATTTTTTTTAACATAATACCCCTTGATGAATGTGATTGTGTTGTTATTTTATCATTTAACGTTGCGCCAATGATACCTAATTGAAAGCAAGCTTTCAATTAGGTAGGCGTAAGTTTTTTACTCACAGTGTGAGGAAAGTGATTATTTGATACGAGAACTGGTAAGCTTCACGTCCGAATCTTTCCACGCATCTTCGTAAAGTGCCAGATATTCCGCAGCCAGTTCACCCTTACCTTGTGCCAACATACTTTGATAAAGTCCAAAGTAGGAATAGGCATTTTTTGGATTATGTTGAAGATCCGCCCAATAGACGGTTTCCGCTTCTCTTACCCGACCCGCTTCCATCAAAATTGCCCCAAGCGCGTGACGGGTTGGGAATTGCCACGCTGGTGGCTCGGAATACGTATCGCTATCTTCAAGCCTCACAGCATTGCTCAAATGATACACTGCTTGATCATAGTCGCCTTTTTTCGCAGAAACCTCACCCATGACATACTGTTCGCCAATGATCAATGTATCACGGGGAATTCTAAGTCCTTCGGTATTATAGCCGGGTAGTCCAGCTTTAAAATCAGCCGCGATTTTGCTCAGTTCAGCCATCTCCGCTTCAGCTTTTTCCATTTCCCCGGTATGGAGATAAGCTAGGCTGCGGCCATAATGCCACATACCAGTTAAGAAGCGCGCTTTCATAAATGGTTTTGGCATTTCCAGTATTTCGTCCCACTTACCAAAACGCACCATGACGTAAATCGGCTGAGAGCGGAAATACTCATTTCCAGACCCCCATGATGTCTTGCGGACACCACGTTCCAGATACGCCTTCACCTTCATAGCTGCATCAATAGAATTTTGACTGCGGCCAGTAAACATGGACGACCAGGAAAGAAAGTGAATATTGTGGGGATAATACATGAGCGGATAAACGCTTTGACGTTTGGTCTGTTCGATATATTCTTCGTCAACCTTCACGGCTTTTACGTTAATATCATAAGCATCCTGATAACGACCAACGCGAATGTAAATATGCGATGGCATATGAACCAAATGCCCTGCCCCCGGCATGGTCGGCGCTAGCGCGTCCGCACTATTTTCCGCAAGCCACGGTTTTTTAAACTCCGTGATGTGAATATGATAATGAAGCGCCGCCGAGTGGTTCGGATCGCGAGCAATGACGCTATCCAGAACGGCCAACGCTTTTTCGGTGTTTCCTTTTGGTGTACCGTCAAGGTACCAGTAATCCCAGGGCTGCGCATTCATAGCGGCGGAAACATAGAGCACTGCGGCATCAAGATCATCCGGGTATTTATTCATCAATTCTTCTGTAGCCTCGATATAGGCCTGATCAAGAATATCTCTGGAAATTGAAAGATCATCGTCGTACCGGGCTTCCAACGTTTCGATATAATCCCGCTCCCGCTCAGATACTTTGTCTTTCAGCGAACTGGCCATATTGATAGCATGATTGGCCTGATCAGCTGAATTCATCATCATGGGAATATTAAGATTACGACCAAGGGCCAGTGCCCAGCCCCAATAGGCCATGGCATTGTTTGGATCTAGTCGCACCGCTTCCTTAAATGACCTGAGCGCTTCCGAGTGGTTAAAACCAACCACTAGACGCATTCCCTGATCAAAGAAATACTGCGACTGTTCGTTATCAGTGGTGACCTTAAAATGATAATCACCCAGACCAGTTAGAACCGGAGACAATGGCCCCTCGGCTGTGGTCGGATCAGCGATAAGTGCCGCCGGATCATAAACCTGTGCGCTTAAAATTTGAGTTACGCTTAACGTGAGGATTAACCCTGAAATAATCCTTTTATACATTGATGTTCTCCCATCATTTGTGTGTTTTTCGGGAGCATATCATAAGATGGATTTAATGTATATTTTTTCTAAGTAACGGCACCAACCTGTTTAAATTCGGGCTTATCCCAACCGCCATCTTCCATGATATGTACCAGTCGATCCACCGCATCCCAGACGTTCACATATGACACATAAAGCGGCGTAAAGCCAAAGCGCATAATATCCGGAGCACGAAAATCGCCAATCACTCCAGCGGCAATAAGCGCCTGCATAATGGGAAATCCGTTTTCACTGCTGAAGGAAACTTGACTGCCGCGGCGAGCGTGTTCTTTTGGCGTGACGATTTCAAAGTCATAATCACCGAGCCGTTCTTCAATAAGTTGAATGAACAAATCACAAAGTTTAAGCGATTTTTTTCTGATCTCGTTCATGTCTGCGCGCATAAAAATATCGAGCCCGACTTCTGACATGGCTAGCGATACAATCGGTTCGGTTCCAGTACTAAACTGCCGTATATCCTTGCGTGGTCTATAGTCCCTCTCAAATCCAAACGGCGCATCATGGCCCCACCAACCAGTGAGCGGCTGAAGCGCAATTCCCTGATGACGTTTTGCCACGAACATAAAAGACTGCGAACCCGGACCACCGTTCAAATATTTATACGTGCAGCCAAGGGCAAAATCGACATTGCAGCCATTAAGGTCAACCGGCAGCGCGCCAGCACTATGACAAAGATCCCAAACCACCAGCGCGCCGACATCGTGAGTTTTTTTGGTGATCGCCGCCATATCGTGAAGATGACCCGTTTTATAATGAACATGCGTTAGGCAAACACATGCCACATCATCATCAATGGCATCCAGTATGTCACCGTCTTCGGCAAATCTGATCTCATGACCACGGCCAAGCTGCTTGATAAGCCCCTGAACCATATAGTTATCGGTAGGGAAGTTACTACCTTCCATAACGATGACTTTGCGGTCGGGCCGCATTTCAAGCGCAGCAGCGACCAGCTTATAAACATTTAAGCCCGTGGCATCGGCATAAATCACTTCGCCTTTATCGGCGCCGATCAGTGTCGCTGTTTTATCACCGAGCTTTTCAACAAGATTAAACCAGCCCGCCTTGTTCCAGCTTTTAATCAGATCAGTACCCCATTCCTTTTCAATAACTTCAAGTGCTCGGGCTTTCGCCGCTTTGGGCATGGCGCCGAGGCTGTTACCGTCAAAATAAATCATCCCGTCAGGGATATGAAATTCATCAGCAAACGGGGCAAGTACGTCATCATTATCAAGAGCAACAAAATCTTCGCGGGTCAATGGCATCTTATTCGGTCCGTATTATTTTAAATATTGAACAATACCATTGTTCTATTGTGCCTACCATGTAAAAATATGCACTCACTTATAACATATTTATTATATCGGATTAGCCATTGAGACCTTACACAACCATGGATCATGAAACACTGGAACGCGAATATAGCCCCAGCAGTTGTATCGACGATATCATGGTCTATATCGATCAATATACTGAACAAAGCGCGGTTGCTCGCGAGATACTGAAAGACCGTATCAGACCCAATATTAAATACGGCCCAGAAGATCGGGAGTACATGGACATGTTTATTCCAAAAGGCGAAGGCCCGTTTCCTGTTCACATCTTTATCCATGGTGGTTACTGGCAGCAGCTCTCTAAAGACGAAAGCTGCTTTGCAGCGCCGAATTTCGTGGATCATGGTGTGATATTTATCGCTCTTGATTATACACTCGCTCCCGACGCGACCATGTATGAAATTGTCGATCAGGCCCGCGGGGGTGTTATATCGGTCTTGAAAAATGCGCATAAATTTGGCGGGGATCCGGGCAACATCACCATTTCCGGCAGTTCTGCTGGCGGGCACCTTGTCGGCGAAGTGCTGAGTATGGATTGGAAAAGTTACGGTTATGAGCGCTGCCCTTTGAAAGGTGCATTAGCAATCAGTGGCGTTTTTGACTTGGAACCAATGGTGAAAACCTACGTCAACGATCCTCTTAAAATGACCGTCGATGATGCCCGTGTGTTAAGCCCTCTTCACCACATCCCCAAGGAATGCTGCCCAATTGTCGTGACCTACGGTGAAAATGAAACCTCGGAATTTAAACGCCAAACCCACGAATATATGGATGCCTGCTTACGCGCTGGACTTGGTTGTCGCTATATTGATATGCCATCGGTCAATCACTTTGATATTGTGCTGGATCTCAACAAAAAAGACAGCCCGCTATTCCAGGCTGTCTTACATCAAATTGAAGCTTAAGCTTCGGGCATCAAATTGAAGCTTAAACTTCGAACATCAGATTGAGGCTTAAACTTCGGACATCAGATTGAGGCTTAAGCCGCCGATTTTTTAGCTTGTTTTGCTTTTGCAATGATTTCTTCCGCCATTTCGTCGGCAACCACGTTTGTTGGGCGTTCTTCCTTTTCGGCACGCTCAAAAATATGGATCAGGGTGTTATAAATGTTATCCACTTTCTTATTGACCCAGTCGACGTCATAATCACCCGTGGTTTCGCCGGATACATTGATAATACCGCCTGCATTTATAACATAATCCGGTGCAAATAAAATACCCCGGTCCATAAGACGGACACCGTGACTATCGTTTGCAAGTTGATTATTGGCACCACCAGCAATGATACTGGTATTAAGATGAGTAATGGTTTCATCATTAAGGACTGCGCCAAGGGCACAAGGGCTCACCACATCCGCCTTAACCTTTAAAATTTCATCCGGTGAGACGACCGTCGCACCAAAACGCTGCACAGCTTCATCGAGATGCTCCTGAACGATATCACTGACGATCAGCTTTACGCCGTCCTTATGAAGAAGTTCACATAGATACATACCCACATGACCAACCCCCTGAACGGCTATCGTCAATCCCTCAAGGCTATCTTTGCCGAGCTTATATTTAACAGCGGCTTTAATACCGTTATAAATCCCTTTGGCTGTAAATGGTGATGGATCGCCGCTGGCATGATCGCCGTGAGGAAGTCCTGCCACATAATCTGTTTCTGTCGCTATCGTCATCATGTCAGCTTCGGTCATACCAACATCTTCCGCGGTGATGTATTTCCCGCCCAAGCTATCAACGCAGCGACCAAACGCTTTAAAGAGCGCATCGGACTTATCAGTTTTTGAATTGGCGATGATCACACCCTTGCCACCGCCAAGTGGAAGGCCCGCCATGGCGTTTTTATAGCTCATGCCACGGGCAAGGCGCAGGGCATCATTCATGGCGTCCATTTCGTTATCATAGGGCCACATGCGGCAGCCACCGGTCGCTGGACCTAGCGATGTATCATGAACGGCGATGAAAGCTTTTAGTCCGCTTTCCTTATCATTAAAATAGGCAAGTTGCTCGTGGCCCCGGAACTGATTTTTATCAATCATTTTAACACTCGTTTTTTAACTGGCTGCTCTTAAATCAATGTTCACTTCAAGCTCTTTAAAAAGTTTATCGAGCTTTTCTTTACCAGCGACAATATTTTTTTCCTTAACATGCCCATAACCCTTATAAGATAATGGCATCTCAAGAATTTCAAGGCACAACTGGTAATTCTCTTTGTTTAATTTGTCGAGCACTATTTGAACTTGATCCTCATATTCTTTTATAAGTGACCTTTCCATTTTTCGTTCTGCCGAATAGCCGAATATATCAAACACACCACCACGCAGGAATTTGAATTTGGCGATAAGCTTCAAAGCGCTCATCATCCACGGCCCAAATTCACGCTTTTTAATCTTGCCAGTGATTTTGTCTTTCTTTTCAAAAATCGGCGGGGCCATATGAAACTTGAGCTTGAAATCGCCACTGAACTGGGCATTTAATTTCTGCTTAAAGGTTCCGTCCGTATAAAGGCGTGCCACTTCATACTCGTCCTTGATGGCGAGCAGTTTATGATAGCTTTTTGCCACCGCATTATAGATCTTATCCTGATCAACTTTTTTAACAGTTTGCAACAGCTTAAGATATTTTTGACTAAGAGTTGCGTCCTGATACTGCTCCAGCATCTCTGCTCTTTTTTCAATGATATCAATGGGGTCTACCGATACTTGATCATGAACCATCGCCCCCATATATGGCTTGACGAATTTCTGGAGCAAGGCCATATCATGCGCCGCAAGCCGTCCGCAGGCAAATGTTTTCTTGTTGGCTGCAACCGCGACACCGTTGAGTTCAATAGCGCGCATGATTGCATCGTAAGATAGCGGGATTAATCCTTTTTGCCAGGCGTAGCCCATAATGAAGACATTGGTGGCGATACCGTCACCAAGCAATATGGTTGCAAGCTCTGTTGCTTCCACATAATGGCGATCACTATCGAGTGTGTGCGCTTCAATGGCACGTTTTAGATTTTCCTGCTGGAAATCAATCGAATTATTTTCCACAAACGCTGAAACTGGTGAATTGTGAGAGTTGATCACCGCCTTCGTACGGTCGCTGCGCACGCTTTCAACGGCATTCGGACTTGCCGCGACCACAAGATCACATGCGATCAAAAGATCAGTACAGCCAGTCATAATATGCGGTGTTCGCAGTATTTCGATATCTTTACCAAGTCGTACATGTGAAAGTACCGCGCCGCCCTTTTGTGCCAGTCCCGTCATATCAAGCAAATTACTGGCGAGCCCGTCAATATGCGCGGCCATACCGAGGATACCACCAATAGTCAGCACCCCGGTGCCGCCAACGCCGGTCACGAGAATATTATATTCTGTGTCGACCACGCCCACTTCCGGCATCGGAATATCCGCGATCAAATCGTCAAGCCCGGTGACTTTCGGCTTTTTAAGCTCGCCGCCGATGACACTGACGAAGGACGGGCAGAAACCTTCCACACAGCTATAATCTTTGTTGCAGCTTGACTGGTTTATGGTGCGCTTGCGACCATATTCAGTTTCAAGCGGCTCCACAGAAACACAGTTTGATTTTACCGAACAATCCCCACATCCTTCGCACACCGCATCATTGATAAAAATACGTTTATCAGGATCAGGGAACGTACCACGCTTGCGGCGGCGGCGCTTTTCTGCGGCGCAGGTTTGGTCAAAAATGATAATTGAGCAGCCTTTGGTTTCTCGCGCCTTGAGCTGTATGCCTTCAAGCTGATCACGGTAAAGGATCGGGATATCAGCGGCGATCGCACCGCGGTCTTTATAGCGGTCAAGATCTTCGGTGAGTATCCAGATGTTTTTAACCCCTTCGCCGCACATTTGTTGGGCGATCATCTCAACCGTTAGACCGCCTTCCACTGGCTGTCCGCCAGTCATGGCCACAGCGTCATTATAAAGAATTTTATAGGTAATATTGACTTTAGCGGCGATGCTGGCACGAATGGCAAGAATGCCCGAATGCTGATATGTGCCGTCACCAAGGTTGGTGAATATATGTTTTTCGTCGGTAAACGGTGCCTGCCCAATCCATGGCACGCCTTCACCGCCCATTTGAGTAAAGGTATCGGTACTACGGTCCATCCACATGGCCATGATATGACAGCCAATGCCAGCAGTAGCACGGCTTCCTTCTGGAACGACCGTTGATGAATTATGCGGACAACCCGAACAGAAATATGGCTTTCGGAGCAGCGGCGATTGATATTCCGCCTGCATGGCTTCACGGCGATCAAAATAATTACGGGCAAATTCGACCATTTCGCCTTTATAAAAATGGGATATGCGATCGGCAATCACATGGGTGATAAGCCCTACACCGAGCTCATTTTCCGGCGGTAATAACCACTGACCCTTTTCATCATATTTACCAACCACCTGCGGGCGCTTATCCGCTTGCCAGTTGAACAGTTGTTGTTTAAGTTGATTTTCAATAAGCTCGCGTTTTTCTTCAACAATAAGAATTTCTTCAAGGCCTTCGCAGAAATCTCTGATCCCCTCCGGTTCCAGCGGCCATGGCATACCGACCTTATAAAGCCTTAGTCCAATGCGCTCTGCCACCGCTTCGTCGATGCCAAGTTCATAAAGGGCTTGACGGACATCGCCGTAGGTCTTACCGCTTGTGATAATTCCGAAACGCGGTTTTGTGCTGTCCCATACGGTGCGGTCGAGTTTGTTTTTCTTACCAAACGCCAGCGCAGCAAATAATTTATAACGTTGAAGCCTGAAATCCTGATCACGCCAGACATCAGCGGGGCGAATATGAACACCGCCTTCCGGCATTTCGAATTCATCATCACCGGGGATAAGGATTTTTCTATTTTCACGGTTGAGATCAACGACACCAGTACTTTCAGCGGTATCAGACGTGACCTTAAACGCGGTCCAGCACCCAGAATAACGCGACATTGCGATACCAAGCAGGCCATATTCAACAAATTCCTGCATATTGGCCGGATAAAGCATGGGAAGCATAGTCGAATAAAATGTGTGGTCAGATTGATGCGGAATGGTTGATGATTTACAAGCGTGATCATCGCCTGCGATCGCGAGCACGCCACCGAGCGGGCTGGTGCCGGCGGCATTGGCATGACGAAATACATCACCACTTCGATCCACGCCCGGTCCTTTACCGTACCATATGCCAAACACACCATCATGCTTGGCACCCTTATACATATTAACCTGCTGGGTGCCCCAGACGGCCGTGGCGCCAAGCTCTTCATTGATGCCTTCCTCGAAATAAATATTTTCAGCGCGCAAATATTTTTCTGCCTTGTGAAGTGCCGCGTCATAATGACCAAGAGGCGAACCGCGATATCCGGAAATAAACCCAGCGGTATTAAGCCCCGCAGCATTATCCCGCCAGCGCTGCGCCAACGGGATGCGCACAAGCGCCTGAATCGCCGTCATATACGCGCGGCCCTCGGCCAATTCATATTTATCGTTTAAGGAAATCTCAATGCCCATGGCGAACACTCCGATATATTATTTATATAAAGGTCAATTATTACATATTTCTAGCGAAATTTGCTTTCTATTTTTGACTATATTGCCTATATTAGGAAATATTATATCTTATTTTTACATTTTAAGGTTATTTTTATGCTTATAAAATTAAGCGACATTGATAAGAAAATATTGGACGCCATCCAACATGACGCCAGCATCACCAATGCGGAGCTCGCGGAGCTGGTCGGCCTGTCGGCCGCGCCGTGCTGGCGCCGCATTAAAAATCTGGAAGAACGCGGCATCATTTCAAAACGGGTTGGACTACTTGATCCAAAAACACTTGGTCTTAACATAACAGCATTTGCCAATGTAAAACTGAGCCATGTTCAGGAAAATGCCCTTGAAGAATTTGAAAAAGAAGTCGTTAAATTCGCCGAGGTCACAGAATGCTATATCATCAGCGGATCAATGGATTTCCTCCTGCGCATCGTCACCGAAAACATGCAGTCTTACGAAAGCTTCCTGCGCAAGAAACTACTGAGGTTGCCGATGGTTTCTGAGGTCAATTCTCACTTCGCGGTAACACAGGTGAAATATACGACTGCCGTTCCGCTGGAGTTATCGAGCTAATCCACCTTCTCCGCAAGAACCGCCGCAATCGTCGCAATGCCGTCTATAAAATTACCGACGCGGATGTTTTCGTTGGGACTGTGTTGGTTATTGTCGGGGTTTACGGTTGGCACACTGAGCGCCGGAATATCGAGCGTATCGACGAAGGGCGAAATTGGGATTGAGCCGCCCATGGTGCGCAGCATGATCGGGGCTGATCCGTTGAGGTGGGCCAAGGCGCTTTTGGCGAAGTTACCGGCAAGGCTGTCAAAATCGGTTCTGAACGCGGGGTAAGATATGGAATAGTTCATTTGCACATAGCGTTTTTGTTCCATGCGCTCTGCATCAGTCGGTTCGTGGTCGATGATGGCGTAGCCGAGCGCTTCGATGTGATCATTAATCAGACCAATAAGATAAACCGGGTCGCTTTCTTTGACCAGACGGATATCGATTTCTGCTGTGGCGTCCGGCGGGATGATGGTGCGGGACTGAGTGCCGACCCAGGCACTACTTAGTCCGCGGATATTCAAGGATGGATACTGGATTGATGCCTCTAAGCTATCTGCCACCGCATCCGGTATGGAAAAGCCCATTTGTTTGCGCATTTCGGCTTCGTTGTTGGGAACGGCGTCGAGAATGGCCTGAGCCTTCGGTGAAATTTCGATGCCTTTATAAAACCCTGGTATGGTCACGCGACCGTCGGGGGATTTCATACTGGCAAGTATATGCGACATATGAAAGGCCGGGTTCGGGGCATAATTACCGTAATGGCCGCTATGTTGGGCCACTTTTGGGCCAAAGGTTTTTAGGGTAATTTCCGCGATGCCGCGCGCGCCAAATGATAATGTTGGGCCGCCTGATCTATGGGGCGGGCCGTCAAAGATCAGCAGCATGTCTGATGCCAGTTCTTCACGGTTATCTATGACTGCCTGCGGCAAATGCGGTGATGACAGCTCTTCTTCGGTGTCGATCACCACTTTAAGGTTAAAATCGGTGGTGATACCAAGATTTTCAAGCACATCCAGCGCCATCAGGAACTAGGTATTTGGCCCCTTGCTATCGGACGCGGAGCGCGCATATATCCGCCAGTCCGGGTTTATCTCACCCTTGAGACTATCCCACGGGATGTCCTGCCATTTGCCGTTTTCCCATGTGTTGGTATCCGAGTGTCTGAGCACTGCGCCAAATGGATTTGGCTGAAACCATGCGCTGGGGTCCACTGGCTGTCCGTCGGCTTGCAAATAAACAAGTATTGTACGGGTGGCACCGGGCACCATGCGCTTAGCGTAAAGAAGAGGGTTTTCCTTTTCTGCCAATCGGGAGACTTCAAAGCCGCGACGTTCAAAGGCATTTTCGACCCAGTCAGCAAGCACCGCGATATCATCCGGCATATGACCATCGTTGGGAATGGCCAGATATTCCTTGAAGGTATCAAGCGCGGTCAGTTTGATGCGGTCAACTTCAGCGCGAATCTGCTCAGGTGTCAACTGATTTTCGGCACTGGCGGAAAATGGTAACAGCAATATAATAAGGCTTATTAATATCTTTTTCATGGGGCTCCCCTTTTTTTACTTACTATAATCGCAAATTTCTTCAAATTCACTTTAATTTTTTGGCACTTGCGATTATCCTCTGCGCAAACAATATAATGGTGGAAAAATGCTCAAAAAAATATCACTCGCGACCTCACTCATTCTTCTTTCTGCTTGCGGCGACGACGTGGCCGAAGCCCCTTACGGCGCATGGGAAAGCCCGATCACGGCGGAACTGACCACACGCAATGCCGTCGGGCTTCGCAGTGTGCGCCTTGACGGTGATGATCTTTACTGGATCGAAAGCAGACCCGATGAAGGCGGCCGCCGCGTGATCGTGAAGCGAGATGGTGACGGAAATGTCTCTGACGCAATCCCGGCCGAATTTAGCAGCCGTACCCGGGTGCATGAATATGGCGGCGGGTCATATATGGTTGACGGCGGGGTGATTTATTTTTCAAACCACCGCGACCAAAAACTATATGCCCACACACCGGGCGGGACACCAAAAGCACTGACCGTAGACGATTACCGCTACGCCGATTGTATTATGGACGCGGGTCATAACCAGCTTATTTGCGTACAAGAAGATCATAGTCAGGACGGCGAGCCGGTAAATACATTGGTTTCTGTCGGACTTGAAGGCAGCAATGTGAGAACGCTTTTTTCAGGCACTGATTTTGTTTCCTCCCCCGCGCTCAATCCATCAGGTGATAGCCTCGTGTGGATCACATGGGATCATCCAAATATGAATTGGGACGACACCAAAATGTGGCAGGCAACCGTTAACGAACAAGGCAGCCTTTCCGGCACCAAAACCATCGTTGAACGCGCAAGTTTATCAGTACAAGAGCCGCGCTGGAACGCAGCCGACGAGCTCCATTATATTTCTGACCCTGAAGGCTGGTGGAATTTCCAGACTTACGCGGACGTCACGAGCACGCCTGTCACGACGGAGCAGGCAGAATTTGGAAAATCAGGTGCCCTCGGCGCCCGTTCATGGGCTTATGTCAGCGACACACAAGTGATCGCCAAATATGAACAGGGCGGCACATCGCATCTGGCCATGGTTGATTTGAACAGTGGCACCGTGGAAGAAATTGATACCCCTTACACCAGTATTTCAAAGGTTTATTCAAACGGTGATAAAATATATCTTATCGGTGCGACAACAACCACTGCGTCTGAAATCGCCCAGTTTGAAGATGGTAATTTCATCACCATAAAGAAATCGCAAGAGCCGATTGTTGATGCAACTTTTGTTTCGGTGCCCACTGCGATCACCTTCCCTAATCAAAAGGGAGAGGATGTCCACGCCTTTTACTACGCACCAAAAAACCCGAATTTTGAAGCACCGGAAAACGAACTTCCGCCAACCATCGTCCGTCTTCATGGTGGCCCGACCGGGGCGACCAACGCCGCATTTCGCGCCAGTCGTCAATTTTGGACATCGCGTGGTTTTGCCATCGTTGACATAAATTACGGTGGCAGCACAGGTTATGGCCGCGAGTACCGCGAACGGCTTCGGGGTCAGTGGGGCGTGGTTGATATTGATGATACCAAAGCCGCCCTAGATTATCTGGTCGAAGAAGGCCTCGCCGACCGTGACAAACTATTGATCGCTGGCGGTAGTGCCGGTGGTTACAGCGTTCTTGTCGCCCTGAGCCAGCATGATATTTTCGCCGCCGGTGCCAATTATTTCGGCATCAGTGACCTTGAGGTCCTTGCCCGCGACACCCATAAATATGAAAGCCGCTATCTTGACAGTCTTATCGGAAGATATCCGCAAGATGTGGATATCTATAAAGCCCGCTCGCCCATCAATTCGCTTGATGGCTTCAATAGTCCGCTGATCACTTTCCAAGGCTTGCTTGACGAAGTGGTGCCACCAAACCAGTCACAGCTGATCGTCGATGCCCTGCGCGCTAAAGGCGTGCCGGTCGCTTACTATCCCTACGAAGGCGAATATCACGGTTTCGGCAAAAAAGAAAACATCATCCACAGCCTAGAAAGCGAGCTGGTCTTCTACGGAAAAATCCTCGGCTTTACCCCGGCAGGCGAACTGCCGGAGATAAAGATTGATAATTTTGAAGAATGATCAGGGCTTAGTCCGATATTTCTCCGGTATTTCCGGATAGGCGCTGACGAAGCCGTCGCGGTTTGGCATCATGACTTTGGGCAGTGTGTCTTTGTTCATTACCTCGCCCTCTTCGATAATGCCGTTTTTATGGAGCAAGAATGCGGTAATCGAATAGTATTCACTGTTGGTCAGTGACATGGGTGCCGTGTAGGGCATGGCCCGGCGCACATAATTAAAAACCGTCGTTGAATAAGGCCAGTAGCTACCGACCGTTGCCAGCGCACCGTCGGTGCCAATGGTTCCATGACCGCCAAAAAGAGTGTCCGCAGGGTCTTCGGGCTCATACTCGCTTTCTTCGCCCGGCGGGCTATTATGACAGGCGAGGCACTGTATTTCGAATAGTTCCGCGCCTTGGGTCGCAGTACCCTGCCCGTCAGGCAGGTTTTCACCGTCCGGAAAGACTGAAAAAAAGCGTTTATCGATATCGGCCTGTGTCGCGGGCACACCGAAGCCGGATTGCTGCGCCGTGGCCGTTCCAACACCACCGAGCATCAGCGCGGCAATAAGTGCTTTACGCATAAACATGACGGATCTTCCCCCTTGCATTGACAGACCAGCTATGGACGGCGTGATAATGATAGTAGGCTTGCTTACCGCGAGCGGCGAGCAGTGCTTTGCGGCTTGGCTGTACGCGGCCAAATTCATCGGTGGCGCGACTTTGCAGGATCGCGGGCCTGCCTTCCCACATCCACGGAATTCTAAACCGGGTCAGCATCATGCTGTGCACGGGTCCTTCAACGGCTGCTTCGGCCCAGGTTTTACCGCCGTCTGCGGAAACCTCAACCTTGACGATTTTACCGCGGCCCGACCAGGCGAGGCCGGTAATTTCATACATGCCTTTTTTCTCGAGCGCGACAGCGCTTGACGGGCGGGTAATAACCGACTTCACATCCATCTCAAGGGAAAATTGCAGCGATTTACCGTCGTGAAGTTTGTCCGTGTATTTTGAGGTTTCAAAGCGCGACATTACCGGCTTATCTGTCACATATAAGGACCTAACCCATTTTACCGATGTATTGCCCTCAAAACCCGGATTGAGGATACGCATGGGGTAACCCTGGCTCGGACGTAGACGTTCACCGTTTTGATAAATGGCGACCATACTGTCCTTCATGGCTTTATCAATCGGGATTGAGCGGCTAAGCGATCCACTGTCGCCGCCTTCGGCAATTATCCATTTTGCGTCCGGTGATACACCCGCTTCGTCAAGAAGCGTGGAAAGCGGCACACCAGTCCATTCACTGCCCGACACAAGACCGTGGGTCATATACATAAAATTCTGGTCAGGTTTCTTATTGGCCCAGTTGACCCGCGTGTTTCCCGAACATTCAAGGAAATATTGCTTGGTTTCGGTCGCATAATTTTCAAGCGCGTCCACATTCCATTTAAGCGGGCGGTCGACCATGCCGTGAATGACCATTTCATGCTTATCAGGATCAACTTCAGGAACACCGTGATGGGTTACTTCAAAATGAAGGCCGCTTGGCGTGATAGTGCCGTGCAGCAAATGAAGTGGTGTTCGTCCAGCGGATGATGCGGTGCGCCCCCCTGCTGGTGGCGCGACGAATTTTTTAACACGTCCTTTTTCAAATTGGCTAACATCACCGTATTCGGGTGCATCGTCGCCGGGCATCAAGGTCCAGTCTTCCTGACCCTCGCCAACGGATGTTTCCTGCGCAAATGCGGCTGGTCCGCCTGCGACGACTGCGCCTGTTGCTAATGCCGAGTTTAGAAAAAACCGGCGGCTCATAAGGCCGTTCCCCGCGGCCTGATCGGTCGCGTCCACGACCAAAGTTTTCTTTGTATCCTGTTTCATAATCTTCCCCTTCCGATATTTACTATATCCAGAATGATCATAATTTCAAGGGGCTAGAATCTATCCATGATATCCTGATACGCATCAGGGGTGTCAATATCATTAAAAATTGCGTCCGTTCCCAGATCAATTTTGACGATCTGTTCGGGATATTCTTTAAGAAGCTTACGGGCCCCCTTGTCGCCGGAAAGGTCATCAAAATCTTTAAAATATTCTTTTGAAAAAATAAGCGGGTTTCCGATTTTACCATTTGACGTCGGAACAATGATCTTACCTGGCGCAAATGCTTCAATTAGTCGGTTATAGTGCGCTGCCGTAATATATGGCATATCACCAAGGCAAACCATAACCCCATCCGCTGTGGTGGGTAATGCCGAAATTCCCGCCTTTAACGATGAGCTAAGGCCTTGATTATAATCTGGATTATGGGTGAATTCCACCTTTTGAGTTATACTTTTGATCACGTCCTCAAAATCATTACCTGTGACAACAATAATATCCGATGCGTTGCTTGCAACAAGCTGGTCAATCACATGGCTGACCATGGATTGATCATTAAATTTAAGCAGCAGTTTATTCTGATCACCCATGCGACTTGAACGCCCCGCGGCGAGGACCATGGCTGCGATGCCGCCGCTCATGCGATGCCCTTGATATTTTCGGCGCGGCGAATAGAGACAAGCTCCGACAGAATTGAAAGGGCTATTTCCGCTGGCTCAAGCGCACCAATATCAAGCCCGGCCGGTCCATGGATGCGGACGATTTCAGCGTCAGAAAATCCCTTCTCTTTCAATCTTAACCGGCGCTGCTTTTGGGTCTTGCGGCTACCAAGCGCAGCAATATAAAATGCGTCAGAACGCATGGCAATCTCAAGTGCTGGGTCATCCAGTTTTGGGTCATGACTTAATGTGACGATAGCGGTGCTTGAATTGATGCCAATTTTCTCGAGTGCTTCATCGGGCCAATCGGTGAGAAACTTAGTACCCGGAAAGCGTTCTTCGGATGCGTAAGCGGTTCTTGGATCAATCAACGTCACATCAATGTCAAGGGTTCTGGCCATACTGACTAGGCCTTGCGAGATATGTACCGCACCAACCACAATCATCTTGAGGGCCGGTTTATATTCATGAATGAAATATTCGCCGTCTGCCATCGCGGTTTCTGATTGCAGCTTCTTTATTTTATTGATGTCACTATCCAGTAGAAAAGCGGTTTTTTCAGCGATACCAACCAGTGGTTCCACCAATATGTGAACTTCACCCCCGCAGCTCAGGCCCACTTCCCATGCCTGATCGGTCGCCACTTCAAATTCAAGAAGCTCGCCGTTTCCCGACCTGATGCAATCATGGGCTGACGTTACAACAACGCCGTCAACGCAGCCGCCGGAAACAGAGCCTTCCATATGACCATCAGCGTCGATCACCAGATGACTGCCGACTGGGCGTGGTGACGATCCCCAGGTTTTAACAACCGTGGCAAGCGCCATCTTGCGACCTTCGCCGTCCCAATCACGAATGGTTTGCCAAATATGTTTCCAATCAGTACTCATGGCGCGGACAGTATCAAAAAGAAACGCATAAATCACCCCTTAATATGAAACACTATAACAAAATATTGCCCTTGGCGGCTATTTATAGTTATATAAACAAAACAGTTTAAGGGTATATGCATGGATCCGTTTACACAAGGCGCACTTGGTGCTGCATTCTCGCAGAGTTTTGCCGATAAAAAGAAAATACCAGTGGCCTGTCTCGCGGGAATATTGGGCGGTATGGCACCGGACCTTGACATACTTATCACATCGGCAACTGATCCGCTTCTTGGTATTGAGTTCCACCGTCATTTCACCCACTCCATTTGGTTTATTCCCATTGGTGGACTGTTGGTTGCAGCGGCAATGTGGCTCGCCTTTAATAAGTTATTCAAAATAAGAAGTTGGGACTTCAAGACCCTTTATATTTTTACAACGCTTGGCTACGCGACCCACGCCACCCTTGATGCCTGCACCAGCTACGGCACCCGATTATTCTGGCCACTTTCCAATGCCCGGGTGGCTTGGGATGCGGTGGCAGTGATTGATCCGTTACCGACACTGGCACTGTTCATATTCGCGGTCCTTAGTTACCGCAAACGTTCCGCGACACTGGCACGTGTTGGTATGGCTTGTTTGATCGGTTATTTATCGCTGGGATTTTTACAAAACCAAAGGGTCAAGACCGCCATAGAACAGGTGGCGGCAATGCGCGGTCATGAAGTGGAGCGTATAAAACTTAACCCGACATTGGGCAATTTAATAGTTTGGCGCGCCACATATGAATTTAATGGACGCTATTATGTCGATGGTGTCATCGCCCAGCCTTTTGCACCGCCCACCGTTCTAACGGGCTCAACGGTTGCTACTATTGATCATGAAGCAATATATCCGCAAATAGGTGAAAATAGTACTCAGCGCGAAGACATCCGCCGTTTTAATTATTTTGCCGAAGGGTATCTGTTTGAATATCAAGGGACCATCGCTGATCTTCGCTACAGCGCTGAACCCCACAAAATCCAACCGATCTGGGGAATCAGAATTCATCCGGACACACCGGATGCTCATGTAGACTATCTTGGCTACACACGGCCCAATGGCCGCGCCCTTAATGTAACATGGTCAATGCTCATGGGAACTTATGAGCCCACGCAACAGGAGATGGCGCCTTAGGCCACTAACCACGCATATTGCGAAGACGAAGACGAAGAGCGTTTAGCTTAATAAAACCCTCGGCGTCACGTTGATCATAAACCTCATCTTCTTCGAAGGTCACATGTTCCATGGAATAAAGTGATTTTGGTGACTTACGGCCAACCAATGTTGCGCTACCTTTATAAAGTTTGAGACGCACTGTGCCGTAGACATCTTCCTGGGATTTATCGATCAACGCCTGCATCATTTCGCGCTCAGGCGAATACCAAAAACCATTATAAATGGTTTCTGCGTATTTCGGCATGATCTCGTCCTTGAGGTGCATGGCGCCACTATCAATGGTGATACTTTCCATACCCCGGTGAGCTACCAGAAGGATAGTGCCGCCCGGCGTTTCATAAATGCCGCGGGACTTCATTCCTATGTAACGGTTTTCAAGCAGGTCAAGACGGCCAATACCGTTAATGCGACCAAGCTCGTTAAGCTTAGTAAGGATGGTTGCCGGGCTCATACGCTCGCCGTCAATAGCAACGGCGTCACCCTTTTCAAATTCAACTTCTATATATGTTGGCGTATCCGGTGCGCTTTCTGGTGAATTGATGCGGCCATATACATATTCCGGGCTTTCTTCCCACGGATCTTCCAGAAGCTTTCCTTCAGATGATGTGTGAAGAAGGTTGGCATCTACAGAAAACGGAGCTTCACCACGCTTGTCTTTAGCAATGGGAATTTGATGTTTCTCGGCATAATCGATCAGTTTTTCACGGCTATTCAGATCCCATTCCCGCCACGGCGCTATCACTTTGATATCTGGGTTAAGGGCATAATAACCGAGTTCGAACCTGATCTGGTCATTGCCTTTACCGGTTGCGCCGTGACACACAGCTTCTGCACCGACTTGTTTGGCAATTTCAATTTGCCTCTTGGCAATCAGCGGACGGGCGATGGCGGTGCCCAAAAGATAAGTGCCTTCATAAAGGGCATTGGCACGGAACATAGGAAAGACAAAATCACGAACAAATTCTTCGCGAAGATCATCAATAAAAATTTCTTTTACCCCGAACATTTCAGCCTTTTTACGGGCTGGCTCCAGTTCTTCACCCTGACCAAGATCAGCAGTAAAAGTCACCACTTCGCATTCATATTCATCGCGCAACCACTTGAGAATAATGGAGGTATCGAGGCCGCCAGAATAAGCAAGAACAACTTTATTGATAGACATAGATTTTTCCTTGAAAAACACAGTTTCGAATCTTGCCGCGCAGTATAGGCAAAAGCTCCAATGGCGCAAGCCCAGTTTTGATGTTTTTTCAAAAATAATGCAATAATATGCCACTTTAAACAAAGATTATGTGTAATAATGCAAATAAAACGAATATTATTCGTTATTTATGGAGTGCATAGCCCCCACACGGCCAGTGCTATTCAGCTATCCGTTTTTCCATGGATGGTTCCATGACTTCTGCCTAACTCGATTGGAGTAAACTGAACTCTATTTTGTTTCTAGAAATCCATTAATCGCCGATTGCCAACCCTTTATCCAATTTGCAAAATATTCTTCATCCATGGTTTTTACATAGTCATTGCCCGCTTCTGATATGCCGGTGATATCATAGCGCACCTTTACTTTGCTCATCCCATCATTACGCATTATGAGCTCGACATTGATCAGGGACATATCAGAAAGCGGTTTCATCCGTGCGTAGCTCACCTTATGATTTTTGGCATCGTAAGACGTCATCATCCAAAATGTAATTTCATGCTCTTCCTCATCCTCGACCGCCTCACCGTCGGACATATTATTATGCGTCCAGAATGACAGACCCATTATTGGCGTACCGTCCCCTTTAAAAAACAATGGTTCAAAACCGGCTTCCCACTGCGCCTCCCCAACTGGTGTAAATAAGTAAAAGGCTTCATCAATGGGGGCGTTCACATCAAATTCAAACTCTCTGGAAACGACCTCACCAACATGACCATGTAGCTGGCTATAAAGCTGCGTTCCCACATCATTATTTAACTGGGCATGAGCAGTTATTGATCCCGTTAAAAAAACAAATATGAGAACATAAATCAATTTCATAAGACGTGGTTTAATCATCGGAAGACCTTTACAAATAGTATCAAATAATGTTATATTGGTAACATGTTACCATTTACCTTAAAGATGACAAGGAAATTTTGATGAACGTCGCCAAACGCAAAATTGAACGCACTCAGACAGGTGTAAGAATTGAAAAAAATATCTTGAAAGTGCTAAAGGCTCTTGCCTCACATAAAGATATGAGCCTTGGTGATCTTATAGAAGGCATCGTCCTTCATAATTTCGAAGGCAAAACACCCTTTGGCGCGGAAACCTTAGACTTCATCGACGCTATGCGCAAAGCTTACGGCTTGAAGCTCACCGCAGAAGACAGTCACAAACTAGAAGAGAATGAATAGACTGTCACCTGATACTCTTAAATTTTGATCTACCCTCTTAATTGACAAGAATAATATTGATCATTATCGTTGCTTCCCAATACTCAAGTATTTTTCACTCAATCATAAAAAAGCGGGAATAACATGTTTATCAAATCACTTAGCCTTAAAACCACATTACTCTGCAGCGCGCTCGTGCTAACCGCTTGCGATAATGCGTCAGAAACCTCTCAGCCATCCGAAGAAACGGAACAGGCCGCAGTAGCAGAAACTGAGCAGGTAGGCATGGAGACCGAAGAGGCAATGATCCAACGCGCTATGGAAATTCATGAGCGGGTTATCACTCTTGACACTCATGATGATATTGATGTTTCTAATTTCACCGACGACCTTAACTACACCATGGATACGGATAGTCAGGTCAACCTCCCTAAAATGATAGCGGGCGGTCTTGATGTTGCGTTTTTCATCGTCTTTACTGGACAGGGTGAGCTTAACGAAGAAGGTTACGCCAAAGCGTACGACAATGCGATGGCAAAGTTTAATGCCATTCACTGGCTAACCGAAGAAAAAGCACCCGACCAGATCGGCCTTGCGCTCACGTCCGATGATGTGCGGCGACTTGACGCCGAAGGTAAAAAGGTCGCCATGATCGGCATCGAAAATGCGTACCCGGTTGGTGAAGATCTCAGTAATATTAAAAAGTTTGCTGACCTTGGTGCGCGGTACATGTCCCTCGCCCATAACGGCCATAGTCAATTTGCAGATTCGAATACCGGCGAACGCGTGGACGAAAACGGAGAGCCCACCGAACCGTGGCTTTATAACGGCTTAAGTGACCTTGGTAAGGAAGCGATTGGGTTGATGAATAAATACGGCATCATGATTGATTTATCACACCCTTCAAAAGCGTCTAATTTGCAAGCGATCGCTCTTTCCAAAGCGCCGGTTATCGCTTCTCATTCATCCGCACGGTCACTCAGCCCAGCCGTAAGCCGCAATCTTGAGGACGAAGTATTGCTGGCCATAAAAGAAAATGGTGGTGTCGTGCAAACCGTTGCCTTTGCCAGCTATCTTGACCTTGACAAACATAACGCCAGCCAAGCCGTGGCAAAAGCCCTTTACGCGGAAATTGCGGCGGACATTGGTTTTGAAGTTGTAAGTTTCGGTGAAGTGAGGGGCATGCCAGAACAAGAACAGGCAGCCTATATCGCAAACTACCGAGAGATGCTTAAACGCGCCGAGCCACGAATGGAAGCTGAAGTCTACCCAATTGCACCGCCGGTTGACGTCAAGGATTTCGTCGATCACATTGATTATATTGTCAATCTTATCGGCATTGACCATGTCGGCATCGCCTCCGACTTTGACGGTGGCGGCGGCATTTATGGCTGGAACAGTGCTGCAGAAACCCACAACGTGACCATAGAACTCGTCCGTCGCGGCTACACCGAAGATCAGATCGCAGCTTTGTGGAGCGGCAATCTGCTGCGTGCACTCGACGAAGTTCAAGCCGTTTCGCGGGAATTGCTCGCGGCGGAGTAAATATATTTCAATGGTGATTACATACCTTTTGCGGTCACATTAACATTGAATAGCGGGCTCAGATCAATCAGTTGCCGCTGAGCCCATTTTTGTAAATATTGAATAACCGCCTTCGACCCAAAGTCGACATTCGTTACAGAAAAACAAGCCATTTTTGAACTGTGGAATTCTCCATAACATCAAGCTGATTACAAAAGAATGATTACATTTGTTAACCTAGACTTTTAAGCGCCGCATTCCAGTTATCAAGTGCTTTCGTCAATAAAGCCCGCGGCACACCAATATTCATCCTCATAAATCCTTCGGCACCAATACCGTACGAGCTTCCCGGTTGAATGTGGATGCGAGCATTTCTTGCTATCCACTCCTGCATGCACATTTCTGGTGTTACACGGCGGTGATTACCCTCGTCGCGCCATTTATCATGAAGTGCACGAACCTGTTCTGGACTCGCAACTTTTTCTTTTAAGCCGTTACAATCAAACCATGCTAGATAAAGCCCATCTGGTTTTTGAAATGTCACACCCGGCATCTCTCCCGGCCGGTTACAATATTCGACAATATAATTGTGGCTTTGATCAAGATACTCATTCACATCATCAACCCACTGCGCCCCTTCGCGAAACGCCGTTTCTGCGGCGAGAACACCAAATGTGTTGACCCCCTCTTCATGACCACCACCTATCATAGTTGCATTCATCAGGTCTTCATTTTGTGTGAAGAAATATGCGACACGGAGGCAGGCATGACCGAACGTTTTGGACGGCGAACGATAAGTAATGCTGCTTTCAGCATATTTGTCACCAAGCGAAGCATAAGGAATAAACTTGGCACCTTTGTTGGGGAAATCACAATGAATTTCATCAGAAAGGACGGTAACGCCGCGCTCGATACAAACATCGCCCAGCGCCATCATTTCTTCTGCTGACCAAAATTCACCAGACGGGTTATTAGGATTACAAAGTACAACACATTTAGTTTCATAATCAAGGCGACTTTTTAAATCCTCAAGATCAAAAGTCCAACGATCACCGGCCCGCTTCATTGGACTCATTTCAACCCGCATACCCGCTTTATTAATTGCCCCGCGAAATCCACTATAGGTAGGAGTAAGAAGAATGACTTTACCTTTATGCGGATTTATACCCCGCATGGACGACACCATGCCCGGCTTTAGAGCTGATGATGTTCTGATCCACTCTTTTTTGACGACCTGACCATAGCGTTCCATGTTCCAATCAATGATTGCCTGATAGAAACTATCGGGTGTGGGCTCATAGCCATAATTCTCATATTCAGCACGCTTTTTTAATGCGTCAACAACGGCTGGAAGTTGCTTAAAATCGAGATCTGCGGTGCCCATAGCAACATCGATATTGTCACGACCATAAGCGTTATAAGCCGCTATCCATTTTCGGCTGTTCTGCCGCGTAAACACCTCATCAAAATCATAGCCCTTGCCTGACATGGCAGTTGATTGTCCAAGAGCCTGCGCAGTGCCCGACCCCGCCGCTGTTGCCAGCGCAGATAGACCGAGCCCTTTCATAAAACCACGGCGCCCCATTTTGAAAATATTCTTCAATTTTTCCTCCCTTACATTGATGCTATATATTAGATACATGAATTTAACATGGGAGGCCAAAAATACAAAATAGTTTATGCTCTTCAAAATAGGCGGTTTCCCGGGAATTGGTATTGCGGCAATTAACTAAATTGGCCCTAGATACATTCCCAGATACTAGCTTGACTTTGATAGCGCGCTTTCCTAGTCTGTTTAATTTCAGGCTTGGGTTAATCATTATGTGTTTCTCTGCTTCTGCCAGCTTCACCGCAAGTGCGGTACTGACTGCAACCGGGGCCTTGAGCGTTCGTCGCGCGGCGCAACTCAAAGGTGGTATCGGCTTGCTATCACTCTCCACATTCCCCGTATTTTTCGGTATACAACAAGGATTTGAAGGCTTGGTTTGGCTGGGCATGAGTGAAACAATCTCGACGTCCTTGCGCGATGTCGCTGCGCTCGGTTTTATGTTTTTTGCTTTCTTATTCTGGCCGATAGCCAGTCCAGTCACAGGTTACTTGATAGAAACTCAACCTGTTCGCAAAAAAATATTTCTGTTTTTAATTCCAACCGGCATTGCCGTCGGAGCCTACCTCACATATTTCACTCTGATTAATTTTAAGGCACCCATCGCCCCAACACATTGGGGCAGCCACCTCTCCTATCTTATTGATGCCCGTCTAATAGACCATAGTGAATATGTCTACTTCTTCACTGCTTGTGCTCCGCTAGTCTTTTCTTCAAATCGGATCGCGTTCCGTTTCGGATGTGCCCTCGCGGCATCTTTCGCAATCACCATGATTGGTTTTCAACTCACCACGTTACCCTCTATCTGGTGTTTTTTCGCTTCAATCTGTAGCCTGATCATTGTCATAGAGCTTTACCAGACAAAGACCAAAGAGACTAAAATCAAGGAGGTCAGATACAATTGAACCATCTTTTATCATGCCCGAGGATGATGGTTGGATGGTTTGTCCTATACATATTGAGGATCATGTAATTACTTTATCTCAGTATATCGTAATAGCATATCTTCCAAAGTGACTAGCCCAATCGCTACGTCATCTTCAATTATAAGCGCACGGAATACGTCAAATTTCAATAACAGGCGAATGGCATAACGAACATTCATATTTGCCCTGATTGACAACACCGGTTTTTGCATAACCTGATAGGCACTTATCCGTTCTGGTTCTTTATCAGGAACAACAACTTCTTTTGCAATATCCCTGGCTGTGAGCAGGCCATATTCATCACTGTCATTTCTGCGGTTAATGACAAGTGAACTGGTTTCGTTCTTGCGCATTATGCCCAGTGCATTTGAAATAGTTGTTAAGCCATCAATCATGATTAATTTTTCTGACATAACGTCTTTTACAGTTTCGTGTTTAATTTCGGTCATAGCTGTTCCTCGATTTCATCCTGAATAGTGGAAAGCTGGCTTTCCAGCCCCACAACATCCTCAATATCCAATTGCAGAGCAACGCCTGCGCCGTGCGAGTTTTTAAAATTACTAACCTCTGAGATTGCTTCCAGAATTGTTTTGCTCATATGTTCTTCAACAATAAATAGGGCAACATCAACTTGCCCTTCAACCGTCACGCCAAAGAAGCTCTTTGACGGGGCCAGTCCTTCACCGCGGGCGCTGGTAATTACCGTTGCACCAGTTGCCCCTAGTTCGCGTGCCGCTGATATGACCTTATCTGTATTTTCATCAGCGATCATTGCGACAATTAATTTGAATTTCATAACGCGATCCTTTCCTTACGTGATTGAATATATTGTGATATTTGCGCGTATCCCATAACCGTTATCATTGGAAACAAGCTGGCCAGTGCGATCAAGCCAAAACCATCCACGAGTGGGCTACGCCCTGGTACCGTCGACGCGAGCCCCAAGCCCAATGCCGTCACAAGTGGTACTGTTACCGTTGACGTGGTTACCCCACCGCTATCATATGCAAGCGGGACAATCATTTTGGGCGCAAAAATTGTTTGGACGATGACTATCAGATAACCCGCCATCATATAGTAAGCCAGCGACGTGCCCGTCACAATACGAAATGCGCCAAGGGCTATCGACACGGCAACGCCAACCGCAACAGCAATCCGTAAGCCCCATGGCTTTAATGCCCCACCTGATGTTTCATTGGCCTTGATTGAAACAGCGATTAAAGATGGTTCTGCCACGGTCGTTGAAAAACCTATTGCTGCAGCAAATATATAAACCCAATAATATTGCCACCATTCTATGAATTGGCCCTCGGTGCCGCTGCCGCCAGTGATGAAAGCTGGATCCGTGAGCTGTTTGGCCATAAGATCGCCAAGCGGGAATAAGGCCTGTTCAAGCCCTATTAAAAATAAGGCAAGACCTGAAATAACATAAATAAAACCAACGATTACTTTTTTCAGATTTGGAACTGGTGTTTTTAATACAAAAGTTTGAAAAAAGATCAATAAGACACCGATTGGAGCCACATCCCGCACGGTGGTCAAAAAAGTCATGACGATTTTTTCAATTAGTTCTTCCATTAAATAATAATCCCGTACATGAGTACAAACCCGATAGGAAACAGGCTGGCAAGTGCGATAAGTCCAAATCCATCTATCATCGGATTGCGTCCTTTGATAACAGTCGATAATCCAATACCGAGAGCGGTTACAAGCGGCACAGTAATGGTTGATGTAGTCACCCCACCGCTATCATAAGCGACACCAATAATGCTTTCTGGCGCGAATTGCGTAAGAACAACAATCATCAGATAGCCCCCGATGATAATATACTGGAGCGGCCAGCCTTTAATAATCCTGAGAACACCAACAATAATAGCGACGCCAACGGATATAGCGACAGTCATGCGCAATCCAAAGGCGTATGAGCTTTGCGCATCATCTGTTGCTTCAATCATACCTGCGGAAGCTGTTATTCTCGCCGCCTCCTGACTTACGGCGATAAGGGCAGGTTCAGCGACTGTGGTGCCAAAGCCAAGGGCAAATGAAAAAATAATCAACCAGGGAACACTGCCTTTACGCACCAAAGCGCCAGCCATATTTTCCCCAAGCGGGAACAAGCTGAGTTCAAGCCCCTGTATAAAAAGTGCAAGGCCGATGACGACAGCAATCATGCCGCCCGCTATTTTCATTGGTTCAGGAAAAGGTTGCTGTAGGACAATGAGCTGGAAAAAGAGAACAACACCCACGATCGGGGCAAGATCCCTTAAAGCATCAACTAACGTTTTATAAAACTGCTGCATTTACTTCTCATTGTTTCACCTTAATGCCTCAGCATAATGCATTAAAAGATAAGCAGACTTGATATTTGTCAATAAAGTTAACTATATCCCATTGACAGCGACTATAATTAACATTTCCTAGTTTTAAATATACAGCCTACAAACTTTCGTTCGCATCCTTGTTCGCATCTACCGTTTGGTAAATCTCACTACCCTCATTCTTGAACTTCTCCGACATTTCCGCCATGCCGCTGTTGGCGAAGTCGCGGACTTCTTGGCTGATTTTCATGGAGCAGAATTTGGGGCCACACATGGAGCAGAAATGCGCTACTTTATGTGCTTCTTTGGGCAGGGTTTGGTCGTGATATTCGCGTGCTTTTTCTGGATCGAGGCCGATGTTGAACTGGTCTATCCACCTAAACTCAAAGCGTGCGCGGCTCATGGCATCGTCGCGAAGTTGTGCGCCGGGGTGTCCTTTGGCAAGGTCGGCGGCGTGGGCGGCGATTTTATAGGTGATGACACCAGTTTTAACATCGTCGCGGTTAGGAAGTCCGAGATGTTCTTTCGGGGTCACGTAGCACAGCATGGCGCAACCGAACCATCCGATCATGGCGGCACCGATACCACTGGTGATATGATCATAGCCCGGTGCGATGTCAGTGGTTAGCGGGCCGAGCGTATAAAAAGGTGCTTCGTGGCATTCTTTTAGTTGCTTATCCATGTTAATTTTGATCTTATTCATAGGCACATGGCCAGGCCCTTCAATCATTACCTGAACACCTTTGGCCCAGGCAATTTTGGTGAGCTCACCAAGTGTTTCAAGCTCAGCAAACTGCGCTTCGTCGTTTGCATCAGCGATACTCCCCGGACGCAGGCCATCACCGAGGGAGAAGCTAACATCATAAGCGGCCATAATGTCGCAGATGTCCTCGAAATGCTCATAAAGGAAGCTTTCCTTATGATGCGCGAGGCACCATTTGGCCATGATCGATCCACCGCGGCTTACAATACCAGTGACGCGCTTGGCGGTCATTGGCACGTATCTGAGCAGCACACCGGCATGGATGGTGAAATAATCAACCCCCTGCTCGGCTTGTTCAATCAGTGTATCGCGGTACACTTCCCAAGTCAGGTCTTCGGCGACGCCGTCAACTTTTTCAAGGGCCTGATATATGGGAACCGTACCGATCGGAACTGGAGAGTTGCGGATGATCCATTCGCGGGTGTTATGAATATTTCGTCCGGTGGATAAATCCATGACGTTATCGGCTCCCCAGCGGGTCGCCCAGACCATCTTGTCCACTTCTTCGGCGACCGATGATGTAACGGCGGAATTGCCAATATTGGCATTAATTTTTACCTGAAAATTGCGGCCAATGATCATTGGTTCTGCTTCAGGGTGGTTTATGTTGCGCGGGATGATGGCGCGGCCGGCGGCGATTTCACTGCGCACAAATTCCGGCGTGATCTGATCCGGGATATTGGCCCCGAAGCTTTCAGCATATTCATCGCGCTTATAATCATTGCCCATCTCGGCGCGGGACATATTTTCGCGGATGGCGATAAATTCCATCTCTTTGGTGATGATGCCGTCTTTGGCATATTGATACTGCGTCACCACCTTGCCTGGTTTTGCACGCAACGGGTTGTTTTTTACCGGAAATTCGCGGGCGAGAAACTTTCCGCTGGCGTTACCATTATCTTCGGGCTTCATATCGCGGCCCTCATATTCTTCCACATCGCCGCGCTCGTGAGCCCATTTTTGCTTATCTCTTGCAAGACCGGAATCAATATCAATTTTCACATTTTCGTCGGTGTATGGCCCAGACGTATCATAAACTCGCAGGTCTTTTTCGCCTGATGACGGATCAAGTGCGATGGAACGCATCGGCACCTGGATAGAAGGGTCGGTTCCTTCCACATAAATTTTAGTTGACGCAGGAAGCGGACCAGTGGTGACTTCCATCTTTTCAATTTTCGTTTCAACGTTCATAACAAGGATCTCCATAAATTTTAACAGGAGACCCGGGAACTAGCGGTAACGGTTTTAGAATTTTTTAGATTCCTTCCCTCCGCCGGAATAACCCGGATCAGGTTCTAAGGGTTACTATGCTTTTAGTATAGAATCTCAGTCTCAAAGACTCCCCTAGGAATAGAGATTAGGTTAAACAGTTTGGCCATAAATACAAGCGAAATATATATTGGAAATACTGAATAGATCGCTGTATAAGATGGCTCATGGAAATAGAAATCAATCAACTGAGCAGTACCTTAAAAAAAGGGCAGCGATTACTTGGACTTGACCTTGGATCAAAGACAATCGGCATCGCGCTCTCCGATATCATGCGCACCGTGGCGACGCCGATGGAAACGATCCGCAGGACCAAATTCACCAAGGATGCGGAGCGCCTTCTTAATATAATTGCCGAGCAAAATGTCGGAGGCTTGGTTCTTGGCCTTCCTAAAAATATGGACGGCAGTGAAGGCCCGCGCTGCCAATCAACACGCCAGTTCGCAAAAAACATGGCCGAAAAAACCGATATCGCCATTTGTTTCTGGGATGAACGACTTTCAACCATCGCCGTGACACGAACATTGCTGGAGGCCGACACCAGTCGCAAACGCCGCGACGAACTTGTCGATAAAATGGCGGCATCCTATATTTTACAAGGAGTTCTTGATAATTTATCGCGGAATTAGGAAATCAACAAATCACTTGCCCTCAGCCCCGATTACATCTATATACTTGATTTTCAGAACCTTATAAAACCGCACAATTAAGGACTGAATATGTCAGCATCCGAAGCTTCGTTCCCACATCACCATCTTCTTGGCATTGAAGGCCTTAAAGAGGATGAAATCACCCAGATTCTTGATCTTTCCGATCAGTATGTGGAACAGAACCGGCGAACAAATAAGAAAAAAGACCTGCTTGAAGGTCTGACCCAGATCAACCTATTCTTTGAAAATTCCACCCGAACCCGTATGTCATTTGAACTTGCAGGCAAAAGGCTGGGCGCCGACGTTATTAATATGTCCACGTCGACATCATCCATCAAAAAAGGTGAAACTCTGATCGATACCGCATCAACACTTAATGCTATGCGGCCGGACTTGCTGGTGGTTCGTCATGGATCATCGGGTGCTGTTAAGCTACTGTCCCGTAAAGTTGATTGCGCGGTCATCAATGCCGGTGACGGCAAACACGAGCATCCAACACAAGCGCTGCTTGATGCCCTGACCATACGCAGGCGCAAAGGGCGGATCGCACGGCTCACTGTCGCCATCTGCGGCGACGTTCTTCATAGCCGGGTCGCGCGGTCAAACATCCATCTTCTTAATATTATGGGGGCACGTGTACGACTTATCGGCCCGCCAACGTTGATCCCGGCAGGTGCCGAGAAACTTGGCGCGGAAGTTTTTTATGATATGGAAGAAGGCTTAAAAGACTGCGACATTGTCATGATGCTGCGCTTACAGACAGAACGTATGCACGGCGGATATTTCCCGACAGTGAGCGAATATTTCTCCCTTTACGGCCTTGATTATGAAAAGCTGGAAAATGCCAAGGAAGACGCACTTATTATGCATCCTGGTCCCATGAACCGCGGCGTTGAAATTGACGCGGCGGTCGCAGATGACCTGACCCGCAGCGCCATACAAGAACAAGTGGAAATGGGGGTAGCCGTGAGAATGGCCTGCCTTGATCTGCTGACAAGGTCAAAAAGAGGAGGCGACCAATGAGCAAACTGATCCTCTATAAAAATGCCCGACTACTCGACCCTGCTAGCGGCCTGGATATCAAAGGGGACCTTCTGACAAAAAACAGTAAAATCGCTGCCCTCGGTGAGAAAATAGATGCTCCTGATGGCGCAGAGATCATTGACCTTAAAGGAAACTGCCTGTGTCCGGGCCTCATCGACATGCGCGTTTTTGTCGGTATTCCAGGTGCCGATTATAAAGACACCATTGAAAATACCGGAGACGCCGCCGCAGCTGGCGGTGTGACCACAGTTTGCGTGCAGCCAAATACCGATCCGATTATCGATAGTATCCCACATATCGAATATCTTGCCATCCGTGCCAAAAATGCTCTGGTCAATTTTATTGCCATGCCAGCAGTGACCAAGCAGCTTGAGGGCAAGGAAATGACAGAAATTGGACTGATGGCCAAAGCAGGATACAAGGCTTTTACCGATTGCAGCAGCACAATTGAAAATGCAGCGATCATGAACCGTATTTTTAAATATGCGGCCGCCTTTGATGCTCTGATTGTCCCTCACCTTGCCGAGCCAAGCCTTGCAAGGAATGGCTGCATGAACGCAGGCGACCTGGCAACCAGGCTGGGTCTGCCCGGCATTCCAACCGCTGCGGAAACCATCATCCTAGAACGTGACATGCGGCTTCTTAAATCTTCCAATTGTCGCTACCACGCCTCACAGATCACTTGCGCAGATAGTATTGACATCCTTCAAAAAGCCAAAGATGATGGTCTTAGGGTTACGGCCGGTGTTGCGGTGCCCCATCTTTCACTCAATGAATATGCCATTGAAGATTACCGTACATTTACAAAGTTATCGCCGCCCCTTCGCGGTGAAGATGACAGGGTCGCTGTAATTAAAGCCTTAAAAGATGGCACCATCGACGTTATTGTCAGCGGGCATGATCCGGAGGACCCAGAAAGCAAACGGGTGCCGTTTGAGCAGGCAGAAGCAGGAGTGATCGGACTTGAAACACTCCTCAATGTTTGCCTTGAAATGCATCATAATGGTAGTCTCGATCTTCTCAATATCCTATCTAAATTGACATCTAACCCAGCCAAAATCATGGGCCTAGACAGCGGCCGCCTCAAAATTGGGGCGCCGGCAGATCTATGTATTTTTGATTTGAATGCCCCCTACAGAATTGACGCGGAAAAAATGGTCAGCATTACCAAAAACACCTGTTTTGACGGAAGACCCGTGCAAGGCCGCGTCATCAAAACCGTGGTCGGCGGCGAAAGCGTTTATGATTATGGTGGCTGATCATTCGATTATTTTAATTCTGGCTACTCTTATTGGCGGATATATACTCGGTTCAATACCTTTTGGCCTTGTGTTGACACGGCTCGCCGGTCTCGGTGATATCCGAAAAATCGGTTCAGGCAATATCGGCGCAACAAACGTACTGCGCACAGGAAATAAATTTCTCGCCCTGCTCACTTTGATACTGGATATCGGAAAGGGAGCCGCAGCAGTCCTTGTCGCCGAATATTTCTATCCCGGGCTTGGCCTTTATGCTGGTGGTGGTGCATTTCTTGGGCACCTTTACTCGATTTTTCTTAAATTTACCGGTGGCAAGGGCGTCGCAACTTTCCTTGGCATTATGATTGCCTTAAATCCGCTCTCGGGCCTCGCATGCTGTGCCACATGGTTAATTTCGGCGCTTCTGTTTAGAATATCTTCCCTGTCAGCGCTTATCGCTGCTCTCTCCTCCCCCCTATTCGGATATTATTTTTCTGAGATAAATCTTGCAATTCTTGCGAGTATATTGTGTATTCTAATACTACTAAAACATAAAGAAAATATCAAACGACTGTTAGCTGGCACAGAACCAAGGATTGGCAAAAAGTAAGCAAGGGGGGCATTTTACGATGAGTATTTCAGCAGAGGCGCTCTCTCAGGCCGAAAAGATTGCTCGCCTTCGTTTAATTCGTACTGAAAATGTTGGACCCATTACCTTCAAACAACTGATCAATAGATATAATACGGCTGAACGTGCCATAGAAATATTGCCTGAACTCGCAAAACGAGGCGGGCGGAAAAAGCCGCTCGTGGCTTGCCCCATGAGCAAAATTAATAAAGAACTCGAAGATCTCGATAAACATGATGGTACGCTTATCGTACTGGGTGACACGCTTTATCCCACCCCCCTCGCGGTTACCGAGGATGCACCACCGGTTATGATGGCGCTCGGCCACATTCATCTACTTGAAAAAAGTAGTTTCGCCATTGTTGGTGCTAGAAATGCGTCTGTGGTGGGGCTCAAGGTCGCAACATCATTTGCAACAAAGCTTGGCCAAGCAGGATATGTCATCAGCTCCGGTATGGCCCGCGGCATCGATGCTGCCGCCCACCGTGGTGCCATGACCACGGGCACAATCGCTGTGCTTGCGGGTGGTGCAGACGTCATATACCCGCGCGAAAACACAGATGTTTATAAATCCATCAAAGAAACCGGGCTTATTTTATCCGAAATGCCCTTTGGCACCCAGCCGCAAGCGAGACATTTTCCAAGACGTAATAGAATTATTTCCGGCCTTGCTCTTGGTGTTCTTGTGGTTGAAGCAACTCATAAGTCCGGCACCCTAATCACCGCGCGCCTTGCTTCAGAACAAGGAAGAGAAGTATTTGCAATACCCGGCTCTCCACTTGATCCACGTTCAAAGGGGCCAAACAGCCTCATCAAGCAGGGAGCACAACTAACAGAATCAATTGACGACATCGTTGAGGTTTTGGCTCTCATGGACGAGCGCGGCATATCCGAGCCCCAATATGATATGTTTCATATTTCCGCCACTGACACCGAACGTTCACCCGGCCTGGATGATGATTTAAGCAAAGCCTACACCCTCATTAAGGAAAAATTAAGCCATACTGCTATAGCTATAGATGACCTAATAAGGCTAACGGAATTAAATACTTCCGTGGTTCAGACGGTACTTTTGGAGCTCGAATTGGCAGGAGAAATTACCCGTCATGCAGGAAACAGGGTATCTTTTTGTTAAAACATTCTGTAAAAGCCCCCTGAAGAAAAAATAAATATGACGATTCTAGTGGTGAATAATAAGCAATGAAAACCGTAATTGTTGAATCCCCGGCGAAAGCCAAGACAATAAATAAATATCTCGGCAAAGATTATAAAGTCCTTGCAAGCTTCGGTCACATCCGCGATCTGCCTTCGAAGGACGGATCGGTTGATACCGATAATGATTTTGCAATGACATGGGAAGTCGATAGCGATAGCAAGAAACGCATTAAAGATATCGCCGATAGCACCAAAAATTCAGAAGAACTGATCCTCGCGACCGACCCGGACCGCGAAGGTGAGGCTATTTCCTGGCACGTGCTCGAAGTACTTAAAGCGCGCCGCGGTGTTATGAAAGACGTTGCTGTTAAACGCGTTGTATTCAATGAAATCACCAAATCCGCCATTTTAAAAGCCATGGAAGAGCCACGCGATGTGGATATTGAAATGGTTGAAGCTTATCTGGCACGTCGTGCTCTTGATTATCTGGTGGGTTTCAATCTGTCACCCGTTCTTTGGCGCAAATTACCTGGTTCAAAATCTGCTGGGCGTGTTCAATCCGTTGCGCTACGGCTTATTTGTGAACGTGAACTTGAAATTGAAAAATTCAGATCGGACGAATATTGGTCAATTGAAGCCAATCTTAAAAATTCTGCCTCGAAATCATTTTCAGCAAGGCTAACAACGCTTGCGGGTGAAAAACTAAAAAAATTCAGCTTAAATAACGAAGAATTGGCAACGGCCGCCAAACAATCGGTTGAGGCTGCTGACTTTACCGTCAAGAATGTGGAAAGCAAGCCAGCGAAACGTCATCCTGCCGCGCCGTTTACCACATCGACTTTGCAGCAGGAAGCATCACGTAAGCTTGGCTTTAACGCTCAACGCACAATGAGGACCGCCCAGAAACTATATGAAGGTATTGACATAAATGGTGAGACTACTGGTCTTATTACCTATATGCGTACCGACGGCGTAAACATTGCCGGTGAAGCCATCGCAAGTGCCCGTTCCGTGATCGGTAGTAAGTATGGGGATCGGTATGTTCCGGCAAAACCGAAGTTTTACAAGAATAAATCCAAAAACGCTCAGGAAGCCCATGAGGCCGTGCGCCCAACTGACCTTGCCAGACTACCAGAATCGGTCGCGAACAGGCTTGATGATGATCAAAGACGTCTTTACGAACTAATCTGGAAGCGGACCATCGCCAGTCAGATGGCTGAGGCTCAAATGGAAAGGACCACCGCTGATATTGTGTCAAGCGACGGCCAGATAACCTTGAGGGCAACTGGTACCGTGCAAGTGTTTGACGGCTTCCTCACACTTTACCAGGAAGGCCAGGACGACAGCAAAGATGACGACGAAAAACGTCTGCCAAAACTGACAAATAACGAAAGCGTCAACAAAGATAAAATTGAGGCAAATCAACACTTTACTGAGCCGCCCCCTCGTTTCACCGAAGCGAGCCTCGTTAAAAGAATGGAAGAACTTGGTATTGGACGCCCATCCACGTACGCCTCTATTCTAACCGTACTTCGTGACCGCAATTATGTGGTGATGGATAAAAACCGTTTTGTACCTGAAGGTAAAGGACGGGTGGTAACATCATTCCTAGAAAGCTATTTCAATAAATATGTACAGTATGATTTTACGGCCGATCTAGAAGCCGAACTCGACAAGGTATCTGACGGCAAAGTTCCTTGGAAAGAAGTTCTTGCCAATTTCTGGCTAGATTTCAGTAACGCCATCGACGGCACAAAAGATCTCAGGGTCTCGGAAGTTCTTGATGTTATCACGGATGCGCTTGCACCGTTCATTTTTCCAGAGCGAGAAGATGGATCCGACCCGCGAAGCTGTCCAAAATGTAAAGAAGGTGGCCTAAGTGTCAAAACCGGTAAATTCGGTGCATTTATTGGCTGTGAAAATTATCCAACCTGTAACTACACGCGTCAAATTCAGAACGGCGACGAAGGCGGAGCGGAAGAAGACGGTCCGAAAACACTCGGCATTGATCCGGCAACAGGCATGGAAGTGACGTTGAGAACGGGCCGATTTGGCCCTTATATCCAGCTTGGCGAGCCCGTTGAAAAAGAAAAACCGAAACGCGCTTCAATCCCTAAAGGCATGACCGCTGAGAGCATAGATTTTGAGCGCGCCATGAAACTTCTTGCCCTGCCTCGCGACGTTGGTATTCACCCGGAAGATGGCAAAATCATTAAAGCAGCCATTGGTCGTTACGGACCCTACGTTTCACACAGTGGCGTCTTTGCCAGCCTTAAAGATCCTGAAGATGTCTTTACCATCGGCATCAACCATGCTGTGACCCTATTAGCGGAAGCAGTGGCGAAACGCGGTAAGGCCGCTGAACCGATCAAAGATCTTGGTGAACATCCGGACGGCGATGGAAATATCCTCGTCATGGACGGACGCTATGGCCCTTACGTAAAATATAAACGCATCAACGCGACAATTCCTAAGGATAAAGATCCAAAAAGTGTCACCGTTGAGGAAGCGTTGGAACTCATTAAAGCACGCGCTGCAAAAGGTAAAAAACCGAGAGCCGCTGCAAAAAAGAAAGCAAAAGCCAAACCGAAGGCAAAGCCCAAAGCAAAGCCTAAGGCAAAAGCTAAATAAGAGATAGAATGACAAAAAACAAAGCCCCATTTCCTGATGAAAAACAAATACTCGAATTCATCCGGGAAAACCCTGGGCGCGCGTCTAAACGCGAAATTACCCGAGCCTTTCAAATAAAAGGCGAAGAAAAAATAAAACTTAAAAAAATGCTGCGCAAGATGACCTTGGACGGCAACCTCGAAAAACCCCATAAATCTAGACTACATGCTGCGGGTGACCTGCCGCCTGTTCTTGTTGTTGAAATAAATGGTATAGACCGTTTCGGTGACCTGACAGCGAAGCCAGTGGACTGGGAACACCCGAAAGAACCTCCAAAGATCCTCATGTTTGCTCACGACAAGCGAAATACGCTCAGCATGGGCGAGAGGGCTCTTGTGCGGTTAACTCCTAATCAAGACAAGGGTGAAGCTGGTTATGTCGCCAAGGTGATCCGTAAGCTAGAGCAAAAACCATCGCAGGTAATGGGTGTTTTTCATTCAGATGACGATCATATTGCCTTTGTTAATCCCACCGACAAGAAGGACCGCAATAAATATCTAATCGCCAAGAACGATTGGAACGGCGCCAAGGATGCTACGCTGGTTTTGATAAGTTTGAAACCCGCGCGGCAAAAATCGCGGCACGTTAAAGCAAAACCGGCCAAGGTGATCAAATGCTTCGGTTCAGTTAACGATCCAAAATCTATTAGCCTAATCGCCATTATAACGCAGGGAATCGCAACAGAATTTCCTGATGACGTTCTGAGTGAAGCAGAAAAATCCGAAAAACCCGTACTTGGCAATCGGACTGATCTTCGCAACATTCCGCTTATTACCGTTGATCCATCGGATGCCAGGGATCACGATGATGCCATCTGGGCGGAAATAGATCCGGACCCAAAAAATCCTGGTGGCTGCCATATCATTATTGCCATTGCCGATGTTGCCCACTATGTAAACCCCGCCTCAGCTCTTGATAAAGAGGCCATAAAACGCGGAAATTCTACTTACTTTCCTGATCGGGTCGTCCCCATGCTGCCAGAAAGCTTATCAAACGGCCTATGCTCACTTCACGAAGGCGAAGACCGCTATACCATGGCTGTGCATATCTGGCTTGACAGTAGAGGTAAAAAAATCCGCCATAAGTTTGTGCGTGCCTTGATGAATAGTCACGCCAGCCTTTCCTACGAGGAATTCCAAAATGCTCAGGACGGCAAACCATCAAAGCGCGCCGCACCACTTATGGATACTGTCATATCCCCACTTTACCGGGCGTTTGACATACTCACCAAAGGCCGAAACCACAGAGAGCCTTTAGAACTCAACGTGCCGGAGAAGAAAATTATTCTCGATGACAATGGTAAAGTCACCTCGATACTGAACCGCATCAGCCTGCCCGCCCATAAGCTCGTGGAAGAATTTATGATCCAAGCCAATGTCGCCGCAGCCGAAGAACTGGAGCGAAAACAAACGCCGTGCTTGTACCGCATTCATGAGCAACCAAGTTTTGATAAGCTTGAAACATTAAGGCAGTTTATGGAGAGCCTCAATTATAATTTTGCCAAAGGTCAGGTGATAAAACCAAAAATATTTAATAACCTTATGAGCAAAGTTGTTGGCACACCCCATGAAAATGTCGTCAGCACCATTGTCCTGCGCACGCAAATGCAGGCGAAATATAGTCCGGATAATCATGGCCATTTTGGCCTGTCCTTAACCAAATATGCTCATTTCACCTCACCAATACGCCGCTATGCGGATGTGATGGTCCACCGCGCTCTTATCAAAGCATTAAAGTTGGGGGATGACGGACTAAGCAAATACGATGCGGAAAATTTATTCGAAACAGCCGAACACATCAGCACCACTGAACGAAACTCTATGATCGCAGAGCGGAATAGTACAGAACGCTACATAGCTCATTATATGAGCACAAAAATCGATGAAGAATTTGATGGCAAAATCAATGGCGTCCTGCGCGCGGGACTGTTCATAAGCCTTACGGAGACTGGCGGTGAAGGATTCGTTCCGATCTCGTCACTGGTTGGTGATTATTTTCATCATGATCAGGATCATCAGCTGCTCAAAGGCGAACGTAGCGGTATCGTCTTTCAATTGGGTGATTCTGTGACAGTGAAACTTCGCGAGGCGAATCCAATTTCCGGCGGGCTCATATTTGAAGTCATCGACGAAAAACTTATGGCACGAAAATCCCGCAAATCAAGTGGAAAAAACAGTAGACGACCTAGAAATCGGAAAAGAAAATAAATTATAAAAAAATCGCGGAGTTTTACTTGACTTCACTCATAATCCCTGTATTTTCCGCTCACGTAATTTATGAAATTTTAAGAACGGAGGCTAGCAATGGCCAAACCCTCAAGTGTAAAAATTAAACTCGTTAGCACAGCTGACACAGGTTTTTATTATGTAACTAAGAAAAACCCACGCAACATTACCGAAAAAATGGTAATGCGTAAGTATGATCCTGTTGTGCGCAAACATGTAGAATTTAAAGAAGCAAAGATTAAGTAATTAATCGCTTCTACAATACTTGATTTCAAATGAAGAATGGCTGCTTATCCGAGCGGCCTTTTTTTATGAGTATCTACTCATCAAGGCAGGTCAAGCCACACACTTTATTTCGACCGGTTTCTTTAGCCTTGTAAAGCCCCTTATCGGCTTGCGAAAGCAGCTTCTCTTTAGTATCGCACCCCTCACTAACAATAGAAACGCCAATGCTGACATAAATATTGATAGGCTCGTCACTACCCGAAACAACAAAGGGTTCATCGCTTATGGTTTTACGTAGCCGCTCAGCGATAAACAAAGCAAACTCAGAATCCGTTTCCGGCATAACAACAATAAATTCCTCGCCGCCGTAGCGCGCCGCGAGATCAATACTACGAATATTACTGGATATCCTCTGGGAAAACTCCTCAAGCACCTCATCTCCAGAGGCGTGGCCATAAGTGTCATTGATAATCTTAAAATGATCAATATCAAGCATCAACAAACTTACATTTGCACGGTTTTCATTTTCAGGAGAAAATATGTTGTCCAGATGAGTATCGAGAAAATGACGATTGTATAAATTGGTCACGGCGTCTGTAACCGCCATTTCCATATTCTTCTTCATTTTACCGCGCAGATAGTCAGCAAACCGTTTATGTCTAATTTGCGACTTAACCCTTGCAACCAGTTCATTACCATCAATAGGTCTGGTTACATAATCTGTTACACCAAGATCCATTGCCCGAATGAGTGTGTCATTATCACCATCATCAACAAGAACAAGAATCGGCGTATGCCGCGTCACCTCAGATGACCTTATCGACGAGCATAGCCTTAGACCATCTGCTTCTTTCAAACTCAAGCTTATAATAAAAAGATCATATTGTTCCATATTTTCAGTGGAAAGTGCGCCTTCAGCCACGTTATCCAGATCAATGGTCGCTGCTGTATTTTCAAGGTAACCTGCGATCCTGTTTGCTACACGTTCATAATCTTCTATCAAAAGTACTTTTGCGTCATCAAATCTAACGGATGAATTATTCTCGATACTGTCGCTGCCGCTAAATGCTTTTCCGGTGGAATTACGTATTCGAAGTTCATCCATCAATACTTTGAGCCGCACGAGTGACCGTACCCGGGCAAATAGTGGAAGATCCTGAATTGGTTTTGTGAGGAAATCATCCGCGCCAGCTTCTAGGCCAGTAACGCGGTCTTTGGGCTGGTCGAGTGCGGTGACCATAATAATGGGAATATGTGCAACCGCCGGGTTCGATTTCACACGCCGGCAAACTTCAAAGCCATCCATTCCCGGCATCATCACATCAAGCAGGATAATATCGGGCTGTTCTTTTTCAATAATTTCCAAGGCATCAACGCCGTTCATAGCAGTGAGCACATCGAAGTACTGGCTGCGGAGTTTCGCCTCAAGCAGCTTCACATTGTGAAGCACATCATCAACTACTAAAACTCTGGCTGTCATGGTAAGATATTATCCTACGAATTTTCTGACTGTTTCGATGAAATGGCTGACTGAAATTGGTTTGGCTATGTATGCCTCACATCCACCTTCCCTGATTTTCTCTTCGTCGCCCTTCATAGCAAAGGCTGTAACCGCGATCACTGGAATTGATTTTAATTCATCATCTTCCTTTATCCACTTGGTAACTTCAAGCCCGGAGACTTCAGGAAGCTGAATATCCATAAGGATTAGGTCCGGTTTTTCATTTCTCGCAAGTTCAAGGGCCTTCATCCCTTCCTGAGTTTGCACAGTTTCATAACCATGCGCATCCAGAAGGTCGCAAAATAGCTTCATATTTAAGTCATTATCTTCGACAACAAGTATTTTTTTGGGCATAAAAGGTCTCTTACTTTGTTATAATTTCTATAAGCAAATATATACATCTGGCAACTTATAGATACTTTTAACCTAAGGTTATGAAAAAGCAGTTAATTTTTTTAAAGATGTAATAATATCTTTCATTTGCTCGAAATGGTATATTAGTGCGCCACTTCCATATAATAAAGAAGAAATACTCATGGATCACGATAGAGCCGAGATAATAGCCATAAACAGCCTTTCTTTCGTTGCCAGCGATGAAAAAATCCTCGCTGGCTATCTTAACTTAAGCGGTACAGACCTCAGTCAGATCAAAGAAAACCTAGCGAATCCAGAGACAATGACAGGAATTTTAGCAGGCGTCCTTGATTATCTATTGCAAAATGAGAAATATCTTATCGATTTTTCAGAAAATTATCAGCTTGATCCTGCGGAAATAAGCGCCGCACGCCACTGTTTCCCTGGAGCAATTCACTATTAGCAATGGCGACCGACGTAAAAAATAATGAACCGGGGTTTTGCAGAGACTGTCTCTTTGATCTGAATACCGTAACACAATCGTTAAAATGCCCAAATTGCTCCAGTCCACGCCTCGTCAGACACCCTGAAATTCATGAGCTGTCAATCGCGCATATAGACTGTGACGCTTTTTATGCCAGTGTGGAAAAGAGGGATCATCCGGAGCTAATCCCAAAACCCCTTATTATTGGTGGTGGTAAGCGCGGCGTCGTTTCAACCTGTTGTTATATAGCGAGAACTTACGGTGTCCGCTCTGCAATGCCGATGTTTAAGGCGAACAAGCTTTGCCCAAATGCGACCGTTCTGCCGCCGGATATGAAGAAATATTCATCAGTTAGTAAAGATATAAGAAAAATATTTGATGAACTCACACCGATTGTGGAGCCAATCTCAATTGACGAAGCTTTTCTTGACCTTACTGGCACGGAAAAACTCCATGGCATGTCAGCGGCGAAAGTCCTCACTAAAACTGCGACACGTATTGAAGATGAAGTCGGCATTACCGTTTCCATTGGCCTCAGCTATAACAAGTTTCTGGCCAAGCTGGCGTCAGACCTGAATAAACCAAACGGTTTTTCCATAATAGGCAAAGAAGAAGCCAAAAAATTCCTTTCAACCCAACCCATTAGTAAAATATGGGGCGTCGGCAAAGTTCTCAATAACAAGATGAACTGCGCCGGTATTACCCAGATCGGTCAATTGCAAAAAATGGACCTTAAAAAACTGGTTAAGGAGTACGGAATTATGGGAGAGCGCCTCTATTATTTTTCCCGCGGTGACGACAGTCGCACGGTACAATCAACGCAAAAAGTAAAAAGTGTATCCAACGAAACTACGCTGGAAGAGGACATTAGCGACTATAAAATTCTTAAAAAACACCTTTGGCAACTGTGCGAAAAACTATCGGCACGTCTCAAAGAAAAACATCTCTCGGCAAAGACTATCACTCTCAAACTTAAAACCTCTAATTTTAGATCCATAAGCCGCTCTGTCACCCTCAATGGACCAACGCAAATGGCGGAAATTCTCTACACACAGGGGAAATCCTTATTAAAGCCCGAATGTAACGGACTCGAATACCGGCTAATTGGTATAGGAGTTTCCAAATTTTTTGATGATCAGTTTTCTGATATGCCAGACCTGATCGATCCCAGCAAGGACAATAAGATCAAAGCAGAAAAAGCAATGGATAAAATCCGCGGACGTTTTGGTACCGGCATAATCAACAAGGGGCGAAAATTTACCTGACAGCAAGCCGGCGTCATGACATAATTAACGAAAATAACAAATGATGAAATGGGAATACTAATGCAGTTATCGAAAATCGCTGGCCTATTGGCCGCTTTAGCCATCTTGAATGTTCAAACGCTAATTGCTCAGGAAAATGAAGTTCCTGACCGTGCCGAGGGCGAAGGCCAGTTTGAACGATTGGTACTGCGCGGTGGATATATAATCGATGGCACCGGCGCCCCTGCTTACGGTCCCGCCGATATTGTCATCGAAAATGATGTGATCACCCAGATAAAAGTGGTTGGCACCCCAGGTAGACCGATTAATCCTGATCGCCGCCCGGCACCGGGAGACCGCGAAATTGATGTGACCGGTAAATATATCCTGCCTGGGTTTATCAACATCCATTCCCATATTCATTCAATGAATTCTGGTCAGAATGTTCCACCGGAATATATTTTCAAACTTCTGCTTGGACATGGCATCACCACCGTCAGAAGTGTTGGTTCCGGCGGTGATAAACGCATTATCGGCCTTAAGAAGCGCAGCGCAAAAAACGAAATCACCGCGCCGCGCATTATCGCTTTTCCGCAGTTTAACGGCATCGACAGCGTAGACGCAGCCCGTAAACGGGTACGTGAAATTAAAAATAATGGCGGCGATGGCATCAAGTTTTTCGGCGCGCCGAAAGAAATACTTTGGGCCGCGCTTGATGAAGCGGAAAAAATCGGTCTGGAAACCACGATGCACCATGCCCAACCCGATGTAACGCATGCCAACGTGCTTGAAACATCTGCTCGCGGCCTTGACAGCATGGAACATTGGTACGGCCTTCCTGAGGCGCTGTTTGAAGATCGTCTGATACAAGATTATCCATCAGATTATATTTACACAGATGAAATGGACCGTTTTGGCGAAGCGGGAAAACTTTGGGAACAGGCAGCAAAACCAGGATCCGACAAATGGAACGAGGTCATGCAGACGCTTCTCGATCGCGATTTTGCCTTGAACCCGACCTTTACAATCTATGTAGCGTCACGTGATCTTATGCGCACGAGCCGTGCGCTATGGCATGATGAATATACGCTACCTGCACTGTGGGATTTTTACCGCCCTAGCCCGGTCGCTCACGGTTCTTACTGGTTTTACTGGACCACCCAACATGAAGTGGAGTGGAAGCGAAACTATAAACTATGGATGCAATTCATAAATGAGTATAAAAACAAAGGCGGAAAAGTCGGTGTTGGTTCTGATACAGGTTTTATCTATAGCCTTTACGGTTTTGCCTATATTCAGGAGTTTGAGTTACTTCAGGAAGCTGGCTTTCATCCGCTTGAGGTCATCCGCTCGGCGACCCTGATCAATGCTGAAGAGCTTAAAATGGAAGATAAAATTGGTAGTCTTCAGGTGGGCAAAAAAGCCGACCTCGCCATAGTCGATGAAAATCCACTACATAATTTTAAAGTACTTTATGGCACTGGTGCGGTGAAGCTCAATGATGATACCGGTCTAGTTGAACGAGTTGGAGGCGTCCGCTGGACCATCAAAGACGGCATTGTCTATGATGCATTCAAACTTCGAGCAGATGTGCGGGACATGGTTCGGGACGCAAAAATCGCCGCGGGAATAAACCCGGATAAACCACTGGCGATAGCCAACACACCAAGAATAGAATAGGATGTAATCTCCATGACCTATTTTCAAAAACTGGCGATAATACTATTATTTTTATGTAATTGGGCAACCTTAAGCCATGCTGCAACCAAGGATGGTACCTCTCTAAAGGTGGGTGCTATTATCGCCACAACAGGGACAAAAGTCTCTGGTTTTATTGAAATTGAAGCGGGGAATGATCAGACGACACGTATCCCTGTAACCATATTCAACGGACAGAGAACTGGCCCAACAATTAGCCTGATCGGCGGTACCCACGGCTATGAATATGCGCCGATTATTGCGCTCCAGAACGTGGCGCAGCAGATTGACCCAATGAGCCTTAGCGGGAATATCATTATTGTCCATGTGGCAAATATGCCGTCTTTTCTTGGCCGCACTATCTATTATAGCCCGGTGGATAAAAAAAACTTGAACCGCGCCTATCCCGGCGATGAACAAGGCAGCATCACTGAACGTATTACCCATGCCATCACCACTGAAATCATAGAGCAATCTGATTATCTGGTTGATATGCATAGTGGTGACGGTAATGAAGCGCTACGGCCTTACATATACATGCCTCACACAGGCAATCAGGATCTGGATACGACCATAAAAGAAATGGCCCTTTCTTTTGGCATAGATCATATAATAATTGATCGCACTCCTGTGACGGCGCCAGAAAGCTCAACATTTACCGATATGACGGCCCTATCCCGTGGCATTCCAGCAATGACAACAGAAATTGGCGGAGCAGGTTCAACCGATGCCCACTGGGTTGATAAGAACATCAAAGGTATCAATAACTTGCTTCGTCACCTAAAAATACTTCCTGGTGAAGTACAGACATTCTCGCCCCCAGTGTGGTTGGAAGATTATACGGTTGTTACCAGCCCGGATACGGGAATTTTCAAGCCAGAAGTACGTGATGGTTACATGGTCGCCAAAGGGAGTACACTTGGTCACTTGGTGGACTTTTTTGGCACTCCAATTGCAGAGATTACAGCCCCTTTTGCCGGCGTCATCAACTATGTCATCATCACACCACCGGTCACAAAGGGTGAACCGCTGGCGATGTTAAGTCACATAAAAGTAGAATAAGAAAGAGAGAGGCGAGCTTAGAAGCCGACCTCCAATATTCTTGTCTGACTTTTAAACCCGGCATTGGTGATAGCTTTACGGGCGGCTACATTTGTGCTTTCAGTAGAACAAATGGGACTTAATGCTCTATCCCGACAATCATTCAGCATTTCCCGAAGGATGGCCGTCGCGAGTCCTTGCCCGCGACATTCGGCTGACACCACCATTCCTAAATCGGCATAGGGTTTTTGGTCAGCGCTCGGGCGGCACTCGCCAGTAGCAATCAGAATTTCGCCGCGCCACAATCCGAACAATTCTTCGTCCGCAATGCGTTCAGAATAATACCCCCGTAACCAGTCTTCCGGGGCGCCAATGGCGGCGACCGCGAAATCAATTGCCGTTTGAAGTTCTTCCGTGGTGATGCCTCTGAAATCCAAACCGTCTGGAAATTTTACCACCTCTATTTCGGTATCAGGATCACAGCGATAAAGAAGCGCATTGACCGAGATAGATTTCTGATTGTCCATGCAAAGGGATAGATACGCAATCTCCTGGGTGGCAACCACCGCACCCTTAACAGACAGCTCATCAATTATTTGAGCAAACACTGCCGCTTGATCATGGCCCTTTTTTACATAAAATCTGAGCATTATCTGTTCTTCATTTATAGCGGTATAGCCAACGACGTCCTCGCCACACATAATTGCGTAGTGATCGGCCATAGAGACGAAAGACGCCCACATACCGTCTATGGGTGCAATCAATCCACCCAGATAGTCTTGCTTCAAGGATGAGAGCTCCTCGGCAGTGGATTTTTGTATTTTATGGTCGCTCATTCTTGTAAGTCCTTATAATTTTTAAATAATAGATTTTGCATATCTTCAAGTGGGTAATCTTTAAAGATAGCAAGTTCATGAAGTGCGATTCCATCAAGTTCAGCAAGGAAACGACGGGCGACAAGTTTGGCTTTTCTCACCTTTGCTTTCTTAAACATGACAATGGTTTGATTTAACAAATGATTTGCGCGTTTTTGTAATGGCGCCTCTACTATTTTTCGTAGATCCGGCTGAAACATTAAGCTCAATTGAAACGTGAGATACTCTCTATTCTCTTTTAAAAATGAAATATATTGACCTAGAAAATGACTAAGCGTTTCCTGGTAGCTCGCTTCACCGTCCATTTCGTTGGCCACATTTGACATTTCACCGCTTGCCCGATCAATAATAGCGAGCAGCAATTCTTCTTTGCTGTCGAAATAATTATAAGTTAGTCCCTTTGACACGTCCGCCGCAGCCGCTATTTGGCTGATAGACGTTCGGTGATAACCATTTTCAGCAAACAGTTTTAATGCCGCTTTTAATATTTTATCTTTTCCGTGTTTTTGTCTCATGGAGCGCATCTCGCCTTTTTAACTGACCGACCAGTCATTCATATTGGAGATAAATATACGCCCTTCTTCCTGATGTCAACAAACTATTCCAGGAAACTCTGAATAGACTGCTTCAAAGCAGGAGCGCCGTTTAACAAACTCTTTCTATAGAAAATATTTTATCCAAGTCTAATGATTGGAAGATGGCACCTTAACGTCTTTTGACCAGCGTAACTCCGCCTGGGCCGACAAGCACATCATCACTTTGTATTTTGTAAATTTGTGCGAGGCCCGGTGCAACGTATATTTTAATCTCGTCGCCCTCTTTTTCAAAATCAAATTCAGCAAAATTATTGCCAATCATTGATTGGGTCACTCTGCCATCAGATCTAAAATCCATTGTAACTGCACCTTGGAGGGCTCGATATTCACCTGAAAAGCCACCCCCGCATGCGGTCAGGCTTAATACAAAAAAAATAGCGAAATTCTTCAATTTAATTTTCATTTGATTTCTCATCTCTAATATCATCAATTGCCTCAATTGTTACACCACCAATATGAATACAAACTGAATATGACTTCGATCTCTATTTCACAATGAGGCATTATGTCTGAAGCGAGCGCTCGCTTCAGACTAATTGAATATCCATTGGTTAATTTGGAAGTTCTTATTATTAAGAACCATACGCCCACGATGCGTCGTAAGTTCCCATACTCTCATCTGCTGGTGTTTCGGCGATCGAAAGAAATGGTGTGCTGCGTTCCGGTTTTGGCTTGAGTCGGGTTGTAATATCCAATCCTCGCGCCCCGTCCGGCCCCGCTTGAAAACCGTGGATCATATCAAGAGACACCAGATTTGCTGAACCGGGCGTGAGCAATTGATCGACTATTTTTTTTACTTGAAACGTTCCACTGTTTTCATAATCAAAACCATCGGTTGATACATAATTGCTCACTCGCACTAATCCTTCAATGCCGACTGATATAACATTTCCGTATTCATGAACATGTGGCCGGCATATGGCTCCCGGTTCCAATCTCCAGTGCAGTACCGTAAATGGATTGCCCCCTGGATTAACGCCAATTCGGTAATCTTCCGGTCTGACACCCTGAGTAGTATTATTGTATTTTTTGGGAAGTGGGACACCTTGTAGTTTGGCTGTAAGCGCTGCAATTGACCGCAAATATCGGTCCTGACCGGATAATGACGTATCGCCGATTAATTTTTGCGCCAGCGGATTTGCCTCTGCTAAAAATTGATCAAATGATATGTTGTTATCGGCAATTTCTTCAATAGCCGCTCGCGCTTTCAAATCCGACATCATCGTAAGAGCCATCCCCGCAAATATGGCCATAAACGAACGTCGCTCGACAAACAGTCCTGATGATACTTCTACTTCTTCGTCAATGGGCAACTCACTAGTTGAATTTTGCGCCATGTCACATCTCCCAGTTATGTTGAGTTTGAAAATAGTCTAAGTGGCGCGTCAGATAAGTCAAATCAAATACCCGTGAGCCATTCAATGTCTGTAATCAGTAACTTGTCATTAACCATGATTGAGGCGCATTTACCTAGTGTTTCAGGGCAATTTCTACCAGCACACCAAAATCGGTAGAGAAAACCATATATAATTGTTATATTTCAAGGCATTAACTTCTGGCACAGGATTTGCATAGTTTTCTCGTAGTTTATTAATGAAGAGGACGTACCATGAATATATTACCTTATAGTCAGGATTATCAGCTTGAGAAAACAAACTTTAAAGTCAGTGAGAAAGCGACAGAACTGATCAAAAAATTCCATCAGTCAGCCGACGGCCTTACACTAAAGAATTGGAAGGCACTATCCGAAATCCTTGACTATGCAGCCGCTGCCGAGCAAACCATAGCAGAGCAGAAACAATATATTTCAAATCTGGAATCCCTCGCCGCCACTGATATGTTGACCGGGCTCCTAAATCGAGCCGGCTTTGAAAATGAAATTGTCCACGCTATTGCCCGGGCAAAACGTTACGGCGAACAAAGCCTGTTTGCGTTTATTGATCTGGATAGGTTTAAACCGATCAATGATACCCATGGTCATAATGCTGGCGATGCAATGCTCCGTCAAGTCGCTGTGATTCTCAACGATTCAATTCGTCAAACCGATTCATCATCGCGCCTTTCCGGAGATGAGTTTGGCCTCCTACTGACCAAATGCGACATCGAAAAAGGCATGGAACGAGCCGGATACATTCGCCACAACCTGCGAAAAATAACCGTAATTCATGATGGCCATGAGCTGCACACATCAGCAAGTTTGGGATTTGCGATTATTAATGAAAGCAGCACACTTGAACAGGTTTTTGAGGTGGCAGACAAGGCAATGTATAAAAACAAACGCGAACGTCAGAAAAGCCGCAATAAATATCGCATCAGCTAACTCAATGTTCTTTTCTTATGGTTTAAAAAGGCGTAATCTCATCTTCGTTATATAATAAGTAAACGGAGAAATTATGAGCAATTCACCAAAAGATAATTTGGAAAAAATAGGGGTAACCTTACCAACACCAGTGGCACCGGTTGCCAACTATGTCACTTATGTGAGGACAGGAAACCTTATTTCCATATCGGGGCAACTGCCGCTTGATAATGATGGCAAGCTTCCTTACATCGGCAAAGTTGGGCAGGAAGTGTCCGCAGAAGACGCCAACAGCGCAGCCCGCCTTTGCGCTATCAATATCATTTCACAAGTGAACGCGGCCCTTGACGGCGATCTGGACAGGGTTGTGCGCATCGTTAAGCTTGGTGCGTTCGTCAACTGTGTTGATAGCTTCCCGGGCCAGCCAGCGATTGTTAACGGTGCTTCTGATCTGATGGTCGAAGTGTTCGGCGATAAAGGAAAACATTCACGTTCCGCCGTCGGGACCAATGCCCTGCCGCTAAATGTCCCAGTTGAAATCGACGCCCTTATCGAAGTTTCTTGAGTGCCGATTTTTCATGGCTCATAATTGGTTAAAGACAGACGCATTCGCCCATCGGGGGCTTCATGGCCCCCGAACCGGGTTTGTTGAAAATAGTCTATCGGCCTTCAAGGCAGCAACGGACCTTGGGTATGGCTTTGAGCTTGACGTGCTTTTAAGTAGCGATGATGTCGCGGTAGTCATTCATGATGCTACCCTAGACCGCCTGACCGGCCAGGACGGTAAAACCATCAACCACACAGCAATGGAGCTTTCCAAAACAATACTTACTGGCACCAATGAGACGATCCCCATGCTAGAGGATGTCCTTGAGCAAACCAAAGGAGCAAAACCTATCCTGATAGAGATCAAAGGCGATCAGGGTAGTTATTCTAAAATAGCCAAAGCAGTTTGGCGAGTTATTAAAGATTATACCGGCGATGTGGCAGTGATGTCTTTTTATCCTGAAATTATCGAATATTTTAAAGTTCATCATCCGGATGTCACCCGCGGTCTGGTTGCGACACCGCGTGATGATGGCAGCCTGCCAAGCACCTATTTTGATCCAACTCAGCAAATAAAACTTATAAAGACGCTCGACGCGGATTTTATCGCCTATGATATTCGTGCGCTTCCCAATGAGGTCACTGAATATTGCCGCGATCGTGACATTCCAGTGCTGACATGGACCGTGCGATCTGACCAGGACCTGGAAAAAGCGCGCAAGAATACTGACAATATTATCTTTGAGCAGCTATAGAGGCATGCGAACCCGTATAATCGAAAATATCAATGACATTCCAGCCGACACTTGGAACACCTGTGCGACACTATCTGATGAGGGTTTAAATCCCTTTTGCTCACACGGCTTTTTGGCTGCTCTTGAAGAAAGTGGCTGCGCATCAGCAAGAACCGGATGGCTGCCTCAACATATCATATTGGAAGATGAAGACGCTTCTTTGTTGGGGGCTGTTCCCCTTTATTTAAAAAGCCATTCACAGGGTGAATATGTTTTTGATCAGGGTTGGGCCAACGCCTTCGAACAGGCTGGCGGGCATTATTATCCCAAGCTGCAATCTTCGATTCCCTTTAGCCCAGTGACTAGTCCGCGTTTGCTGACATCAGATATTGCGCAAAAAGAGATACTACTAAAAGCTGCAATAGATTTGGCTGACGAACTGCAAATTTCGTCATTGCATTTCACATTCCTTGAGCAGGATGATGTTGACGTCATGACGTCACATCATCTATTGAACAGGAAGGATCAGCAATATCACTGGATCAATGATGACTATAGGTCGTTCAACGATTTTTTAGAGGCACTCTCGTCGCGAAAGAGAAAAAACATTCAAAAGGAACGCCGCTGCACCCATGAGAACCACATCGAAATTGAGTGGGTGCAGGCAACTGAAATAAGCGAAGATCACTGGGATCACTATTTCGAATTTTACCTTGATACAGCCAACCGTAAATGGGGCAGGCCATATCTCAACCGCGAATTTTTCTCGCGCTTAAGCGAAAACATCCCAGACAATCTACTGCTGATAATGGCGAAACGGGATGGGCGTTATATTGCCGGTGCGCTTAATCTAATAGGGGGGAATGTTTTATATGGCCGCTATTGGGGGGCAACTGAGTATCATAAATTTCTGCATTTTGAACTTTGCTATTATCAGGCTATAGATTTTGCCATCCAGCACGGCCTTAGCAAGGTTGAGGCCGGTGCCCAAGGTGATCATAAACTCTCTCGCGGTTATGTTCCGGTAGTAACCAACAGCATGCACTGGATCGTAAATCCCTCATTCAGGGATGCCATAAAAAAATATCTCGCCGAGGAAAGAAAAGCCGTCGGACGAGATATCGAATATTTGAAAGAACTTACGCCATTCAAAAAGAGTGAGATCTAGGATTCTTAATACCCAACTCGAATAAAATTTATTATTTCTTTTCTAAAATTTCGAAACTTCCAAGTAAACAAGTAGCGCGCGGAGTCGAAATCATATCTTTGGCGCAAAGCTTGTTACCATTAGGCGTCATATTAAACTTCTTTTCGAAATAAAGGCTTTTACATTCGCTGTTCATTGTATTGAGCAAATACCTATTGTTTTTTAATTCGAAAAGTATCCTTGTGTCGTCAAGAATGGTTGTTTTATCGATTAAACTGTAACTTATACACCTCTCAAATTCACCGGTCTGATTGTATTTTGCCATCTCCTTGGCTGCTTTTTGTTCCATGGATTCAAATGCAAATGCCGCTACGCCCCCCCAAGCCGTCACAAACACTACTGATAATAATAACATCTTCTTCATAGCCATTTCCTTTTCATTATATTAAAACCATAACCATCAATAACATTGTACTTTGCTTTATGCAACTCTTATTACTTTTTTAACAACCTATATTTGTATCAATATCATTTTTATCTTTATCAGCAATTTTTAATTGTAATTTGTGATCGAATTCACCCTTTTTCGAGAAGGGGTGATTAGACTAAAGATGGAAATTTCGACCGAGTATAATATCAGTCGCCGTCTTTGGGCAGCTTTTCCAAAATCTCAAACTTACCAAGAAAGCAACCTGGGCCAGCGCCTACTGTTGTGTCAAGAACAGAAACCACATCCGTGCTACATAATCTACCGCCACGGACATTGTAGGTTATGCTTCTTTCAAATCCAAGCCGCGAACATTTATGGTCGAGAGTATTGAGATATACCCTGTTATTTCTCATCTCAAATATGATGTGTTGGTCATCAAGAACTTTGGTTTGCTTGATGAGGCTAGGCCTCACACAATTTTCAAAGGTATTGGTTTGTTTATATTTTGCCATTTCTTTATCGTAGCGCTCAGTGTTCGTCTGCGCGTTACTGGCCATAAAACCGAGAGCAAAAAAGCTTGCTGTACAAATAAGAGTTTTTAACATTTTGTCACCTATAATTTTGAGTTCAGCAGCTATTATAAAAGAGTATGGCTGAACTATAGCTGAATGTCATATCAAAATATTGTTACTTGGCAGGCTCTTTTTCTTTCTTCTTACCTTTTGATTTTGGTTTTGCAAGCACCTTACCTGGTTCGATATCGATAATCAGCTTCTTGTCTTTACACCCAATTTTAACTTCACCACCTTCGATCAGGCGACCAAATAATAACTCATCGGCGAGCGGTTTTTTGATATCTTCCTGAATAACACGTTTAAGGGGACGAGCACCAAAATGCTTGTCATACCCTTTGTTAGCTATGAAAGCTTTGGCCGCAGGCGACAATTTGATATGGACACCTCTGTCCTCGAGCTGCATTTCAAGTTCGAGGATAAACTTCTCAACAACCTGTTCAATGACGGTAGGTGGTAGAGATGAAAACGGCACAATCGCATCAAGCCGGTTTCTAAATTCCGGGGAGAAGAGTTTTTTAATCGCCTCTTCGTCTGCGCCCGACTGATCGGACTTGCCAAAACCAATGGCCGTTTTGCTGAGTTCAGCGGCGCCAGCATTTGTGGTCATAATCAGAATTACGTTTCTAAAATCTATTTTTTTGCCGTTGCTATCGGTCAATGTACCATGGTCCATCACCTGCAGCAGAATATTATAAACATCCTGGTGCGCCTTTTCGATTTCATCAAGAAGCAATACGCAATGGGGCGTTTTATCGATAGCATCGGTGAGCAACCCACCTTGATCATACCCAACGTACCCAGGAGGCGCGCCGATCAGACGGGAAACCGTGTGACGCTCCATATATTCAGACATATCAAAACGCTCTATTTCGACACCTAGAAGGCTGGCAAGTTGTTTTGCAACCTCGGTTTTACCAACACCAGTCGGGCCGCTAAAGAGATAACAGCCGATCGGCTTGTCTTCTTCACGCAGTCCCGCACGCGATAATTTAATAGCATCAGACAGCACTTCAATTGCTTTATCCTGACCAAAGACAACCCGCTTCAGATCCTTCGGCAGAGTTTTAAGAACAGTTTTATCGTCTTTTGATACACTCTTCGGTGGGATACGTGCCATTTTGGAGACCACATTTTCCACATCTTCCACTGTGATGTTTTTCTTACGCTTTGCTTCTGGAACAAGCATTTGCGATGCACCAACTTCGTCGATCACGTCTATGGCTTTATCGGGAAGTTTACGTTCATTGATATGACGAACAGAAAGATCAACCGCCGCTTCGATAACCTCATCACTATATTTCACGTTATGATGTTCTTCGAAATATTTCTTAATACCTTTGAGGATTTCTTTGGTTTCTTGTGCGGTAGGCTCAACAACATCGATTTTTTGGAAACGACGTAGTAGCGCGCGATCCTTTTCAATATAAGAACGATATTCCTTGTAAGTGGTGGAACCGATGCAGCGCAGCGCCCCTTTTGAAAGCGCCGGTTTGAGAAGGTTCGAAGCATCCATAGCCCCGCCACCTGTTGCACCTGCACCTATGATTGTGTGAATTTCATCAATGAAAAGGATTGAACCTTCCATTTCTTCAATTTCCTTGATCACCGCCTTGATACGTTCCTCAAAATCGCCGCGAAAACGTGTTCCTGCAAGGAGTGTCCCCATCTCTAGACAATAAATAGTTGCGTTGTGAAGTACTTCCGGCACTTCTTTTTTCACGATGCGAAGCGCAAGGCCTTCGGCAATAGCAGTTTTTCCGACGCCAGGATCACCTACATAAAGCGGATTGTTTTTTGATCGGCGACATAAAATCTGAATAGTGCGTTCCACTTCCGCGACCCGTCCGATCAATGGATCGATTTTTCCTTCGCGTGCTTTTTCATTAAGGTTTATGCAAAATTTTTCAACGGCCGTTTTTGAGCCACCCTCGCCGCCTTCACCATCGTCATCCTCCAAATCGTCATCTATGGCGCTCTCGCCTTCATTTTCACCTGATTTGGCAAGACCGTGAGAGATGTAATTGACCACATCTAGGCGCGATACCTCATGTTGCTGCAAATAAAAGACCGCGTGACTTTCCCGCTCTGAAAACAACGCCACGAGCACATTACCGCCGTTAACCTCTTCACGGCCACTACTTTGCACATGCAGAATAGAGCGCTGAATGACCCGCTGGAATCCCGCCGTTGGCGTTGCATCAAGACTTGTTTCTTCGGTGATATTTTCAAGCTCTTGATCGAGATAAGCTTTTAACTCAGCACGAAGCTGCGCAATATTAACATCACAGGCACGAAGCACTGCAACTGCATCCTGATCATCCAAAAGACCTAACAGAAGATGTTCCAATGTAGCAAACTCGTGATTTCGTTTGTTGGCCTCAGCGACACTTCGATGAAGTGTGTGTTCCAAATTTGGCGAAAATGTCGGCACTCGTCTCTCCTTTAGTTTATTCTTTTTCAAGAGTACACTGAAGAGGGTGTTCATGCTTCCTCGCATAATCAACCACCTGATGCACCTTACTTTCGGCGACTTCAAAGCTAAAAACGCCACATAAACCGACACCTTGCTGGTGCACTTGAAGCATTATTCTCAAGGCCTGTGATTCTGGCATTTTAAAAAACTTCTGCAAAACATGAACAACGAAATCCATCGGTGTATAGTCATCATTGATCATGAGGACTTTATACATCGAGGGCTTTTTGGTTTTAGGTTTGGCTTTAGTTATTACAGAACCTTCTAAACCACCCTCGTTATCCTTGTCTTTTTTGCTCATTTCACTACCGTTTAGCTTTGTTGTCGTACTCTATTAAAGATAAAATATTTATTTTGTTTTTAAAGGGGTAAAATAAAATATTATTCAAAAACGCATAATAAGTAACTTGAATTAATCATACCATAATTCAGAAACAATAAAAATATACGTGTGACTATCTGTGCTTAGGTCAGCTTTGGCGGCTCTACGCCGCTCAATTTAAGTTGTTCAGATAAACTGGCATAAACACGTTCAAGTGCCTCACGGTCCTTACCTTCGCAGCGCGCAACAATCACATTCTGCGTATTTGAAGCGCGAATGAGCCACCAACCGTCTTCTGAAAGGACCCGCGCGCCATCAAGGTCATTGACATTGGCGTCAGTATTTCGAAGACGTTCTAGCACCTCATCAACAACTATAAATGGTCGGCCTTCGGCACATTCAATCCGGATTTCCGGTGTGTTGACAACGGCAGGCAAATTCTTACGAAGCGCCTCAAGACCACCCGCCGTTTTCGCTACTTTGTTAAGTAAACGAAGGGCAACATACACCGCATCATCAAAGCCGTAATATTTATGCTTAAAGAATATATGACCACTCATCTCACCGGCCAATGGCGCATCGAGTTCAACCATTTTACTTTTTATAAGCGAATGACCGGTTTTCCACATGACCGGATCGCCACCAAGTTTATTGATATGGTCAAAAAGAACCTGGCTGCATTTGATATCGGCAATAATTCTTGACCCCGGCAAATCTTCGAGCACATCTTCAGCGAGGATGGCCAGCAGTTGATCGCCCCAGACTATTTCACCGCCGCAATCAACAGCGCCGATGCGGTCTCCATCACCGTCAAAGGCTATGCCTATATCCATATTATTAGCAGCAATTGCATCCTGTAATTCCACAAGATTTTCAGCAACCGTTGGATCGGGATGATGAGACGGAAATGTTCCATCAATTTTTTCATTAAGAAGGATATGATTTCCCGGTAGGCGCTTAGTAACCGCAGAGATAACGTCTCCGGCAGCACCGTTGCCGGCATCCCAGCCAACGGTCATGTTAGCACTTTGCATCGCGTCCATATCCACATCTTCAAGCATACGGTCTACGTAGCGTTCAAAAATATCTACCTTCGTATCACTTCCGCTTCCTTCTTCAAGATCGCCTTGCGCGCTCATTCGGCCAATTTCCTGAATTTGCTCGCCGTAGCAGCCGCCTTTGCCGATCATCATTTTAAAGCCGTTATAGTTGGATGGATTGTGAGAACCAGTGATCATGATGCCACCATCAGTATCAAGCTCATAGACGGAGTAGTAAAGCATTGGTGAAGGCCCAAGGCCAATTCTGACGACATCAAGGCCGGTGGACAGCAATCCAGACAAGATCGCTTTTTCCATCGTTGGTGAGCTTAGCCTGCCATCATAACCCAAGCAAACTTTACGCCCGCCGTTTCTGATAATTACGGAGCCAAAAGCCCGCCCCAGAGCAGTTGCGTCGGCTTCGGTTAGTGTATCTCCCACGATTCCTCGGATGTCGTATTCACGTAATATCGTACTGTTAAATTGATGCTTTGTTGGCATTTCTTATCCTATTTATTTCTTTAATAACAGATCTTTAGCTTGGTTCAACTGAGCTGCAAAATATCCTGATCCACCTTGATCCGGATGAATTTTCATCATAAGTCGATGATGAGCCGCTTTAATTTCTGCTTCTGTCGGGTTTGCATTAAGTTCAAGTATTTCGAGCGCCTGTTCACGGGTCATGCCATCTTTAGTAGCCCCGGGTACCCGCGGCCCTTCTGCCTTTGATTGAAGATAAGCCCAAAGAGATCCTTGCCAAGAGAGTACGGCTGCAGTGCCGAGCACACCAGCCACAGCGATATTGCCTTTAACCAGTATGACAAAAGCTGCCGCACCAAGCACAACCGCTAGGACTTTTCGAAATATATCATTAAAGTTTTCAGGTTGTTTACTGAGATATTTTGAAATGGCAAAATATAGGATCACGGCCCCTAGGAGTAAGATAATATATTGCATTTATGAATTAACACCTTGCAGCTTTTTTTCAGCTTGCTCTTCCCGCCATCCAGGTAAATTAAGATCCCCCATCAGTCGCCTTACTTCCTGACGCGCCGCGATCTGAGACATGGTTACCTTTTCCTCGGCATCACGAACATCAACAAGCGTTAGTCCCTTTGGGAAAAGCTCACGATAAACAACCCGCTCGCCAAGTCCTTGTATATATCTAAATGAAACTCGCTTTTGCAGCTCCTTAAGAGCTTCGTTAACTCTGCGCTTGTTTATAGCATCGAGCGACGATGTTCTATTTCGCATTACCACCCAGTCGATGGTACCGCGATCTGTCATTGCTCTGTGTTTGCGCGCATCCCAGACCATTTCACTGTAGAGGCTAAGTTTATCAACTTTAAATGTGTCCGGATCAACCGTTGCCAGCAAATCAAGATCGACAAAACTGTCGTTGATCGGTGTAATCAAAGTATCAGCGACACTATGGGCCAACCGCGCGAGGTTTGAATCGCTGCCCGGACAATCTATAAGAATAAAATCCGAATCTTCGTTCAACTCATCTATAAGTTCTGAAAAATTCCGCGTATCTTCGAACATCATGTTGTCTATATCTCCCTCCATGGAACGAGAAAGGATGTAGACGTCCGGAATCGTGAGTTGAAGTTCATGTTTCTCCGCATAATTCAAACGATTCTCAAGATAGCGCGCGAGTGATTTCTGCCGCGAGTCGAGATCGACAACAGAAACATTAAAATTTCTTTTCATTAGGCTGACAATTATGTGCATCGCTGTAGTGGACTTCCCCGAGCCGCCCTTTTCATTTCCCACAACAATAATATGTGCCTTATTATTACTTTTCGGCATTTCCTTCTCCACTCCCCTGCCAGCCCAATTTTTTAGAACCATAATCCCAATGAACTAAAAATCTGGCAATTGAAGACTCACTATATTACTATAAGTTTACAAGAGGAACAACTTACCCTTTTAGGATATCTATGGCTAGTAGCATACGACGAGAATCTACATCTTTTGGAAAAAAAGCCGTTATTTCACTCTTTTTGTTGGCAGCATTTGTCTGTTTACCCCTCTATATTTCTGTATATGAAGTGAATCAGAGTAGAAACAGCTTCTCTACGGTCTCTCTGATCAGCCATTTGAAGCTAGCCGATGGTGAAAATGTCACAAAGAGATTCGCTGCCTACGGTTATAACCTTGCGGAAATCAAAAGAGGCGAAGCAGATGTGCCGAATCTCTTCCTCGAAAAACTCCCCCGCGAGCTGACCACTTTAAATGATATAGATGTCAAAAAAGAGCTTTTTATATCATCATTATTACCGCCAATATTAAAAGTTAACGAATATATCCTTTATGAGCGCAAACGGCTTCTCGAAATAATGAGGTCCATTGAAATAAACGGCGATGCATCGCTAAATGAGTTATATTGGCTCAGACGCAAAATGTTGCGTTACCGGATGGAAGAATTTAATATTGATGAACTTCACAGTCGCATGAATATTATACCAGCCTCGCTTGCGTTAACTCAGGCGGCCATTGAAACCGGTTGGGGCGCCTCAAGGTTTGCGCAGGAAGCCAATGCCCTTTACGGGCAATGGACCTGGAATGATGCCAGTGGGATGATACCTCTTGCGCGAGAAGCAGGGGCAACCCATAGTATTAAAAGATTTAAAAATCTGATCAGCGCCGTCGAAGGTTATGCGCTCAATTTAAACACCCATCCCGCTTACCAGGATTTTCGAACCGAACGCGACAAATTTTCCAGCAGTGAAAACATTGTCGTAAACGAAGATTTGTTATTCACACTTCTTTACTATTCTGAACTTGGATTTGAATATATTGACAGCCTGAGTAGCGTCATACGTATAAACGGGCTGCGTAGTTTTGACACTGCCAAGCTAAAAAAGACCCCTTATCAAGAACTTAAATTAAACCCAGCTCCTTAAGTTCATTTCGAAGCTCTGGCGGGATATCCATTACTTTGCTGTTTGCGGGCAAATCTTTTGGCACCGAACTGTTCTCCAAGTACCGCCAACCTTGAAAAGCACGGCGCGGCTGGCCTTCAGTGAGATGAATTTTCTTATCCATTTTGATCATACACTTAATGCCGCTTTCGGTCTTAACATCGTCAAGCCCGATGATACGCTGTCTTGCAAGAACGAACCCTTTGATCACCCAATAGAGAGAACCACCATCAAGAACTTCGTCAGCTCTGCGAGGTTTAAACCTTGTTACATGAAAATTGTACTCAAGACCTTTATTGCGTGGATCGGCTTTTCGCAGCTCCATAAGGTGTTCCACGCTATCTACCCCTACACATAATTTTATAATATGAACGGTCATTGATCACAGCAACATCATCGACGCGAGGCCGAGAAAGGCGAAAAAACCAATAACATCTGTGATTGTAGTCACAAAGATACTGCTGGCCAGCGCTGGATCCACATTTAACTTATCCAGCATTATCGGGATTAAAATGCCAGCCAGTCCGGCCATTACCATATTGACGATCATAGCGATACCCATCACCGAACCTAGCATTACATTCTCAAACCAGAGCCACGACAGACCGCCTATTAAAATCGCAATAATAACGCCGTTTACAAGTGCAATAGAAAACTCGCGAAAAACAATTCTTCTGACGTTAGTCGCCGTCAGGTCACGGGTGGCAATAGCACGCACCGTCACCGTCATGGTTTGAGTGCCCGCATTCCCGCCCATTGAAGCAACAATTGGCATCAGCACGGCGAGCGCCACCATTTGTTCAATGGTTGCGTCAAATATAGCAATGACCATCGATGCAAGAATGGCTGTGGCCAAATTGACAATAAGCCAGATCACACGGTTTTTGGAAGCCACAAAGACACTTTCAGTAATGTCCGTTTCCCGAATACCGGACATCAACATCAAATCTTCCTCAGCTTCTTCCTCTATAACATCAACGATGTCATCAAAGGTAATCACACCGATGAGCCGTCCCTCGTCATCTACAACACCCATGGATGTCAGATCGTACTGACGAAATAGGTAGGCCACTTCTTCCTGGTCTGTATCAACCGGCACCACGGTCGGGTCTACTTCCATGATCTCGCTAATTTTCTGATCACGGTCACTACGGACGATTTTATTAAGCGCAACTGTGCCAATTGGGTGATGCTTCGGATCGACGATGAACACCTCATAAAATTCGTCAGGCAAATCTTCAGCAGTTCTAAAATAATCGATCACGGCACCAACCGTCCAACGACCCGGCACTGAGACCAATGTTCTTTGCAATAGACGACCGGCACTATCTTCTGGGTAGGAAAGCCCTTCTTCGATAGCAAGTCTGTATTCATCCGGCAGTGCTTCAATAATTTTGCGTTGCTCTACCTCGTCCATATCCTCAAGCACATGAACGGCATCATCACTTTCCATCTGCGATATGGCTCGCGCGACATCTCTGTCGTCCATTTCAGCAATCACGTCATCAAGGGTGCTGTCATCGAGCTCAGAAAGAACACCCGGTTCCATGCGAGAACCGATTATCGAGGTCAGAAGTTTTCGGTGATTGTCGCCAAGTTGTTCAAATATGTCAGCGACATCGGCACTGTGTAGAGGGTCAAGCAGGAAATCAACCTGCTCGTTATCCAGATTATCTAAGGCGTAGACAATCTCTTCCACCAGTTCTGGTGAAACCGGTAGCACATCATCCATTTGGGTTTCGCTCTCAAGCGCACTGTTTTCGTTATTCACAGTCATCATTTTCCCTGAACCAGTTGATTTTATCGTCTTAAAATCGTTTGAGGTCAAGAAGTTAAATAATTACATCCAGCAAATTATACATATATGCTTCCAATGAGTACTAAGATGAATTAAGTTTCGCTATATTTTAATTCTTAAATTCAGGAAAGTTATAACCGTGCAATCATTTCATCCTCCAAAAAGAACTCTTATGGGCCCCGGACCATCTGATGTTTCCCCACGTGTACTCGAAGCCATGGCCCGCCCAACCATCGGCCATCTTGATCCTGCCTTCCAAACACTAATGGATGAAATTAAAGACCTGCTCAGATATGCTTTCAAAACCGAAAATAAGCTAACTTTTCCAGTATCGGCACCGGGTTCAGCTGGCATGGAGACCTGCTTTGCCAATCTTGTTGAAAAGGGCGATAAAGTTATAGTCTGCGTTAACGGTGTGTTCGGCACCCGCATGGTTGAAAATGTCGTGCGCTGCGGCGGTGAAGCTATTGTCGTTGCAGATGAATGGGGCACGCCGGTGTCCGTTGATAAAGTCGAAGAAGAACTTAAAGCCAATCCGGACGCAAAAATCGTCGCCTTTGTTGCAGCAGAAACATCAACGGGCGTTGCATCAGATACCAAAGCCCTTTGCGCTCTTGCCCACGAATATAATTGTCTGAACATTGTTGATGCGGTCACTTCGCTCGGCGGGTCAGAACTAGATGTGGATGGCTGGGGTATCGATGCCATTTATTCAGGATCACAAAAATGCCTGTCCTGTCCACCTGGTCTTTCACCAGTCAGCTTTAACGAGCGCGCCATAGAAAAAATTAAGAACCGCGAAACACCGGTCCAGAGCTGGTTCATGGATCTAAACCTTGTCATGGGATACTGGGACGGAACGGGTGGTCGCTCTTACCACCATACAGCACCGGTTAATGCCATGTACGCCCTTCATGAAAGCCTTCTGATCCTAAAAGAAGAAGGACTTGAAAATGCGTGGAAACGTCATTTTGACCTATCACAAAAACTGCGTGAAGGTTTTGCTGAAATGGGGATTAAATATCTGGTCGATGAAAAATATGCCCTACCGCAACTTAATACCATCATAATTCCGGATCATATCACCGACGAAGCGGCAATCCGTACCAAGCTCCTCAATGATCATAATCTGGAAATCGGCGCGGGTCTTGGTGCACTTGCCGGCAAAGTATGGCGCATTGGTCTCATGGGCCACGCAGCATCACAAGAAAACGTTGATAAATGCCTGAGCGCGTTTAAAGCGGTGATGAATTAGCGGGTCAGCACACCAAGCAAGTTTGCGTCGTTAGCAATACGTTCGACCATGCGCTCCATTATGCTGCGCAGGATGGAATTGTTTGTTGCTTCGTTCGCGGAAAAAGGCACTGTCCGCTCTTCGTTATTTGAGTAAGTATTAGAATAACCCTTATCGGCAACATCAACCCTGACCCGTGATTTTGTTGCAATCGTGGTTGTCACCAATGCGCCGTCTTTCGTGTAGCTTAGTTCTTCCAGGGACACGACCATTTTTACCGCACCAGAGTTGCTGGCCGCTGTGACATTAAATCCTTGCTTCGAATAAGCATCAACAAGTGCAACACCGATAAGCTCAGCCAGGTCCTGACTGGTAATCAGATGACTATCTTCGTCGATTGCACCTATCACACCGGTAGAACGCGCGTCATCAACCGTAATCGAAAGAGAAACACCATTGCCAATACTGGATGGTGCCACACTTGGATAAATTTCGATCTGCGCATCCTGTGACGGTGTGCCGCAGGCAGGCAGAATGAGTAAAATCAGTAAAGCAATTTTTTTCATAAACTTTCCTTCACATACTTTCGACAATGACCGTGTGGCCAGCAGTGTTTATTTTTCAGGATCACAAGTATCCTGGTCCCGGGTCAAGTAGGCAGTTATTACGGTGAAAGCTCCAAACTATAGCCTGTAATAAAGGTAGCAACCGTTGAAACATCAATCATATCCGGCCCCACATAACGGATAGTATGGCTATCAATGCGTTCAAACTGCGGCAGGTAGGCCAACATTTCACTGACCCGGTAATTTTTAAAGCTCATATCCATGGTAATGGGACCTTCGAGCTTCAGTGGTTTAAAGTCCTTGATCCGGGCGATGGCTGCTTTGGTTTTTGCGGCGATTAATTTACGCGACGCAGCCGGATGAAGAGATTTTGCGGAATGGAAGCTATAATCCCACTTAACCACTGCCCCTTCCATGTCGCCGATGCTGTCCTGCGCTTCCTTGACAGCCGCATCATCACCGGAAATCATGATGACGGGCGTGCCGTATTCGCCGGCAATTGCAGCGTTAAAATAACTTTCCCCCGCTATCTTACCATTGAGTTTTAGACTAGTGATATCAGCACTTGATTTTGTGTGCGCACGAACACCGCTCATATAGTTGGTGCTCGAATGATAACCAATATAAATAGCGCCATCAAAACCACCCTCTTCCAGCCCCTGAACCATGCCAAGCTTACGTGGCCATGAACGAATAACCTTTACATTTTCTGGAAATTTTTCAATGAGTAAATTTTGACCATTACCGTGGCTATCAGCGACCAGAACTTCCGTTGCGCCAGCCTCAAAAGCGGCCTCAACAGCGGCTAGCGCCTCAGCAGTTGCGAATTCTCTAAACCGTTGATATTCAAAGCCACCCGTGCCCAGCTGCTCACCAGTTACCGCGCCCGCGATCCCTTCAAGGTCAACTGAAATGTGTATTTTTAGACCATCATCCTGCGCAAACGCCGTTGACGAAATTAGGACAAATAGTAACGAGGTAATTAATTTTTTCATGTTTTCTCCCCTTAAAAAAAATCTCCTCATCAGCATAACCAATAAGGAGATCAAATCTAAATATTATTTCTCATTTTACTTTAACGCCGCAGCAGCCGCATCAACTCTTCTCCACAGCGCAATAGTATTTCCGCTCCAGATTTTAGCAATGTCTTCTTCAGAATAACCTCTCGCAACCAATTCAGCTGTAACATTCATTGTTTCAGCAGCACTGTTCCAACCTTCAAGACCGCCACCGCCATCAAAGTCCGACACGATACCCACATGATCAACACCGATCAGCTTCACTGCATAATCAATATGATCGACAAAATCTTTAACGTTTGCAGGCGGGTATTTGGCATTGATCGCATCCATACCAGCTACGTAGGCGGGGTCGTTCGCATATTTGGCGCCGTCCCACTCGCTACCACCGGCCGCAGCAACGACAGCATCACGAAGCGCGCCAACTTCCGGCCCTTTTTCAGGATAATATTTAACGAATCCATCGAGGCCGACGATTTGCACTACGCCATTGGCAGCACCAATTGCCTTGAGCTGCTCGTCGTTGAGGTTTCTTCTATGCTTCGAAAGTTCCCAAACACCGGAGTGTGATGCGATCACGGGTGCTTTTGAATATTCGGTTGCCTGCATCATACATTTGATGGATACGTGAGAAATATCAACCATCATTCCAAGGCGGTTCATCTCGTCAATCACCTGATATCCAAATTCGCTGACGCCACCATGTTCTTCTTCGACGTCACCAAGGCTCGCCAATGGTGTCGCACTGTCACAAATGTCATTGTGACCGTTATGTGCCAGCGTCATATAACGTGCGCCCATATTATAAAATTCTTCTACTCGCGAAAGGTCCTTACCAATCACATAACCATTTTCGATACCGATCATGGCAACCTTACGTCCACTGGCCGCTATTTCTTCAAACTCATCAGGGGTATTGGCAAAGCCGATACGGTCGGGATAATGTTCAGTCATTCTGTGAATAGCACTAAATTTTCGGCGTGCCTTTTCTTCGGCGAGCGCGTATCCTTCCGGCGTACGTTCTGTTTGTCCTACATAGACGATGAAGAATGCACTATCGAGGCCACCGGCTTCCATTTTACCGAGATCCACTTGCTGTGGAGTATCAGTGCCTGGATCGTATATTGGGTCAAACGTCATGTCTTCGTGGATATCAACGTGGGAATCGAGTGTCACCACCCTCTCGTGGATTGCTTCAACGCTCATATCTTTTTGCGCATCCGCGGATGCACCATCATTACCGCCTTGATCACCACAACCCGCGAGCGCAAGCGCGGCCAGAGAAACCATTCCTAGTTTTATTTTTTGGTTAAACATGTTATCTCCCACAAATGTTCAAATATTAGTATTATTTTTCGGAACATATGAAAGAATAAATTACCCGCCAACGCAACAACAAAAAGTATTATTTGGGTGAATTAGTGATTAAAATCACTCAAAAGGGATATATTCACCTTTGACAGGGATCATGCAGTCAAAACAATTGGGAACAATTTCACCCTCTGCATGCTGGTATATAACTATCTTTTTGGTTTTTGGTAGCGCATTTTCCTTACGCGCATTTTCAAATAACCACGGTGTCATAAATGAAATGTCAGTCTCTGGCAATGAGGCCAGATGTTCTATATCACCCGTATCACCGCTTAAATAGAGCTTCTTACCGCCCCAGTCGAGCAAATATGAATAATGCTCGGTCTGCGCCGATTTGGTTCGGATAGCTTGAATCTGCATAGGACCGTGGATAAGATTTTCTTCAACAACTATTGTATCAGGCTTTATGATCGGATCTGGTAGCACTAGAGCCACTTCTGCATCTGGGCTTAAGGCTTGGTCAATAGCATGATCTTTTCTCACTTCTGTGACGACTCTATCTCTGGCTTCATTGAGTTCTGCATATCTGCGTTGAAGATCACCGACGACTTCCGATGGTGCAATGACTTTCCATCCCAGCGTCATAAAGACGTCTGGATCAAAATGGTCGGTCAGGCGGTTGGTGATGAGTGTCGTAACATTATTATCTTGTTCAACAAAATATGGGTAGTTATAGACCATATGTCCATAAGCACCTGAAACATAGGGAAAATCCGTGAATAAGATATATTCTCCATCGGTAATCCGAAGGCTTGCATTTGCTAAAAAATTTATTGAAATATCTCTGGCAGAACTGCCAGATATCATAAACATTCCTGCGAGAAATGAACAGAATATTGTTCTTAAGTGCTTATAAAACATAACTTACTCCTAATGTAAAAATACATAACTACTCAACTAACTGTGCCCGGAGGCGATTATATAACGTTTTAGGTGGGACACGCAAGACTTGAGAAAAAAAGCAATATTTCCACGCAGACAATTGATCAGATAATCATCCATGATAGCGAACAATGATCTCAGATTTTTCTCAGATTTTTTTTGGGGATAATGGTGCGGTCGAGAAGACTCGAACTTCCACGGGCCAAAGCCCACAGCGACCTCAACGCTGCGCGTCTACCAATTCCGCCACGACCGCATTTTCGTAGTTTGGTAAATCAATTGTGGTGGAGTATCAAATGAAGCGCTCGAACGCAACAGAAATATGAAAAACCGCGTTATTTTCTTATAAAACCAAGCTCACGGAAGCTTTTGACACCCTCAAGTAGAGTAATGCCAATATTTTCGCCGGAAACCATAATTTCGCCTTTGGCAATCAATTCGCCGTTGGCGTATATTTTTACCGGACTATCGCAATGTTCCTGAAGTTCAATGACCGCACCACGGCCCAGTTTGAGCAGCTGTTTCACGGGCATTAAATTCTGGCCGAGAACAACGGTGAGTTCAACTTCCACATCTTCGATCGCTTGTGACATTTATAAAGCCTTTATACTTCCCAATTGGATGATATAAATATATATCATCAACAGTGAAACATTATAGTTATTTTTTGGTTAACATTGCAAAGATAAAGATTACATGACTTCGCCTAATATTGCATTGAAATTCAGTGAAGGGCTGACCGATTACGAAGACGCCGTGCGCTTTATGGAAAATCGCGTCGCAGAAATTCGTGCGGGTAGCGCCGATGAGCTGATCTGGTTCGTCGAACATCCACCGCTTTATACGGCGGGCACCTCATCGAAAGAAGCAGACCTGCTCTCACCGAAGCGGTTCCCCGTATATGATGCGGGCCGCGGCGGTCAGTACACATACCATGGGCCAGGACAGCGTGTTGTTTATGTGATGCTTGATTTGAATAAGCGCGGTAAGGACGTTCGACAGTTTGTCGCCAATCTTGAAAGCTGGGTTATAAACACTCTGGCGGAATTTAACGTGGTCGGGGAAAAACGCGATGGCAGGATTGGCGTCTGGGTGCGCCGCGAAGCAGGCCGCGAAGATAAAATTGCCGCCATCGGTGTCAGGGTCCGTAAATGGGTCACCTTTCACGGTATCTGTATTAATGTCGAGCCAGACTTAAGCCACTATACCGGTATTGTACCATGCGGCATTTCAGAGCACGGTGTAACCTCGCTGGTCGATCTCGGCCTTCCGATCACTATGGGTGATCTTGATGCTGCATTAAAACGCACATGGACAGAAATTTTCGAAAGTAGCAACTAGAACCCACGTCTTTCGGCGATGTTCACCGTCGGTTTCTGGATAAACCCTTTTTTGGTGATCCCCATAGCCGTGGTCGTTTCAATCTCATCGACCTTGGCGGATGGCGGACCGACTTCGCAAAGTTTCGCCATCTTATCCACGTCATCTTCCAAGCCAACCAGTAGCACTTCTACTGTTCCGTCGGTCCGGTTTCTGACCCAGCCATCTAATTGAAGATCATTGGCGTGACGTACGGTCCAATCCCGAAAGAACACACCCTGAACTCGTCCTCTGATGAGCAGTCTAAGCGCTTTTTGTCCTGGTTTCAGCATCGTTCACTCAAATTCCATGATAATCTCATCAACCGCAAGACTGCCGCCGGCTTCGGCTGATATTTTCGCGACCTTGCCGTCATGTTCCGCACAAAGGATATTTTCCATTTTCATGGCTTCGATCACGCACAACTTCTGTCCTGCCTTGATCTCATCACCCGCAGCCACATTAATAGACACCACTAGGCCCGGCATAGGACACTGCAAATATTTGGACATGTCAGCGGGCACTTTTTTCGGCATAAGAGCTGCCAGCTCCAGCTCGCGCGCGCTGCGTACATGAACCACTTCCGTCGCGCCGTCATAGCCTAGCTCATATCCGTCCGGTAGATATTTAACTTTTACGTTTACCTTATCACCATTGATCGTTGCTGAAAAAACTGGTGAGCCCGGCGCCCAAAGGGTTTCTACTTCATAAACAACACCGCCAGTAATGACATTGCATCCATCATGGGTCATAAGAAAGTTTGCTGGCTGAACCTCACCATCAAGCTGCACCTGCCAGGTTTCGGAAAATGAGCTGCTATCTTCGTTCATTCGCCCGCTGATGGTTGACTGGCGCCCCATTTCACAGGAATGGACTGTTGTGGCGACGGCAATCATGATATTCCATGCCTCAAGGCTTAGTGTACCGCCGTTAAAACCGTCTTGATATTCTTCCTCAATATATTTGGTCGTAATATCCCCACTTTTAAAGCGCGGCGATTTTAATACATCAGATAAAAATGCAATATTGTGTCCGACACCTCGAATATAATATTCATCAAGAGCCAAACGCAATTTATCGATGGCCTGATCCCGGTCTTTGCCGTAGGCGATAACCTTGGCGATCATAGGATCATAATAAATGCTGATCTCACTGCCTTCATATATACCACTGTCTATGCGGATATGGGCATCTTCCTCAGGCGGCATATAGTCTGAAACCCGGCCCGTCGACGGCAAGAATCCCCGCAGCGGATCTTCTGCATATATTCTCGCCTCCACCGCCCAGCCATTTATTACCACCTCTTCCTGAGAAATATTAAGGGGTTTCCCTGCTGCACTTCTGATCATTTGCTCCACTAGGTCGATCCCTGTAACCAGTTCGGTAACGGGATGCTCCACCTGAAGGCGGGTGTTCATTTCCAGAAAATAAAAATTCTGGTCTTTATCAACAATAAATTCCACAGTACCCGCAGAGCTGTAGTCTACCGATTTTGCAAGAGCAATAGATTGATTACCCATGGCAACACGTGTTTCCATGCTAAGGAATGAACTTGGCGCTTCTTCGATCACTTTTTGATGGCGGCGCTGGATTGAACATTCCCGTTCTGCCAGATAAATTACATTGCCGTGTTTATCGCCGAGCACTTGAATTTCTATGTGACGCGGATCTTCAATGAACTTTTCCGCAAAAACCCGATCATCACCAAAGCTTGATTTTGCTTCATTTACCGCAGAATTAAAGCCTTCACGTGCCTCATCATCATTATAAACAACTCGCATCCCCTTGCCGCCCCCGCCAGCCGACGCCTTGAGCATCACCGGATAACCTATTCCCCTTGCAACTTCCACTGCTTCTTCAGCGTCCTTGATAACTTCCATATATCCGGGAATGGTATTGACGCCACTTTCTTCCGCAAGTTTTTTAGATGATATTTTATCACCCATAATGCCAATGGCCTTCGTCCCAGGACCAATGAAAGTGATGCCTTCTTTGTCAAGTAATTCACAAAAGTCTGAATTTTCAGAGAGAAACCCGTAGCCCGGATGAACAGCATCTGCCCCGGTTTGTTTTGCCGCTGCAACAATTTTATCAGCGACGAGATAACTTTGCGCTGCGGGCGAAGGGCCAATATGAACTTTTTCATCGGCCATTCTCACATGTAGCGCATCGGCATCGGCATCAGAATACACAGCGACGGTAGCGATCCCCATTTTCTGGGCTGTTTTAATGACACGACAAGCTATTTCGCCGCGGTTTGCTATGAGTATTTTCTTTATCATTATAAGTTCCTACAGCGGGATGTTGTCGTGTTTTTTCCACGGATTTTTAAGATCTTTATTCTTAAGCATCCGTAGTCCACGACTGATACGCCGCCGTGTGGCATGGGGCATAATCACATCATCAATATATCCTCTGCGCGCCGCCACAAATGGATTGGCAAATTTATCAGAATATTCCTGGGTTTTTTCTGCGAGTTTGTCCGGGTCCTTTGCTTCCTCGCGGAAGATAATCTTCACCGCCCCCTCTGCCCCCATCACGGCAATTTCCGCTGTTGGCCAGGCAAAATTGAGATCTCCGCGAAGATGTTTTGATGCCATCACATCATAGGCACCACCGTAGGCCTTGCGGGTGATCACTGTAATTTTGGGCACCGTTGCTTCGCCGTAGGCGAAAAGCAATTTGGCACCGTGCTTAATAACACCACCATATTCCTGTGCCGTTCCGGGAAGGAACCCCGGCACATCAACAAAAGTAATAATTGGAATATTAAAACAGTCGCAGTAGCGAACAAAGCGGCCCGCCTTACGTGATGCATCGTTATCAAGACATCCAGCAAGGATCATGGGTTGATTGGCGACAATACCGACGGTGGAGCCTTCAATTCGTGCAAAACCGGTAAGAATATTCTTGGCAAACGCGGGTTGGATTTCAAAAAAATCGCCCTCGTCCACCGTTTTTCGGATCACCTCATGCATATCGTATGGTTTATTTGGATTGTCGGGTATCACACTATCAAGCGACATTTCATCGTTGTTATGCTGGTCGAATACTTGTCGTGTCGGTGGTTTTTCCCTGTTATTGAGCGGCATAAAATCGATCAATCGCCTGGTTTGTTTGATCGCTTCAAGATCGTTATCATACGCATTATCTGCAACACCCGATTTTACGGTATGAGTAGTGGCACCGCCAAGTTCTTCCTGCGTCACCACCTCATTGGTTACTGTCTTTACTACGTCGGGACCAGTCACAAACATATAGCTGCTATCCCTTACCATAAATATAAAATCTGTCATGGCAGGTGAATAAACCGCACCGCCAGCACAGGGGCCCATAATGAGCGATATTTGTGGCACCACGCCAGACGCCAACACATTGGCCTGGAACACTTCAGCATAACCGGCAAGTGCCGATACCCCCTCCTGAATACGCGCACCACCGGAATCATTTATACCGATCACCGGTGCGCCATTTTTCATCGCCATATCCATGATCTTGCAGATTTTCTCGGCGTGGGTTTCAGAAAGCGAGCCACCAAAAACCGTAAAATCCTGACTATAGACGAATATAAGGCGTCCGTTCACGGTTCCTGAACCGATAACAACGCCGTCCCCGGCAATTTTACTATTCTCCATACCAAAATCTATTGATCGATGTTCTTTGAACATATCATATTCTTCAAAACTGTCTGGATCGACAAGAAGCTCTATCCGCTCTCTTGCTGTGAGTTTTCCCTTGGCGTGTTGTGCGGCAATGCGCTTTTCGCCGCCGCCGGCCCTTGCGGACTGGCGTCGCTCTTCCAGTTTATCGAGGATATCCTGCATTTATGGTCTCCCTAGATTTATGTTACCGATTAGTAACATAAACACCCATATCTCTTCAACATATTTTTTTATATGTTTCTTATCGGCAAAGTGAAAGGAACCGGGCGGCATTTCCCAATTCAGCCTTAAGGTTAGCCCTGCGGTCTTCCGCCTCATAGTCACTACCCCATTTTGAAACCTGAAAGTTTTCATCAAGGTGGCCTGCTTCCCACGCTTCCTCAGTTGAAATATGGCCTTCAAACATGTTGATCCCGATGGTTATTGACCCGCATACTGCGGTCATGCCGTAAAATGCCATCAGAGGAAAGTCTTCAATATTTTCAATAAGCTTTCTTATTTTCAATATCTGCTCAGGATCTTGTTCCTGAAAAATGATACCAGTTGTCACTTTGAGTTCGACCGAGTGAAGTTCCTTTATGCGCTCTAACAGGGGATCCCATATTTCATTTTGTAACTTTACCAATTCTTGGGGGTTTTCTGCACGGTAGCAAAGCTGATCAGATCCTGCAAATTCCACCAATTCACCGACGATCTCACTGCGCATTGCTGCTACCCTGTCAATGGCCGTGTTCATGAGCTTGGTAATCGGCATTGAGTCAGGATCAATTTCTTTCTCCTGATCATGCCATTCTTTTGCGACAGCATCCGCCATAGCCTTCGTCGGCATCAGGCACAAGCTTTGCTGTGGTGTTTTGATGTTTTTACCATCAAGCAAGACGGTGAACATTTCGCCCTGTCCACTGACACTAACATCTTTATAAAAACGTTTCATTTAATCCTTCAACAAGTCGACAAATTCTGAAATATGATTGATAATGTGACTGGCTCCTGATGAAACCAGCTCATGCTTCTCATGATAACCCCATGTCACCCCCACTGAATGAACGCCAGCTTGTTTGGCCATGATCATGTCATATGTGGTGTCCCCGATCATGTAGGTATTCTCCCGCAGTACGCCGGTATCAGACAGGGCAACATTGATCATTGACGGATGTGGTTTTCCAGGACCATCGTCCGCGGTATTAAGAGTAACAAAATGATCTTCAATACCGTGGTTCTTTAACGTACTCTTGAGACCACGTGTTGATTTTCCGGTTGCTACCCCCAATAAAATCCCCATATCCCCCAACTCAAGAATTGCGTCTTTTATGCCTTCATAAAGCGGTTCATGATGATCTTCCTGAGTTCTTAAAAACTGAAAATGATCAACAAATTCTTTGTGCAAAAGACTGTGATCATGATCCGACAAATCTGGATAAATCCTCGTAATAGCTTCAAATAGTGAAAGGCCGACAATGCGTCTAACCGGTTCGTCCCCCGCATACGGGATGTTGCAGTTTTCACTTGCCTGCTTCATGGCATTGATAATCATATGTTGACCATCGACCAACGTGCCATCGCAATCAAAGAGAGCAAGCTTAAGGTCTTCAGACATTGTCCACATCCTCAAACGGATCACTATTTTCATCATCGTCAAAACCGAACAGATCCCAACTTTCACGCATATGCGTTGGAAGAGGCGCTTTAACCGAAAGTAGTCCGCCGTCCGGATGGTCTATTTCGATGGAGCGAGCGTGAAGATGGAGCTTCTTGCTGATCGGTCCATCGATAAAGGCTTCTTTGGCAGCATATTTACCGTCCCCAATGATCGGCGTACCCAGTACTGTTGCATGAACACGGATTTGATGAGTGCGTCCTGTCACAGGCCGAAAGGCCATCCATGTTACGGTGCCTGCAGCGCTATCCATAACTCTAAAATCAGTGATCGCGCGCTTTCCCTCGTCCGATACAGCCATGCGTTCGCCGCGGGTGCCCGGTTCTTTATCCAGCGGTGCCTGAACGGAACCCTCAGTCTGAGACGGTTTTCCCTTTACGAGTGCCCAGTAAATCTTATTGGTTTTTCTGGTTCTAAAGCTTTCCGTAAGCGCCTTTGCTGCCCTTCCTGTGCGGGCAATGATCAAAACGCCACTGGTATCTTTATCTAGTCTGTGCACAAGTTTCGGTTTTTCCTGCTCGTCACCCTGAAGTGCTTCAAGCATGCCGTCAACATGACGGGGGGTGTTGGTTCCACCTTGTACGGCGAGACCCGGAAGTTTATTAAGCACGATAACACTGTCGTCCTGATAGATAACCATCTCGCGCATCATAAGAGCATCTTCAGGAGATATTCTCCTTGCGATTTTCGGTTTGCTGCTCTCTGATCGCTCATCCTTACCAAGCGGCGGTAGCCTTATTTCCATACCGCCTTCAAGTCTAAAATTCGCTTTGACACGTTTACCGTCAACCCGCACTTCCCCTTTACGGAGAATTTTTGAAAGCCGACCATAACTTAATCCCGGAAAATGGACTTTAAACCATTTATCGAGACGCCAATCACTTTCATTATCTTTTACATATTCGCGGCTAACACCTGACATAAATTTTCCTTAAACTAAAGCGCGACCGGCAAACAATCCGGCAAACAGGGCGACAACCCCCACAAACATTGACCCAAGTGCGTAAAGCGCGGCAGTTGAAATTTGACCTTTTTCAATCATCAGCCCCACCTCAAGCGAGAAGGCTGAAAATGTCGTAAAGCCCCCGAGTATGCCAATAATGATAAAGCCCTGCCATTCGTGGGAAAGACTATAACGAAGCGCAAACAGCTCCACCATAAGACCAATCAGAAATGAGCCAAGAATATTAACGGTCAATGTTCCCCATGGAAATCCCGGTCCCATCAGATGAAACATTCCCCTTCCGACAAGAAAACGTGCCACTGCACCGATTGCGCCACCGGCTGCCACTGCGACTATCATGTTCATAAATAAAATCCCTGCCCTATTCTTATCATCATTGTCTTTTATAGGTATTTCTGCGATAATCCAACTATATACTTATGAACATAGTCTAGGGGAGACCAACTTGTTCCCACTATCAATTTTTTTAAATAAACTTATCAAGCATGGTACGTTAAATATCATCGATACCAAAGGAAAAATGCACGTATTCGCTGGGACAGCAGAGCCCGCGGTTACGATCCGTTTCAAGGATACGTCCTTGCTGTGGAAAATATTTTTTAGACCTGATCTCAAGGCGGGCGAAGCTTATATGGACGGGTCTCTGACCATTGAACCACCACACAATGTCTATGATTTTCTTTACCTGATAACAAAAAACATGGAATGGCGCCCAGATAATCCATTTCATTTGATGGGTGGGGACCCTTACAGTCGCTTTAAAGGGTGGTTTAATCAGATAAACTGGCCTGGAAAGTCAAAGAGTAATGTTGCCCATCATTATGATCTTTCCGATGATCTCTACGATTTGTTTCTTGATGATAATCGGCAGTACTCTTCTGCCTATTTTCTGACGCCTGACGAAACGCTGGAACAAGCCCAATTAAATAAAATGAACTTGATTGCTAAAAAGCTTTTCTTGCGCCAAGATCAAAACGTGCTCGACATCGGCTGTGGTTGGGGTGGTTTGAGCAAGTATTTGAATAAAATCTCCGGCGCCAATGTTACTGGTGTTACCCTAAGTGAAGAACAGCTCAAGGTCGCGGAGCAAAACACCACCGAAAATGAACGCGTCAATTTCCGACTACAAGATTACCGTGATGTAAAAGAGGAGTTCGACCGCATTGTTTCCGTTGGTATGTTCGAACATGTGGGTCGAAAGCAATATCAGACATTTTTTAATAAAGTTTATGAATGCCTGAGCGAAGACGGGATAGCACTTATACATACTATCGGTCGAGCTGATGGCCCTGGCGAGACCGATCCTTGGACCAAAAAGTATATTTTCCCGGGCGGTTATGCTCCCGCTCTCTCAGAGATTGCCCCCGTTATCGAAAAAAGCGGATTATATATTACTGACATGGAAGTGCTTAGACTTCATTATGCAAATACTTTGGCCGAATGGCGGAAACGTGTCGATGCCAATAAAGACAAAATCATTGAACTTTATGACGAGAAGTTCTTGAGGATGTGGGAATTTTATCTTGCAAGTGCTGAATGTGCCTTTAGAAACCTTGGCCATGTTGTGTTTCAATTTCAACTTGCGAAGAAACAGGATAACGTACCGCTTAATCGACGCTATTTATCAGATTAGTCTTTTTCAGCTCTTAGTTTCGCCCAATATTCGAGACGCTTTGATATTTCTCTCTCAAATCCTCTGTTGACAGGCGTATAATATTGTTCACGGTTTAATTCTTCCGGGAAATAATCCTGTCCAGAAAAACCATCCTTTGCGTCATGATCATATTGATAGTCTTTACCGTAACCCAAATCTTTCATCATCTTAGTGGGGGCGTTTAAGATATGCATGGGCGGACTTAATGATCCGGTTTCCTTTGCTCGCCTTAAGGATGCTTTTTGTGCTTTGTAGACGGCATTGGATTTTGGTGCTGTGCCCAAATAAATAACAAGTTGTGTAAGCGCCAGATCGCCCTCAGGGGAACCAAGAAATTCATAAACTTCCCGCGCTGCGTTTGCCTGTATCACAGCCTGCGGGTCGGCAAGACCGATATCTTCAACCGCAAACCTTACTAGGCGCCTGAGGATATAAAGTGGATCTTCCCCACCAGCGAGCATCCTTGCCGTCCAGTAAAGTGCTGCGTCCGTATCTGAACCCCTAAGTGATTTATGAAGCGCAGAAATAAGATTATAGTGCCCTTCCCGGTCCTTATCATAAACTGGTGCGCGTTTTTGAAGCACCTGCAAAAGCGCATTGCTGTCAAGATCCTCATCAAACTGTAGACCAAGAAGGATTTCAGAGAGGTTCAGAAGATACCGTCCGTCACCGTCAGCCATATTATATAACAGCGCTCTGGCCTCGGCCGTTACAGGAAGGTTTTTGTCCTCCAACGCCTCTGCACGGGACAAAAGTTCTTCCATAGCCTTATTATCAAGGCGGTTGAGAGTTAACACCTGCATTCTAGATAACAGTGCGGCGTTAAGTTCAAACGAAGGGTTCTCAGTCGTCGCACCGACCAGCACAATGGTACCGTCTTCAACATAAGGCAGGAAGCCATCTTGCTGTGAGCGGTTAAAGCGGTGAATTTCATCGACAAAAAGCAATGTACCTTTACCGGTACGCCGTCTTTCTTTCGCCGCTTCAAAACATTTACGAAGGTCGGCAACGCCGGAAAATACAGCTGATATCTGCTCAAAATAAAGATCAATATCTTCGGCGAGCAATCTGGCCGTGGTGGTTTTTCCGGTTCCCGGCGGCCCCCAAAAAATAAGTGATGATAGATGGCCCGCCTTCAGCATCCGTCCAAGTGTGCCATCAGGTCCTGTTAGATGATCCTGCCCGACAACTTCATTCAGTTTTTGCGGTCGAAGCCGGTCTGCGAGCGGCCGTGGTGCCCCCTCTTCAAGACCAGCACTGGCGAATAAATCACTCATCGACAGCTATAGCTCCCGCGGCCACGGGCCGTGCATTCGATAAGGCGGCCAGCACGACGCACGGCAAATGAGACATCATTTCCGACATCACCGAGCACGTCCTCAAGAGTTTTTACGCTATCGATATCTTCGTCATCAACGCTTTCAAAAATATCGCCGGCACGCAATACATTGAGCCTTCTCACCGGACTTGATCGGTCAATTTCAAGAATTATCACACCGGTTTCAAAGATGCTCAATCCCAACTCTTCCGAGAATGCGGGAGAGAGATTCCCTACTTCCATATTTTCAAATATATGGTCCCCTTCAAGAACTGTGATATTTCTTGGTGGTGTTTCCGGGATCGTTTCGAGTTCAACCGTAACTTCTTTGCGGTCATCACCATTCAATACGTCAAGTGTCGTTTCCCCGCCAACCTTACCGAGACCTATAAAATAACGAAGTCCCTGTGTATCAAAAATTTCTTCACCGTCGATGGCTAGGATCACGTCACCGGGTTCCAATCCGGCACGGTCCGCTGGACTATCCGGATATACATTATCCACAAGCACACCACCCGGTCGGTCAAACCCAAGGCTTTCTGCAATTTCTGATGATACGGCCTGCCCAGTAGCCCCAAACCATGGACGAACTATTTTTCCGTCATTCAACGCCGCAGTTAGCACGAAATCAACCATTTTAACGGGGATCGCAAAACCAATGCCATTTGAACCGCCGCTGCGTGAATAGATAGACGTGTTAATCCCAACAAGCTTCCCGTCCATACCAACCAACGCCCCTCCGCTATTACCGGGATTTACAGCCGCATCGGTTTGAATGAAAAATTGGTAATCATCGTCGCCAACTTGTGTTCGAGCAAGCGCAGAGACAATCCCGCTGGTCACCGACTGACCAACTCCAAACGGATTACCAATTGCCAGTACCAGATCTCCAACTTCTACATTTTCTGACTGGCTGAATTCTAGGGTTTTAAGATCATCCCCTTCTGGCTCAATCCTAAGAATCGCGAGGTCAGAGCTTTCGTCCATCAAAATAACCTCCGCCTCGAACTCACGGCGGTCGGAAAGCGCTACGGTAATTTCGTCTGCACCATTGATTACATGATTATTGGTAACGATGATACCTTCTTCGCGGACGATAACGCCAGATCCGAGAGAACGTTCAATCCGCTCGCGTGGAGCACTAGAGCCGCCAAAAAATCGGCTAAAAAATGGATCATTAAGAAATGGTGACGTTCGGGTTTTCACGACCCGTTTTGTATAGATATTAACCACAGCCGGTGCGACTTCACGGACAACCGGGGCGTAAGATAATTTAACTTCTACGTCTGAGATTGGAACCCGTTTGTTATCTGTACTTTGGGCAACCGAATTTAATTGCATCGTGCCATTCATCAGAACCATTGTCAGCGCCAAAAGTGATAAAAGTCCAAGCCCAATTTTCATCATTTTTTTCATAATCATTCCAATAAGTTAATTAAACATACCGTCATTTATAAATATAATACATGGCAGAATTATGTAATCTGTACCATTAAAGCAAAAAGGCAGATCTAAGACCTGCCTTTTATAGATATAATTTAATTTCTATTTTGCAAGTGATCGTCCCGCTGAACCAAGATCATCAAATGCTTCATCAAGACGTTCTACAAAAGAAAGCTCGCCTGCGCGAAGCCACTTGCGCGGATCATAGAATTTTTTCTGCGGTGTACCATCCTTTGGATCGATTTGATGGAAAAACGCTTGATTATGTTCTTGAACATATTTGCCAACACCGTTGGCAAAGGCAAACTGAGTATCTGTATCAATGTTCATTTTGAAAACGCCATAAGAAATAGCAGCTGCGATCTTATCTTTCTCGGATCCTGAACCACCATGAAACACCAGATTAAGTGGTTTTTCGTCAGTACCGTGAGTTTGACTGACTAGTGCCTGGCTGTTTTTAAGGATTTCAGGGCGAAGCTGCACGTTACCCGGTTTATAAACACCGTGAACATTACCGAAAGACGCCGCAACAGAGAAATGACCAATAGGGGTAAGCAAATCATAGGCTTTAAGAACGTCTTCCGGCTGGGTATAAAGATGGGAACTGTCCGCCCCTTCTTCAATATCATGACCAACGCCATCTTCCTCGCCACCAGTGATACCGAGCTCAATTTCAAGGCTCATATCAAGTTTTGCCATCCGCTCCAACATGCGGGCACATTCGTTCAGGTTATCATCGATATCTTCTTCGGAAAGATCGAGCATGTGAGAGCTATAAAGTGCTTTACCGTGCTGTTTATAATATTCTTCTGAATGATCAACCAGCGCATCAACCCACGGCACCAATTTACGGTTGGCGTGATCCGTATGCAGCACCGCACAAATGCCGTAATGTTCTGCAAGCAGGTGTACATGCTGCGCCGCTGAGACCGCACCAAGCACTTTGGCCTTAAACCCGTCTTCCATACCGGCACCTGCATAAAACTGTGTACCCCCATTTGAAAACTGGATAATCACGTCAGAGTTATTCTTCGCAGCTGCTTCCATCACCGCATTGACGCTGTTCGTCCCCACGCAGTTCACAGCGGCAAGCGCATAGCCGCCCTCTTTACATGCATTTACTAGTTCAACATAGTCTTCGCCGCATACCACGCCCGGTTTAAGTGCCATTTTGATTTTTCCTTAAAATTGAAAAGTTTTTCGATATATCTTTTTATAGAATTATCTGGTCAAAGTCGCAAGACCAACTAATGGTTAACGCAAAATTTCGCATAAAAAAAGCAGCCCCAAAGGACTGCTTCTTCAAAACTCTTATGTAAATCTGATATGTTTAGGCTACTGCGCCTACATCTTCATCTTCGTCTTCATATATTGGACCGCTATCAAGGCCTTTTGCATCTTCATCACGGTCAACAAGCTCAATCACCGCAACAGGTGCTGCATCGCCGTGGCGGAATCCTGCTTTTAGGACGCGAGTGTAACCACCGTTACGCTCTTTATAACGCTCTGCAAGAACATCAAAAAGTTTTTGAACAATCTCTTTATCCGACGCAGGCAATTTTGAAATAACCTGACGGCGTGCGTGAAGCGAACCACGCTTGCCAAGAGTGATCAAACGCTCAACGATTGGGCGAAGTTCTTTTGCTTTTGGAAGCGTTGTAACAATTTGCTCATGCTTAATTAGCGCTGAAGCCATGTTAGCAAACATCGCCTTGCGATGACTGCTTGTTTTGTTAAGCTTACGCCCAGCTTTACGATGGCGCATGGTATTTACTCCTTGAGGGGGTATCCGCCTTCGGACCCGGTCCCATTAATTAAAATTCTTGTTCCAGTTTCTTAACAAGCTCTTCGATATTCTCTGGTGGCCATCCTGGGTTTTCCATTCCAAGACGAAGCCCCATTGAGGAAAGAACTTCTTTAATTTCATTCAGTGACTTACGACCAAAGTTTGGTGTGCGAAGCATTTCTGCTTCTGTTTTACGCACGAGGTCACCGATATAAACAATGTTGTCATTCTTCAGGCAGTTTGCAGAACGAACACTTAGTTCAAGCTCGTCAACACGGCGAAGAAGATTACGATTAAATTCAGGCTCATCGCTTTCTTTATCCGCAGCTGCATCTTCTGGCTCATCAAAGTTGATGAATGTTTGAAGTTGGTCCTGAAGGATACGCGCTGCAAATGCGATCGAATCTTCCGGTGTTACTGTACCGTCTGTTTCGATGTCCATAGTGAGCTTATCATAATCAAGGATCTGACCTTCACGTGTGTTATCAACTTTATAACTTACACGGGTTACCGGTGAGAAAAGGCTATCGACTGGGATAAGGCCTATTGGTGCATCGTCAGCACGATTTTTAACGGCCGCAACATACCCTTTACCCGTGTCAACGGTAAGTTCCATGCGAAGATCAGCACCATCATCAAGGTTACAAATCACAAGATCAGGATTATGAATGGTAATGCCAGTTACTTCTTCGATCTGAGCAGCCGTTACTTCACCTGGGCCAGTGGCTTGTAGCGACAAACGACGCGGACCTTCGATTTCACCTTCGATGCTTACAGCAAGCTTTTTGATATTTAGGATGATATCCGTCACATCTTCGCGCACTCCAGCAATTGATGAAAACTCATGAAGGACATTATCGATATGCACTGATGTTACAGCAGCACCTTGTAATGACGATAGAAGCACACGACGAAGCGCGTTACCAAGTGTCATGCCAAAACCACGCTCTAGCGGTTCTGCAACTACTCTTGCTTTTCTACGTTCTGCACCCTTTTGAATAATTTCCAGGGTTGTTGGTTTTATTAGCTCTTGCCAGTTCGTTTGGATCACGGTTAAATCCTTATCTATTTAGGTCAGGCTTAATATAAATAGCGTATCCGTCCGAAAACGAAATACGCTACAACTATTTACACTCTACGGCGTTTCGGTGCACGACATCCATTATGTGGGATCGGCGTTACGTCACGAATCGAAGTAATTGTAATTCCTAGTGCCATCAAAGCACGCAAAGCTGATTCGCGACCAGAACCCGGTCCCTTAACTTCAACTTCAAGCGTTTTAATGCCATGTTCCATTGCTTTCTTACCAGCATCTTCACCAGCGATCTGAGCCGCATATGGTGTTGACTTACGTGAACCTTTAAAGCCCATTGTGCCAGCTGTTGACCAGGAAATTACATTTCCCTGAACGTCTGCAATAGTGATGATGGTATTGTTGAACGTGCTATTCACATGTGCAATACCGTTGGTAATGTTTTTGCGTTCTTTACGCTTAACTTTTTTCTCTAGTGCCATCGTACTGACCCTTATCCCTTCTTACCGGCTATAGCAATGCGTTTACCCTTACGGGTACGTGCATTGGTGCTAGTACGTTGACCACGAACAGGTAATCTTTTACGATGACGCAGGCCACGATATGTACCAAGGTCAAGCAAACGTTTAATGTTCATAGCGACATCACGACGACGATCACCTTCAACCATATAGTCGGCATCAATCGTTTCGCGGATTTTAATTACTTCCGCATCACTAAGTTCCATCACACGTTTCTCAGGTGCAATACCATTTTTTTCACAAATTTCTTTCGCAGATGTAAGCCCAATCCCATGGATATAGGTTAATGCGATTTCCACCCTTTTAGCGGTGGGTATGTTAACGCCGGATATACGCGCCACGATCGTTTCTCCCGATCTAAAAATTCAAACAATTCAGCAAAATCCATCACGCTAAGAAGCATGACATGAAGTTGCGCGATTATAGGTATTAAGAACACTTAGTCAACCTCTGAAGAAAAGCTTTTTTAAAAAAGTTTTTCGACCTAGATACGAGGTTTAATTCAAGCCACTTAATACATCACTTATTTGGGCGGTGACATCATCGATATCAGCCATCCCATCTACCACTTTCAATAGACCTTGAGCTTCATAATAAGGAAGCAGCGGGGCTGTTTGAGCATGGTAAGCTTCCAGACGCGACGACACGGTTTCCCGATTATCATCTGCCCGGCGTTTGAAATTCGTAGACCCACAGTTGTCGCAGACGCCATCAACTTTGGGCTTAAGGTTCTCGTCATGGTATCCCTGATTACAGTCAGCGCACGTGTAGCGTCCTGTGATCCGATCTACCAAAGCTTCATCATCAACCTGCATCTCGACAATTGCGTCGAGTTTTAAGGCTTTCTGCTTAAGCATATTATCCAAGGCTTCCGCCTGTGCTACGGTCCTTGGGAAGCCGTCAAGTAGGAAACCCTGCTTGCAATCGTCTTCTTCAATACGGTCCGCGATAATTCCAACTACGATTTCATCGGTTACGAGTTTACCCGCATCCATGAAATCTTTGGCTTTTTTGCCAACTTCTGTGCCCGCAGTAACGGCGGCTCTAAGCATATCTCCAGTGGAGAGCTGAACCAGTCCTTGCGCGCTTTCAATTCTTTGTGCCTGTGTTCCCTTACCTGCACCGGGAGGGCCGAGTAAAATAATGATCATTTGCGACGCCTCTTGCCACCACGAAGTTTAGATTTCTTCATGAGACCTTCATATTGGTGAGCCATAAGATGACTGTGGATCTGACCAACAGTATCCATGGTTACATTGACCACGATGAGAAGTGATGTACCACCAAAATAGAACGGGATTGCATATTGGGCTTTAAGGATCTCTGGAAGCAAACAAATTGCGCAGAGATAAATGGCACCAACAGTTGTTAGACGGGTCAGCACGTAATCAAGATACTTTGAGGTATTTTTACCCGGACGAATACCTGGAATAAAACCACCATACTTTTTAAGGTTGTCAGCTGTTTCTTCGGGATTAAACACAAGAGCCGTATAGAAAAAACAGAAAAACACGATACCAACCACATAAAATAGTAGATAAAGCGGCTGACCAGCGCCAAACAAAGACGTCAGTGTTGTTACCCACTCAGGGCCATCAGCACTTGAAAATTGAGCAAGTGACATAGGCATTAAAAGAAGTGATGACGCGAAGATCGGCGGAATAACTCCTGCCGTATTAAGCTTAAGCGGCATATGTGATTGTTCGCCTTGGCTCATGCCGTTTGCTTGTTGTCTTTTTGGGTACTGAATAAGAACGCGACGCTGGGCGCGTTCCACAAAAACAATCGTGGCAATAACCGCAATCACCATCACAAGAAGCGCAACAATAACCAGCGGGCCACCAAGAGTGCCTTTGGCACTCATATCAAGTGTGCTGGCAATAGCGATTGGCAGCTGGGCCACAATGCCTGCGAAAATTATAAGTGAAATACCGTTACCAACCCCGCGCGCCGTAATCTGCTCACCAAGCCAGACCAGAAACATAGTACCGCCAACCAGCGTGATTACCGTCGTCAGACGGAAGAACATGCCAGGCTCAATAGCAATATTCTGCTCAAGACCAGTAGCAATGGCATAAGACTGAACAATACAAAGAACAACTGTACCGTAACGGGTATACTGGTTGATCTTGCGACGGCCTGCCTCGCCTTCTTTTTTCAGTTCCTTCATTCTGACACTCATTGAAGTCATGAGCTGCATAATGATTGAGGATGAAATGTAAGGCATGATACCAAGGGCGATGATACTCATCCGTTGAATGGCACCACCGTTAAACAGATCAAGCATTCCTAGAATACCGCTCTGATTTTGCGAGAACATCTGGTCAAGCGCAACAGGGTCAATACCAGGAAGCGGCACATAAGTGGCTAGACGGTAAACCATCAAGGCCAGCAGCGTAAACCATATGCGCTGTTTTAACTCAGTTGCTTTTGAAAAAGCGCTTAAGTTTAAATTTCCCGCTAACTGTTCCGCTGCTGATGCCATTTTTTAGTCCCTATATCTTAATATCAATTACTACTATTTAAGATCAAGATGCTTCAGTTTCAACCTTAGCCGGCACAGAAACTGAACCGCCTGCCTTTTCAACTGCTGCAATCGCTGCTGCGGACGCGCCGCTAACTTCAACATTTACCTTTGATTTGATCTCACCTTTAGCCAGCAGACGAACGCCATCTTTAACACGTGTGACCACACCAGCGGCTTTAAGAACATCGATAGTGATTGGTTTTTTCGCGTCAATTTTCTTGGCGTCGATTGCTTCTTGAAGTCGACCAAGGTTCACTGGCACAAAAGTTTTGGCATTAATATTGTTAAAGCCACGCTTTGGAAGACGCATGTGAATTGGCATTTGTCCGCCTTCGAAGCCTTTAATAGCCACACCAGAACGTGATTTCTGACCTTTTACACCACGACCACCGGTTTTACCTTTGCCAGAGCCAATACCGCGACCAATGCGTTTTCTTGGCTTCGTTGAACCAGGCTTATTTGCGATTTCGTTAAGTTTCATAATTCCACCTATTCACCTTCAACTTTGACCATGTGGCGAACCTTACGGATCATACCACGCACGGCTGGAGTATCCTCAAGCTCGCGTGTCCGGTGCATTTTGTTAAGACCAAGACCGATCAATGTCGCTCTTTGGTCCGCTGTGCGACGGATCGGGCTACCGATTTGTGTCACTTTTACTGTTTTTTTCGCCATCTAACTTACTCCGTAGCTTCAGCGGCAGCTTTACGTTCACCACGGCGGGAAACAATATCGCTTACTTTTTTACCACGACGTGAGGCCACCATACGTGGGGAAACCTGTTTTGTTAACGCATCGAATGTACCACGCACCATGTTGTAAGGGTTTGATGTACCTAATGATTTCGTCACAACGTCTTGTACGCCAAGTGCTTCAAATACTGCACGCATCGGACCACCAGCAATAATACCAGTACCGGGCTGTGCACTTCTGATAACAACTTTACCAGCGCCGTGACGACCTTCGATATCATGATGAAGAGTACGGCCTTCACGAAGCGGAACACGGATCATGTTCTTTTTCGCAGCTTCGGTTGCTTTACGGATCGCTTCCGGAACTTCACGTGCCTTACCTTTACCAAATCCAACTTTGCCTTTTTGGTCACCAACAACAACAAGTGCTGCAAAACCGAAACGACGACCACCTTTTACCACTTTGGCAACGCGGTTAATGTGAACAAGCTTTTCAGTTAGTTCACTTTCCTGACGAGGTTCTCTTTCTGCTCTAGCCATAATCTATTCCTTAGAAATTCAAACCGGCTTCACGGGCGGCGTCTGCGAGTGCTTTTACGCGACCATGGTATAGAAAACCACCACGATCAAAAACAACTTGCTCAACACCGGCCTTCTTGGCACGGTCAGCTATTAATTTACCTACGGCTGCAGCAGCCTCTGAATTGCTTCCCACTTTTAGTTTTTTTAAATCACCATCAAGTGTTGAAGCGGTTGCGAGTGTCGCACCTTTTTGATCATCGATAATTTGAGCATATATATGCTGGTTTGTACGATGAATAGAAAGACGTGGACGGCCGTTAGCCACTTTACGTAGGCTGGTCCGCACACGAGCACGGCGACGTTCAAATAGTTTTTTTCCACTTTGCATAACGAGTACCTATTTCTTCTTGCCTTCTTTACGGAAGACATATTCGCCTTCGTATTTAACACCCTTGCCTTTATAAGGCTCCGGTTTTCTATACGAACGAATTTCTGCCGCAACTTGGCCGACTTTTTGTTTATCGATACCAGAAACAACGATTGTAGTCTGGTTTGGACATTTGACTTCAACGCCATCTGCAACTTCATAAAGGATGTCATGTGAAAAACCGAGCTGGAGGTTCACATTTTTACCTTGCATCTGTGCACGGTAACCAACACCGTTGAGCTCAAGAGTTTTTGCAAACCCTTCTGTAACGCCCTGAACGAGGTTATCTACCAATGTGCGCTGCATCCCCCACATGGAACGAGCACGTTTGCCGTCTCCACGTGGCGTAATTGTTACTGCGCCATCTTCAAGCTTGGCATCGACTTCACTTACGAAAGCCATATCAAGCGAACCTTTTGGACCTTTGATTGTAAGAACGCGGTCATTAAGGTTTGCTTCAACACCAGCCGGAATTTGTACAGCTTTTTTACCAATACGAGACATAATATTCTCCTAAAATACTGTACAGATGACTTCGCCACCGACATTTTCAGCGCGAGCTTCAGAGTCGGAAAGTACACCTTTGGGGGTTGACACAATCGAAATACCAAGACCGTTACGAACCCGTGGAAGATCACCAACGGATGAATAAACACGACGACCAGGTTTGGATACGCGCTTAATTTCGCGGATCACAGGATCACCTTCATGATATTTCAGTTCAATACTTAAATCGGGTTTGCCAGTTTCTGTTTCATCTCTGACATAACCACGTATATAACCTTCACGCTCAAGAACGTCGAGCACGCGCTGACGAAGCTTTGAAGCAGGTGAAGAAACAGCTTTTTTGTTAGCACGTTGTCCATTACGGATACGTGTAATCATATCTGCTAGAGGATCACTCATAGACATAGTTCTAGTCCTCCTACCAGCTCGACTTCACAACGCCAGGTAAATAGCCATGTGAGGCTAAATGACGTAGTGATACACGAGACATTTTAAATTTACGGTAATAACCGCGCGGGCGACCTGTTACCTGACAACGATTACGAAGACGAACTTTCGCACTGTTACGAGGCAATTTCGCAAGCTTCAGACGTGCTTCAAACTGTTCATCAAATGAAAGGTCTGGGTTTTTCGCTGCTGCTTTCAAAGCGGCACGTTTTTCAGCATACTTTGCCACCAAACGTTCACGCTTTAGGTTTTTATTTATTGCACTTACTTTAGCCATTTATCTATCTCCTGCCGTGTTTGAAGCGAACGGCATCTGGAAACCAGATAAAAGCGCATGTGCTTCTTTATCAGTTTTCGCTGTCGTACAGATAATCACGTCCATGCCGCGGATATCATCCACGTCATCATAGTTGATCTCTGTGAAAACGAGCTGCTCTTTTAGACCAAGAGCATAGTTGCCACGGCCATCAAAGCTATTGTCGTTAACGCCGCGGAAGTCACGCACACGTGGTAGAGCAACTTGAATAAGACGGTCCAAAAATTCATACATTTTTGCACCTCTAAGAGTTACTTTACAACCAAGTGGCATTTCTTCACGGACCTTAAAGCCAGCGATTGATTTTTTCGCGCGTGTCGTAACCGGAGCTTGACCAGCAATTTTAGTCATTTCTGCTACCGCTTTCTTCACTTTTTTACTGTCATTAACAGCTGCGCCCACACCCATGTTAAGCACGATTTTGTCGAGCTTGGGGACTTCCATTACATTGCTGTAATTGAATTCTTTTTGCAGGCTACCGCGAATTTCTTTGTCATATACATCGCGAAGACGAGGACTATAAGCCATTAGATTGCCTCCCCTGATGATTTTGAAATACGAGTTTTTGTTCCATCTTTTTCAATTTTAAAGCCAACTTTCGTAGCTTTCCCTGATTTTGGATCTTTAAGAGCCAAATTAGAAACATGAATTGAAGCTTCCTTAGTGATTATACCGCCTTCGCTTTCCTGCGTCTGACGTGTATGACGTTTCACCAAATTTACACCCTGAACGATCGCACGCCCTTCAGATGGCATCATTTTGGTGATCTCACCAGACTTGCCTTTGTCTTTACCAGCAAGAACGATCACTTCATCACCTTTACGGATTTTATACTTAACGCTAGCCATTAGAGCACCTCCGGAGCGAGTGAAATAATTTTCATGTGTTGAGCGGCACGTAACTCACGTACAACAGGGCCAAAGATACGTGTACCAATAGGCTCGTTTTGTTTATTTATCAAAACGGCTGCGTTGCTGTCGAAACGAATTGTTGTTCCGTCTACACGTTGTATATCTTTCTTAGTGCGTACGATTACCGCACGGTGCACCTCTCCCTTTTTCACACGTCCACGAGGAATAGCTTCCTTGACACTGACGACGATTACGTCACCAACACCAGCCACTTTCCTTTTGGAGCCACCAAGCACTTTGATACACTGCACACGGCGGGCACCAGAGTTGTCGGCAACATCAAGGTTGGTTTGCATTTGAATCATAGGTTTTTCCTACTTACTAAAATTAATTTATCAAATCCGCTAATTACTTAGCGTCTTCGATAACAGTCCAAGATTTATTTTTAGAGATGGGACGACACTCTTCAATGCGAACAATGTCACCAACTTTAAAACTATTGTTTTCGTCATGGGCGCGGTATTTTTTAGAACGACGCACCACTTTCTTCACCATTGGGTGCATAAAACGACGCTCGACAAGAACTGTAATCGTCTTGTCATTTGCATCACTTACCACTGCACCTTGTAGAATACGTTTAGGCATTTATATAATCCCTTATTCTTCTGACGCCGCGCCTGCGCGCTTTGCATTAATCACTGTCTGGTGGCGGGCAATACCCCGGCGAACCTGACGAACACGAGCCGTATTTTCAAGTTGGTTAGTCGCTTTTTGAAAACGCAGGTTAAACTGCTCTTTTTTCAAATCAGCGAGTTCACCCTGTAACTCTTCAATCGACTTTCCATTAAGTTCAGATGCTTTGCTCATCACGAACTCTCCTAATTGTCACCGAGACGCGTTACAAAACGCGTCGCGATTGGTAATTTAGCTGCGGCACGCTCAAATGCTTCACGAGCAATATCAAGCGGAACCCCATCCATTTCAAACATAATACGACCAGGTTTCACACGGGCTGCCCAATATTCAACAGATCCCTTACCTTTACCCATACGAACCTCTGCAGGTTTCTTGGATACCGGCACATCTGGAAATACACGAATCCAGACTTTACCTTGACGTTTAATATGACGTGTCATAGCACGACGTGCCGCTTCGATTTGGCGCGCGGTGATTCTTTCCGGCTCAAGAGCTTTAAGTCCACATGACCCAAAAGTCAGCGTTGTGCCACCTTTTGCGTTTCCGTGGATACGGCCCTTATGAGCACGACGGAATTTTGTTCTTTTTGGCTGTAACATATCCCTTATCCTGCATTTCTAAAGTTACGTTGACCACGGCCTTGGCCGCCACCACCAGATTTTTGCATTTCGTTAATGCGGTTGTCGCGGGCCATTGGATCATGTTCCATGATCTCACCTTTGAAGAGCCACACTTTAATGCCGATCACACCATAGGCTGTGTGAGCTTTACTTTCAGCATAGTCAATGTCTGAACGAAGTGTATGCAGTGGAACGCGACCTTCGCGGTACCATTCGGTACGGGCGATCTCAGCACCGCCAAGACGACCAGCAGAATTGATACGAATACCAAGAGCGCCAAGACGTAACGCATTTTGCATCACACGTTTCATGGCACGACGGAAAGCAACACGACGCTCAAGCTGTTGAGCAACGTTGTCTGCGACGAGCTGCGCATCAATCTCAGGTTTTCTGATCTCAACTATGTTAAGGCTTACGTCTCCTGCGGAAGGGGCCATTGCAGCGATCTTTTGACGAAGCTTGTCAATATCAGCACCCTTTTTACCGATGATAACACCAGGACGTGCGGAGTAAATTGTCACCCTCATCTTCTTAGACGGTCGCTCAATAACAACACGGCTCACGGCTGCTGATTTAAGCGTACTTAGAAGCTCGTCACGAATTTTAAGATCTTCATGAAGCATTGTACCGTATTTGTCGCCTTCAGCGTACCAGCGACTATCCCAAGTGCGGTTGATTCCAAGGCGTAAGCTAATTGGATTAACTTTTTGACCCATTATTCGTCTCCCTCTTCTACTTCACGAACGACGATGCGCATATTGCTAAAAGGCTTGAGAATTTTAGCGCCGCGACCACGTGCACGTGCACGGAAGCGTTTCATGACCATTGCTTTACCAACGCTGGCTTCCGTAACAACAAGACTATCAACATCCAAACCATGGTTGTTTTCAGCATTTGCAATTGCGCTTTCAAGAAGCTTTTTAACGTCATTGGCAATACGTTTTTTTGAGAAAGTAAGATTGGCAAGCGCCTTCTCCACTTTCAAGCCGCGTATAAGTGCAGCCACCAAGTTAAGTTTAATGGGGCTAATACGAACCATGCGGAGTTCCGCTTTTGCTTCGTTGTCGGCCAAGCGACGTGGTGTTGATTTCTTACCCACTATCTCTTCCTCGCTTTTTTATCGGCACCGTGACCATAATAAGTCCGTGTCGGTGCGAATTCACCAAGTTTATGACCAACCATTTCATCTGTTACATAAACAGGAATGAATTTATGACCATTGTGTACATTAAATGTCTGACCGACAAACTGTGGTAGGATCGTAGAACGACGTGACCATGTTTTAATCGGCGACGATTTGCCGGATTCTGTCATTGCTTCAGATTTCTTCAGCAAATGCATTTCGACAAAAGGACCTTTCCAAACGGAACGTGACATATCTCTTGCTCCTACTTCTTACGTTCGTGACGTGACCGAAGAATATAACGGTCAGTTGATTTATTGCTACGTGTACGCTTACCTTTGGTAGGCTTACCCCAAGGTGTAACAGGATGGCGGCCACCAGAAGTACGACCCTCACCACCACCATGTGGATGGTCTACCGGGTTCATAGCAACACCACGAACAGATGGACGTCTACCAAGCCAGCGACTACGGCCAGCCTTAGCAAGTTTTTGGTTTTGATTGTCAGGGTTTGATACAGCACCAACGGTTGCCATACAATCTGAACGAACATAACGTTGCTCACCTGAAGCCAGACGAAGAAGTACATATCCACGGTCGCGACCGGTTACCTGTACATATCCACCAGCTGCGCGAGCGATTTGACCGCCCTTACCAGGTTTCATTTCTACGTTATGAACAATTGATCCAACAGGAACAGAGTAAAGCGGCATCGCGTTACCAGGTTTCACGTCAACTTTATCACCAGCGATCACTTTATCACCTTCACCGACACGTTGTGGCGCAAGAATATACGTTTTCTCACCATCAGCATATTCGATTAGAGCAATAAAAGCAGAGCGGTTTGGATCATACTCAAGACGTAGAATCGTTGCTTCCATATCCCATTTACGACGCTTGAAGTCGATCATGCGGTATGAGCGTTTATGTCCACCACCACGGTGACGCATTGTAATGCGACCTTGGTTATTACGGCCACCTTTGCTGTGCTTACCTTCAGTAAGGGCCTTAACAGGTTTACCTTTCCAAAGTTCACTACGATCAACTGTTACCAGTGAACGCAAGCTCGGTGTAGTTGGATTATAAGTTTTTAAAGCCATCTTACTACACCCCTGTCGTTACATCGATGGAATGGCCTTCGGCCAATTTCACCATTGCTTTTTTCTTATCGGAACGACGACCCATAACACCTTTAAAGCGCTTAGTTTTACCGTCTTGACGAATTGTGTTTACCTTTTCAACTTTAACACTGAAAAGCGCCTCTACAGCAGCTTTGATTTCAGGTTTTGAAGCTGTCATCGGCACGTTAAACGTAACCACATTGTTTTCAGAGAGCATTGTTGATTTCTCTGTAACTACTGGGCCAAGGATAACATCATAATGTTTGATATCGGTCATTTGAGCCTCTCCACCAAACCATCAACGGCAGCTTTAGTGAGTACCAATTTTTCGCGGCGAAGAATGTCATAAACGTTTGCCCCGCCAGTTGGTAGCACATCAACATGTGGAATGTTAGCTATAGCCAATTTGAAGTTTTTGTTTACCTCTGCACCATCAACGAACAGTGCATTAGAAAAACCTAGCTTATCAAGCTTGCTAAGCAGGTCTTTTGTTTTACCGTTCTTAAGATCAGCATTTTCAAGGACAACAAGATCACCACTTGCTGCTTTGGTTGAAAGGGCTGTCTTAAGACCAAGTGCTCTTATTTTCTTTGGCAGGCCGGATGCGTGTGAACGCACAACCGGACCAAAGGCACGAGCACCGCCGCGAAACTGGCTAACTTTACCAGCACCATGACGCGCTGTTCCGCCGCCTTTTTGCTTACCAATACGTTTTGTCGTACCTGTTACTTCACCGCGTGACTGGACCTTATGTGTACCAGCGCGACGTTTCGCAAGCTGCCATACCACAACGCGTTGAAGGATATCACCGCGCTCCGGCAGACCAAAAATACCATCATCAAGATCGATATCGCCGGCCTTTTTGGCATCAAGTGTAATTACTTGGGCTTTCATCGTTCTTATTCCTCATTCTCAGTTGCTACAGCTTCTTCTGCTGGCGCTTCTTCAGCCGGAGCTTCGGGAGCCGCTTCAGGGGCATGCGCCGCTTTAACCGCACCAGGATATGGTGCATCAGCATGGCGTACCTTTTTAACTGCATCGTTAATTAGAACCCAACCGTTTTTTGCACCCGGTACCGCACCCTTTACAAGGATGATACCTTCATCTGCATCAGTTGAGACAATCTCAAGGTTTTGCTGTGTCTTGCGCTCGTCACCATAGTGACCGGCCATCTTCTTACCTTTAAACACGCGACCCGGATCCTGACATTGACCAGTCGAACCATGAGATCTGTGAGAGATAGAAACACCGTGAGTAGCGCGAAGACCACCAAAGTTCCAGCGCTTCATCGCACCGGCGAAACCCTTACCTTTGGAAGTCGACGTTACGTCAACGATCTGACCTGGAACAAAATGTTCTGCAGTAATTTCTGCACCAAGATCAATAAAACCGTCTTCCGCAACACGAAATTCAGCTAGTTTTACTTTGGGCTCGACTTTAGCTTTAGCGAAATGACCACGCATTGGTTGCGTAGTGCGTTTTACTTTAGCTGTGCCGGCACCCAGTTGAAGGGCATTATAACCATCTGTTTCGGTCGTCTTGTGTGCAACAACTTGAGCGCCGTCCACATGAAGAACTGTTACAGGTACGTGTGCGCCACCTTCGGCGAATACACGGGTCATTCCCACTTTTTTTGCAATAAGTCCTGAACGCATATCCATTACCCCTGCAACTTAATTTCAACTTCAACACCAGCCGCAAGATCGAGCTTCATAAGCGCGTCTACAGTTTGTGGTGTTGGCTCAACAATATCAAGAAGACGCTTATGAGTGCGTGTCTCGAATTGCTCACGTGATTTCTTATCAATATGTGGGCCTTTTAGGACCGTATATTTCTCAATCCGCGTCGGCATTGGGATAGGACCGCGTACGCTAGCGCCCGTTCTTTTTGCCGTATTTGCAATCTCACCAGCTGCCTGATCAAGAATACGATGATCAAATGCTTTTAGGCGGATGCGAATGTTTTGTGATTCTAACATAAAATATTACGCAGACCTTTCGGTCTGCGCTCCTAAATGACTTTTCTATTCAATAATGCTTGCTACAACACCTGCACCGACAGTACGTCC
>TARA_R110002096_G_scaffold434527_2_pt1 | contig 134055 bp, 129 predicted proteins | sample TARA_R110002096 | Tara Oceans TARA_R110002096 (sample SAMEA4397295) | marine metagenome | biome: Polar Biome; feature: [DCM] deep chlorophyll maximum layer (ENVO:01000326); material: water (ENVO:00002006), including particulate matter (ENVO:01000060) such as... | depth 35 m
GAAAAGCTTGCGGCATCTACTGCCGCTGTCCAGCGCTTTCTAATCTTTTCACTAGCGACTAGGAACTAGGAACTACCCACTAGAGACTCCCCCCCTAAACAACCCTCTGATAACTCCCTCCCACATTTTCCACCAAGCCCTCTAACTCTAGCTGCACTAGTGTTGCCATAAGCTCGGTGATGGGGATATTGAGGCGCTGCTGTAATAAGTCTATGGGCATCGGGTCGTAGCCTAGTTGCTCCAGTAGTTGCTGTTGCTGTAGAGAGATCACCGGCAGTAATGTTTGTTGTTGCGGTTGTTCTGACACGGGAGGCAGCCAGCCAGTCAACTCTTCTAGTACATGTTCTACTGTTTCTACTAACTTTGCGCCCTGCCGTATTAGGGTGTGGCAGCCATGGCTGGCGATATTATGTATGGAGCTGGGTATAGCGAATACTTCGCGGCCTTGTTCTAGGGCGCATTGGGCGGTAATGAGTGAGCCGCTTTTTAAACTGGCCTCAACTACGAGTACGCCTAGGCTCATGCCACTGATAATACGGTTGCGGCGCGGGAAGTGACCTTTCAGTGGGGCGCTACCTAATGGCAGCTCGGTAATAATTAAGCCTTGCTCCGCTATTGCTTGATATAACTCGTGATTACGGCGTGGGTAAATAATATCTATTCCCGTACCCAACACCGCAATGGTATTGCCATCGGCAGCCATCGCCCCTTGGTGGCTTGCGGTATCTATACCCAATGCCATGCCACTGGTGACGGTAAAGCCGACACCTGCCAAGGCTTTAGCGAAGGCGTGGGCATTTTTATTGCCTTGTTGGCTGCTGCGACGGCTGCCCACCATGGCCAGTTGCGGGCTGTTTAGCAGATCTATATTGCCGCGGTAGTAAAGTAGCGGCGGAGGGTCGTAGGTTTGTTTTAGCAGCGCCGGATAAGCGGGGTGATTTAAGCTAAGTATGCCTATGTTGTGCTCTAGGCAATACTGCCATTGTTGCGTCAACAAACTGTTATCAGCATAGGCCTGATGCAATTGCTGCTCCAAGTCCGCAAGTTCTGCTTGCTGGCTTGGGTTTAATTCGTACTGTTGCAGTGTTGCTATGGACAGCCTTAATAGCTGTAGCAAAGAGCCAGCCTCTAGCAATAAAGCACGTAGCTGTTTATCGGTGAGTTGGGTTTGATGTAGCGCAAGGGCGATTAGGCCATCAGGGAAGGGTTGTTCTGTATCCATGGTTTATCCTTAAACCGGTTTTTATTAAATCGCAGATGAATAAGAAAGTTGAATACGCGTTTTTAATAAAAAAGCCACAACTGCCTGTTGTGGCTTTTACTGCTTCACTTGCTTCACTAAACGTTACTATCACTAAACCTTAAGGGTTTTAAACTAAACCTTAAGGGTTTTTGATTTTGTCGTTTACTGATAAAACCTCGGTAGCTCTTAACACTAAGGCGTAACTTACTTTCTCAAAAGTTCTAAACACCATTAATAAGCCAGCACGGGTGTCAGGTACTTTAACCACGTCTTTTGATATTTGATCGCGCACTAACTCGCCTCGACGGTAGATAGCCATAATTTGGCCTACCTCCACATTCTCGCGCGTACCTTTATTAATCACCACCACATCCATAGAACCTATTTGTGAAACACCGCCCTCTACCGCAATGATGTAGCCTGAAATCTCATCGGCAGGCGCACTGGGGTGGAAGTTGGCAAATAAGTCTCTATCTTCATCGGGCAACAACCTGTCACCGCGGCGCACCTCTTCCGAGGTTGCGTTTAAGGCTAGGGTGGCGACACTTTTGTCTTGCGCTATCAGCTTGGCACCAGCTACCGAGAAGGCTTGTATACCTAAGACTTCACCACTATCTGGGTCTATATAAGCATCGCCTTTGCGGAAGATACCGTAAGCCTTTTGCTCATCATCAAACTCACCTCGGGCATATAACTCATCACCGGCACCCGAAATAATGTGGCCTGATTTACCTGCTAAAACATAGGGGGCCTCATCTAAGGTGGCAGTCGTTAATACTCGGCTGTTAGACAAGAAAGGCGCCACTGCGTCCATGGGAATAGCGGGGATGGCTTTATCTAAATCAGACACCCGTACCGAAGGCGTCAGTTTGACATCGCGGTTGCGCTTAACCACCAGCTTGGGCTGGCCGTTGATATAAACGAGGTTTAATTCATCGCCGGGGTATATAAGGTGAGGGTTATCCACTTGTGGATTAACATGCCAAATTTTAGGCCATAACCAAGGGTCTTTTAAAAACAGGCCCGAGATATGCCACAGGGTATCGCCCTTTTTTACTACATAGGTTTGGGGATGATCTGCTTTTAAAGCCAAGGTATCGCCGGCCGCAAGGCTGGGCAGGGATACTAGCGACAGCACCAACATTAGGACGGTTCCCAATATCGATTTTTTCATAACGTTAATCCTTTCATGGAACATGCCTTTGTAGCTTTAGCCATCGAATTTGCGGCGTTTAATGCCATTCAATACCCCAGCACTATGGGCAATTATTATTAGCAACCTGTATACTATAGCAGCTAAAACCTGATCAGTAGGTCAATTTAGTACTAATCTAAATATCATTATTTACTTGCTGATCATAATCTTAGCAGCTGTTTTTACTTTTTTACTAGAAGTTTGTCACAATCTATCATGACCATATTAAACATTCTCGAATTTCCAGACCCAAAACTGCGCACTATCGCCAAACCGGTGGTGCAGGTAACCGATCAAACTCGGCAGCTAATCGATGACATGCTTGAAACCATGTATGCCGCACCGGGCGTGGGCCTAGCCGCTTCACAAGTGGATGTACACCAGCGCATCGTGGTTATAGACACCAGCGAAGACCAAAGCGATCCGCAGGTATTTATCAACCCAGAAGTCACCGTATTAGACGATCACTTATTTGATTACGACGAAGGCTGCTTATCCATACCCGGCTTTTATGAAACCGTCACTCGCCCTGAGCACATACGGGTTAAGGCCTTAGGTCGCGATGGTCAGCCTTTTGAAATAGAGCCGCAAGGCCTGTTAGCCGTCTGTATACAGCATGAGATAGACCATCTGGAAGGCAAGCTATTTGTCGACTACCTCTCCAGCCTCAAGCGCCAGCGCATACGCAAAAAGCTAGAAAAAGAGCACAAAAAGAACGCCTAAACACTTTCGTGCGGGCCCTTGTTGCGGCCCCTACACCGCCTCTAGGAACACCATGAGCCTACGCCTACAACTCATTTTTGCGGGTACCCCCGACTTTGCCGCCAGCCACCTGCAAGCCCTGCTAGATGACGACCAACACGATATTATCGCCGTTTACAGCCAGCCCGACCGGCCCGCCGGGCGCGGCAAAAAACTCAAACCCAGCCCGGTTAAAGCTTTGGCGCTAAACCACGGCATACCGGTTTATCAGCCGCTAAGCCTTAAAGACAGCACTGCCCAGCAACGACTGGCCGAGCTTAATGCTGATTTGATGGTGGTTGTAGCCTACGGCTTATTACTACCTAAAGCGGTATTAGACACCCCAAGGCTAGGCTGCATCAACGTACACGCCTCACTACTACCACGCTGGCGCGGGGCCGCACCGATACAGCGCGCCATAGAAGCGGGTGATCGCGAAACCGGTGTCACTATTATGCAAATGGATGTGGGCCTAGATACTGGCGCCATGTTGCTAACAGCCACTTGCGCTATCACTGAGCATGACACCGGCGGCAGCCTGCACGACAAGCTGATCACCGTAGGCCAGCCCGCCTTGCTAACTGCGCTGCAACAATTGGCCAGCGGTAACGCACAGCCGCAAGCGCAGGACGATAGCCTCAGCAACTACGCCAGCAAAATGGATAAGGCTGACATGCTGATAGATTGGCATTTAGACGCCGAGCTTATTGCCCGTAAAGTGCGCGCTTTTAACCCTTTCCCCGTCAGCTATACCACGCTTAACGGTGAGCGTTTAAAAATTTGGCAAGCCTCGGTAGTCGCAGGGCAGAGTGGTGCTGCCGGCACGCTAAGCACGGTAGACAAAAAACAACTGATTGTTAACTGCGGCCAAAACAGCCTAAGTCTAGACGTAATACAACTACCCGGCGGTAAAGCCCTAGATATAGCTGCCCTAATGAACTCTAAAGCCGAGTTGTTTTACCCCGGCCTACAGCTGGGCGAGTTATGAGCAAGGCGCAAGATTGCCGCGCTACTGCTGCCCGCTGCTTAGCAAGCGTTAGCAAAGGCAGCTCCTTATCACAGCAAATCCCCGAATTTGAAGCTCAAGTTAGCGAACGCGACCGCGCGCTATTTAGGCAGCTATGTTATGGCGTACTGCGCTGGCAGCCCAAACTAGAAGGTTTAAGTGGGCAATTACTGCAAAAGCCGTTTAAAACTAAAGACTGCGACATACATATGCTGATCTTGCTGGGTATCTACCAGCTCAGCGATATGCGTATCCCCGATCACGCCGCCGTATCGGCTACGGTTAACGCCACCCGCGCGCTAAAAAAGCCCTGGGCCAAAAACTTAGTCAATGGCGTGCTGCGTCAATGGCAGCGTAACCGTGAGCAGTTAGAGCAGCAACTCAGCCCCGCCCAACAACTAGCTCACCCCGAGTGGCTACACCAAGCCATACAAAACGCTTGGCCAGAACAAGCTGAGCAAATACAAAACGCTAACAACCAACACCCCCCTATGTGTCTGCGGGTTAATAGCCAAAAAAGTACGCGGGATGATTATTTACAACAGCTCTTAAACGCCGACATAGCCGCACAAGCCTGTAGCCACGCGCCAGCGGGTATACGCTTACAACAAGCGACAGGCGTACAACAACTGCCACAGTTTGCCGAGGGCTGGGTGAGTGTGCAGGACGAAGCGCCGCAGCTAGGTGTGGCGCTATTAGATTTGCAGCCCGGGCAGCGGGTGTTGGATATGTGCTGCGCCCCAGGAGGCAAAACCTGCCACATGTTAGAAGCCCAGCCTGAGTTGGCGCAACTGTTGGCCGTAGATATAGACCAACAACGCCTGCTGCGGGTTGGCGAAAACCTACAGCGCCTACATTTACAGGCCGAGCTGAAATGCAGTGATGCCACCCAGCTCGATGACTGGTGGGATGGCCAGCCCTTTGACCGCATCTTACTAGACGCTCCTTGCTCGGGCACCGGTGTCATACGCCGCAACCCCGATATCAAAGCCCATAGACGCCCTGAAGACATCGTGCAATTAGCCGAACTGCAGCTAGAGATTTTAACTGCGCTGTGGCCCAGCTTAAAACCCGGCGGTTTATTGCTGTACGCCACATGCTCTATCTTGCCCGACGAAAACGAGCTGGTGGTCGCCGCTTTTTGCCAACAACAAGCTGACGCCGAGCATTGCCCTATAGCCGCAGAATGGGGATTAGAGCGTCCTTATGGCCGCCAGTTATTTCCGCAGCCCGATGGCCACGATGGTTTTTATTACGCCTTATTGCGCAAAGCGTAACTATTCGCCCAATCGCCGCTAACACTTTCCCGGATTAAGGCATACAATTGCTTTTTATCATTTAATTATATAAACAAACCCTTTTAATGCTGTCACCACTGCCTTACTAGGGCCATAAAAAACGCTACCTACACCCTAATACCAAACACATACGCCAATGAAAATAATTATTCTCGGGGCAGGCCAAGTCGGCGGCACGCTAGCTGCTCACTTAGCCGATGAAAATAACGATATCACCTTAGTGGATTCCAACGCTGACCGGTTAAATGAATTACAAGACCGATTGGATATAGGTGTCGTCACGGGGCATGCCTCACACCCCGATGTGTTGCGGCGGGCAGGCGCCGATGATGCCGACATGTTAATTGCCGTCACAAACTCTGACGAAATTAATATGGCGGCCTGCCAAATTGCCTACGCCTTGTTTCGTACCCCCAAAAAAATTGCCCGCATACGCGCCACCGCCTACCACGACCACCCCGAATTATTTTGCAACAAACTTATCCCCATCGATTTTATTATCAGCCCTGAGTTGTTGGTCACCCATTACATACAACGGCTAATTGAATACCCAGGCACTTTACAGGTATTGGACTTTGCTAAGGGCAAGGCCCAGCTGGTAGCAGTAAAAGCCTATAGCGACGGCCCACTAGTGGGCAACGAGCTACAGGAAATACGTCGCCACATGCCCCATATAGACACCCGGGTAGCGGCTATTTTTCGCAAGGACCGCGCCATTACCCCCAAGGCCACCACGGTGATAGAGGCGGGGGATGAAGTGTTTTATATCGCCGCCAAGAAAAATATTTTGCCGGTACTCAGCGAGCTGCGTAATGTCGATCGCAACTACAAACGCATCATGATTGCCGGTGGCGGTAATATAGGCCTGCGCTTAGCCCAGTCCATAGAAAAAAATTATAAGGTGAAGGTGATAGAGCGCGACTATAAACGTTGCCGCCAACTCTCGGAAACACTAAACCACGCCATCGTGTTACATGGCAGCGCCTCCGACAACGACCTATTGGCCTCAGAGAACATCGATGATATTGATATTTTCTGCGCGCTAACCAATGATGATGACGCCAATATCATGTCCTCATTACTCGCCAAACGCATGGGCGCAAGAAAGGTGATTACCCTGATCACCAACACCGCCTATGTAGACTTAATGCAGGGCGGCGAAATTGATATCGCCATCTCACCCCAGCAAATCACCATGGGCAGCTTGCTTACCCATATACGGCGCGGTGATATTTCCAGCGTACATTCCTTGCGCCGCGGTGTAGCCGAAGCGATAGAGCTGATTGCCCACGGCGATGAGCGTTCCTCCAAAATTGTGGGTAAGAGTTTAGACGACATTAATTTGCCCGAAGGCGTCACCATAGGGGCCATTGTACGCAACGATGAGGTATTAATTGCCCACCGTAATATCGTGATAAAAACCGACGATCATGTGATTTTATTCCTGGCGGATAAATCGAAAATTAAACATGTAGAGCGTTTATTCCAAGTGGGCTTTAGCTTTTTCTAATGCATATATTATTAATACTACGCATTTTAGGCATTTTGTTAATGCTATTCAGCTTAACGCAGCTCAGCCCCTTATTAGTTAGTTTTTGGTATGCGGATGGCGCTCACAAAGGCTTTATCTGGGCATTTTTACTCACCTTTAGCTGCGGTTTATTTATGTGGCTGCCGGTGTATAAAAAACGTGGCGAGCTGCGCACCCGCGATGGTTTTTTAATCACTGCCTTGTTCTGGACAGTGCTGGGGATATTTGGGTCACTGCCCTTTATTCTTAACAGCAATACCGACTTGGTGATTAGTGAGGCGGTGTTTGAATCGGTTTCCGGTTTAACCACCACCGGTGCTACGGTGATGACCCACCTAGATGAGCTGCCGCACTCCATTTTATTTTATCGGCAACAGCTACAGTGGTTTGGCGGCATCGGTATTATTGTTATCGCCGTCGCAATTTTGCCTATGTTAGGCATAGGGGGAATGCAACTATACCGCGCCGAAACACCCGGCCCAGTTAAGGATCGTAAGCTGACGCCACGAATTACTGAAACCGCCAAAGCCCTGTTTATCGTGTATGTGATGCTCACCCTGAGTTGTGCCCTGGCCTATTGGCTGGCGGGTATGTCGGCGTTTGATGCTATCTGCCATGCCTTTTCTACCGTGGCGATAGGGGGGTTTTCTACCCATGACGACAGCATAGGTTACTTTGATAGCACCGCTATTATGATGATTTGCAGTTTTTATATGTTGGTGGCCGGTATTAACTTTGCTTTGCATTTTTATGCCTGGCGCAATCGCGGTATCAGCCATTATTTTCGCGATTCTGAAACCTCTTTTTACGTGAGAGTTTTATTATTTGGCTGTATTGTGGTGTGTAGCTTTTTGTATTACCACGAACACTACGGTATTAGTGACGCCCTGCTACACGGCATTTTCCAAACTATCTCCATCGCCACCACCACAGGCTTTACCACCGAGCCCTTTGCGTCCTGGCCTAGTTTCATCCCCTTCTTTTTAATTATGTTGTCGTTTATGGGCGGCTGCGCTGGTTCTACCGGCGGTGGCATGAAGGCCGTGCGGATCATGTTGATTATGAAGCAGGGTATACGCGAACTGCACCAGCTAATACACCCCAATGCAGTGATGCCTTTAAAGGTGGGCCGTCGCCGGGTAGAGGCTAAGATAATTAGCGCAGTGTGGAGCTTCTTCGCCGTTTATGTATTCGCCTTTATCAGCATTATGATGGCGTTAATGATGTGCGGTATGGATCAGACTACAGCCTACTCTTCAGTAGTAGCCACGCTTAATAACTTAGGCCCTGGGCTGGGGGATACCGCCGCTAACTTTAGTTCAACCTCGGAGCCCGAGCAGTGGATTTTAAGCTTCTCTATGTTACTAGGGCGCTTAGAGGTGTTTACTTTACTGGTGTTGCTAACGCCCGCTTTTTGGCGGCAGTAGGAGCAGTCTCTAGTCTCTAGTCTCTAGTCTCTAGTCTCTAGTCTCTAGTCTCTAAAAATCTTGTTCTAGCGACTAGCGACTGTCAACTAGAGACTCTCTATTTAACCCTCTAACCAGACTTCTTGTGCCCAATCCCAAATATGATTCCAGGTTTGTTCTGACAACTCGCCATTTTCCCAGTAACTGATCTTGCCCACTTCATCTATACAATAATAACCTTCACCACTTTCGCAAACGGGGAGTAGTTCTCGAGATAAACCTCTATCCCAAGCAATAGCCGCCACTTCGGGCAGATAGGTGTGAGAGTTGGGGTCGGCAGCGGTGACTGGCTCTAAGCTGCCATAAACCACATCACTAACGTTTAATAAAAAATCTTTAAAGTCGGCACCTAAAGCTACAAATAATTGCTCTTCGATTTCTACTAGGGTCTCTTCATCCGGTAACTCTAAGGGCAGCGGTACTAGCTCATTAGCTGAACGCAACGCCTCTATAATTTCATCCACACGCACATCTCCTATAACTTTTGTGGCTGTTTTGCCGCTATAGTCTAAGCTATATTGTAATTATTAGGTTAAGATAGTTTTAATGAATGCTCTAATTATTGACTCCTCTAGCTCTTATCGGCAGATGCTCGCTAAATTATTAGAGAGCTATAGCATCACCACTGTTGCTGTAAATACAGTCGACGATGCCGCGCCCGCTATACAGCATCAGCATTTCGATATCATCTGCATTACTATTAACCTTACTGGCAACGACAGTTTAGATTTTTGCCGCGAGGTGCGCCAGCATCACAGCTATAAGCATATCCCTATTATTATGCTTACCCCCGCCAAGGAAGCTGAAACAAACAAGCTCGCCCTAGAAGCTGGCGTCACCGACCTGTTTCACAAACAAGACTTTTCCGGCTTTCAGCTCTACATAGAAAATATGGTTGAACGCTTAAATGCTGAAAACAGCAATAGCGGCCAAATTTTATACATAGAGGACAGCGCCAGCACCGCCTTTTTAGTCACATCCACACTGGAAGATAACGGCTACCATGTAGACCACTTTTTAACAGCAGAGGAGGGTATGGAGGCCTTTAATAACAACTACTATGATCTACTACTTACCGATGTTGTGTTAACCGATTTAAGCGGCTTGGTTGTGGTGAGAGCGGTACGCGACTCTGTCTCTGAAGATAAAAAATCTACCCCAATTATTGCGATTAGCAGCTTCAATGATAACGCTAGGAAGTTGGAGCTTTTTTCGGCCGGTATTAATGACTATGTCACCAAGCCGGTAATGAATGAAGAACTGCTAGCACGCATAGGCAACTTGGTTCAGAGTCGACAGCTATTAACTAGCCTCAATAACAAACAAGAGCAACTAGAGCGCCTAGCGCTAACCGATCAGCTAACCAGCCTGTATAACCGCCATTATTTAATGGATATGGCCCCTAAACGTATCCAGCAAGCACAGCGACAAAAACAGTTTTTATGTTTAATGGTTATTGATATCGATTTTTTCAAAGTGATTAATGATACCCACGGCCATAGCGTCGGCGATACCGTGCTGCAAGCGGTAGCTGCACAACTGGTTAGTGGTGTACGTTGGGAAGATATAGTCGCCCGTTTTGGTGGTGAAGAGTTTGTAGTGTTGTTAGATCACTGCAGCTTTCAAGACGCTATTAATATTGCGGAAGATCTACGCCAAAGTATAGAAAAGCTAAAACCTGCCGGCATAGATGTTAGCGCCAGCTTTGGTTTAGCAACACTGAAAGAAGATGAAAATGACTTTGCCAGCCTGTTTTCTCGCGCCGACGAGGCGGTTTACGAAGCGAAAGAAAGTGGCCGTAACTGCGTTGTTTTTAAACAATGAATCCAGTCGCTAGCTTGTAGTCTCTAGTCGCTAAAATCTAACGCGCTTTACTAGCGACTACCCACTAGAGACTTTTTTATTCCACTGTTACTGACTTAGCCAAATTACGCGGCTGATCTACATCCGTACCTTTCAATACTGCTACGTGATAAGACAGCAGCTGCAAAGGAATAGTGTAAACAATAGGGGCAATCAATTCCGGTACGGGAGGCAGTTTGATAACGGTAATACCTTCGCCACTGTTAAATCCAGAATTATGATCAGCAAACACAAACAGCTGACCACCGCGAGCTTGTACTTCTTCTAAGTTAGATTTTAGTTTTTCTAACAACTCATCATTAGGCGCTACCGCCACTATAGGCATTTCACTATCAACTAACGCCAATGGCCCGTGTTTTAGTTCGCCGGCCGGGTAGCTTTCGGCGTGTATATAGGAAATTTCTTTTAGTTTCAGCGCGCCTTCCATAGCCACCGGCCATTGCACACCACGCCCTAAGAATAAGGCATTATGTTTATCGGCAAAGGCCTCTGACATTTTTTGTATGGGTTTATCCAGCGCTAATACATCGCTCAATAACTGCGGCAGCTGGTGTAAGTTGGCTACCATCTCCGCTTCTTTCTCGGCACTTAAACCGTGACGTCTACCTAGGGCTATCGTTAACATCACCAAGGCTACTAGTTGTGTGGTAAACGCTTTGGTTGAAGCCACACCCACTTCTGGGCCGGCCTCAGTCATTAAAGCTAGCTCTGATTCACGCACTAGCGAGCTTTGCGCGACATTACAAATTGTCATGGTAGCGGCATAGCCCAGAGTTTTGGCTAAGCGCAATGCTGCTAAAGTATCAGCCGTTTCACCCGATTGTGAGATGGTGACGATCAAGGTGTCATCTTGCACCACAAATTTTCTATAGCGAAACTCGCTGGCTACTTCCACCCTACAGGGTACGCCGGCAATACCTTCTATTAAATATTTTGCCACCATGCCTGAGTGATAACTGGTGCCGCAGGCAATAATTTGTACCGCTTTGGTTTTATCAAAAATGGCTGTTGCTTGCGCACCAAAGGCCTGCTCTAAAATTTTATCTTTAGAAATGCGACCCCGTAGAGTGTCTTTGATTACCTCGGGCTGCTCATAAATTTCTTTTAGCATGTAGTGACGATACTTACCCTTATCGGCGCTTTTGGTTTTATCGGTAAGTTGTATTAATTCACGACTCACCGGCTCTCCAGCACCATCATAAATATCATAACTATCAGGTGTTAATACCGCAAAATCACCTTCTTCTAAATAAATAAATCTATCGGTGACTTGACGCAGCGCTAGCTGATCAGAGGCTAAGAAGTTTTCGCCTATCCCTAAACCTAATACTAGGGGGCTGCCACTACGGGCACAAACAATACGCTCGGGTTCGTTTTTGTGTATAACCGCTAAACCAAAGGCGCCTTCTAATTGCTTTACCGCCTGCTTAACCGCGGTAAACAAATCATCGCCACTTTTCATAAGAAAATGAATTAAATGGACGATGGTTTCGGTGTCGGTTTGTGATACAAACACATAACCCTGAGCGCTGAGCTGCTTACGCAGCTGCTCATGGTTTTCTATAATGCCATTGTGCACCAAGGCAATTTCATTATTGGATAGGTGAGGGTGGGCGTTTTCTTCTGAGGGTTTACCGTGGGTAGCCCAGCGTGTATGTGCTATGCCTAAGCTTCCGCTTAGCGGTTGCTGCTTTACAGCCTCATCTAATACCGCCACTTTGCCCATGCGCTTGTGACAGCCTATTTCACCTTTATGATTAATAATCGCTACGCCAGCTGAGTCATAGCCTCGGTATTCTAAGCGCTTTAATCCTTCAACTAATATGGCTGCAACTTCTCTACGCGCTGCAGCACCGACTATTCCACACATACAATTTTTCCAAGTAATGATTATTGAGAAGGCTTAGCTACTCTTACTTTTTCTTGTTTGTTTTTACCGGCCGCGACCAACTGCTTATTTCTCGCTGCTTGCCTCTGGCTACTGCCAAACTGTTTTCTGTCACATCGCTGGTGATGGTAGACCCGGCACCAACTGTGGCCATATTACCTATAGTTACCGGGGCTACTAAAGCACTATTAGACCCTATAAATGCACCGTCACCAATATGGGTTTGATATTTATTTACACCATCGTAGTTGCAGGTAATAGTACCAGCGCCGATGTTAGCGCTTACCCCTATAGTGCAATCACCAATATAACTAAGGTGATTCACTTTACTACCCTCACCGATTATGGCTTTTTTAGTTTCTACAAAGTTACCTATTTTAGCTTTATTGGCAAGCTGCGTACCTGGCCGCAGTCTGGCGAAAGGGCCTATATCACAGCATTCAGCGATAACACTTTGTTCGATGACACTGTTAGCTTTAACCACCGTGCCTTGCCCTATAGAGCTGCTTTCTATAATGCAGTTAGGCCCTATAGAAACATCATTGGCTAGCTGTACGTCGCCAATAAAAACACAATTTACATCGATGTTAACATCTACACCCACCGTTAAATTACCACGCACATCTATGCGGCAGGGGTCAGCCAAGCTGGCACCTTCAGCCATTAGTCGCTGCGCTTGTTGTAGCTGATAATGGCGTTCTAGCTCCGCCACTTGCTCACGGTTGTTGGCACCTTGTACTTCCCACTCATGCTCCGGCTGTTCTGTTTTTATCACCACACCATGGCTTACCGCCATGCTAATAATATCGGTGAGGTAGTATTCACCCTGGGCATTTTCAGAGGACAGAGCCGGTAACCATTGCTGTAGATGCTTAGCTGCTACCGCCATCATACCGGTATTAACTTCCTTAATATTAAGTTGCTCAGCGCTGGCGTCTTTTTGCTCGACTATAGCCATTACCTGCTTAGCGTCGTTGCGTACTATGCGGCCATAACCGGTGGGCTCTGCTAAGTTAACGGTTAACAATGCCAAGGTATTTTCATCCGCCAGCGCTAGTAATTTTTGCAGGGTTTGTGGTTTAACTAGAGGTACATCACCATAGGCAATAAGCACTATGCTATCAGACTTAAGCTGGGGCAGGGCTTGCGCTACCGCATGGCCAGTACCTAATTGCTCGGTTTGTAATGCCCAACACACATCGTCTTGTATATGGTTTTTTACTTGCTCAGCGCCATGGCCTATCACTACATGTATGGCTTGGGCATGGGTTACTTTTGCGCTGTCTACAACATGCCCTAACATGGGCTTGCCAGCAACTTTATGCAAAACTTTAGGTAGTTTAGAACGCATGCGAGTGCCTTGACCCGCTGCTAAGATAACAACTTCATGTGCCACTTTTATGTCCCTCAAAGTGTAGTAAAAGCGTTTTAGAGTATGATTAGCTTTCGCTTTTTTATTTTAATTAAACGCAGTTTATGCTGTACATAAAAAAGGGTAGCCTAAGCCACCCTTTAATGCGATTACTTGTTAACAGCCGTTCAGCCCATTTTTTTACGAATTTGCTGTATGGTACGCAATTGCGCAGCGGCGGCAGCCAGTTGTGACGCAGCCCTACCATAATCAAAGTCGCCACTTTGATTCGCTAAAGCATGTTCAGCTTCTTTTTGTGCTTCCGCAGCGGCAGCTTCATCCAAGTCGTTAGCACGTATAGCTGTATCGGCTAAAACGCTAACCACACCCGGCTGAACTTCGAGGAAACCACCAGAAACGTAGTAAACCTCTTCTTCACCGTTTTGCTTTTTAATGCGTATAGGGCCTGGCACTAGCGACGTTAACAATGGCGCGTGGCCGTAGCTAATACCTAAGTCGCCCAAGGTACCGGTTGCTACTAGCGTTTCGACTAGGCCTGAGAAAATTGCCTCTTCAGCACTAACGATGTCGCAATGTACAGTCATAGCCATTCTTTAAACCTCTTATAAAAGACGAATAGTAAGAGAGCAACGCTCTCTTACATTTTCTTCGCTTTTTCTAATACTTCGTCTATACCGCCACACATGTAGAACGCTTGCTCTGGAATGTGATCGTATTCGCCAGCTAACAAGCCTTTGAAACTAGATATAGTCTCTTTTAATGTTACATACTTACCTGGTGAGCCGGTAAATATTTCAGCAACGTGGAAAGGCTGAGATAAGAAGCGCTCAATCTTACGAGCACGGTTTACCGTTTGCTTATCTTCTTCAGACAATTCATCCATGCCTAAAATGGCGATGATGTCTTTAAGCTCTTTATAGCGCTGTAATACAGTTTGTACACCGCGAGCAACGTCATAATGCTCTTGGCCAACAGTCAATGGATCCAACTGACGCGAAGTCGAGTCTAGTGGATCTACCGCTGGGTATATACCTTTGGCAGCGATATCACGGCTTAATACTACCGTTGAATCTAAGTGAGCAAAGGTGGTAGCAGGCGAGGGGTCAGTCAAGTCATCCGCAGGTACGTATACCGCTTGAATAGACGTGATAGAACCTGTTTTGGTTGAGGTTATACGCTCCTGCAACTCGCCCATTTCTTGGGCCAGTGTGGGCTGGTAACCTACCGCTGAAGGCATACGGCCTAACAGTGCTGACACCTCGGTTCCGGCTAGTGTGTAACGATAAATGTTATCGATAAATAACAGTACGTCTTTACCTTCATCACGAAATTTTTCAGCCATGGTCAAACCGGTTAGGGCAACGCGTAAACGGTTTCCTGGGGGCTCGTTCATTTGGCCGTAAACCATGGCAACTTTTGATTCAGAAAAGTTCTCAACGTTTACAACGCCTGATTCCTGCATCTCGTAGTAAAAATCGTTACCTTCACGAGTACGCTCACCAACACCCGCGAATACAGATAGACCACTGTGCTCTAGCGCGATGTTGTTGATCAACTCCATCATGTTTACAGTTTTACCAACACCAGCACCACCGAATAAACCTACTTTACCACCCTTAGCAAATGGGCAGACTAGGTCGATAACTTTGATACCAGTTTCTAGCAACTCTTCAGAGGCAGATAACTCATCATAAGCAGGCGCTTTACGGTGTATAGAGGCACGCTCTTTTTCACCGATGGGGCCACACTCATCAATAGGGTTACCCAAAACGTCCATGATGCGACCCAAAGTTTCGATACCTACCGGTACAGAAATTGGCGCGTTAGTGTTATCAACTGAAAGACCACGGCTTACACCTTCTGAAGGACCCATCGCAATTGTACGAACGATACCGTCGCCCAATTGTTGCTGAACTTCTAAGGTTAAACCTTTTTCTGTGACCATCAGTGCGTCGTAAACACGTGGTACTGCATCGCGTGGAAATTCCACATCGATTACCGCGCCTATTATTTGTACGATACGTCCGCTACTCATTTCCGGATCCTCTACCAATATTTTTAAATTTAAAAAACTTGTTGTTTTATTAGCCAACACGATTAACCAATCGCAGCAGCACCACTTACAATTTCAGAAAGCTCTTGGGTAATCGCAGATTGACGGGCTTTGTTATAAACCAATTGTAAATCGTCAATTAAGTCGCCCGCATTATCAGTGGCATTTTTCATTGCCAGCATACGCGACGCCTGTTCACAGGCACCATTTTCAACCACTGATTGATAAACTTGTGACTCTACATAACGAACCAATAAGCCATCTAAAAGCTCTTGTGCATCTGGCTCGTAAAGATAATCCCAGTGATGCTTTAGTTGTTTGTTCTCTTCCGCAAGTAAAGGCAATAATTGCTCAAGCTTAGGAGTTTGTGTCATGGTATTTACAAAACCATTACTGACTAAGTACAGCTTATCGATTTTACCTTCAGCATAGGCATCCAACATAACCTTAACACCGCCAATTAAGTCAGATACTGCAGGGTCTTCACCTAAGTCACGTACTGCCGCAACGACGTTGCCGCCATAATTATTAAAGAATGCCGCTGCTTTGGCACCAACTAAACACAGATCAATTTCTACATTTTGATCGGCATAGGCTTTCATGCCCTTGATCGCCGCCTTAAACAAGTTTGTGTTTAAACCGCCACATAGGCCTCTATCAGTTGAAACGATAATAAAGCCAACGCGTTTTACTTCGCGCTGCAGCATATACATATGCTTGTATTCAGGGTTTGCGTTAGCAATATGACCTACTACCGAGCGTATACGCTGTGCATAAGGCTTGCCCACATTCATGCGTTCTTGCGCCTTACGCATTTTACTGGCCGCAACCATTTCCATTGCGTTAGTAATTTTTTGCGTACTCTGGATACTCGATATCTGAGTCCGTATTTCTTTTCCGCTTGCCATATAAATAACCTAAATTATTTAACCAATTCTATTTTTATGGGGTCAGAGTCGCGACTCTGACCCCAGTAAAAACTAGTAGGTCTGAGTCGCTTTAAACTTCTCAACGCCTTCTTTGAATTTTGCTTCAAAGTCGCCGTTCCAATCACCTGAAGTGGCGATGGCTTTCATGGTGTCAGCGTATTCGCTGTTCATGAAAGAGAGTAGGGCTGATTCAAAATCAACTATTTTAGCAACTTCAACATCTTTCAAATGACCTTCGTTAGCGCAGTAAACCATCAAGCCCATTTCAGCAACATTTTGTGGCGCATATTGCTTTTGCTTCATTAATTCGGTTACACGCTCACCGTGGTCTAGCTGTGCTTTAGTGGCTTCATCTAGATCTGAGGCAAACTGGGAGAAGGCCGCTAATTCGCGGTATTGTGCCAAAGCAGTACGTATACCGCCTGACAACTTCTTCATTACTTTAGTTTGCGCTGCACCACCTACACGCGACACAGAAATACCGGCATCCATCGCTGGGCGGTTACCACTGTTAAACATGTCAGCTTCTAGGAAGATTTGGCCATCGGTGATAGAGATAACGTTAGTCGGTACGAAAGCCGATACGTCACCTGCTTGTGTTTCAATGATAGGCAGCGCGGTTAAAGAACCGGTTTTGCCTTTCACTTCACCGTTGGTGAATTTCTCAACGTAGTTTGCGTTTACACGTGATGCACGCTCTAACAAGCGCGAGTGCAAATAGAATACATCACCTGGATAGGCTTCACGGCCTGGTGGGCGGCGTAGCAACAATGATATTTGACGGTAAGCCCAAGCTTGCTTGGTCAAATCATCATAAATAACCAGAGCATCTTCACCGCGATCGCGGAAATACTCACCCATGGTACAACCCGCAAAAGGGGCAAGATATTGCATAGCCGCAGGGTCAGAAGCGGTAGCAGCAACAATAATGGTGTGCTCCATTGCGCCATGCTCTTCTAACTTACGTACTACTGCTGCAATCGATGAAGCTTTTTGGCCTATCGCAACATAGATACACTTAATGCCCGAGTCTTTTTGGTTGATGATGGCGTCAACAGCAATCGCTGTTTTACCAATCTGACGGTCACCAATGATTAACTCACGTTGGCCACGGCCGATAGGTACCATTGCATCAACCGCTTTCAAACCAATTTGCACAGGCTGATCAACAGATTGACGCTCAATTACACCCGGTGCGATTTTTTCAATAAAGTCTGTGGTTTTATTGCCTAATGGGCCTTTGCCATCGATAGGAATACCCAGAGCATCAACTACACGACCCTGTAACTCAGGACCTACCGGCACCTCAAGTACGCGGCCAGTACATTTGCAGGTTTGGCCTTCGGCTAAGGTTTGGTAACCACCTAGTACTACTGCACCTACTGAGTCACGCTCAAGGTTAAGCGCCATACCATAAACGCCGCCTTCAAACTCTATCATCTCACCAAACATAACATTGGTAAGACCATGGATACGAATAATACCGTCAGTTACAGAAACAACAGTACCTTCGTTTTGGGCTTCACTAGTCACATCAAGTTGATCGATGCGGCCTTTGATAATTTCGCTAATCTCTGATGGATTCAGCTGTTGCATGTTCTTTTCCTCAATCCCTTCATCTAGGGATTTCTGTCCAGGAGTGCTAGTTAAACGTAATTAATAACACTATTAATTACGTAAACAAAAACTTATTAAGCTTTCATGGCCTCGCCAAGCTTAGCTAAACGGCCACGTATGCTCGCGTCTATTACTATATCGGCTGCGCGTATGATCACACCACCAATCAAGCTTTTATCTACGTGAGCTTGTACTTTGACTTCGCGCTCTAGCTTGCCGGTTAAAGCTTTTGCTAGCTGATCTTGTACATCGGCATCCAGCTCAAAAGCGGTAGCGATATCAACATCAACACATTTTTCACGGTTAGCTTTAAAAGCTTCATACAGTGTGGATATTTCAGCTAACAAACTAAGGCGCTTGTTTTCTGCCAACACTCTTATAAAGTTTTGCGCTTTACCACTTAACGCATCGCCACAAACATCAATAAAGGTTTGTGCTTGCTGTTCAGTCGTTAGTGAAGGTGACGTCAGCACCTTTTTAATAGTATCTGCTTGGGCAACGGCGGCTGCTGTTGCTAGTTGGGTTGACCATTCAGCCAAGCCATTAGCAGCATCAGCATATTCAAACGCTGCTTTTGCATAGGGTCTCGCCAGGGTGCTTAATTCAGCCATAATAACCTCGTTTACACCTAGCCTTTACAGACCGGCAGCTAGTTTTTCAACTAGTGCTTTATGTTGTGCTGGATCGATAGAGCTCTCTAGTACCTTCTCGGCACCAGCCATAACTAAACTAGCAACTTGCCCACGCAAGTGCTCTTTAGCACGGTTAGCTTCTTGTTCGATTTCAGCTTTGGCTGCAACCTTTAAGCGTTCACCTTCTTCGCGAGCCGTATCTTTGGCTTCTTCTACGATTTGAGTCCCGCGCTTATTAGCAGCATCAATGATGCCAGCGGCTTCCTCTTTCGCTTTGCGAAGTTGTTGAGTCGCTTTTTCCTGTGCTAGTTCTAAATCTCTACCAGCACGGTCAGCAGCTTCTAGGCCATCAGCAATTTGCGCTTCGCGCTCATCCATTGCACTGCGTATAGCAGTCCAAACATAGGCTTTGCAGAACCATACAAACGCAAGGAATGTAATGGACTGGCCAATTAAAGTCAGATTAATGTTCACGCCGACACCTCAGCTTGTTTGCATTGTTAAGTAAGAGTTAGTAAATCGTTTCTAACTTAAATTATGCAGCTAAAGTCGGAACGATAACGAACAATACGTACATGCCAATACCAACACCGATCATTGGAACTGCATCCAATAAACCAGCGATAAGGAACATTTTACCTTGTAGCATAGGAGCCATTTCAGGCTGACGCGCTGAACCTTCAAGCAACTTACCACCTAATAGACCGAAACCTATCGCAGTACCAGCAGCACCTAAACCAATTAAAAGAGCAACAGCAATCAATGCAAGACCCATTTTTCGTCTCCAATTTTATTAAAAATAAAAAGTTAAAGTTAATGTAAAAAGTTTAAAAATCGTTAATTAATGTTCTTCGTCTACATCGTGCGCCATCGCCATATAAACGATAGTTAACACCATGAAAACAAAAGCTTGTAACGCGATAATCAATATATGGAATATCGCCCAACCCATTTGCAATACACCCGCTAAAGCGCCTAAGAACAAACCGGCACCAAACATGGCAGCAATCAGAATAAAAATCATTTCACCCGCGTATAAGTTACCGAATAAACGTAAACCAAGAGAGACAGGTTTAGCTATCAAGGCAACTGATTCAAGAATCAAGTTCACGGGAATTAAAAATATATTCACATACCATTTAGGTGTACAAAAAGGGTGTAGTGTTAATTCTTTAACGAAACCCATAAAACCTTTGTTTTGTATGGTAAAGAATATCATTAGGCCAAAAACGGTAATAGCCATGCCTAAGGTAATATTGGGATCAGTAGTGGGGACCACTTTGAAGTAGAAGTGCGGATCGCCGGTAGCCCACATCATTAATGAAGGTATCCAATCCACTGGGATCAAATCCATCAAATTCATGAAGAAAATCCATATAAAGATGGTTAACGCCATAGGCGCCACTAGGGCATTTTTATAGTGGAAGGTATCTTTAACCGTGCTATCGATGAAATCGATAATCATTTCTATAAAATTTTGCAGGCCCTTAGGAACACCTGAGTGCATGCCTCTGGCTACTTTAGCAAAAATAAACGAGAAGATTAAACCTAGAGTAATAGACCAAAACATAGAGTCTACATGTACAGCCATAAAACCCATGTCAGCCATTTCTTCGCTGTTATGCGCTAAAGTCCAGCTATCTTGGGCAAGAGTATGCTGCTCACCATCGGCAGTGGTTCTCACATAACCGGCAGGTAACTTGCCATAGGTCATATTGGTAAGATGGTGTTTGATATAACTTTCAGTGGTTAGGGTATCGCCTGCCATGAATATCTCTCGAAAACCTTCATCAAATTAATGCTTTATAACAACGCCTAATCGCTTAGCGCGTTGCCCGCCATGCCAACACCCAAGTCAGCACCATAAATAACATATAACTAAGAAACACGGCGACCCCATTTATAGGCCTTACTACCGCAAAACTTACTGCAAACATCACAGCGGTTAAAATAAACTTCCCCGCCTCACCTCGATAAAATGACTGCGCTACTTGAGTAGCAGCCTGGGCACCGGTATGGCGAAAAGCATAGTATGAGAAGTATGCGTTTGGCCCTATAAAAATGCCCGCGCCTATTATCGCGCTAAATATTGTTAACTTGCTTAAACTTAATAGCCAAGCAATGCTTACTAGCATTAACAATATGAAAATTTGTGTAGCAAATATCACTATCAGTTTTGGTTTTTTTAGCTTGGCTACCCCAGCAGTGGATGCTTGCAACTGCCTTTCACCTTATTATCTGTATACTTATTAACCAACACGCTTGTACTTAACCTTATAACAAGGCCTCGCAAAGCGGTGCGCATTATAGGTAGTTTATGCAGGCGATTCAACTGTCTTGGTGAATTAAGCCCCACCAGCAAAACTCTGCCAGCCCAGTACTTTAGGGACTCACGGTAAACAGTTTGTATTCACTTGTCTTACCAGCCATATATTGATCACAATCTCTAATTAACCACTATATATAGTAAAAACTTACTTAATATGATTTAAAATACCATCTAACTCATCTAGGCTGTTGTATTTTAAAATCAACTTACCTTTGCCTTTAGCGCCATGTTGTAACGTGACTGGCACACCAATCTTTTCCGACAACTGCGTTTCCAGCTTGGTTATATCCGCATCTACCGGGCCCTGTATGCTTTTACTGCTAGGCTTGGCATCTTCATTCTGTAGATTTTTGATTAACACTTCGGTTTGGCGCACCGATAAGCCTTTGCTAATAATGGTGCTGGCTGCAGCTGACTGCTGATCTTGTGGTAGAGCCAGCAGTAACTTAGCATGGCCTAACTCTATATCGCCATGCTCTAACAAACGCTGCACATCCTCACGTAAATTCATTAAGCGCAGTAAATTTGCCACGGTGCTGCGAGACTTACTCACTGCATCAGCCACTTCTTGCTGAGAAAGCTCAAACTCCTGCTGCAGGCGATACAATGCCATAGCTTCTTCCATGGCATTGAGATTTTCACGTTGGATATTTTCGATTAACGCCATGGCAATGGCGGCTTCGTCGGGAACCTCGCGAATCAAAGCCGGTATTTTATCTAACCCCGCCAGCTGACTGGCACGCCAGCGACGTTCGCCAGCAATAATTTCAAAACGACCATCGCCTACCGGGCGCACCACTATAGGCTGCATAACACCTTGTGTTTTAATACTGGCTGCCAATTCATCCAATGCTTCAGGGTGCATATCGCGACGCGGCTGGTATTTACCACGCACGATAATATCCACCGGTATATCTCTTAGCATGCCATCGCTGCTGGGGAGCTCAGCCGATGCTTGCACCACCCCTTCCTCAACATCTGTAGGTTGCGGTTTACTTTTATTAATCAAAGAATTAAGGCCACGCCCCAAGCCACGTTTTTTTACCATGGTGTTTTATACCTAGAATTTGTCTTAATTATTCGACGACTGCTGCGATTTTTTCTTTGTCACTGCGGCGTAACATTTCACCAGCCAAGGCCAAATAAGCGACCGCACCTTTCGATTGTTTATCGTAAAATAGCACCGGCATCCCAAAACTAGGGGCCTCGGCTAAACGGATATTACGGGGGATAAAGGTGCGGTAAACCTTGTCGCCAAAATACTCTAATAGCTGATCCGACACATCTTTAGTCAGGCTGTTGCGCGGGTCATACATGGTGCGCAACAAACCCTCTATTTGTAAATTGGGGTTAATATGTTCTTGTATTTGATTAATGGTATCCATTAAAGCCGCTAAACCTTCCAGCGCATAATACTCACACTGCATAGGGATAATCACACCATCGGCAGCGGCTAGCGCATTAACAGTCAGCATATTCAATGAAGGAGGGCAGTCTATTATCACGTAATCATAGGCCGCACGTTCAACCGCCAAAGCATCCCTAAGCCGGTATTGTTTGTTATCTAAATCTAATAGCTCAACTTCTGCCGCGGTAACGTCAGCATTGGAGGGGACTATATCGTAACCCGCATTTTCACCGTAGACACTAACTTCAGCAACCGCTTTGCCTAAAACTAAAACGTCGTAGAGGCTAGCCTTTACATCGTTTTTATCTATGCCGCTGCCCATAGTGGCATTGCCCTGTGGGTCTAAATCTATCAGCAACACTTTCTTTTTAGTGGCAACTAAGGAGGCAGCCAAATTGACGCAAGTGGTGGTTTTGCCCACGCCGCCTTTCTGGTTGGTAATGGCTAATATCTTTCCCAATGCGAGTTCCTACTTATTATACTGTTAGCTAGCTAGCGGTTTCGACATAACCACTAAATGGCGTTGGCCGTCACTGTGGGGCACATCTAAGGCATGGCAGGCATCGACCTTATAAGTTTTTTGCACCGCACTCAACTCTTCTGTGGGATAAACCCCTTTCATGGCATAAAAACAACCTTTATCAGCCACCAACTGATGGCTACCATTAACCATGTCTTCTAAAGTAGCAAAGGCTCTGGATAACACGCCATCATAAAGCTGTTTGGGCTGATGATTCTCTACCCGACAGTGATGAATAGTAACATTGCTCAGTTTTAGCTCAGTTTTTACCTGAAACAAAAACCGGGTTTTTTTGCCATTACTATCTAGTAAATCAAAACTGCGCTCGGGATAGAGTATGGCCAGTACAATACCGGGTAGGCCGCCGCCGGTACCGACATCAATAAAGCGTTGGCCCTTGATAAAGGGGGCTATGCTTAGGCTATCAATTAAATGACGGTTCACCATTTCTAAAGGGTCACGTATGGCAGTGAGGTTGTAAGCCTTGTTCCATTTAATTAACAGCTGGTGATAAGCCAATAATTGCTCTACCTGCTTATCACTTAAAGACAACTGTAAAGCAGCCGCGCCCTCGACTAGAGTATTACGATAGTGCTCAGACATTAGGCGCTCTTTTGCGTATTTTGAGTACCGTTATGTTTTAACAGACCTTGTTTTTTTAAATAAACCAATAGCAGGGATACGGCAGCCGGCGTTATACCTGGTATACGCGAAGCGCGCGCCAAGGTTTCAGGCCTGGCCGCGATAAGTTTTTGCTTCACCTCATTGGATAAACCCTCTATACCACTGTAATCAAACTCATCGGGTAGTAAGGTATTTTCATAGCGGCGCAGCCTGTCTATTTCTTCGGTTTGTCTATCTATGTAGCCTGCGTACTTTATTTGTATTTCTACCTGCTCGGCCACTTGCTCACAAGCAACCGCCTCACCTTTAATACTGGCAATATCGTGATAGCTAATACCGGGGCGTTTGAGTAAATCCATTAAGCTGTATTCACGGGTGATTGGGCTATCCACTAAGCTGTTAACTTTATCACCCGCTTCGGTTTTCGGTTGTATCCAAGTTTGCTCTAAGCGTTTAGCCTCTTTTTCTATGGCTTCACGTTTAATACTAAAGGCCTGCCACTGTTGCTCGTTGACTAAACCTAGGTTGCGACCAATCTCGGTAAGGCGTAGATCGGCATTGTCTTCCCTTAAAATTAAGCGATATTCTGCGCGTGAGGTAAACATGCGATAGGGTTCCATAGTACCCATGGAGATTAAGTCATCGACCATTACCCCTAGGTAAGCTTCATCGCGACGCGGGCACCAAATTTCTTTGCCCTGCGCTTTGTTAGCTGCATTTAACCCTGCCAATAAACCTTGTGCACCCGCTTCTTCATAACCGGTGGTGCCATTAATTTGGCCGGCAAAAAACAGGCCGTTGATAAATTTGGTTTCCAAGGAATATTTTAAATCACGGGGGTCAAAATAATCATACTCTATGGCATAGCCAGGACGTGAAATATGGGCATTCTCAAAACCCTTGATAGAGCGCACTAATGCCATCTGCACATCAAAGGGCAGGCTGGTGGATATGCCGTTGGGGTATAACTCGTGGGTACGTAAACCTTCGGGCTCTATGAATATCTGGTGACTATTTTTATCGGCAAAGCGATGAATTTTATCTTCTATGGACGGGCAGTAGCGTGGGCCCACACCTTCAATCACCCCGGTATACATGGGAGATCTATCCAAGCCACCGCGAATAATATCGTGGGTTTTTTCATTGGTATGAGTAATCCAACAACACACTTGCTCGGGATGCTGGCTTAGCGAGCCCATAAACGACATAACCGGCTCAGGTTTATCACCCCATTGCGGTTCCAGCCCATCAAAATTCACCGAACGGGCATCGATGCGTGGTGGTGTACCGGTTTTTAACCGCTCCACATTGAAAGGCAATTCGCGTAGGCGATTGGCCAAGGCGGTGGAGGGAGGGTCGCCAGCGCGGCCACCGGAATGATTATCCATGCCTATGTGGATTTTACCGCCCAGAAAGGTACCCGAACATAACACCACGCTAGTGGCAAAAAACTTTACCCCCATTTGCGTAACTACGCCTTTGACGGTATCGCCTTCGATTATTAAATCATCCACCCCTTGCTGGAAAATACTGAGGTTGGGTTGGTTTTCTAAGATATCGCGTATCGCAGCCTTGTACAGGGCTCGGTCTGCCTGTGCCCTAGTCGCCCTAACGGCGGGGCCTTTGCGAGCATTGAGGGTGCGAAATTGGATGCCGCCCAGATCGGTGGCACGGGCCATGGCGCCGCCCATGGCATCGATTTCTTTCACCAAATGGCTTTTGCCTATGCCGCCTATCGCCGGGTTGCAGGACATTTGCCCCAAGGTTTCGATGTTATGCGAGAGCAACAGGGTTTTTGCCCCCATGCGGGCCGCCGCCAAACAGGCCTCGGTGCCAGCATGGCCGCCGCCGATAACGATAACATCAAAATGATCTGGGTAATTCACGGGCAATCTCAATAAAAAAAACGAACAAACCACAGCGTATTTCTGGCTGGGGTCAGAAGGGCGGCCATTATACGGCTTATTTTGAGGCAAGCGCAAAGTATCGTTGTTGTTTTTTTAATCAGTTGCTTTAAAAGATTTTAAATATTTAAAGAGTATTAATATTCTTCTTATATATAGAGATATTTACTTATTACTACTATTACTACTACTGAGCCTCTTTTTTGTTAATAAGCGATTTAACTTTATATAAAACAATAACTTACGTGAAATAAAAACCCTGTATCAAGAGCATATCAGCTGGTATTAAGCTATCAGCGAGCTGTGCATAAAACAGCTACTTATCCACAGGTGATAATTAAGCGTTCTAAACAGCCTTTTTTATAAAAGCAATTTCAAGGGGTTTTACACAGCGCTTAAGCTGTTTTATCCACAGAAAATAAAATAAATTATTTTTAATAATAAGATTGAGAGAAGGTTGTGGGTAAGATGTGGATAACAAGCTTTGTTTGATAGTTACAAGCCGCAAGTTTCAAGCGACAAGTGAAGAGACTGAGGAGTAGATAATAAAAAAAGGAGACGGATATACCGGTGGCACAGTCTACTTGGAGCTTGCCGCTTACATCTTAAAGCTGCTCAGCTTCGTTGAGCTCTATTTACCAATACAAAAACTAGAGAAGATTTTGCCTAGCAGGTCATCGGGGGTAAAGGCGCCGGTAATTTCACCGAGAGCGTTTTGGCATAGCCGTAAATCTTCGGCCAATAGCTCGCCAGCGCCATATTCGGTGAGCTGTAGCTGGCCGGCTAGCAATGCTGAGTGTGCTTGTTCTAATGCATCGATATGGCGACGCCTGGCAGTAAAGCCCCCTTCACCGGCACCGTTATAACCCATACAGCTTTTAAGGTGCTGACGTAGCAGGTCTATGCCATCACCGGCCTTGGCTGAGAGTTTGATGAGGGTATAGTCGCTTTCTACCAGTTCTGTGGATAACTGATTGAGATCGCACTTGTTGTGTATAACTGTGATGTGAGTTAAATCGACAAATTCTTTAGCGGCTTCTGGCCAAAGTATAAAGGGGTCGGTTTCTTGGCTCTGACTACTGTCTACTACTAGTAAAATTCTATCGGCTTTACGTATTTCATCCCAAGCGCGGCGTATTCCTTCTTGCTCTATTAAGTCTGGGCTATCCCTAAGACCGGCGGTATCGATGATATGCAGGGGCATGCCGTCTATCTGTATATGCTCGCGTAGTACATCGCGGGTAGTGCCCTCTATTTCGGTGACTATGGCGCTGTCACGGCCTGATAGGGCGTTTAACAAGCTAGATTTACCGGCATTGGGCTTACCGGCAATGACAACTGTCATGCCTTCCTGCAGCAAAGCGCCTTGCTTGGCTTGCATAAACACTCGTTGAAGCTGAGCGATGATGCCTTGTAAGTCATTAGCCACTTTGCCATCCCCGATGAAGTCTATCTCTTCTTCGGGGAAGTCTATGGCGGCTTCTACATAGATACGTAGCTGTATTACCTGCTCAACTAAGGCATTTATTTTTTGGCTAAACTCGCCTTGTAGTGAGCGTAGGGCGTTTTTAGCGGCCTGCTCTGAAGCGCTGTCTATGAGGTCGGCTATGGCTTCGGCCTGGGCTAAGTCGATTTTATCATTGAGAAAGGCGCGCTCTGAAAATTCACCGGGTCTAGCTAAGCGGGCACCCAGCTTCATCGTTTCTTTTAATAAGCAGTCTAACAATATAGGCCCGCCATGACCTTGCAGCTCTAATACATCTTCGCCGGTAAAGGAGTTGGGGCCGGGGAAAAACAGCGCTATACCCTGATCTAACACCTCTTTACTGTTGTGCTCAAGGCTTCCATAAAAATTGCCGTAATGGGCGTAGCGGGGCTTGAGCTGTGCTTGGGTAATCTGTTGCGCTATGGCTAGCGTGTTAGGGCCGGATACGCGAATAATGCCCACACCGCCTTTACCGGGTGGGGTGGCGAGTGCGGCTATGGTGTCGGTGTATAGAGAGTCTATGGTCATGGTAGGCTGCGGTTGTAGTCGTTACTGTCATGCCGGACTCGATCCGGCATCCGTATTTTAAAGTGTAGATTAAGCTTAATGGCTTTTTGTGTTTTCGCTTTTAGGCGAGTTTATCACTGTGCAGCTGTTACAAAAAAGGCTGCAAATGCAGCCTTTTATTAATATTGTTAGTTTAACTATTTTCTATCCGTTTGGTTATCACGTATTGCTGAGCAATCGATAACACGTTGTTCACTACCCAGTACAGCACTAGGCCTGCAGGGAAGAACAGGAAGAAGAAGGTAAACATCACCGGCATCCACTGCATCACTTTAGCTTGCATAGGATCTGGTGGTGGTGGGTTGAGTTTTTGTTGAATAAACATAGACACACCCATAATCAACGGCAGGATAAAGTAGGGGTCCATGGCCGAAAGATCATTAATCCACAACATAAACGGTGCATGGCGCAGTTCTACACTTTCCATCAACACCCAGTATAAAGAGATGAATACCGGCATTTGTACCAATATAGGTAAGCAGCCGCCTAAAGGATTAATTTTCTCATCCTTATATAACTTCATCATGGCCTGTGATTGCTTAGCCTTGTCGTCGGCATAACGCTCGCGCAGCGCTAATAGCTTGGGTTGCACTTTGCGCATATTCGCCATAGAGGTATAGGCTTTGGCGTTTAGCTGGAAGAAAGCCGCTTTCACTAATAAGGTGACACCAATAATGGCTGCACCCCAGTTGCCGAACAGGGCGTGGATTTTAGTGAGCAACCAGAACAAGCATTGTGCGGGTAGCCATAAAAAGCCGTAGTCTACGCTTAGCTCTAAGCCTGGTGATATTTCTTCAAGCTTATATTGATTTTTAGGGCCGGCATAAAACCGTGAGTTTATAGTGGCTTGTTGGCCTGGGGCTACGTCTACACTAGGGCCGGTAAAACGGATTAAATTAAAGCCATCGGCTGTTTTCACCGTCGAATAGCTATTGGTTGTTTCGGCGTCAGGTATCCAGGCGCTTAAAAAATAGTGTTGCACTAATGCAGCCCAACCACCTGGGCGGCTGTCTTTATAAGGCGCTTCAGCCATATCGTCAAAGCTGACTTTTTTGTAGGGCTTATCAATTAAGGTAAAAGCCGCACCTAGGTAGGGGGACATCCCCATACCGCCACTATCGGTACCCGGATCTTTGCTGTTATCACGTTTGAGTTGGCCAAACATGCCGGCGCTCCACGTTTGGCTGCTGCCATTGTTAATCAGATAATCAACATTAATGACATATTTACCGCGGATAAAGGTAAAGCGTTTGGTGATAGTTACGTTATTGTCGGTGGTGAATTGCAAATCGACGACTAACTTATCAGCACCTTGCTGTAGTTGATACTGTTGCTGCGCAGCACTAAATAAGGGCCTGCCTTTACGAGTATCGGTGCCATTTTTACCGATTAAGCCACTTTGGGCTATATATGTACGGGCTTGGCCTTGTTCTAACAAAACAAAGGGTTGGTCGGGGCTATCAATAACCGCATAGTGCTTAGCTAAGGCTAGATAGTTAATATCACCACCTAGAGGGTTGATACGGACTTTTAAGGTATCGGTGCTCACCTCTATAGTATTAGCGCTGGGTGTTTCCGTTACTACAGGCGCTGTTAGTTGATCCGCGGTGGCAGAGGGGAAATCATCTGGCGTGCTAGACTCATTAGGGATTAAGCCTGCAGGTGTTGCTGCGGCATTGCTGTTGCTATTAATAGTGGCGGTATTGTTAGTAACAGGCGTTTTTTGCGCTGCTCTAAACTGGCTCCACTCCATCAACAACATATAAGAAAGAACCGCGATGGCTCCAATTAGTAAGTAGCGTTTAAAGTCCATAATTATTGTGTAGGTTGCTCAGGAGGTAGATGAGTATCCGGAACGGGGTCATAACCGCCGGGATTAAAAGGGTGACAGCGTAACAGTCGGCGCAGCATCAGCCAACAACCTTTTAGTATTCCATGTTTTTCTATCGCTTCTATGGCGTAACTGGAACAACTGGGATAAAAACGACAATGCCTGCCTATAAAAGGGCTGATGCAATAACGGTAGGCTTTGATGCAGCTAATAAAAAGTCGGCGCATAGGTGGCCTTGTTTCTGCTACTGAGGTTGGTGCTTGGCTTTGCGTTGTAGCTGTTGCCACAATTTCGCCAAGTGCTTATGCAAGGAAGCGTTATCCAATGCATCTATACTGTGTCTAGCGAGTACAACAATATCTAAGGCAGGGATGTTAGCTTGGTTTAGCCGAAAACTTTCTCTGATAATGCGTTTAACACGATTGCGTTGCACAGCCAAACGAACATTTTTTTTAGCTATCACTAAACCTAAGCGAGGATGATCCAATCGATTAGGTTTAGTGAGAAATAACAGCTCTTTTGACGAAACCTTAAAGACAGCATTATCAAATACTGGTTTAAAGTCGCTGGCCTTTAAAAGACGTTTAGATTTATCAAAGGCGTAGTCGGCCATAACAGGCAATAACTAATGTGTTACGCAGTTAAGCTCTTGCGGCCTTTAGTACGACGACGGGCAATAATTGCACGACCACTTTTGGTCGCCATACGAGCACGAAAACCGTGGTTGCGTTTGCGCTTTAAGTTGCTAGGTTGAAATGTTCTTTTCATGACAAAAATCCAATAAGCTAAAGTTCGAACGTTCGATCCCACAAGATATCAGGCTGACCCCTGCGAAGAACCGCGCATTCTAGAGAAAACCCCCGCTAATATCAATTTGTTTCTGTGTGTATTTCAGGCTATCCGTGACTAATAGAGAACAACCTATATATAGGTGTGATTAATGGCAGGAGCTACTATATATAGTGAGGTTAGTTTTACAGAGTTCTGGACAGCATTTGCACTGTTTATATTGTTGTTATCCACAGGTTTATCCACAAGGCAGTAAAGAAAAGTTTTTTTCCTCGCGTTTCCCTTGTTTTTTATTAACTTATTGATTATTAATGCTTTTTACAAAGAGTGCTGTGTATATTTTTTGTGGATAAGTTGTCGTTTGCAGAGTACAATTTGGCCCTTGTTAAGTGTCGCCCAGCGGTATTTTTTGTCGTTTATACAGGCGCTGGCAGACCATAATAATACGTGTTTTATACCTATTATCCTAAGCCACAAAATTTTGCTTTTATCCAAGGAGCTATTCTTGCCTGCGTCTATTTGGCAACAATGCGTTAGTTATTTACAGGATGAACTGCCATCACAGCAGTTTAATACTTGGATACGACCATTAAAAATTAATACTGATGTCAGTAGTGCTATCCAGTTGTCTGCTCCTAACCGCTATATTAAAGATTGGGTTAGCGATAAATATATGGAGCGCATTAATGAGTTGGTTTCGGAACTCTGCACGGCCAGCCCTTTAGAAGTTAAGCTGGAAATTAGTAATCAGCCCCCCACTTTTCGAAAACGCATGGCGACCAATACCACCACAGAGATTAAGCCGGTTGGCCAAGTTAATCAGTTGCGCTACAGTACCCAAAACAGTTCCCCGGTTAAAAAAACCCGTAAAGTAGAGGTGGAGGGCGGCATACACCACGATACCAAGCTGTTTGCCAATTACACCTTTGATACTTTTGTAGAGGGTAAATCAAATCAGCTAGCTAGGGCCGCCGCGATGCAGGTGGCTGAAAATGCGGGTGATGCTTATAATCCCTTGTTTTTATACGGTGGTGTGGGTTTGGGTAAAACCCATTTAATGCATGCCGTGGGTAATGCTTTGTTGGAGCGCAACCCTGAAGCCAAGGTAGTGTATATCCCCTCCGAGCGTTTTGTAGCCGACATGGTTAAAGCCCTACAACTTAATGCGATTAATGAATTTAAACGTTATTATCGTACTGTTGATGCCCTATTAATTGATGATATACAGCTTTTTGCTGGCAAAGAGCGCTCGCAAGAGGAGTTTTTCCACACCTTTAATGCTTTATTAGAGGGCGGCCAGCAAATGATACTTACCTGTGACCGCTTTCCTAAAGAGATTGCGGGGCTGGAAGAGCGCTTAAAATCGCGCTTCGGTTGGGGTTTGACGGTAGGGGTAGAGCCCCCGGAGTTAGAGACCCGGGTAGCGATACTATTAAAGAAGGCTGAGCAGTCGAATATTAACCTGCCCGCCGATGCTGCCTTCTTTATTGCCCAGCGTATACGCTCGCATGTAAGAGACCTTGAAGGAGCGTTAAAAAGAGTGATAGCGAGCGCTCACTTCACTGGTAGGGCTATAGATGTAGAATTAGTACGCGAATCCTTAAAGGATTTGCTGGCAGTACAGGATAAGTTAATCAACCTGGATAATATTCTTAAGGTGGTCGCTGAATATTACAAGATCAAGGTATCAGACCTATTATCCAAAAGGCGTAGCCGTTCAGTGGCTAGGCCTAGGCAAATGGCCATGGCCCTAGCAAAGGAACTGACCAATCACAGCTTGCCTGAAATAGGTGATAGTCTGGGTGGTCGTGACCATACCACCGTGTTGTACGCCTGTAGAAAAATAAATACATTGCGTGAAGAAAATTCAGATATACGTGAAGATTTTCAAAATTTATTGCGTACCCTAACCACTTAATAAATATGGTGTAGCTAAAGTAGCTAATCCATTAACACTTATTGATAAAAATATAGAGATCAAATAATGAAATTTGTGATTTCCCGAGACGCCCTATTAAAGCCACTTAACTTGGTAGCTGGTGTTGTAGAACGCCGCCATACATTGCCGATACTGTCGAATGTGATGTTAGCGTTAGAGGGAAACCAATTATCCATTACCGGCACCGATTTAGAGGTAGAGTTAGTTGGCCGAGTTGCTTTAGAGCATACCCCCACGGCTGGCGGTGAGATTACTGTGCCGGCGCGAAAACTAGCCGATATTTGTAAATCATTGCCCGATGGCAGTGAAATAGAGTTTACCGTGGCAGACGGTAAAGTCACGGTACGTGCTGGCCGTAGCCGTTTTTCCTTATCCACCATAGCCGCAGCAGACTTTCCTAATGTAGAGCAAAGTGCCGGCAACCAACAGTTTGTGGTAAAGCAGGGTGATTTAAAACGCTTAATCGATAGAACCAGTTTTGCCATGGCGCAACAAGATGTACGTTATTACCTTAATGGTATGTTGTGGGAGGTGAGTGCCGGCCATCTGCGTATGGTGGCTACCGATGGGCATCGCCTGGCTATGTGTACCTTGGAAACGGCTATAGATGCCGGCGAATTACTACAAGTTATCTTGCCGCGCAAAGGGGTGATTGAATTATCTCGCCTACTAATCAATGAAGATCAAAGTGTAGAGGTGGTAATAGGCACTAACCATATACGCGCAACCACCAGTGATTTCACCTTCACCTCTAAATTAGTCGACGGTAAGTTTCCCGATTATGACCGGGTGTTACCCAAGCAAAGCACCAAGGCTATATTCGGCTCACGTGACGAGCTGCGCCAGGCCTTTTCCCGTACCGCCATACTTTCCAATGAAAAATACCGTGGTGTACGACTATTACTTAGTGATGGCAGCTTAAAAATCGTTGCCAACAACCCGGAGCAGGAAGAGGCGGAAGAGGTGGTTAACGTAGACTACGCCGGCGAAGCTTTAGAGATAGGCTTTAATGTTAGCTACCTACTGGACGTTCTGGCGGTGTTGAGTGGTGATACTGTGAGGCTATCCCTGTCAGACGCTAACAGCAGTGCCTTATTAGAAGAGTCTGAGCAGGGTGATTCACGCTATGTTGTGATGCCTATGAGGCTTTAAGCCCGCATAAAGGGCTTCTATGCTTATTCGGCGGTTAGAAATAACCGATGTACGCAATGTTAAGCACGCTAATATCGTGGATATATCCCCGATATCCATCTTTTATGGGGCTAACGGCAGTGGTAAAACCACGCTGCTAGAGTCCATACACGTACTCTCCTCAGCCAAATCTTTCCGTAGTCATAAGCTTAAGCCTCTTATTAATAATGAGGCTGAGCGCTGTGTGGTGTTTGCTGAAGTAGCGGTGCAAGGGGATGAAAGTATATTCCACCCTATCGGTGTGCAGCGCAGTCGCTCAGGCGATGGGGTAATAAAAATTAATGGTGAAGCGGTACGCTCAGCAGCGCAGTTGGCGGAGGCTTTGCCGGTACAGGTCATTAACGCCGACACGTTCTTATTATTGAGTGGTGGTCCGGTCATTCGGAGGCAGTTTTTAGACTGGGGCGTGTTCCACGTGGAACATAGCTTTCATGAGGCCTGGAAAGGCTTCCAGCGCTGTTTAAAACAACGGAATAGTTTGCTGCGACATGATAGAATAGACGGCCCTACTTTGCAGGTATGGACGCGAGAGTACGTAAAACTCAGCGAGCAATTGGACCAATACAGACAGCGTTATTTACAGCAGTTTATCCCAGTGTTTGAGCGCTGTTTAGCGCGTCTTACTAGCCTAAAAGGCGTAGAGCTACGCTATCAACGCGGTTGGTCTAAAGAGCAAACACTGGAGGCGGCCTTGGCCGCACAAGTAGAGAGTGAACAACAGCAGGGTTATACCCTGAGCGGCCCCCATAGGGCGGATGTAAAAATCCTTTATCAGGGTCAGTTGGCGGCAGATATACTGTCTAGAGGGCAGCAAAAGCTTGTTGTTTGTGCGCTACGAGTAGCTCAGGGCTATTTACTTAGCGAGCTCAGCCAACGTAAATGTGCGTATTTGGTGGATGATCTTCCTTCGGAATTGGATGTTGATCATCGCAAAGCCTTGTGCAAGCTGCTCGATGAGCTAGATTGCCAGGTGTTTATCAGCTGTGTTGACCATAGCGATCTTAATGGTTGTTGGCAGCAGAGTGAAAAAGTAAAACTGTTCCACGTGGAACAAGGTGTGGTAACGGCGCAGACCTAAGGCGCTACAGCTAAGAATTATTAACGGCGGAAAAACTATGAGCGAAGAAAATAACTACGATTCCTCCAGTATCAAGGTCTTAAAAGGCCTAGATGCAGTAAGAAAGCGCCCAGGTATGTATATAGGCGATACCGATGACGGCACCGGTTTACACCACATGGTGTTTGAAATCGTTGATAACTCTATAGATGAGGCTTTGGCTGGCCATTGTTCCAAAATAAAAGTCATTATCCACCCTGACGAATCAGTGTCGGTATCCGATGATGGCCGTGGCATACCTACCGAAATTCATGAGGAAGGGGTGTCAGCAGCCGAAGTTATTATGACGGTGCTACACGCCGGCGGTAAATTCGACGACAACACCTATAAAGTGTCCGGTGGTTTGCACGGGGTAGGGGTGTCGGTGGTAAATGCGCTATCTGAAGAGCTAAAGCTCACCATCCGTCGCGGTGGCAAGATACACGAGCAGATTTATCGCCACGGTGTACCACAGGCGCCGTTAGCGCTAGTGGGCGATACCGAAACAACCGGTTCTGAGGTGCGCTTTAAACCCTCAGATAAAACCTTTACTAATATTAAATTCCACTTTGAGCAGCTGGCCAAGCGTTTACGTGAGCTGGCTTTTCTTAACTCAGGTGTGCGTATAGAGCTTATCGATGAGCGCAGTGGCAAAGTCGAAGAGTACGCCTACGATGGCGGTTTAGCCGAGTTTGTGGCGTACCTAAACCAAAATAAAACACCTATTAATAAGCTTTATCACTTCACCACTATAAATGAAGAGGGTATTGGGGTGGAAGTGGCGTTGCAGTGGAATGACTCTTACCAAGAAAATATCTTCTGTTATACCAACAATATCCCGCAACGCGACGGCGGTACGCATTTAGCGGGCTTTCGTGGCGCGCTGACCAGAAGCTTAAACAACTATATAGAGCGTGAAGGCCTGTCCAAAAACTCGAAAGTGGCCACCAGTGGTGATGATGCCCGCGAAGGCTTAACCGCCATTATCTCCGTTAAAGTACCGGACCCTAAATTCTCATCACAAACCAAAGATAAACTGGTCTCTTCCGAGGTAAAAACCGCGGTAGAACAGGCTATGGGTAAGAACTTTGGTGATTATCTATTAGAAAGCCCGCAAGAAGCTAAGCTAGTAGTGGGCAAAATGATAGATGCCGCTCGCGCCCGTGAAGCTGCCCGCAAAGCCCGCGAAATGACTAGGCGTAAAGGCGCACTCGATATTGCTGGCCTACCCGGTAAGTTGGCTGATTGCCAAGAAAAAGACCCAGCTTTATCAGAGGTTTACCTAGTGGAGGGTGACTCCGCCGGTGGTTCCGCTAAACAGGGCCGCGATAGACGTACCCAAGCTATCTTGCCGCTAAAAGGTAAAATACTAAACGTAGAAAAAGCCCGCTTCGATAAAATGCTGTCCTCAGTAGAAGTCGGCACTATAGTTACAGCACTAGGCTGTGGCATAGGTAAGTCGGAGTTTAACCCTGATAAACTGCGCTACCACAGCATTATCATCATGACCGATGCCGACGTGGATGGCTCGCATATACGTACCCTACTGCTGACTTTTTTCTTCCGCCAAATGCCGGAATTAATAGAGCGCGGCCATGTATTTATTGCCCAGCCACCGCTGTACAAAATTAACCGTGGCAAGCAGCATCAATATTTAAAAGATGAAGAAGCCTTTAAGCAGTATCTTACCCAAAATGCATTAGATAATGCCTTCTTGTATGTGAATGCCGATGCGCCAGGTATTAGTGGACAAGGCTTATGGGACTTAGTTACCGAAAGCCGTACCGTGCAGGCCACTATAGATCGTTTATCACGCCTATACCCCAGCGAAGTTATGAGCGCGATGATTAACGTTGAGGCCTTAACTGTGGAGCAAATGAGTTCAGAAGAGCATGTAAAAAACTGGATTAAACCGCTACAAGAGCACTTTACCACTGAAAAACAGCAGTCCATTAGCTACTCAGTATCGGTACAAGAAGATACTGAGCGTCACCTCTTCTTGCCGGTAGCCACTATTACCGCTCACGGTATTGATCGTGATTACCGTTTTGACCACGAGTTTTTTGCCTCTAACGACTATAAAGCCATACTCACCCTAGGTGAAAAACTAAAAGGCTTAATAGAAGAGGGCGCCTACGTGCAAAGAGGCGAAAAAAGCATACCGGTTGAAAGTTTTGACGAAGCGCTAAGCTGGTTAATGGCGCAAGCAGAAAAAGGTATCAACATACAACGCTATAAAGGTCTGGGTGAAATGAACCCCGATCAGCTTTGGGAAACCACCATGGACCCAGAAGAGCGTCGCATGTTGCGCGTGACTATAGAGGATGCGATTACCGCTGATCAAATATTCACCACCTTAATGGGTGATCAAGTAGAGCCGCGTCGCGAGTTTATAGAGGAAAACGCTCTTAAAGTAGCTAACTTGGATATTTAATATCTATTGTGTAAGTTGTTGATAATAAAAGGGTTTATTTATATAAGCCCTTTTTTTTAATGAATTTTTAGCCAGCCTCTAGTGTTAACACCAAGTTAACCTTACTAATAAAAACTATTATTCCGTACTACTATCATGGCTGCATTATAACTATTGCCACCTATATTGAAATTTACTGTAGCGAGAGCGGGGTTTATCCGGCGCGTAGTTGAAGCCTGTTGTACTTGCAGGTATTTAGCTCTGCAAGCGGGCAAGAATATCAAACGAACGCAGGCGATCTTCGTGTTCATACAGATCGCAGGTAAAAATCAACTCATCCGCTTGGGTATGCTGCAACAATAGTTGTATTTTCTTCTCAATGGTTTCTGCGCTACCAATCACTGCCATACTTAAAAACTCATTAACCGCTTGTTCTTCATGCGGTTGCCAAAGCCCATGCATACTTTTAACCGGTGGTCGCTTCAGCATGTTTTGGCCACGAATTAAATCCAAAATTCGCTGGAAGGTGGTGGTAACTAAAAATTCGGCATGTGCATCGGTGTCCGCTGCAGCTAAAGGTACACCAAGCATCACATAAGGCTTATCGAGTACCGCTGATGGGGTAAAGTGGCGTCGATACAGTTCGATGGCTTGCATCATCATGCGTGGGGCAAAATGCGAAGCAAAGGCGTAAGGCAAACCTTTCTCTGCGGCTAATTGTGCGCTAAACAAGCTGGAGCCTAACAACCAGATAGGTACATTACTGTCCACGCCTGGCATGGCAATTATTTGCTGCCCTTTGCTTCGTGGCCCTAAAAATTGTTGTAGCTCAGCTAGATCTTCAGGAAAATCATCAGAGCTACCACTGCGATGCTTACGTAAAGCTTGAGTAGTCATGGGGTCAGTGCCCGGTGCTCGGCCAAGACCTAAGTCAATTCGGCCTGGATACAGCGCTTCTAAGGTACCAAACTGCTCAGCAATTACTAAAGGTGCATGATTCGGTAGCATCACCCCACCCGCACCAATCCGAATTCGTTGCGTACCAGCCGCAAGATAAGCAATCAACACGGCCGTTGCCGAGCTGACAATAGCATCCATATTATGATGCTCAGCCACCCAAAAACGAGTAAACCCTAAGCGCTCAATATGTTGAGCTAAGTCTAACGAGCGCTGTAATGCTGGCGCAGGCCCAAGATCGGTATCTTTACGCGATGCTAAATCCAATACAGAAAAAGCTACTTTTTTCTGATTACTCATATAATGACTTCTTTTCTCTGTTGATTTCATGCTGTTTTATAAGCATCACATAAACTTTATCGGTGTGCTATGAAAGACACAGAATTAACCTGTGATTACTTATGTTTAAGCAGACACAGGTAAATACTAACCTCTGCTAAATAACTAGGGTTAAACATTTGGGTGCGTTGAATGATTAGCCGTATTAACTAGCGAGGAAGAGCGCGAGATAGTAGAGATCGCTCATATTGATTTCGCCATAGCGCAATCCAACAAAAATGAAGAGTTGGGGGCCGCCTTACAAATAGCCGTAACGTTTTAATGCCTAGCGGGTTTAATCAACTTAAAGCCTGTGCTGCGCCATAGAAAGACACCATAAAACAGCAGCAAAGGTAAGGTCATTAACAACACTCCTCGCCACTGATAATGGTATAAAAACCAGCCTGAACTTAATGCCGCAACTGCCTGGCATGAAAACAACACAAAATCATTCGTCGCCTGCACTTTAAACCTATCCTGGTGGTTATGCCCTAGCGCGAGCATGGTGGTGGCGGCAATAAAAAGAAAATTCCAGGCTACACCCAATAACACTAACGCCAGCCAAAAATGAATAAAGGCGGTGTTGAATAAAGCGACAGCTATGCACAATAAGAAGACGCTTAAGCCTAAACCTAGCACCCAGCGATAACCCAAACGGTCTATGAGCAACCCGGATACCAAAGAGGGTAAATACATGGCAGCTATGTGCGATTGAATCACCAGCTTGGTATCGACCAAGGAGTGGCCGATATGCTCATGCATGGTTAACGGTGTGGCGGTCATAATAAAACTCATCACCGCATAGGCCACAACCGCAGACAGTAGTGATAAAGATAATACCGGTGAGCTAATAATTAATCCCCAGCCGGACTGTTGTGAGGGTATGGTTTGTTCAGTGTGAAGGTTCAAAGGGTTGGGGTTGGTGAAACATAAAAGAATAAAGCTGAGTGCAAATACACAAGCCAACAATAAATAAGAACCCATAAACTGGCCGCTTAGTAGCGCCTGCCCCCACAAAGCAATCTCAGGGCCTATAAAGGCTGACAATAAACCACCGAATAATAAAATCGAGGTAACCGTGGCGGCGTAGGCGGCGCCGGCATGTTCAATCACCGCAAAGCGATACTGGTGCGCTGAGGCCATGGCAAAACCCATAGCAAAGGTCGCCAAGCAAAACAACCAAAAATGTTGCAGCAGTAAACTTAGGCTGGATAGCAACGCAGAGCCACAGGCTAATGCGGCAAAGCCTAAAAACACTTTTTTGCGGCCATAGTGGCTTTGCAAATAGCCCAAGGGCAGCGTGCTGCAGGCGACCCCCACTATCATCAAGGCTATGGGTAGGGTTGCCAGGTCTGCAGACGGCGCGATGCGGCTAGCAATAAGGCTGGAAATAAAAACCACCAGCGAGCCACCAGAATTCATTAAGGCATAGGCTATAACTAGTAGCCATACTGAGGGAGAGAGTTGACGAGGCACAGCAATCCTTATAACAACCGCGTAGCCGCAGTTTTCAATGCTATCGTAGAATGGTCTAGGAATTGAGAGTGTACCGTCCATAAGCGCCACGTCTAGCCCCAAAATACCCAATTTATGGCGCCGGTTGGTTTAGCTTAGCAAAGGGTTAACGGGGATCAGTGTTTTCGTAGCGATGGCGTTGCTGTGGGGAAAATATGATTAATCAATAAATAAAGCCTAATATTATTGTCGTAGCTATAGGCAGGGGGCTGTAGTAGCCTGAGTAGCGCAGCATTGACCAGCGTATGACGCAATCACCACCTTATAAGGACGGAGAAAATGGCAGCATCTACAGCTAAAGCGAGAGAAGAGGAAATGGCCGCCAGCAAGGAAGCGGTGCTAAGTGCTTACGATAAATTATTGGAAGCCAAAGAACATTTTAAACTAGCCGCTGAAGCGGCGGGTGTGGATATAAAAGATGAGGCGACCGAGCAACTACTAAAAGGCCGCGCTAAAACCGAAGAGCTGGGTGAACAAGCGGCCGTTTTTATTCGTGAAAAACCGCTGGCTACTTTGGGTGTCGCTTTTATTGCCGGTTATATTCTATCGCAGGTATTTTCACGCAAATGAGTGAGTCGCCTGATGCAGAAAACAGCAATGACAAAGCGGAAAACACCGAGCAGCTAGCAGCCTTGCAAGTGTGGGCAAGCTGGCTGCAACAGTCGGCGGCTATGGGTAGCGAGCTATTACAGTTATTACAGCTTGAGTTGCGACTTGCCATTAAGGACAGTAAACGTTTATTCGTATTAGCCTTGCTGTTTGTTCCCTTGTTAATACTGGCGTGGCTAGGATTTACCGTATTGTTAGCGTGGCTGGTGTATTTAGTAAACGCCTCGATGACACAGGGCTTGTTGACGTTTTTGGCTCTGCAGATTGCGGGTTTAGGGATTATTGCAATGGCTTGGCAGCACTATAAGAAAAGTTTACGCTTGCCGCTAACTACACAACAACTACGCGATTTTGTTGGAGCTAAAAGCTGTGACACGTAAAGCACTACGTCAGCAAATTCAGCAGCTAAACCACCGTTTGAACGAGCGTCAAAAAAAACGTCTGCGAACTAAGCAACAATTAACAGTGCTAGTAAAAAACAGCCATCCTTTTTTACTAATGGCTGTGGGGCTATTAGCCGGCGTTGCCTCGGGCTTGATGGGTTGGCGTAAGGTTTATGCAGTCAGCCGTGTTGGTTTTAGTGTTTATCCCCTACTAAAAAATAGTGCCGATGGCATGGCAGGTATGAGAAATGATTGAACATGATGTCACAAGCAAACGCTTTGCTGTTAGGGCGACACGCTACGGCTTGTTAACGCTAGCACTGCTTTATACCTTGTACTTCGCTAAATCTTTACTCATGTTAATACTGGTGGCGCTGTTGTTCACTTTGCTACTTAGCCCCTTGGTCGCGCTGTTCAAACGTTTTTATATTCCACGAACTATATCAGCTCTTTTTTTACTCACCATGATAGGCGGCCCCTTTACCTTATTGGCGATTGAGTTGGCAGAGCCTGCGCAAAAATGGTTGACCAAAGTCCCCGAAATTTCCGCTCAATTAACGGAAGGGCTAGATAGTATTAGCCAGGCGATAAGCCCGGATGCTGCCGCAGAAAATAAGCAATCGTTGCCAGCGAAAGAAAAAAGCTTCAGCTTCTTTGGCCTTTTTGATAGCGATGACGAGCCGGTTGTTGATAAGGAGGGTAGTGCGCTTTCCGCGCGGGTTATGCAGGGAGGCATAGAAATTATGGTGTCAGTATTGGGGGCCACACCGGTAGTGATTGCGCAGTTTATGACCTTTGTTATTTTGGTGCTGTTTCTACTTATCTTTGGGCCGCGATTATATGAAAGCTATGTGGATATTTTCCTTTCAGAAAAAAATAATCGACCGCCGGTTGAATTGGTAGAAAAACTGCAAAAAGAGTTATCACGCTACATCGTCACCGTGACGCTTATTAATACCGGCCTGGGAATAGTGACCGCCACTATCTTATGGATAATGGGAGTGGATGATGCTTTGCTTTGGGGTGGGTTGGTGGGTTTACTTAACTTTGCACCCTATGTGGGCCCTATAATCGCGATCATTATACTGGGCCTTGCCGGCATTACGCAGTACGGCATGGAGCTGGTTTCACTGATACCGGCAGCAGTGTATTTTGTGCTCAACTTGCTAGAGGCTCAATTTATAACACCGGCGGTGTTGGGTCGTCATATGAGGTTAAACCCCTTGGTATTAATTTTGTGGCTGCTAGTTTGGGGTTGGTTGTGGGGGCCTGCAGGTGTGCTGCTAGCGGTGCCTTTGTTGGTGTGTTTGAAGCTAGTTGCGGCGCAATTAAATATATTGAAGGACTGGGTGCGCTTAATTGAAACTAGCGCGTAGTTATTTTTATATTAACGAGAATAACCTGCCGAATAATAATCTAGCGAGAACCCTCACCGTGTAGGCGGCACTGTCATGTGCTGCACGGGAAAGGTCATAGCTTATGCCATCGGCCGGGTTACCTTATCAAAGGTCTGTTGCACCTCAGCACTGGGTGCTGTGGTGACTAAGCTAACACCTATCACTGTCAGCAAAGAAAAGAAAAACCCAGGCACCAATTCATATAAATCAAACCAGCCACCGCTAAATTGTGCCCACACCACTACTGTTGTGCCACCAACAAAGATACCGGCAAAGGCCGCAGTCGCGGTCATACGCCGCCAATAAAGGCTTACTAATAAAGCGGGGCCAAAGGCTGCGCCCAAACCACCCCAGGCGTAGGCGACGGCATCTAACACTTTACTATTGGGGTCTAGGGCGAGCAGGCAGGCAATAGTGGCTAGCACGACTACCGCCCATCGGCCTAGCTTAAGCGCGGTGGCGGAATGAATATCGCGTTTGGTCCAAGTATCAATAATGTCCTCAGCTAATGCCGATGAGCAGACTAATAATTGTGAATCCACAGTGCTCATAATGGCGGCTAAAATCGCGGCCAGTAATACACCAGCGACTAAGGGATTAAAAATAATCTCTACTAATACCATAAATACTTTTTCAGGGTCGGCTAAGGGTTGAGGCATATAAGCCGCCCCCACCATGCCCACTAATACCGCCATGCTATACACCAACAGCGACCAGCTTATGCCTATAGTGGCGGCGGTGGGTACATCGTCGGCGCTGCGCAGGGCTTTAAAGCGCGCCAAAATATGGGGTTGGCCAAAGTAGGCTAGGCCCCAGCCCACTAAGCTGGCCCAGGCGATAAAGGTGAGGGGTTCACCGTGGCGGTTAGTCCATAGGTCTAACATGGCGGGGTTTTGCGCGGCCAAAGCGCCAGAAAAATCATCCATGCCGCTTAACGCAACGGCGGGTACTATTACTAGGGCGAGTGTCATTAATAAGGCTTGCACCACATCAGTCCATGACACCGCTAAAAAACCGCCAAACAAGGTGTAAGAGATTACCGCCAACGTACCGAGGATGACGGCTAGCTGATAGTTCATACCAAAAACAGAAACAAATAATTTACCGCCGCCCATTAAGCCTGAGCTCACGTAAAATAAGAAAAACAATAAAATAAACACCGCACAAATGCTGCGCAGCCAAGGGCCTTGCACTGCAAAGCGACGTTGAAAATACGCGGGTAGGGTAACGGCATCGTCTAGGGCGTAACTGTATAGGCGTATGCGCCGCGCCAACAGTAACCACGCGGCGGCTACGCCCATGCACAAACCTATAGCCATCCACGCCGCTTCTATACCCGCTACGTAGGCATAGCCAGGCAGGCCTATTAACACCCAGCCCGACATGTCGGAGGCGCCCGCACTAAGCGCGGCTACCCAAGGGGATAAGCTGCGGCCACCTAAATAATAGTCGGTGGCATTATGGGTGCGTTTATAGGCGTAGAGGCCCAGTGCAAACACTAAGGCGATGTATAGGCAAAAGGTGATCGTGATAATCATAGGTTTTGCTCTTATTATTATTGATGGGCAGCTCTATAGAGCTGCCTTAATATGATTGTACCGTTGTAGCCTAACCTTAGCGCTGGTTGGGCAGTTTCGCCACCTCGCTTTCTATCCACTGTTTGGCTAAGTCATTGACTTCGCGGCTGGTTTTGTCTGTGGTGTCTATGGGCTGGCCTATCACTATATGTATGGTGCCGGGGTATTTTAAAAACTTATCGGCAGGCCAGTACACGCCGGCATTGTGGGCAATGGGAATTATCGGCGCCTGTGCTGCGACTGCGATATTGGCACCGCCCCTGGCATAGTTGCTGGTTTGGCCGGGGTTGATACGGGTACCTTCGGGGAAGATTAAAACATTGCGGCCCTTAGCAATGGTGGCTACACCATCAGTTTGAATTTTTTTAAGGGCTTGCTTAGGGTTGCTGCGATCTATGGCGATGGGCTCTACCAAGGCCAAACCCCAACCAAACACCGGAACTTTTAATAATTCTTTTTTTAACACTATACACACGGGCGCTAAAAAATATTGTAAGAAATAGGTTTCCCACTGGCTTTGATGTTTGGATAAGGCCACATAGGATTGATTATTGGGTAGGTTTTCACGGCCGTGGATGACAAACTTCAAACCTAAAACACAGCGTGCCCAATAGATGGTGCAAACATTCCAGCCTAAAATATAACGGCTGCGTATGTTGTAAGGTAAGAATTTAAAAAACAATACGCCGGTGCCGCAAAACCAAATCGTGAGTAAGGCATAGCCTGTGTAAAACAAAGATGCGCGCAGGGCTAAAAACAGGTTTCTCATAAGCTTTTATTATGTCAATTGAGAAAGTAAAAAGTCACAGCTGGCAGCGAGGTCATCAAACACTAATAGGCCTGTTAACGCGGGCTGAGGCTGCTGGGTTAATTTTAGTAAAGTGCGTTCACCTTTGCCGGTTTTTACCAACAGTGGTATGCAGGCTTTGCTCAAGCCAGCTTCTAAATCTCGCAGTGAGTCGCCGACTATATAAGCGCCTTTGGCTGAGCAGCCTAAGGTTTGCTCTATAGCATCTATTAATCCGGCTTTAGGTTTGCGGCAATCGCAGTGATCTTCCGGTGTATGCGGGCAATAAAAAACTCCCGCCAATTCACCACCGGCTTTATGTAATAGCGCCGTCATTTTTGCATGCATGGCATCTAAATCAGCCTGCTGAAAATAACCGCGGCCCAAACCCGATTGATTGGTGGCGATGGCGATACGGTAACCCGCCTGTGACAACCTAGCCATGGCCTCTATGCTACCAGGTATAGGCCGCCACTCATCTGCCGACTTGATGTAGTCGTCGGAGTCTTGGTTGATAACGCCGTCTCTGTCGAGAATTAATAAAGTCATTAATGCGCTCTAGCAATTATCAATTATTTGGCGGGCACTAATAGCGAGATATCAGCCACTTCTAAAAATAAACCGCGCAGTTGTTTAAGCAACGCTAGGCGGTTATTTTTTAAACTTTCATCGTCAGCCATAACCATTACCGCATCAAAAAACTGATCTACCGGCTCGCGTAAGTCTGCTAGGCTAGCTAAAGCATCTTGGTATTGGCGCTGGGCAAATAAAGGCGCAACCGTTGCAGCTTTGGTTGCTACTAGCTTGGCTAAAGTTTTCTCTTCATCTTGTTGTAGTAGGGCGTTATCAACTGCGCCTATGCCATCTTGATTTTCAAGTTTGGCCAAGATGTTAGATACGCGCTTATTCGCTGCCGCTAAAGCTTGTGCTTCAGTTAGCTGGCTAAAGTGATTAACCGCTAAAACCCGTTGGTTTATATCCAAAGGTTGCGACAAGTTTTTAGCGGATACCGCCATAAACACTTCCGCAGCAATACCGGCCTCTTCATACCAGGCGCGGAAACGTTCTAGCATATAAGCCAATACCGTATCCGTTAAACCTTCAGCGGCAGGCAGGTCGCCGTGTTGCTGTTGCGCAAGCGTTAAACATTCACGTAAATCGATATCTAAATCTTTTTCTACAATAATACGCAGCACCGCTAAGCTGGCACGGCGTAAAGCAAAAGGGTCTTTAGAGCCAGAAGGCTTTTGGCCTATGCCGAATATACCCACTAAGGTGTCTAGCCTATCGGCCAAGGCAACGGCACAGCCGGTTAAGGTCTCGGGTAGTTTGTCACCTGCGAACTTGGGCAGGTAGTGATCTTTAATCGCATTGGCAGTTTCAGTATCTTCGCCATCATTGAGGGCGTAGTAGGTGCCGGCTATACCTTGCATCTTGTCGAATTCTAATACCATATCTGAGACTAAGTCGGCTTTGCATAGCAAGCCAGCCTTAGCCGCTTTGTTGGCATCGCTGCCAATTTTATCGGCCAGTATGCCCGCCAGTTTTTCTATGCGCTGGGCCTTGTCGCGCAAGGTGCCTAGCTTGGCTTGGAAAACCACGGTCTGTAATTTTTCGACTCGCTTGATCAGCGGCGTTTTTTTATCGGTTTCAAAAAAGAATGCGGCATCGCTTAGGCGTGGGCGTATAACGCGCTCGTTGCCGTCTATCACCTGCGCCGGGTCTAGGCTGACGATATTAGCCACGGTGATAAAATGTGGCAGCAAGTTACCTTCGCTATCAACTACATGGAAATACTTTTGATGCTCAGCCATAGAGGAGATTAACGCTTCAGCCGGTACCGCTAAAAAGCGCTGTTCAAAAGAGCCGGTTAAAGCTACCGGCCATTCAACTAGGCCGGTGACTTCCTCTAGCAGGCTCTCATCAATCACCGCTACGCCGCCAATTTTTTTACCTTCGGCAATAACCTGCTCGCGTATCATGTCTTTACGTTGATCGTAGCAGGCAATGACGTGGCCGCTGTTAGCTAGCAACTCTTGGTATACCGATGGGTTGGCGAATTCTAAATAGGTGTCGCAGTGAAAGCGGTGGCCGCGGCTAATATTAGCGGCCTTAAGGCCTAAGATTTCACAATCGATAACATTGGCATCTAGCATCATCACCAGCCAGTGCACCGGACGGACAAATTCAATGCGGCTGGCACCCCAGCGCATGCGCTTGGGGATAGGTAATTTATCTAAAGCATTTTCGACGATGGCGGGTAATAGTGTTTCGGTGGCGCTGCCCGCTAGCGTGCTGCGAAAAACTAATTTATCGGCCTTGCCGTCGTTTTCGACTTTTAGCTCAGCGACGGTAACGCCATTTTTTTTGGCAAACGCTTCCGCGGCCTTGGCAGGCTTACCCTCGGCATCAAAAGCAATTTTGGCCGGTGGCCCCCAAACGACGATGTCTTTTTGTGGGGTTTGGCTGGCTAAGGCGGTGACTACCACCGCCAAACGGCGCGGGGTAGCGTAGGCTTGCAGGCCGGTAAAATTAAGCTCGGCCGCTTGTAAGCTTTGTTTAATGCTGGCGCTAAAGCTGTTGCGGAGTTTTAGTAGGGCGGTAGGCGGTAGCTCTTCGGTGCCTATCTCGACTAGAAAATCTTGGGTGCTAACTGAACTCATTATTTGTCCTCCGCGCTGGCAGCGAGTACTTCTTGACGTAATGCTTCACTCGCAAGGGGGAAGCCTAAGGCTTTGCGGGTATCAAAATAAGCTTGTGCCACACCGCGGGACAGGGTGCGTACCCGCAAAATAAAACGCTGGCGCTCGGTAACCGAAATAGCGTGGCGTGCATCTAATAAGTTAAACGCGTGTGAGGCCTTCATCACCATCTCATAGGCAGGCAGTGGTAAGTTGGCCTCGATTAGGCGCTGGCTTTCGGCCTCGCAGTGGTCAAACTGTTTAAACAGCTGCTCTACATCGGCTTGTTCAAAGTTGTAGGTAGACATTTCCACTTCGTTTTGGTGGAACACGTCGCCGTAGGTGACTATACCTTCGGGGCCTTTGGCCCATACCAAATCATAGATACTGTCTACGCCCTGCAAATACATGGCGATGCGCTCTAGGCCGTAGGTAATCTCGCCGGTAACCGGGTAGCACTCTAGGCCGCCGACTTGCTGGAAGTAAGTAAACTGGGTGACTTCCATACCGTTGAGCCACACTTCCCAACCCAGGCCCCAGGCACCCAAGGTGGGTGACTCCCAGTTATCTTCCACAAAGCGTATATCGTGTATGGTGGGGTCTAAGCCTAAAAAGCGCAGCGAGTCTAAGTACATCTCTTGGATATTACTGGGCGAGGGTTTTAGCGCTACCTGAAACTGATAGTAATGCTGCAGACGGTTGGGGTTTTCACCGTAGCGGCCATCGGTAGGGCGGCGGCAGGGCTGCACATAGGCGGCGTTCCACGTTTCGGGGCCTATGGCGCGTAAAAAGGTGGCTGGGTGAAAGGTGCCTGCGCCTACCTCCATATCCAGCGGTTGTAAAATAACGCAGCCGCGTTCGGCCCAGAATTGCTGTAGGGATAAAATGAGTCCCTGAAAAGTGCTTACTTGAGAGTTCATAACGCCACGTAATTGAGTGATTGATAGTCAATGAAATAAAGTCGCGCATTATAACGTGAGTTGTAGTGTATAAATAGTGCTAGCCCTAGCTAGGCTGTGGCGGCTGGGGGCTGATTGCGCGTTGGTGTTGGCCCCCCAACAAGGTATGATTCGCACTTCATTTATTCCTGTACAGAGTAAACCCTGAAACATGAAATCTTGGTTGTCAGCCACAACGCTAAAGCTGTTTGCCCTTTTTCCCTTATGGCTATTACGCCTAGTAGGTAATGGGGTGGGCTATGTGGCGTGGTTGAGCAATGGCCGCTCCCGGCAAATTACCGCCTTTAACATAGGCTTATGTTTTAACGAGTTAAGCCCACTGCAGCAGCGTGCCTTGGTTAAACAAAGCATGCGGCAGTTAGGTGTGTTGTTATTGGAGATGGGGCCGGTATGGCGCTGGCGCCCCGAGCGTTTATTAAAAACGGTTAAAGAAGTCAGTGGCTATGAACATATAGAGCAAGCCGAACAAACCGGTAAAGGCACTATTTTAATTGTGCCGCACTTAGGTAGTTGGGAGATGGTAGGGGTTTATTTGGGTAAACGCTGTAAGGTAACTGCCTTATATCAACCGCCAGAAGACCCACGCTTTCACAAGATTATTCATACCGCTAGGTATAGAACCGGCATCACCTTAGCGCCTACCAATATGCGTGGCGTCAAAGCCTTGTTAAAGGCTTTAAAGGCCGGTGAGTCGGTGGCGATATTACCCGACCAAACCCCGGCCGAAGGCAGTGGCGAGTTCGCTGACTTTTATGGCCAGCCCACCTACACCATGACCTTGGTACACACCTTGATTAAACGTACCGGCGCTAGGGTGGTGAGTGGCGTTGCTAAGCGTGAGGGTTTAAATCAGTTTCATCTGCAGTTTCAACCGGCCCCGGCCAGCATCTACAGCGAGGATATGCTCACCTCAGTGGCGGGGCTTAATGAATGTGTAGAAGCCTGCGTGCAGCTATGCCCCGAGCAATATCAATGGGAATACAACCGCTTTAAATTATTGCCAGGCGGCCAGCGCCGCAATTACCGTGACTCAACAAAGTAATACACAATTAAAAAAGGATAAGCTGTGATAGTAGGAAAAATAATAGGTGCCGTTTTAGGCTTTACCGTAGCTGGCCCCTTTGGTGCTTTGCTGGGATTAATGGCGGGCCACTTTTTTGATAGAGGCCTAGGCCAGGCCATGGGTTTTGACTACCAGGCTAACCGCGTACAGCAACAGCAATTGTTTTTTGACACCGTTTTTAAAGTCATGGGCCACTTGGCGAAAGCCGATGGCCATATTAGTAAAGAAGAGGTTAGCCAAGCCGAACAACTAATGACGCGTTTGGGCCTAAGCGCCGAGCACCGGCAGCAAGCCATAGAATTATTTCAGCAGGGCGCCAAGCCTGAATTTAACTTGCAGCAAAGCATTGCCCAGTTTGTAGAAAAAGGCGGCCGCAGCCATAAATTGCCCGCGCTACTATTAGAGTTTTTATTCACTATAGCCATGGCCGATGGCGAGCTGCACCCCAACGAAAAAGAGATACTAGCCAACGTGGCCGGCTATATGGGCATAGGCAGCCGACAGTTCGAGCAATTACTGGCCATGTTAATGGCGCAGCAACATTTTCATCAAGGTGCAGGTGGCCAACAACAAACCAGTGCCAATGATTTAGATAAAGCCTATGCCGCACTGGGGCTGGAAAAAACCGTTAGCGATAAAGAGCTAAAACACGCTTACCGTAAACTCATGAGCGAGCATCACCCCGATAAGCTGATCGCCCAAGGCGTGCCCGAAGATATGATGAAAGTGGCAACAGAAAAAGCGCAGGATATACAGGTCGCTTATGATTTGATTAAGAAGAGCCGCAAGTAGGGGTTATAAGCTGCTTATTTTCAGGTTTTAGTCGGTGCGGCTTTATCTTTAACAGAGCTGTGCCAAGTATGAGACCCAGCCCTGGCAGTGAAGAAGTATAATCTAGCAACTGGATTGAAAAAAACCGTTTTAAAGGCTAGGTTAATAACATAGCAAATCATAAGCGTATAGCGTTATGGAAAACACATCACCTGATAATTTTTTTGAACGAAAACAGGGTTACCACAGAGCCCTGTTACGCTTGTTAACGAGTGACAAAGGTTTAAAAGATTCCCTCCATGACCTGATCTTATTAATAGAAAGCGAAGCTGATGGTATGCTTGGCTCGGTATTGTTGATGAGCCCAGATAGGTTACATCTACTCGAAGGTTGTGCCCCCGGCTTACCTGCCTTTTACAATAATGCAATCAATGGGATTGCTATTGGTGCAGGGGCGGGATCTTGTGGAACCGCTGCATTTACAGGGGAAAGGGTTGTTGTAGAAGATATAAATACCCACCCCTATTGGATTGATTTTAAAGCCATAGCGCGCAGCGCCAATCTTCAAGCTTGTTGGTCACAACCCATAGTGAAAAACGGTATTATTTTGGGTACTTTCGCTCTCTACTACAGCAAGCCCCAGACACCCTCTAAACACCATATTCATTTAATAGAAGAGGCTGCTGGGGCAGCAAAAGTCCTGATTGATAAGGACTTTTCGTATCAGTTAATTGATGAAAAAACCCATGCGCTAGAAAATGCGGATAAAAGTGCGCAATGGAAAAGTGATTTTTTTGCCAATATGAGCCATGAAATTCGAACCCCGCTTAATGGAATTATTGGTTCGTTGGATTTGCTAGAAGATACTTCTTTAAATTCTCAGCAAAAGCAGTGGTTAAAAATAATTGATTTTTCAACCTCAAGCTTGCTTAGGATTATTGATGATATTTTAGATGTTTCTAAAATTAATGGTGGGAAATTTTTGCTTGAGAATACAGTATTTAATTTTCCAGTTTTACTGGATTCGATATCATCGCCCTATAAATTACATTCTGTTGGACACGTTGAGCTAATCACTGTTTTTGATGAGCAATTACCTTTGTGGTTAGAGGGCGACCCAACACGTCTGCAACAAATTCTCGGCAATCTTCTCAGTAATGCATTTAAGTTCACCTCTAAAGGAAAGGTTGAGTTGTCGGTAAGCACCTTGGCGCAAGAAAATGGGATGGCGAGTTTATTATTCGAAGTTAAAGATACGGGTATTGGCATTAATAACGATAAAGTTGAGAGTATATTTAGGCAGTATGAACAAGCCGATTCTTCGACTACCCGGCAATTTGGCGGTAGTGGTTTGGGGCTTTATATCTGTAAAGAGCTAGTAGAGTTATTTGATGGTGATATATGGGTTAATAGTGAGCCTGATATAGGCTCAACATTTAGTATTAAGCTTAATCTAAAAGTAGCAGAGCAGCCTCTGGTTATTGATTATGCTAACGAATTATCGTCTGATTTTTCTGGCATTCATGTTTTGCTTGTTGAGGACAATAGCGTTAATGCAAAAATAATGTCAGTCTTATTAACTAGCATTAACGTCAGTTTGACTACGGCAGTTAATGGCCGGCAGGCAGTGGATACGTTTTGTGATGTAAATAATAACTTTGATATGATATTTATGGATTGTGAAATGCCCATACTCGATGGTTATGAGGCTACGCGAATTATTAGGGCATGGGAGGAAAACAATAATAGAGTACGCGCCCCTATTTGCGCTTTAACAGCGCATGCGATGGGGGAGCATGTCGATAAATGTATTTTGTCGGGTATGGATTATCATCTTGCCAAGCCGGTTACAAAGTCTAGTTTTAGGGTCATGCTTGGCAATATTTTTAAGAGCCAAATTTAATTTCCAAAAAAAGTAACGGAATCAAGCCTCACACCCATATAGCCTCGATAAATCACCAAAAAGCTTGCCGCCTATTACGGCGGCATTATAATTTTGCTTACAGCTACTTCACCGCCGCCAAAGCCTGCTCCACATCAGCAATAATATCGGCTATATTCTCTATCCCTACCGATATGCGAACCAAGTCTGCACTCACTCCAGCCGCCGCTAACTCTTGTTCGTTAAGTTGGCGATGGGTAGTAGACGCAGGGTGACAGGCTAGTGATTTGGCATCGCCTATATTTACCAAGCGTAAAATCATTTGCAAGGCGTCGATAAATTGGCCGCCGGCTGCGCTGCTGCCTTTAATACCAAAGCTAACTATGCCTGAAGCTTTGCCGCCGGTAATTTTTTGGCAGGTTTCAAAATAGGGGCTGTCTTTTAAGGCGGCGTAGTTAACCCATGCAACCTTGTCGTGGTTTTGTAAATAGTTGGCTAACTTTTCGGCGTTTTCGCAGTGGCGTTCCATGCGTAGGCCTAAGGTTTCTAAGCCCTGCAGTATATTAAAAGAACTTTGCGCCGACAGTACGGCACCGGTATTGCGCAAGGGTGCTACTCTACAGCGGCCTATAAACGCGGCTGGGCCAAAGGCCTCGGTGTATACCACGCCGTGGTAAGAGGGATCGGGTTCGTTCAGCACGGCAAAGCGTTTTTTGTTGGCTACCCAATCAAATTTTCCGGAGTCAATAATAATGCCGCCTATGGTGGTGCCGTGGCCGCCTATATATTTGGTTAATGAATGTATAACAATGTCGGCACCCAGCTCGAAGGGGCGGCATAAAAACGGTGTGGCGACGGTGTTGTCTACCATTAGCGGTAGGCCGTGGCGGTGAGCAATTTCAGCCAGTTTTACGATGTCGACAACGTTGCCGGCGGGGTTGCCTATGGACTCGCAAAAAATCAGCTTGGTGTTGTCGTCTATGGCTGCTTCAAAACCGGCGTAATCATCGTGGGAGAGCATACGCGCTTCTATGCCTTGCCTAGGCAGGGCGTGGGCAAATAAATTATAGGTGCCGCCGTAGAGCTGGCTGGTGCTAATAATATTGGAGCCTACATCGCATAGGCATTGTATGGCGTAAGTAATAGCGGCCATGCCTGAGGCCACACACAGCGAGGCTATACCGCCTTCCATAGCCGCTAGGCGCTGCTCTAACACATCGTTGGTGGGGTTCATGATGCGGCTGTAAATATTGCCCGGTACTTTTAAGTCAAACAAATCGGCACCGTGCTGGGTGTCATCAAAAGTAAAAGACGTGGTTTGGTATATGGGTACGGCAGCGGCCTTAGTAGTCGCTTCAGATTCGTAGCCATGATGTAACGCCAGTGATTCAAGTTTCATAATAAAAGCCTTTTCCTTGGGTTTAGTGACGGGATGGTTATTCGGCTAATGCCAAGTCTTGTACAAAAAGAATATCCAGTACCACTTCTGGGTTCCACAGTTTTAATGCGGCCATGGTGTCATAGCGTATCTGGTCTAACTCTTTAATAGAGTTTATTTTAAAGTCTTCGGTCACCACAAAATGTACCATTACATAAGTATTACGGCCGCGCTTAGTCACTCGCAACTCAATTAATTGATGGGGAATGTGGCCCAATAGCTCAAACAGCTTGGCTTCTATTTCATTCACCACTTTGGCGGGCGGTGCCATTAAAATAACTTCGCGCAAGCTATCTAATAAAATACGGCCCGGAATGGGCAGTGCCAGCACGACTAAAATAACCAATAACAGTGGGTCTACATAGGGCGCTAAGTCGGCGTATGCGGTTTGATTGATCACCCATGCAACGATAAAGCCTAATAAGACCGATAAGCTGAACAAGCCGTCCACAAACCAGGTTTTAGCTTCCACCGCCAGCAAGCCTGAGCGTATATCGCGACCCATTTTTTTTAGAAAATAGGACACTACAAAACAACCCACAGTAGATAGCACACCATAGACTACCGCCCAGCCGTATTCGGCAGAGGTGCCGCCGGTTCGCAAGCGCATCAAGGCTTCAACCCCAGCGTACACACAGGCCACTATTATTATTAGGGATTTAAATAAGTTAAGGGTAGGCTCTAAAGAGGTGTAGCCAAAGTGGAACAATTCATCATCGGGTTTTTCGGCCAGTTTGGCCACCTTTAAGGTGACTAGGGTGGTGGCAAAGGCAATCAGCGAATAAATACCGTCAAACAGTATTGCCCCAGAGTTAGTAAACACTGCAAAGCCCAAAGCCAAGACGATAAAAAAGGTCACCCCATAAAGAGACACTAATAAGGCTTTTTGTTCGCGCTTGGCTTGGTTTTGGCAGGGCATAGTCGGCTCGTAAGTATAGGGCTTGTTAATGTTGGCTAAGCATATAGCCAAGCATGCCAAACATAAAGCCTAAAACCGCCCCCATAGGCGGCGCCCAGTGTTTTTGCAGGGGCACTTGCGGGGCTATATCTTGAAACACTGAATATAAAATACCGCCAGAGGCTAGCAACATAATGCCGGCCAATAGCGTAGCTTGTTGTGCCAGCCAATAAAAACCGATAACCCCAGCCACAGGCCCCAATAAAGCCATAAGGCTAAAGTATAAAATAATACGCCCCGGCTTGAGGCTAGAGCCATTAGCCAATTCGCGAAAAGCGTTAAAGCCTTCAGGTAAATTTTGCAGGGCGATTAGCCCGGCTAATAAAAAGCCACTAGGTCGGTGTAGGGCAAAGGCCGCCCCCAAAGCCATAGCCTCGGGTATAAAATCACTGAGCATAGCTGCCAGTTGCCCGGCGGGGGTTTGGTGTTTGGCTAAACACCTATCTAAAGCCATAAAGGCTAAGCCGCCGCTAAACAATAAAAGGGTTGCAGCGCCGCTGGATAGATGCGGCAAGCTGTCGGGCACTAACACCAAGGCCACCGCCGACAGCAGCGCGCCGCCGCCAAAAGCCAATAGGCTGTGCCTGAGCTCTTGCTCTAGCCACAGCGGTTTAATGGATTCTATACGGGCCAGTAATGCACCTGCGGGCATGGCCAAGCCTGCGATTAAACATAAAACAATAATGGTGAATAGGGTCATGGGTAAAGCTTAGCTTATGAGTAAAAAATCATGAGTGATAGAAAGACGCTTGTCGTAATAGTGTAGCTAGCCTGTATTAAAGCAAGGGATTAACTAGCGAGCTGGGTTAGTTTGTAAGGCGATATCGGCACCGCTGTGCTCACCACCATCAAAATAAGCCACGGCATCGGCGGTGGTGGCAAAGATTTGCTCCTTGGTGAGGTGCTCCGCCAATGGCGAGTTTAGTAAAGCGTCGCGCACTGGACCAATTAAATGGGATAGGTATAGCTCAATGTTTTGCTGTTGCAGGTTAACAATGACGTGGGCCAGCATCTTAATAGCGGTGCTGTCGACACTGTTAACGGATTCAGCATCAAAAATAACGGCCTTTAATGTGCCGCTGGGGCGTTGCTTAATCCAGGCGTATAAATTGGTGGTGAAATAATCTTTGTTGGCAAAATATAGCGGTGCGTCAAAGCGAAAAATTAATAGCTCCTCGCGTACCTGTGCCTGTTGAAAGCGATTGATGTTGCGATACAGCTGGCGGTCGGCCAGTAAGCCCAGCTCGGTCATATGCGGAATAGCACTGCGATACACCACCACCATAATGGAAACTAGTACGCCTGCTAGTAAGCCCTGTTGTACACCCAAAAGTAAGGTAATAAGAAAGGTAACCAGCAGCGACAGAAATTCTTTCTTGTCTTGCTGCAACAGCGACTTCATTTCACCGTATTTGAATAAGCCCAGCACCGACATAATAATAATGGCAGCGAGTACTGTTTTAGGTAGAGGGTATTGGCTAAATAAAGGGCTTAAAAATAACAAGATCAGAGCGATAAAGGCCGCTGAGATTAATGCCGATATTTGCGTTTTCGCGCCAGCCTTCACAAAGACGGCACTGCGCGAAAAGCTAGCAGATACGGGCAAAGCGCGAAACAGTGAGCCTAGAATGTTGGCGGCGCCTAAAGCAATCAGCTCTTGATTGGGCTTGGCGGTATGCTTATCGCTAGGCGTTTCCTGTGATTTACTAATAGAAATAGCACCCACATAACCCATAAAAGCCACAGTAAAAGCTACCGGTAATAGCTGGGTGATTTGCGCTAGGTTAAGGCTGGGTAGTGCCAGCATGGGCAAGCCTTGTGGGATGCTGGTTATGGTGGCGACACCGTACTGCGACAGCTGCAACAGACCAGAGCACAGCATACCTACGATTAATAAGAGCAAAGCCATGGGCAGCTTGGGCTTGTAGCGATTGCCAAGATACATTAACAGTAGGCTGCTTACACCTATCGCCACGGTGTAGGGCGTCCACGCCGGGCTAGCTAGTAACAACTGATAAAGCTGGCTAAACACATTAGCGGCGGCTACCTCTACGCCCACTAAGCTTTGTAACTGGTTGCAGATAATAATCACTGCTGCTGCCGAGGTATAACCCACTATCACCGGGTAAGATAAAAAGTTGGCAATAAATCCCAGCCGTAATAAACCAAAGGAAAATTGCAGTAGGCCTACCAAAAGGCTTAGCAGTAGTGCTAATTGCAGGTAGTGCTCGCTACCTGGTTCGGCCAATAGGCTTAAGCCCGAGAGTATTAATATGGCATCTAACGCCACAGGCCCTATCGATACTTTGTTGGAGGTGCCCAAGAGGGCATACAGTAGTGGTGGGAAGATGGCGGCATACAGCCCAACTTCCGGTGGCAAGCCTGCCACCATGGCATAACCCATGCCCTGCGGTATTAGCAAAACCCCGGTGGTTAGCCCCGAAGATAAGTCGCTTAAAAAGGTACTTTTGCTATAGCCCTGTAGCCACAGTAGTCCGGGAAATAGCTTGGATAACATAAACAGAGCCCTGGTATGGAGACGTTTTTATCTAGGCGGTTAAGGCCATAAAAAATTGTTGTTAGTGTAAAGGTAAAAGCTGCAGCAACAAAATGGGACGGTAGCACTATCGATGGCGGCTTAGGAGTCCGAGGACGAGTAAATACGTTGAAAGCCTTTTACGCTAAAACCGTTCATGCGTTTATTACCCACTAAAATCACTGGCACCCCTTTTGCCCCTAAGGCCTTGTATTCGCGTTTGGCCTGCGGGTTTTTATCAATGTCTAACTCTATAAAAGGTATGCCTTGGGCGATAAAATATTGTTTCGCTTTCTTGCAGTAGCCGCACCACACTGCGGAATACATTTTTACTGTGCTGTTAGCAATGCTGCTGTTTTGGGGTAGCGACTCAAAGGATACATGCTGGTAGCTATTGATTTGTAAGGTGACGGTTTCTACCGGCTGCTGGGTGTCTTTGCTATCACTAAAGTGCACGCGGCCGTTTTCATCTACCCACTTATATATTTCGCTATAGCTTAGCGATGAAAAACTAAACAATAGGGTCGTGGCTAGCAGTATCACTAAACGGGGCATGCCTACTATTCCTTGGCTATTACGTAAAATGGCTATGAGTGATAAAAATTATAGCTGCCTAGGGGCAAAAAAGATGATGGCCATGCCCAACAGTGCCACTAGGCTACCGACTATATCCCAGACGCTGGGGTTAATACCATCTACCAGCCACAGCCAGATTATCGCCATACCTATATAGACACCGCCGTAGGCGGCATACACGCGCCCAGCTGCTTCAGGGTGCAGTGATAGCAACCAGGCAAAGGCGGCCAAGCAGATAGCGGCGGGGATGAGCAGCAAAGCGCTTTTGCCCTGCTTCAGCCACAAGTAAGGCAGGTAGCAGCCGGCAATTTCGGCTAGGGCGGTAAGGGCAAATAGGCCTAGGGTTTTTAGTTCAAACATAGTTGGGTTGCGAGCGGTAATGAATGAGTACGTTAGTGTAACGCAAAGCGTGGCGGTGCTATGAGGCTTTTATGGCCCTATAGCTGCCGGGGGTGATGCCAACCACTTGCCTAAATTGGCGAATGAAATGAGCTTGATCATAAAAGCCCGCCTGGTAGCTGATATCGGTAAGGCTATGCTGGGTGGGAGCTTGTTTTAATAATTGCCGGGCATAGTCAGCTTGGCGCAGGCGACTATATTGTTTTGGGCTTAGCCCCAGTTGCTGTTGGAATAGGCGATCGAGTTGCCGTTGGCTGAGGGTTTGGGCTGAAGGTTGCGTACTAAGTTGAGAGCTAAGTTGGCTTATGGGGGCAAGGCCGTGGTTGGCGCTAATCCACTGCAGGGCGTAATCCAACCTAGGGTCTAGTGCTGGTAGCGGGCCTAGCTGTGCCAGTAGTACGTTTTCTAAGTGTGCCACTCTAGCGCTGGCGGTGGTTAGCGCCGCTAATTGATCGGCCAGCTCATCGCCTAGCGTAGGCAGTGCCAGCTCGGCGGGGTTGACCATGCTATCTAGCAGCTCCATTAACGGTAGCGCGAGTATGGCGCGACCTTTGCCGGGGTGAAAGCGCACGCCGAAGGTGTCGACCTCGTTACCCAGCCACAGTTGTGCGGAACGACGGCTGGGGCCGGTAACTAAACTACCTTGGCCTAGACTGATGTTATTGAGGCTAATGGCGTCGGCAAAATTAAAAATAATGCCGCTGCCACCTTCGGGGTGCATAAACTCAGGCGTTTGCGAGGTCTGGCGTTGACTAATTTGCCAATAGCATTGGACATAGGGGGCCAGTGCCGGCTGGGGGGCATAGCGTTGAAAGCCGAGGTGAGACAGTGAGTGCATCGCTGTGAGCCGCAAGAACAATGGTGGCAGTATAACAAAAGCCTAGAATGGAAAAAGTGCGGCCCCTAAGAAAGCTGACGATGGCGAAAATATACAATGCACGGCAGCCGTATAGGCATAGGCTATGACTCAGATTTGAATCATTAGCGATAGAGGAATTACTCATGCCAGAACAACTGAATTATTACCAAGCGGCCCCCGATGCCATGGCGGCCTTTATAGGGCTGGAGCGTTACCTCAGTGCGCAACATGATGAGCAGGGGTTGAGTGAAAAACTGATAGAGTTAGTCAAAATTCGAGTTTCGCAATTAAACGGCTGTGCCTATTGCCTAGACATGCACAACAAAGATAGCCGCGCCCTAGCGGAAACCGAGCAGCGTTTGTATGCGCTTAGTGCCTGGCGGGAAGCACCGTTTTATACTCAGCAAGAACGCGCGGCATTGGCCTGGTGTGAAACCCTAACGCAATGGCAGCAGGCGGAGCAGCGCCCAGAGCTGCTACAACAGCTGCGAACGTTGTTCGATGATAAAGCCATAGTCGATTTAACCCTTACGATTACTAACATCAATACGTGGAATCGTTTAGCGCTGTGTTTTGGTGCCGATGTCGGCTCTTATAAGGCCGGCCAGTTTGATCACATACTTAAACCATCGTAATAAGCTGTAAGGAGTAGCGAGATGACATGCGTAATAAACCTTTTCCGCTTGCTTGCCGTGTGGCTGTTGTTAGCCACTACCGCGCAGGCCTATGAGCAGGCGCTGCTGAACTTGGCTGCCAGCGACATCAATGGCAAGCCTGTAGCCGTGGCCCAGCTGCTGGGTAACAAGCCGCTGTATATAAAATTTTGGGCCAGTTGGTGTGTGCCCTGCAATCAACAAATGCCGCACTTTGTGCAGGCCTCGCAAAACTATGGCGACAGCGTAGCGTTTTTATCGGTCAATATAGATTTAAATGAAGACAGGGCGGCAGTGCTAGCCATGATAGAAAAATACGGCATGAGCATGCCGACAGTACAAGATAGTGATGGCCGCTTAAGCCAGGCCTTTGATTTGCTGGGCACGCCTTTGCATATCTTACTCGATGGTCAAGGTCGGGTCGTACACAAGGGTCATAAAGTGGATGCGCGCCTAAAGCAGCGGCTGGCCATGTTGGCTAGTAGCGACAGCTACCTAGAGCGCGTTAATATCGTCGAGGGCCAGCACAGCAGCGCATTGCCAGTGCTAGCTCAGCAGGGTCTTAGCGCGCTGTATTTTACCGCGACGTGGTGTGATTGGTATTTAGCAGAGTCTAGGCCTGAGCAAAGTAAAAACTGTGTGCAGGGCCAGCAGGTGCTGAAGCAATTAGCAGCGGCCTATCCCTCGTTAAGCTTACAGACATGGGTTTCACGCTTATGGACCGAGCTTGCCGACGTTGCTGACTATAAGCAAAAGTATCAGCTTAATAGCGAAGTGTTGATTGATAAAAATAACGCGGCCTCTGTTCGCTATGGAGTTAAAACACTGCCCACTTTATTACTGTTTAAAAATGGTAGCGAGGTGCTGCGCATTAAGGACTTCTCCTCATACCTCCATGTTCAGCAGCAGCTAGCTAACAGGATGTAGTAACTGCCAAGCAGGGGCGATAGCGTTCTATTGGATTAACGTAGCCTTATTTGTAGATGATACATAAGGCGGTCTGTAAAGGCTAAGTAGTTGAGTAGAGGAGGTTAGCTACGGCTTTAGTAAAGCTATTAATTAATAGCCGGCAGCGCCATGGTTATAAATCCATTTTGCCGCACGGCCGCGGCCAGTGCTTTGCAGTAGGCCTAGTTTGCGGCAGTCACGTACCACCTTACGTATCATATCTGGTCCTATGCTGGGCAGTTGCTGCTGTAACTCGCTTAAAGAAAAGGGCTGCTCGAAGCTGGCCAGCGTTTGTTGTATCAATTGGGTTTTACTGCCGCGTTTATTGCTGATGCCGTTTTGCGCGCAAGCCTGTTCAAAGCCTTGATAGCACTGCTGCAACAGCTGCCAGTAATACATTAACCAGTCTTGCAGCGGTGCCTGTTGCCGGCTGCAGGCATAGAGCTGGGTATAAAGCTGCGGGTCGGTGCGCAGTATCAAGGCTTCCATACTTTGATACTGCAACACCTCATGGCCCTGTTCTATTAATAGCTCTCTAAGGAGCAATAGTGCAATGCGGCGGTTGCCATTTAAAAAGGGGAACAGCTGCAATAGGTCGTAAATAAAAACCGGTATGGCGATTAAGGGTTCTACTTCGGCGGCGATGTGCCCGCGTAACTGTTGTAGCGCCAGCTCAATGCTCTCGGCGACGGGATTGCTATGGCTGGCGATGACGAGCTGTTGGCCACTTTGGTGACGTAGCGGTAATGTTAACTTCAGGCTGCGCCATTGCCCGCCCTTGGGGTGTAGCTGTTGGTGCAGTTGCTGTATCTGTGTAGCGCTTAGCTCGGCCAGATGCAGGCTGCGCGAGAAGGTAATGGCCTGTTGATAATTGAAGGCGATGCCGTCGAGAGTCAGTGTGCTGAGTAGCAAGTCGGCCTGCTGATCGCTGTGCCTTGTTAGGCTGGCCAGCCAATCGGGGGAAATACATGCTTGGGCGGCGTAGCGGCCTTGCTGGTATTTGAGGCTGGCCAGTTGCTGGGCTTGCGGTAGGGAAAAGCTAAGCGCGCGTATATGAGGGAGTTGGGGGGTAGTCATACGAATTAATATAGGTATTAAATTAGATAAATACCATATTTATTATTTTAATTTTCCTATTATTAAGGTGTAGATATATAAATTAGGTAATAGGCAGAGTTGTTGCCCTATTTGGTTTTGCGTAGTGACTGTAACCCGCGGTTAACCTTCTGCAAGTGCTCGCCTATGGCCGGCCCTTTGGCCTTAGATACGCCCACGGCCAGTATATCTATAACCGCCATATGGGCGATGCGTGAGGGTAGCGGGGTGTAGTTTTCGGTGTCTTCCTCTACATCTATATGCAGTGGGATATCGCATTCCAGTGCCACCGGCGTGTTACTGGGGGCTAGGCCTATGATGGTAGCGCCTGATTCTTTAACTAGGGCCATACCATCTAACAGTATCTGGGTGCGGCCCGTTTGCGAAATGGCGACCACTACATCCTCATCGGTCAGCGACATCGCAGACATCGCCTGAATATGGGGGTCGGAATAGGCCGAGGATGGAATTTGCAGGCGGAAAAACTTGTGTTGGGCATCGGTGGCCACCGGGCTGGAGGCACCAAAGCCATAAAACTCTACCCGTCTGGCCAGCATTAGGGCGGCAACGGCTTGCTCTATGGTGTAGACATCTATGCTATCGCGCACTCGCTTTAAGGTATCTATGGTGGAGTCGAATACCTTGTTGGTGTACTCACGCGCCGAGTCTGATTCGTGCAGGCTAAACTCCTGATACTGGGAGTTATGGGCGATGTGTTGCGCCAGTAATACCTTAAAATCCTGAAAGCCGCTGCAACCTATGGCGCGACAAAAGCGCACCACGGTGGGCTCGCTGACATCGGCGGCGCTGGCTAGGTCGACGATGCGGCGGTGTATCACCTCGCTGGGGTTGGCTAAGACATAGTCGGCAACCTTACGCTCGGATTTGCGCAAATTGGGCTCACAGCTTTCAATAATTTTAATAATATTACGTGGCTTCACGGTGGCCCTTAGTATTGGCTACAGACGTTTATAAGGTGAACAGCCTAAAACAGGGAGTGTAACCATTTTTTTTTCATCCGTCCTGTGCGCAATAACATAATAATGGGTGATTGAATTCTGGTAGAATCCTTCGCCATGGATGTTTCTCATATACTCAATGATTTAAACGACGCGCAACGGCAAGCTGTTGCTGCGCCACCTTCTAATATGCTGATTTTGGCGGGGGCGGGCAGTGGCAAAACCCGCGTGCTGGTGCATCGCATCGCCTGGTTAATACAGGCGGAGAATATGGCCCCGCAGGCCATACTGGCGGTGACCTTCACCAATAAAGCCGCCCGCGAAATGCGCGAACGTATAGACGAGTTATTGTCTATACCTACCCGCAGCATGTGGGTGGGCACCTTTCACGGCCTAGCGCATCGCCTGTTAAAAGCCCATTGGCAAGAGGCGGGGCTGCCGCAAAATTTCCAAATACTGGATTCCGACGATCAGCTGCGCATTGTTAAACGCATACACAAAGAGCTGGCGCTGGATGAATCTCGCTGGCCGCCCAAGCAATCACAGTGGTTTATTAACGGCCAAAAAGATGAAGGCAAGCGCGCCGCGCATATGGAGGTGTACGGCAACGACCTCTATCAAAAAACCATGTTGGCGGTGTATCAGCAATACGAGCAGGCCTGCGAGCGTCAGGGGGTAGTGGATTTTGCCGAGCTATTATTACGCGCCCACGAGCTATGGCTGAAAAACCCGAAATTACTGGCGCATTACCAGCAGCGCTTTCAGCATCTGTTAGTAGACGAGTTTCAAGACACCAATGCGGTGCAATACGCCTGGCTGCGGGTGTTGGCGGGCAAGCAAATCCCTATCGCCGCAGTGGGTGATGACGATCAGTCTATCTACGGCTGGCGCGGCGCCAAAATTGAAAATATCCAGCAGTTCTCGCAAGACTTCGTCAACACCCAAGTGATACGGCTAGAGCAAAACTATCGCTCCACCTCTACCATACTGGGTGCGGCCAATGCTGTTATCGCCAATAACACCGAGCGTCTAGGTAAAGAGCTGTGGACCGACGGTGGTGAAGGTGAGTTGATCTCCTTATACACCGCCTTTAACGAGCAAGATGAAGCTCGTTTTGTGGTAGAGCGTATAGAAGAGTGGGTTAACCAAGGTGGCTTGCGCGCACAATCGGCTATTTTGTATCGATCCAACGCTCAGTCACGGGTATTGGAAGAGGCCTTAATTCGTGCCGCTATGCCCTATCGCATCTATGGTGGCCAGCGCTTCTACGACCGCCTAGAAATCAAAAACGCCTTGGCTTATATGCGGCTAATTAATAATCGCCACGACGATACCGCCATAGAGCGGGCCATTAACACGCCCACCCGTGGCATAGGCGGCAAAACCGTTGATGTGGTGCGCAGCTATGCCCGCGAACACGGCAGCTCTATGTGGCAGGCCTTGGCCAAGGTGGTGGAGCAAAAGTTATTACCCGCCAGAGCCAGTAATGCCTTGCTGGCCTTTGCCGAATTAATCGATACCTTGGGTAACGACAATGATGAGCTAAGCTTAGAGGATCTAGCCGATGAAGTGATTAAACGCTCAGGCCTAATAGACTTTCACAAAAAAGAAAAAGGCGAGAAGGGCCAGGCGCGAGTAGAAAACTTACAAGAGCTGGTGGTAGCGGCAAAGCAATTTGTGGCTAACGACGAAGCGCTGTCACCGCTGCAGCAATTTTTAGATGAAGCGGCGCTGGATGCCGGAGAGCAACAGGCCGACGAACACGAAGACAGTGTGCAGCTAATGACCTTGCACTCTTCCAAGGGCTTGGAATTTCCGCTGGTGTGCTTAGTGGGCATGGAGGAGAACCTATTTCCCCATAAGATGTCCATGGACGAGGCCTCGGGGATAGAGGAGGAGCGTAGGCTCTGCTATGTGGGCATTACCCGCGCCATGCAAAAGCTGTATATCAGCTATGCGGAGTCGCGCCGCATGTATGGCAATGAAAACTTTAATGCGCCCTCGCGTTTTATCCGCGAGATACCCACAGAGTATGTGGAAGAGGTGCGTTTAAATACCACCATTAGTCGCCCGACCAGTTATGCGCCAGCGGTTAATGGCCAGGGATTTGAAATTACTGGCACCGGTATGAGCTTAGGGCAGATGGTTTATCATCAAATATTTGGTAGTGGTACGGTGGTGAATTTTGAAGGCCAGGGCAGTAGCGCTAGGGTGCAGGTTAATTTTGATGATGAAGGCAGCAAGTGGTTGGTGCTGCAGTATGCGAATTTAGAAGCTTTATAGCACTAGTTGCTAACAGCAAGAACTAACTTTACGACTAATAATGATATGAAAACAAATCGAAAGCTTAGCCCGCTTATTATTCTGACCTTAGTTGCCTTGTTAGTCGCGGTTAGTTGGTTGCTGGTATTAGAGCGTAGCTCAAAAATTATTGCCAAGCATGATCAAAGCGCCGAGCAACAACAAACCACGCAAGAGGTGATAGAGTGGAAGCTGGTTACCTCTTGGCCGAAAAATTTTCCTGGCTTAGGTAATGGCCCAGAAGTATTTGCCAAGGCGGTAGCGCAGGCCAGCAACGGCCGCTTGAAAATACGCGTTTACGGTGCCGGTGAATTAGTACCTGCGCTGGGTGTGTTTGATGCGGTGTCGCAGGGCACGGTACAGATGGGCCACTCAGGCGCTTACTACTGGAAGGGTAAAGCGCAGGCAGCTACGTTTTTTACCAGCATCCCTTTTGGTATGAACGCCCAGGAGATGAACGGCTGGCTGCACTACGGCGGCGGCTTAGAGCTGTGGCAGGAGTTGTACGCCCCTTTTAATATCATTCCCATGGCTGGGGGAAACTCCGGCGTACAAATGGGTGGCTGGTTTAATAAAGAAATTAATTCCCTTGAAGACATAAAAGGTTTAAAAATGCGCATACCCGGTATGGGTGGCGAAATCTTTAGTCGTGTTGGGGGTACCGTGGTGAACTTGCCGGGCGGCGAGCTCTATACCGCTTTGCAAACCGGGGTAATAGACGCCACCGAATGGGTGGGCCCCTATAATGATAAGGCCTTTGGTTTACATGAAGTGGCAAAATATTATTACTATCCGGGCTGGCACGAACCGGGATCTAATTTGGAGTTTTTAATTAATAAGACCGCCTTTGAGACCTTGCCCAAAGATTTACAGGCTATTGTTAAAATTGCTGGCCGCTATGCCAATCAAGATATGTTAGATGAATACACCGCTAGAAATAATGCCGCCTTGGTGGCGCTGAGTGAAAATCCTAACATCAGCATACGTCGCTTTCCCGACGATGTACTCAAGGCGTTAAAAACAGCCACAGAGCAGTATATGCAAGAAATTATTCAACAAGATGCCATGACTAAAAAGGTGTACCAGTCCTGGAAAACCTTTGCCGATGGCGTTAAAAATTATCACCATATTTCAGAGCAGGCCTATATCAATGCTAGAGACTTATAATATGAGCGCACTAAGCCAGTTACTAAAACTGCTGCTGCTGTCCTTATGTGTTTCCGCGTGTAGCTTTTTTGAGCTGCAGCCAGAACCCATACAGGCGCCGGTAGTTAAAGAGCAAGAACAACAACAGGCAGAGCCACCGATGGCTGCTGAAAAAGTAATACACAGCTGTGAGCAGCCCATAGTTAGAGAGGTAATTACCTATGTAGAAAAGGAATGCCCGGGCAAAAAAAAGGCCATTGTTAAAAAAGCTAAGCTGCAAGCCAATGCCAAAGTCGTTGTGGGTAGAGTGGAATACGTCACTATTGATAACAACGATATTGCTATCAAATCGCGTATAGATACCGGCGCAAAAACCTCCTCACTCAATGCGCAAGACTTGTCTGAGTTTGAACGCGATGGTAAAAAATGGGTGCGCTTTGCTGTGCTCAACCCCAATAATCAAGAAAAAATATACTTTGAGAAAAAGATTGTGCGCTTTGTGCGTATTAAACAAATCGGCCCTGATTTTGAGCGCAGGCCAGTGGTTAAGCTGCCCCTGCAACTGGGTACTGTTAATGAAAATATAGAGCTAACCTTAACCGATAGAAGCGATTATCTGTATCAGGTACTAGTAGGGCGAAATTATTTATTAGACCGTTTTTTAGTAGACGTTAGCCAAAAATACACAGCTAAAAAATAGGAATATCGCCCATGTCGCCACGTGCTCAGGTTTACCTATTAGGTCTATTGCTCATCTTGATGGGCTTAGGATTGATGACCTATAAAAGCGAAATGCTAAGCATGCCTGTTAGCCCCGGCGAGTACGCTACCGTATGGACAGTGGAGGCTAAGGTAGGCTTTGATGCACAAGGGGGCGCGGTTAAAGTGTCGCTGGCCTTGCCTCGCAATCAAAACAATATGGAAGTGATAGAAGAAATTTTTAGCAGCTCAGGCTATGGCTTTAATATATACGACAATGCCGGCCATAGGCGCGCCGAGTGGACTAAGCGCATGGCCAGCGGCAAACAAACGCTGTATTACAAATTAGATGTACACAAGCGTCCTTCAGGTGAAGGTTTGCCGGAATTGGACGCCAATATCTTGCGCGCTAAACCTAACTGGCAGGGTGAGCGACAAGAGGCTCTGCGCAATGCGGCAGCCTCTATTATTAACAACAGCTGGCAGTCTTCGGCCGATAAAGAAAGTTTCACCACTCAGCTGTTAAAGGCAATGAATGACAAAAATAATAACGACGCTAGGTTAATACACAATAAACTACTAGAGAAAGAAACCGTAGACCTAGCTTTAGATCTACTGGCTTTGGCTGAAATTCCCGCCCATATTATTCGCGGTATCTATCTGGAAGATGATAGAAACCGGATGAGTTCTGATGCCTTGGTAGAAATTTATGATGGTAACAAATGGTTAGTGTTTTCCACGAAAACGGGTGCCAAAGGCCTGCCCGATAACTTTTTGGTATGGCAGCGCGGCGACGTGTCCATGATAGACGTAGAGGGTGGTAGCCATTCGGCAGTGACTTTTTCGGTATTAGCGAATGATGTGCCCGCCCGCAAGGTAGCCTTGGAGCAAATGGGTGGCGAACAAGCGGCCCTGTTAGATTACTCCATTTATAGCTTGCCTATAGAGCAGCAAAGCGTTTTTAAATTTATCTTATTAGTGCCTATAGGCGCGTTAATGGTGATTTTTTTACGGGTAGTTATTGGTATACGCACGGCGGGTACTTTTATGCCGGTATTGCTGGCCATAGCGTTTATACAAACCCATTTGCTAAACGGTGTGCTGATCTTCTTGTTAATACTGAGCATAGGTTTGTTCGTACGTTCGTATCTAAGTAGGCTGGATTTATTACTGGTAGCGCGCATAGCGGCAGTGGTGGTGATTGTTGTTTGCTTAATGTCGTTTATCAGCATTGTCAGTTTTAAGTTAGGCGTAGAGCAGGCGTTAACAGTGACTTTTTTCCCCATGATAATTATTGCCTGGACTATAGAGCATATGTCGATACTGTGGGAGGACGATGGCCCCATGGAAGTACTAATACAAACAGCCGGTAGTTTGGCGGTGGCGATACTCTGCTACCTAGCAATGACCAATCACTATATAGAGCATTGGATGTTTAACTTCCCCGAATTGCTGTTCACCCTATTAGGCATGATTATTATTTTGGGCCACTATACCGGCTACCGAGCATCAGAGCTGATACGCTTTCGTTATATGAGGCGCTCGTAAATGATGTTTGTTTGGCCCAAAGAGCTAAAAGCGCTGGGCTTATTAGGCATGAATAGCCGCAATATTAATTATATTGCTAGACATAACCCCCGCCATTTATATCCCATAGTTGATAATAAGCTACTCACCAAAACAGCTGCCTTGGCAGCAGGCATACGCGTGCCAGAATTATTAGGGGTGATAGAAAGCAACCATGAGTTGCGCAAGTTGCCTGAGATGTTAGCACCATTAAACCAGTTTGTGATTAAACCCACCCGAGGCAGTGGTGGTAAAGGTATATTGGTAATTAGTGACCGTGAGTTTGATTTTTTTCTTAAAACCAGCGGTAGTAAAATTTTACAAAGCGATATCCGTCGACATGTGAATAATATTTTAAGTGGTCTCTATAGTTTGGGCGGCAAGCCTGATAAGGCAATGATAGAGGCGATGATTCACTACGATGATGTGTTTAATGAGTACACCTATGAGGGTGTGCCGGACCTGCGCATAATAGTTTATAAAGGTTTTCCCATTATGGCCATGCTGCGCTGCGCCACGCACTCTTCTGATGGTCGCGCTAATTTGCATCAGGGTGCGATAGGGGTAGGCATAGATATACAAACGGGTAAAAGCCTTTATGCGGTGCAACACGGTAAACGTATTATCGAACATCCCGATACCGGCAAAAACTTTAGTGAGTTATGTATTCCGTATTGGCCAGAAATTATGCGCTTAGCTGCTGGCTGTTATGAAATGACCGGATTAGGATATATAGGCTGCGATATAGTGATAGATAAACATCAAGGTCCCATGATACTAGAGCTAAATGCTAGGCCAGGTTTGGCCATACAGCTGGCCTGCGGCCTAGGTTTAGCCAAGCGGCTCACATTTATTGATCGCTTAGATAAAGAGCTTATGGAACAAGATGCGGATAGCCGAGTCTCTTTTGTGATGGCCAATCAGCTAGGTTAATCAAACCAGCAAGCACAGGGTGGAAGTTTATTATGATTACAGTATACGGTGCGCCACATAGCCGCAGCATGCGCATAACCTGGATGTTAGAAGAGTTACAGTTAGCCTATGAGTTTGTGCCTATAGACTTTGGTAAAGGCGAACATCGCAGTGAATCTTTCTTAGCGCTAAATTCAGCGGGGAAGGTGCCGGTTATAAAACTGGATGATTTTGTTATGACAGAGTCGGCAGCCATAGTAAGTCACTTGGCCGAGCTGTACAGCAACGGTCAATTAATACCTGCTGCTGCCAGCGAACAAAAAGCACGGTATCAGCAGTGGTGTTATTTTGCACTATGTGAATTAGAACAGCCGCTGTGGACCATGGCTAAGCATCGCTTTGCTTTAGCAAAAGAACGGCGAGTAGCAGCGGTAATCGATACTGGGGCCTGGGAGTTTCAACAAGCACTGGCTTTATTAAGTGCGGGCCTAGCCGAAAAACCTTATATATTGGGAGATGATTTTTCTGCCGCCGATATATTAATTGCGCATACCTTACTATGGGCCGAGGCCTTTCAGCAGCCTCTAGCCGCCGACAATATCCAAGACTATTTACAGCGCTGTAAACAACGCCCGGCATTCAACCGCGCCGTGCAAAAAGAAACTGTCACCTAATCTTTGTAGGAACTATGTTAAAAAAACCGTTAAAAAAATCGTTTTTTGTAATAACTGTCAGCATGGTCACTTTGGCTACCACTGGCTTACTACAAGCCGAGTCGCCGGTCGTGAGTACTCAGCAAACCAGCGCAGAAGATAGTGCTCAGTCACCGACTATTGATAGCACACTGCCAGCGCCGCGACCCAAAAAACCTAAGCAGGCAGCCAAACCTGTAGATTTGGCACAACCTATAACTATAGAAGAGATCGTCCCGCCACCCGTTAAAGAGGATGAAGCTAGCGCTAAGGTCGCACCACGAAAAAAACAAAAAGCGATAGTCGTGGCCAAACCGGCAAAGTTAGAAGAGGTGGTTGAAGAGCCGAGCATTACTGCTAAGCCAGAACCTACAGCGCTGCCGACGACTACGCCAGCGCCGCCTGTTGTACTCATAAAAAAACCACAAGCTAGTAGTGCCCCAAAGCTCGTTCAGCAAACCAGCCCTCAGTCAGCCGGCAATGCCTCTGATGCCGCTGCTGAACAGCAACAAGAAAAAGCTGCCGCAATGTTGCCAGCGATAGAGTTATCATTAAATATTGCTAAAAAGCAGCAGGACGATGGTTATGAGCCTCTGGTTATTTTAGATACGGAAATCCCTCTGGCGACGGCTACACGTTTAGCTTGGACGCCCGACCAATCCTTTAAAGGCATAGCGGTACCTACACCCGTGTTGGTGGTGCATGGCGCTAAACCGGGGCCTGTGGTGTGCTTAACCGCGGCCATACACGGCGATGAACTCAACGGTATAGAAATCGTTAGGCGGGTTCTTTATAACTTAAAGCCTGAAAAATTAACCGGCACCGTCATCGGTGTGCCCATCGTTAATTTACAGGGTTTTCACCGCAACTCCCGTTACTTGGCTGACCGTCGTGATTTAAACCGTTACTTTCCCGGTAATCCTGCCGGTAGCTCAGCATCGCGTTTGGCCCATTCTTTTTTTAATGAAGTGATTGCCCACTGTGATGCGCTGGTAGATTTACATACCGGCTCTTTTTATCGTACCAACCTGCCACAGCTGCGCGCCAATACTAAAAACCCTGAGGTGTTAGCCTTGGCCAAACAGTTTGGTGCAACGGTTATTGTGCATGGCAAGGGCGCGCCGGGCACTTTGCGTTGGGCGGCGGTAAAAGCCGGCATACCGGCGGTAACCTTGGAGGCAGGCGAGTCCATGCGTTTACAAGTGGCAGCGGTAGAGCATGGGGTGAAGGGCATAGAGACGCTGTTAGAACAAAAAAATATGCTGCACAGCCTAAAGTTTTGGAAAACCACAGAAGCCATTTATAAACAAACTCTGTGGGTACGTGCCGATCAAGGGGGTATTTTATTTAGCCGCGTTAGCGAAGGCGCTCAAGTTAAGCCCGGTGATATATTAGGGGTGGTTACCGATCCCATTACCAACGTCAGTAGTGAAATTATTGCGCCGTTTAAAGGCCGAGTTATAGGCATGGCTTTAAATCAGGTAGTAATGCCGGGTTTCGCTACTTTTCATTTAGGTATAGAGGCGGCCAATATGATACAGCCCCAGGAAATCGATGAATATAATGGCGTGGACTCAGAGTTGAGCTCTGAAACCGTCGATGAAACGATTACCGAGCTGGAAGATTTTAATTAGCCGATAAACACTTTACAAAAAAATAGAAGACAACTCACCTAATTGTAAAGACTCTAGGTAGTGATTAACTGAGGGCTCAGCCTCAACAAAACTTAGCCCTATAGTCACTTCGTGGTTAGTGATTTTGTTGATGGATGAAACGTTAGTGTTGAGCTTTTCAGTTTCAGCACCTGGGTGAAAACGCAGGGTCAGTTGCAGGATTTGGTCTTTTAATGTGTCCACAGCGCCTGAGAACAAGCTGGGGTCAAATTGTATCTGGCAGCCTCCCTGGCTGATATCAGTTATCACCGCGGAAAATATTTGCTCTTTATAGTGGCAGCTAGCGGATAGCGCGCAGGGTAGGCGAGCATCACTTCTTAGGGGTTGGCTTTGTATGTTTTTAGGGAAGCTGCTCAGCAATAATTTACTGCCACTGTAATTAACGGCGATAACTTGTGATTGAAAGGCAAAAATATAGCCTTGTGCTATCAGTCGCATCACAAAAACTTTTTCAGGAAAAAATATATTATCGTAGACCACGTCCACGCTTTCTTTTTTCATTTGCTTGGGCGTAGGTAGCGCAGTAATTAAAACCTTGTTGCTGTCTACGCCTATTAGGCGAGTGAGGTATGTTAACGAGCCGTCTAAACTGGATACCTGTACGGTGGCACCTAGGTTTAGTTTTGCTAGCATACTGGCCGGGCTGATCGACTTATTGCTGGGCCCAGAGGCGGTAGGGTTACCCTTGTTGGCCATATATAATTCTCTAAAGTGATAGGAAAACCACTATTAACCCTAGCGGAATTCACTGGGATCGCCAGTGTTGCCGGCTGTGTTAACATGGTGTTTTCTGTTGAGGCTATGATGATAGAGGCCTCGCCACAGACATTTTATTTTGTATAGAGCCATGTAGTGAAGTTATTTATTTATACCGCAGTATTGATGCAATACCTCAGCTGTTTTTTAGTGAGTTCGACGCTATGGGCTAATAGCGAGGAACCATCACCAAAAGTGATTAAGGTGGCGTCCGAACATTGGCCTGACTTCGTCAACCCCGACGGCACGGGCTTGTACTTTGAAATCATCAAAGCGGTTTATGAGCCTCTGGGTATAGCTGTTCAGCTTACAATAGAGCCCTTTAAGCGGGCGCGACTTGGCACGGTGCAGCAGCATCACGACGTGGTAATAGGTACATACTCGCAGGCCTACCGTGGCAATGATCTACTGTTAACGCCGCAGTACCCTATCAATACCGAGAGAGTATGGGCTATTTACCACAAAGATAGCACCCTGAATTGGGCGCAGGTTTATCAGCGCAATAAAATAGGGGCTGACAGCGCTATCGGCTATACAATAGCGTGGATTATTGGCTATAACTACGATCAGTATTTAGGGATAAAAAAAGGCTTAGAGTTACGCCGCAGCGAGCAGGGTTTAAAAATGCTTGTTCAGCGGCGCTTAGCCGTTTTTTTAGAGCCGGAAGATGAAGCCTTGGTTTTATTGCGTAAGGAATTTGTAGACTTACAGTCGCAGCTGCGTTGGGAGACGGTGCTAACGCGCAATATTTATTTGGCGTTTAGCCACAACGCTAGGGGCAAGCAGCTGTGCAAAATCTACGACCAGCGTTTACCACAGCTTTATAAAGACGGTGTATTGCAGGCATTGTTTAAAAAATGGCAGGTAGATTTTACTAAGCTCAATGTTGATTGGCAGGCTGCGTCACAGGGCAATACGTTTTGTGAGCCTTTAGGGCCGCCGTGATAGGGCTATCACGGCTAAGCAAGAGGGGCTTATTCCTCGTAGATTACATAGATTTTTTGGGTAGGCTCTACCACTTCCCATTCCCCTTCAAAACCCGCAGGCACGCAAATTTTGTCGCCGGCAACCATCACTAATTCGTTGCCATCTAGATCGCGCAAAATAGATTTGCCGCTGAGTATGTGAAAGTACTCATTTTCGCTGTATTTAATTTTCCAGCAGCCTACATCGGCACCCCATTCGCCGGCAAAGAACTTGTCCTTTACGGCAAAGTGTAGCTGGTTATTTTGCTCGGGATTACCTTTGACTAAACGATCTTCAGCAGTAGGGTAACGCTCTACTTTGGCGCTACTGCTTGCAAAGTTTACCAAATCAGTGATTTTTTTAGCCATATTGCCTCTATGTGTGCTGGCCTAAGCTAAGGCAGTTGCTCTGCCTAGTCTAAACCCTGTGTTGCTATTAAGGGAGGGAGGGTGAATTTTACAGCCCTTTGCAAATAAATCCAGCGGCCAGCTTAAAAAATAAACAGCAGTTTCGATGGCTATGCTATCAAGTTAAACGGTTTTAAACGGTAAGTGTTCTGAACATTGCTGTTTATAACGTATTAGCTCAGCGGTTTCCTGCTGCAAAAATTGTTTTATGGCGTCGGCAAAATCCGGCCTAGCTATCCAATGTTGGGAGTAGGTGTCTACCGGCTGAAAGCCGCGTTGTATTTTGTGCTCGCCCTGTGCGCCTGAATCAAAACGTTGTAAGCCCTGTTCTATACAAAACTCTATACCTTGGTAGTAACAGGTCTCAAAGTGCAAATGCTCCGCCTCTATATGGCAACCCCAGTAGCGGCCATAAAGGCTGTGGCTATCAAAAAAGTTTAGCGCCCCGGCGATGATAGTTTGATCTTTAATGGCGATCACTAACATGATTTGCTCGGCCATATTGCTGGCTATGCGATTAAAAAAGTCGCGGTGTAAGTAACCTCCGTGGCCACTGCGTTTGGCATAGGTGCTTTGGTAGAAGGCATAAAACTGCTGCCATAGTTCATCAGTAATCTGTGGGCCGGTTAAACGCTGCAAATGTATGCCTTGCTGCGCCACGCTCTGCCGTTCTTTTTTCAAAGCTTTACGCTTGCGGGATTTAAATTGGCTTAAAAAATCATCAAAGCAGGTATAGCCTTGATTAAACCAGTGAAACTGCACACTGCTGCGGGGCATAAAGGGCGCGTCAAAACCGGCGTTCTGTTCGCTGTATAGCACATGTACAGAAGAGGCTTGTAGTTGCTGGGCATGGCTGATTAATTGTTGGCTAACCGCTGCTTTAATCGCCTCAGCGTCACCGTCGGGGTGTAAGCACAGCCGTGGCCCGGTGGCGGGGGTAAATGGTATGGCGGATAATAATTTAGGGTAATAGTGATAGCCGTGACGCTGGTAGGCTTCGGCCCAGCTCCAGTCAAAAATATACTCGCCATAGGAGTGTTGTTTAATATACAGCGGCATAACGGCGAGCAGTTGCTCGCCCTGATAGACGCAGAGGTGCTGGGGTTGCCAGCCGGTTTTTGCGCTAACAGAGCCGCTAAGCTCTAACGCCGCTAAAAACTCATGGCGCCCAAAGGGATAGTCCGTGCCGCTAATGGCATTCCATTGTTGGTGGCTAATCTCGCTAATACTGCGCAGATAACGAAATTCCATAGCCAGTCTTATTGAGCTGTTGCGATTAAAGGGGGCAGGGCATAATCCAAAACTACGCCTATAAAAATTACCATGCCTACCCAATTATTATTTAAAAAGGCAGCGAAGTAGGCCTCTCGAGTCTGTTGCTTAATGAGCCGTTGCTGGTAGATAAAAAAGCCAGCCGCAGCGGCTAAGCCTAAATAATAATAAGCTCCCAAATGAAACTGCTGGCCAGCTAAAAATAGCGTAAAAATCATACATAGCTGTAAGAGCGCAGTGATGATTTTAGTGTCGTCACCAAACAAAATAGCGGAGGATTTCACCCCAATTTTCAAGTCGTCGTCTCTATCCACCATGGCATAAAAGGTGTCGTAAATCATCGCCCATAATGTCGAGCTTATAAAAAGCAGCCATAAGATGGGGGGCAGGTTCTGCGTTTGCGCCGCAAAAGCCATGGGGATGCCCATGGAAAAGGCCATGCCCAAAACTAATTGCGGCATATGGGTGTAGCGTTTCATAAAGGGGTAGCAACTGGCCAGCGCCAGCGCGGCAAAGGACAGCTGTATGGTCAGCAGGTTGGTAAACAATACTAAGATAAACGCCAGCACACATAGCAGCACAAAAAGGCCCAGCGCTTGTTTGCTGCTAATGCGGCCGGTGGCCAAGGGGCGCTGAGCGGTACGCTCAACATGACCATCGATATGCCTGTCGGCATAGTCGTTAATGACACAGCCGGCTGAGCGCATTAAGAACGTGCCTAGACTAAAAATAAGCAATAGTTTTATATCGGGCAGGCCTTGGGCGGCTATCCATAAGGCACACAGGGTGGGCCACAGTAATAAATAGGTACCCACCGGTTTATAAAAGCGTATTAGGGCGAGGTAGTCAGGTAGCTGTGTGCGTAACTGGGCAAGCGTCATAGTATGGCTTCGTTATGGCTGCAGATAAGGATTGAGGCAAGTCTCAGTTTACGGGGTAAAAGCTTGTAAAAACAACTCGCTGACCATTAACGGCTTGGCTCCCAGCTCAAAGCGCGAGCGCCGCCCCCACAGCGGCTGGCTTTGCTGTAGTTGCGCGGGCAGTTGCCAGCTGTCGCCAGGCACGCGGGCCAACTGAAAAGCGTGGCGTTGCATGCTGGGGTCGCTAAATAACATGGCCCCTAGTGAGCTGTTATCAAATTTGCGCAGCCGCCGTAGCTGGCCGCGCAGCGAGGAGGCCGGTATCACGCTGCGGGCAAATACCCAAGGCTGGCCGTGGCAGAGCAGTACGACTTCACGCACTATAGCTTGTTCGCGGGGCTGCATGGCCAACAGCTGTACTTCCGATGCTCGCGGCCGTTGCCAGCATTGCTTAAGTACCTGCACGCTGAAGTGCCGCTGGCTGGCTTTGATCAAGCGCTGGGTTAACGAGCCGCTGTCCAATAGCCAGGGCCTGATAGCGGTGGGCAGCTGATGGGCGGTATAGCGGTGATAGTCTTGCCAGTGTGTTTCTGTTTCTGTGCGGCCGGGTAGGGTCAAGCGTGGACATCCCTTAGGTAGATTGAGTCGGTAGATTGAGGCTATAGCGCTCTTTAGGTCTCTTTAGCCCTTTTTAGTCCTTTTTAGGTTTGGGGGGGCTGGGCAAAGAGCGGCTATTTTAGCACCGAAAGCAAAAGGCAATGAAGCGGTGATTGCTGAGTTAAAAAACACTACGTTTCTATTTCTTCGGCCCTACACCCTATACGGTGCCGGTGCTATACTCGGCGACTCCGCAGTTAAAGGTATGATGGCAGTAGCCCATCATCGCGAATCGAATATATCAAGGTTGCTCGCGGCGGCGGGCAAAACCGTAGTATAAAAAATTAAGAAGGTAGTGTTATGCAACAATGGGTCTGTATTGTTTGTGGCTGGATTTATGACGAAAAAGTGGGCGACCCTGATTCAGGCATAGCGCCGGGTACCAAGTTTGAAGATATCCCCGATGATTGGTTGTGCCCAGACTGCGGCGTGGGCAAAGACGATTTTGAGCTGATTGCGGTTAGCGAGCCCGAGCCGGAAGTGCCTCATCACGAAGAAAAGCCGGCTACTGACCACGTGCTTGCGCCGGTAATTATTTTAGGTACAGGCATGGCTGGCTATGGCGTAGCCAAAGAATTCCGCAAGCATGATAGTGAAACTCCCTTAATTTTGATTAGCTCGGACGATGGCCGTGCCTACTCCAAGCCCATGCTGTCTACCGGCTATACCCGCAATACCGAGGCGGCCGATCTAGTCACCGCTGATGCCGGCACTATGGCCAGGCAGCTGCGCGCCAGTGTCTGGACTATGACGCAAGTACATAGCATAGACACCGCGCAACAGCTGATACACATAGGGGATGGCCATAGCCAGGTGCACTACGGCAAGCTGGTGTTGGCCTTGGGTGCCGATACCATTATGCCGCCGGTACAAGGCGATGCTTTGGATCACGTGTATTCTATTAATGACTTGTTAGACTTTGACGACTTCCGTAAAGCGGTTAAGAAAACCCAGGCTAAAAAGATCGTTTTAATCGGCGGTGGCTTAATCGGCTGTGAATTTGCCAACGACTTAATTAATGGCGGCTTTACCGTAGAAGTAGTGGACCCTTTGGCTTACTGCCTACCCACCTTACTGCCCGAGGCCGCGGGTAAAGCGGTACAACGTGCGCTGGAATCCAAGGGTGCCGTGTTTCACTTCGGCGACCTAGTCAGCGCGGTGGATAACAACGCCGCTGGTGGCGTAACCGTTACTTGCCAGAGTGGCCAAGAGTTACAGGCCGACCTCGTGATTAGCGCCGTAGGCGTGCGCCCCCGCACGGGGCTGGCTGCGGCTGCCGGTTTAACGGTAAACCGTGGCATAGTCACCGATCGCAAGCTGCAAACCTCGGCGGCTCATGTTTATGCCTTAGGGGATTGTGCGGAAGTGGATGGCCGCAGCTTGGTGTACGTAGCACCGCTGAACGCCGCGGCGAAAGCCTTGGGGCAAACCTTAGCGGGTAGCCCCTGCGATGTCATTTACCCCGCCATGCCAGTGATGGTAAAAACCCCGGCCTGCCCAGTGGCCCTTAGCCCTGCGCCACTAGGCGCTGAAGGCAGCTGGCAGATACAGCAAAACGGCAATGATACCGTGGCAGAGTTTCGCAATACCGCCGGTCAATTACTGGGTTTTGCTTTGACAGGCGAGGGTACAAAAGAGAAGATGCGTTTACAAAAGGAGCTGCCCCCCATTTTGGCTTAAGGGGTAATGACCGCAAGCAGCAGGCTTGTGGTTAATTTGTAATGGCGGGCAGAGGGGCTTGCGCCCCTAACCTACGCCATACCAAGCTAACAATAATTCCAATAATTATTCCCTTAACAGGAAGGAGCATCACATGCGTAAACCCGATTTGGCAGCCTATATTGCCGATAAAGCTGATTTACCCACCGGCCAAGCTAACGACGTGTTATCGGCTATACTCGATCAAATCACCATGAGCCTAAGCCGCAAAGAGTCGGTTACCTTAATTGGTTTTGGTACCTTTGAAGTACGTCACCGCAACGCGCGCACCGGCAAAAACCCACAGACGGGTGCCGAGCTACAAATAGCCGCCAGCAATACCGTAGGTTTTAAAGCGGGCAAAGCCTTAAAAGAGAGTGTCAATAAAGCCTAGTGCAGCATAGCGCTAGTGAAATATAAAAAGCCCTTACTCATTAAGGGTTTTTTTTCGCCTATAGAAAAGCGATGGCAGCTGCATAGCGAAGCCAAGCAATCATAAAACCTAGGCTTATCAAATAGTAATAGCCAGCAGCAAGGTTTGGCTAGGTGTTAATTAGGTGGTTTAAAGGGTAGTATCACGGATTGTTAAGTGCTGTGTGTTTTGTTGCAATAAAAACAAAATACCATGCAGTAAGGATGTTAATTGCGGCGGCTAACATTAACAGCGTTGTCTTAGGGAAAGGTCAAGCTTCACAATAGTCTATAACGACTTTTTGCCTAATGCTTCGTCTGTGCGTAAACGCCAGCGATACATTAGCTGTGGTATCAGTCGATAATAATAAATGAGGTTGTAGTGACGAAGCATATTATCATTGCCTTAGCTCTGTTAAACGCAGCGAGTACCGCAGCAATAGCCGATACCCCGGCAGCGTCTTATTATGACGAGAGCGATTTATTAGTGGATATACCCGTGGTCAGCGCGGGTGCACGTATGGCGCAGGCGCGGCATTATTCACCGTCTTCCGTTACGGTAATCGACAGCGAAACCATCGCCGCACTAGCCCCTAACGGTTTAGCCGAGGTGTTTCGTTTAGTACCCGGCTTTATGAGCTTTTATATTAATGCCTCTATGCCAGGTTTGTCTGGCCACGATTTAACCGATGATGACCCCCGTCGTTTAGAGGTGCGCATTAATGGCCGCAGTGTCTATGTGCCAACCTTCCCCACGGTGTCCTGGAATTCCTTAGGTATAGTACCTGACGATATAGAACGGATAGAGGTAGTGCGCGGCTCCAATGTGCCGGCCTATGGTTCAAACGCGGTGGTGGGGGCGGTTAGTATCACCACCAAAAGTCCTGTAGAAGAAAGCGGCACCCATATACGCACCACCGTGGGTGAAAGAAATACTCGCAATATCAATATACGCAGCAACTTCGAAATGACTAACGGTTATGGTCAATGGCGCTTTGCCCATAGCGAAAATGACGGCTTTGCTAGCTTGGATGACAGCACTGCGGTTAACCATATGGTATTTAATTCCACCTTTACGCCTAGCTTATTAGATACTTATACGCTGGAACTGGGGGTGAGTGAAGGGCGCTTTGGTATAGGCGATGGCGATTACGTAGACGAATTTTCTGACGATAAAAACACTAGTTATTGGCTGGCCTTGGGCTGGTTGCGAGATGAGGGCCAGCAAAAATGGCGAGGCCATTTTTCATATTACGATAGTCGCTCTGAACATCATGTACCGCAGTGGTTATCGGTAGAAGAGGAATGGAGCCCCGAGCAGCGCAATCGGTATTTGGCGGGTAACCCCGATGTGCTACTCGACTATGGTTGGGGTTTAAGAGACTCGCAGTTGTGGGAAGCGGAACTGGAATACCAATACGATTTTAGTAAGCAGCTGCGGGTACTCACAGGTGCGGGCTATAAATTTCAAAATATAGAAGCGCCCAGTAATCTCGATCACGGCGGCACCATTGATTACGGTATTTTATACGGTTTCTCTAATATAGAGTGGCAGATCAGCCGCAAGTGGCTAGCCAATATAGGCTTTATGGCAGAAAACCAAGAGACCGATGAAACCCATGTGTCACCGCGGGCATCGCTACACTATCAATTGCTGCCTCAGCATAACTTTCGGGTAAGTGTCTCTAAAGCGTATAGATCACCCTCGGTATTTGAATCTAATCGAGAAGTCGTCCAGCGAGCCTATGACGTTTTTGTGGATTACGATCTACTGTCAGAAAATAAGTTAGACGCTGAAGAAATTGATAATGTTGAGCTAGCCTATTACGGCAGCTTTTTCGATGGCAAGCTGGATATAGATTGGCGCGCCTTTAATGAAAAAATGGAAGGCGGTATAGATCACGTTAAGTGGTGGGTAGATCACCAGGGCTGGGATGCCAGTGCCGACTATGATGAGGGCGATCCTTTAGACCCCGATAACAGAGCCCACTTTTTTGACAATAGTAAAAACTGGCGCGTGACCGGCTACGATATGCAGGTGAAGTGGCGGCCCACTAACAGCACCTTGGTGTCACTACAGTATGCCAATGTGCGAGTGTCGTTTACTCGTATCAAAGACTGGACGCAGATACCCCATGGTGAGAAAAGAGATAAGCAGCGGGTGCCAGAACATACCGCCAGCTTGCTCATCACCCAAGATTTTGGTGCTGGCTGGAGCGCATCGATAATGAGTTACCACCAATCGGATGTGGAGTGGCGCGGCGGTGAATTTGCCGAGTCGTTTTACCGACACGATGTGGCCTTACATAAAGTGATACCTTTTAATCAGTATCAGCTCAGTCTAAATCTAAAAGTTGAGAATATAACGGACGAAACCAACTTCGAGTTTGAGACCTTAAACTATTTTGAACGCGCGGCTTATCTTAATGTCTCGTTACAATGGTAGCGTTTAGCTAATGTAGGACCTTGTCTATCAGCGCTTAGCCATAGCAGCAGTGCCAGCGAGCATAGATGTTGAAGAAGGATTTTAAATGAAAATAGTGATAGCTGATGATCATGCGATAACCCGTACCGGTGTTATCGCCGCCCTATTGGAGATGTTCCCCAACGCCCATATCATAGAGTGCTGTAATGCCGGCTCGGTATTAACCGCGGCTAAAGAGCAGCCCCTAGATCTCGCTATACTGGATTTATTTATGCCTGGCAGCGATGGTTTTGGTTTCTTAAAAAAACTGTGTAAGACCTATCCAGAATTACCCGTAGTGGTGTTATCGGCATCCGATAACCCTAAGCATGTACACAAGGCATTAGACTTAGGGGTGAGTGGTTTTATACACAAAAGTAGCAGCTTTGCCTCTATGCACGATGCGCTTAAGCAGGTATTGGCGGGCGGCACAGTGGTGCCCGAGCTAGCCCTAGCAGCCGATGACGAGAGCCCGCAACACCGGGATGCACTGTTAGCTAGCTTAACCACTAGGCAGCTGGAAATACTTGCTTGTCTGGCTCAGGGCATGAGCAATAAAGCGATAGCGACCAGCTTATTTATTTCTGAAAATACCGTTAAAACCCATTTAAAATCGATTATGGCTGAGTTGAATTGCGGCAACCGTACGGAAGCGGTAGTGCTAGCGGAAAAGCTGAGCTTATTACCTTCCTGATGCGCTTGCTTACCATAGGGTATAGTTTGCATCGCGTTACTGGGGTTGTGCGTTGGCTGTTAGCCATAGGCTGCATATTAGGCCTGTGCTACAGCCCGGTGGGCCTAGCTAATGCAAAAATTATTGTAATCAACTCCTCTGATGCCCCGCCTTATCAGCACACCGCCGCCGCCTTAGCAAAGCATCTGGCCGCCAGCGGGGTGTTGGCTAAGCACGAGCTGCAGATACTGTCTTTGGCGCAAGCGGACACTCTCGCAGCGCTAGAGCCCGGAAATGTTATTGTGACACTAGGGTCCGCTGCTGCTGATTATGCAATACAGCAGCTACCGGGTGTGCCGGTCATTAATAGTTTTATTACTCACAGTGCTTATCAAGCCCTACATGCCCCCGCGCTGCCGGATCAAGCGATTACGGCGGTCTTTATGGACCAACCTCTGGCGCGTTTGATACAGCTGGCCAGCTTATTAAAACAAGATCAACAGCCCTATAAAATTGGCCTGCTCAGTCAAGCCGACGTCGATCAACAATTACTGACCGCGGCCTCGGTGAGTGATATAGAAATTCATAGCGCGACATTATTACTTAAGCAAAATCCGATAAAACAAATAGAACCGCTAATGAAACATAGCGATGTGGTTATTGTTAGGCCCAGTACCAGTTTGTTTAACCGCCTAGTGGCAAAATTAGTGTTGCAGCTCAGCATGCGCTACCAAACTCCGGTGATCGGTTTTTCAGAAAAATATGCCAGAGCTGGCGCATTATTATCGTTGTATGCCAGCCCTGACAATATAGGCCAAGATACCGCGCAACTCATCAGCGAATGGTTAGATGCGCCAACATTAGATGCTTCAGCGTTAAATAGACCGCCAAAAGGGTTACCGCCTGCGCGTTATGGCGAGCATTTTAGCCTAGCGATTAATGCGCGCATTGCTAAAAAAATGTCTATGACTGTAGATGCGCAACAACTGAGCACAGCATTGCAGCGCATGGAGGCAAAGAATGTTGGCGATTAAAAAATTATTCGCCTTTAGTCAGTGGAGTCTTAGCGCTAGAGTGTCGGCGCTGGTTGCCATACCGCTGGTTTGTATTAGTTTACTAACGGCTTATAACATTAATACCACGTTGAATAGAGAAACCGATAACCTACAGGATAGAGCCGAAAAATTATTATTCCTAGCTGCTGATGCCGCGCAGCTAGCGTTATTTGCCGGTGATAGAGACGCGTTAAATACCTTGGCTGATGCAATTATGCGTGACTCACAAATTGCCGAGGTTTTATTTTTTGATGACACCCTGCAACAACTCAGTGGTCAGGGCGCTAGCGTTAGCGGTGTTATCAACAGTCATGCATTTGTCGACGGCCAACACACGATAGCGGGTGATTATTGGGTATTTATACAATCGGTAAAACCCAGCGGAGCCTTTATTGATGACGACCCAGAGCAATATAGCGCAGCTATTAGCAACCAGTTGTTGGGCTGGGTCGCGTTAACGGTAGATCTCAGTGAAAGTCGCGATTATCGGCAGGCGGTATTAAAAAACAATGTATTGATCGCACTACTAATGCTCAGTATCGCGCTGTGGTTAGCGTTTCGCTTTAGTCGCTCAGTGGTGCGGCCTATCAACGAAATTACCGCGGCGGTGGCTCGTTATGGGCAAGAAGACTTCAGCCACCGCGTTGCTGAGCAAAGCGTAGGCGAGCTGGGAGAATTGGAGAAAGGGGTGAACAAGCTGGCGCAACGGGTGGGCCAGTCGCAGTTGATATTAAGAGCAGAAGTGGCCAGGGCCACCAAAGACTTGGAGAATCAAAATTTAGATTTAGTGGAGGCTAAAATCGTAGCTGATGAGGCTAACCATGCCAAAGATGATTTCCTCGCAAGAATGAGCCACGAGTTACGCACGCCGTTAACCGGCATTATGGGTTTTGTGCGTCTGTTGGCTAACACTGAACAGCCTACACTACGACAAGAGTACAGCCATATTATTTTGACATCATCGAAAGTATTGCTGTCTACCATCAATGACATACTGGATTTTTCTAAACTACGGGCTCGCTCTTTTGTGTTAAGCCCTACGGCCTTTAACCTAGAAGAGTGTTTGCGCTCTGCGCTGGACTTACATCGAGTTGCGGCTTTTGAAAAAGCCATAGAGCTAAATCTGTTAATGGATGCTGATGTGCCCTTAGCGATAGTGGCTGATGTCGATAAGCTACAGAAAGTGCTAAACAATATACTGTCGAATGCCGTGAAGTTTACCGACAGCGGCGACATTATTATGTTTGTGTCTCTATCACAGCAGCAGGACGATGACGCGTTGATTAGTGTGGCTATTAAAGACAGCGGCATAGGCATTGCGGCCAGTGATTTACAGCGGCTCTTTAATCCTTTTTTTCAATGCGATGAAAGCAGTACCCGCAGCCACGACGGTACCGGTTTAGGGCTGTCTATAGCTGAAGACTTTGTCAGCTTAATGGGCGGCGACATGAGTATCGACAGTGAAGAAGGTGAGGGCACAGAGGTTGAATTTAGTTTTCGCTGCCGCGTACAAGCGCCGGCCTTGGAGCCTTATGCGGCGAATGAACAATGGCGGGCTGTGTTATTTGACCACAACCCCTGGACCCGGCGCTCATGGCGCAACCAATTACTGAGCTATAGCAGCGATGTGCGGGTAGCGACCAGCCCAGCGCAGTTAATCGATAATTTACAGGCCAAGCCTGCAACCGATGTGCTATTGCTAGGGCTGAATCAGCAATGTGATAGCAAGGAACAGCTGTGCACCTTGTTGCAGCGCATAAGAGCCAGCTTTAATGGCGCGATTATTGTAGCGGCGGCCGACGATGGCAATCACGAATTACTGGCACTTAATGAGCATTATGGCCCCTTGCAGTTGGTTAGCAAGCCACTAACGGCTAGCCGTTTATGGACCGCCTTGGATAAAGCCAATAGCCTGTCGGCGGCAGCGTTTATGCGCAGCGGTGGGCCTATAACAACGGTGCGGGATAAAGTGTTAAGCAGCCCCCGGCTGTTGCCGGGGGTGAAGTTACTCTTAGCCGAAGACAATAAGTTTAATCAGCAACTACTGGCAACGCTGTTGCGTGCAGTGGGGGCAGAGGTGAGCGTGGTCAGCGATGGCCAAGAGGCGCTGCTATGTTGTGAAATGCAGCGCTTTGATGTGTTATTGCTGGATTTACACATGCCTAAACGCAATGGCCTGCAAGTGAGCGAGGCGGTGCGTAAGGGGCAAATGAACAGCGCTAGCCCGATTATTATTTTGACGGCTGATCTGCAGGCTGAGCAACAGCCGGCGATGGCGGCAGCGGGCGTCAATGCAGTGAGTTATAAGCCCATAGATGAACAGGATTTAATCGCAAAAATTCACCACTTAGCTGCGAAAGACAATAGCCAGTCCGCTCCTGTAGAGCGTGCGCTGGTCAGGCTATCGGCTCGCGAGCTTGAGCAGGAGCTAAACCGTTTACTACAACGTATAGCCAAGGCTATTAGCGCCCAAGACATCAGTGCTATACAGCAACAGATGCATCAGCTACTGGGGGTAATAGGCTTATCGGGTATAACGGTGCTGCAAGAGGCTGCCGGGGCATTGAGTGAGGCTGCGCTAGCGAGTGATTTGACGGCCGTTGCACGACACTTCGAAAAACTGTCAGCGGATTGCTCGGCCGCTTTGACGTAACTAATGCCGCAAACAGAAAAATAAAATATCACCCATATAGGTGACGCGAGCACGCCGCTATCGCCGTATATTATCCCCTAGCTAAGCTGTTGTAAGGACTTAAACATGGACGCACAAGGGGTGCGCTTAGCTACTTCTTAATGATCACCCTAGCGCTGTTAACAACAATACGTCACAGCCGAGCTATTTTTACTAGCACCCGTAGTGATAAGCGCCAGGGCTTTGATAACAAGTTAGCCTATATGTTGGTATCTAAAAATATTTTGCCTATACAAGAATACTCGCTAGCCTTTGGTAACTTCCAGTTTTTTACAGATTATGTAAGCTGCGATATTTTCGAAGGGGAAGATCTGGATACGGAAAAACTACTGCAGTTTTACGCGTTGTGCAGTGATTTTTTTCAGGGCCAGCGCTATGCGGTTATAGAGCTTAGGCTCTCTTCTTATTCGACAGACCCCAGTTTTTATATCAAATATAGTGACTTGTTATCGCAGGTGAAAGCGCAGGCGATGGTAGTTGCTAACACCGTGTTGGCGCAAATCAATGAATATGAGGCCATGTGTATACGGCATTGCCCCTGTCGCGCCTTTCATACAGTCGGGGATGCTATAGATTGGGCCAAGCAGCAAGCCTAAACTTCAGCAGCGTAATCGCTTTGCTTAGTCTTAATGCAGAGTGGCTGAAGGCGCTTGTACCAGCACATCATCGTAACGACAGGCTTCCATCCACAGCGGCCATTCCATGGGTAGCATACTTTCTATCGCTTGATAGGCTTGTTGTTGTTGCTGGCTAGATAGACAGCAGACGTAACATTCTAATTTTTCTAGCTGTGCCCCAGCCATGCGGAAAATATCTAGGCTTTGGTCGCGTTGAGCCCATTCTATGCTGGTGCGCAGGTTGGCTAATTGCTGGTTAAACATATGTCACCTTTTTGCTAAAACATTATTTGCAGGTGATTAATGCAACAACAGGGCCAATAATTCAGCAGTAAAAATAAAACTTAAGTTATTGATTTTTAATGGACTTTTACTATGAGAGTAGGCCGCCAAGACAATACTAGGCGGCCATTTTTTTGGCGGGGCTAGCGGACTATATACAGTCTACACACGATCTATAGATGTCGTTTCACCTTCACTTTTGGCAATCACTACCGCGCCGCAGGCGTCGCTAAACACATTCACCGCGGTACGCATCATATCCAGTATGCGGTCGGTGACCAGCAGTAAGCCCAGACCTTCCAAGGGCAAACCTATTACACCCAAGATAACGGTTATTGCCACTAGGCTGGCGGCGGGGATGCCTGCCACACCTATAGAGGTGAGCAGCGCCACCATGACGATAATAAATTGCTGACCAAAGCTCAGATCCAAGCCATAGGCTTGAGCGATAAACATGGCGGCTACGCATTCATAGAGGGCGGTGCCGTCCATATTAATAGTGGCGCCCAAGGGCAGTACAAAGCTGGTGGTGCGGTTAGAGACGCCCACGTCCTTTTCTACCGTTTCCAACGTCAGTGGCAGGGTGGCTGAGCTAGAGGCTGTGGAAAATGCGGTTAGCATAACCGGCGACATTTTTTTCATAAACACGCCCGGCCGTACCCCAGCAAAAAAACGCAGTATTAGTGGCAGCACCACAAAGGCGTGTATGAGCAGCGCGGCAAAGACCGTTAAAAAGAAAATCATCAGTGGTTTAAAGGCGTCAAAGCCGGTAGCCGCCACCGTTTTGGCGACCAGGCCAAACACCCCTAAGGGCGCAAACTTCATCACCCACATGGTGATATGCATCATTACATCAAACACGCCCTGCCATGCATCTTGTAGCAACTGGCCGCGGTTGCTGTCTATGCGCGTCATAAAAAAGCCAAACAACAGGCTAAAAAAGATCAGCCCTAGCATTTGCCCGTCAGCGGCGGCTTCTACTACGTTAGTGGGCACCATGCGCAAAAATACTTCGCTGAGGTCGCTAATATTGCTGCCCTCAACTTTGCCTATGACTTCGTCCAGCTGTTGCTTATCAGTGTTGAGGTTGAGCCTTGAACCTGCGGGCTCGCCATCAATAATACCGGGGGTGGTTAGATTGACTAAGGCCAAGCCTAACACTATGGCCAAGGTGCTACTGGTTAAGTAAAAAGCAATGGTCTTGCCGCCTAGGCGGCCCAAATGCTTGCTGCTGCCTATGCCGCTAATACCGCAAATAATAGAGGCCATAATCAGCGGCACAATAATCATTTTTAAGGCATTTAAAAATAAGCTACCCATGAAGCTGTAGGCTGACAGTAGCGGGATACCGAGTAGCGTACTATCGGTAGAGGTGGCTAGGCCGGCTAGCACCGCCAAGACCATAGCCATAATAATTTGCCAGTGCAGTGCTAATTTTTTCATGGGGTGCCTTTGAGTTATTGTTTGCTGCTTCTGTGCACAGCCTAGCTGCTATTGGGTAGTTTTGTGCAATAAGCTTAGCACTTTTGCTAGGCCTAGGCTTTGCAGGTGTTTGATATTGACATCGGGTATGCCTTCAGGGTCGGGGTGGAAGGCTATGGCTTCAGTCAATTGCTGTTCGCGTATAAAGTGCAGCATGGGGTAGGGGGAGCGGTTGCTGTAGTGGCTAACATCATCCTCGGCTACGCCGGCAAAGAGGTACTGGGGGTGAAACGTGGCTATTTGTACCACTCCTTCCAAGCCCGCTTCTAGTAGTAAGTCATGGGCCCAATCGGCAAAATCCAGATAGTCATAAAAATCAGCTAGCGCCTGATCAAATACCAACAAGCTGGTGCTTAGGTTTTTTTCATCGCTTTGCACCAACAGGTCTAGTTCGGCGAGTACTTGCTGCACCATCTCTTGCTGATTAGCGCTGCTGCATACAGCGATACGCACCGAATCCTCATCCAGCACCTTGCTGGCAAAGGGGCACAGATTAAGCTTGATCACAAAGTCAGTTAACCAAGTGCGGGTTTGTTGCTGAGGGCTAGGCATTAGGCATTTTTTTTCCAAACGAGGCAGCGGTTATTGGCCGGCATTTCATGGTCTGCTTGCAGTGAGAGACCAGCCTGTTGCGCCAGAGCATTAATTTTTTCAAAGTCGCGTATGGCGCTCAGTGGGTCGCGGCTTTGTAACCATTGATCAAACTGAGTATTGCTGGCACTGGTGTAATTGCCGTGGTAATTAAAAGGGCCATATACGCAGGCTAGGCCTTGTGGCTTTAGCAGTTGGCCTACCCCTTGGAAAAAAGACTCCACCTCGCCCCAGCTCATAATATGTAAGGTGTTAGCGGTAAACACCGCATCCACCGGCTCTAATAACCAGGGTTGGGTAACGTCAAAGTGTATGGGGGGTAGTAGATTAGCTAGCTGGCTTTGGCTGCAGCGCAGGGCTAAGTCCTCGTCATAATCACTGCGGTCGCTGGGTTGCCATAGTAACTGCGGCATGGCGGCGGCAAAATGCACCGCATGTTGGCCGGTGCCGCTGCCTATTTCCAGCACCCGCGTGCTGTGCGCAAATAGAGGCTTTAGAAGCGATAAAAGCGGTTCTTTATTATTTTCGCAAGATTGTGAAAACGCTAAAGTCATGATTGCTATTCCTTGTGCTGGAGTTCACTCCGTGAAGGCTAAGCGCGTGTTAAGTCTTTGGCATTAACAAACGTGAATAGACTAAAAAGTAGCGATATAACGCGACAGTTGTTCTAGTTTTACAGGGTCGTCGTCAACAAAACGTATACCTAGCTTCAATACATTAGCATCTATACGATTTTCTGCGGCTTGCACACTGTGCACATAGCCGTTTAAGCGGGCCACATCTTCGCCATTGTTTTGGATAATGCTAATCACTACCGGCTCTAAAATAGTCGGCACTTGCTCTTCGCGTTTAATCGCGCCGGCTAAGGCCTGCAAGGTAATAGAATTAATCACACACTGGCTGCTAAACCCGGCAAAATGAATTTGCGCTTGGCCGCGCACCACGGCAGCTTTTTTAGCTGGTTTTTTTTGCGCCGGTACGGCTGGCGCTGTGCCACCCATTAACGCACTCATGGAGTCACTGGCCGCCGCTTTCGGCTTGGCGCTGGCAACGGGTTTGCTACCACCGGTGAGTAAGTCTAGGCTTTCCCCGCCCAAGCCCGGTGCGCCTTTGGCTTCGGGCACCTTAAAGCCAGCCTTTTTGAGTGTCTTGCTCACTTTTTTAGACAGCGTGTCTGGTGAGAAAGGTTTGCCTATATATTCGCTCACACCGGCCTGCACCGCTTTAATAATAAAATCTTTTTCGCCGCGGCTGGTCACCATAATAAAAGGTAGTTTGGCAGTGCTCTCATTACCGCGCACCCAGCGCAGTAATTCCTCACCGCTCATCTCTGGCATTTCCCAATCACATAAAATTAAATCAAAGCGATTTATTTTTATCATGGATTGGGCTTTGCGGCCATTACTGGCATCGCTAACTTCGCAGCCGGGAAAACATTGGCGCAGATTTTTTTTGAGCATTTCGCGTATAAACGAGGCGTCGTCTACTACCAGAATTTTTAAACCTTTCATAAGCTAGCCTTAATCACTGCTGTTCTTCGCGGGTGTATACCCACTCTCTGGCGGTAGACATGCTGGCATTGTAACGGTAGCCGCCAGTATTAAACTTTTTAAGGGCGGCGACATCACTAAGTTGGTTTTCGATAATATATGCACTCATTAAGCCGCGGGCTTTTTTGGCATAAAAGCTGATGATTTTATATTTGCCATTTTTACAGTCTTTAAACACGGGGGTGATAATTTCCGCGTTAAGAGCTTTCGGCTTGACCGCTTTAAAATATTCATTAGAGGCGAGGTTGATAATCACATCGCTTTTGAGTTTTTTAAGCTGGGCATTGATGGCTAGGGTGATTTCATCGCCCCAAAACTCATAAAGGTTTTTGCCGCGCGGGTTGGCAAACTTAGTGCCCATTTCTAAACGGTAGGCTTGAATCAAATCTAAGGGCCGCAGCAATCCGTATAAGCCCGATAAAATGCGCAGATGTTTTTGCGCATAGTTAAAGGCTTTACTATCAAAATTTTCGGGCGCTAGGCCGGTGTACACATCGCCTTTAAAGGCCAGCACCGCTTGTTTGGCGTTGGCGCTGTCAAAGGGGGTGTGCCAGTTGTGAAAACGTTGATGGTTGAGCTCGCCCAATTTGTCGCTAATGCTCATGAGCTCAGAGACGTCGCTGGGGCTTAAGTCGCGCAACGCGGTAATCAACTGCTGGGACTGTGCTAAAAAATCAGGCTGGCTAGTCACCTTGGTTTTGGCTGGGCTGTCAAAATCCAAGGTTTTGGCTGGGGAAATAAGCATTAACATGGTGGGTAACTCACGTTTTAATCAGGGGACAAAATAGCCTGCCACCAATTAAGGGGCTCGCCGCTTGCGGGGTCGTAAACATTGCCGTATAGCCAGTTGGCTTGCGGGTATTGCTGCAACTGTTCGCTAACTATTTTTTCTATGGTGTTAAAGCCGCAGGATACATGAATGCTGTACACCAGTACGCGCTTTTCATGTATATCCAAATCACCGCCCAGTTTTTCTATGGCGGAAGTTAGAGACTGTTCTAAGCTGTCGTTATCCTCTTTAGTGAACACCCGCACGCAGAGATTGCCGCCGTGTTGTAGCACTTTAAAGCTGCCTTTGGGCTGGCTGTTATCGCTGCTATCCGCGCGTATCACATCGCCGCGGGCGATACCGCGCACAAATACAGGGGATTTTAATAATAAATAACTATGAGCTTCGGGCTGGGGACTAATCAGTACCCGTTCTACTACCATGTCGCCATTGGGGTGTTGGCCTGCCAATAATTCTAGGGTGGGCTGGCCGCCTATTACTGTATCTACTGCCATGGATCATTCTCTTGAGCTGCTGTTGTTTATGTAAACTGCGCTGCTTTTCTGTAGGGTTAGCAAGCGTAAACGCCGTTTTCGCGGCGGCGCTCGCATTCGCGAGCAACATTTTTACAAACCTGAATCATGGCTGAGCTGGGGTCGCCAATGGCGGCACAATCACTGGACTTGGCTGCTAATTGATCATCGGCCAGCTTTTGCCATTTGCTGTCACAGGCGCTGAGTAAAATAACGGAGGTTAATAGCGCTGATGTTAAAATAATTTTCATGGTGCTCTCTCTTCGGGGAGTTAAACGCGTTGCTATGCGCAGATTACGTGCCTAAATGCTTGGCCTCACTTTAACAGATAGCTCTGTTGTATGGCCAGTTGGCCGTGCTAGTTGCTGGTAGCTTGGTTATAATCAGCGCACAATAACAAGCCATAATAGCGATGCGCCATAACAGCGCACTATAATAAATAGCCTTCGATGATGTGTTCATGACCTTTCTTTATGCCCTGCAACAAACAATAGACCGTTTTAGCCAGCTTAGTGGTCGTTTGCTCAGTGTGCTAAGCGTGGTAATGATGCTGAGCCTCAGCGCGGTGGTGGTGCTGCGTTATGGGTTTAATCTAGGTTCTATTGCTATGCAGGAGCTGGTGACCTATTTGCACGCCACCGTCTTTATGCTGGGCACGGCCTATACCTTGCAGCAAGATGGCCATGTACGGGTGGATATTTTTTACCGGCGCTTCAGCCCCAGAGCTAAAGCCTGGGTTAACAGCTTGGGCGGCTTGATTTTTTTATTACCCCTGTGCGGCTACTTTGTGCTCAGTAGCTGGGAGTTTGTGGGCCAGTCTTGGTCTATTAAAGAAGGCTCGGCCGACCCGGGCGGGCTACCGGCAGTATTCCTATTAAAAACATTGATTCCCCTGATGGCTATTAGCCTAGCCTTGCAGGCCGTGGCAGAAGTGTTGCGCAATGCTTTGCTGCTAATCACCGCTGGTCCAGCCGATAAGCGGGCAGCTGGCGCATGATAGAGCTAATTCCCTTATTGATGTTTGTGGTGGTGTGTCTGGCGTTGATGCTGGGCTACCCGGTGGCGTTTACTCTGGCGGGTACTGCCTTGTTGTTTGCGGGTGCCGGCATAATGGGCGGGGTGTTTGACCCTACCGCATTAACGGCCTTGCCCAATCGGCTGTTTGGCACCATGAACAATATCACCTTAATGGCGGTGCCGCTGTTTGTGATGATGGGAGTGATGCTGGAGAAGTCGCGCATAGCGGAAGAGCTGCTGGAGAATATGGCAGCGTTGTTTGGCAGCCTGCGTGGCGGTTTAAGTATTTCGGTAGTGCTCGTGGGTATGTTGCTGGCGGCTAGTACCGGCATAGTCGGCGCCACGGTGGTGACTATGGGGCTCATGTCGCTGCCCACTATGCTGAAGCGCGGTTACGACCCTAAGCTGGCCACCGGAGTGATCTGCGCCACCGGTACCTTGGGACAGATTATCCCTCCCTCCATCGCCTTAGTATTACTGGGGGATATACTCTCCAGCGCCTATCAGCGCTCACAGCTTAGCCGCGGCGTGTACGCCCCCGAAACCATGTCAGTGGGGGATTTGTTTATCGGGGCTTTAGTGCCTGGCGTCATATTAGTGCTGCTGTATGTGGGCTATGTTTTTGTATATGCCCAGCTCAAACCCCAGGCTGCCCCCGCCATGCCTAAGCAAGCTATCAATTTGGCCAAGCTGGGCAAGGGCTTACTGCCGCCGGTGGTGCTGATTATGGTGGTGCTGGGTTCTATACTGGCAGGGGTGGCGACGCCTACTGAGGCGGCGGCGATAGGTGCCTTGGGCGCCACGTTGCTGGCAGCGGTTAGGGGCCAGCTCAGCCGCCAGCGTCTTAGCGAGGTGGCCGACGGTACGGTGAAAGTCACCTGTATGGTATTTATGATTTTAATGGGCGCGGCGGTGTTCTCCATTGTGTTTCGTGGCTTTGGTGGCGAAGAGTTAATTCATCATTGGTTTGCCACCATGCCCGGCGGCGTCATGGCTGCCACGCTGGTGGTGATGGTAGTGATCTTTCTGTTGGGCTTTATACTCGACTTTATAGAGATCACCTTTGTGGTGGTGCCAATTGTGGCACCCATCTTACTGAATATGGGCGTTGACCCAATTTGGCTAGGTATTATGATAGCGGTAAACTTGCAAACCTCCTTTTTAACGCCGCCCTTTGGTTTTGCTCTATTTTACTTGCGCGGCGTGGCGCCGGAGTCGGTTCACACTTCTGACATCTACCGCGGCGTTATTCCTTTTGTTGTTATCCAACTTTTACTATTATTGGCGCTGGCCTGTTACCCTGAGCTGGCCACTTGGTTACCTACAATAATGAAAAATTAACACCCTCTATTATTCGGACTATTTATGAACGTAACGATTGATCTTGATGATCAAGCCCCTACGCCTAATGGCGACTTAATGCTACAAACGGTAGCGATGCCCGCCGATACCAACCCTGCGGGCGATATTTTTGCCGGCTGGTTAGTGTCGCAAATGGATATAGCCGGCGCCATTAAAGCGGTTAATGTCACGCACACCCGTGTGGTAACCGTGGCCATAGACAGCATGCATTTTTTAACCTCGGTACGGATAGGCTCGGTAGTGACTTGCTATGCCGAAGTGGTAGAAGTCGGCCGCACCTCGGTGCGGGTAAAAATGGAAGTGTGGATTGATTACCACAACAGCCCCACACCTATAAAAGTGACGGAGTGTGAGATAGTCTATGTGTCGGTTAACCCCCAAGGTCAAACCGTGCCTATAGAGCAGTAAGGCAGCTGCAAGCTATAAGCTGCAAGATAAGAAGCGCTTCTTTCTTGCCGCTTACAGCTTGTAACTTAAAACTGTTGTGGCCTTAGCCACAACTTATCCCCTCTTGCCACTTACCGCTTGAAACTTGAAGCTGTTGTGGCCTCAAGCCACAACTTTAAAATGCCCGAACTACCCGAAGTCGAAACTACCTGCCGCGGCATTAGCCCCCATATTAGTGGCGTTAAAATTAAGCAGCTGCTGGTGCGCAACCCGCGTTTGCGCTGGCCGGTGCCCGCCGACCTGCCTGCGTTAATGCAGGGGCAAAAGCTGCTCTCGGTGACCCGTAGGGCCAAATACTTACTACTCAACCTAGCCAATGGCAGCGCCATTCTGCACCTGGGTATGTCGGGCTCTATGCGCATAGTGGATAGCAAAACCGCCGTCGCCAAACATGACCATATCGATATCGTGTTCGCCAACGGCAAGGTGCTGCGCTATACCGACCCCCGCCGCTTTGGCTGTATGCTCTGGTGTGACGGCGACGTAAACGCCCACAAACTATTCGCTAAACTAGGCCCGGAGCCACTCACCGATGACTTTGATGGTGAGCGCCTATACCTGCGTTCGCGGGGCCGTAAAAGCCCCGTTAAAACCTTTATTATGGACAATACTCATGTGGTGGGCGTGGGTAATATCTACGCCAACGAGGCCTTGTTTAATGCCGGTATTAGGCCCACTGCCGAGGCGGGTAAAATATCTAAGCCGCGCTATCTGCGCCTAGCGGCAGAAATTAAATTAGTGCTGGCCAAGGCCATAGCCCAGGGTGGCACCACCTTAAAAGACTTTGTCGGCGGTGATGGCAAGCCCGGCTATTTTAAGCAGCAGTTACAGGTTTACGGCCGTGGCGGAGAGCCCTGTGTGGCCTGCGGTAAAGCCTTAAAAGAAGTCAAAATAGGCCAGCGCGCTACCGTGTTTTGCCTGCAGTGCCAGCGTTAGCGCCAAAAAAGCCTGTAAAAGCACCGACAAATTCACATTAAGGCTAGTTTTTTGCCCTTTTTTTGTCCTATAGTCGAGACCTATAGCCGATTAACGACTATCATTAGCCCCACATAGAATAATTACGAAGTTTGGCTTCTAACTACTTATCAACTATAGTTTTTTACAGATTTGACGTTTGCAGCTAATAACAGGCGCCCATTTAGTGGGCGCTACCAAGCGATGGAGATATAACAATGCGAGCCCTATTAGAGTCTTTTTCACGTTTTGCGGCGGTTTTGAGTTTTGCCGTGGTATTGGTTTTACCGCAAGTTGCTTACAGCGAAGCGATTAAAGAAGAGCCAACGGCCTTAGCAATGACCGGTGATTTATTAATTGCCCGGCCTTTCTTGTTGGTAGCGACGATAGTGGGTACTGCAGTATTTATTATTAGCTCACCCTTTGCTGCTGCTGGCGGTAACTTAGGCGACGCCGCCGACACCTTGGTATTAGGCCCCGCCAAAGCGACCTTTGTACGCTGCTTGGGTTGTACCAAATCAGGTTATCAAAAAGAGGTAGTGGATTCCGACGCCGATAAATAGTCAGCAACCGATTATTAAAAAAGGCGCTGTGGCGCCTTTTTTTGTGCCTGCTATTTGGGCTTAGGGCTATAGCTAAGAACTAGCCTTGCTGCACCAGCGTAATGTATTTATCCATCAACTGCTCTTGGCTCTCGGGGTGGTTGAGATCTAGGGGGATACAGTCTACCGGGCACACAATCTGGCATTGCGGCACATCAAAATGGCCCACGCATTCGGTGCAGCGGTTGGGGTCTATCTCGTAGATAAGCTCGCCCTGATAAATAGCCTCGTTGGGGCATTCGGGCTCGCAGACATCGCAGTTAATACATTCGTCGGTAATGATCAATGACATGGGGGCTTAAAACTTTTCTTGCAGGGTGGTAAATACTGGCGTGGGCACAAAGCTTTGTACATCGCCACCCATGGCGGCAATTTCCCGCACTAGGCTAGAGGATATATGGGATAACTCGGGCAGGGCATGTAAAAAGACCGTTTCAAAGCCGGGTTGCAGGGCGCGGTTCATATTGGCCAGCTGTAGTTCGTATTCAAAGTCAGCAATGCTGCGAGTGCCGCGCAACACTATGTGGCTGTTATGGGCCTGGGCAAAATCCACTAATAAACCGCTAAAACCTTGCGCCTCTACATTGGGCAAGTGGCTAAAGCTTTGCTGGCACAGATCTATGCGCTGCTCTAAGTTAAACAGCGGCTGCTTTTTTTCACTGTGGGCAACGGCTAACACTACCTTATCGAACAGGGCGGCGGCGCGCTGGATTAAGTCCACATGCCCTAGGGTAATGGGGTCGAAGGTGCCGGGAAAGATAACGGTTTTCATGGGGTCGCTGCCGAGTGATTGTGAGCGTGTAATAGTAAGGGCATGGTAGCTAAGGGATAGCCGGCAGTCTACCGCTAACCGACTGCGGTCTCTATGCGAAACAACTGGTAGCGCACTTGGCCGGCGGTTTTCTCACGGTGTAAGTGCCAGTGGCTGGGCAGGGAGGGCAGCGCTTCATCTCTGCCCATCTCTAAATACAACCAAGCTGGGTCTTTAAATAAGGGCTGCTGAGCTAAAGCCGTAATGCACTCTTGGGCTAGGCCGCTGCGAAAAGGCGGGTCTAAAAAAATAATATCGTAAGGCAGCTGGCGTTGGCTTAACCAGTTGAGGGCATTGTCCTGCTTGGCCTGGGAGGTGTCGGCCTGTAGCAGTGCCATATTGCTGCGCAATTGCTGTACCGCTTCGCGGGCGTTATCCACCATATCCACTCTGGCGGCGCCGCGGGATAGGGCCTCTAAACCCAGCGCGCCGCTGCCACAAAATAAGTCTAAACAGCGTGCGCCCGGTAACTCGGGGGCCAGCCAATTAAACAGGGTTTCGCGGACTCGGTCGGGGGTGGGGCGCAGGCCCTCCAGCGAGGGAAAACTCAGCTTACGACCACGCCAGAGGCCGCCAATAATGCGTAGCTGATTGCTGCTGTGGTGTTTTTGTTGTTTGGCCATAAAAGTGGTGGTGTGTCAGCGGGGTTGGTATTTAAAGGCTCTATTTCGGGCGCTAAGAATGGTAGGATAGCCGGCCTATGTAAAGCATTTTGTTGGCTGTGCTTGCGCTCGGTGTGCAATCCACAGCCTTGGCAATGATATTTTGGTGTTTAGACCCGCCCATGAAGTTTTTTAAACGTTTTAAAACAGACAAATCCCAGCCCGCCGAACAGCCCTCTGCCGAGCCAGCTAGCGCTGATGAGCTAGCGCAGCAATCTGAAACGCCGTTAGAGTCATCCTCCACTGAGATGGCCGCTGAGCCAGCTACTGAAATAGCCCCTAACGCTGAAGTGCTTACGGCAGAGCCTAGCTTATCCCCAACTTCAGCCCCAGCTTCGGTAGCCGAGCAACCCGAGAAAAAAGCCGGTTTATTCTCGCGCTTAAAAGCAGGCCTTAAACGCACCAGTGGTAGCTTGGGCTCAGGCCTAGGCAATTTATTTTTGGGTAAAAAACAAATCGATAATGATTTGTTAGAAGAGTTAGAGACTCACCTACTGATGGCCGACGTAGGCATAGAGGCTACTCAAGAAATCATCAACAGCCTCACCCAGCAAGTGTCACGCAAAGAGCTGGCCGATGGCGATGCTCTCTACGCCGCCCTGCAGCAAGAATTAAAAGCGCTATTACAGCCCAGCGAAAGCCCCTTAGTGATAGCCAACAGCAAAACGCCTTACGTCATTTTAATGGTGGGGGTGAACGGTGTTGGTAAAACTACCACCATAGGCAAGCTGGCCAAACGTTTTCAGGCTGAAGGTAAATCGGTGATGTTAGCGGCGGGCGATACCTTTAGAGCGGCGGCGGTTGAACAATTACAAGTGTGGGGCGATCGCAATAATGTGCCGGTCATCGCGCAGCATACCGGTGCCGATAGTGCCTCGGTTATTTTTGATGCTGTGCAAGCGGCACAGGCGCGCAACATCGATGTATTAATTGCCGATACCGCCGGCCGTTTACACAACAAAGATAATTTAATGGAAGAGCTACGCAAAGTGGTGCGGGTGATGGGCAAGCTGGATGACAGCGCCCCGCACGAAGTGATGCTAGTGTTAGATGCAGGCACCGGCCAGAATGCACTATCGCAAGCCAAAGCCTTTCAAGAGGTGGTAGGTGTTAGCGGTATTACCCTAACCAAGTTAGACGGCACCGCCAAGGGCGGTATTATTTTTGCGATTAGTAAACAATTAAACATCCCCATACGTTTTATTGGTGTGGGTGAACAGGTGGATGACTTGCGCCCCTTTGTTGCGGAAGACTTTATCAAAGCCTTATTTGCTACGGAGCAGTAAGTTGTAGTGATAGTCTATAGTCTATAGTCGCTAGTTCCCAGAGCAAAAGGCTATACACTGCGGCACAACAAAAATGATTAGCACTACAACAATAATTACTCGGGCTACAACAATAATTAAAAGACACGACACAACGTATGATTCAATTTGATAATGTCAGCAAGCGTTACGAAGGTGGCCATGAGGCACTGCGTAATGTCAGTTTTCACATTAAGAAAAGCGAAATGCTGTTTTTAACCGGCCACAGCGGTGCCGGGAAAAGTACTTTGTTAAAATTGATGATGATGATGGAGCGCCCCACCTCAGGGCAGGTGTTAGTGGATGAGCAAAACCTTAGAGGTTTACACAGCCGCCACATACCGGCGCTGCGTCGCAACATAGGCGTAGTATTTCAAAACCACCAATTATTATTTGATCGTAGCGTGTTTGATAATGTCGCGCTGCCCTTAATTATTGCCGGCTATCAGCCTCGCGATATAGCCCGCCGTGTGCGTGCCGCTTTAGACAAAGTTGGCCTGCTCAGCAAAGAGAAAAAAATGCCCGTCACTCTCTCGGGTGGTGAGCAGCAGCGGGTGGGCATAGCTCGTGCCGTGGTGAACAAGCCTAAAATACTATTAGCCGATGAGCCCACCGGCAACTTAGACCCAGAACTCTCCGCCGAAATTATGAACCTGTTTGCCCAGTTTAATCAGGTAGGCGTTACCGTATTAATTGCCAGCCATGATTTAAGCTTAATCGCCCGGCTGCCCTATAGAATGATGACCATACGCCAAGGGCAAATAGTCTCTGGCATAGGGGGGGCTGCCCATGGCCAATCCTAGCAACAACCCTAATACGGCACGCCGTAAAGATAAGGGCGCCAGCCAAAGCCGGGTTAGCCTAGGCGATAAATGGGGCAGTTATGTTAGCCACCACCGTTTAATCGCCCGCGATAGTTTTATGCGTTTAGTTAAAGCGCCTATGGCCAGTATTATGACGTGGCTAGTGATAGGAATAGCCTTGGCCTTGCCCGGTGGTTTATTTGTGGCGCTAAGCAATGTTGAGGCAGTGAGCAAAGGTTGGGACGGCGCGGCACAAATGTCCTTATATTTACACAAGGCGGTTAGCGAGCAAGACAGCCGCAAGTTAGCCGATAAAATTCGCCTGCGTGATGATGTCGCCGAGGTGAGTTATATTTCTGCGGTGCAAGCGTTAGAAGAGTTTAAAAAACTATCGGGCTACGGCGATGTGCTCAACCAACTCGACAACAACCCGCTGCCTGCCGTTATCGTGGTGCGCCCGGTAGACGAAAGCCATGCCAATACCCAAGCCTTATTTGAATCCTTACAAGCTATTCCACAAGTGGAGCAAGCCGTTATCGATTTAGAATGGGTGCAGCGCTTGTACAGCATGATGGAACTAGGCAAGCGCATGACCTTGGCGTTAGCAGCGCTATTGTCTTTAGGTGTGTTGCTGGTGATAGGCAACACTATACGACTGGCCATAGAAAGCCGCCGCGATGAAATCGTGATTGTTAAATTAGTGGGTGCCACCAACGCCTTTGTGCGCAGGCCTTTTCTATACACCGGCCTGTGGTATGGCTTGGGTGGTGGTTTAATGGCGTGGTTAATTATTTCTATTAGTGTGATGTGGCTAAGTACGCCGGTTGCGATATTGGCGGGCTTATACCAAAGCGAATTTAGCTTACAGGGCTTGGCCATAGGCGAAGTGTTGTTGTTGTGGTTATCGGCGTCTATGCTGGGTTTACTAGGCGCGTGGTTGGCGGTAGGTAGGCACTTGGGGGCAATAGAGCCGCGTTAGTGAATAACTAGGGATTATATAATAAGAAGAAGGAAGCTATACGATGAAGGATGTCACTGCGCGTTTAATCATGGCGGTCTGGTTACTGGCAGCATCTACTGCCGGCTATACGGAAACCTCGATTGGCCACTCTACTGCTGCCCCCACTTACATGCCTGCCCGATTTGCCGATGGCGGCAACAGCTTATTAGATGCTTTAACTATCACCGAACAAGACCCTAACTTTTCAGCTACTGCGTTTTGCGAAGCCAAGGCGACAACTGAAGGCTTGTTAAAAACCTCTCAATGTATGGTTACTGACTGGAAGCATATGCCTTATAAGCGAAAGGTAGAGGAAGCGTTAAATAATTTTTCTATTGAACCAGCCACAATTAATGGTAAGCCTGTTGATGTGAAGATGAAACTCACGGTGAGTTATTTTTGCCAGCAAGCGACCTGCCGTGGCGTAGTCTCACTCAATGATGGCCAGCAACGCGATAAATTTGGTTTGAACTATGTGTCGCCACAGCTCATTATCTATAAGGATAATGCCGTTCAGTTCAACCGTGTTAGAAATTATGAGCCAGGGCTTAAGTTTTCCATAGAAATTATGGTTGATGAAAAAGGTAGCCCCGGTGACATAGATGTTTTAATGGTAAGCCCTGACTATAAAAGCTGGGTAATGGCTATAAAAAGACATCTGCCCAGAGAGAAATATATTCCCGGTATTTATAATGCAGCTTATACGGCAATGCCTTTTCTGTATGTGTTTTGGGTCGATTAAATTATTACCTTTAAAACTATGTTTAGGGCGCGATAAAACGTATAAAGCGACTATTATGTCATTAAGATTAGTAACCGCGTAAAAGAAAGAGGAGCGTATCATGACATCTAGCAGCGTCACTATTACCGGAATATTTTGCTATCCTGTTAAGTCCTGTAAACCCGTTACTTTAAAAAAGGCCGTGCTTACCCCGCAGGGTATACCCTATGACAGGCAATGGATGATAGTTAACGAAAAAAACGCATTTGTTACCCAGCGCCAAAATTCAAAGCTCACCCTAATTGCAACCGCTTTAACCGAGCAGGGCTTGCAACTATCGTTGCCAGATGTGCCACCCATTACTATTCCCTATGCGATGCCGCAGGGTGAAAGAATTAGCACGGAAGTATTCGGCGCTGCCTGCGAGACGATAGATGAAGGTGAGCTGGTGTCGCAGTGGTTAACTCAGCATTTACACAGCGAGCGGCCGCTGCGCTTAGTGCGCATGGCAGACGACTTTAGCCGCCAGCAAGACGAGCCGGCTTTGCAGAGTGATAACAATCAACACCACGTGCACTTTGCCGATGCCGCACCTTACCTAGTGGTGAATGAAGCCTCCTTAAGCGAGCTCAATAAACAGCTTATTATGGCCGGTGAGCAACCGGTGCCTATGAATCGTTTTAGGCCCAGCATAGTGGTTAGCGGGCTACCAGCCTTTGCTGAGCATGCTATTCATTCGCTTAGTAATAGCCACTGCGAGTTGGCCGCAAAGCTAGCCTGCGAGCGCTGTATTATTCCCACTATAGATCAGCAAACCGGCCAGCGTGATGCTGCGATGCAGCCTTTTAAAATGCTGCAAGATATTAACGGCACTGCTGATGAAAAGCGCAGCCCTAAGTTTGGCGAGTATATGGCTTTGATATTAGGCGAGGGCAGTGTGTTAGCGGTGGGGGATGAGTTGAGTGTTGGCTCTGCTAACAAGGGCTAGTGAAAAGTAATATGTGTTTAAATCATTAATGCGATGATTAAAAACGCGTTAACTATTCCAAGGCTAATAGTTAAGTTAAGGCACAATATTTAAGGCTCTGACATGAAAAAACTCTACATCTTTTTCACCGCCGGCTGCATAGGCGCTTTGGTAAATAGCCTAGTGGTTTGGCAGTGCGGCCAGCTAGGTATTAATAATATGTTGGGTGTGGCTATAGCGCCCAATTTAACCTCGGGGTGGCTATATCAACGCTTAGTCTGGGGCGGTTTATGGGGGTTGTTATTTGTACTGCCTTTCTTGCGCTCACGTTTATTGTATAAGGGCCTAGTGCTGAGTTTATTACCTACGGCGGTGCAGTTATTTGTGGTGTTCCCATACAGTGCAGGCAAGGGCATGGCCGGTTTAGAGTTGGGCTTGCTGACACCTGCTCTAGTGTTATTTTTTAATGCAGTATGGGGCCTAGTTACTGCAATAAGCATAAGAATAGCAAGATAGGCATGTAAATGTTTAGCGAGCTAGCGCATGCTATGGCTGAGTCAATACAGCAATAATATAATAATTAGCTTAGATTATAGGGCTATATTGGGTATCATCACGCGTTTAGTGTTGTAGCCAGTATGGCTACGCCATCTTGCTAGTTGAGGCCCTCTTTGAACGTTTTTACCTGGATGCTGGGCGCGGTGCTGTCCTTTTGTTTTATGGCAATAGGGGCACGTGAGCTTAGCGGCGATCTTGCTACTGCCCAAATACTCTTTTTTCGCAGCACCATAGGTTTGTTGGTGATTGCTAGTCTTATTCTGCGCTTAGGCAAGCCGCAGTATTTTAAAACGCAGTTGCTTAAGCGCCACTGCCTGCGCAATGGTTTTCAGTTTTTAGGGCAATACGGTTGGTTTTTGAGCATAGGCTTATTGCCTTTGGCAGAGGTGTTTGCTCTAGAGTTTACTGTGCCTTTTTGGGTGTTGATAATAGCCGCCGTTTTTTTAAAAGAGCAACTCACCTTTAGAAAAATGTTGGCGGTGGCCTTAGGCTTGCTAGGGGTTGTGATTATTGTGCAGCCCGGTGTGGCTTTGGTCGATAGCGCCTCATTAATCATGTTAGGCGCTGCCGTGGGTTATGCGGTGGCACATGTAACCACGAAGTCGCTGACCCAAACCGAACACCCACTTACCATTATGTTTTATATGTGCCTGCTGCAATGGCCTATAGGCCTAGCCTTGTCACTACCGCAATGGCTGTGGCCCCACGGCCAGCAAATATTATGGATACTGATCGTTGGCTTAACCGCCTTAACGGCTAATTACTGTTTAGCTAGGGCCATGCTATGTGCTGAGGTAGGCACGGTAGTGACGATAGACTTTTTGCGCTTACCGGCTATCGCAATAGTGGGTGTTGTTTTTTACGATGAAGGTTTTGAGTTGGCGCTATTGATAGGCGGCAGTATCATGCTATTGGGTAATCTGCTCAATGCCAAGGGCTTGAGATTAAGGCGCTGGAAGAAATCCAGTGTAAAAAAGTAAGTGTTTAACGGTGAAGCGAGTCAATGGCGAAAGAAATAGAGCGCAAATTTTTAATCGACTTAAGTAAACTGACTTTGTCCAGCAAGGGCATAGTCATAAAACAGGGTTATATTCCCACTGCCACTAAAACCGCGGTGCGAGTAAGAGTCAAAGGCGAGCAGGCTTTTTTAACTCTTAAAGGTGAAAACCGTGGCGCGGTGCGCTCAGAGTTTGAATACCCTATTTCCATGAGCGACGCGCAAGCGATGCTGGCGGAGTTATGCCAAAGCCCCTATATAGATAAAACCCGTTATGAGATTCCACTAGGCCCACATATTTGGGAGGTGGATGTTTTTCACGGTGATAACCAGGGCTTGTGTGTCGCCGAGATAGAGCTAGGCGCAGAAGACGAAGCCTTTGCCAAGCCCGATTGGTTGGGGCCAGAAGTGACTGGCGATGCACGCTATTATAATGTGAGTTTAGTGTCGTTGCCGTATAAGCTATGGTAGTGACGCAGTGTATACGTTAAAAAAATAAACAGGAGTCGTAATGAGTATTGATGTGTCTTGGCAAAAAGATTGCCAGTTTACCGTAACAACCGAAAAAGGTTTTACCTTGGCGGTAGATGCCGACGCCGAAACAGCGCCTTGCCCCACCGAATTATTATTATCGGCCTTAGGCAGTTGTAGCGCCACCGATGTGGTGATGGGTTTGCAAGAGCAAGGTGTAGAAGTACAGGCTTTAACGAATACCGTCACTTACACCTTAACCGAGCAAGAGCCGTGCTTATACAAAACCGCGAATCTACATTTTACTGTAACGGCAAACAATGTCAGCGAAGCACAGCTTAAAACCGCAGCGGAGAATGCGATAACAAAATACTGCCATGTCTGCTTGATGCTAAAGCCGGCGATAGATGTTTCTTACAGTATTGAAATTAAGCGCTAAATATTTTGGTGCCAGCCGCGCGCGTTATTGCTCGCTGGGCAGGGTGTGATCTTTAAACTGCTCACGCAATACTTTCTTATCCAACTTACCCGTAGCTGCATGGGGTAACTCATCCACATACACCACGTCATCGGGCAGCCACCATTTGGCGACGTGCTTTTCTAAATAAGCATTAAGCTCTTCTATTGATAATGTATCATCACCTGCAATAACCGCTATCACTAAGGGCCGTTCATCCCACTTGGGATGATAAACCCCAATCACGGCAGCTTCGGCAATTTTTGGGTGACTGGTGCAGGCGTTTTCTAAATCGATAGAGCTAATCCACTCGCCGCCGGATTTAATCACGTCTTTGGCGCGGTCCGTAATTTGCATATAGCCATATTGATCGATAGTGGCGATATCGCCGGTATCCATAAAGCCTTTGTCGTCGATGATGTTTGTATCGTTGCGATAATATTGTGAGGCTACCCAGGGGCCTTTAATACCTAGGTTGCCAAAGCTTTTGCCATCGCGAGGTTGCTCTATGCCTTCGGGATTTCTGATACTTAGTTCCACTCCGTAAGGGGGTAGGCCGGCTTTTAGCCGGTAGGGCATTAGCTCATCGGCGGGTAGGTTTTCAATTTCTGGCCGCACCGAATTAAAGGTGCCCAGTGGGCTGGTTTCTGTCATGCCCCATGCTGGGTTTACCGTTACCTTATGGGTTTGTTCAAACTCTTCTAGCATGCTGCGCGGTGTCGCCGCACCGCCGATAGTGACGGCTTGTAAACTATCGACGGTGAGATTATTTTCTCGCAAGTAATTTAATAACGCTAACCAAATGGTGGGTACACCTGCAGCCAGCGTTACTTTTTCGTGGTTAATTAATTGCGTGAGCACTGCACCATCGGCCATTTTGGGTCCCGGGAAAACAATTTTGCTGCCCGCCATAATACAGGCGTAGGGCATAGACCAGGCGTTTACATGAAACATGGGTACAACAGGCATCATGGTGTGGCGAGAGTTTAAGCCAAACGATGCGGATGACGTACAGGCCATGGCATGTAAAACGGTAGAGCGGTGGCTGTAAAGCACGCCCTTGGGCTCGCCGGTGGTGCCGGAGGTGTAGCACAGTGAGCTGGCCGTTTTTTCGTCAAGCTCTGGAAAGGTAAAGTCGGTGGGGTGGCCTGCTAATAAGGTTTCGTAGCATTCAACGTTTAATTCAGTTTGCGGCATATGGGCTTCGTCGGTCATGATGATAATACGTTCAACCGTGGGCATTTTATCGCGCAGTTTTTCAATTAGGGGAAATAGCAGTAGGTCTACCATTAACACTTTATCTTCGGCGTGGTTGACGATATACACCAGCTGCTCGGGGAATAGGCGCGGGTTAATGGTGTGGCATACTAGCCCTGAGCAGGAGATACCGTAGTAAGCCTCTAGGTGGCGGTAGTCATTCCAGGCCAAGGTAGCCACGCGATCGCCCGCTGATAAGCCCATCTTTGCTAGGGCGCTGCCTAGTTGGCTAACACGGGCAAAGGCATCTTCGTAGGTGTAGCGGTGCAAAGGGTTATCGGCAGTCACAGAAACAATTTCTTGCTGGCCGTATAAGGTACGGCCGTGGCGCATAACGCTGTTGATGGTGAGTTGAAAATCCATCATGTTACCGGTGAGCATGGGGCTGTCCTCTTTTATTATTGCTGTGGCTGCCCTAGGGCGCGACCGATGTAGGTTTAGCTCACTAGTGTAGCGTTTGTCAGTGCTTATAAAAGGGTGAATGTCGCCAAATAAACAGGCATTTCACACCAGCCTAATATGAAGAGTGCTGTGGCAGGGATGTTTAGCTGCGAAGTATTTACATAAAAGTTGCGAGGCAGCAGGTATAATCGTGATCTGTTAATGGCGACTTATTTAGTGTCAGCCTTATTTTTGATGGGATCTTATTTTGCTAAGTTATAGACATTCCTTCCACGCGGGTAATTTTGCCGACATTTTAAAGCACAGTGTTTTAATCGCCGTGCTTGACCATTTGATTAAAAAAGATAAGCCCTTTGATTATATTGATAGCCATGCTGGGGCGGGATTGTTTGACCTAGAGGACGAGCATGCCCAAAAGCTGGGTGAATATAAAGAAGGTATAGCCAAGCTACAGCCCGATCAGTGGCCAGAGCTGGCTGCGTATTTAAACGCTGTGGCAGCCTGCAATGACGATAGCGAGTTGCGCTATTACCCAGGCTCGCCGTTATTGGCCATGCAGTATTTACGCGCCAAAGATAATGCCTGGCTCTATGAATTACACCCCAGCGACGTCGACATGCTGCGCAATAATATTGATAGCACCCGCTACAGTAAAAGAGCGAAAGTGCATTGTGCTGATGGCCTGAAAGGCTTGCTCTCACACCTGCCGCCGGCGTCGCGGCGGGGGCTGATATTAATCGACCCCTCCTATGAAATAAAATCGGATTACGAGCAAGTGGTGGCGGCGATAGCTCAAGCCTATAAAAAATTTGCTAACGGCATTTATGCGCTGTGGTATCCGGTGGTAGATAGGCCAGCCATTAACCGTTTAGAGCGATCCTTGTTGGCAACCGGTATTAAAGATATACAGCGGTTTGAATTGGGTTTAGCCCCCGACTCCGAAGGCCGCGGCATGACCTCATCGGGCATGATAGTAATTAATCCGCCTTGGGGTTTGTTTGAACATATGCAACAAGTGCTGCCGCGTTTAGCTGCTACATTAAAGACTAGCGCCGAGGCCGTGTATCGCTGTGACGTGTTGGCGGGGGAATAAACCATGATGGCCAAGCTAAAGGAGATAGAGTATGAGCAAAGCAGTGAGAGTTTCAGATACACCTTATGGGGTAGACGTTACCGCAACTAAGGCTTATTTTTGGTGCGCCTGTGGGCAGAGCAGCACCCAGCCTTTTTGTGATGGCTCCCATAAAGGCACAGAATTTACGCCAATAAAATATGTGGCGGACGAGAGTAAACGGGTATTCTTTTGCGGCTGCAAGCAAACGGCGAATCAACCGCTGTGTGATGGCAGCCATAACAATAACAAGTAGCGTGTTCGCGCTACTTTAGTCAATAGGTTTTTACGACGTGGTAGATGTTATTATTTTAGCCTTGGCATTAAGTATGGATGCCTTTGCAGTGGCTATAGGTTTAGGTTCAAAACATCAGAAAAAAACAACCACCTTGGCGTTGATGTCGGCACTGTACTTTGGTTTTTTTCAGGGCTTAATGCCGCTGTTAGGTTATATGGGCGGTAAGAGTGTTTTGGGTTGGGTGCAAACCTATGCGTCGTGGATAGCTTTTTTATTACTGTTATTAATCGGCGCCAAGATGATTTACGAATCTTTTGCCGAAGGTATAGAAGAAGACATTGCCATCATCACTCACCGGGTGATGTTAATGCTGGCCATAGCCACCAGCATCGATGCACTGGCGGCAGGTTTTAGTTTAACCGTGTTGGCGGTCAATCCCTTTATCGCCTGTTTCATAATCGGGCTAGTGACCTTTGCCTTTAGTTGGCTGGGTGTTTTTGTGGGCGCTAAAACCGGCACCTACTTAGAGAGCAAAGCCGAGTTGTTAGGGGGCATAGTGTTGATATTGATAGGTGTTAAAATTCTTTGGCTGTAGTCTTTTAGTTCCTAGTTCCTAGTTCCTAGTAGAACAAAGCCTAACGCTTAGGTGGCATAGCGTTGATACTGATTGCTATAAAAATTATTTTTTGTAATGCTTTCTAGAGACTAGAGACTAGAGACTAGAGACTGGGGCAGACTTAGCGTTTCTCCCGCCACATGCCGGTAAACACCGGGCCGTTGTTAGGCGCTTGGTAACGGCCTATAGATTCAAACCCTACGGATTGATAACGTTTGTCGTTGGCGGGGTTGCTGGACTCTAAATAGGCGGGCATATGTATTGCATCCAGCCTATCCAAATTTTCTTGCAGTAAAGCCATACCTAGGCCGCGGCCTCGATAATCATCATGGGTTGCTAGTAAGCTTAAATAATAATGCGGTGGGCTGCGCGGATGAACGCTGTCAAAGTGGTTGAAAAGTTCTTCTACGATATCAGCTCTATCGCCGACTAATTTTTTGAAAATATCCGGTAGCTGTTGCTCATCTTCGGGTAGTAGTTCGGTGCCCTCGGGCGGTATCCACACGGCGGCGGCTTCAAATTTGCCGGTAGTATAAACGCAGGGGTAGCGCAGCGCGCCGTTAACAATGAGGTTTAAAAAATATCGGCGGGCTTCATCTTTGGGAAAGCTCCAGAGCCAGAGTGGGTCATGACTAAAGGCCTTGGCAATGATATCGGTGATGCGTTCTTCATCGCCCCGTGTTGCCTTTGTCACCTCAATAGTTATATCCATTATGTTTGTTCCGGTTCTGGTTTAGGTTTTTACGTATTACGCAAACCGCTTGGCTATAATTACAGCTTAAGCAGGGATGGCGATATTGGCCATGCCTCAATAAGGGTAGGGTGCATTTAGCTAGCGTCTGTTGAGCTTTTTGCAGTGCCAGTCTTTTCTTTCACTAGCTTAGGCTCAATGGGTGTTTGCGCGTCGCTGGGTAGTAGGCTGATGAGCTCAACTTGGGCGGGTATGTTATCGCCGTTATCGGCGGTAATGATGCGCACTTTTTCATTTTCTATATAAAGCAGGGGCAAGGCGCTGTCGCCGTAGCTGGCACGAAAATCAGCATAGCTATAATTTTCATTGATTTGGGTGCTTTTAATGATCGCGCCTTTTGCCATTAGGGTGGCTAGCTTAGAGTAAGAAACTGCATCGCCAAATAAGCGCAGCCTCTGTAAATAAGATTCAGAAAACTGATGTCTCGCTTGCTTGTTATTAGGGTCTACATTATTCAGGCCAAAGACCTTATCGGCCCCTAAAATATCTTGGTAGTGAAAGTTAACTAAGGGGTTGAGCTGGCGATAGGGTGACATGATAAGAACGCGGCCAATCTGCGATAAATCAATTTGCAGCTCAGCATGCTCAGAGGTGGGGTTGCCAAAGTAAATGGGGATGTCATCCATGCGGGCCCGTTTAATATTGTCATAGTTATTGTCCGCTAATATGACGGTAATGTTTTTGCTTATTAACACTTTCGCCAGCGCGCGCGAAAAGGCCGAGGCGCCAAAGATGAGCAATCCCTGAGGGGAGCCGGTTTTTATGCCCAAGGTTTTGGCCCATAGGCCGGCGGTTAAGCTTTGTATGACCACGGTGCCAATAATAATTAAAAATACCAAGGGTACGATTAGATTGGCGTTTGCTATGCCCTGCGCTTCTAGTTTAATGGCGAACAGTGATGAAACCGCCGCGGCCACTATACCTCTAGGGGCTACCCAGCTTAAAAACCATTTATCGGGCGCGCTAAGGTCGGTGTTATAGCCGCAACACCAAATACTTATGGGGCGCGCAATTAACATCACCACGGCCAACAGCGCCAGCCCTTCCCAGCCCAAGCTTAATAATGCAGCAGAGTCTAAGCGTGCGGCCAGTAAAATAAACAGCGCGGAAATTAATAACACCGTTAAGGTTTCTTTAAACTCGATAATGTCATCGATATCAACGCCACGCATATTGGCTAGCCATATGCCCATTACGGTTACCGATAATAAGCCTGATTCTTCTTGTATGGTGTTAGAGCCTACAAAAACCGCCAGCATAATAGTGAGCACGGCAGTATTTCTTAAATAATGGGGCAGCAGGCGGCTGTTTAGCAGGCGGCCTACCGCGTAGCCTGCAAAGGCTCCCAAGCCAAAGCCCAGCACTAACATATACGCCAAGGCTTGTAATACATGGGTGGCGGGGGTAGAGGCGACGGCCATAAATTCAAAAACCAGCACGGCTAATAAGGCGCCGATAGGATCTATCACTATGCCTTCCCAGCGCAAAATGCTGGCCAGCTCTTTTTTGGGACGCACGCTTCTGAGTAGGGGCACTATCACCGTGGGGCCGGTGACCACGACCAAGGCGCCAAATAAAATGGCCAGCGGCCAGCTGAAATCAAATAAATAGCGGGTGGCCACGCTAATACACAGCCAAGTAATAAGGGTGCCCACGGTGACTAGCCGGGTGACCATGGCGCCGTGATTTTTAATTTCGGTAAAGTTGAGGGTAAGTGCGCCCTCAAACAGAATTATCGCCACCCCTAAGGAGATAATAGGGAATAGTAAGTCGCCCAATAAGGCATCAGGATTTAAAAATCCTATGCCTGGCCCCAGCAACAGGCCGCACAACAATAAAGGCAGTATGGCTGGCAACCGCAGCGCCCAGCCCAGCCATTGGCATAGCAGTGACAGTACGCCTAGCAATGCCAGCATGAGGGTGATGTGCTCTAGCATGAAGTAATCCCTTTTATGAGTGTGGGGTTAAGCCTGTTGTATATAGCCTAGCAAGCAGCGTTTACGTTTGTTTGGCATCTTGGTGTAAAAAATCAAACAGTGCCCGCCCGGCTTTGGGTAGGTAGCGGTTTTTATGGTAGGCCAGCCCCAAGTTTAAAAAGAAAGGCTCTTCAAAGGGTATGCCAACCAAGCCAGGCTCATCGTACAACACTTGTTTTAAACACACACTAATACCGCAGTTTTCACGCACGAAATTGAATAGCGGCCGCAGTAAATTAGTCTCTATGCCTACATGCAGTGCGCTGTGCTGTTGCTTGGCCAGTTTTTCTAATTGCTCGCGCAGGTAATAGCCTTGGCTGTAAATAACTAAGTCGCGTTGAGCAAAGTCAGCAAAAGGAATATGGGCTTGTTGGGCAAATTCATCATCCTCTTTGACGCAGATAACGATTTCTTCCCGCATTAAAGGGACGGCCTGCAGGCTGTTAGGCACGGTATCCATATTGACTATGCCTAGGTCTACCTCGCCTTGCTCTAGTAATTCCACCGCACGGCTGGTGCCTTCGCCTAGTAGTTGTAATTTAATACCGGGGTAGCGGTTGCGGAATTGGCTGAGCTTGTGGGGTAAAAAATAAGAACCCAGCATGGCCGAGGTGCACAACTTAACCTCACCTACAGTTAACCCCGATAGCTCTGCCATGGCCAGGCGTGCCTGCTGGAATTGGTCCAGTATGCGATTGGCGTGTTCTAGCAGTACCTGCCCTTCGGGGGTGAGGCTGATTTTCTTTTCGGCGCGGTCAAACAATTGGCTGTTAAGCTCGCTTTCTAGTTTCTTTATCGCAATGCTAACCGCGGGCTGCGCCATATGCAGGGCCTTGGCCGCCTGGGTAAAACTGAGTTGGCTGGCCACGCATTGAAAAATTTGTAACTGACGATTATCCATGGCGTTCTCGTGATATTGGCATATATAAAATATATAGATCAAATATAAAGTATATATTATCGCTTATAGGTTGTTTGGGCTACAGTTTGTACAATTTATAGAGGTATAACATCCGCCGAGCAGGCTCTGCACAATCAGCTAAGGTGAAGAGAGGCACGGTATTTAGCCAAAACACTAGCCCATAAAACGGCAGAGATTTTCGATAGGAGTCAGGCATGTCTAAGAGTCAATACGGTAAATTTAATTGGGAAGATCCATTCTTGTTGGACGACCTGCTCACTGAAGAAGAGCGCATGGTGCGTGACGTGGCCAGACAATACAGCCAAGAAAAGTTGCTGCCCCGGGTTAGAGAATCCTTTGCCAACGAGCACACCGACTTAGAGATTTTTAAAGAGATGGGCGAACTGGGCTTATTGGGCCCCACCATCGAAGGTTACGGCTGCCCCGGCGTGAGCTACGTGGCTTACGGCTTGATTGCCCGCGAAGTCGAGCGTGTGGATTCTGGCTACCGCTCTATGATGAGCGTGCAGTCTAGCTTGGTGATGCACCCTATCAACGAGTTTGGTACCGAAGCGCAAAAAGAGAAGTACTTACCTAAATTAGCGACTGGCGAGTGGATAGGCTGCTTCGGTTTAACCGAACCTGATCACGGCTCTGACCCCGGCAGCATGATTACCCGCGCTCGCACGGTAGAGGGCGGTTACAGCCTATCTGGCGCAAAAATGTGGATTACCAATTCACCGGTAGCCGATGTTTTTATTGTGTGGGGCAAAACTGACGACGGTAAAATCCGCGGCTTTATTTTAGACAAAGGCATGAAAGGCCTGTCTGCACCAAAAATTGAAGGTAAGCTAGCGCTGCGTACCTCTATCACCGGTGAAATCGTGATGGACGAAGTGTTCGTCCCCGAAGCAAACTTACTGCCAGGTGTTGAAGGCTTGAAAGGCCCGTTCAGTTGCTTAAACAGTGCTCGTTTAGGCATAGCTTGGGGTGCCTTAGGCGCCGCCGAAGATTGCTGGCATGCCGCCCGTACGTACACCATGGACCGCAAACAGTTTGATCGTCCATTAGCGGCCAACCAGTTAATTCAAAAGAAACTAGCCATCATGCAAACTGATATTTCCTTGGGTTTGATGGGTTGCTGGCGCGCCACGTCTATGAAAGACCAAGGCAAAATGGGTATTGAGCTTATCTCAATGTTGAAGCGCAATAGCTGTCAAAAAGCCTTGGAAGTCGCCCGTGAAGCCCGTGATATGCACGGCGGTAACGGTATTTCTGATGAGTTCCCAGTGATGCGTCATATGGTGAACTTGGAAGTGGTGAATACGTATGAAGGTACGTCTGATATTCATGCCTTGATTCTGGGCCGTGCGCAGACAGGCATACAGTCGTTCTTTTAGAATCAGTTCCTAGTTCAAAGTCGCTAGTTCCTAGTGAAAGCACAAGCGACTTTTTACTAGCGACTAGCGACTATTAACTAGAGACTTTCCCACTATGTCCTCACCCCTAAGCGGTTACAAAGTTCTAGACATGAGTCGCGTTTTGGCGGGCCCTTGGGCTGGCCAAACCTTGGCTGATTTGGGCGCCGATGTAATTAAGGTTGAGCGGCCTGGCGAGGGGGACGACACCCGTAAGTGGGGCCCACCCTTTCTTGCCGATAATGAAGGTAACCCCACTTCTGAGTCCGCGTATTACCTCTGCACCAATCGCGGTAAGCGATCGCTTACTCTCGATATCACCTCGCTAGAGGGGCAGGCAGTGATTAAAAAGCTGGTTGCCGAGTCAGATGTGCTGCTGGAAAATTATAAGGTCGGTGGCCTGAAAAAATACGGCTTAGATTACGCTAGCCTCAGCGCTATTAACCCGCGCCTGGTGTATTGCTCTATCACCGGCTTTGGCCACAGCGGCCCCTATCAAAAACGTGCTGGCTACGACTTTATGATACAGGGCATGGGTGGCTTGATGAGTATTACCGGCGAGCCTGAGGGTGGGCCCTTAAAAGTGGGGGTGGCGGTTACCGATATCTTTACCGGCCTCTATGCCACCATCGCGATACAAGGCGCCCTGCTAGAGCGTCAGCGCTCGGGGCTGGGCCAGCATATAGATATGGCCTTACTGGACTCACAGGTGGCCATGTTGGCCAACCAAGCCAGTAATTACTTGGTGGGTGATATCGTGCCGGGCCGTTTAGGTAATTCCCACCCCAACATTGTGCCCTATCAAGCCTTCGCCACCAGTGATGGCTTTATCATCTTGGCGGTGGGTAACAACAAGCAGTTTGCCAGTTTTTGCGAGCTAGCGGGCAGGCCCGAATTGGCTGAGCAAGCGCAGTATGCGACTAACCAAGCCCGCGTACACAATCGTGAGGCGCTGTGCGCGCAGGTGACGGCGTTAGTTGCCCAACACAGCGAAAGCTACTGGTTGGAGGAGCTAACCGCTAGGGGCGTGCCCTGTGGCCCAGTCAACAGCATCGATAAGGTGATGGCTGACCCACAAGTGCTGGCTCGCGATATGCGCACACGGGTTAAGCATCCGTACAATGACAGCTTGGAACTGGTGGGTAGCCCAATGAAATTAAGCCGCACACCGGTGACTACTGAGCAGCCGCCGCCGCTGCTGGGTGAACACAGCGAAGAAATACTGGCTGAGCTGGGTTATAGTGAAGCAGAGATAGGCGAACTTAGGGCTAAGGGTTTGGTGGATTAGGTGCGGATTACTACGGCTAATCCTTCCCGTCCGCTACGGCGGTTGTTTTTTGTTCAATGAAATCAAAGGCTTGCGCAGGCAAGCCTTTCCTGTTTTGAAAACAAGCACTTAGCGACTCTTTTAGGCTGCCGCCGTAGGCAGTGACAGGGCCGCTATGTTGATAATTTTTTCAACAATGCTTGGAAAATCCTGTATACTTCGCCGCAATTTTTCCCCTGACATATTGAGTGACGCAATGGCAGAATTATCACACTACAGAAACATAGGTATCTTCGCACACGTTGATGCGGGTAAGACCACAACGACTGAGCGTATTTTGAAATTGACCGGTAAAATCCACAAAACCGGTGAGGTTCACGACGGTGAATCGACGACTGACTTTATGGAGCAGGAAGCTGAGCGTGGTATAACCATACAGTCAGCAGCGACTACCTGTTTCTGGAAAGACCACCGCTTCAACATCATCGATACGCCAGGGCACGTTGACTTCACTGTAGAAGTTTACCGTTCTTTAAAAGTACTCGATGGCGGTGTAGGTGTGTTCTGTGGTTCTGGTGGTGTAGAGCCACAATCAGAAACTAACTGGCGCTATGCCAACGACTCAGAAGTTGCCCGCGTTATTTTCGTTAACAAATTAGACCGTTTAGGCGCTGACTTTTTACGCGTTGTTAAACAGGTAGAAAAAGTATTGGGTGCTAACCCTCTAGTTATGACACTGCCTATAGGCACAGAAGACCAATTCGTCGGTGTGGTTGATGTTCTTACCCAAAAAGCCTTTATTTGGGATGACACCGGTCTACCTGAAAACTATGTCGTTGAAGACGTTCCTGCCGACATGGTTGAGCTAGTTGCTGAATACCGTGAAAAGTTAATAGAGACTGCGGTTGAGCAAGACGACGATCTGATGATGTCCTACATGGATGGCGAAGAGATTGCGATAGACGACATCAAGCGTTGCATACGCAAAGGCACCATCGCGCTAGACTTCTTCCCCACATACTGTGGCTCAGCGTTTAAAAACAAAGGCATACAATTAGTATTGGATGCGGTTGTAGACTACTTGCCTTCGCCTACTGAGGTTGAACCTCAGCCTTTGACTGACGAATTTGGCGAGCCTAACGGTGAATTAGCCTTGGTATCGCTTGATGAGCCTTTACGTGCCTTGGCCTTTAAAATAATGGATGACCGCTACGGCGCGTTAACCTTTATCCGTATTTATTCCGGCACCTTGAACAAGGGTGATAGCATCCTTAACTCATTCACCGGTAAAACTGAGCGTGTTGGCCGTATGGTTGAGATGCACGCCGACGAGCGTACCGAGATAAGCTCTGCTCACGCCGGCGACATCATCGCTATTGTGGGTATGAAGAATGTACAAACAGGCCACACGCTGTGTGATCCTAAGCACCCTTGTACTCTAGAGCCTATGATTTTCCCGCAGCCAGTAATTTCTATCGCTGTTGCGCCTAAAGATAAGGCCAGTGTTGAGAAAATGAGTTTGGCGATCGGTAAGATGGTTGCTGAAGATCCCACCTTTATTGTTGAAACTGATGAAGATTCAGGCGAAACCATTCTGAAAGGTATGGGTGAATTACACTTGGATATCAAAGTCGATATCTTAAAGCGTACCTATGGCGTTGAGCTAGATGTAGGTAAGCCACAGGTTGCTTACCGCGAAACTATTACTCAAGAAACTCAAGACAGCTACACCCACAAGAAACAATCGGGTGGTTCTGGTCAGTTCGGTAAAATTGATTACCGCATCAAGCCGGGCGAAGTGGGTTCTGGTTTTACTTTTGCGTCTAAGGTTGTGGGTGGTAACGTTCCTAAGGAATTCTTCCCAGCTATCGAGAAAGGCTTTAAGAGCATGATGGGCCAAGGTCCATTAGCGGGCTTCCCGGTATTAGACGTTGAAATCGAATTGTACGACGGTGGCTTCCACGCGGTTGACTCCTCTGCGGTTGCGTTTGAGATTGCTGCTAGAGGCGCTTTCCGTCAAACCATGCCTAAGGCTGGACCACAGTTGATCGAGCCTATCATGGCAGTAGACGTGTTTACTCCTGACGATCACGTAGGTGATGTAATTGGTGACTTAAACCGTCGTCGCGGCATGATTAAAGACCAAGAAGCAGGCGTAACCGGCGTGCGTATTAAAGCTGACGTGCCACTATCAGAAATGTTTGGTTACATCGGTCACTTGCGTACTATTACCTCAGGTCGTGGTCAGTTCTCTATGGAGTTCTCACACTACAACCCTTGTCCAGCAAACGTATCTGAAGAAGTTATCGCTGCTGAAAAAGAAAGACAAGCTAACAAGTAATTCGTTACGGCCTTAACTAAAACCCCGCTGGTGCAAACCAGCGGGGTTTTTTTATGCTAAAAAATTACGAAGGTGAACTAAAGCAGCGTAACGAATTTAGCGCTATCGCTATAGTTAAAAGTGTATGTCTAAGATATGGGTGATTGAGGTCTAACTGGTAAGGGGAAAAACATTCAAACTGTTGGGTGTTTAGTCTTTATTTTTTTTGCCAATCGGTAGCAATCTATCATGCCCCATAGCCATACCGCAGCTAGCAGCCAGCTTAGTACGCCCAAGGTTTGCGGCGATATTTGCCCAGGTGTGTTGAACACGGCTTGCTGTATAGCGGTTATATCGATAGCAATTTCGCCATTAACTATACCTTGGCTAATAATATTGGATTTGTAGACGGCTTCTTTAATAAAGACGATTAGCACCGCAATTGTTACTAGTGCAGAGATAACACCCTGTATCGGCTTTTTTAACAGAAAATAACCAGCGCCAGGGAAAACAAAGGCGGAGAGTAGTAGTGGCTTCATGCTGAAAACCTTAATTGTTAGCGGATGGACGAGCTAAAAGTACGTTAACAATTAAGGTTTGTCACGGCTATATGTTACGCCGGTAATTTATTCACAATAAACTCGCCTATAGGAATAGCCGAGGTGGCCGCGGGCGAGGGGGCGTTACATACATGCAGGCTGCGTGGGCTTTCGGCGAATAAAAAATCGTGCACTAAGGTGCCATCACTTAATACCGCTTGTGCCCGTATACCGGCGGGGTAGGGCTTTAAATCGGCTAGGGTTAATTGCGGGCAGTATTTTTGTACTAATTTTAAATAGCCGGGTTTCCACCAGGAGTTCCAGGTTTCGACTAAGCCAGTTTTATAATTAGCCTGTAATACTTTCCAAAAGCCTTTAAAGCAAATCATATCCATGACATCGCGTAGGCTGATATTAATTTTGCCATAGCCTTCGCGTTTACAGCCCTGCACCGCATTAGGGCCTACGGTGACGGAGCCATCTATCATACGCGTGAGATGTACGCCCAAAAAGGGTAGTTCGGGGTCGGGAATGGGGTAGATTAAGTGCTTTACGATATCGTTGTGCTTGGCGGGTAATTGATAGTATTCGCCGCGGAAGGGAATAATTTGAAAATCCGTTGCTATACCTAACATGCGAGTGGTGCGGTCGGCCATTAAACCAGAGCAGGTGATTAAAAACCCTGCCGTAATAGTCTTTAGCTCGCCGCCGCAGTTCGCCGTTACAATAATACTGTCGGCAGTTTCTTGTAAGCCAGTCACTTCGCTATTTAACCGCGCTTCACCACCCAGTGCTTGAAACTGCTTAGCCATGGCGATGCTGACGTGCTGGTAGTTGACGATGCCGGTAGTTTTTACATAGATGGCGCCTAGGCCAACGATATTCGGTTCGCGCTCTTTTAGCTCTGCCTGTGATAACAGTTCTACGTCTAAACCGTTCTCTAGGCAGCGGCTAAACAGGGCTTGCATGCGTTCAACTTCAGTATCGTTGGTGGCGACTAGCAGTTTGCCGCATTGCTCTACCTTGATATTGTGTTCGGCGCAGAAGCTAAGAGTGGCATCGACACCGCGCTTACAAAAATCGGCTTTTAAACTGCCGGGGGCATAGTAAACGCCGGCGTGGATAACGCCGCTGTTGTGGCCGGTTTGATGTTTGGCGTACTGATCTTCTTTTTCTAGCAATAGCACTTTTTTACTGGGGTCGCGCTGCTGCAACTGCATAGCGGTAGCAAGCCCCACGATGCCGCCGCCGATAATAAGGTAATCGTAATCTACATTGCTCACAGCGCTAGCTCCAAAAAAGTAAAAAAATGGCTATAGGTTTGAAAAAATAGCTTATCGCGTGAAGTGACCACGCTGTCTTAATAGCTCGCGGCGTAAGCCTTCATGAGCAACAAACTTATCGCGGCCGTGTAGCCACATATAGTTTTGTATCACTAGCATAGAGCCTACTTTAACTCGCACGTTTACGCAGTTTTTTTCGTTTTCTAGCGACTCACCCATAGCGTGCAAGTATAAGCCCTGCGCGCGATTTTGTGGCTCGGCAAATTGATCTATGTAGGAAAGCTGTGGGTTGCCGTTAACATCTTCATCAATAAATACCGGGTGATGAATTTTAGTGGTAACGTTCTTGCTAGGTGGCGCACCCCATTGTATTGCTTGCTTGGCTAGGGGGTGGTGGTAAAACTTATTAAGATCTTGCCAGTCGTCTAGGTGCAATAGTAGCGAGTCGCCACCTTCCATGTTTTCTTCGGCCATCTTCATCATTAACACAAAGTCGGTTTGTTCGTTAACAAAGGTACCGTCGTTGTGCAGCTCCATGCGGCGGTGCGCTTGGCGCAAGTAGCTATCGCTGTTGTCTTTATTTTCTACGGTGAAACGGGCGTAAAACTTACCGTACATGGCGTCGTGGTTGGGGATGCCGCACATATGGGAGATGGCGGTAGACAGCTGTACGTGAAAGTCGCCCTCTAGGTTGGCTTGCTCGGCGTCTGTGGGCTGGCCTTCATATTCTAATAGAAAACCGCCGGTGTTGCGGTTGCGTAGAGTGGCGTGTAAAAAGGCACCCAAGCTGTAATCGGTGATTTTATCCAGCGCTTCAGCTAGGGCAAAGCGTAGGAAGGGCTTGTATTCTACCGCTTGCACAGACAGGGTTTCGCAGCTGCTTTTAAAGGTTTTAACGGTTGCGGCGCTTAGTGTTACCACTTGCAGGCGTTCGCTGGCGGGGTAGGGAGCTATGGTAAAGCCGATGGGGCTAACGGAAGCAGGTTGTTGTATGGCTAATGCGTTCATGGCTTTCTCCTGGTGTTGATGTGGCCTACCGCTAGGCATATAAATTGTGCTGGCGGGTAGTTGCGATCAATAATGTCGACATTATTGATTAATGTCAACAAAAATGTAGGCCGGAGTAATTTAACTTTTGTGTCGAATAAGCCTAAAATGGCCGCTAGCCTAATAATGATGAGAATTTGCATGCCTACCGTTGCCCAATACGCTACTACAGCGCCCGAAAATTCAGACAATTACGCCTCTCAGGTATTGGGTCAATTAAAAAAAGATATTCTCAATGGCTATTTTGGCCCCGGTGAAAAGCTGAAAATGGCTACCTTAAAAGAACGCTATCAAGTGGGTGTTAGCCCCCTGCGTGAGGCGCTATCGCAGCTATTGGTAGAACAACTGGTGGTGGTAGAGAATCAACGTGGTTTTAGGGTGCACCCTATCTCGCTGGCGGAGATGAAGGATATTTATGATACCCGTGCCCAGATTGAGGCACTATGCGTAAGACAGGCCATAGCGCGCGGGGATGACAATTGGGAGGCAGCAATTGTGGCGGCTTCCCACCGGTTGAATAAATCGGGGGAATTATTAGCAAAGGCGGCGGATGACGTGCAGGAGTGGGAGTTGCGCCATCAGGCGTTTCATACGGCTATAGCCAGCGGCTGTGGTTCGGCTACTTTGATGCAGGTGCGCAGATCGCTATACGAAAAAGCCTCGCGCTACCGCAACCTGTGGCTTAACCAGAACATGTCTGAGCGCAGCGTCTACCACGCCAACCGCCAAGAGCACGATGAGTTGGTGGCAGCGCTATTACAGCGTGATAGCGAGGCGGCCATTAACTTGATTAGCCAGCACTTGCTGCGTCCCAGCCAATTATTGCAGCAGGCTGAGCCCAGTTTGTTTTAATGTGCTGGGCTTAGCTGTTTGGCGATATAGCTATCCACTAGCGTTTCCAGCACCGTTAACGGCACTGCGCCGTTAAGCAGCAGTACATCGTGATACTCACGTATATCAAACTTCCCGCCCAAAGCGAGCCTAGCCTTTGCCCGCAGCTCAATAATTTTTAACATGCCGATTTTGTAGGCGGTGGCCTGTGAGGGCATGACGATATGGCGCTCTACCATTTTAACGGCGTCGGCTAAGGCGTTGGGGGTGTTGTTGGCGTAGTAATCTATGCCTTGTTGCCTGGTCCAGCGCTTAGCGTGTATGCCGGTGTCTACCACTAGGCGGCAGGCGCGCCACAACTCCATCGCTAGGCGGCCGAAGTCGGCGTAAGGGTCTTGGTATAGGCCTAGCTCTTTGGGCAGCATTTCGGCATATAAACCCCAGCCTTCGGTGTAGGCGGTATAGCCTTCAAATTTGCGAAACTTAGGTAGGCTGTCCATTTCTTGCTTAATAGCTATTTGCATATGGTGGCCGGGTATACCCTCGTGATAGGCCAGTGCCGCCATTTGATAGCTGGGCATAGAGGCCATGTCATGCAGGTTGGCGTAATAGATGCCGGGTCGCGAACCGTCGGGTGCGGGCATTTGGTAAAAGGCCTTGCCGGCAGACTTTTCTCTAAAGATTTCCACTCGCTTAACTTTTAGCGGGGCCTTGGGTAGGGTTAGAAATAATTGCTCTAAACGCCCCTCCATATCATCAATAAGCGCAGTGGCCTCGGTTAAATATTGTTGCCGGCCTAGCTTGGTACTGGGGTAATAAAATTGCGGGTCGTCACGCATAAACGTGAAAAAATCTTGTAAGCTGCCGTTAAATTTTAGCCGCTGCATAATGGCACGCATCTCGTCGTGTATGCGTGCTACTTCTTGTAAACCTAGGGTATGAATTTGATGTGCCGTTAACGTAGTCGTGGTGGTGCGGGCTAAGGCATTATTATAAAACGCTTCACCCTCGGGCAGCTTCCATACCCCTGCGCGGCTATCAGATTTTTGTTGCAGTATTTGTAAATAGGCTATGAGTTGTTGATAACCGGGTTGTAACTGGGTGAGCAGTGCCTGCTTAAGTTGCTTAAGTAGCGCTGCGGTTTCAGTGTTACTCAATTGTAGTGGCTTGAGCTTGCTGGTGAAGTCAGCTAGCAGGGCACTGTCTGCACCTTCGCTAAAGGGCTGGCCGCTAATTAAATTTTTGGCGTCGCGAATAATATGGGGGAAGACAAAGCTAGGAGCGATTATGCCCTTGGCCTCCCTGATTTTTAATTGCTCTATCAGTTGTGCCAGTAAATGCTGGCTGGCTGCAACCCTAGCGATATAATCTAGGGCCTCTTTACGGTTAGCGATGCTGTGTTGATTAATTAAAAACGCAGGTATTTCAGAATGGGTACCAAACATTTGATTAACCGGATAGCTGTGATGGCGCCATGGATAATCGGTAATGTGGTTTTGCAGGTTTAGGCTTAGTAGTTGATGGCTAAGCAAGGCCTGCGGCGTTAGCTGCGCGGTATCAATAGTAGCCAAACGTTGTAGGTTTTTTTTAGCATGATTGACTTCGGCCAGTAAAAATTGCTCCGATAAATCGTTCCACTTATCGTAATCTTTTTTGATCCCTAAATAGGTTTGCCATACCGGGTCGCGGTCTACCGCCTCGTCATAAATAGCATCGTAGAGCTGCATCGCGCGCTCGGATTCGCTTATCGCATAGGCTGGGCTGGTTAAGATACTGCCGATGATTAACATGGCCGTTAGCAGGCGTGATACTAGCATAAATCGTCCTAATCGAGTTTGCGCTTACGGGTGAATACAGCGAGTAGCGCTACCATGATAGTGCGTATCAGGCGCAGAAGGCTAGGCCGTAACCCGTCAATGTTTGCGATAAAATAACGCGATAATCCTAAATACGCCGGCTAGCCAGGCCCTTACCCCAATAGGGGCATATAAGGCAAAAAGGGGTATTAAACTACGGATAAAAAACGTACAGTTTAGCGCTGAGTCCCTTCATCGATAATAAATAGGCCGTGTAATGAAATATCGTCGCTATCTAACACTACTCTTTTTAAGCTGTCTGCAAAGCTTAAGTTTTGCTGCTGGGCAGATTGTGGTTGCTACCGATATATGGGAGGACTTTAGTAATCCCGATGGCAGTGGTTATTACACCGATATACTCAAAGCCATCTATGAGCCTCGAGGCATTAAAGTGGTGGTTAAGTATGTGCCTTATAAGCGCTCGGTTGAAATGATGCAGAGTGATAAGGCAGATGTGGTGCTGGGGGTTTATAAGAGTGAAAATCTACCCGGTAGCTATGCCGATCAGCCCTTAGAAATGGATGTGGTGGATGCGGCGATAAGCCCAGCTTTAGCTGCCACTTGGAGTGGATTAGAGTCTTTGGCCGGTAAAAAAGTAGGTGCGGTTTTGGGCAATGACTTTAATGAATTTGTGCCGGTGAGCATACAGTACAAGGAGCTTTCTAAGCTCAAATCCTTGGTGAAAATGCTTAATCACCAGCGCATAGACGCGATACTGGATTATGAGGCCGATATACAGCGTGAATTACAACTTTCGGGTGAGGCCGCAAACTTTGAAATTAAGTTTGGGGTGATCCAAAACCCTAGCTTTGCCGTATTTTCTAACAGTAGCCATGGTAAAGCCATGCTGGCGATCTTTAATGAAGCGTTTATCAAACTGCATGAAAGTGGCAAATTAAAAGAGTTATTAATGAATAATACCGGCAGCCTGAGTGGCTATCCGGTATTGAAATAACGGTCGTCTACTTTCAATCTATTTTTACCTACTACAAGCCCAACTCCGATAAGCCGGGGTGGCTCTCGGGCCTTGGCCCTAAAGGCCAGTGAAATTTGCGCTGCTGTTCGGTGATCGCCACATCATTAATGCTGGCATGGCGGGCAGCCATTAAGCCCTGCTTATCAAACTGCCAGTTTTCATTGCCGTGGCTGCGGTACCACTGTCCAGCCTCATCCTGCCACTCATAAACAAAACGCACCGCTATACGGTCGTCGGTGTGGCACCATACTTCTTTAATCAAACGATACTCTAATTCCTTAGCCCATTTGCGTTGTAAAAAGGCAATGATTTGCTCGCGGCCCTGAATAAACTCCGAGCGATTGCGCCACTGGGAATCCGCTGTATAGGCCATGGCAATAGCTTCAGGGTTTTGCGTATTCCAAGCATCTTCGGCTTTGCGGGCTTTGATTACCGCGTCTTCATGGTTAAAGGGGGGAAGTGGCGGCCGTGCTTCTGAGTTACTCATATATTTATCCTATAGCGATTTACTAGTGTTAGCGTAGAGGTGAAAAATAGAAGTTCACATATTGATGGTTAAATACTTTGTTTTTGATCGTGATACGCAGGGGCAAAATTGTGTTTTTTGTTCGACTGTGCTGAGTACCACATCGCGGTGGTCGACCTCGCCGTCAATAACATCGACGACGCATTGTTTACATTGCCCGGTTTTACAACTGTAGTTGGCATTGACGCCGGCATCAATTAAAGCATCCAGCACACTTTGGTCGGCAGCAACCTGAATAAGCTGTGAGGTGCTGGCAATAGTAACCGTGATGGCTTGATCGTCAGCGTGTTGCTGGTAATTAAATCGCTCTATGCGTACACGGCTTTTATCGATGTTTACCTTAGTGGTAATTTGGCTTAGCGTTTGTAATAACTTTTCTGGCCCGCAGGCATAAAAAATAGCGTTGGTAGGAGCCTGTTCTATCAGCTGTTGTAGGTTGAGCCGTGGTTGTTGGTCGGCAGGATATAGCGATATATTTTCTCCCAAGACGCGTTGCAGCCTATCGGCAAACGCCATCGTATTAAGGCTGCGGCCAGCATAATGTAAATGCACAGGGTTGCCGTTTTCTATTAATAACTGTGCTATAGCTTTGATAGGGGTAATACCAATGCCGCCGGCAATTAAAATAACCGGTTGTTGCTTCTCTATATGCATATCAAAGTAATTGGCTGGCAAGGCACAATTAAGCTGTGTGCTTAATTGATATTGCTGGTGTATAGCCGCAGAGCCACCGCTGCTATGCGCTTTTATTTGCACCGCAATCTCATAAATATCCCGGCGAGCAGGGTTGGAACAAATAGAATAATGCCGGTGGGTTTTGCTACCATCGTTTAAGGTGATAGGCATTTTTATATGTGAGCCTGCCGTTATGTTGGGTAACTGGTCGCCATTGGCACTGCGCAATTCATAGGCGCGTACAGTAGGGGTTAGTTGTCGTATTCCGGTAATGATTAATGACAAATTCCCATTGCCAAAAACGGATGGCACTTGTTGACTGTAGTCGTTACTGGCTATGCGTTGTTGTACAAGGTTTTCAATCTCGTCCTCAGTATAACGTGGGGTAATATGCTGTGGGCAGTTCCAATCAAAAGCTTCAACGTGAATAATAAAGCCGCGTTCAATTTTGGCTCGGTAGTGTTGTGGTTTTAATAGCTCTAGGTGTTCGTGGTGTTCCTGTCCAAGCACTTCTACGCGGCCTAATAGTTTTAAACGCCGGCGGTTGGGGTAATCCATAAAAAAAAGTGACACACGATTATTGTAAGTAAAGTTCCCCGTGCTAATGTATTGGCGGTTGCCACTAAAATCGGCAAAGCCTAGGGTTTTAGCATCTAGTACTTTCATAAAGCCTGCAGGGCCACCACGGTGTTGCACATAGGGCCAGTCGGCTTCACTAACGCTGGCCATGTAAAAACTATCGCGTTCGCTAATGAATTCAGCCTCCACCTCACTGAGTAAATAATTGTAATCCTCGCCCTGTTCCATACGAGTATAATTATCACGGCTACGTTGTTGCTGTTGGACGTTTTTTACGGCATCGGTAAACATTATTTCTGCGTATTTGTGGCCCATGCGGTGCTCCTTATGTTTCTGTTATCCAGCGGCTAATTAGAGTCAGTGGATGTTCCGTAGTTAATTTTTTGTCATACCCAAAGCATTCGCTACGCTCATGGGGAAGGCTCTACCGGCGCAAGCTGATACCCATATTTTTTACCTAACTTTATGCTTACTTCAAGGCTTTGACTTATGTGTGGCATGCCTCCTACATCCATGGCGTCGTTTGTCGTAGTGGCGTAGCACAAAAAAATATCAGATCAGCCATAGTGTTAAACCAGCTAGATACCGGCTTGCGCCGGTATTACCTGAAATTATGATGCCAGTGCCAACTCAACCTTCGGGAAATCAATCTCAATTTGACTGGCTTTACCCAAAATGTTGGTCAACACATTCATACCTACGTGAGTAATAATTTCAACAATATCGGATTCGCTATAACCGGCAGCACGAACTTCAGCTAATTCTTCGGTGGTGACATCACCGTTGTGTTCGCTAAGGGCTTGGGCGAATTTAACCGCTACGGCGGCTTTGGCATCTTGGCTGGTGCCTGCGCGGTTGGCCTCAATTTCTGCCCCGTTAAGGCCAGCTTTTTTACCGATTGCGGTATGGGCTGAAACGCAGTATTGGCATTCGTTTTGTTGGGCCACCGCTAACGCAATGCGCTCACGGGTTGCTGCGTCTAAGCTGCCTTCTCCGGCGATGCCGTGTAAGCCTAAAAAGGCGCGTAAGGCAGCAGGGGAATTGGCGAAGACCTTTAAAAAATTAGGCACCATGCCCAATTGGCTTTGGATGGCGTTGAGTAGTTCTTGTTGTTCAGTATTGGCGTTGTGTTGGTCGATAACGTGTATGCGGCTCATGATTAAATCCTTAAATGAAAAATAGTGGGTTTGTGCTGTGGCCAACGTGAAGTTTGTTTGCGCTGTGCCAGTGGTGATACTCTGCCAAATTTCACACGAGAGAAGAATAGGTGTAAATTACAATATATTATTCCTTATAGTGGAATAATGGCCTGGCCAGTTTTCTTGACGCGAATGGAGCTTACTTAAGATCAAGCATTGCGGCACACGAGCCGGAATCCAGAGTATTGGTAATGACTCAGTAGCAATACTCCCTAAATAAGTTGTTTTAAGGCACAAGCCCTAGGAATGTTTAATGGATAGATTCCATCAGTTAAAGGTGTATGTGGCCGTGGCCGAAGAGCAGGGCTTTGCCGCAGCAGCTAGGCGCTTGGTCATGTCGCCGCCGGCGGTGACTAGGGCGGTAGCAGAGCTGGAAGACCAACTAGGGGTTAAGCTGCTTAATCGCACCACCCGCTATGTGCGGGCAACAGAGGCGGGCCTGCGCTACTTGGAAGATGCCCGGCGCATATTGCAGGAGCTGGCCACGGCCGATGAGGCAGCGGCAGGTATTAATGCCGAGCCACAGGGCCATTTGGTGGTAACCGCACCGGTGTTATTTGGCCGCTATTTTGTAACCCCCGGTATCGTCGATTACCTAAATCGCTATCCTAAAATGGATGTCGATGCTGTATTTCTTGATCGCGTGGTTAACTTGTTAGAGGAAGGCTTGGATGTAGGCGTACGTATAGGCGAGCTGCCAGATTCAAGTATGCGAGCCTTGCGGGTTGGCTCGGTGCGATTGTTGTTATGCGCCTCGCCCAGCTACATTGCGCAGCACGGTTTGCCCAAGCACCCCAGTGATTTGTTAAACCACACTATTATTACCTCTAAGGCAGGTAGCGGCGCAATGAACTGGCGCTTCCCCATAGCGGGTAAAGATAAACTCATTGCCGTTAAGCCGCGCTTAACTGTAACCACCAACGATGCCGCTATCGAGGCTACCACACAGGGTTTTGGCATTACTCGCATATTGTCTTATCAAGTGGCGAAGGAGTTAGTGTCGGGCGAATTAAAAATTATTATGGAAAATTATGAGCCAGCAGCAAAGCCCGTGCACATCGTGCATCGAGAAGGGCGTAATGCGGCAGTAAAGGTCAGGGCGTTTGTTGATTTGTTGGCGAATAAATTGCGTAGTGAAAAAGCTTTAAATTGATTGTTGTCAGCCTGTCATTGCGGTGTAGGCTGCAATCTAGACTCCGGCCTGCGCCGGAGTGACGCATATATTGTGGCGGTTTCAGCTAACCATAAAGCGCATAATTCTGTCGTGCATTAACGAGGTTGGATATCTCACCATAAAAACAATATATTGGGCACAATCAAGTGGTAATCAGGGAGTGTTATTCGGCACAAGGTGGTGGGCCTTGAATGATACAAGAGTGACTACCCCAATCAAGTTCACCCGCTAAGCCTTACTCATTCCCTTTCAGCGGTCTCTTTGGCCAGCATAGCTTGCTTACGAACTTCCCCCCACCTATAACCGCCCAAACCACCACTTTGTTGTATCACCCTATGGCAGGGAATAATAAAGGCGGCTGGGTTGGCACCTATTGCCGTGCCAACGGCGCGGGCCGCTTTGGGTTTGCCAATTAATGTGGCAATGTCGCCATAACAGGCTAGCTCGCCAGGCTTGATGGTTAATAGTGCCCGCCACACATTAATTTGAAAGTTAGTGCCTCGCACCCATAGTGATATGGGTTTGTTGGCAGCAGGGGGGTGATTGAAAATATTAGTAATGACATGGCTAGTTGTTGCTTGATGGTTAATGAGTGTCGCTTTTGGCCACTCTTGTTTGAGTTGCTGTAGCACTTCTTTTTTTGAGCCGTCGTTAATAAAAAGCAATTTACAAATGCCTTTATCGGTAATGGCGATAAAAACATGGCCATAAAGCGTCTCGTGGTAGCCATAGTGTAGAGTTAAGCCTGCGCCGGCTTGTTTGTATTCGGAGGGGGTTACCGCTGCTAACTGTACAAAGTGATCGTATAGGCGAGAGCTGCTACTGAGGCCCAGGGAATTTGACGCATTAAGCGTAGATAGCTTATGTTTTTTTAGTAGTTGTTTGGCGTGCTCCAAGGTGAGCGCTTGCAGAAAGCGCTTGGGGCTGACCCCGGCCCAGCGAGAGAATAGCTTTTGAAAATGAAAGGCGCTTAAGTTTACTTGCGCGGCAATATCATCCAACGAGGGTTGCTGGCTAACATTGTTGCGTATGTAACTGATGGCCTTGGCAATTTTATCGTAGTCGCTCATAAAAACGGGGCGTTAAAAGTAATAAGTGAATAGGCTATAGTGTGGCGGACAATGGTATTAAATACGAGCCGAATCTTGCGCAATAGTGGTGGCGTTATTTATTTATCGCCTATTCATCTGCGTCTTCTGTATAGCAGGGCAGGCCGTCAGTAATGCTATACCAGTTGGCTTTATAGGCGGTAAAAATATGCGCCACCGGCCGCTGTGTGATGTCTACATCCAAGCTGCCCAGGGCCAACTCTATGGTGGGCTGTGACTTGCTCGTAAAGGTAAGGCTGGAGCCACAGTGTTGGCAAAACTGCCTAATCGTACCATTGCTAGCGGTATAACTTTTTAACGCCTGTTCGCCACGTAGCCATTTAAAGTTAGCCGGGGCGACGCTGCCATAGCTGGCAAAAGCGGCACCGTGAAACTTGCGGCACATTTGGCAGTGGCAATGGCTGATCGTGTTATTAATGGCGCTGGCTTGATAGGCGATAGCCCCACAGAGGCAGGATCCGGTAAGGCTCATGGCTTATTCGCTTATGCAGTGCTGCGTTTAAAAAAGCGGCTGTTAATAAAAAAGTATACCCATACAAAAAGAAAGAATCCCAGCCCTATGGCGGCGTCGGAATCCATATTGTGCTTAAAGGCTTGCAACGACCACTCATCATTATCATCAACAAACATCCCCATAATTGCCAGCAGCATAAAGGCGCTGATGGCATAAAACCAACCATTGCCTTTTTCGCTTTGCAATTGTGGCGGTGGCAGCTTTTCACCGCGGCAGTAGTGTTGGTAACTTTGCATCAGTTGATCTAAGCGTTTGAGGGCGATGCTTTGACGCTGCTTAACGTCCTCAGCGGTGCTGACCTTATCAACAGCGGCCAACCAACCATTAATAAATTCTATTTCTTTAAGGGTATGGTCGATCTCTTTATTGACTTGCTTAGCTTTATCGCGGGTTTTTTTCCACGAGCTAATCATATCAAACAGCTTGATTAAGACCGTAAGTACAGCGCCTATGGTGCCAATAATGGCAGTAAGGCCGAGGGTTTCGCTTTCCATAGTCGTTACCTGCATCGCCATAGTGAAGAGTAGGCTTACACCGATTTAACGGTGTACAACAAGCGTGTTAATTAGCATAGAGCAAAAAAACGTAGTGGTTAAGCCTTTGTCTGTGCCTGCTCAATGTTTTTGGCGCCGGGGCTGTAGCTACGCCATATAAGAATATAGGTGAGTAACGCCAGCGGTATATATAGCAGCGCCCAGCTAACCGATAAAAAAGCTTCACCGGTGGCCCAGTCAACTTGGCCGTTGGGCAGCAGCTGGCCGCTAGCTGTTTGGTAAGGGGTGACGTAAAACGTGACCATAAGATAGGCCATTACACAGCCGTACAGGGCCAGTATAGCGGGGGCAATAACACTGATTTTGGTTTCTTTTAGATCGCGTTCACCTGCCGGCGTGCGGTGCAAGCGCATGCGATAGACTTTTTCTTGGCGGCTAACGTGGCCACAGCGCGACACCAGCACCGTCACCACTAAGCTGCACGCTGCGCCAATTAAGATGGGGTCCATATAGCTGGGTAAATCTATCAACTCCAAGTATTGCAGGGCAGTGGGAATAACATTTAAAAAGAAACCGCTAATCATGCCCCAAAAGGCACCAGAAGCGGTGATGGTTTTGCTCCATATACACATAAAGGCTACCGGCCCCCAAGAGGAAGCAAACACGGTGCCGACAAAATACGTTAGCCAAAAAATGCTGGGAGGCAAAAACAAACTGGCGCCTAGCACCAGTAAACCTATCGCCAACATAATCCAACGGGTGGCCCGTAAATTTAATGTTTTTGTAGGGTTAGAGGGCTTCACGATATCGTTACTGGCGCTAAAACCTACCAGAGATAAAAAGGTAGAGGCTGAAGATAATGCCGCCGCCATAATGCCCGCTAATAATAAAGCACCTAAAAATTCGGGCACCATATTTTTGGCGGCCCAAATAATCGCGCTTTCCGACGGCGTGATATCGGGGTTGGCTAAATTAATAAAGCCACCTATGCCATAAATTAATACCTGCAATACGCCTGCTGCGATACAAGCATAAATGGACGCGCGCAAAACCACGTGTTCATTTTTAGCCATTAGGTGACGGCTAGACTGCCAAGGGCTAACCGCAAACACGATGCCCCAAGAAATATCTATAATAATGGCCCAGATTAAATAATCCATAGCCGTGGGAAATTCGGTGCCCGCACCAATGACTCCATGCCAAGAGGCGATGTCAGATTTGTGTTCCAGCTGGCTTAGCCCTTGAATCGCGGCACTAATGCCGCCTAAGTCAGACACTAGGTAAAAGGCGAATAGCAGTGTGGCGACCATAAATAATAAAAACATTAAGGTGTCGGTTAATAACACCCCTTTAGAACCGGAATATAAAGTGAATGCGGTGTAGCTTAGCCACGCAATCAGCAGGCTTTGAGTGTAGGTAAGTGCGGTTAAGTCCGATAATAAAATGGCCGCGCCCTGAGTGACCACTAGCAAATAACCGCCCAGCGCGACAATAATACTTAGCCCCGCCGCCTGTTGCACCCGGTGGCTATTAAAGCGCTCACCAAAAAAAGCCGCAACCGTGGTTGCGCGGCTGCGACGTAGATAGCGGCCAAAAAATAGCGCCCCGTAGATGTAGCCCACCGTGCCCATTTGCGGAAATAAAACAAAAGGCCCCATTTGGCCATCGTAAGTAAAAGCCGACTCGGCAAGAAAAACCGTAGAGCTCATCACGCTGGCTACTAAAGTGCCAACAATTAATAGCGTAGGGGCTTGCCGGCCAGCAACAAAATAATCATCTATTTGCTTAACGCTGCGGCCGGCGTAATTACCGATAAAAATATAAACAACAATACTGATGATAATGGTGAGGGTGAATATATCCAAAATACTGCCTTTTATTTTCTTTATTATGGGTAGCGGCAACTAATGTAGATTACTGCACTGTTTTGTTAATGCTTTACCGCCGTTTGAGTATAGCTGTTTTTTATTTTGGCGCTGGGGCTGTAACTGTTGATGATGACTTTTGCGGTAATTAAGCCCAGCGGTATATAGACCAATGCCCAACTAAAGCTGAGTAGGGCTTCGCCGGTAAACCAGTTGATAGAACCGTCGGCCAATAACTCACCGCTGCCAGTTTGATACGGCAGCACATAAAAGTGGCTCATAATAAAAGGCATGGCACAGCCATACAGTATTAAGATGGCGGGGGCTAATAGGGTCGTTTTAACGGCTTTAAGGTCTACCTCTTGTGCGGGGGTGCGGTGCAAGCGCATTCTATACAACGCCTCCTTGCGGCTGACTTTGCCTAGCCTAGAGATAATAATAATGGTGCATAGGCTCACGACGCTGCCAATTAATACCGGGTCTAGGTAGCTGGGTAAATCAATAAAGCCCAAGGTTTGCAGGCCCGCGGGCACCACATTAAATACAAAGCCCGTCGCCATGCCCCAAAAGGCGGCGCTTTCGGTAATGGTTTTGCTCCATACGCTCATAAGCGCCACCGGCCCCCATGAAGAGGTAAACACCGTGCCTATAAACAGCATCAACCAAAAAATATTGGCGGGGAAGTAAAAACTAGCGACTAAAACAATGACGCCTATGGTTAGCATCACTCCACGGGTAAAGCGTAAACTCAAGGCCTCACTAGCTTCTTTATGCCTCACCATGTCATTACTGGCGCTAAAGCCTATTAGGGATAAAAAGGTAGAGGCTGAAGAGAGTGCTGCTGCCATGATACCGGCCAGTAATAGCGCCCCTAAAAATTCAGGGACCATGTTTTTGGCAGCCCAAATCATTGCGCTTTCGGCGGGCTCTATCTGCGGGTTGGCCAAGTTAATCAGCCCGCCGGCACCATAAATCATTAGCTGCAATACAATCACCGCCAGCGCAGCGTAAACCGAAGCGCGTATAACCACGTGCTCATTTTTGGCCATTAAATGGCGGCTGGATTGCCAAGGGCTAACGGCATAGACCACGCTCCAGGCGATATCCAATATCAGTGTCCAGATTAAATAATCCATGGGGGTGGGCCATTCAGTGCCGGGGCCAACCACGCCATGCCAAGAGGCTATGCCAGGCTTGCTTTCTAAACGACTGAGGTTTTCTATCGCAGCAGCAATACCGCCTAAATCGGTAACGATAAAACCAATAAAAAATACCGTGGCAACAGCGAATAATAAAAACATAAGGGTGTCGGTAAGTATGACCCCCTGCGAGCCGGAATACATGGTGAATAGGGTGTAGCTCACCCAGGCGATTAACAGGCTTTGAGTAAAGCTGAGGCTGGTAAGGTCAGAGAGCAACAGCGCTGCCCCTTGGGTGACCACTAGTAAATAACCCCCTAGGGCGACAATAATGGTTAAGCCAGAAATTTGTTGCACCCGGTGGCTGTTAAAGCGACGGCCAAAAAAGTCGGCTACGGTAGGCGCGCGGCTGCGGCGCAGGTAGCGGCCAAATAATAGCGCGCCATAAATATAACCGGTGCAGGCTACCGCGGGCATTAACAGATAGGGCCCCATTTGGCCGCTATAGGTAAAGCCGGCCTCGCCCAAAAAAATTGTGGAGCTGAATACACTGGCGACCAGGGTGCCCACTATTAATAACGTGGGCGCGCGCCTGCCCGCGACAAAGTAATCATCCAAATGTTTGATATTGCGACCAGCAAAACTACCTATAGCGACAAAGATGATTATGCTAATGGCAATAGTGAGGGTAAATATATCCAAGAGATAACCTTTTATTATTTTTGAAAGGGTAAGTAGCTTGCTACAGCGCAGTTTATAACAAGTTGCTGTGGTAAACTGTTGAGCGCAACGTCAATTTGTCAGCTACTGTCATCTGCATTTTTGCTATTGCGTTAGGGCTTTAGTAAACAGTTGTTCTGCAGGCTTGTAGCCTATGGCTTGATAAAAGTCACTAGCGCTGGTATTGCAGGCCAAGCTGGATACTTTAATAGTTGTTAGGCCTAGCGTTTTACAGTGCTGTTCCGCTTGCAACATAAGCCGTTGTGCCAATCCCTGCCGACGGTGTGTGTCGGCAACCACTAAATCGGCGACATAGCCATAGCGTTTGTACTCGGGATAAATATGCTGCGCGTCGGCGTCTTCTTCATCTAGGTAAACGCTGATTAAAGCTAAGGCTTGGATGCCGTCTATCGCTAAATAAATGGCGCCGTTGTTTTGCTGGCAATGACGAATTAAATAATTAAGGTGCGCTTCAGCGACGGCGCTGCCTATAGGAACCAACTCCGGGCATAACTGGTGTTCGTGATCTTGTACTGCAGCCATTAACGCTATAGCCGCGTGATAAAACTCTCCCTGAAATTGAATAATGGCCATATTATTTTTAATGAAATGTTGAGCGGATAAATATAGAACAACAAAACTTTGCAGTGTACGACCTTATTATTAATGCTAGCTTAATACATGGCTGCTAATAATTTTATTAAAGCTGACTAAGTCAAAATCGCCATTTATTTCAAATCGTACTTTGCCAACCTCGCTAACATATAACTCAATTTCACAATCTAGATCTAGCGTGCCGGAGGTTTCTACCGAGAAACAGTGAATTTTGCTATAGGGTATGGATGTGAAATCTACCTTGGAGCCGGTGATCCCCTGCACATTGACGGCAATAATACGCTTATTGGTAAAAACCACTTGATCCCTAACGGTTTTAAATGTGGCGAAAATAGCCTCGCCATCTATAAGAAAGCTAGGTATATGTTGATGAGCCTTATCGTTGGCAATAGGCTTAAGCTTAAATATTTCTGACTTGTCAAAATCTATCATGATTTTTCCATTGTTAAGATTTAATAGGATGGTCTTTAACCGCGCAGCTATATTTTAACTTAGTTAAGAGGTGTGATCTTCCCCCGATAAAATGGACACCACTTTATCTACGCTGCG